>ENA-ORSL01000012-ORSL01000012.1-human-gut-metagenome-genome-assembly--contig:-NODE-12-length-196156-cov-14.488095_pt1 | contig 196156 bp, 175 predicted proteins | sample MGYA00242190_ERZ509157 | MGnify/ENA primary metagenome ERZ509157 (study PRJEB26280, sample SAMEA2338664) | human gut metagenome | biome: human gut; feature: human-associated habitat; material... | reverse complement strand
GTCTGTCTGTCTGTCTGTCTGTCTGTCTGTCTGTCTGTCTGTCTGTCTGTCTGTCTGTCTGTCTGTCATGAGCATGCTGCCTGTTTCAGCAAATGTCAAGAGCAAATCTCGATAATATTCATATTGCTTCTGGCGTGCTTCGATTTCGGCTGGCAAGCCAATATTCAAGTCAGTGCAGATTGCATCAAAATGTTCAATTACCTGTACCAACCTTTTTTGCGTATCAAGCGGTGGAACTGAAATAAGTACTCTGCCAATATCATCCTTATTTATCTTTGTAGGTGTTGCATCCCACAAAATCCATTTGCTTAATTCTCTTCGCCCCCGACCGCTTTCCAGATAATACTTCAAATACTTACTATCAAGAACGTCTGCATTTGGGCGCAATAATGCAAGCGAAACATAGTAGGCCAAATCATCATCACGATCTACCACTGTACATTTCCCAATAATACCAGCAGTAATCCTTGTCATAAAAACATCACCTATGCGAGGTTTAATTTTATATTTCGCATAAGCCTCGGATGAAATGAACTTTTGTGTTCCATACAGATCATCAATATTTTCTACACTCACAAATGGTATTCCATTATTAGTATATTTTGGTGTTTGATGCGTTCCATCATAAATTTCACAAATAGTATTCAGCTTAACTTTTTCAGATCTACACTCTTTTTGTATTAAAGTATCCCTGTAAAAATTATACTGTTTCTTCCGAGCTGTAAGCTCGGCTGTAAGCTCGGCTGTAAGTAACGTGAAAGAGTCCAAAATATGGACTATTTCACGTTGTACCTCCTCTGGAGGTACAGGCAAACTTATTCTTGCCATCACGTTACTCATCAATTTGGGATTCCCCATTCCAGAATTAACATAGGTTGGTGCCACTCTATTCAGAACATAATAAAGATACTTTGTGTTCACATCTTCAGATACATTATCTATAACCCCGCAGACGTTTGTAACACTGAACTTGCCACTCCTGTAAAATACAGTTCCAGCATTTGCACCGTCTGTAGTCCATGTTAAATACTCTCCGTCAAACATATATGTGGTTATAGATCCCAACTTACCTTCATTTTCCGTTTGCGATGAATACACTGGATATTCTCCAGCATTTTCTTTTAGGAAGTCTTTTGACATAACTTTTCCGCGACTAATATTTGCTATATCTCCAACTTTCCTATATTCTACTCCATCTGGGCAAAGTTCCTCAATCAGTTCATCCAATCTGCTCATGCATCCACCTCGATTTCTGCGATGATTTTATCAATCTCATCACGAAGTACTTGCTCACGGGCAACAATTTCCTTAATTTCTGCATTCAACTTTACGATATCAATTTTCTCTCTGGTATCTTCGGCTTCAACATAAGTGGATACAGACAAATTATAATCATTGCCGGATACTTCTTCATAGCTTGCCAGATGTGCAAAATGCTTCACTTCTTCACGCTTAGCAAACACATCCACGATACGATCAATATTCTCTGGTGTCAGCTTATTGTTGTTAGTAACCTTCACACACTCGCTTGTGGCATCAATAAACAGTGTCTTGTTATCTGCCTTGTTCTTTTTCATTACCATGATACAGGTTGCAATCGATGTACCAAAGAACAGATTGCTCGGCAACTGAATAACGCAATCCACGTAGTTATTGTCTACCAGATATTTACGGATTTTCTGCTCTGCACCACCACGGTACATGATTCCCGGAAAACATACGATGGCGGCAGTTCCATTAGACGCAAGCCATGACAGACTGTGCATGATAAATGCCATATCAGCTTTACTCTTCGGTGCAAGCACTCCAGCCGGAGCAAATCGTGGATCATTGATGAGCAGTGGATTCTCGTCTCCCGCCCACTTGATAGAATATGGCGGATTAGACACAATCAGCTCAAATGGCTCATCATCCCAGTGTTGCGGACTAAGCAATGTATCTTCACAGGCTATATCAAATTTATCAAATTCCACATCATGCAGAAACATATTAATACGGCACAGGTTATAGGTCGTGATATTGATTTCCTGTCCGTAAAATCCATTTCTGATAGCATCTTTACCGAGCACTTTTTCCGCTTTTAATAGCAAAGAACCAGAACCACATGCCGGATCATATACCTTGTTAATCTCTGTTTTACCAACAGTTCCAAGTCTTGTGAGCAATTCTGATACATCAGCTGGAGTAAAGAACTCTCCGCCGGATTTCCCGGCATTCGATGCGTACATGGTCATAAGATACTCATATGCATCACCAAAAGCATCGATGGAATGGTCTTTCACATCTCCCAGATTCATTTCACCTACACCATTCAACAGTTTTACAAGTTTTTCATTACGCTTTGCAACCGTCGAACCCAGTTTATTACTGTTTACATCATAGTCATCGAACAGCCCGGCAAAGTCGCTCTCTGCCTCGCTACCTTTCGCCGATTCCTCGATATGACGGAACACGCGCTCCAGTGTTTCATTTAAGTTTTCATCATTTGCAGCGTTCGCGCGGACATTGCAGAAAAGCTCACTTGGCAAAATAAAAAATCCTTTCTCTTCTACCAATCCCACACGAGCCTCTTCTGCATCCTCATCCGGCATTTGAGCGAAATCAAAATCAGTGTTACCCGCATCTACTTCACCACTATTTATGTAATTACACAAATTTTCGGAAATATAACGATAGAACATCGTACCAAGAACATAATTCTTAAAATCCCATCCATCGACCGCCCCTCGCAGTTCATCTGCGATTGCCCATATCGCACGGTGCAGTTCATCACGTTCCTGTTCCTTTTTGGTATCAGCCATTCTCTTCTCCTCCGTTATCCTCCAACATGCAATCAGAGATATTGCTATACTAAAGCTACTATTTATCAATCAATATAGACAAATCATAGCATGAAAACTTAAATTTTTCAATTTACTGAATTATCATATGCCATATAGAAAGCAAATTAATGTACAATTTCTTTTAACGTAAACATTCTTTTAGAAGTATTTTCGTTATATAGCACAACATATATCTTATCCTTTACCAACTCTTGTTTTTCATTAGTATCTCCAATCCCGCAAGCATTAATAAACATCTGCTTCACCATTTCCTTCTCAATACTCTTGTCACAATAATAGTAAATAATAAGTTCACCTCTTCCTTCTAACAGACTATTATATATCTGCCTCCACCACCAACTATCCGTTACCCCAATAGATGATCCATAAATTATAAATAAATCTGCTTTATTAAAATAAGATTTATACTTTTGATTACTTTGTATCCAGTAAGATTTAGTAAAATTCTTAACTTCTTTATCTTTGTTTTCACTCTCTATTCCAAATAACAGCGATCTCGGTATACTTTGATATCCATGGGGATGAATTATGTCAAACATAATGAAAGAAGACCATTTTGTCTCTTCATTCGAACCGTTTTTATGAAATCCATTAGGGTTAGGCAAAAAACTATAATTTGTGTCAACATATTTATAAGGATGAGGATCAAACTGCCACTTATCCAAAAATATATAATCATCAAACAACGATGTATAATTAAAATTAATAAACAAGTAATTATACATACAATAATGATTTGTTGCTTCTGGAAACTTTATTTTTTCATAATCATTCTGATCCAAGTCACTTAAAAAACTACTTAACACGTTCTTACCCCACTGATTTTTAACCGCATCCTCATTGAGGCGTAATAATACTTCTGGTGTTACAATTTCGTTGAGAAATAACAAGAACATTTTCTGTATTTCTTTCAAAGCCTTTTCCAATTCTTGTACAGGTATATTTGTTCTCAATAACTCTTCAAGTGCATATTCAAAATCACTCCAATTTTCCTTACCTTGCAGCTTGTCATCCCCCATCTTTTTATATAAAACATTAGATTTATTAACATCTTTATAGCATAGAAAATCATAAAATTTATTATATGATGATACTAATCCATCGTTTCTATACTTTTTTAATACAGATATATCAAATCCATTACCGATAAAAACCATTATGTTACGTTGATCTTTTATATTTGAAATAATTCCCTCATTTTTATAATTTTTAAACATTTATTTTCCCCTCTTGTATACATCATCTTTCATCTACAACCATTCTCTATCTGTATTTCTAACTTACAAGTTCTTCGCCCCTCATCTTTGCATAACTATTAATCCCTAGTACTATTTTCCCTTTTATAATTCTATGTTTAATTAAAATTGTACTACAAAATTCTTCTTTTTTCCATCCTTTATTTAAATAGTTTTTCGACGATTTAAGCCAAAAATCAACTCATTTCTTGTAGCACGGACTTTTTTCATCTCCTCTATAATTATAGGTTTCACCGTTTTTTGTCAGAAAAAACAGAAAATCAGATTCAAGTACCACACTTGTTGCAGACCGTTATAAATACAGCTTCTCCATTTTTTCATTTGTTCGAAAAATTCTGGACTATTAGCAAATAGTATTATACAATTCTAAAATAGCATTCACTACTGCTCATCAACATTTGGGGAACTTTGAAGCAAAATCTTGATAATCGAGACTATAAACATAAATATATCTTTCATTCCAGTTTATTTATATTAATATAACATCATCCCCATATCCTGCATCTTCCACTTTGTTTATATTAATACGTATCCAGCAGAATTCAACATGATTCGACATGACCGATCTAGATTCCACTCTGTTTATATTAGTACCCGGATAAATCATATCTGAGGTTGATTGCAGCATCATCTACGTTCCACTCTGTTTATATTAGTACTGGAATCGAACAGAAAGGTATACCGAACGTATACTTATCTACATTCCACTCTGTTTATATTAGTACGCAGGCCGGGCATGGGATACCATGTGCCTGCAAAAATCTACATTCCACTCTGTTTATATTAGTACGGGTGCCTGTGTTCTATAACGCAATCAATGAACTTCCTCTACATTCCACTCTGTTTATATTAGTACTCAGGCTCAGCATAGCGGCATCCGGTTCAAATACCTCTACATTCCACTCTGTTTATATTAGTACAGATAGCACAGGATTTCAAGATCAGCATGGGAACGGCTCTACATTCCACTCTGTTTATATTAGTACTGGGTAAAGGTGAAAGCAGACCAAACAGTCATAGATATCTCTACATTCCACTCTGTTTATATTAGTACATGCGTTCGGACGTTTTTGCGGACTTACTAAGAATTTCTCTACATTCCACTCTGTTTATATTAGTACGTTGTTTTTCTCGCTGTCTGCAATGCAGAAGCTTTCTCTACATTCCACTCTGTTTATATTAGTACGCTTGGTAAGCGGTTCGGGCTGTACACCGAGAAAGCTCTACATTCCACTCTGTTTATATTAGTACAGGGTTATCAGCTTTACTATACTTTTGAAGCATACTCTACATTCCACTCTGTTTATATTAGTACTATAGAATACCGGGAATTAAGTGATGATAATAAACCTCTACATTCCACTCTGTTTATATTAGTACAAAATCCCTTCGGCTCAACCTACAGGAATCATATTCCTCTACATTCCACTCTGTTTATATTAGTACTGGAAACTAATGAGACTTGATTGGACACAATCGACACTCTACATTCCACTCTGTTTATATTAGTACCTGATTGTTGCTGTACAACTCAGCGAGCTATTGACTCTACATTCCACTCTGTTTATATTAGTACCGTTTCCACTCCGGTATAATCTCCGATTGTAATATTTCTCTACATTCCACTCTGTTTATATTAGTACGATAAATGGTCAGATACAACCAATTCCGATCCACTCTCTACATTCCACTCTGTTTATATTAGTACTAAAGCGGTGGCAATGCTTAATCAGAGGGAGTACGTCTCTACATTCCACTCTGTTTATATTAGTACCTTTGGTAATTTGTGCCATTTTGCCTGTTGTTGACACTCTACATTCCACTCTGTTTATATTAGTACGCTATGACCGCTCTAGAAACCTACAATGCTAATTGGCTCTACATTCCACTCTGTTTATATTAGTACAGTACAGATGTAAAAAACAGTGGATTTTTAGGTAGTCTCTACATTCCACTCTGTTTATATTAGTACAGATACGCAGATGATAGGAAGTATCCCAAGAGGAAACTCTACATTCCACTCTGTTTATATTAGTACTGTGTGTAAGATGTGTGCAAGGAGGTGATATACATCTCTACATTCCACTCTGTTTATATTAGTACAACATTGATTCTTGAAATAAGGCTTAAAAAATTCAATCTCTACATTCCACTCTGTTTATATTAGTACGGTATTGATCATGCCTTGGGTGATGTTAGCAGAAGCCTCTACATTCCACTCTGTTTATATTAGTACCACAACTTCATAGATATTGCCGTACTCCCATGAGTCTCTACATTCCACTCTGTTTATATTAGTACAGGATAACTTAATAACAGCAATAAATAGCAGATTCTTCTCTACATTCCACTCTGTTTATATTAGTACGCCTTTTCAACTTGAGCCCTATTTCCGCTTGCGATCTCTACATTCCACTCTGTTTATATTAGTACTATCTGATAGCTGATACGGTACGTTCTATGAATAACTCTACATTCCACTCTGTTTATATTAGTACCAGCGCTGCTCTGTCTGCCTTAGCTTCTTTTACCCTCTACATTCCACTCTGTTTATATTAGTACAGGAGACGACCGCAGCAAAGCAGAACGGTGACAGACTCTACATTCCACTCTGTTTATATTAGTACTATATAGACATAGTTTACACTTGCGAAAGTTTCTAACTCTACATTCCACTCTGTTTATATTAGTACTGATAATATGCCAAGTGCTTTTGCTTCTGTTAACCTCTACATTCCACTCTGTTTATATTAGTACCCGTTGCAATGATGAGGGATGAAGTTATGAAACAGCTCTACATTCCACTCTGTTTATATTAGTACTGTAAAAACTTCCGCATAACGGAAAATCTCAAATTCCTCTACATTCCACTCTGTTTATATTAGTACTATTGCCATCCTCTGCCATAAAATCCGCGCCTAAAACCCTCTACATTCCACTCTGTTTATATTAGTACAGAAAGCTATTCTGCAACAAATTACGGACAAGATTCTCTACATTCCACTCTGTTTATATTAGTACTTAGAATATCTTAGCTTTTATCTGCCGTCCGTTGGGCTCTACATTCCACTCTGTTTATATTAGTACGCGGCGGCTTTCGTGTGCGGTATTTTGGTTCCTGTCTCTACATTCCACTCTGTTTATATTAGTACTGAAGAGGAGCTTCTGAATATTCCGGACTTTAATACTCTACATTCCACTCTGTTTATATTAGTACCATAGGAAAAATTTTACAACTAACGATATTTTCTATCTCTACATTCCACTCTGTTTATATTAGTACCTGAATTTTCCGCCTTTATAGAGCTTATCCCATAGCCTCTACATTCCACTCTGTTTATATTAGTACGGCAATTCCGGTATCCAGTCTGTCGTTGGTCTAGACTCTACATTCCACTCTGTTTATATTAGTACCAGTTTCCCGTTCTATACACACTGAAAATAGTGTTTAACTCTACATTCCACTCTGTTTATATTAGTACGGGGTGACAGAAGAATATCAGAATCTTGATCCCAAACTCTACATTCCACTCTGTTTATATTAGTACGGTTTACCATCGTAAATGTTTTCAAATGCTTTTTGAAACCTCTACATTCCACTCTGTTTATATTAGTACGGTGATACATAAACCCTTTGTTTTACTTGCTCCTTCTCTACATTCCACTCTGTTTATATTAGTACTCGGTTACAATAAAAGCGAAGGAGGTCCTTATATACTCTACATTCCACTCTGTTTATATTAGTACAGTTCCGTTGTTATTTTTGCGTTCAATACAGAGTCTCTACATTCCACTCTGTTTATATTAGTACGTCAAGCAAGTTGTATTCCAAAATTGTGGACTTGTATCTCTACATTCCACTCTGTTTATATTAGTACACTGACAAGCTTCTTTTGAATCTCTAACTTTTTGTAGCTCTACATTCCACTCTGTTTATATTAGTACTGTCGGCAGTGATTCAGCTTGCTTGTATGTTTTCCACTCTACATTCCACTCTGTTTATATTAGTACCTGAAAATGCAAGGGGTGATGATGTGTAAAGCTACTCTACATTCCACTCTGTTTATATTAGTACTGTATACTTGTATTAACATCATATGATGTTGATACTCTACATTCCACTCTGTTTATATTAGTACATTACATTGTTTATCTATGTAGTTGTTTCTCTTTTCTCTACATTCCACTCTGTTTATATTAGTACGTCCACCTTTCGCTATCGGTATGATATGGTCAATGCACTCTACATTCCACTCTGTTTATATTAGTACCATCCCACTTTGGCGGAGCATCTGATATCCTGATGGCTCTACATTCCACTCTGTTTATATTAGTACGTGTGAAGAATACCGCACGATAGTTTTCAATTATCTCTACATTCCACTCTGTTTATATTAGTACCATAATGCGGATGAAAACATATTGCAAGTCCAATAAATCTCTACATTCCACTCTGTTTATATTAGTACAATGACAACTGCAGAACAGATTAAGTTGCTGGCACCTCTACATTCCACTCTGTTTATATTAGTACAATTTGCAAGCGGTTGTGACAAAGCAGGACAAAAGACTCTACATTCCACTCTGTTTATATTAGTACGTGTCGCTGCAATCGTAAAGGGAGCAGGTTACAGACCTCTACATTCCACTCTGTTTATATTAGTACCCGTCAATATCTAGCACGGAATTGCTGGAACGAAACTCTACATTCCACTCTGTTTATATTAGTACACTTTATATTCATAGAAATGTTTCTATGGTTGCTGACTCTACATTCCACTCTGTTTATATTAGTACCCGCCCAGCGATCGCACCAGCCCCGACTGACTAATCTCTACATTCCACTCTGTTTATATTAGTACCTACTGCTCTTAACACGGCTAAGTCTGTTATGACTCTCTACATTCCACTCTGTTTATATTAGTACCTGGAGCGGTGCTATTCGTCGTGCGTCGTGTGCACTCTACATTCCACTCTGTTTATATTAGTACCAGCTCGGGATCGTCTGGCCGGTTGCGTACTTTGCTCTACATTCCACTCTGTTTATATTAGTACTCACTGTCCGGGACCAGTTCGGCAAAACCCGGAGTCCTCTACATTCCACTCTGTTTATATTAGTACTACTCAGGAGAGAATTGCAAGGTTGATCTCAAACCTCTACATTCCACTCTGTTTATATTAGTACGCTGGGCGTCCAGCGCAGGAACTGAGGGCGATCCGCTCTACATTCCACTCTGTTTATATTAGTACGCGGCAGGACACTGCTCACTAACTGAATAACCAACTCTACATTCCACTCTGTTTATATTAGTACTCCGGAGGGCAGCAGGATCTTTGTTGTAGAGGCAGCCTCTACATTCCACTCTGTTTATATTAGTACTGCGATCTCGATTAGAAAAGCGTTTGTCCCTAAATTCCTCTACATTCCACTCTGTTTATATTAGTACGAATATGTGCGAATCTTCCGGAAAGCACGGACTGGGCTCTACATTCCACTCTGTTTATATTAGTACGGAGTATTGCACCGGTAAAGAAACGAAACTGCCAACTCTACATTCCACTCTGTTTATATTAGTACCAAAGAGAAAGGCATAAAGCCTGACTTTTACATAGCTCTACATTCCACTCTGTTTATATTAGTACGGTAGCTCCTTTCATAATAGGTTGATGGGTTACTGTTCTCTACATTCCACTCTGTTTATATTAGTACCCTGTTTAACTCCACCTATATCCTTTGTTTTTCTTTCTCTACATTCCACTCTGTTTATATTAGTACCTGTAAGCTCTTCTGCGTTGTCTATACCCTGTTCTGCTCTACATTCCACTCTGTTTATATTAGTACTTGTCATGGATGGCGACATGGACATGGATGTGGTTGCTCTACATTCCACTCTGTTTATATTAGTACCTGCTACAAGCTCATTACACAATCAGAGTTCCGGCTCTACATTCCACTCTGTTTATATTAGTACTCAGTAGTTTACAATCCAGTTCATGTATACCGCAAAACTCTACATTCCACTCTGTTTATATTAGTACACTTGCTTTTCATATACAATTCACACTCTTTTTCTACTCTACATTCCACTCTGTTTATATTAGTACATATCCGATTTTTTCAATCAAAAGTAAAAGCTGATGTCTCTACATTCCACTCTGTTTATATTAGTACCGAAATTCAAGAATAGTGTCGGGTGTCCATTTCGACTCTACATTCCACTCTGTTTATATTAGTACCGGCAATCACGTCTTACATATCCTGTAGAAGTCAACTCTACATTCCACTCTGTTTATATTAGTACACAAACACTGACGGTCACATTGTAGAATCGTATACTACTCTACATTCCACTCTGTTTATATTAGTACTTCCTCTCTTTCTCTTACTAATTCCGTAGTAAGCCGTCTCTACATTCCACTCTGTTTATATTAGTACTCCTTATTTAACAAGTTACTGACTTTCTCAGTCAGTCTCTACATTCCACTCTGTTTATATTAGTACTTGTGACAAGTCCTTACAAGATTCCTCTAACAAATCTCTACATTCCACTCTGTTTATATTAGTACGAATACGGAGATAGTTCGTTGCGGTCAGTTGCAAGCTCTACATTCCACTCTGTTTATATTAGTACTAAACATTCGGATAGGCGGTCACACCTTCAAAAATCTCTACATTCCACTCTGTTTATATTAGTACGGATTTCCGGTTGCCTCCATTCTTTTATTATCCACTCTACATTCCACTCTGTTTATATTAGTACGGATTATGCAAACTAGCCTTTTCGTAAACATTCGGATCTCTACATTCCACTCTGTTTATATTAGTACAAAAGTCACCCCCATGGTAGGATTCCCTTTATCCGTATCTCTACATTCCACTCTGTTTATATTAGTACGCACATCGCCATTCTTATTGTATGTCATAAAAGAACTCTACATTCCACTCTGTTTATATTAGTACCCGTATCTGCTCAATCCTACAGATATCTATCTACTACATTCCTATTTTGTCTACCCCTATTTTTCACAGCTATTATTTTCTTAATTCATTTTTATCTTTCTTTGCTGCTTCATTTTTTCCTGTATTTCCTTTCATTGTCATTCTCCTATGATATTTTCATTATTACAGGTCGACAATTACAAAAATCGGCTCGTTTTATCATCCTCCATGCCAACAAATTCCTTTTTCAACCACCGTTCATCACGTGATGAGAAAATAATTACTGAATCCTTGTCCTTTCGCACATATGCTCCGAGTTCAGTCTTTAGTGCCTCCAGTTTTGCCTTATTGATATTTCCTTCAAACACAGAATTTTGTATATGTGTCAGGTATTTCTTGCATATTTTAAAAACATTCGGTAACACTCTCTTTCCTTCACTATCCATAACTATATCATACACCAGTATAATATACATTCCCCTTCTCCTTTCCCTATATAATAAATCTCTTATCTGCTTTACCACTGGATTCCAGCTGTTCAGAATTTTCTGTCTTTAATTGGTCTTGCCTGCTCTACCACCACATTCAAAGGTTCAGAATTTCTTCCTCCATTATAACAAATGCCCTTACCGGCTTACCACCAGATTTCAAATCCCGAGTATTCCTTTTCACCTATCAAATGTTTAATTAGTTTATACACTTCCAGCCGCATAAGATACTGATATGATACATATTTTCCAAGATCCCTATGTTTTATGGTCGTTGCCAATTTTTCATCCATTTCTTCTACTATAATTTGCGCTGCATTTTTCTTTAACTGCATTCCCTGCAGCCCCGGCACAAAACTCTGCTCAGTTATCTGTCTTCTGTTCAATAAGGAAAAGATCAGTCTGTCGCCTATCAATGGTTTAAATATTTCTGATATATCCAGTGCTAATGAAAACCGCCTGGTTCCAGGTTCATGCAAATAACTGATAGTCGGATTTATCTGTGTCTTATATATTTCTGTTAGTATTTTTGTATAAATCAGCGAATTTACAAATGATATCAGGCTGTTAATCATATTATCCGGCGGATGCATAACTCTCTTTTCAAAATTAATCTCCTGATCAATGATAATATTCCACGCCTGATAATAAGCCTTCCGAATATTTCCTTCTACACCCATTAATTCCTGTATCGTTTCAGTGCTGTCTATTCCCTTTCGCAAGTCCTCTATGTTATCCATATATCCCTTTACATTCTTTCCGCGTCCATTATAGTAACGTAGATTTCTGTATATATTAAATGATGCTGACCTTATAAATTCTCTGGCTATTGCCATCCGCTTGTCATAGTCAGTATAATGTTCTACCTGCTGTACCAGCAGCTTTCCCGCCAAATATTGCTCTTTCGGATAGAAGCTGCCTGTATAGTACTGGTAGTAATTAAAAAAATGAATGGCTATGCCACTTTGCGAGCACAGATTCAGCAGACTGGTATTAAATGACATTTCCGACATCACATACAGATCATTAATATTCTCTATGGGAAGATCTCTTTTGTTCCCCTCCGCAGATGTAAATCTAAGTGTGTTATCTTTCCGGCTAATCGTTCCATCTGTGAAAAAATAATAGCTTTCTTCCATAGTACCTCCTTATCCTATGTTCCTCTAAGCTCCTACCATCTTATATCAGGCATAAATCATGATATGCACATTTCTTACATATTCCCTTTTTCTCGTACCCCGGTACCTTCTGACTGTTTGCGTATAACACAATCTCTTTTATTACCTTCTCCATATTACCAATATCTTCCTCATTCAATTCAACCGTAATACTTTGCTTCAATAACGGATAATCAATCTTTGCACTTACATCTTGCATTCCTCGGACATATAAATAATACATGTAATACTTAACCTGCATAATACCGGCTTCTTCTATACTTTTGCTCTTCTTTACCTCATGTAAGACATGATTCCCCTTTAAGAAATCAATATTTATTACGCCATTAATCATTACATGCTTATTTTCCCGTCCATATGATTTTTCATCCAACAGCTTTCCCAGTTTTACATCCTGATTATCATGTTCCATTCGTATTTCATGAAGAAAATACCATAGCTTCCTTTTACACACATAATAGTAATACACCATTGCACCTGTCACTTCATCTTCCTGCATTTCTTCACCTCCACCTGCACGAAAAAACACTTATATAATATGGCTGCCTTGTCTCTCTGTTTCTTTCTTATAAATCTTCTCAAATCCTATTTCTGAACTATACTCACATGCCACTACAGGGATTTCTACATTTCTTCGTATACGAATATACCTTTCCACAGCCTCACTACGCCTTTTATTTCCATAAACGATATACCCCGGAACTGGTACAACATATCTCCGGATATCTTCCATTGCCTGCAGCTTCTCCGTGATACCTGCATCTCTTTCTCTGAGCTTCTGTTCAGCCGTATCAATAACATCCTTGTGTTCGTTATAAACCCCAGCCGGTATGATATCTACTGTCTGAATGTCCCGGATCATCTCACCCGTGGATTTTTCCTCTATATTTAACATTTCCAGTTCTCTGTAGGTCTGTTCATATTGTTTTACATAACCTGTCTTCTCCAGTTTTTCAGCCGACAGATATTCATTGATCAGGTTCGTCTTCTTTGTCTCCGACAATATACCATCTACAGTTTCCATCGCCTCTTTCGAAAGCAGATAAATATCATTATCTACAAACCGATATCGGGGATTCTGACTTTGAAAGCATCTTAACGGACTATCCTGTAACTGTAAGTATACATAGCAATTGACTTCATCTATATCCTTTATACCTTTTCGGTTGACTCTTCCCATCCTCTGAAACAGTGAAAACAAATCCAGTAATTCCGTAAAAAGATAATCAAAATCAATATCCAGACTGGCTTCTACAACAGACGTTGCAATCCATATTTCATGCGCCTTTCTGCCTGTTTCACCCACCTCCAGAATTTCCCGTTCCTTTTTCTTTCGGTCATCTCCGGTAAACTTGCTATGCAACAGATGAATCCTGACATTCTCCTGTTGTGTCAGCTCCTCCAGCTCCCGATATAGCCTCTGTGCTGTCTTCACACTATTACATATCACAAGAAATTTACGACTATCCTCTCCTGCTTTTTTCTTCCACACATCCCATATTGCTTCCGAAGTAAGCGGCTCATCCATTACCTTTACATTATGTCTGTCAGCCTTTATTCCGGAAAAATCCCGTTCTGCTACATCATTTCCCATTACCTGATATAATTTATCCTTTACAAACGGAGGTAATGTTGCTGTAATGACTGCTACCTTTCCACCATACTCAATCACCATTTTTATACCATAGATCAGATACGCCAGTAAATCCGGAGAATACATCTGCACCTCATCAATGATCAGCTTTGAATAAGATAGAGTAGCTAATATATATTCGTATCCATAGTATTTCAACGTAAACCTGAAAATCTGGTCCAAAGTTGCAATCGTGAGCGGCAAAGCCATCTGCTTACTTCTGGTTACATAGGTAAGTAACTCTTCTTCCGGTTCCTCCTCATCCGATTTTCCTTTCTCGGATGTTGATTTTTCCAGATAATAAGCCTGCATTTCTGAATGTAATAATGCAATCCTCGTATCTGTACTCTCATTATGCAGGATACCACCCCGAATTCTATCATACATTGCATTAATTGCTGTTCGAAGTGGCAGCACAAAAAAACACTTATTATCACCCGCCCATAATAATCCGGCCTCCGTTTTTCCACTACCGGTAGGCGCTGTCACGATCAGGTTTTCATTTGTATGCTCCTGCGTGAACCTCTGGAGTTCATTCCAACCACTCTTCCAGGCGGTTGCCAGTTGTTCCAGTGCTTCCACCAGAAAATCATTCTTATATTCACAAGCAATATGCGCACTGGCACTGTAGTCACATTTATGCAACAACCCCTTCATCTTTGCCATCCGCTGATATAGATACTCGTCCTCATAAGAACTCTCTCCATCTTCATCTATCCCCTGCGTCTGGGTTAATCTTACAATTCTCCTTGTTGTTCTCATATTGGGCTGATATATATATTCGGAATACTCTTCCTTAAATTTATTGATGATAGGGTTTCTATCCGCCAAAACACTGGCCTGTGTACGATTATCACCATAATTCTCGTGATGATAAAGGACTGCATATAATACCACTATATAGTCATCCCAAGAGTCAAAATCCTCAGGATTTACAAATAATCCCGACAATATATTATGCCGGACTTCTTTTTCCGCATCAAACGTCTTGCCTGTACGCAACCGTTTCTGCATCTGATCATTCAGCTTTCCATAATCATGCTTTTCAACAGCATAATCAAGTAATCGATATTCCTCTTCACTAATGTAACCATACAGCAGGAGCCTTGCTGCTTCTTTCTTCAGACACTCCGTATGCTCCCATATAGTTTCCTTTTCCCCATTAATCTCTTTTGACTTTGCCAGCTTTGTTTTCATCAGCCGGTAAAACTGCTCCTCCTGTTCTTCTGTCATTCCTTTTCCTCCTCGTCATCTACTCTGTCTCTCTGATTTCCACTTTGGTTAAATTATCTATCCGATCTGTATCGTCTAAACCAGTCCGACTATATATGTTTCTTTCCCTTTGTCCACATATATACTATCAATTGGCTCAAATACCGTATATTTTGATGTATACGTTACCAATCTCTTATTAAAGATTCTCTTTTTCCCATCCTCACTAAGCCGATAATCCTTGTTCAGCAAATATCTTGTCCCGACGGCATTTATCCCCTTCTTTTCATTCATAAAAATGCCTTCCGTATCCAGAGTTGCGGGAATATAGGCATGATGTGTACTCATATATTCACCATCTATTTCCTCCAGCTCTGTATATTCGCATTCAGTAACATCTACAAAGTCCTCGCTTCGACCGATCGAGGTCAGCCTGTCGATATTTTCATATATACAGGCCATTGTTTCATCATCTGAAACGATATGGATGATCAATTCAATATCATACAGGGTCTCATAATATTTAGGTGCTGTCGTCAATGTTTTAAATGCAGCAATCGGTTTCTTGTAATTTTCCATTTCATATGTTGCCAATCGTTTTTTTGCCTGCTTCTCCAGCTCCTTCAACCGAGTTTCCCTGTCTGATATCTTCCGAAGTTCTTCCTGGGATATTGTTGAGTCCTTTTTTCTGTCAGCCAACAGCTTCTTTGTAGCCTTGATTCGATCTAAAAAGGGTTGAAACCTTTTCTTCTTAAACTCACCAATCTCATCATTCAGATTCTTCAGTCGCCGATATTCTTCCAGATATTCCGGATGTATCACATCAATCGTAATCCCCTGTCGGAAATCATTGCCCTGTGATTTCTTTGCTGCTGCCACCTTCACATATCCCTTGGAAATCGTTTTATCATTGCTCATCTTGATCAGGATTCCACGATCATTCTGCAAGGAATTCAGAATACAATGATCTAAATACACCTCTTTTTTCATTCCACCATATTCTCCCTGAATACTCATCTGCATCGGATGATAACTTGTATAGCCACATGCTTTATGCAATGCTCCGATCACCGTAGAATATGGCGGCAGAGGATATGTCATTTTATTATCAACAGTCTCCTCTCTGCGATAATTTGCCAGAGACTGTTTTAAGCAAATCCGCAATGCTTTCATGCAATCACCTCAGTTCTAGGCATAATACTCTGTAACTTCTTTTCTGAGTTCTTCAAAGAATGTTTCCGTAGATTCCGCATGAAGTTCCCGTACAATCTCTGCCTCATTTGTAAACGCTCCACACTTTAGAACTCCGGCCTTAAAATTTCCTTTATTACTGTTTAATTTATCCTTGATTCCCTCTTCCAGAACCAATGAATTGCCTTTTACCTTCACTACATTTTCAAAATAATGTGTTTTTCTGGCTGACATTCCACCAATCACAAATAACGGTTCTGCGTTGTCCAGATTGCCCTTCACTACCAGTGACAGATTCTCTACCGCATTCAGAATCGCATTGACACGAGCTGCTTTCTCTGCATTATCTGCCTCTGTATGGAAGTTCTCATCCACGCCTACCTTTTCCAGATCAATGGTAAGACTATAAACCTTCATGGACTTATCATACTCATACTGGTATGGCATCAGTCCTGTATCTCCTGCATTATTCTGTACACTCAGGTTATTCTTCTTTGCATGGGTCGATGCAAGATACAGGTTATTATGAAATCTAAGTTCATTGATAAATGAATCCACTGCGATTGCATCGGTCAGATAAAAGGAACTGTTTCTGACATAGGTAAGCCCCTCCGTCGACATATAGCCGCCTTCCAGTGCTCTGCAGTTTGCCGCATTCAGCTCTTCATTCACTTTCTTCTGCATCACCTTATCCAGAGATGTCTCCAGATCATCATACAGTCCAGCCTGTACACAGATTGCATTCTTTAAGCTCTCACGGCTGCGCATCGCATATTCCTTCTGATTCTTATATACCTTCTGAACACTTGCTGCATTTCCCAGACCATCACTATAGTTACTTGTCATATTCGCTACTACCGTTAATGTTACTGCCTGATTACTCATATCACATACCTCCTATTTATCATCTCTTTTTTCTACTAATGAATTGGTAAAACTGATTGCAATATCCGACCATTCTTCTCCGCTATCCAGAATATCATAAATCGTTCCTATCTCTCCTCCGATATAACCGGATAACTGCAACATAATCTCCAGCACTCTGTCCCGATCATGTGAAACAATGGCATTGATCAGCTTATTCTTATAACTCTTTGCCTTATTCTCACCATTTGCATCTTTTATCTGTCTGCCAATTACATATCCCGCTTTTCTGGCTCTTTCCACTTGTTCTGTCATACCTTCTACTCCTTTCCATTCAACATTAATCCTGATCAGATTCCATATAATAAACCCTGCATAACTATCCTCCCGACTGAGTACCAATAATTGATCCAGAATTCCATCCAGATACACCTCATTAATACAGCAGTTGATTACCGATTCTTCTACATTCAGCCAGTAATTATAGCCATATTTATGCGTATACTCCAGGTTGTACTTATCATATACATTCCTCAGCCTCTGCAATGCTTCTCTTCGAACAAATAATGTTTCAAAGCACTCCGATTCCTGTTTTCTGACAATTACCTCCGTATCATGCTGCATAAAGTCTTCCGCATAGATTAACGTTTTTATCAGCTTTGTCTGCATACCGTCCCTTTTGACCTTATTCTCAACAATTTCCTGCTTCTGCTCAAAGATCTCTCTGGCTGCATCATTTGTCTTTATCAGATCTGTAATGGTATTGTTATTATTTATAAAAACTGCTTCCGGTGAATATGTGAAAGCAAATGGGATAAAGTCAAATTCCGGTTCATCATTTGCCACAAATGTACTCGTATCAAACTGATATGCCGCAGATTTACTCTTCCTGTTTTCATCCAGATCATAACCAAGCAATCTGCAATGCGGATTTTCTGGAGTAAACAGTTTCTTTATATTTGCATATTTTCTGTACATACTCGTTTTATTACGATAGGTTTCCCTGATGATTTCAAATCGATTTTCATCGATCTGATGCAGTATTTCTTCTGCATTGTTTCCGGTAAATTTGGTTTTTCCAAAGATTTTTTTCAGAATCGTGTTGGAATTCGTCCCAGATATATAAGAATTGATCTCACTGATCTCATCCTCGGTATATTCTCTGTTTGGATCAGATAATTTTCGTTCTATCACCACATGCTGCAGATTCTCGCCATAATAATGCTCGACAAACCGCAGATAGCGTTCTTCTGTTATATCTTCCTCATTGTACAATAACCCCTGTACATAACCACCAATTTCTGAGTATATCACATACTGATCCCGATCTCGTTTCTTTGTTATCTCATATAATTTCATCCCCTCTGTCTCTTCTACGTATTCAAAATAACGTATCAATCCTACAACTGACGCTGCATATCTCCATTCAATAGGAAGCAGAAGCGTGTTGTATGTCTGGCTCTGTAACCTTACCTTCATCTTCTTCCTCCTATTCTTCTGCCATTAACTGTGCCACACCAAATCCCGAAGATTTTCTGGAACCAATTCCATTCTTCAATAAATAATTCAACACTTCCGGTTTTCCTTCCATAATAAAGGTCCCAATCGTGCATTCAATATTTATGGAATAATGTTTGATGATTACCATCTTGGGATCGACCGGTATCAGCTTCACATTGCTTTGCTCCTCTGAATATCCTGCTAACATCAGCTGCGTCTTAATCACCCTTGTACTTTCACGTTCAAAGGATTCCTGATCCTTGCATGAATAATACCAATCTTTATTGGTTTCCTTATTGTGATTTCGAATGCAAAGCGGTTCCAACATCTTCACCAAAATGCGACTACTATGAACTTCCTGCTCATTCACCTGTCTGATTGATATCAGCTGCATTCTATTTTCCTTTGGGAGATTAAACCTTTTTCCCTTCTGTGCCGCCATGGCCGAAAATAAAATGAATGCCGTCTTGGTATCTGAACTGGAAACCATCAGCTTCATTTTTTTACCGGAAATATGAATGACATCCTTTGAAAACTTCGGTGAGTCAAACATTACCGAAAAGCAAAATGGTTTGTCCTTGCCCGGTGCATAATAATCATCATAATATTTTCCATCGTTCGCCTGTGTCAGACAATGCTTTAAATATGATAAGATACAACGCCGGTAATCAATTGGCAGGTCTTCCTTTTCAAGTGCAAATTCTGATATGAATTTCATACAATTCCTCCTTTCCTGTCTGATTTATGATTATAAATACAGTAACTTTCTGTATCTATATTCCAAGAATAGCACCATTTGTTTCTGTTGTCAACATTTTCCTAAAGCACATTTTAATATAATATATTAAATTTGCTTTCCATATCTTCTATATTTTTATTTTGGTACATCTATGTTATGATTTATATATATATCCACCTTGGAATGTTGAGAAAGCACATTAGAATATTAACTAATTTAACCATATTGGAATTTTATCTTTCTCCCCACCTCTCGCACATTTTCTCTATCATACCACAATATTCTTTCTTTTTCTATCCTTTATTCTCATAGTCCACCGACGATTTAAACCAAAAATCGACCTATTCCTTACAGCATGGATATTTTTCATATTCTCTATAAGGATAAGTCGATTTCATTTCCTATCTTCTACATTTCTCGTTTTCGATTTTTCGATTTCTTATTATCTATCCGTTACCTCTTATATTCTGCTGTTCCGCCATTTGTCTCTGCTGCCTTCCATTTCCTAATTGTCCTTACATACAGGATTAGTCCGATTCCACTGGAGATCACTTCCGATACCGGGAAGGAACACCATGTGTAGTTCAGTCCCAGAAATGAGAATAACCAGAAGATCGGCACCAGGCATACAATTTGTCGTTGTAATGACAGAAACAGACTTATGCCTCCTTCTCCGATTGCCTGAAAAAATACCGGCATTGTCAGTGAAAATACTGCCGGTGCAAAGCTTGCACCGATAATCGGGAATGCATGTTTTCCAATCTCTATTACTTCGGGGCTTTTCGAGAATATCCGGATCAGCATTTCCGGAAATCCGATAAATCCGATGATCCCCAGCACCATAAATCCCAACGATATCAGGAATGCACTTCGCATGACCTTCCTACAACGTTCATAGGCGCCTCTTGCATAATTAAAGCTTAAGATTGGGACAATACAGGTCTGCAGTCCAAAAAGAGGAATGAAGAAAAAGCTCTGTAGCTTATAGTAGAGTCCAAGCACTGTAACAGCTGAGTCGGAGAATTTTGCCAGAATCACATTCAGTGCGAAAATATACACCGTATACAATCCCTGCATGACAATGGATGAATATCCATAGAAGTAAATTCTCTTTGCATAATATAAGATTTCCCGGAATTTCGGCAGTTTCCGGAAGCCCCGCACACCCGTAATAACAGCAGCGAGTACCTGTCCGCATACGGTCGCATAGGCGGCACCTGCCACACCCAGCTGCGGGAACGGTCCGATACCGAAAATTAAAACCGGATCCAGGACGATATTTGTCACTGCTCCGGCGATCTGTGCCACCATTGGCAGTTTCATATTTCCATAAGACTGATGTACCTTCGTCCAGTTTCCTTCAAGAAATGCTCCCAGACTTCCGATGCTTACAATGTTTCCATATATGATCGCATCCGTGATCACCTGCTCCGACGTGGCGGACATCATAACATATGGCCGCATGATCAGCACTGACACAATCGCCAGTACGATCCACGTTGCAAACTCCAGCACCATACCGGTTCCGGCTGCCTTCTCCGCCTCCTCTGCTTTGCCCTGTGCATATTTCCTCGCCATATAAGTATTCACACCGACACCGGTACCCACCGCCAGTGCTATGATAATCAGCTGCAGCGGATAGATAACCGTCAGTGCAGTCAATGCATCCTCCGAATATTTCCCGACAAAGAAGCTGTCAACTATGTTATATAATGCCTGAATCAGCATCGCCAGCATAACCGGCGGTGCCACCTTCAGGAGTATTTTCCCGATTCGTTCTGTTCCAAAATAATCATTCTCTGTAGTTTCTGTATGCATAATGCTTTCCCAGAATCCTTTCCTTTACTACTCTCATTCCGTCCTGGTTGTTCTAAGATGCAATACCCGTTTCGCTTTAATACCCTGTTGCAAAATACTGATCGATTCCATTTGCAATCCCGGCTGCAATCCGGTTCTGATAATCATCCGATGCCATCTTAAGATCTTCATCCGGATTCGTCATATATCCCATTTCCACGATCGTCACCGGCACCTGTGCCCAGTTAATACCGCTCATGCTGTCAGTCTCCCATACATATTCCCGTCTGCATCCGGTCGCTGCGGTCAGTCCATCCAGCACGTCTGTCGATAGTGCTTTACTCTGCTCATATAATCCGCCATTATACACATTTGATGCTGTCTGGCAGATGGTCATCGCACCATTCACCGATGTATCTGTGGAACCATTTGCATGAATCCGGATCAATGCGGCTGCACCTGCATCATTGGCCATCTGCGCCCGCTCCGCATTGCTGATATCCACATCATTGGTCATCCGGATCATAAGCACCGTATATCCCCTGCGTTCCAGCTCTGCCTGCAGCTTCAGTGCCACCTGCAGCGTCAGTTCATACTCTGCCAGCCCGCTGGTTGCACCTCTGGTACCTCCGGCTACCTTTGCTTTGGTTTCTGTTGCTCCGGGGCCTACCGGTTCCTGCTCGCTGTTGCCATACTGCTGATGTCCTGCATCGATTGCAATCAACTGTCCATTCCCGGTTACGCCCACGTTCTCGGTTGCCGACTCTGATGCTGCTTCGCTCCCCTCGGTAGATTCTGTTGTCTCCTCAGTTTCCGTCACCACTTCTGTTGTGGCTTCTGTTGTTGCCTTCGTCGTGGCCTCCGTTGTAACAGTCTCTGTCGTGATTGTTTCAGCCGTACTTGCATCTGCATCCTCACTCTTGCTACCGCAGGCAGTCAATCCTAACATTAATGTCAGTGCAACTATTACCCCCAGCATCCTCTTCCCTGTTATTCTTTGTTCGGTTATTCTTTTTTCAGTTATTCTTCTTTCTGTCATTTTCTTCCTAATTTGTGCTTTTATGATTCTTTTCTTTGCCAGTTTCAATTTTCTCCGCTCCCTCCACTACCTACTGTTGTTTCTATCTCTTTTGTCATGCCATCTATTTTATCACAGGCTTTTCTCTATCACAAGGCATCTGCATTTTCTTGACATTCCTCACAGAAATGTGTAAGGTAAATGCGCAATCAATAATTACAATATTTCTATGTTTTAATATAAGGAGCGTCTGACTATGAGTGAACGGAACAAAGGAATTTTATTTATATTAATGGCTGCATTCTTCTTTGCGTTGATGAGTCTTTTTGTGAAGCTGGCCGGGGATCTGCCTTCGATGGAAAAGGCTTTCTTCCGGAACATTGTAGCGCTCTTTTTTGCGGGATTTATTTTATGTAAGAACCGGATTCCTGTTAAGGTTCCCAAGGGCGACCGGATTTTCTTATTTCTGAGGGCCTTCTGCGGCTCAGTCGGTCTGATCTGCAACTTTTATGCCATTGACCATCTGCACATCGCAGACGCCAATATGTTGAATAAGATGTCACCGTTTTTCGCCATCATCGCCTCTTACTTTATTTTAAAAGAAAAAGTGGCACCGTATCAGACAATCTGTGTGATTTCTGCCTTTATCGGTACCTTATTTATTCTCCGTCCCGGATTTGATTCCATGGTGACCTTCCCCGCTCTGATCGGACTTCTGGGCGGTGTCGGAGCCGGAATCGCCTATACCATGGTGCGGGTGCTGGGTGGACACGGTGTCAAAGGACCGGTAATCGTATTCGCCTTTTCCCTGTTCTCCACCATTGTTACCCTGCCGTTTTTAATCCTTGATTTTACCCCGATGAACGGTCAGCAGCTCCTGTTTCTCCTGCTTGCCGGTCTTGCAGCCTCCGGCGGTCAGTTCTCTGTCACCGCTGCCTATACCCATGCTCCGGCCAAGGATATCTCCATCTTTGATTATATGCAGATCGTCTTTTCCTCGCTCATGGGCATCCTTGTTTTACAGGAAGTTCCTGTTTTCTTAAGTATCATCGGATATGTGATCATCATCGGTTCTTCTCTTGCCATGTTTCTGATCCGTCGGAAGAAAGAATCAGGACATAACCTGATCCAGTAACCGCAGCAAAGATGCTTCGAATCGTGCATCATCCTCCGGTGTCCGCTTCGCCGGGCCTTTCAGATGGTGCTTTCCTTTCCCCATTCGTGCCTTCTTGGAGAGATGCCGTTCCATCAGCATCTGATCAATATTCTCATTGGTGTACCATCTTCCGCTCTGGTGAATCGCATATGCACCTTTGCCGAGTGCCATCGCTGCCACTCCGTAATCCTGTGTCACTACCACATCACCTTTCCTGCATACATTGATCAATGCATAGTCTACGGCATCGGCTCCTGCTCCGATCACTTTGATCTCCGAGTAATCAGACTGCAACACATGATTGGTATCACAGAGCAGCACGCAAGGCAGTCCCTGCTGCCTTGCAATCTTTTCTACAATTCTTGTTACCGGACACGCATCCGCATCTACTAAAATCTGCATCTCACATTCCCCGCTTACAGCTGATATCCCATCTCATACCATTCCTCGCCACCCCAGGTCGAGTTCGCCGGTCCATGGTTCTCATAGCCCATGCCCTCATACATTTTTATCTTATTTTCCAGGCAGGTTAAAATCAGCAGCTTTCTTTTGTTTGCCTTCTCTCTGCGGATATATTCTGATACGATTTTTCTTGCTAAACCCTGTCCGCGATACTCCGGCAATACATCTAATCCAAGCAGCATAACTACCTTTCCATCCGGATCATGCAGTCCCGCATCTGTGAAAAACTCATCCCGGAACTTCTCTTCATTCGTTGCGATTCCGTTAAAAAATCCTGCCATCTTCCCATTTTCTCTATCAATCGCTACCAGAAATAAATCTGCTGCCACCTTCACCCTTGCCCGCATAGCTTCTGCCGAGCAGGCCTCATTCGGTGGGAAACAGATCTGCTCTATCGTAATTGCCTCTTCAATCTCCTCCGGCTCAATCGTTCTGAATTCAAATCGAGTATCTAATTCCTGTTGGTTCATTTTATAACTCCTTTGTACTTTCTTGTGTTCACTGTTCTCTGTTTCATCCCATGTTTTATGACTTGCGATTCAGTATATATCCCATCGCACCTCCGACAATTCCGCCGACAATGTGTGCCATATTGGAAATATTGTCCTTCACTGCGAAGCAATCATAGACCTGCTGCCCGATAAAGATTACGGCAACCAGAATAAATGTAATCGGGATTTCTCCCTGCTTAAACTCCGTAAAAGATGCCAGCAGGATAAACGCAAATACAACACCGCTTGCACCACAGAGCGCAATATTCCAGAAAAATATGTAATTGATCAATCCGGTCGCCAGTGCTGTGATACCAATTACCTCCAGCAGGGTCTTCGACCCGTATTTCTCCTCCAGCATTGGTCCCAGAATCAGCAGGTACATCGCATTTCCGAGAAAATGCTCCCAGCCGCTGTGTCCGAATACATGCGTGATCAGCCGCAGATATGTAAGCGGATTCCGAAGGGACGAATGGTAGGTCATAAATAACAGCTCTGTAATTCTTCCCTGCGTCAGGACTCCGGCCAGTGTGGCAGCGAAGCAGATCGCTACGAAGCTTAAGATAACCGGGGAATTGAATGTGATTCTTAATTTGTGTTTCATGGATGGCTCCTTACCCTATCATCTCATACTGCAGGCATTCATATTTCAGCCGGCTGCCCTCCTGTACTTCTGCCGGCAACAATGCCCGCGCAACCAGTTTCACATCCTCTGTTTCAATATCTGTCCGTTTCAGATTCGCATAATCTCCATCTATTGATACTACTTCATAATACCAGGTTTCCATCGTTCCTGTCTCCTTTCATGCCTGCACCAGCGCTAAATGCATATTTCCCATTGTAAATTCTATGAGATTGGTAATAAAGATCACAGCCATCCGTTCTGTCTGCATCCTCCAATGAGTCTGTAGGGGTATTGTAACATATGGCGGAGGAAATAAGAACAGGGATTTCCGCAATTCTTTTCCGGTTTTACCGGAGCCCTATCTAATGCCGAACCGAAAAGTAATTAATCAAGATGTCCTTAATATAGTTATATCGCCGCGCATAAGAATTCTCGACACGTATTAATTGCAGATTATGTTCTTTGCATATCTCATTTTTCTTTCTGTCTCTTTCCTTCACTCGCATATCATCAAAATGCTCTTTTCCATCTAACTCAATCGCAAGTACCGGTAATTCCATTCCTCCTACCCTCTCATACACAACAAAGTCAAACCTGCCGTTATAGAACAACCCATTATAGCTTTCGTTATTCCGGAATACATGGGCGATTCCAACTTCTTTTTTCACTACATACTTGCTCTGAGAAAGCCAGATATTTTCCAATGCATGATTAAGATTGGTCAAAAACGCTTCCTCTGTCGCTGTGCTAAACGGTTTTACTCCCAGCGCTCTTGAACTCGTTGTTTTCGGGGTCACCTTATATGCACCTTCATGCTTTACATACTGGATCAATTCATATAAATCATCATCCGCATCTTCTTTCTTATGCAATTTCTCCATGCAAGGCTCATTGGTTAATATGATCAGCTTATTTTTTGCCCTTGAGGTCGCCACATTTATTAACTCCTTATTATTCTTCAGCCAATTATAGGTTCCTGAATGTGTTTTATTTGTAATTGCTGTAGAAAATAGAACAATGTCCTTTTCATCTCCCTGAAAAGCATGCACGGTACCGCAGGAAACATTTTCACCGATTCCCCGTTGTTTCAGTTCCTCCATGATCATATTCTTTTGATTAACAAACGGCGTGATTATGCCTATTTTTTCTTCCTTATGATTCGCGACATAGTTTGCAATCGCCTCTACTTCCCCCGGTGCCGTGTTTCGAATATTGGTAGGCCTGTCTTCCACATTTACAAAAACCAATGGTTCCCTTTCGCTATTTTCAGTTTTAATCTTCAGCATATTATTGTAATATTTCTTATTATTAAACTGAACGATCTTCTTATGGCAACGATAGTGATAATGCAGTAATATCTCGTCACTTACTGCATCGCAGGCCAAATACACCTTGTAGATAGAATTCCTCCTATAATCATATTCTTTCTGAACCGCATATTTTCTCTTTAGCTTTTGATTCACGATATCATCGAGCAAAATAACCGGGCTTAGCTGCTGCGGATCCCCTACCAGCATGAGCTGTTCTCCCCGAATGATCGGCACTAATGCAACTGCCGCATTACATTGACTCGCCTCATCCATTATGGTCATATCAAATACAGGTTCCGGATCTCCGAGCTTATGCGCCGATATGCAGGTTGTCACAATAATCGGAAATATTTTCTGTAATTTCTTTACATTTGCTGTATTACTTAAATACTCTGTAAATGCCTGCGCACGCTTTTCCGGATCCTTTTCCGATATGATCTCCAGTAAATCTTTATTCTTATTTTCTCCAAGCTTCTTTATATATCTTGCCGATGTGTAATACAAATACTTTTTCAGATCCTCTTCATTCCCATCGATCAGAGAAATTGCCTTTTCATTTGTAATCTCCCCCTGCTCTTTAATGGCAGATTCTATCTCCTGCATCTGCCGTTCATGAAGATCAATCTGAAACGGAAGCATTTGAGCAGACACCTTTCTCCGCTCCTCATCTTCCAGCAGGCACTGAATTGTCTCTTTCCGTTCCCTCAGATCCAAAATCGTTTCATACTTTTTCAACAATTCAGACAACTGCTTTGCTCGCTCGATTCTGCTGTCCTTATTTCGGTCTAATGTTCCCGCAAAAATCTGCACATTCTGTACCTGCATATACATCTCATACATATGCTGCGTAGCCTTCTTCATTTTATCCTGATTTCCTATACTTAGGATTGGAAATGGAATCCGTCTCCCGCGATATTCCAGCTGTGATAATTTCTCATACACACCATCTATCGGATGATTATTATATGATACAAACAACACACTTCGCTCATTAAAAAAGGCTGTCATTATAGTATTAATAATGGTACTTGTCTTTCCCGTACCCGGCGGTCCCTGTATGTAAGCCACAGGGTATTTCATCGCCTTATTAATTGCCAGCAGTTGATCCAGATTCACATTCTTATCCAATAATGTGATCGGATACGACTTTCTTCGTGCCGGTTGCTTTGTCAGCTCTCCAAAAAAGGCTCTGATCGGTACTGTTGCCTTCTCACTGTTATAATTATCTATGATGCCCTGATATTCTTTGTGCAAATCCAGAACAATATCCATTCCAAGCCCGATAATATAAGGCATATCATTTACGCCCAGTACATGCGGATTATTTCTGGTAATGCAATCTTTTATCAATTCCTGATTTTTTTCAAAGTCTTCCAACAGGACATACTCATCCGCATCCAAATAATTGTACACCTTCAGCCTGTTGCCATCTATCGTATACTCTGTACAGATAGTAACATCCTTAGCCGGACGCATGACTCTACGCTCTACATCCAGATTCAATTTCCGATATGCAAGTACGTATAATCCTCTGGTTGTATCTATACTTAATTCATTTATAGCTAATTGCTGGATATGTAAGGTGCCATCTTTCTCCTTTACATCCGATGATTTTTGAAAATACTTCACTACCTCCTGAAACTGCTCCTGACTTAATACATACTCTTTTCCATTAAAGCTGTCTCTGTCAATAAAATGTATTAATTTAAAATCAGAGTAATATGGTGTTGTATCCATTCGATTACACATCTCCAGATAATTCAACACTTTCAGATTCGGTATATTTCTAAACCACTTTTGATATTTAACCGGATTCAAATAAATATCTTCAACCAATTTCTCATTAACCTGAAAATAAGATCCTTCAATAATTTTAGATGAACATATCGATTCTATATAAATCTGATCAAACTGCATGATCGTGTACTTTCCAAGATGAAGGCCTTTGACAGACAGTGTCCCCTTTGCGGCATTTACATTCATTATTCCAATCCAATAATTGGTAACCTTTTCCTCTTTATTTTTATATTCGATGCTTAACCATTTCCCCTCATGGATAGCTCTAAATATATCTCTATGTACACTATTCATATATTTCTCCCATTACTCAGTTATTATAGATATAATTCAGTTTATCATATATTAGAAAAACTTCAAGGGGCTATATATACCAAAAGCCGGGAGGTGCACTGTCTAGGTGACTTCCCGGCTCTCTGTTATTTAACTTTTTTGGTCTTTGATCGTGGGGCAGGTGCTGACATTGATGGAAGGTTAAGAATGGTCACGCTTTTTTATTATCCACATAAAACTGATTTTTTAACCAGTAATTAAAGTGATATATATTTTCCGAATCAACATACATATCTGAATACAATAACATCTCCATATCTGCATCTCCGCAAATATCATAAATCCATTCCCGCCATTCCTGTGAATCGGCTTCCATGTCTTCCATTATAAATTCAGCTTCTTCCATGATAAGATATAATAGAAGTTCATCTAAAACACTATGAACCTCTATATTCCCACTTTGGGCCCATTTACGCATCCAATGCAATTTTATTTTCATTGCATATATAAAATCATAATCATATCTAGTCAAAAACTGCCTTGGCAAAATGCATTCCATAACCGAACAGTCTAATTCACCAACATGTGTACCGCGAGGTCTTTTTGCCAAACCATCTAAATCTGACTCTATATCCTCACTCAGAAGGTCACTCCCGATCACAAACGCCACTGCAGCCTCCTCACCAAATTCCTTTGCTATAGCCTCTGACCATGCCTCACTCTTCTTATATTCAGAAATATTTCTGACCGTTTCTAACATTCTCCCCTCACCAGGAATAAATTTCCATCCAAGTGCTTTACATACACCTATACGTTTATCGCTTCTTATAGATTCTCCGCTTTCATATCTGCACCAGGTTTTTATTCCCACACCTGCCAGCCTTGCTGCTTCTTCTATCGTCATCCCAAGATCCATCCGTCTCTCCCGGATTTCTGTACCTAACTCTGAGCTTCCCTTTATTGTATTTGGTCCCATAATGTCCCTCCTTTACTCTCGTAATTGACTTGTCACTATGTTGTCATTATAGCCATTTTTAAAAGAGGTGTCAATAGAAAAAATAGAATCCTTCGTAATCCTCCATATTCTCCTTAACTAGTTTCTCTAACATAGCAAATAAATTTAAAAAAATCCCCAGAAAGCTTATAAACACAAGCTTTCCGAGGATTGGATTTTAATTCTTCTTAATGTAGAAGCAACTCTTTCCAGTTTTCCGGAAATCCCATCGTACTAATCTGAACGCACTCATATTTATCAAAAAGTAATTCAACATTATCTACAAACAAATTCCAATGTGTATCATTTTTCAGCAAATGTTTCAAACATAAAAGCACACCATATATTCTATTATTCCCTATTCCGGCTTGTGTGTACTCCTTATATAACATGGGTTTCTTGGACAATTTAGCATTATATATTCTTCCGTAATGTGCACAGATATTTCTCACATACGATATGCTCTCCAACCAACTTTCAAAATATGTATAACCTACACCAAATGTCTTTGCTATAGCCTTTTTATCCTTATTAAGCATATTCTTATAAAACTTCGATAATGTACCAAAACTAAAAATTTCTACCAATGCATAGATCGGCAAGTAACCACCTTCATAGTTTTCTCTAAAATTACGTACAAACGGTGTCCTTGAGTTTCGTCCAATTTCTTCATTGATATCTTTCATAAATTCTGCATGATAATTCTCATCAGCAAAATTTTCCGCCTTCAGATATCCCAGAACACCATATTTCTCAGCAAAAAAGTTAGCCACTCTACATCTTACGTTAATCTCAACTTTTTCAATTTCCGGAAAAATAATCTGTCTCAAATTTGCATTAAACAGATATAAATCCACTATTTCATTAAATGTTATCTGCCTATTATAACAGCCATTTTTCGTTTTCAGGTTAAGACTGTATGCCTTTATTAACCTAAAATATGAAATATCATTAAGTATTTTCTTTGCATACGCCTCATCACCGACAATCAAACCAATATTTTTCAAATTTTCGATCTGTTCATCAGTTGTCATAGGAGGCTGATGCTTTTTTAGTTCTCCCATACAATATTCCCCTTAAAATCAAAAGACCCAACGTGGTCCGCATCGTTGAGAGGCGTGTTGGGTTCTGTTAACAATTATTATATGCAAATTCTTCAAAATAATCAATAGAAAGTTGAGATTTTTACAAACCTCTTTGTATATCCCAACAGCCGGGAGGTGCACTGTCTAGGTGACTTCCCGGCTCTCTGTTATTTAACTTTTTAATCTCTGATCGTGGGGGAGGAATTGGCATTGAGGGGAAGGTTAAGAAACACTTCTACTAATAGTTTTATCTCCATTTCTCACCAATTCACCTGTTTTTAATCCATATTTAATGCCTCTGTCTACAGCCTCCTCCAATGCTGAACCACGTCTTGAATAGCCCATAGTCCTGATTGTTTCTTTTACCAGATCTTCTTTTGCCATTGAAACATTTTCTGCCAAGGTACAGCATACTGCATTCTTGACCTCCTGTTGACAAATTTCTTCCGGCAAACGGCGTTCCATGTTATTAGTATCATTTCTATAAATACTATACTTCTCCAGTTCCTGATCTAGCCGCCAATAGAATTTTGTACCATTTTGCTTATTTGACTTTAGTACTGTCTTCTTTATGGCCTTCTCCGTCACTTCAAGTGTTGCTGCACTTGATCTTCCTATGCCAAATGCACGCAAGCACTTCTTTATCAATTTTTCATGAGTGATCGGAGCCTCTGTATCTATAATTTCCTGAAGCTTTGCAACAATAGCCGGCATATTATCTTTCTGCACATAATCAGCTACAGACATGGCTACTACTTCCGTATTAGTCTCCACGTATTCGATAACATTGTATTCCCGCTTCCTGTCTTCCACCACAGTTCCTTCCATTATAGTTTCCTCAGATATAGGTTGCACAACATCCTCTTTCTGTGCTACTTCAAGCTGTTCCTCCTCACTATAGTGATTCTCTAGGTTTCTATTTATTGCAGGTGCTTCTGATTTCTCCGGATGTTCCAACTCTTGCTCAATTGTTTCAGCTTTTTCCTTCTCTCTGACTTCATTATTCTGCTCCGGTATCATCTTCTCTTCCGTATCAGTCTCAGCTTTTGTCACTGCAATCTCTACCTTCGGTTCCCCAACTGTCTCTGCATCTTCTTCTACAGATCCCTGTTCCTCAGTCAAGAGAAGAGCTACTTCTTTCCGTTTTTCCAGCAGATTCATCAGCTTGTCTAATTCCTTCTGCTTATTATCCCACCAGTCCATAGTCCAAATACGATGAAGCTGCCATCCAAGACTACGCAACACTGCAATCTGGGCCACTTCTCGGTCTCTGGTATTTACAGACTGGCGATAGGAATCACCATCCATCATAATTCCAAGCAAATATTCGTCCTTATTATATGGATTTATAATCGCTATATCGATCTTGAACTTTGAATGTCCTACATCTTTTTGGTATTTATATCCAGCCGCATCCAATGCCCTGCATATTTCATCCATAATACCATGATATCTGGATTCCCGATCATCCATACTATAAGTTGAAAGTTTTCCGTTTTGTGCATACGCCAGAAAATCTTTTAGAGCTTCTACGCCCTTCGACTTTGTTCGCTTCAGGTTAATCATATCTGCTGTCATAATAGAATATACAACCATCTCACTACGTGCTCTGGACACCGCTACATTCAGTCGTTTCCAACCTCCTTCTTTATTAAGAGGGCCAAAATTCAAAGACAGTTTCCCTTCTTCGTCCGGTCCGAATGCCACAGAAAACAGAATAACGTCTCTTTCATCGCCCTGTACATTTTCAAGGTTCTTAACAAATAGAGGTTCCTCCCTGTTATTTGCCCATTTGTCAAATTCCACATCTTTTAGAAATTCCTCCTGAAGCAAGTCCTCGATCAACGTCTGCTGACTAATATTAAATGTAACAACACCTATCGATTGTTCTTTTAATTTCGCATTCTTATAACGATGCTTGATTTCCTGTATGATTGCGGTTGCTTCCGCCTCATTTATCCTTCCCTTCTTACGGTCAAAACAGCCATCCACTTTCACCATACGGACACACTTTTCCCTGTCGTTCACAGATGGAAACGTAAGCATGGAATTTTCATAAAACTCATTATTACTAAATGCTATTAAGCTTTCATGCCGGCTACGATAATGCCATTGCAAATGTGCCGATGGCATTCCAAGTGCCAGACAATCATCCAGTATACTATCCAAATCCTCTATATCCAGGTTATCTTCATCAATTGAATTACCTGCAAAGAAACTGGTTGGTGGCATTTGATTCGGATCCCCTACAATAACTGCATTTTTGCCTCTGGCAAGCACTCCCACTGCCTTACATGTAGGGAGCTGTGATGCCTCGTCAAACATAACTATATCATATTGTTCACTATCAGCATCTAAATACTGCGCCACAGAAATTGGACTCATCAACATACATGGAGTCAGTTTTCTCAACACATTCGGAATCTGCTCAAATAAACTCCGAATAGATATTCCGCGCCCATTACTGCTGATTGCTCTTCTTAAAATATTCAGTTCCCTGCTTATCTCTACACCATCAAATGAAGATGGTAAATTATGTGTTAAGATATAATACATCTCTTCTTTCGTTAAGTCCCTGAACTCCTCATCCAGTTTCTTAAACTGGGCAATCTTCTCATTAAAGCCACTGCCGGTAAAACCATTCAGCACCGGTTCCATCTCAATTACAGACAGAATAATTGCTTTATAAATCGAGCGCAGATATACATCCATCACCCATTCATGTGGTAGCCCATCTTCATAAGCATCACATACTATATCAAGCCCAGCCTTTCGGCATTCCTCATCAAACTGTCTGTATACAATCCAGTCCTTAATTGCAGATGTATTCTCAATCAAAGAATCGCATAACTCCACTCTGCTTTCCAACCAATTTCCAGTTGTCTCATTAAATGAAAGGTTCAATAGTGCCACTGCTCCGGCTTCTTTCTCATAAACGGTTTTATATGCTTCTACCACCTTCTTCGCAATAGCAATACTCTCCCCTCTCTTACCATTCTGCTCCAACTGCTGCAATTTTCCTGAAAACTTTGACACAATTACAAGCTGACATTTCACTTTTTCCTTATATGCAGAAAGTGCCTGCATTGTAGGATATACTTCCATCAGTTGTTTCCATTCAAAAGAAATCTGCTGCTTATTTGCTGCATGCGCCATTTCCTGTTTCTGATAAAGCTCTATATCAGCAAGAATAGCCGGAATCTGCGCTGCCTGTACGTTAAATGAGGCAAATGCCTGAATCTCTGACACCAGATTACTAATAGCTCTTCCCTTGCCAAATAATTTCTTATTTGCTTCGTCATACCTTGACCGATACATTTTCATATCCGCCTGCAAAAAACTTTCTCTGAAGTTTGTAAGCAGTCCATTCCTTCTTGCAATCAATGCGTCATTCTCTGCCATATAAGATAATGGTCGATCAAATTCTCTGTCTACATTATCCGTTCTTAATAGAATTCCAGGTATATTTTCTGATGAAATTACGCTTTCCGCATAGCTACATACATTTTTCCATTCCGCTAATGTCTGCGGAGCTGACAATCCAAATATTTCTATAAATTCTGCTACTGCTACATTCAGATCTGTTAATGCCTTTTTATATGCTGAAACGATATTTTCCATATCCGTTCGTAAGGTCTGTGTATAAGCCGTCCGACGCACAGCAGCCAACGGATATCCATGAGGGTGCCCCAATGCCCTGCCGGTTGCAACCAATTGTTCAAGAACTCTTTGCTGTGTATCCAAATCACTCTGTGTAACCGTTCTGGCATAATCTGATGTAAAAGGAAGTTCTACTCCATAATCCGGAATAGTCTCATATATATCCATCAATTCTTTTAAGCTTTTTCCAAACGGCCTTTTTTCATGTAACTTTTTTACATATGCATCAATATCCGCCTTCATTTGGCGAACAGTTTCTATTTTCTGTGCATAATCTGTCTTAGTACCATATGCTTCTAATTCCAGATTTTTTCTCAATTGATCAAGTACAGCCTTCTTCGTTGCCTTATTCGAATGTAATTCCAAACAAAAATCACCGATTCCCAGTGCTTCTAACCGTTTCTGCACCACTTCTAATGCAGCCATCTTCTCGGCCACGAACAGCACTGTTTTTCCCTTTGTCAGAGCATTTGCTATCATAGCTGTAATAGTTTGTGATTTTCCGGTTCCCGGAGGTCCATGCAGTACAAAACTCACATTGTTCGCCGCCATATTGATAGCTCGAAGTTGCGATCCATCCACATTAATTGGTAAATAAGCCTCCGCAGTATCAATATTTTCTGGTATCGTACAATTCCAATCCACAGCTCCCTTTATCAGACTTCGCACAATTTTATTGCGTTCCAGCATCTCACCATGAGAATGAATGTCATTCCACATTACAAACTGTGAAAATGAAAAATTTCCAATAAATCCCGCTTCCAAAACATCCCACATCGGCAAATTCATAATGCCTTTTCGCATGATGGCAAAAATCAGCGGTAGATCCAATCCATGCTCATCTGTAGGCAATGGACTTAATCCGTTTATTTGAACATCATAATTCTGTTTCAAAAACTCCAGCAAAGTAATATTTATCTGCGCATCTTCATCCCGCATACACATGGTGTACCCCTTACTGGCAGACTTTCGAATGATATCGATTGGCACCAGAATAATTGGTGCATAACGCATAGCCTCTGACTTCTTAGTATCTGACCACCGCAACAGTCCCAATACCAGAAAAAGCGTACTGGCACCATTCTCTTCTAATGATGTTTTCGCAGAACGATACATCTTTGTCAAACATGCATTCAATTCCTTTTCCGTATAAAATGAATGCAACCTCTTATGCTTACTTTCCAGCTCTATATATTCTTTAAACGGTCCTAAATCAGCAAGCACTTCAACTGGTATGCCATCTCCCTGAATAATCATATTATCCGGGCGTGGCAATACCTGAAACTCTTCTCCCTCCGTCAGCGCATCTTCCAATACACTAACATTACTGCACAAAAGCGGAACTACTGCCTTCGTAAAACGCATATTAATCAGCATATTACGCATACTTAAATCCAAAAGCTTTCTTTCCCATTGAAGCTGTTTGGTAGCTTGCGGCTTATTGTTAAGATTCGTCAGGTCAAACGTAGTGCCCACCTGCGATGGCGCAATCGTGGTATCTTTCTCTTCTCTATCCTCATGTTTCACTGCAAAGCCAGTTTCTGTCATAATGCGCACCGGCAATGGCCGAATCCCCATACTTCTGGCACGTCTTACATCAATTACAAAATTGAATCTGCCATAGTTTGATACACTGTCCTCTGCGTGTTTAACCGCTTCATCAAAATTACAGGTTCTCCCTGCACACATAGCGGTACATTCCACCACCAGAATTTCATGTATTCCATTTGACATACGTTTTTCCAATTGTGATGGATCATCCATGATTGTATCTGTAAAAGAATCTTCTACCAACCATACTCCTGCAAAAATATGTCCACGTATCAGTACCATGATTGGATTTAATCCCATTGCTTCCAGACATGCCACATATAAAAGTGTCATATCCATACATGTACCCAGATGCTGTTCAATCACTGCATCTGCTAATCTCACTCTCTGACCAATCGTTTCAAAACTTGCGGGTGGATTCGCATATGTAATATTCCTTTGTTGAATAGCTGCATATGCCGCTGCCGCCATTTGTTTTACTCTGTTAGGATCATCATATTGATAACCGGCTAAAGATGGATCCCCCGTCCATTTGTCCAAATACTGTGCAGCTAATTGTAATAAACTTGTCACTACCGGATGGTTTGGCATAGAAAATGCTGCTAAGATTTCCGGTGTATATTTTAGCCCCGGCCATTGATCAAATGCCAGCGCTATGATTTCCTTCTTTTCTGTCACCAGTTCTTCATCAGCCAAATACACATGAAACTGGATCGTACATGTAATTCTCTCTGTCAGAGAAGCAAGGTAGTCTCCGTTTACCTTGACTTTTAATTTTTTCAGATGAATATCTTCTCCTGCACGTAATACCTGAATTCCGATTTCATAAGTTTCTATAAGTCTCGTATCGGAATCAATGCGTAATATCAAATCATTCAGATCTGCCTCTGTCATGTTCTTAATACAGATATCATCTATAATCTCTATGCCATTTTGTTGAACTGCATAAGTTATTACATCATCAGCTTCGATACTAATTTCTATCTTATTATTTATCTTCTCTATCTGTTCTTCCATACCCTTCTCCCCACTTTCCAGAATTAATCTATATTTTTTGTATATCTGCATTTAGGATAATTGGAGCATCCTATAAACTTTCCAAATTTTCCGTTTCGAACCACCAATTTCCCCTGACATTGCGGGCAAGTTTCTTCTTTCTTGTTCATCGCTTGTGGAATATTCTCCGTAGCACTCGCAGAATCTTTTACTGTCTTATCCATATCCGCCATCAGCACCTCATATTTTCTAATATAGTCTTTATGTTCTTCTCTGTTATATTGAAGAATTTCTTCCGCAAATTCCAGCATATCTTTTCGTGACCATGAATAATTTTTAGATTCTGATTGCATTTTTCTTATGGTTGCCGTTAACTGATCCGCCCGTATCACCTTATTTTTTACTTCTTTAGGTGCATATCTGTCATATACCAGTGTTTTAGGATTTGCCAATACAACCAATGGCTTATAAACGCTCTCAAAATTACTCCTGGTTATCATAGACATCAATCTACCTTTGCTCTCTGACCGTTTCTCTTTTATAATTGCCATATGGCGTTCATTCTGTGTAATCGGTGAATAGATGCCTTCCTTTATCTTTTTTCCCTTAAACTCATACGTGCGGATAAAATTTCCCTTGGCATTAATCTCCACATTACCTATCATATTCTTACATTCAATTATAAAATTAAGTTTAGGGGTAATTACAATATAATCAATCTGAGCCGTCAAACCATCCTGTGTTTCAATACAGATATCATGTAAAACAACCATGTCCATACCACTATTTTTCAATTCAAACAAAATATTGTCCTCACCTATAATTCCGGCTTTGGTAATCAATATTTCTTTTTCAATCCGCTCTTTCAGTTCTCCCTGTGCTCTACTATTCAACTGCTCAAGCCGAAGCAGATATTGCTTTGCATCGCTTGATTCTTTCACTACTATTACTTCCGGTTTATGAAATAATCCCATAATTTTTCCTATGTTACCCTTTCTCAACTAAGCTATCTATCCTTTAACAGGTGCTATATGTATTACTAAGTTATTATAGATACAGTTTATCATATATTCAAAAAACTTCAACTTGATTTTATTTATACATAGTTTATTGCAATTCAATACTCCATATTCTACTTAACAACCTGATCTAATATAGCAACTCAATCAAAAAAATCCCCAGAAAGCTTATAAATATATACTTTCTGAGGATTGAACTCTATTCTGTTATCAGTCAAAAATCCTTGTAATATCCTATATCTACTAATTACACGGTAGATCTCTACATATCCGTTTCCTCACAAGTGCTTTCAGCTCATCCAGAGCTAACCAGACCTCACCATGTTTCACTGTTCCTTCATCTTCCCGCAACTCCATCAACGGCTTTTCTACAACCTATTTCAAATATTCTTCAAAAATCACTTCAAGCTCCTTGTTTCCTCTCAGGAATTCATACTCTTCCTTATTTTCAATTTCAGAAAACAGGGTCTTGGCAAAATTATTGCCAACACCAGAAAAAGCTTTTCCCTGTACCGTATCAGTATATCTGTAGTACAAAGGCGAGCCTACCATATTCCAAGGCTTCTGAGTTTCATTTAGCACTTCTTTAATTAACTGTATACAGTGCTCTACGTCTTTTTGATATCCGGCAATCAACAAATGCGGAACCACCTTACTATAATTCCACAGTCCAAACAGAGACACCATTTGATCTGTGATTTCAGCAATTGCCTCTGCTTTTTCATGATTTTCAGTTTCCTCTTCCAACTCTATCAACTTATACAAATAACCTTGGATATTAGTAACCGCCCGCAATAATTTTCCTTCCAAAAATAATGCTGCAGCATCTGTGCCCTCTTGATGTGCTATTACATCCGTCTTCATAATCGTTGCATCAATTGCTGTATCAGGAATTCTATCCAGAAAAACACTTGCCTCTTCATATTTCTCCATTTGTACATATTTCGCTGCAAGCATAAAAGTGCTTGATAGCCCCACCTTTTCGTCCTGACTATCTACTGTCCGATCAAGCCAGTCAAGAATCACTGCATCATATTCCGCCCTCTTTTCATCATCAAGATCTGATAAGGTTAATGCTGCATTCAAAACAGATGCAATCTTATAAATCAGTAAATCACAATGAGGATATTCCTGTATTTTACTAATTGCCATCTCAAAAGCTTTTGTAATACTCTCCAGTGAAACCTCTGAAAGCTCATTCACAAATTGTCCAATCTCTTTTTCTGTCAGTTCTTCACGAAACGAAAACAATTCATTCATATCTATTTTTAATAACCTTGCAAGTGCCGGGAGTAATGATATATCCGGATACGTATTTTCCTTTTCCCATTTATTTACTGCGGGAGTTGAAACACCCAGATAGTTTGCCACCTGCTCTTGTGTTAACCCTACGGCTTTTCTATGAGTTTTTATCTGCTCTCCAATATGCATTGTTCCCACCTCCTGTTTATACCCCAATTATAAGGCCCCGAATCTGTGTTTACAATTGAGCATTGGTTCAATTATTGCTATGATTTTTTAACTCCTGATTAAAGCTGTTCAAATCTTGATTTTCTTTATAAATACATTATGCTTGTCAAACTTCTTATATATTTGACATATTTTTGCTAGCAAATAGTTCTTCATACAAAAATAGAGATAACTAATGCGGACAATTTTACATTAACTATCTCTATTTTTTATTTACACCGACTATAATTTATTGAAACTCTTCCCGAGGTTTTTATCGACAACTCATAAATGCTGATATTTCCTACATTTCTGGTACTTCTATTTCACAGAATATCGCTCTTTTCGCATCGTTCTTAAAACATTTAGTAGCAGATTAGTTGCAGTATCTGTCACCGGAGCATTCTCCACTGGCATGATATAATCTACTTTTTTATTACTCACAATGAATCATCAACAGCGGCTTGCGGGTGCATACTTTGTACCTGTAGCCGCCCCAAAAAAAGAAAGGAGCAAAACCATGAGCAATCAACATAAAAAACCAACCATCAGCTTCAGAATCACCGACTCCGAACGAAAGGAAATCAAAGCCCGTATTCTTGCAAGTGGTACGAAAAAGCAAGACTACTTCGTCCGTTCCTGCATCTACAACCGCATCTGCGTTGTCGGCAAAAAGGAAACCATATATCCCCTGGTGCAGACTGTGAATGCACTGTATCTGCAATTACTTGAAATGCAGAAGGCATTTACATCAACCGGTACCACTCCTGATATGCTTCCTTCTTCGGATGAAATCAGGGAATTGCAGACAAAATACACCAATATGCTTACAGCTATTATTGATCTCTTGGATGGTGCTAAATATCTGTGGGAAAGAGACCGCCATGAACAATAATCTTGATTTCCAATTTGGTATGTATTAGCCTGACACAGACTCCATCATTGTCAATACCAGAGAGAACTCCGTTCTAATTATCCGTTGCAAGGAATATAATTCCTCCATTACCTTTGATGACCCAAATGATGTTGTTTATCTTTACCAGCTGGCAGAGGAATCACCTCTTCTGTATGTCAAACTGGCACTGAAGGAAAATGGGTTGCAGGGTTATGTGGATGCTATGAATGAATTTAATTGATATATTTCTCCATCTCGCCATACTTTCTCACAATAAGTTTGGCGAGATATTTTATACAGTAAGGGGCATAATACTGGGGCTTAGCCAGTCTCACTTCCCTATATAATTATCATTTACTGTTTTATATAGTATTTCTAATTTGTCCTGAATCTGTTCAAAAACTCTTCCTTGTTCTTCTTGAACAAACTGCTTATTGCCACATTCCAACACAAAATCCTCAATATCTTGTATTTGAGTATGTAATAATTCATAAAATTTTTTATCTGCATATCTAAAATACAGAATGGTATTTAATAAATCTGTTAATGTATCAGACAGCTGTTCACTATCAACCAGCTTATTGTTTTCAAATCTCAAGTAAGTTCGAGCTTTAGGAATTCTTTCAATTAAAAATTCATCAAATATTTCATTATATATTCTTGCATTCATATTTATTTTGTTAATTTTTTTGTTTTGAAGGAAAGTAAAAATAAAACAAATAATTGATGAAACAATTGAAAGAGCCGACAATATTAGCGCTATAATTGGTATCATAATCCACTTCACCTCACTGTAACTTCTTGATTATACTATTTCTAAGTTTTTCATTGGATACAACTAAATTTTCCTCTGTTGCTTTCAAACCAATTTGCTGGACAATGCCAGCAAAGAACCCTTGGACAAATGACGATGCAATCATTCTTATTTCATCCGGAAAAACCAATTCAAATTTCTCATTAAAATTTAACTTGTTTTTTACCTGTTCTTCAAAGACTCTTACTCCGAAGTCATATCCTGCCAAATTTGTCAACTTTTTATCAAAACTCAAATTTATTTTATTCATAGTTGGTCTCCTTTTTTACTGCATAATTTAGATTATAAGCAACCCCCGGCCAGAATGTATTTATTGTATCAAATACATTTGTATCTGGAATATCTGAAAAAAAATCTTTATTTTTATTAAATCCTACATACTCATTGTCATCATACATCATATGTTCTTTTTCAAAAAATAGAATTCTTCTTCCACTTAACATATAACATAAATGTGTATCAGAATCTTCTTCCAGAGATCTAAGCAAACTTGTCAAGCCCGTACCACCTAGTTGATCTTTTAATCTACTTCCTGATATTTTATGTTGAAACGACGAAATCGTGTAAAAATCATCTTCTTTATAATTATCATTCAAATGTGCAAAATGATATTCTCTTGCTCTTAACACATCATTGTACCTTTCTGATAATTTAATATCAGATGACAATTTTTCTTTTAATGGTTCAAAAAATAATGTTGATGAACAATTTAATATTACAACATTTACCCCATAAAATATCCCTTCCTCATCTCTTTTACCATATTCGCTTTGGGTTATATCTATATCTAATAAGCACTCTGAATCACCATGTTCACCTGCATTTCCAACCAACTCGATAATAACTTCAGAAAGCTTCTCACATGTAACATCTTCAATTCCATTATTATACAAAAAACCATATATATCTTGTAATAAATTTGAAAGATATTCATCCTTTCGTCCGTTTCTTTCTGGTATGAGCTTTCTGAAATGGTACATATTTAAATCATACTTATAACGATTTAATAGCATACTTTGATTAACAAGTGACGAATATCTAATTCCCTCTGTCCAAATAGTGTGTTTTGCTTTAAAGCGAACATCTATTTTGTGACCATCTATTACATTTAGATAATAAACTATGCTTTCCAATATTATATATACCAATTTGTCATAAAATTCAAATTCACCCAAGAATATGACAATAGGAATTTTCTGTCTATACGCCTTCCTAATATAATTAACAACTGATATAATCTCAAAAATATGGTCTCCACTAAATGTACCATTTATATTCATTGTGTATACCATATGTTTGTTTATAAATTTTATTTTTTTCTTGATTTTTCGATTGAACTTTTCTGTATAGTTCATTTCAAATAGTAATTTACAATTTTTCATTTTTACTTGCTACTTTAGTTTCTTAAACATATCTCCATTAATTCACGATATAGTAGTTATTATCATAGCCACCTTACCATTTTCTTCCCAGTTACTATAATTTGTTACGCATTATTTTTTATCCGTAATTTCCCAGTGTCCACTGAACCCACGCCCAACATAACATACATTATCCATTTCTTTTATATGACGCTTGATTGTTTTAGAGCTTACGTCCAATGCAATTGCCATTTTCTCTGTACTAATTTTATTGTCTTTACGAATCAAGTCCAGAATCTGCATATCCAGTTTGTCTTGAGGGACATCTTGAGGGACATCTTGAGGGACATCTTGAGGGACATCGTAGTTCAGATTTGGCATCACAACAGTAAACTGATATCTATCTGAACGAAATGTTGGTCTTTTGCTCTCACTATAATTGATTTGAAATTCATATTCAACAATAATTCTTCCGAATCCACTGCCTTTACGTTCCATATAGCCAAGTCTGTTGAATACATCCGCAAGAACCGGATTTCTTCTGGTAGAAGGTACTGTAAGCGGATCTCTGTCCTGAATCATGGAACCATCCGGCATTCCTCCCGGAGAATAGATTTCCATTCTGTCATCATATATGTCAATATGGACTTCACTTCCATTGACCAGATAATCACGATGTGCCAAGGCATTTACAAGTGCTTCGTGATAACTTCTCTCTACATACTCCGGCATTTCTTCTCTCGAATTTGCGGTTTTACGCCATTTCATTTTGCAATTACGTTTGATAAATGCTTCTCCATTTTCAATCAGAGAAATAACACTGCCTGAATACTCCGCATCATCCAATGCATCAACCGCACCACCACTTTTATTCAATCCATTCCATCTTGTACAAAACAACCTTGAACAACGAATAGGACTTTCATCGGCAAGTAACGCCCCTGCATTCGTTAAATCGCCCTGTTCATTTACCAGTCCAAAAGAAATCAAATCTTTATCGGCGAAACTGTTTCCGGTCCACTTCTTATATCTTTCCTTAAGCTTTGAAAAAGCATAATCTTCCGCCTTATAGGTAGAATTCTGCGAATCATAGGAAGTATTTTTTCCTCTGAGGACAAGACGCTTTAATTCCGTTGCGGTTGCCTTTACACTTTCATTTCCAATTCGAACATAGGCTTCCAGTACTCCATCTCCCGAATAATAATATGGTGTTTCGTCTCCTTTATATACTTCAAGGATGACCAAAATCTTTCCATCATCCGTTTTATGGAATCTCAGCTTAAATTCCGGAATCGGAGTTAATCTTGATTTTATGATTTCACTTATTTTTTCAGCATCCCCTTCCGGATCATTAAGTCCAACAACCTGTCCATCATTAGAAATGCCAAAAATTAAAGCACCACCAAACGTATTCGCAAACGCACTAACACTTTTACACCAGCTTTTTGGTTTCTTTTCTTCAAGTACCTGCTTTTTATCATATTCAGTTGATTCACCGATTAAATCTTTTATATTCATAGTAAACATTCACTTCCTGTTTAATTTATAGTCTTTACTATATTTATGTTTTCATACAGTTTATCTGCCACATAAGCACCCTCACACACTTTAATAACAAGTCTCCCATAAAATCACTTGTCATTCTATCGCCTCCATTTTATCTACATCTAGCGAATATAATTAAGCTTCTTTTTTATGCATGAAGACTAGTATATAGATTAAATGCAATTTTTATGACTTTGCTGTTTCCTCATTAATTGATTTTAAACTTTCAGCCAATCGTATCATCATATCAATAGCAAGTATACTTTTCAGAGCATGTTCTTTTGTTCCAAAATTCAACTGTATCCCGTGACATATTTTATTTCTACAAGGATGATTACTTTGATTCATAGAATCCTCAGAAGTCAATACTATATTATAGATATATTCTATTGCTTTAATCCAATATACTATTCCTTCTTCTGCATCAGTTACAAACCATAATAGCTGTGTACGCTCACTATCCTTGTTTATTCTTTTGGGAATCTCTTTTTTCGGATTAAAATTTCTATATGCTAATTCTATATCTTCTAAATCAAAATCCTTTCCATAACTTCTCTGCATTTCATATGTATCTGTAATAATACCGTTAAGCTGACATGCAAAAATCGATACACTACCATAATACATTTCACGAATGTACAATGTAATAGCTTCCTCAAGTATAGGTATTCTACTCTGATTTATTACACTTGATTTTTTCCAATCTTCCAACAATTCTTTAACAAGTTCCGTCGTACAAAAGTTATATACAATATCTCTAATTTTCTCCTCATTGTCTTCTGATATACTTGTGAATGGAACCAATTCTTGCATAAGATCTTTGTCAAACACAAAATATAATGGCCATTGTAAACTCTCTAGCTTATTCAAATAATGATAATTTTCTAACCCTGCTTTTGCCTCTTCTGAAAGCTGTGGTAATTTAATATTACTTATTTGTTCGGCTAATTTACCAAATGCTTTAACCGCTTTACTTTGAGAAATTGAAACAACCATATCTCCTAATGCTGACGTCAATCTCTGAGTATTTTCTATTGCTTTTTTTAATTCAGGATTTTCCATATATTTAGGAATTCTGTTTAATGCATCCCCAATTTCACGCAGTTTCTCTTCATAATCATGACTATCCACTGTTACCCTCGCTTCCTTCTTAATCATTTTGCACTAACAAGTGCCATAAGATAGTTGCTCATGCATTAATACATCCACCATGACAACACCCCAAAATGAACCAAAATCAATTCGTATCAGGTTTTACTGCTGAATTAATTCCCTTAACATAATGCATTATTCTCTCCGCCAGTCCGTTATTTGATGTGGATTCAAACTAATTAATCACTCACCAAGTTGAAGAAGCATTCTATTTAGGTTAGTCTCACCAGTCTTAAGAATATTTTGAGACCGGTGAGACTATTACATTTACAATCCGTAGTTCAGATCAGGTATCACAACAGTAAACTGATATCTATTTCAAAGAATTTAAGATTGCTCATAAGTAAGCAATTTATATGAGCTCTAATATACGATGTACTTCCTCCGACTGTATCAGCATCCTCATTTTCTCGTTTCCATCATCAATCTCCGGCTTACCACACCTCAGATTATCCAGATGTTCTGACACACAACAATTTTTGTACCAACACTCATAAGTGCCCCCTTCACGGACCATTTCTCATTTTGTGTAAATTCACCTACTAACGACTTCATTACTCGTTCTGTAGAATATCTCTTAAAACCTGCCAAATACTGTAATGTCTTCTCATCATCAATCTTTGACAAATTAATTCTGTGATTCTCAACTGCCACCAAAACTTTATCACGGATTTTTATTTTATCGGTCTTTCCAGCGCCTGTCCATTCTACCAGCTTATCAAATGCAAGAATCAGGTACTCAAAACAAATCATATCCAAAATTACAATCTTTCCTTCCGACTTATCTGTTATTGATTTCAACATACGATACTTGTTGCGAATGTCCTGATTATCAACCGCATAATCAAACGCAACGAAGTATTCATCTCCATCTTCAGTCTCCAAGTTTATTAATGCATCCAGTAAACCCTGATTGCTCCCTTTACTCTCAACCACAAGTTCATTGTCAAAAAAAAGTTGATTAACCAATTCCCAGAAGTGAAGTCCTGCGCCGGTATCTTCTGTCCATAAATACACAACTCCTCTTCCAGTGTTATCCTATTATTGTCAAACTTCAACACCTTAAAGCTCTTATCAGATACATTTAGTCCATCGCAATTTCGTAGGAAAAGCATATATTGATTCGACGGCTCAAAATTAATAAAACGTCTGACCTCATCATTAATCAAATTATCTGCATTATCGACTACAATAAAACTATCTCTGCACTGTTCAATCGATTCTGAGAAATTATCTGATTTGTAATTAAACAATTTTATAGCTTTGTATTCATTAGTTAATCGTAAATCTTCTAACATTTCATAAAGCACTGTTTTACCGGTACCGCTATTTCCGCCAACAAGAGTTATTCTATCGTCAAATTCCAGATTGTATGAAAATGGATCTGCTTTAAATGTAATATTCTTATAGATCATCTGCTTCTCTCCTTTCATACTCCTTGTCCCACCAGGCATTATATCCTCTCCCTCCGGTCACTATATCAGAATCATTGAATCTGATTTGCACATCATCCGGGATATCAAAAAGCGATGGTCTGGACATATAAATCTTTATATTATCCATAGTAAAAATTATTTTAAGCACATTCGGACCACATTCTTCTACATTCACCACCTTATCAGGATGCTTTACAATATTAAGTAATGTCTTGCAACCAGATGACAAATTACGGATTGTGCCTAAACCATATTTTGTTTCAATGTGCTTATCTGGTGTCAACTTCGCCTCGTCTACTTGCTGAATGAGATTTATTTCATATTGGGACATTTCTTCATTACCTGTATTTAAATTGAAATACAAATCGTTTTGAAGTATCCAGTCTTTTGATTCTCTTTTTTCTGTATATATATCTATCATTCAGAGTCACTCCTTTAAACCGATTTCATTCTTGATTATTTACATATTCTCAACTACGAGGACAATTTATTTTTCAATTTCAATCCAGCCTGTCCTGCAAATAATTGTGCCTGTTTTAATCCTACATTACTCTTCACAAATTTTTCCGCAAGTTTCTTCTGCGTTTCCTTACTCATGTAAATTTTAAGTTTATCTGTTGTTCTAGTGATCGCTGTATAAAAAATATTGTGGGATATTTTTTCATCAATATCCTCTGTGATTACCACCTTTACAGATTTATATTCCAAACCCTGAGCTTTATGTATAGATACTGCATAAGCAATCTGAAATGGTACAATCTGTTCAGAATAATCTGAGTCCGAATCTCGTTCTACTCGTCTTTTTACACTAAATTCAACAATAGACTTTCCTTCACAATCGCAATCAATGAGTTTGATATCCGAAAAAAGAACATCTCTTTCAGAAATAATCTTATCAACCAATATTCGAAATACGATTTCATCCGTTTTTTTATCAATTGATAGTATGATACCTTTTAAATTATTATATAGAACATTTCCAAATCTTCTACTTTCATTGAATAGAACTTTATCTCCAACCTTATATGTCCAGTTTCCCCACTCAATCGGCTTAGATGGATTGATTTTCTGCATATATCTATTTATATTATTAACTCCATATAGTCCATCATATCCTAAACATAAAACAATTTCATCATCATCTCTTTCAAAAATCGACTCATTCAAAGTTGATATAAATCCATTTGCTAACAGTCTTTCAAACATATTTTCATCAAAATTTCTCACGCAAGTCCACATATCAAGTAGAATCGATTTATCTTTTGCTCTATATGGAGTTACTAACTCATAAACAGATTTTTTATCAACAAAATATCTCGCAAAATTAAACCAGTTTCCAAACTTTATCGCTTCAATCTGATATATGTCGCCGATTAGCAAATATGCTTCCGCATTACACTTCTCAAACAAATTCAAAACATCTTCATTACACACTGTACTGCACTCGTCTAAAATAACCAAATCATACTTTTTCCAACTATATCCATTCTTTAAATAATCATACACTGTATAACAATCACAAAAGGATTTTATTCTTCTTTCCAAATTATTTTTCGCAGCATTTGTATTAGCAAGCAAAAGAATATTTTTATCTTCGAATATTTTTGCAATATATTCTGCAACTCTTGTTTTGCCAGTTCCAGCAGCACCATAAATCATTCCTAATTTAGAATTCATATATATATTAGCTACTATTTTTCGTTTATTATCATCATCTATTTCTTGCATAAAGTCTGCTTGTTTATCAATCATATCAGAATATACATCGATTCCTTCCAATGTATATTTCTGCAACTTTTCTATGACAGATTTAGTTGTTTCATAATAATTTTTAACATACAAATGATTTGCAAAAGTATCTATTTTCCTAAGTTGTTGCTTCTTACTATTATATAAGTTATTGTTAAAAATATCCACTTCATACTGATAATAATCTAACTTATCATGGTCCACAATTACATATAATATATTACTGTCATACGCCTCTTTATTCACCATTGAAGAAACATATTGGCATTCACAATCATATATTTCTAAACATTTATGCAACCTTAATTTTGATAAATTATGTCCGCATAAACTTGATGCATAAGGCATTTCATCAAACGGAATTGCCTCATTCTTCAAATACAAATACGATAGAAGATTATTGGTACGATCTGCCAACTGGTCTCTAATAACATCATTTTTCAAATAAGCTGTAATGTACCTTAAAATATTACTGCCTGGTTTTTCTTTAATGATAATCTCTCTTATTTTATCAAAAGTATCCTTCAATTCAGTTTTCTTACTAAGCTCAATTTGCTGAATGTATATTTCATATTCCTCATTATCTGCCAAAAGAATATCCAATAAATTCATTCCTGTTCTACTTAAAAATTTCATTAATGCCTTATAATATAGATTATCCGATTTTACAACAATATCATATCCACATATTCTAGCTAACTTCTCCAATTCACATGGACGTATAGCTACATTCCATGCTATTAAACACTTTATATCTATCCCAACTCCATTAAAATCTATATTTGATTGGGAAAAATCACATTGGATAGAATAATTATCTGGAATATCATTGAATGAATATGCAACAAACCTATCAAATTTAGTTATTTCTTCCTGTGCATATGACAATGTGTATTCAAAAAAACCTTTTCCATTTACCGTACGATATTTTTTTCGTGTAATGTAATATCTATCATTGGTATGTTCCTTGCTATCTTCTAAATCTATAGCCTTTAATGCAATATATATTTTTTCATAGTATGAATCTAATTCACAACTTTTTTCCTGCGGATAATCTTCAAAATTACTCAGCAACAACAACCCAAACTTATCTCTCATCTGATCTCTTAGATGATATAATTGTGGTAAATATCCATCCATTAATCGAATAGCTCCATCCTCCGCAGGTACATAATGAGATGTCGAAATCTGAAGTGAATGATGCATTCTCCATATGTACCCGTATTCATTACTTTCTTTAAGTTGTTTCATATATTGGGTATACCATTTATCTTTTCCCCTAATTGGTACTTGTTCATTAGGATTTTCATAAGCATATATACGAGCTGCAATATGTTCTAAATAAGTGCGAAGAAATTGAATTACATAGTCTGCAACCTTTTGGGGTTCTTGCAATACTCTATAATCATCAATTATTCCACAGATTTTTGAATCAATATTATATATACTCTTTTCGATAATATCTATGTAATCCAATCTAACTCCTCCCTAGAAATAATACTTCATCTATTCTTTTCCGTACTCAACCGAATCTTCCGCAACCATCATCACTTTATACTCTGGCTCATACTCATAAATCTTTCCAGAAGTAGTTGCTTCACTTCCTATACCTTCTGTTCCAGAATACTCCTCAAAATTCTCCACCTGTTCCATAACTTTCTTAAATACTTCCGGGCTATATTGTGGTGGATAACCATTCTTTACTAGGCAAATCTTTATTTCCAGTTTCAACTGGTCTCTTACATTTTGATTGTTAAGCCAATCTGCAAAAGAAGATTTTGTATCAATGATTTCCTTTACCTTTATTGCCAGGTTTTTACATTTATCATTGATTACAATACCATCGACCTCTTTATCCGTTCCATACTCAAAATCATATTGGTCACGCATAGAAATCAAAATATCATAAAATGCCTTTTCTTCAAAAGTAAGTCCTATTTTTCGAAAGCTTTCTCTATTTTCATTCATTGCTCTAAGAATGGCTAACGCCTGCTCTGTTGCAATTTTAATAATATCTTCTGAAACCTGTTCCTGTGCTTCACCTGCTTCTTCCGCAGAAAGATGTTTACGTCTCTCATGGTATTCTGCAATAGTCTTTTCCAACATTTCCTGATATGTCTTTGCAGCTAATCTGTTAACTTTCCCATACTCCTTAATCTGTTTACGAAGCATTTTAACAAGAAGTTCTAGCTTAGTCGCCGGCATCTTAACATCGGATAGCTTTTCAAAATATTCTGGTGAAAAGATATCTTCTTCCTCACCACTTTCAAGGACACTCTCAACCTGATTATATTTTAACGCTTCCTCCACCATCTTAGAAACTGCACGATTCATACTGTCAGTATCTACTTCACTTGTCCCACTCATTTTACGGACAAAACCTGCTATTGCCATAAAGCATTGCGCCAAAGCAGATTCTTCTTCTCCAAGATACCCTGAAGGCTGACATATATCAAATGCCATTCTCATACGTTTAACAGTCTTCAGAAAATATGTTTTAAAAGATACTGTCTGAGAACCATTTTTACCTTCTGACTGCAACTCCTGAGTTGATACAAAAACATATTCTGCTGCTTTAGCAAGAAGCCTGTACCGGTCAATCGGATTGCATTCCATATTTATAAATGGTGTTAAATCATAGCCTGTAAACATATTTTTTAGCACTTCCAATTCTTCCATAAATACCGATGTAGCCTGCTCAACATCATCAGAAGTTGGTGCAACCGATGTATTTCCACCATATAATTTCATGGCTTCACGCATATTATCACGGATTCCAATATAATCAATCACCATACCATATTCTTTTCCCGGATACTTTCTGTTTACACGGCTTATGGTCTGTATTAACAAATGCTTTTTTAATGGTTTATCGTTGTATAAATATGTGAGACATGGGACATCGAACCCTGTAATCCACATATCTACAACAATAACTACACGGAAATTTGACTTTTCCTGCTTAAAAGCAGCATCTAACTCTTCAGAACGTTTGTCATTCTTAACGCCACCAAGATAATTATACATGTTCTGCTCATCATTTTTTCCAACACTAGATACCATTGCAATAAATGGCATCGGTTTCAACCCCTTTAATTCTTCATCTGTTATGTCAGTACCCTCTGACACTTTCTTTTCCTCAAACCATTCAGGGAACTTATCTTTGAACTTTAGCAATAAAGCATAAGCAATCTTTCTATTAGAACAAACCACCATTGCTTTCTGAATTCTATCCGGATCTGCTTCACAGGCTGAAACATAATGATTATGAATATCTGTAGCAAGACGCTCTAATCTGGAAGGTTCCCCAAGAATTATTTCCATAGAACTCATTGCTTTCTTGCTTGCTTCGACATCTTCAAAAGTAGCACCATCATCAGCACACTTTTTATAATAATCCTCAATCTCTTTTACCTTGTTTTTATCAAGTAATACTTTTGCAATACGAGGATGATACTTGATAGAAACAGTAAGTCCATCTGCAACAGCCTGATCCATCGTATATCTATCAATTTCATCACCAAAAGTCTGATAAGTTTCAGCAATAGGTGTCCCTGTAAAACCTACAAATGTAGCCTGTGGAAATGCCTCTTTTAGCACCTTTGCATATGGCTTTGATACCATAGCTTTCATATTCGCATCCGCATCTTTACTGAATTGAATTTTTTTAGAATGCTCAAGCTGAGTTCTATGTGCTTCATCAGAGAAACATATAATATTCTGTCTGTCATTGATAAGACCTATTTTGTCATCTTCCCTATCACAAAACTTCTGAATAGTGCATATGTAGAATCCACCACTTTGTCTTGCTCCAAGTTCCTGTCTTAGTTGTGTTCTATTCTTAACAACGGAAACCTCTCCAAGATTAAGGAATTCTGTACTCTTTGTAAAAAGCTTCGCCCCCTGTTTTTGCAATTCCTCTCTATCGACAATCAATATAATCGTTGGAGAACCTATCTCTGAGATATCTGTACAACGTAATGCCAACTGACGTGCCAAAAACGCCATCGTATAAGTCTTACCGCATCCTGTAGCCCCAAAATATGTACCTCCTCTTCCACTCTTGGTAACAACAGAATCTACAATACTTTGCTTCAAAAGCCTTGTAGCAAAAAATTGTGGATAGCGGCATACAATTTCCACTTCATCACTATCATAAATACTATCCTGAAAATAAATGTAATCTCTAAAGATTTCCAAAAAACGCTCAGGAGAATAAACGCCCTTAATCATAGTTTCTGTTTCAGCAAATGGAAGTGTTGATACAACATCTCCATCATTAATACGTCGCCAGGCATAAAAATGTTCATACGGTGTGCGAACTGTCCCTAATCTGGTTTTAACTCCATCAGAAATACAGGCTAATGGACAGTAATGCAACAAATGAGGTATATCTCTCCAATAACGAATATTAATCTGCTCCCAAGCATCATAAATAGTCGCATTTGCATCAGCAGGGTTCTTCAATTCCATAATACATAATGGCATACCATTCACAAAAAGAATTACATCCGGTCTGCGATTCTCTTTTTGACCATTATTTGTATATTCTACTGTAAACTGATTCACCACTCGAAAGATATTCTTAACACCATCCTTTTCAAAGTTAATCAGCGGTATCATTCTTGCAATACCATCTTTCGGAATAAATTGGATACCATCCACCAACCAGTTGTATACCTTATGCAATGCTGCAAAATCACTCTCTGCACCCACAAGACGAACAGTATCGTAAATCTGTGTCACTTCATCTTCTGTCAAATCAGGATTTCCATCTGCTATAAATTTCTTGAAATCCTCCTCTATCAACACATCTCTTTTGGTAACACGAGAAATCTTATTTCCAGAAGTATATTTCCATCCCTCTGTTTCTAAAAAGCCAATGAAGGCATATTCATATTCTGATTCACAATAATGACCATTGTACTCTTTTAATCTAGCCATAGGCTTATGCCTCCTTTGCTTTTCTCGCCTCTTCTATCGAACCTTTAATAAGAATTGGGCAAATATCTTTTATCTGTGCTTTGAATTTTTCGCTGATATCTCTACGAGTATTATAAGCCTCAAAAATATTTACAATATCTTGTTGAATTTCAATGTTTGGAATCGGAATTAAAACATTTTTCATTTCTTCCCAATCAAAAGTTTCCCTTGCACTTCCCCATGAATTAAATCGAGAATATCTATTAAACTCGCTTCTTTCAAACAGCATAGATAAATATGCCGGCAATAACGTATTCGTGTCATCTACTTTGAACACAATATACGATGAGGAGCATATATATGCTTCGTCACTATCGTTTCTAGCAAGTGATATCTTCTCTCCATTTCTTGAAGTGACTGTAACATATGCAAATTCATCTGGCTTTACAACTGCGTATGGTTTCAAGGATACTCCCTCCATGTTTGCCTTTGTATATATGAACCTTTTATCAATTGATATACCGCGTACCGCATCTAAACCATACACTAAATCATCATTTTTTTCATCACAAAAAGAGATATAATTTCCTAACTTCTTATGTGGCATCTCTTTTCTAAGTTCCTCAACATACGCATCACAAACGACTTTTAAATCATCCAGTCCTCGCTCATAACTTTTCTGATTTTCAAGCATAGCATTATAGACATCTACATATTTTTGTTGGATTGGGAGTGGTGGAAGTTCCATTTCAACCCCTATAAAGTCATCCCAAGACATCCCATCACGAACAGAACCATCTGTATTAAACCAAAAGAATCTATCCCTTTCAGATGATTTTAGATACAAAAAAAAATATTCGCTAAGAAGTTCTTCATTATCCAAAAATTTGAATACTTGATATGCAGGACTTACAATTTTATTTTTACTCGAATGATTGTATGCTATTGGCAATACAACATCACGTCCAACGTGCATTAGATTGCAAGCAAAATAACCAGGAGCTACTATCTTATATTTACTTGTATCACTACCAACCTGATTTGATGGTTCAAAAAATTCCTTATCCTTATTTACTCCAGACACATCATCGTTACTCAAATTAGAAATATTACATTTTTCAGAAAATAGTTCTATGTACTTTCCCAATTTTATTCTAATCAATCCCATAACCAATCCCCCTAAATGCATCTTCCAGCATCTGCTGGGATTTCTTTTCCTGCTTTAATATATCTTTCATCTCAGATTGAATACGAGCCATTTCCTTTTCATAATCAATATCTAAATCATGGTCAATAAACTCAATATATTTGCTTGGTGTAAGTGCCCAACCTTTACTTTCTATTTCGCCAATACCTACACTACGATAAAGTTCCGGTATTTCATAATTTACGCCATCGGTACCTTCAGATTGCCACGTATGGTATATAGCAGCAGCCTTCTCAATCTGCTCTGTAACCAAACGAACTTTCTTTTTACTCTCGCCCTTTACTGGATTTTCTATCCATTGGCGCAAATCCATAAACAAGATTTCGTGCTCACGACTACGAAGTTTTCTATCGTGATAGTTTCCACCTTTTTTATTCTGATTTAATATCCAAAGCGTTACACTGATATCTGTAGTGATAAACAGTTCTCTTGGAAGAACTATAATTGCCTCCACTTTGTCATTCTTAATCAGTTTCTTACGGATTTCCAATGTATCGCTATCATTTAATGCTCCATTTGCAAGAAGAAATCCTGCTACTCCATCTGCCGGTTTTAAATGTGAAAGCATATGAAGAATCCAAGCATAATTTGCATTACTTTCTGGTGGTGTCTGATAATTATTCCAACGAGGGTCATTTTTTAAATTATCGTTATACCAACCTTTAAGATTGAAAGGTGGATTTGCCATAATATAATTAAAGTACAGCCCCTTGTGCAAGTCATGGGTAAATGATGAATCTGCTTCCTCTCCAAGATTATGACTAATTCCACGCAGTGCTAAATTCATTTTTGCAAGGCGATATGTAGCCGGTTCTTTTTCCTGTCCATACACATTTATTCCATTTAGATTTCCCTGCTTTGATTTTACCAATTCAGCACTCTGAATAAACATTCCGCCCGAACCACAGCAAGGATCATATAAAGTTCCATCGTACGGCTCAATCATTGTAGCAATAAGCTGAACAACATCATGAGGTGTATAAAATTCTCCCTCCTCTTTTGTAGCATTTACCGCAAACTCTTTAAGAAAATATTCATATACACGACCGATAAGATCCTTTTCCTCCCCAAATGCTTTATGACTAATTTTATTTACTTCATCAACAATCTTCTTTATATCATTCGCAGCTAGATTACGTGCTGTAAATGTACCTTTTACAAAACATCCTTTTAATTGTGGATCCTCTTCCTCAAGTCTTTGTAATGCTGTATCTAATGCAACATTTAACTTAGGAGCAGGTGTATTGATAATTGTTGACCATCTGGCTTCTGGCGGTAAATTATATGTACCATCTGCAAAAGTCGCATCATCAAAGAATGCTGCTCTGATATTTTCATCCTCTGGATCCAATCCCTGTTCTTTAAGTGTCTGCTCTAGTTTTTCAACACCATCCTCATACTTTTCACCAATAAATCTTAAGAATACAAGTGTAAGCATCATATCCCTTTTCTCAAAAAATGAGCCTGAGTTACGTGCTGCTCGTAAATAATCTCTACAATTAAATAAAATACTATCTATATTCAATGCCTTATCAGCAGTCTTTTTCTTTATCATGGTACTTTCCTTTCATCATCTGGAACAATTTCTATAATATCTTGTATATTGCAATACACTACATATTTTTTCCAGAACCTATGTATTTACATATTCTTCCTAGTTTAGCCAATACATTTGTAGTAATTCCAATCTCGTTTCCAAGGTCTAGATTCATCATATTTTCATCTATTGATTTTTCCTTGGTTCTGTTGTGTCTAATTGTTATTGCTAATTCCTTCTATATCATTACAACTATTTCTTTTAATATAACATCAAACCTTTTTTGTTTCAATTTGAAATTAATCTTTCCATCCTTTTCCTTTATAGAATCCTTATATTATTTCCTTAGAAAATATCATTTTCCATCTCTTATTGCTCTTTATTCACCATAACCTCTTCTTTACTTTTTTTATCTTTATCTCTACTTTTATTATAAAAATAGAGATAACCTTACATCAGTTATCTCTATTTTTCCATTTATACTATTTCTTATCTCTTATTCAAACTCTATCGTACCAGGCGGTTTACTCGTCAGATCATAGAATACCCGGTTAACTCCTCTTACTTCATTAATAATTCTGCTCATCACCGTCTGCAGAACCTCAAACGGAATTTCGGCACTTTCCGCCGTCATGAAGTCAATCGTCTTAACAGCTCTTAATGCGACTGCATAATCATAGGTTCTCTCATCGCCCATGACACCGACCGATCTCATATTGGTGAGGGCCGCGAAGTACTGGTTCGGCATCCAGCTTGGATCCTTGCCATTCGCCTCTTTATATTCTGCCGCTGCCTTATCTACCTCTTCACGGTAGATTGCATCTGCATCCTGTACGATTTTTACCTTCTCGGCGGTTACCTCTCCGATGATACGGATACCAAGGCCCGGGCCGGGGAATGGCTGACGGAATATCAGCTTCTCCGGAATGCCCAGCTCTAAGCCTGCCTTCCGCACCTCATCCTTAAACAGGTTTCGAAGTGGCTCAATAATTTCCTTAAAATCTACGTAGTCCGGAAGTCCTCCGACATTATGATGAGACTTGATGACTGCAGATTCTCCACCAAGGCCGGATTCTACAACGTCCGGATAAATGGTTCCCTGTGCCAGGAAATCAACTGCACCGATCTTCTTTGCCTCTTCCTCAAACACACGGATAAATTCCTCGCCGATGATCTTACGCTTTGCTTCCGGCTCTGTAACACCTGCCAGCTTTGTATAATAGCGATCCTGTGCATTGACACGGATGAAATTCAGATCAAACTGTCCGCCCGGACCGAATACACCTTCTACCTCGTCGCCTTCATCCTTACGCAGAAGACCGTGATCTACGAATACACAGGTCAGCTGTTTACCGATTGCTTTTGATAACAGACCGGCTGCCACGGAGGAGTCTACACCACCGGACAGAGCCAGTAACACCTTGCCGTCTCCGACCTTCTCACGAATGGAGCGGATGGAATCCTCTACAAAAGTATCCATTCTCCAGTCGCCGGCACATCCGCAGATGTTCCGAACGAAGTTGAATAACATCTTAGATCCTTCCGGTGTATGCAATACTTCCGGATGGAACTGGATTGCGTATAAATTCTTCTCTGCATTTTCACATGCCGCTACCGGACAATTATCGGTAGTTGCGATTGCCCGGAATCCGGGTGCCATCTCAGATATATAATCAAAATGGCTCATCCAGCAGGTTGTATCCTCTGTAACATCCTTGAACAATGCAGATTTCGTATCTACATGAACATCGGTCTTACCATACTCTCTGGCTGTTGCACGCTCTACCTTGCCACCCAGAACAAAGCTCATCAACTGTGCTCCGTAGCATAATCCAAGTACCGGGATTCCCATTTCAAATAATTCCTTTGAATAGGTCGGTGCGCCCTCCTCATAACAACTGTTTGGGCCGCCGGTCAAAATAATTCCCTTTGGATTCATTGCACGAAGCTTCTCAAGCTCCGTTTTGTACGAGTAGATCTCACAATATACATTGCACTCTCTTACTCGCCTGGCAACTAACTGATTATACTGTCCACCAAAATCCAGTACAATGATTAATTCCTGTTTCATAATCCGGTATCCTTTCTTCTGTCCTCTTAACTTTACTGTCTGACATCCTACTCTTCTTCCTTGATCACGCCGGAAGCCGCCTCTTCTTTGGCCTCTTCCTCTTTGGCTTCCTCACTGCCCGGCATCTTGCCTTCCATCAGCATTGCATGCTCCTTCTCCAGCTCCTTTGCCAGCTCGTAGAATGTCCATTTCTTATTGGTTGAAGTCATTACACATTTTAACGGAATGCCCTCTAACCCACGCTTCTTGATATTGCTGAGCATCAGGTCGATTCGTCTTCCGATTGAGAAGTTGTGCATGACGATCACTTCCTCATTTAATGGCGGGTACTGCTCCGGATTCGGATTCTCCTCCATATCCTTCACACCTGCCAGATAGCCCACGGTCTGGCCCAGCTGGTCATCATGAATGTTCTTCACCCGTATTCCCATCTGTACCAGTACATACTGGATCTCTCTTGTTCTCTGCGGATCTGTGAATCCGTACATTAATACTGTTTCCCCTGTCGGTCTATGCATGTCTCATTACTCCTTTCCCACTATAACCGCTTTTCGTTTTACCTTCTCTGATTGTCATTATATGTCTGTTTCCATATATCCAGAAACGGTCGGAATGCCGATGGCATTGCCGCCTGTTCCTCCAGTTCGCTTTCTGTCATCCATGTAAATGCAGGATCCATCTGCCTGCACGTTATATAATAAGCCGTCATCTGCCATTCCACATGCGAAAAAATATGTGTATAATTCGTCTCTAACCGCAGCTGCTCCGGTGACGTCTGCCAGTCGCCGGCAGTATCAACCGCCTGCTGCTTTGTCAGGAATCCTTCCACGTTCGGGAACTCCCACATACCGGACAGCAATCCCTTCTGATGACGCTTCCGAATCGCAATCCGGTCACCACATTGCAGGATCAGCACTGTCTTTTCTTCTTTTCTCCGTGCCTTCTTCTGATCGCGCACCGGATAACTCGCCCAGCTACCGTGCTGTCCTGCCAGACACATATGTGCCAGTGGACACTGCTCACACTTCGGAGCCCCATTCGGCACACATACCGTTGCTCCGATCTCCATCAATGCCTGTGTCATCATGCCACAATGTCCTTCCGGATAGACCTGTGCCAGCTCCTCCCGGATTCGGTTCTTCGTGGACTGCTTATCAATGTTGGACGCATCCTCCGATAATCTGGTATAGACCCGCAGCACATTGCCGTCTACCGCCGGTGTTGGCAGCTCATAACAGATCGACCCGATCGCTCCGGCCGTATAATCACCGATTCCGGCCAATGAATGTATCCCTTCATACGTATCCGGGAACACTCCCTGATACTCTTCCATGACCATCTGTGCCGCCTTTTTAAGGTTCCTCGCCCGATTGTAGTAGCCGAGGCCTTCCCATAGCTTCAGCAACCGGTCCTCTTCCACCTCTGCTAGACTCTGAATCGTAGGCAATGCCTGCAGGAACCGTTTATAATACTCCTTCACCGCTTCTACTCTGGTCTGCTGCAGCATGATCTCTGACAGCCACACATGATACGGCTCCCGGTCTTCCCGCCACGGAAGCTTCCGTGCGTGCTCCGGATACCATTCTAACAAATCATTTACCAACTGTTCACGTTTATCCATAAGTATACCACATCTTCTTCTGAAAACCAACTGCAAACATCCTGTCCGCTACAGGATCGTACCGCCGCCGATCACAACATCATCCTGATAGACCACCACTGCCTGGCCTCTGGTAATTGCCCGCTGTGGCTCTATGAATTCGACCTGCACATGACCGTTCTCCAGCCGTTTCACATGGGCATCCTGTGCCTGCTGCCGATAACGGATCTTCGCCTGCAGGATCTTGCCATCATAATCCCGATCCAGGATCCAGTTGAAATCCTCCGCCTCCAGTGTCGTCCGGAATAAGTCCTCATTCGTGCCCAGCACGACCTGATTCTTCTCCGGCAGGATATCCACTACATAAAGCGGATGCTTCGCCGCGATTCCCAGCCCCTTCCGCTGACCGATCGTATAGCCGTAATATCCCTGATGGGTGCCGAGCACCTCTCCGTCAGTACCGACGAACTGCCCAGGTCCTATATGAATATCATAAGACTCTTCCATGAATTTCTTATAATCACCGTCCGGTACAAAACAAATATCCTGACTGTCTCGTTTCGCAGAGTTTATCAGTTCGTGCTCCTGTGCGATCTCACGCACATGATCCTTGCTGAGTTCTCCCAGTGGGAACATGGTATGTGCCAGCTGCTCCTGCGTCAGGGAATACAGTACATAGCTCTGATCCTTCGTCGGATCCAGCGCCCGTCGCAGTTGATAGCACCCGTCTTCCTGCGTAATGCGGGCATAATGCCCGGTTACGATTACATCACAGCCCAGCTCCTGTGCCGTCTGATACAGATGCTCGAATTTCAGATGCCGGTTACACTCAATACACGGATTCGGCGTACAGCCTTTCAGATAGCTGTTTACAAAGGGATCCATGACCTTCTCTTTAAAATCATCCTTATAGTTTACCACATAATAAGGAATCCCGATCCGGAAAGCCACACTTCTGGCATCCTCTATATCATCCAGCGAGCAGCAGGTCTTCTCTCTGGAAATTCCGATCTCATCATTATCATATAGCTTCATGGTCACTCCGATACAGTCATAACCCTGCTCCTTCATCAGCAGAGCCGCTACGGAGGAATCCACACCGCCACTCATGGCAATTAATGCTTTTCTCTTCATCATATCCATACTCTTTCTTATTTTACTTCTTCGCCCATTATAGCATAACTTACATTTCCGGAAAACCTAAATACGCAAAAACTCTCCGGTTGCCTTTGTATACCGGAGAGTCTGATTTTGATTTAACCTTATAAGATGCGATAGTTACTATGTTTCCTAGAATACAGGTACAACTGCATTTCCATAAGTTTCCTTAATGTAGTTCTTTACATCATCACTTAATACTGCGTTAACCAATGCCTGTGTCTTTGCGCTGTTCTCATTGCCTTCCTTTACTGCAATGACATTTGCATAAGTATCGGCTGCCAGTGAGTCAGATGCCTCTACTGCGATTGCATCTGCAACATCCAGACCACCCTCTTTTGCATAGTTACCATTAATCGCTGCGATATCTACATCCGGCAGAGAACGCACGAGCTGCGCTGCCTCGATTTCCTGGATCTGCAGGTTCTTTGGATTCTCTACGATATCCAGAACAGTTGCCTGAAGTCCTGCATCATCCTTTAACTTAATCAGCCCCTGTGCTTCTAACAGTAACAGTGCTCTTGCTTCGTTAGTAGTATCGTTCGGTACTGCTACGGTTGCGCCATCCTGTAAATCATCCAGGCTGGCTGTCTTTCCTGCATAAAGACCAAATGGTTCAAAATGAACAGCTGCTACGGATACCAGATGTGTATTGTTTTCCTTGTTAAAGTCATCCAAATATGGCTGATGCTGAAAGAAGTTTGCATCCAGATCTCCATCCTCCAATGCTGTGTTCGGTAATACATAATCATTATACTCTACGATCTGCAGATCATAGCCCTGCTCCTTTAACACGTCCTTTACCTGTGCAAGAATCTCTGCATGTGGTGTTATGCTTGCGCCGACCTTGATCACTTCCAGATTCTCATCTGCTGCCTCGGATGAGCTATCCTCTGCTGTGCTGGCATTCTCAGATGCCTCGCTGGAATTTTCTGTGGTTCCGCTTGCTCCGCATCCGGTAAGACCGAGTGCTCCAACTGTAACTGCTGCTAATAATAATGCTGTTAATTTCTTCTTCATAATCATTCTCTCCTTTTCTCTTTGCATCTTATATCAATTTTATGGTTAATCATTAATTCCGGATACGCTTATCCGTTTTATTTACAATAAACATGCCAAGCTCCTGGAATACCTGTACGATGATAACCAGTACAAATACGGTTGCCCACATGATATCGCTCTGATACCGATAGTATCCATAGTTGATTGCGATGGCTCCCAGTCCGCCGCCACCGGTGAATCCGGCCATGGCAGAGTAGCCAAGCAAGGTTGTAAATGCGATCGTACATCCTACGATCAGGGATGGTCTTGCCTCCGGAAGAAGCACCTTCACAATGATCTGCATCGGGCTGGATCCCATGGCCTGTGCGGCTTCGATCACACCCGGATCGACTTCCTTTAAGGAAGACTCAACCATTCTGGCAATAAACGGGATTGCCGCTGCTACCAGCGGAACGATCGTTGCGGTCGTTCCGATCGTGGTCCCAAGCAATGCCCGCGTAAACGGCAGGATCGCGATCAACAGAATAATAAACGGAATGGATCTGGTCAGGTTTACGATGATTCCCAGAATCAGGTTCACCGGTCTGCATCGACAGATTCCGTTTTTGTCTGTAATAAAGAGCAGGACTCCGAGCGGAATTCCCACAATATAGGAACAGACGGTTGATACAATGATCATATATATACTTTCCAGGCTGCCCTTCCACAGAAGGGCTACAATCTGACTAAATTCCATTGGCTGTTCCCTCCTCGTAATGGACTCCGATCGAGTCCAGATATTTCTTTGCTTCGCTTATAACTTCCTCATCATTCGGAAATTCCAAAAGCATCTGTCCGTATGCTTTACCGCCGATATCCTCAGTACCTGCATTTAAGATACCGATCGGCTTCTGACATCGCAGTACCAGATTGGCCACGATCGGTTCAGAGGACGCCTGTCCGCCGAATGCCAGCCGGAAGATCCTTCCTGTCACATGACTCTCATCATACTTCTGTTTCGGATAGATCATTTCCTGTGCAATCTTTGTCTTCGGTGCCAGGAACACATCCTGCACCGTACCCTCTTCCACAATCTCACCTTCATTTAAGACTGCGACCTGGGTGCATATCTTCTCAACGACTTTCATCTCATGAGTGATTACGATGATCGTAACTCCCATTCGTTCGTTGATTTCCTTTAACAGATCCAGAATCGAATTCGTTGTATTCGGATCCAATGCACTGGTTGCCTCATCACACAGAAGATATTTCGGTTCGGTTGCAAGAGCTCTTGCAATCGCGACTCTCTGCTTCTGTCCTCCGGACAGCTGTGCCGGATAGTTCTGCATTCGATCCTCAAGTCCTACCAGCTTCAGAAGCTCTATTGCTCTCTTCTTCGCTTCCTTTATCGGAACTCCTGCAATCTCCAGTGGATAGCAGACATTCATCAATGCATTACGCTGTGCCAGCAGGTTGAACTGCTGAAATACCATGCCGATCTTTCTGCGTTCTTCCCGAAGCTTACTCTTCTTTAAGGAAGTCAGCTCCACCTCATCCAGAAATACCTTTCCGGAGGTCGGACGCTCCAGCAGGTTCAGACATCGAACCAATGTCGACTTGCCTGCACCGGACGAACCGATGATTCCGAATATGCTTCCATCTTCAATTATCAGATTAATATCTTTTAAGGCCTTTACTTCCCGTTTCTTCAGGCGAAAGGTTTTGTTTACTCCTTCTAATCGAATCATGTTCCTACCTCTCTTTCGATAGGCCTTAGTATATCAAACTACTGGGAAATGTGTTAATACTTGAAATCTATTGTCTGCTATAGGATTATTCTATAGCAAATACTTTCTTTCGAAGAATCAGATAAATGATGATCATTGCAGTACCGGTCAGTATCCATGAGATTGGGTACACGTTCATGATCCAGTCAAAGGTACGGAACTTCCGAAATACCGTATAGAGCCAGAGAATCCGGAACCCACAGGATCCAAGGATCGTAATGATCGTCGGTAGAAGTGAATATCCCATTCCACGCAGAGCTGCACCTGCGATCTCATATGAACCGGTCATGAACTCCAGCATCATAACATGGGTCATACGGATCATGGCATATTCGATAACCGGCGGGTCTACCGTAAATATCCGGATAAATGTATGTCTGCCAAGGATAAAGAATGCACTTAAGATTGCACAGAACACCATGCCGAGCAACATACATCCCCGGTATACCTTCTTACACCGGTCATATTCCTTCGCACCGAAGTTCTGACTGGTGAATGTAACTGCAGTCTGGTTAAATGCATTGATCACAAAATAAGAACAGTACTCAAAGTTCAGTGCAGCTGCAGAGCCTGCGATTGCATCCGGCCCGAAACTGTTGATGGCAGACTGGATACATACATTGGAAAGAGAGAACACCATTCCCTGTACACCGGCCGGCATTCCGATTCGCAGCACCTTGCCCAGATCATGCATATTCACCTTGAAATCATGGAAGGTCAGTCTCAAATCTTCCTCCTCATGCATCAGTATAAAGACTACGATTCCGGAGCTGACAATATTGGAGACAACCGTTGCGATTGCCACACCGGCCACATCCAGCCGGAATACGATCACCAGCACCAGATTTAAGATTACATTTATCACACCGGATACGATCAGACAGAATAACGGACGTTTCGTATCACCGATACTCCTAAGAATTGCCGCACCAAAGTTATAGATCATAATAAACGGCATTCCGATCATATAAATCCGCAGATATAACATTGCCTGGTCCAGAATGTTATCCGGTGTCCGGATCAGCTCCAATACCGGTCTGGCTGCTGCGATTCCTACAATCATCATCAACAGACCACAGGCCACTGCCAGCTGCATAACGGTCTGAACCACCTGCTTCAGCCGCTCCCGTTTTCCCTGTCCGATGTAATTGGCGATTACTACATTGGCTCCTACCGATAATCCTACGAATAAATTGATCAGCAGATTGATCACAGCACTGTTGCCACCCACAGCCGCCAATGCATTACTGCTGGCAAACCGTCCGACGACCGCCACATCCGCTGAGTTAAAAAGCTGTTGCAGGATACTGCTTGCTGCCAGTGGCAATGCTACGATCAGCAGCTTGTCCCACAGGGAGCCATGCAGCATATCCATCTGTTTCTTTGTCTTCTGTCTATCTTTCATTTCTTTCTTATCTCCTGATTCCTCATAAATCTATCCCCTATTTTAGGCATCTGCCGGAGGAAATGCAAGTAGGTTGTATCCGCTTTCCGAAAATGGTATAATCTATTTGCTTTATAAGACTTATATAGCATAATGGGATTTATATACTATAACGATTGGTGAAGGAATGTCATATGGGATTATTCAGAAAACCACTTACAACCGAAGAGTCAGAACGACAGGCACGCTACGAGGCTTCCAAGAGCCGGCTGATGGAGCTTCATACAAAGGCTTCCCTGTTGTTTTATATTGATGAAATCCAGTCCTCGGACACCGCTCCCCAGATTCTGGTCGGCGAGCAGGTCCGTGGCGAATTCCATCCGGGAACCACACTGGATATCTATGATTGCGAGGGGCTTCCGGTCGGTCACATGACGGTCGGATCCATGGAAGAACGGGAAGTAAAACTATCTGTTTTTGAAAAAGGAATACGTTCCTATTGTACTCCGGAGGAAGTCTGGGATGGATATGCACCCGGACAGTTTCTGGCAGTGATACCACATACCTCTCCGGTCTAAGGAGCCACCTGCCTGTTATGTTACAACATATTCACAACCATTTATATTCAATAAGAAAGGAATCATTATGGCACAGATTAGTAATGACTGGGATGCACCTCTGCGTCCGGAATATAAGAAACCATACTACCGGGATCTGTTTAACCGGGTCGTCGAAGAATATCAGAACTATGTAGTATATCCACCTTCAGATGAAATCTTTACGGCATTTCATCTGACACCTCTTCATGAGGTTAAGGTCGTCATTCTGGGACAGGATCCCTACCATGAAGAAGGACAAGCTCACGGTCTCTGTTTCTCCGTAAAGCCGGGTGTAGAAACACCTCCGTCCCTGGTCAATATTTATAAGGAACTGCATGATGATCTGGGCTGCTATATTCCGAACAATGGCTATCTGACCAAATGGGCCAAACAGGGTGTCCTGATGTTAAACACCCTGCTTACCGTCCGCGCCCATCAGGCATTCTCCCACCAGGGAATCGGCTGGGAACAGTTCACCGATGCGGCGATCCGTATCCTGAACGAACAGGACCGCCCAATCGTCTTCCTCTTATGGGGAAAGCCGGCTCAGAGTAAAGCTGCCATGCTAAACAATCCGAATCATCTGATCCTGAAAGCACCGCACCCAAGTCCATTATCTGCTTACCGCGGATTCTTCGGCTGCCGGCACTTCAGTCAGGCTAATGCGTTTCTGGAAGAACATGGTCTGGAACCGATCGACTGGCAGATTGAAAATATCTGATTTCTTATTTTTATTCTTTATTTTGCCGTTACAATCAACGTATCATAGCCCAGATTGTATAATTGCGTCTGGGCTTTTTTTGCATCCTCCGGACTACTGTAGTTACCGACCTGAACTGCAAAGTACTCTCCATTCTCCACAATCTCCGCTTCAAATCCCTCATCAATCAACTGCTCCAACATAAACTGCGCATTGCCATACCGCCGGAATAGTCCGGTCTGTACCCGATAGGTCTTTGCCGCCGGTGTCCCCGGTCCTACGACATTTTCGATTCCATCTGCGATGGCTTCTGCAATCATATCAAAATTCTGATCAAATGTCCGGTTATCGGCATCTGTATTAATAAATCCCGCTTCGATCAGAATCGCCGGCATCTGGGTTCTGCGAAGTACTGCCAGATTCTTCCGCTCCTGCACGCCCAGATTCTTAAATCCTGCCTTCTCCAGTTCCTCATTCACACTGCGTGCCAGTTCTCCACGCACACCACTGTCCGTGTATACCAGTGTTTCCACGCCGCTATAGGTGTTCGGATACGGACTGGAGTTCCGGTGGAAGGAAACGAAATAATCCGCTCCGGAACGGTTGGCGATCCTCGCCTTCTCCACCGGTGAATCAAACTTATCCTCTGTCCGGGTATACACAACCCGGTATCCCCGCCGCTCCAGCAGATCACCTACCGCCAGTGCCAGTCTCAGATTATCGTCTTTCTCCAGTCGTCCGTTATAAGTAGCTCCACCATCGCTGCCACCATGTCCCGCATCTATCACAATTGTTGCTGCCATTTTGCATACTCCTGATTTCATTTATCATTAGTATATGCAAAAATCAGAAAACCTTGCAATTTTTATCCCGGCTCCTATCCCTCTCTCCGACGTCTCTTTAAGATTATAAGAAATACTATAAAAGCTGCCAGTCCGATCACGCCGCCGATCGTTCCGAAGAACAGCCCCTTGTTCGTATAATACCGGATCCAGAGATTCGTTGTTACAAAGAATCCTCTTGCTTCCGCAGTCTGTTCATTGCCTGCAGCATCTGTCGTGACTACCTTCACATTATGGGCATGGATGGAATCACCGGATATATCAAAGGTATACGGCTGATTTCCGGCTGCCATCTCTGCAACCTCCTTCTCATTCCATGTCCGGTATGGCTGATTGTAATCATCCAGATAGACTGTCACTGTCTTAAGAAGCAGGTTATCGCTTGCACTTACCTCGGCCGTCATCTGATCTACCGCATAGGTTTTATGGCTCTCCAGATTCAGCAGTACAATATTCGGTGCTGTCTTATCCACGCCGAACCGCAGCTCCGCACCCTTGGTGTCCAGTGTATTCTCTGCCACATTACCGGCTCCGTCTTCCGAATGGATATTCAGCCGGTATGCACCGTCATCCTTAAAATTCTTCTTAAAGATTGTATAGACATACCGGTACCAGTTTCCATTGCCGCCCGTCACATCCATCCTGTAATCGGTTCCCTCTGTCAGCACGATCGTCTGATTATTCTTAAATAATGTCAGCCGGATGTTCTTTAACGCATTTGCATTCACTTCTGTAATGACAACGTCCTCTGCGTCCTTGACATAAGAGCTGTTGAACCGCTTCGCAACATCTCCGAATTCATAGGTGGAACCGAACCGGTTGACAGAGAATGATACTTCTTTTGTTGTAGTATTTCCCGCACGATCTGTCAGACTTGCCTGTAAGATATAAATATCGTCCGCTTCCTTTGTATTGGCAAAGTTCCGAAAAGCAAAGGTTCCTCCGTTTTGTGTCTGTGTATAAGTTCCTTCCGGTTCTATTGTTCCATGATTTGCTCCAATCAGCTGAACCGTCAGATTCTCCGGATCGTAGTTTGCATCCGAACCGGTAATTACCGGTTTTACCTCTCCGTTATAGGCTACCTGATCCGCAATGTTCTGAAGCTCCAGCTCCGGTGCTGTCGTATCGATATAGAAGCTCTCTTCCTGATACCGCTCTGCCTCGTTTCCGGCCATATCCCTCACTGCAACCCGGAAGGTATACAGCGCATCTCCGGAATATGTGATCGTGGCTGTATGCCGGTCTCCATCCTGCTGCCAGCTGCTGACAGACGGTCTTGCCGCTTCCGCACCATCTCTGGTCGCCGTCACTCTTATATCCACCAGATCCGCATTAAAGTTATGCTCCATGACTGTGATTGTTGCGGTTCTGGCTGCATTATAATAGTTTCCGTTTCTTGCATTCCGGTTGTCATAACTTACCGAAACCTCCGGTGCCGTCTTATCAATCGTAAATGCTTCCGGTGCCGCAGTTCCTTCTGCATATTCTGTACCTTCTGCCATGTTACCCGCCATATCCGTATACCGGATTCCAAATGTATAATCACCATCTGCCTGATAAGTAATACTTGCTGTCCATACGGTATCATCCTGATTGCCGCTGCCATCCTGTCTGCTCCAGTCAGAAATCTCCGGCAAAACTCCATTCGTATTGGTAATCGAAAGCTGTACCGCCGACGGGTCAAAATTCCGTTCCGTGATACTGACATATGCATACCGATCTCCTCCGAAATACGTATTATTAACTGCCTGATTGTTATCATAGCGCACCTGAATTTTCGGTGCCGTTTTATCGATCCGGATAGTCTGCTCTGCCTGTACACTGTTACCCGCATTATCCCGGGCGGTAATCACGATCAGGACATCATTGCTGTTATTCAGCGTACTGTCTACTGTGACACTGCCACGCCATTTTCTTAATAATCCTTCTGCAGTCTGTTTATTCGCGTCCTGAACATACAGATCACCGCTCTGTGTCGGCTGCTCTGCATTTACGGCCCGGTTATAAATCTGATAACTGATTCTCCCGAGTCCCGAACATGTACCACCGGTCACCGGATCTGAAATCGAAAGATCTACCTTCACATCATCACGATAGATTCCATTTTCCGGCTTCTCCGGATCCACGCTTACCTCCGGTGCAATATATTCCACCAGCGGATTCTGCTTATCGATCATCAGTCCGTCTGTACTGAGATAGGTATAGTTACCGGCCTTATCCCGGATACGGACATAAACCACGCCCTGCACATTATCCGTCAGCTTCAGCTCCCGGAATGTCTGCCAATCGGTTATACGATCCAGTTCCTTACGGGTCAGCGGTTTTATACCGGACGCTGTATTCTGTGCTGTGTTTTCCACTTTATCTACATAGTAATCTACGGACTTTATCGGAGAAGTCAGATCCTCCTTTGTACAGCTGATCGTGATCTCCTGCTTGGAACAGAATCCATAAGTCAGAACCGCTCTTAGACCGCTCCACTCTGCCGTACGTCCTTCTGCCGATACCGCTTGCACACTTCCGGTCGGTGCTGTCTTATCTACCGTAAATTTATACGGTGATTTCTGACCGTTTGTATTCACGGTTGCATTCTTATTGCCTGCCAGATCCTTATACGATACAGATACCGTATAATTCGCATCCTTCTTATAAGTTATCACTGCCGTATGAGTAGCAGCATCCGGATTCTTCTTGTTTTCCATCGTCTTCCAGCTACTGATCGTATATGCATTCTCAACCGCTTTTCCCTTGACATCCGTGGCTGTAATCACGATTCCCTTTGTCGCCGCATCGGCATCAAAATGATGACTTCTTTCGGTAATAACGACAGTCGCGGTTCTTGCCTTAAAATATCCGGAAGCCGCATCGGCATTCGTCTTATCCTGATAGGTTACCTGAATCTGCGGTGCCGTATTATCAACGTCCAGCTTCACTGACTGCACGGTTTCGTTTCCCGCATTATCACATGTCTTAACATATACAACTACATTGCAACTGTTGTTTTTCGCCTTATCAACCGTTATCTTTCCCTTCCAGGCATTTACCAGATCCTTCATAGCCGGATTGATTTTCGTATAAGTAAACAGATTGCCGGACTGGGTCTTTACTCCGTCCTTTTCAATCCAGTAATCAACCGTCTTAATACCGGAATAGGCTCCCTGATCCTGTACATGGACCTGCACCTCCACCCCGGATTTCTGATTATATAATCCATAGGTGGCATTCCCCTTAGAATAAAAGCCATTGCTCTCTGACGGTATCAATGTAATCCCGCAGCCGGTCGTATCGACTATGAATCCGTCCGAACTGATATACCGATAGTTTCCGGCATAATCCGTAACTCTTGCATAGATTACAAACTGTTCATTACCTACCTCAAATCCGCCATCCGGATAGGTCTGAAAGCTTCCTGCATTGTAAATGGTATCCAGCTCTGCCGCTGTTTTCGCCTGTGCATCCGAGGTCTTATAGTATTCGATCACGCATGGACTGACCACATCCTCTGCCGACATCCTCACACGTACCTTCTGCTTGCTGTATCGTCCGAAGGTCAACGCCTTCAGCAGTTTATTCCAGGTGGTCTCCTGAATGGTAACGGTTCCGTCCGGAGCCTCTCTGTCAATGGCAAACACATACGGATTCTCTCCATCGACCGTAATCGCCTCATTCGCCAGACCCGCCTTATTCTCATAGTGGAAGGACCATGTATAATATCCATCCTGTGTGAATGTCACACTTGCCGTATGAATATCTCCGTCACTCTTCCATCCGCTGAACATTGTCGCAGTATCCAGTTCAATCGGCTCTCCGTTGCGATCTTCTGCCTGAATCTCGATGCCGACAGTCGCCGCATCCGGATCAAAGGTAGAGCTCCGATCTTCAATCGTGATCACCGCTGTCCGGTTTGTATTATAGTATCCACGTCCTTCTGACACCTGTCCTGCAATTCCGTCAATCGTGATCCGGACCTTTGGTGCGGTTGCATTAATATTGACCGGAACGGTTCTGGTTGCACGGTTACCTGCATTATCTTCGGCAATGATCGTCACCTGTACATCATCTGCGTTATTCCGATCCTTGCTGACTGTAAACTCCTTCTCAACCATCTGCACCAGCTGATCCTTCGTCGGTGCTGCATTATCAAAGGTATAAAGATTTCCCTGCTGCGTTACAACTCTGCTGCCATCCTTCAGCATAGACACCGTATAATCTACCTGTTTGATACCGGAATAATCCTTTGTTTCCTCTTCATTTAACTCATTTACATTGACCTTCACTGTCACATCTGAATTGTAGAAACCATATTCATTCGGTTTATCCAATGTAACCGTGATCAGACTCTCCGTCATGTCAACTACAACTCCGTTGGTTCCGATATATGCCGTATTTCCGGCATAGTCGGTGATTCTGGCATACACTGCAAATGCCTCATCCTGTTCTGCTTTTATTCTTTCCTGCGTGAAGCTGCCCTGTGCATACAGCGCTTCCAGCTCTGCCTTTCCAAGCACCTCTGCCGAATCAGACTTATAATACTGCACCTCATATAATGGTGAAGTAGCATCCGTCCCCTCCGCAACTACGGTAGTTGTTTTATTCTGATATATTCCAAAGGTCAGCTTCTGTAACAGCTCGGACCAGCCATTTTCATTTACAGAAATTGTTCCCTGCGGGGCTGTCTTATCCACCGTAAATGTCTGCAGATCTTCTCCGGTCCCTGTAACCTTCTGCGCTTCCAGGCCCGCCTTATTGGTATAGGAAATAGTCCACTCATAATTGGCATCCTGACTGAATGTAAGGGTCAGAATATGGGTATCTCCATCCTCCTGCCAGACCGGATTTAAATACTCTGCCTGCATTGGAATCTCATTGCCCTCCGCATCTCTGGCGAAAATCTTAATTCCGTCAAATGCCAGTGTCTTATCAAAGCTTCCTGCACGATCCGTATATGTGATCACCGCGGTCCGGTCTGTATTGTAATAGCCATCCATTGCTTCTGCGGCCTTCGTTCCTTCCATGACGTAGGATACTTCCGGTGCTGTCGTATTGATTTTCAGTGTCAGCTGCTCCTCTCTTGTATTTCCGGCACGATCCGTTACTGCAACATGGAGCACCGTATTATCACTGTTATTTCCTGCCGCTTTGACCGTCATACTCTCCGCAACAGAGGTCTGAACCGTTTCCCCGGACATAGCTTCATACAAAATGCCGTCATCCGTTGTATCTCCGTCAGTATAACCCTTGCCCTGCGTGATTACTCCGTCACAGGTTACCCAGTATTCTACCTTACTGATTCCGGAGCATCCACTGAGTCCTGCATTGGTTTCATCCGGGATACCTGCTTCCTCTGCCTGGAGCTGTACATTGACATCCCCATTATAATACCCATATTCATTTGCCGCGTCCGGAGTCATGGTAAGTACCGAAGCTTCCTTATCGATCACGATTTTCAGCTGGTCATCCGGCAATGCCACATCTGCCCATTTATATATAAAGCTGAAAAATCCTGCCTTCCGTACCCGGATACGCTGAATGATCGTCGTTTCCGTCAGTTCAATGACCTTCGTTCCGGAATTCCACTTTATTTCCTGATTCTTATCATCGGTAATGCGGATCTCCAGTCCGTCTGCCGCCCGGAAGATTACCCTTGCATCCTTTGCATATATGTACTGGTTCGTGCCTTCCTTCCGGATTGCATCCGTACTGTTAAAGGTCACTCCGTTCTCAAAGGATATCTCCTCATTTTCCTCAAAAATAACCTGAATCCGCTTGTCCTCACAGATATTCACCAGATCAAACCGAAAGGTACCATCCTCTGCTTCCTGTCCGTTTTCACACTCGGTCTCCTGCATGAGTGTATCATTGATCCGGATCTCCTTGATGTGATAATTCTGCTCCGGCTTCATCGTAACCGTGCTGCGTCCGCCATACTCTACCGCCTCTTCGGATACCTGAAGCGTTCCATGCTCCGGAGTCTCCGCTATAACTCTCTGCATCTGATAGGCAAATGTAATCTCCAGTTCATAATCTGCATCTGCCGTAATGGTTTTCTGATACGGATTCGCATTGGTATAAGTATTATCCGTATAGGACTCATCCGCAACTACAGTTTCCCCCTGTTTTAGTACAACACCTGCTACCCGATATAATTCGTTCGGAGTCGCTGTTATCTGAATGGCCGTTCCATCCTCTGCCGTAACTTTCTCAGCCCCTATCGTTCCACCGGAAGAAGACGGCTGCGTCTCGATCGTTCCTCTGGTATTATCATAATGCACAGTTACCGTATAGATTCTGACAAAAGCAGCCGTCACGGTCATGTCACCGGTTACTGTAACTTCCGTACTGAATGCATTCGGATCTGCTACTACCTGCGGAACATCATTCACCAGCACTGTCAGAATCTGATATCCGGCATCCGGTGTTACCGTTAACTGTACCTGTGAATCCCGTTCCGCCTGAATACTGTTTCCGGTTTCCTCATTCAAACGAATGCTTCCACCTTCCCCCGCACTAGCCATCACTGTATATTTCTTATTCTCTAATGATACCACCAGCCGGTCGTTTGCAACGCCCGATACAATCCGGATATTCTGAATGGTTTTCATCTCATATCCTTCTGCGAATACGGTCACATCCATCTGAATGGATCTTGTACCATCCTCCTGTCCCGGAGTCAATAACGTCTCCAAATCAATGATACAGATACCGTTCTCTCCGGTCCGGAGCTCTCTGCTTTCATATGTCTCACTCTGCATATCTGACCCAGGTACGGTCTCAATAATCGTCATATTGCAGGAAACGGCTGCTTCCTGAACCGGGTTGCCGTTCTTATCACACACTTCGATTATGTAATTTCCGAATTCCTGTGTACTCCGGTCACCTGCAAATACCTGTCCCGGTATACCGTTTAATACAATCAGCAACGTCAGGAGAATTGCTATGACCCGTTTTTTTATATTCCTGCTTGTCCTGTTCATATACTCCACTCCTTTATTCTATAATTTCTACACTTTCCGCATAGGATAATTCGTTTTCCAAAACAAAGTCATCCATAGCCTCCGGTGGCTGTCTGTCATTTTCTGCTGACTGCAGATGCTCCGGCTCCGTAAGCATGGTCGTTGCTCCGGCTTCTGCAAGTACGGTCGTTGCTCCGGCCACCGTCTCCGGTGCCAGTGTGGCGGTTGAAAACTTCTCCGTCCGGACTCCGCTCCCGGTATGTGAACTTGCTATATCTCCGGTCAATGCTTCTGCGTTATGCTTTCTTATCTGCTCAATTGCTTTTCTAGCTGTTCTTCCGGATATTTCTCCATACAGCTTCGGAATATCCATCAGAAAGAATAGTGCCACAGCAGTCAGGAAAAATATTCCCGCTGCCACCCAGAATCCAATCGAACATGTCTGTAAAACATCTATACTCATCTCTGTGCACCTCCCGCATCGGTTCCATAAGCCGTCCGGATTGCCGTCAGCGTATCCGGCATCAGGCTTTTTATCGTACTTCGTTTGGCATCTGTGACATCCGTTGTTGTCTGGATTGCATCTATCACCTGCTCCAACTGCTGATACAGGCTAAGAATTTCCTGTTCGGTCACACCGTCCACCTTAAATTTCGTTGCATACTGCTGCAATGCTCCGCGTGTCAGCTCCACCAGCTCCAGCCGTACGATTTCATTCTCATCTGCATTCTCTGCAACTGCCGGAATCAATTCCATCAGGTTGTCAAATAATGGTTTATAATTTCCTTTATCACTGGCCTCGGTTATGTTGGTGGTAATATCCCGATAAAACATGCCAATGCTTGCATAGGCCTTTGCCATCCCGAGATTCTCATAATCCTGCGGTGCCTGATCGACAACATCCTGAAACCACTCGATGGCACTCTTTGCCCGTGTCACCTGATTATCGCTGCCATCTCCATAATCATAGTAGTACCAGAACAACTTCCCGGTTTCAAAACAGATCTCTGTGTAATCCCGTTTATTTGCCTGCAGTTCATCCTTATGATTCATAATGTATTTATCCAGCAAATTAGCCTCTGCTACCGTAAATACTGCATCATTTTCCTTAAACGCCTGTATCATTCCGAGATACGCATCCTTTCTGCCACCCATATCCGGGAGCTCCATACACTGTTCATATAGGGAAATCTTTGTATCATAATCGACACTTCTAGATGCCTCATATAACAGATTGTTATATGTTTCTGAGGCTTTTGCAGATGCTGCGAAATGGAAAGTCAGACCAGCCGCCACACACAGAACAGATGCGACCAGAGTTCCGATAAATATTGAAAATTTACGTTTCTGTTTCTTTTTATAAAGCGGCTCCAGAATCTCATAATTCTCGAGATCATACATCAGCTCTTCACAGGACTGATAACGATCCTCCGGCTGATGTGCCGTGCATTTCCGGATAATGGAATCCAGACCTCTTGACAGTGCCGGATTCACTGCCCGGATGGATGTATCGCTGATCAGATTCCGGCAGGGATCCTGCCCGGTCAGCAGATGATAAAGTGTCATTCCCAGACAGTAGATATCGGTTCTGGCATCTGTTCGTCCGAGACCGCTCCCAATGTACTGCTCCGGTGCTGCATAGCCGATCGTTCCGATACCGGTCGTCTCTCCGTAATTGATCTCGTAGTTTTTAGCCGTTCCGAAATCGATCAATGTTACCGTTCCATCCGGCTTCAGCATAACATTGGCCGGTTTCATGTCCCGGTATATGATCGCCGGTGTCCGTGAATGCAGATAGCCCAGAACATCGCATAACTGCTTTGCCCATTCCACGACCACACTTTCCTGCTGAACTCCGTGTTCCTCAAGAATCTTATCCAGTGACCGGCCTTCTACATAGTCCATGACAATGATAAATGTTTCATCATCTTCAATCACATCTATGATACTCGGCAGATATGGATGCTTTAATCGTTTCAACGTATCTATTTCCGCCATCAGGCCCTGGCGAACAATATTGAAATCCATTCTTCCGTCTTTGCGGACCTCTTTGACCGCCCAGGTCTTATTGGCTTTTTCATTGATTGCCATATAGACAACACTCATGCCGCCATGTCCGATTTCACTTAATATTTTATATTTTCCATCTACTAACGATCCTATCTCCAGCATATCTGTCTTTTGTCTCCTTCTAATATGTACGGATGCTGACCACAGTTATGTTGTCTCGCTCCTGTCGCTGCTTATCCAACTCGATCAACGCTTCCATATTCTTTTTCATGCATTCTGAATCCGTCATACATGCCGGATTCAGATACTGATATATTTCTTCCGGTGAAATCTGATGTCGAAATCCATCACTGCACAACATATAGACGGCATTCTGTCTTGGAATGCCCGAGAAATAATCCGGCTGAACCGTTTCAGAAGCCCCGACACACTGCAGTAAAACGCTTCGTCTGGGATCTCGTTCTGCTTCTTCGGGAGTTAATCTGCCACAGGCAATCTCCTGCGCAACCACTGTCTGATCCTGTGTCAAAACCTGAATATGATCTGCAATCTCATAAGCTCTGGTATCACCTACATTCAGGATATGATACCTTGTGCCGGTTATTAACAGTGCTGTAACCGTAGTTCCGAGATTGATTCCGGTCTGCTTCCCGTAATTCTTAATCTTCTCATTATTCTCTGTTATAATCTGATTCCAGTCCCGTTGCAGGACCTGTTCCTCTAATCCATTGCGAAGCAGCTGCGGAAGCTGATGGTCACTCCATTTTTCAAATGCCCGGATCAGAGTTGCACTGGCTACTTCTCCTTTCGCCAGACCACCCATGCCATCGCACAGTACCGCCAAAACAACATTTCCATAGTTGCTGCGGAACTGCCGCACACTGAAACTATCCTGATTGGTATTTTTCGTCAGCCCGATATCGGTCGTTGCTGAAATTATAAATTTCACTGTTTCCTCTACCTCTCTCTTCCCGCTTGCTCTAAAACCTTTCCCGACTCCTGCACTCCTGTTTTATCGGATGATCTTATTAATACAGCTTGAATTCAAAATCCTCATTGGCTAATCGAATCGTATCTCCGTGTGCCAGCTTTGTTTCCACATTGCTCTGGATCATCTGTCCATTCAGGAATGTATGATTGGTCGAATTGGTATCTATCAGATAATACTCTCCATCCCGGCTCACGATATTCGCATGGCTTCGGCTGATCGCAGTATTGTCACCAATAAAGTAATCCGCATAGCTCCGTTCCTTTCCGATACGGAAGACCGGTTTGTTCAGACTGATCTTCTCATTGCCCTTTCTCCGGATCAGAAATGGAATCATCTGATTCTGCCCCGGAAGCTGCCCATTTACCAATACAGTAGTCTCTCCGATCATCGGTGAAACCAGTACCGTGGTTTCACTCATCACCGGCATCTGTGGTTGCATCGGTGGCGTCTGCATAATCGTCGGCTGTGGCTGAGCCTGCATTGGCGGAACCTGCGTGACTGTCGGCTGTGGTTGTGACGATTGTACCGAAGCAGCCCGCACCTTCGGCTGTGGCGCTACCGGTTGCACCGGAGGCACTGCCGTTCCGTCCATGCCGGGAACTACAAATCCGACATTAGCATTTGCCTGCGATTTTTTATCGGATTTTGAAGCAGGTTTCTCCTTAGTCTTTGTCGATTTTTTGTCGTTTTTCTGTTTCTTTGCTTCTTTCTGTGCATCATAGATTGCCTTATTCTCTTTACTGTAATGCTGCATCAAATACATAAAAGTTATCTCCGGAGTATTGTCTGCCGGATTCTCCGGCTGCTTCTCCTGATTGCTTTTCTCTGCCTTTTTAGCTGTACTTTTTGCCTTTTTCGGTGAGACCGTGCCTGAAGGATTTTGAGCCGGTTTTCCTGCCGGCATTGGCACTACATTTCCGACTGCAACCATGTCCTGCGCATCTGACCGGCTCTGTTCGAATAACTGTGCCTGTCCAAATGACGGCACCTGTTCAAACGGTTGCGCCGGATCAAATGGCTGACCTGCAGGTTGCTGCATTGACTGACTGTAACTCTGACCACTCGGCTGTGCCATCATCTGCCCCTGTACCGGTGTAAGCGGAGTTTCTGTAGTCTGCCTGTCTAACCCATCCAATATCTGTTTCATGTCTCTCATATCCGTAACCGATGTTGTATTTAAGTAATTCATGATTCCTGCAACGTAACCGCAATCCTCAGTCCGGTCAAACCGGGTTGTAAACATAATGTTCCGGAAAAATTCTACCGGCCCTTCATTTTTCTCTGCCGTTTCTGCCAGCGGTGATCCGCCATCGGAAGCTTTTACCGGAAGGCAGATCAGTAAGGAATCACAGGTTGAAACATCAGCAAAAATATAATCTGCATTCAGGCAAATGTCATTCTTATCCAACATATAATCTTCTGCGGCCACCATAGCCTCCGTGATTCCCCGAAACATTCCAAGCAGCTGCTTCCGTTTTACGGTTCCGCTTAAGAACTGGGATGCAGACACCTTCGCCGATACATTAAATTTTATATATTTATCCTTGTCCATCTGGGTAAAAGTCGTCGGTACCAGTCCCGGAATCTTATTATTTGTCAACATTCCAAGTGTCATGGTATCAATCTGATCATTTTCTTTTATCTTATATACCAGATAAGTTGTTGTTCCCTGATTTTCATAATATAAATCTTTCATATCCGCATCCTGTCCTCTCGTTGTAAATTCCTTATCTCTCAATATCTATACTTACTATTTCTGCGTTTGCCATAATCTGGAATACATCGTCTGTTTCATCGGTATCTTACCCATACCAAACATATCAAACCAGTACTGGATTTCATAAGAAATCGTAACGGTCAGATTTTCACCGCTTACATTCGTATCAAATGTAACACCGTTCAATCCATTTACAATCCCGATTCCTTCCAACTTATCCTGTGCTGCTGCAACATCACCGCCTGTCAGATATCCGATAAACCGTTTCTTTGCAGTTGCATTGGCATCACCACCCGCATACCACTTATCATTAGATGCGAAATAATCTCCGTGTGAACTGCTTGATAATTTCAGAACTACGTTTGCCAGGCTATCAGCCCCTGCCGAATCCGCCAGATACGGATCTAATGACATACTCTTTGTTGCCTGCACCAGAACGTGTGTCATCTGATTTTGTGCAACCACTACCCGAAACAAGCCAATAAGTGCCATAAACATGAAGAAGAAAATGGGTAATACAATTGCTGTTTCCAATGTAATAGAACCACGTTGCTTCTTTCTCTGATTCATAACATTCTCTCCTTCCTAATAACCCGCATATCTTACTCTTTTACCTTTAAACAGTCCCTGTTGCGTCAGTGTATCAATCTTAAACATTGGATTTAATGTATATTCAACATTTCCTTTTATGTACGTATAAGCATGATCCAGCTGGAAGTCCGTTCCATACTTTGCTTTTCCCTCCATTGACACTATATTTTGCATTCTCTGTACCAGAGTATCGGTTTCAACCGAAAGAATTAATAAAACAAATAGATGCTCCGTATAATTACAACTATTTATTTTAGAGCCGATTTCACTTCCGCCACTGCCTCCTGATCCACCCTCAGTGGATGCCGGCGGTTGTTTGGCCACTCCATTCTGCAATACCTGACCAAGCTTTCCTTTTATGGCTGCACCTGCCGACATTTCTTCAATACACTTCATCAGATGCGGCAATCCGGTCGCTGTAAAATAAATATAGTCACTCTTAAAGAATGGTATCGTTGCTGCCTTTCCTTCTTTACCCGGATTTACCAGTATAAATACGTCCAGCAACGGTTCAACCAGAGCAATTACAATAAATGCTATAATGCCTGCCATGCCCTTGGATAAATATCCCCTGGTTTCATTATTTGTCAGCATTGCGACCACATCCAGAACCATACGCATCATATATAGATTAAATACCCCTATCGTCTGATTCTGAATCTCGGATTTTGAACCTCCAAGCAGATATTCCAGCTCAGCTCCGACAAATGCAGCATCCGTTCCTCCGTCTTCCGATTTCAGATCCTTCAGATCCATAAAGCTTCCCGATAAAGATGGAGTGGTTGACGTTGCACCGCTCAATGCCGCAACCTCTCTCCATTTTACGGTTCCCTGAAGATTCTGCCCCTTTGCATCATCATAGGTTGTGCGGTTAGGAAAATTATATGTAGCATATCCAAACAGAAGCAGCTTATTTCCTTCTTCTCCCGCATTTCCGGTCACTACATTTCCTCCGAGTTCCAGAAGTACCCGTCCTATATTGACAACTAATTTCCCTACCCATAGGACTACACTTGCCAAAAATTCCAGAAATCCTACTATCACCTCAATAACTCCGGTGATCAACGCTCCAAGACCGCCTCCTGTAAACAGGCTCGCTACGTCCTCAACGCCTTTTACAATATTTCCCAGACTTTCAATTAATACGGAATCTACAAAGCTCACACCTGCTGAATTAAAATACAGGCTATTTGCATCTACTTTTGAATCCAGTGTTCCGTCATAAAGAAAACTTAATTCCTTCACACTGTTAAACACAGTTACCAATTTCTTGAGACAATCCGCACTCTCCTGATCTTCTGCCAGCTTTGCAAGCAATATTTCTGCATTTGCAAACGTCAATATCACACCATCCGGATTCAACTTGATTCCTACATTGACCGGGGGATACATCGTATAATCGATGGTTGTATCCGTCCAGTTTGCATTAATTGTTCCGTCTCCCGGTGCCAGAGATGACCGTTCCATCAATCCCAGATTATCAATCTGGCTTTGCAGATCCTCCATTGTTCCATCCATGATTGATTCAGATGCTCCGGCCAGATAGGTATCAATACTCTTTTTAACGGTCTCCAGTGTGCTGACAACTGTTGCAAAGGCCTTTGTTCCAAAGCTGGCATTTCCTAAATCACCGGATAATTTATTCAGTTTTATTATTGCATCGTTAATTTTAGCGATACAGCCATTCGCTCCAGTAAGAGACATTTTAAAATCCTGAATGGATGACTTTAGTTCTTTCGCCGCATTTTCATAATTGGGCTTATATGTATTCATCATCTCATCCCACGCATCATTCAAATCCTTTCGGAGAGCATCATAATCATAGCCATCTTTATAATACACTGTATTATTCGCTTCATCATAGTAATCCACAGCCTCGTCATGTGCTTCCGCGCATCTTCTGATCTTATTCACTGCGCCCAGAAAATCTGCATCTGTATTAGGGTTATCATATGCATCTTTATATGCCTGTAATTTTTCTGAGACTGTTTCCGCCTTTGCTTTTGCTTTCTGTATTGCTACGATTGCATCTGTTACATACTTCGCTGCATCTGCTCCATCTTTTACTTTTTTTGCCTTTTCACTTATATCCGTAGCTTTATTAAATTTATCCTCCAGTCCACCCATCAGATCCTTTACATTGAACCCTTCCAACAAAAGTTTTGCGGGAACACTGAACTCGGTCTGTTCCTGTACCTGTTGCCGGAAAATTTCAGAATCGGATAACGGATATTCACCAATCGCTGACAGTGCGGTCAGGCTTACACTTTGTCCCGCACTGGTCATACTTTTTTTCATATAATTCGAAAATGTTGAATTAATATCTTCTTTCTGCGAAACTGCCATGGTTCCAAACCTGCTGTCCAAATATTCATCATATTCCGCAAGGCTCGAAAATCCTGCGCAGTCCATAATCTCTTCCACCATCTGAATTGTGCTCTGATATCTTGCAGATTCAACCAGCAGCAATGACACCGACAGTAATGGTGACATCACCAATGCCAGAAAGATGGAAATCATTCCTTTCGTTCCGTTTACATACTTATGAACAAACTTCCTGATCGGCTTTAACGCCTTTCTAATGCGATTCATATTCTCCTCCTATTTCCCACCTATAAACTGTCAAAAATCTTTCCCAGATTTCCAAACGTACCCAGGATATTATTGACAATATTCGCAAGTGCAGTAACTTCCTTTGTTTCATTTAATGCAAACTTTTCCAATCTTACGGAATTGGTATAATTTAAAACATCAACACTCTCTACATATACGGTTGTTGACATCGTTTGCACGTCTTTCTGCTGAATCACGCTCAACATCTTGCCAAGTAATAACGAATATTTTTTACTTACCGTGATCTCATAATGCTGCCGATACCAGCCGTCACTCAACTGTTTTACTTCAACCTGCAATCCACCTTCATCCTTTGCCAAAGACCCCTGCATCAGACGTTTACCGGCAATATCCAGACATTTGCTTATATTTTTACTTTTGAAACTTCCACTCCGCAATGTATACCTGAAATTGCCAACCCCGGCTACATCTTCCGCTGTTACACCGGAAGCATTTTCTACATCGCATAGCTTATATGTCTGTCCGACCTCTTCTGCAATTTGATTTGCCGCAACATAAACCATGGTTCTCTGATACAGAAAAAATCCATAACTCATCAGAAAAAACAGCATAAGAATTGCTATTACCGTACAATAAGTTGATTCCAGTACGATTGCACCTCTCGTATCCTTTAACTTCATTGCTTTCCTCCTCCTCATCATCCTCATCAGATATGATACTTTTTAATCAAATTTCCAAATACCAGGTCATAATTCTTGTCTGCCCAGGAGTTCTTCACTACCTTTACAGTCGGTCCGTCTTTTGAAAATGTAATCAGTTCTATCTGAGCCAGAGATGTACTTGTATATGTTTTCAACTGCATCTCTTTCGGAACTATGATTTTTTTTAATGCAGTGCATTCGTAAAATACACCTTCACCCACTTCTGTAAGTTTTGATGATAACTCCACCTTTTTCAATGCACTGCAGCCGGAAAATGCATATTCTCCGCAGAAGTAAACAGAATCCGGCAATTTCAGTTTTTTCAATGTTGTACAATCCTTAAATGCTGCTTTTCCGATTTCCTGTACATTACCTGTGAATGTTACTTCCTCCAGGCTGGTATCTCCTTCAAACGCACTCTCATCTATATTAACTACACCGGATGGTATCGTAATTGTCTCTAGTGTTCCACATCCCCAGAACGCAAATGCCGGAATCTCTGTCAATTGATCCGGAAGCTCCACATTCGTAATATTCTGTGCCATCATAAAGGCTCCGCACAGTTTTATATCCTTATCACTCTCAAATGTAATACACTCCACATTACTATCTATATTGGCAAAAGCAAGATTGGAAAACCCTTCACATCGTTCCGGGATTTCAAGATTTTTCTTTTTCATCCCTTCTTCACTCAGGCTTACAATTATGTTGTTATCCCATATATAATCATCTTCTGAACATGATACGTCCTGTTTCTCCACCTTTCCGCAGGCACAGATCATTGTGATGCAACCTATCAATACCCATATTGTGATCAAAACTTTCTGTTTCATGTTTTCTTCCTCTTATCTGCATTAATCAATCACTTACTTTTTATTGTAAAGTGTCAAAAGCTTCCAACTCTGTGCCGTATCTTCAACCAGGCAATTCATTTTTGTATTGAAATAATCCGCATTCAAAAATGTATATTCAATTACCAGATTTCCATCGGTATCAATAAATCCCCATTTATTACCATTTGAAACTGCTGCCAATCCATTTGAAAAGCTTTTTGCTTCCTTATATTCCGGTGCCAGTACCTCATTACCCTGTGTATCAACAAACCCCCATTTATCCTCCTTACAAACTGCAATTATCCCATCTTCGGTCATAACATCTATGTCCGAATAACTGCCTACCTCTTCTTCATCATTGTAGATATGATAGTTACCGTCTTGCTTTGCAAGCATAATGCCATTTTTTATATAGGTATAATCCGGATTTAACACTATCTCCTCATATCTGGTATCTGTTACCGGCTTTCCGTCAGTACCTATCAGATACCATCCGGTTTCATCCTGAACCGCAGCTATTCCATCTACAAAGGTTCCTGCCTGTAAATAATCTCCAAACTGCTTATCTCCCATCAGGTCATAATAAGCATATCGGTCTTCCTGCTGCACCGGAATCAATCCATCTGCATATATTCCGACATCCTGTGGGATAAAATCAAAAAATCCCTGCAATACCTCATCACCGTTGACCAGTCTTGCCTGCGGCTGTCCCACAAACTCAGACGAATCCTGTGTTTCCTGTCCATTCGTTGTGTCTGCTGTCTCTGATGAATCATATATTGAAACCTGTATCATACGGACTCCATCTGCTCCAACAGATCCCGCTGCCAGAACATCTCCAAATTCGACTGCCGTTCCGTCTTCTGCCAGATATTCCCAGATTCCATTATGATTTACCGCATAATAGCCTTCCGATAATCCCTGGTATTCCGAATAAGTACTCCATTCCAGATTATATGCATACTTTACTTCCTGATACAGGTCTGTAAGCTTCTCATCCCTGACTCCATTATCCATTGCCTTTTTTAAGGCTTTATATGCAGACTCATATTCTTTCTTGGACGCATATAATCGTGCCAATGCATACTGCATATTTGTGTTTTTACTATATTCCGCTACTGCGCCCTGCGCCTTTTTCAGATATTCATCGTAGACATTCGGATCTTCTTCATAGCACTTCTCGTATGCATTCAGCATCTCTGTCCATAATTCTTCCGTATCATTCATCGCAATTGCTTTATCATATTCCTGGGCTGCTTTCTGATATAATCCCTTGTTTTCATACTCTTTGGCAACTTCTACGTAATTCTCATACTCGCTTTTCTTCTCATTCTTATCTCCGATTGACATGAATCCGGACATCCATCCAAATACCATCAGCACGACTAAGCATATTGTAATTAATGTTGACTGTTTCATTCCGATTCACCTTCCCTATATCAGTGTCAATAATACTGCCACATGGAATCCCAGCCAGATAAACGGTCCCATCGGCAGTGCATCCTTCAAATGCTTTTTCTTTATGATCAACAGGACGGTAGATACGAGCGCGCATGATACAAACGAAAACAATAACGTATACAGTAATGCATAGATTCCACACAGGAATCCAAGTGTACTGAACAGTTTTACATCGCCCATGCCCAGGCCGCCCTTTGTTACTTTCGACATAATAAGAAGTACAATCAGACTGATGATCAGAGCGATCAGGTTGCTCAAAAAGCCTGCGATTGCACTTCCTCCGTTTATAATAAAATCCAGAATCGTAAATATAATTCCTGCGATTCCCAAGATTGCAGGACACAGATTCGGAATCATAAAAATCTCATAATCCGTAATAAAAATGCAGGCTAATACCAGCGACGTAATTGTCATCTTCCATGTATTGATCAATGGTATTCCATGTCCGCCTGCCACATAACCACACCATCCGGCAAAACATCCGCATAGGATCAAAAGGATGATTGCCCCTGCCCGGTGCTTTCCCAATAAATCCTTTGGAACGTTTTCTTCTGTCTGTTCAGAATCCAAAGAGGAATCAGAATGCCCGACCTGTACGCGTTTTAACAGCCTTGGCATATAATATTTCATTGTAATTAACATAACCGCTGCCGTCAGGATTCCCCAAACGATGCTCCAAATCATTGACATTCCGATCTCCTTGTAAATTCTAAATTTTGGTTCTTAAGTACTTGAATAACTAGCTCTTAATTAAGCTTACTAATGAACTGAGTAACCTTGCCTGAAATTGTCGTCATAACGCCCTTACCAAATGTAAGGAATAAACCGGCAATTACAACTACGATTCCGATGATCAGTAACATAGATACAAAGTTTGTATCACCGCGCTCAGAATCCATGAAATTGTTCCATGCACATTCAGCCTTAACACGTAAAGCCAGTAACATATCGTCTAACTTATTCATAACTCTTGAACCTCCTCTCTCCTATATTTCAAAACAGCGAGCCTGCAAAGGCCGCAGTCATGACGATGATTACAATCCCAACAAAGATGATAACGATCGGTCCCAACAGCTTGGTTGCTGCTTTTTCACCGCCCTGAAGCATTTTCTGCCGCTTCAGGCTCCATAACTCTGTGGATTGGTTGGCAAGGAAAGCCGTTAATTCTGCGCCTCCCTTTTCCATACTCTGTAAAAGAGCACTGGTAAACTTCTTAATCTCTACGGAGTTGGATGACCTTCCGAATAAGAAGATGGCATCCGCATCGGAATGAGCATTTTTCATGTTGTCACTTGCCTGCTGCATCAGACCGTAAAACGCTCCTTTTCCGTTATCTCCTACCATGGTCCAGGCCTCTCTTAAGATCATGCCTGAATTTATCAGAATCGCCAGAGTTGATACTACCTCCGGGAGCTGACTCTCACACTCTTCCGTCCGCTTGGACAGTGTATTCTTCATTCCCTGTATTCCGTTCAGCCCCATGACCGCTGTCAGGAAGATACCGGCTACTAAAACCAGTGCGGCTGCCGAATACATGAAGCCTGCCAGTAAAAATATACAGGCGGATAATAAATGTATAAACATCAGGGTCTGCGCCCAGTAAACATTCGCATAATAATCTGCATATTGCGGTTCATATAAAAGTCCGGCATTGGTCTTTAACTCCTTTGCCTGCTTTCCCTTCAGACTAAACATCGAGGTCTCACTCCACATGAAGCCGACGCCATATAATTCATGAAGCGGAAACGCCTTTTCATCCAGACCTTCCAGGATGGATTCATATTTCTTTCCCCGGTTCATCTGCACCAGAAACAGGACTGCCAGTACGGTTCCGATTGTTAAAAATATGTACTGCATATGATCACCCCTTTACATCCATAATCTTGTTTGCCCATTTATACGCTGCAAAGAACATTCCCATTGCAATCGTGATTGCGATCACTCCGGCAACTGTTGAGAAGCTTGCCGCAAAATCACTGCTCATCATCTTAAGCATTGCCATGATCAGAACCGGTATCATCAACATCAATGTAAACTGTGACTTATTGGATGCCAGCTTGGTCTCAATCTCTGCTGTAATCTCTATCTTCTCACTGATGATCGAACTGGTTCTCCGGACAATGTCCTTCATATTACCACCGGCACGATAACAGAGTTCAAATACAGTTCCAAAGTTCTTAATATCCTCTATCTCACTGCGTTCCCCGAAATCCAGCATCATATTTTCGATTGGGATATTATTCTCTACACCTTCTATCATCTCTTTGACCTCGGTCACAATATAAGCATCCTCGGAATATTCCACCTTCAGGTCGTTATACGCTCCCCGCAGGGCCTCCGTCATATTCATACCGGATGATAAGGATACCGCCAGGGCTTCCAGCAGACTCCGAAACTGCTGGGTCAGTTCCCGTTTTCGCTTCTGCTGCTGCATCTCACCTCGAATCGGAAGTATTACCTTCGCCGCAATGAGACCCACAACCACAAACAAAATCACATTACAGATCAGAGTCGCCGTAGTCGCCGCACCGTCTGCATCCCGGAACTGTCCGCCGTAGAATAACAATGCCAGTGCACCACCTGCCAGAAATGCCACCAGAAATGTCAGGAGCTTCTCCTGCTTCCCCATCACATACACTCTGTAATTCAGCATCGGGGTATTTAATGCCGATGCAATATATTCCGGTTGTTCTGTCTTCTTTGCCATTTCACAAAACCTCTCATTTCCACATCATTTCTATGATTGTCCTATGTTCCTATATATCCTGTTTAATTCCGGATAACCGAAGCTTAAACACATTCTTCATCTCGTTCTTCGTCCGGTTCAGGCTGCCGGATACTTTCTCCAGCGTTGAGTTCTCATCTTCCTCAAACACATATAGTGGATTCAGTATAATCTCACCATTCTCATATCCAAGCACCTCCGTGATCTCCATCGTCTTTCTGGATTTATCCCGCAGTCTTGACAAATGTACGATAATATCCACTGCCGATGCAATCTGCTGCCGGATCGCCTCTAACGGAAGTCCCGGTGCTCCCTGCAAAACCATGGTTTCCAGACGGCTCAGCATATCATGCGTGGAATTCGCATGGCCGGTAGATAAGGATCCGTCATGACCGGTGTTCATTGCCTGCAACATATCCAGTGCCTCACCGCCACGGACCTCACCGACAACGATCCGCTCCGGTCGCATACGAAGAGAAGATTTGATCAGATCTCGGATCGTGATCTCTCCGGCTCCGGATGTATTCGCATTTCTTGTTTCCAGACGAACCAGATTGTCTACACCAACGATCTGAAGCTCCGCAGAGTCCTCAATTGTAATGACACGTTCGTCATGCGGTATGTAATTTGATAGTGCATTCAGGAAAGTCGTCTTACCGGAACCGGTACCACCGCAAACGAAAATATTGTATTTCGCCTTTACCAGCATCTCCAGCTTATCTGCGATTTCCTGAGTCAGTGATCCGTATTGGATCAGCTTGGCAATCGTCATCGGCTCCTTGGAGAACTTTCGGATCGTGACCGTCGGACCGCAGAGTGCAATCGGCGGTAACACCACATTCACACGGGAACCATCCGGCAGTCTCGTATCACAGATCGGATTCGACTGATTTACCTCTCTGCCTGCCAGACCTACGATTCTCTGAATTACATCCTCTAACTTCCGCTCGCTTTCAAACTGCTTATCCAGCTTCATCAAGCGTCCTTTCTTTTCTATGAAAATATCTGCCGGTCCGTTGATCATAACCTCCGTGATATTATCATCCTTAATGATCGTATCCAGCAGACCAAACCCTCGAATGGAGCTGTAAACCTGCTCTACAATCGACACCCGCTGTTCCATGGAGCAATACTCTCCATCCAGCTTCTGCAGAAACAATGTCTCAATCTTCTCCTCCAGCTCCTCATCACTGACCTTGCTTAAGGAGACTGTCTCTGTAATATATCTTTTCAGTTGGTTGACAAATTCTTCTTCCTGTATCTGATCCATCCTTCTGCCCTGCCTGTCTTAATCAATATTATCAAGCATCTCCAGTGCTGCTATCTGTCCCAGCAACTGACCGATATCCGAATAACCATATGCCGGTACTCCTCCTGCTACTTCCAGCTCCTCATTCTCAAGTCTGCTTCCGGTCTTATCACTGAACCGGTTATAAACCAGCTTCAACCGCTCTTCCATCTCATCCTCGGAATTTCTTTCGAGAATTGCAACGGACTGATAGGCTCTCTCTGTTTTCTGATTCGCATGTACAGAGCCGTCGCTGATCCAGACAATGCTGTTAGTCTGTTTCCATACCGTCCTGGTCTCTTTATCCAGACCGAAATCATAATCTATTACAATATAGTCATATACATTGGACTTCTTCAGTTCCTCTAATAAGGAAAGTGTGTCATCCATGTTCATCTCCATCCGGTCAAGTGCGAGCTTTGCTCCGGAATAAAACCGGACACCGTTCACATCCTCCTTCACACAACTCTCCAGCTTCATTGCCAGATTTCCCTTCCGGCTCTTCAGTGCGAATAATATATCACTGAAATCAAAGTTCCCTTCTGCCTGAAAATAACTGTCTGCAGTTCCGAAGGTTTCCAGATTCAGATACAGAACCTGCATCCCCTGCATTGCCTTGCGCAATGCATATGCGGCAGCGATCGTAGATGTTCCTGTTCCGCCTGCAGGAGATGTAAATAAGATCACTTTTGCTTCTTCTCCGGATTCCATCCGACTCTTTGCTACAACACCGGACTGTTCGGAATAAAGATTCAGGATTTCTTTATAGATAATGTCTGCCTTTTGGAATTTACAGATCGCAGGCTTTCCTTTTATCTCTTTAATATCTGCCGGCTCCACAAAGTATGCAAACCCACACCTTGCCGGGATCTTCTCTGCCGGAGCCTCAAAGGATTCATCTGCCAGAAAAATATCGATCCGGCTATCCTTCAATGCCGCTAATGCAATATTCAATTCTGTAAAGGAATAAATCTCAAGCTTGTCCGCATATTTAGCACCAAATGCCGCAACAAACCGATTCAGATATGTTTGATCTTTTTCAAGAACTGCTACTTTGATTTTCATTCTCTCTCACCCTGTGTATAATTTGTTTTCATCCTCATTTGCCTAAATTCTATCATCCGCTATGTCACTTGTCAATTGATAAATAATCTTTTTACTTTTATATACATTATTTTTACTTCTTTTCATATAGTTTTTACTTGATTTTACATAGGGATTGCCTGACTTTACCTGTTATCCATCTGTATTTTCATAGTTTTTACGTGACAGAGATAGTTATTTTACACTTTCAGATGTTAGAATTTTACACATAGAAGTTTTATTTTAATGATTGGCGTTTTCTTTTTATTAATTATGAAGTTTCTATTTAATATTTTTTATGGAGGCTATAATACTTATGTCAGACTTTTTACTACAGAATTGGCCGAGACTCTTATTTCTGGCAATTTTCGTTCCATTGATCCTGGTCCCGCTCGTTCGGGTCCTGCTTTTTTCCGAAAAAAAACACCGGAAATCCATGGTCACCTTGCAGCAATATCTGCAAATGAAGCGTCCTCAGCTTCTCTCAGAGCATTTCCCGGATACCACCTGGCAGGAGCCTTGCAATTATACCGAACTGTCCGGAAAACTTTATCAGTCATATGAATTTCATATGCAGATGCATTTCCCGGAGGAAACCATCAACCTGACACACCAGATTTCCCGCAGTGCACAGTATTACGGCCGTGAGGATACTGATTATAAATGGGTCTTCTATAATTATTATCAACTGGCTGCTGTCAGTGAGGCATCTCTGCATCCACTGCTCTCCGGTTCCTTTCAGACTATGAATCATACCTTTTCACCGCTACGGGGTGCGGAAAAACTTGCAGATCTGATCGGAGATCCGGAGCGTATGGCAGCCTACCGGCAGGCCAAAACCTCTGACACTGTCCGACTCGGATCAGTCGGCCAGCTTTTCTTTGAACGCATTCCATGCGAGGAATGGGATGTCTTTGTTGCAAGTGGTGTTTTAGATAAGATTGAACAGCTCCTTACCATATGGAAAGGAATCGGAAAGGTGTCTCTTCTCTATCAAGATCATGCACTTACATTTACCATTGCCGATACATCCGTTTACAATCAGCCTTACCAATGCCTGGAAGAAGATTTCCTGATCGAGCACGCGGAACAATTCCACCGGAGTGCGAACACTTTATCCGACATCTATAGCTGCTTGGTACATTTCATGTAATTTATCTCATGGAGGTTTCATTATGATCTACGTTATATCTGTCTTCTTTGAACACATCGCAGGTCAGTTTTCCGTTCATTCACCGGTCGCACGCAATATTCTGCTTGGACTCCTGACCCTGCTGCTCTGCTTCGGTCCGGTCATTCTCGGCACTTCCGGCGAGAAGAAACGGAAACGGGCTCTGGAGGAATATTTCTCTACCAAACGCCCCGGTCTTCTTCTGCAGAAATATCCGGATGCCACATATTCCAATTCCTACGACTTTCCATCGTTATATCGGAATGATTATGCAGATTACCGATTTCAGATGGATCTGGATTATCCGGGCCGAACTTTCCGGCTGACTCATTATCTGGCTGACAGCACCTATTTATCGGACGGGGAAACCCGCAGAAACTATATGAATGCCTGCAAGATCATTCCGACTTCCCTTTCCGGACATACCGGCCCTCTTCCGGGATATTTCTACTACCTTTCAAACAGTACCGCTATTACGCACGGGATTGAGACACTGGTCAACCGATTCTCACCACAGGACAAGGTGCAGCAGTTTGAGCAGACACGGACCTATGATGAGATTCCTATGCATCCCGGTGTTCTGGCCTATCAGAATATTCCAAAGAAAGAATGGGATGCTTTCACCTCGCATGGGATTATCCACACGATCCGTCAGATTCAGGCTCAGTGGAACGGAATTGCTACCGTCCATCTGCGCTATGAGAAACAGACCCTGACGTTATATATCTATGGTCCCGTACACAAAGGTGCCATCTTCTCCTGCCTGGAGGACGACTTTCTGATCGAGTACGCTGACCGGATTCGGCGTTCCATCGAACTATTAAATACCATTGCCGATTTTCTTTAAGATAAAGACACATCAAAAAGGACAGTTCGTATTGAACTGTCCTTTGCATACTATAATTGCGTTACTTCTTTGCCGGTACCTTCTTCTCTGCTGTCTTTGCCTTCTTCTCTGCTGCCTTTGCTTTCTTCGCTGCTTTCTTCGCTGCTTTCTCCTCTGCCTGTTTCTCCAGATACACCTTATTATCTACATAATCATACTTAAATACAACGACTGACAATGGCGGCAGTGTAAAGGAAATATACTGCTCCTTACCATCACACGAACCCGGAATCGCCTGCAATGGCTTCTTATTAACTCTTCCTTCGCCCTCGAACTCCTCTGCATCGGAGTTTAAGATCTCAGTATAGCTTCCCAGACATGGTACACCTACCCAGAAGTTCTCCCGTTCTACCGGTGTGAAATTACATATAAACAGTAACTGATCCTTCGCAGTAGAACCTCTACGGATAAAGGATATCTGACTATGCTCATTATCATTACAGTTGATCCATTCAAAGCCCATCTGATCACAGTCATTATAGTAGAATGCATCATACTTCTTATACAGTGCATTCAGTTTCTTTACGAATTTCTGCAGACCCTGATGTCCCGGCTGATCCAGTATATACCAGTCAAGGCTTCGTGCCTCACTCCATTCCCGTTCCTGTCCGAACTCTTGTCCCATGAACAACAGTTTTTTGCCCGGATGCGCATACATAAACCCATAAGCGGTCTTTAAGTTTGCAAACTTCTCCGGCATGGTTCCCGGCATCTTTAAGAGCATGGAGCACTTTAAGTGTACGACCTCATCATGTGAGATAACCAGAATAAAGTTCTCGGAATATGTGTACATCAGACTGAAGGTCAATCGATTGTGGTTAAAGGACCGGAAATATGGATCCAGCTTCATATATTCCAGAAAATCATTCATCCAGCCCATATTCCATTTATATAAATATCCCAGTCCATCCATGGAAACCGGTGCCGTAACACCTGCCCAGGATGTTGATTCCTCTGCGATCATCAATGCTCCCGGAACCCGTTCCTCTACCATCCGGTTCAGATGCTGCATAAATGCGATAGCATCCAGATTCTCTTTACCGCCGTTCTTGTTCGGCAGCCATTCTCCATCCTGTTTTCCATAATCCAGATATAACATAGATGCAACTGCGTCCACACGCAGACCATCGATATGGAACTTCTCAAGCCAGAACAATGCATTGGCAACCAGGAAATTCTGTACCTCATTTCTGGAATAATCAAAGATATAGGTACCCCAGTCCGGATGCTCTCCACGCCGTGGATCCGGATGCTCATACAGTGGCATGCCGTCAAACCGTCCCAGACCATGTGCATCTTTTGGAAAATGTGCCGGTACCCAATCCAGGATCACATAGATTCCATTCTTATGCATATAATCCACAAAATACATAAAATCTTCCGGCAGACCATATCGTCTGGTCGGTGCATAATAATTCGTCACCTGATAGCCCCAGGACCCATCAAACGGATACTCTGCAATACCCATCAGTTCAATATGCGTATATCCCATTTCTTTAATATAATCTGCGATCATCGGTGCCAGATCCCGATAATTATAAAATCCATTATCGCTATCCTCGATTGCTTTTTTCCAGGATCCCAGATGCATCTCATAGATTGCCATCGGCATCCGGAGCGAATCTGTCCTTTTTGTATGCTGCCGTTTCTCGATCCAGGATGTATCCTTCCATTTATGCTTATCCAGATTTACAACTACCGACGCATTATCCGGACGGAACTGGCAACAGTTTCCGTATGGATCTGCTTTATAGATCAATTCATCAAAACGAGTCAGAATCTGGAACTTATATACAGCTCCTTCCTTCACGCCCGGAATAAACAATTCATGAATACCGGATGGGCCCATCATATTCATCGGATGCAGTGCTCCATCCCACATATTAAAATCGCCAACCACACTGACCCGTCGTGCATTCGGAGCCCATACCGCAAAATAGGTACCTTCCACACCATTCAGCTTCATCGGATGTGCACCCAGCTTCTCATAAATCTCATAATGTTTACCCTCGGCAAACAGATAAATATCCATATCACTGATCTGTGGCTCAAATGCATACGGATCTGCCAGTGTCACCGTAGATCCATCCTCATAGGTTGTCTCAAATACATAGTTCTTATAAACCTTTTTCGGTAAATATAATCCAAAGAAACCGTCCTCTCCGACCGGCTCCATTTCCATTACATTCTTTCCTGTACTGCTCATAACCTTTACACAGACAGCATGCGGCTTATAAGCTGTAACCACCTGTCCTTTATAATAATCATGAAGTCCCAGTAACTTCTTTGGATTATTGTTTTTTCCTGCGATCAATTCATCATACTGAATCCAATTAATCCATCGTTGCAGTTTTTCGTTCATACCCATATACCTCTCTTCCTATTTATGTTTATGAATAAATTCCATACATAAACTGTCTCACCAATTCCCAGATCGCATGCGGATTTCCCAACTGTTCCGCAGATACTCCCCGTTCATCCATAACTAAAATATAATGACTGATCACACCCTGAAAACTGATTGCAAACTGTTCCTGCCTGCCATTCATATTTCCCAGCTTATCACCCGCCCGGACAAAAAAATCCGTAGTTGCCCGAAACATTCGTTTCATATAAGGTGCCACTGCCTTAAAAGCCTCGTTCTCCCTGGCCGAATAATTCAGACTCAATAGCAGGAAATATAACTCCCGGTTCTCCTGTGCGATTTCTACAAATGTACATGCCAGCCGGTACAATGTATCCTTCGGTTCTCCCTGATATCCGGCCGCCACCTGTTCCAGACGTTCACAAAACGGCTCACAGTTCTCCCGGAGCAACGCCTCCAATAACCCAAGCTTACTCTTAAAATAATAATACAATGTCGGCTTCGTAACTCCTGCGGCTGTTGCAATCTCCTGTACACCTACTGCATCATAGCCTCGTTGATAAAACAAATGAATCGCACAAGACAGAATCCTGGCCCGGTTATCTGCCCCATCTGCCAAAAGCCACTCCCCCTTTATCAAACCAATATATCTACAGTATACCAATCGGTATATTTCTTGTCAATGCAGGAATGCAAATGATTGATTGACAAATAATTTATATCTCTCTATACTGTTTTTGTATTCAATTTATCATGCATATACTTATGCACAGAAACCAAAGGAGGGCTTATTATGTGGGCTTACGAAAGTGTTTTCTATCAAATATATCCATTGGGATTCTGTGGTGCTCCGTTTGAAAATGACGGCATCACCACATCCCGAATCTTAAAAGTCATTGACTGGATTCCTCATATTCAGAAACTGGGAATCAATGCTATCTATTTCTCACCGGTCTTTGAATCCGATACGCATGGTTATAATACCAGAGATTATACAAAGATCGACTGCCGTCTCGGCACCAATGAAGATTTTAAAAAGGTCTGTGAGGCTTTACATGCCGCCGGGATCAAGGTAGTACTGGATGGTGTGTTCAATCATGTGGGCCGTGGCTTCTGGGCATTCCAGGATGTCTTGAAAAACCGTGAGAATTCACGGTATAAGGACTGGTTTGCACGTATTGCTTTTGATGGTAATTCCAACTACAATGACGGCCTCTGGTACGAGGGCTGGGAAGGCAACTATGATCTCGTTAAATTAAATCTCCGAAATGAGGAGGTCATCCAGCATATTTTATCCTGCGTACAGGGCTGGGTCGATGAATTCGATATCGACGGCCTGCGTCTGGATGTCTGCTATTGTTTGGATCGTGATTTTCTGAAACGGTTACGCAGTTTTGCCAATCAGGTAAAACCGGAATTCCTGCTTTTAGGGGAACTGCTTCACGGCGACTACAACCAGTTCGTAAATGATGAGATGTGCCATAGTGCTACCAACTACGAATGCTATAAGGGTCTGTATTCCAGCTTTAACAGCATGAATATGTTTGAGATCGTTCATTCGCTTCTGCGTCAGTTTGGTCCGGAGAACTGGACCCTGTATAAAGGAAAACATCTGTTGAGCTTTGTTGATAATCATGATGTCAGCCGGATTGCCAGCACCCTGACCAACGAGCGGCATCTGCCTCTTATCTATGCTATGGCATTCGGCATGCCGGGGATCCCATGTGTCTACTATGGCAGCGAATGGGGGGCAAAGGCAAACAAGAGCGAGGGTGACCCGGCTCTGCGTGCCTGCTTTGATGCTCCGATTGAAAATGAACTGACAGACTGGATCTCCAAGCTGGCTCATGCCAAACGTAACAGCAAAGCATTGAACTATGGCGCCTTTAAGTCGCTGGTACTGACCAACCGCCAATGCATTTTTGAACGGGAATGTGACGGCGAACGAGTTCTCGTTGCAATTAATGCAGATGAGAGTCCATATACCGCACACTTCGATGCAAGAGCCGGTCAGGCTATTGATTTGATCACAGGTGAACTGCATGATTTCGGCGGTGGTAGTGAGCTTCCACCGTACAGTGCTTATTTCTGGAAGACCGAGTGCTAGAGTGCGGATTATTTCAGAAAATTTCAAAAAATCTGTAGCATAAGAAACTACTACATAGAAACAGAAACAACAGACAGGCAGGAGTCTTTAACTCCTGCCTGTCTGCTGTTTCTATTATCTTTTATTCATTGCTATCGGCTTGATTCCATTACCGCCACTTCATTAATTGGTATGGCTTTCCGTGGTTGTAGTCTCCGTAGTACCGGCCGTTGTTTCTTCGGTCTCTTCCTTCTTTGTTACCTCAACCGTTACTGTCAATGTATTTTGATATTGAAAACCATCCAGCTCCTTTAATATCAATGGTGCAGTATAAGTGCCCTCATTAATCATATCTGTCACATCGATTTCCGGCATAATCTGACTGATCGTCAGGGCATCCAGATCCTGTTTCAGTCCGACCACTGTCAGTTCAATCGCAGTTTCGTCTTCCGCTATCTTATAATTCAATCCATCCACTTTATTAATAAAACGAATGTCTGACCTCTTAATCGTAAACTTCTTCTCTATCAGCTTTTCAATATTTATCTTAATTGCAATATCCTGTGTCTGATCCGCAACCACAATCCCTGTTGGCAGATAATCCTCAATATCAACCGTTACTTCATAATTTGCATTCTTATCGGTCACATCGATATCACCAATATTAATCTCATTCACATTTCTCAGATCCGCAGCATCACCGGCTATCAATATGGTCGTCGGCTGATATTCAATATCACCTGAGATACTATATCCTTCTGCTACCGTTCCTACCGGAGTTACTTTAATCGGAACCTCTTTTGTCTTCTGGATAGATATATTCACTGCCACTGATGTCAGACTTAAAGACAGTTTTTCCGGATCCACTTTTTCTCCATCCGCATCCAGCAGCACCAGTTCTCCACTGGTCGTAATGCTGGTATTCAGCCCTTCCACATCAATCGCCACCTGAACTGTTTTTACATCCTTTACCAGACTGGCCGCACCGGATACCGTTACCATGTTCGGTGTCGCAGCTGTACTTACGACTGCATATCCTTCCTGGGTCTGTCCGCTTGTTACGACACTGATCGGAAGCTTCTTCTCTCCTCGTTCCTCAATAGCCACCTTCATCATACTGTCCACGATAGAAATTGCTACCTCTTTTCGCACGGCACTGCTTGTTGCATCTACTGCAATCTGTACCGAATTCGTAATCGAAAGCTCTGAAAGATCAGCAGAGGCTGTAAAATCTTCTGCTGTCAGTTTCTCCACAACAGAACGCCGTCCTTCCACTTTTACATCTACGGTCTTTCCCTGAACAATATCATACACCATATCCTGATCTGTAATCGCATTCTCATTCAATATTTCAACAGGAATTCCTGTTATTGTCTTTGTAACTGTATAATCTTCTATATTGGCCACCAGAAACCATACCAGAAATGCAAGCAGGACAGCCATTAATTTCAGACCCCAGTTTTTAAGAATTTTTTCCTTCATTCTTTTTACCCTTCCATAATCTGAACCTCTTTACATCCAATGACTTATTCTGTATATAAGACAATTTCTTTCTCAGATTGTCTGCATCCAACCCGCGGAACAGTTCTCCGCCCACTGCTACCGATACATCTCCTGTCTCTTCGGAAACAATAATTGTCATGCTGTCCGACACTTCACTGATCCCGATACCGGCACGATGTCTGGTTCCCAGCTCTTTATTAATCTCCAGGCTGTCAGAGAGTGGAAGATAGCAGGTTGCTGCTACGATACGATTATTACGCATGATCACCGCTCCGTCATGAAGTGGCGTATTATGTTCAAAAATATTTACAAGCAGCTGACTGGATACAACCGCATCAATTGGTATCCCGGTCCGCTCATAGTCTCCCAGAGCCACGTTCTGCTCTATTACGATCAGTGCTCCGGTCTTATTCTTCGACATCTCAAATGCAGCTTTGATCAGCTCATTCATTGTCTTGGCCGTAAACCGTTCCCGCTTCTCGCTGCTGCTACTGTCAAATAAGGTTGCAATAAAGTTCTGCTTACCCAGCTGCTCCAGTGCCCGTCTTAATTCCGGCTGGAAAATAATAATGATCGCGATAATGCCAACACTGATTGTATTTCTAAAAATCCAGAGAATTGTATTCAGGTCAAAAACAGCTGCAACCAGCCAGCATAATGCAAGCACTGCAATTCCCTTAAACAGGGTCCATGCACGCGACTTCTTAAACCATCCCATTACCTGATATAACACAATCGCAATGATAATGATTTCAATGATATCCGGCACATGAATCTGTGGAAAATATATGGTTTTAAAGAAATCTCCAAACGAGCTGAAAATATTTTCCATTGCAGCCATTTATATCTCCTTCCAATTCTATATCATGCTTCTATCTGTCTACGGAATTCATATCTCCTCTTAATCTGTCCGCCTCCGATCTGCGGATTGGCTGCGGATGCTCCGATACGGTCCGCCGGATCGGCTGTCCCGCTGTCCTTCTTGCTGCGGCCTGCTTTTCTGCCTCATTCCGTACAGTCTTGCTACTGATCTTCTGCACCTTTACATTCTGCTCAGATACCTTTACCTTCGGAACTGCCTTCACGTAATAGTAATATTCATCGTCTTCAAACTGCACAGTCTCCGTTCGGCTGTAATCCAGCACCCCCTTAAAGAATTGGGCAATCAGTGCAAGCACCGCTCCTCCGATACTTCCGAGGAAGATAACCAGAATATTCACATCCGCTTCCAATACAATACCGCCTACCAAAAACAGGATGATTCCAAGAATTGTACCGGTTCCGATTGCGATCAGCCATGAATACTCAAAAGACTGCCGGTAAATGATATACGTAACGGCAATCACCAGTACAAATACCAGGATTGTCAAAAGCATTGCCTTGTCACTCAGCATCGCATTGAGTACATAGGAGAAGCCCTGAATGCTATTCTCTTCCGATGCTGTTGCCAGCAACGCCACCAATTCTTTTACATGCAGCGAAAAATAATAAAAGATCACGCCAAATATCATCGGAACAATACCAACCGGTCCTACAAAAATACTGATCACGATTGGAATCATATAATGCAGTTTCAGCATGTACAAAAGCGGAAGAATCATTATGATCCATCCATGCTTCGGTGCAAACCGTACATAAAGCAGATACATGAGAATGAACATAACCAGATATACCCCTGCAATATCAATACCTACTGCATACATATGAAGCAGTCCGACCAGTCCTGCAACCAGTACCATAATCTGCATCGGCAAAAATGCACAGATCAAAGACAGAATAAATTTCACTGCCGGATTATTCATCTGCGTGGAATATCCCATTATATTGGTATATGACATCAGAACCAAAAACATTCCCACAAATTTCAGCACAGGAATGGCAATTTTCTCATATTTTATCAAAAAATCTTTAACTGAATCCCTAATATTGATCAATGTTGTCATTATCTGTAGTCACACTCCTTCCGGCCCGCTTCTCTTTCATTTCTTTTTCTTCACGGTCATACATTTCTTTTAACCTCTTCAGATTGCGATTATACATAACCACATCCGGCTTTATCTTCTCATATTTGTTCGCATAAACGACCCAGGCCGCCAACATATAGATTACCAGGAATACCACATACAGAACTCCTACCTTTGCTGCCACGCCCAAAAAATCCAAGTCATTCAATTTCAACAGCAATTGCTCTGCATTCAGCATACAATAAGCAAATAACAATATCATAAATGCGATCGTTGAAGAAACCGCTGTCTTGAACATCTGGAAACGCACATAGTCTCTTTTATAATATTTGCTGATATTCAGCTGCTTCTTTCCTTTTGTATTTTCATATATTGCCAGTTTGGTCATGAGTTTTACTTTTTCTTCATTTACCATAGCCATCACCTACTTTATTCTGTCTAATTAGAATTGTTATAGAGTTGAAGATAGGCTTCAACGACTTTAATTGTACCACAAAAGAATCATCTTTTCCACTGTTTTTCACTTGACAATTACGGAGCGGGGTTCCCTGCTTCGGTACCTTTTCCCCGGTTAACAATATAGATTCCAATGCACACCAGCAGTAAGGAAACAATTCCAAGCACGCCAAATGCCTGATCATTTTCCTTTAAAAGCAGGGCTGATAACAGCACACCGAATACCGGATTCATGAATCCGAATACCGCAACCCTTGAGATTGGATTATATTTTAACAGCATCCCCCACAGAGAATATGCGACTGCCGAAACAATGGCAAGATACACCAGTATCCCGACTGCTGCCGGTGAGATTCTCTGTAATCTGCCGCCCATCAGCAGTCCGAGCAGTGACAGAATCAGTCCGCCGGTGATGAACTGATAGCCGCTTAACATCACCGGGTCATGCTTGGCTGAATACCGTTTCAGGAATACCGATGAAAATGCATATGCGACTGTAGATAAGAAGATTGCTCCTTCTCCGGAAAGGCTCATCTGGAAGTCCACACCGTTTAAGTTGATCAGAACCACTCCGGCAAATCCCACCAGACAGCCGATCAGCTTCTGCGCATCTACCTTCTCCTGCCTGAAAATAAACCCGGCTACCAAAATTGCCACAAATACATTGACTGCCTCAATAATGGATGCTTTCACACCGCCGGTATGTGCCAGCCCGATATAAAAGAACAGATATTGCAATACCGTCTGCAGCAGACTCAGCCACAGAATCTTCCCGCCGGCGTGTTTCTCCGGCAGAAGCAGACGTCCCTGCAATATACTTCCGATTCCGACCGCCAGAATCCCGGCAAGTATAAACCGGATCCCAGCAAACAGAATCTGCGTTGCCGTATCCGTCCCTGCTATTCCGAATAATTCATATCCGATTTTAATACACGGGAATGCACTCCCCCATAAAAAACAGCAAAGCATGGCACCCAGCCATACCACTACTGTCTTCTGCATCCATGTTTCATTGATCGTATGTTTTTTCATATCATTAATACTGCTGCACCCGGTTCAGATACCGCTCCCATGCACAGGCGACTGATTCACAGCTTACAAACACCTGATAAGATGCTCCCACGGTATGATCCTCCGGATCCTCAAACTCGATTCCCAGTCTGTAGCCACCCTCTGTCTTCTCCATCTCAAAAAGATAAGCGCCTTCACATCTTGCCGGAAATCCTGCTGCCTCCTCCGGTGATAATTCTTCATCCGGCACTTCCGAAACCAATACATCATTGGCATCATAATACCGATAACCATCCTTCACAACCTTCTCCAGTCTGCCGCCATGCAGGCTGATTCTGGTCGTATCCGCATAGCTCTCGGTGTAATTGGTATTCTGACTGTTATTGGCCCGCACGATCAGAGCTTCTACCTCCAGGATCAGATCCTGTCCAATTGTGCGGAAGCTGTCGATCTGACAGTCGTCAAACCGGAACTGTTCTATCTCATCCATACTCTTATATGCCATCGTTCTACTCCTTTCAGGATTACATTCGCTTTAGTATCTCTATTTCGATTCCATTCTCTTCGTTATCTCTGTTTCCATTCCGCATCACATATGACATTATGCAACCGGCTGCGTTCCTTCGCTCTCCGCCGGTTCCTCCGTCATCGGATGAACGATTGTCCGGTTAATGTGGATCAGGAAACAGCTTGTCATGATCACTGCAATGATCTCCGCAATTGGGAATGCCCACCATACCAGCTCTACCCGTCCGAACTTCGAGAGCAGGTATGCAACCGGAACCAGCACCAGCAGCTGTCTTGCAATGGATACCAGCATACTCAAGAAACCCTTGCCGAACGCCTGGAAAATCGAAGATCCTGCAATACCAAAGCCGGCACATAAGAAACTTAAGCTGATGATCCGGATTGCCGGAATACCGATCTGCAGCATATAGTCGGACGCATCAAAAATCCCAAGCAGCTTGCCCGGGAACAGCTGCATAATGATCAATCCCACCGCCATAATGCTGACCGCATAGATAATGCCGTACCGCATTGCCTTCTGTAGCCGCACCTTTTTTCTGGCGCCGTAATTATAAGAAATAATCGGTATCATACCATTATTCAGACCAAATACCGGCATAAATACAAAGCTCTGAATCTTAAAGTAGGCTCCGAATACCGCCGTTGCCGTTGATGTAAATGCCATCAGAATATTATTCATACAGAAATTCATGACCGAAGATACCGATGCCATGATTATGGACGGCACACCTACGCTATATATTTTTCCGATAATCTTTCCGTTCGGTCTGAATATCTCCTTCAGACGAATGGTCAGCTCCCGGTTAAATTTCAGATTAAAGAATACTGCCAATGCGGCCGCACAGAACTGGCCGATGACCGTTGCGATTGCAGCTCCTCGTACACCCATTGCCGGACATCCCAGATAGCCGAAGATCATGATCGGATCCAGAATAATATTAATGATCGCACCTGTCATCTGTGTCACCATGGAATACATGGTCTTACCGGTACACTGCAGCAACCGCTCAAATATAAATTGACCAAATATACCAAAGCAGAGGCCTCCGCATATAGTCATATACTGGACACCATACTGTGTAATGGTCTCATTCGCCTTCTGCCAGATGAATAACCACTTCGATGCACTCAGACACAGCACGCAGAAAAAGATTGCACTTAACAGTGCCAGAAAGATGCCGTTGTTCGCACCACAATTCGCTTCCTTAAACTTCTTTTCTCCCAGATACCTGGAAACCAGCGCATTCACACCTACGCCGGTGCCACTTCCGACCGCGATCATAAAGTTCTGCATCGGAAATGCCAGCGATAATGCCGTCAGTGCGTCCTCTCCCAGCTTCGCTACAAACATACTGTCTACGATGTTATACATGGCCTGCACCAGCATGGATACCATCATCGGTAACGACATGCTGATGATCAGACGGTTTACGGGCATAACGCCCATCTTATTTTCCTGTTGTAAATTCTTTGTTGTTTCACTCATTTTCTCACCCGTTGCTATCAAATATATAATCCTTTCCACCTCTGCCATCGCCGGATCAATCTTCATGGTCTCCGGTTGCAACTAAACTAACGCGCCTATTATAGCACATTTCCTTATAGATTTAAACAAAGTCCCTTCTCTTTCTACCGGCTCTCAACAACAGCCTTTCTTAATTGATGTGCTGCCGAGCTGATCGGATGTGTGCTGTCATATACCAGACATATATTTCTTGACGGTATTGCCTCTTTCAGAGCTATTTCCACGATTTCCTTTCTGGCTATCGGCTCCTGCGCCATAGGCTCCGGCAGAAATGCCAGACCCAACTCATTCTTTACCAATGACAGGATCTGATCCGTCGTAGCCGCTTCGGTATCCGGCTCTAATTCCAGCCCATATGTTAAAAACAGATCCTTATAGAACTTATATGTCATAGTCTCTTTTCCCAAACAGATCAGAGGATAGCTCTTTACTTCTTTTAACGATAATTCCTGACTTGCCAGTGCCGTAAACGTCGTTCCTCCGACCAGCTTTTCCCGAAACGGCTGTAACAGGATCGTCTTAAGCGGCTCCTCTGCATATACCGGCGTTGATACAACCGCAAAATCCACTGTTCCGTTCTTCACTGCCTTAATCGCCTCCGGTGTGGAATGATTATAGATCTTAAGCCTTATTCCCGGATGCACCATATGAAAAGACTTCAACCTGCTTAACAGGAATATATTCAGTGCTGTCTCACTGGCTCCGATAGAAATACTTCCGCGCAAGAGACTTGTACTGTCCGTGATTTCCTCTTCCGCTGCAAGTATCTGCGTCATCGCCGCAGACACCCGTACATAGAGCTTCTCTCCTTCCGGAGTTAATTGCACTCCACGATTATTTCTTATAAGCAACGTTGTTCCCATCTGTTGCTCCAGACAGTTCATTGCCCGCGTTACATTCGGCTGGCTATTCCCTAATGTGTGCGCCGCTTTTGTAAAATTCCGGTACTTTGCAACATAATAAAAAATCTTATAATATTCAAAATTAACGTCCATAAGTAGTCCTTTATCATATCAAATAATTATAGCAGTCATATCAATTATGATTTTTACTTATCGCTACGGCAATAGTATAATCGAACCGAAATGAAAATACAAGAAGGAGCTGATTATTATGAGAGACACGGCTATTTTCCCGCGGGAAGAAAAATCCGAAGTCTTATTTCAAAAAATCCTGGATGATCCATGGGCATGTAATAAACTGTTTCATACATTCTGTGATTATCTGTTTTATAACGATGATTCCGATACCTGTCTTTCACCCGAGGAATTTACACAGGCATTATTTGATTGCTACGCCAACAAAGACTTATCTGCGTTTCTGATGGCAATCACCCAGAACACCTTATTTGATCTGTTAAGAAATGCGTTTCTGATTCCATACCGTTTCAATGCAGACGGTACACAGAACCCACTGATCATGACCGATTCTAATGGGGAGCTCCTGCCTGACTATAAAAATCTGGCACACGATAAAGATTACCAGCATTTTTACAGCATCTATGAGAATTTAATAAACCGAAAAAATATCTTTTTCGCAAAAGCCTATCGCTACAGCCATACATATGCCGAAGATTCCTCAGCCGTAGAGCAACGGATTCTTGAAGAAAATACCGGCATCCTGCTTATACGTGAGCTGCCGGATACCGTCAAGCTGAAAGAAACTGAAGCCGAAGCCTACAGTGCGGTATGGGATCTGATGCTGGAGCTGGAAAAAAAACTTCCTAGCGCATACATATTCTATGGTCAGGATTCCTTTGTCGAAGATAACAAACGGTTTGATGAACTCGGTATCTTCCTGCCAAATTCCATCTTTTTGCACAATCTGGAGCACCATGTAGAGAAAGCTGAGGCGATCATCAATGCCAAAAGCTGATTTCATTGACCGTATAGAAAAGAATCACATGGAAATCCCATGGCATGATTATACAAATGCTGACAGCAATGCCCTGATTGCCGAAGCGGATCTGATCGAAAAAGCTTCCGTCATCGGACGTGTCGGATTAATTATGCTATCCTGCGGAACAGGAGCCTGGCGTGTCCGTACTTCCATGAACAAGCTGTCAAAAGAACTTGGCGTTACCTGCACAGTCGATGTCGGCCTCATGTCGATCGAGTTCAACTGCTTTGACGGTAATGACTGTGTTTCTCAATCACTCAGCATTGCAAATACCGGTGTAAACACCTCAAAGCTATATCGTATGGAGCAATTTGTTGATAATTTTCCGAATGAAGAAGCGCACCTGACCGGCGAAATAATCCATAAACGGCTGGATGAGATCGAACAGATCCATGCACTGTATTCCCCTGCAATATTAGGTCTTGCAGCGGCACTTGCATGCTGTTCCTTTACCTTTCTTCTCGGTGGCGGTCCGATTGAGATGTGTCTCGCATTTATCGCTGCCGGTATCGGTAATCTGATTCGTACGAAACTAATCAAGCATCACTTTACCCTGTATATGAATATAGCTGCATCGATATCCGCCGCCTGCCTGATATATGCAATGCTGTTAAAGCTTGCGATCGTGCTATTTCATATTCCTGCCGTTCATGAAGCAGGCTATATATGTTCCATGCTTTTTATCATACCCGGATTTCCATTTATTACAAGCGGGATTGACCTGGCTAAGCTGGATCTCCGTTCCGGACTTGAACGGCTGACCTACTCCATCATCATTGTACTGGTTGCCACCGTTTTTGCCTGGATCATGGCATTGCTATTGCACCTACAGCCCGAGGACTTTTCCGAGTTGAACCTTAATAATATAGCATATCTGTTTCTAAGACTGATTACCAGCTTCTGCGGTGTGTTTGGTTTCTCAATCATGTTTAACAGTTCCATTCCTATGGCGGCTACAGCCGCACTGATCGGATCGATTGCCAATACATTACGTCTGGAGCTTATTGATTTTACGGAAATGCCCGCTGCTGTTGCCGCCTTTATCGGCGCTGCCGCCGCCGGGCTCCTGGCTTCCGCTATCAAACAATATAACGGATATCCGCGTATTTCATTAACGGTCCCTTCCATTGTTATTATGGTTCCCGGACTTTACTTATATCGTGCGATCTATAACTTTGGCATCATGTCCCTGACGGATGCCGTCTCATGGTTTACATCCGCGACTCTGATCATTACTGCATTGCCACTTGGACTTATCTTTGCCAGAATCCTTACGGATCGTACCTTCCGCTACTGCACGTAATGTTTATCATGATACATTCATTTCTATATAAGGAGGATATTATATTATGCTAACTTCTGTAACAGGTATTAACTGGGGTGATGAAGGAAAGGGAAGAGTCATTGACCTGCTTTCCGAGCAGGCGGATATTGTTGTCCGCTATCAGGGTGGCAACAATGCCGGCCACACAGTCGTAACCGACCAAGGAAAATTCATCTTGAATCTTCTCCCTTCCGGAATCCTTCACAAAAACGTTGTATGTGTGCTTGGTGATGGCATGGTCATTGACCTGGAGCACCTCACCAATGAGATTGCCCAGATAGAAAAACGGGGAATCACCGTAGATGCCGGTCATTTAAAACTCTCTAAAAAAGCTACGATTTCTATGCCATGGCATAGGATTCAGGACGAGTTAGAGGAAACCCGGCTTGCCAAGACCGGTTCCGCCTTTGGCTCTACCAAACGTGGAATCGCCTATGTTTACAGTGACAAATATCGTAAGAAAACACTTCGCCTCGGCGATCTCCTGCATTTAGATGATGAATCCATGCAGGCACGTTTAAAAACCATTCTCGAGTCCAAAAATCTGGAGCTTGCCGGATGTTATCATCAGGAACCAATGTCTTATCCGGCTCTTCTTGCCTGGTGTAAAGAACAGGCAGCCAAATTCAGTCCATATATATGCGACACCGGTTCCTATATCGACCATGCTCTTTCTGAGGGCAAAAATGTTATTCTGGAGGCACAGCTTGGCGCCTTAAGAGATATCGACTACGGTATCTTCCCATATACCTCCAGTTCCTCTACAATCTCCGCCTACGGCCCAATCGGTGCAGGAATTCCGGGCAGACATGCCGATCATGTAGTCGGTGTCCTGAAAGCATATTCCACCTGTGTCGGGGCCGGTCCTTTTGTCGCTGAGCATGCAGTCTCCGAAGCCTGGCAGCAGGAACTCCGGGTTGCCGGAGGAGAATTCGGTGCCGCAACCGGGCGTCCTCGCCGTGTCGGTCCTTTTGATGCTGTCGCAAGCCGCTATGGTCTGAAATGTCAGGGTGCCGACAAGATTGCGCTTACAAAGTTAGATGTATTAAGCTCCATGAAAGAGATTCCGATCATCACAGGATACAAGGATGCCGGCGGCTCTCCGGTCGAATTCGATCCAACCGATAACCTGGAGCTTTGCACTCCAATCGTAGATACTCTTCCCGGCTGGCAGGAGGATATCAATAAATGCAGAACCTATGATGCACTCCCTGCAAACGCCCGCGCCTATATTCAGACTATCGAAGAAATGATCCATGCAAAGATCAACTTTGTTTCCGTCGGTGCAAAACGTGACGAATACTTAATTAAAGGAGAATGGCTATGAGACATTTAATCACCCCTACAGACTTAACCGTGGATGAAACGCTGGATATCCTGAACCTTGCCGAACGCATCCGCTCCAACCCGAAATTATATCGTCACGTTGCTAACGGCCGTCAGCTCGCCACTCTTTTTTATGAACCAAGTACCAGAACAAGGTTGTCATTCGAGTCCGCCATGCTGAGTCTCGGCGGACAAGTACTGGGTTTCTCCAGCGCTGACCAGTCAAGTGCAACCAAGGGCGAAACCGTAGCCGATACCACCCGTGTTATAAGCTGCTATGCCGATATTATTGCAATGCGGCATCCTAAGGAAGGAGCACCCCTCCGTGCATCCATGTATTCTAAGATTCCGGTCATAAATGCTGGAGACGGTGGACATGCACATCCAACCCAGACAATGATCGATCTAATGACCATCCGGCAGCGTAAAGGGAGATTGGATCATTTAACCATTGGTTTCTGCGGAGACCTCAAATTCGGTCGAACCGTTCACTCTCTGGTAAGCAGTCTGGTACGATTCCCGGAGAACCGGTTCTATTTTATATCGCCGAAAGAGCTCTGCATTCCCGACTATATGAAAACCGATGTATTAGCTCCTTCCCACTCCATATATAAGGAGGTCTTCAGTCTGGAAAACACATTACCGCAATTAGATGTCCTATATATGACAAGAGTACAGAAAGAACGTTTTTTCAACGAAGAAGAATATATCCGGTTAAAAGATATCTATGTCCTCAACGAGGAGAAACTGCAACAGGCCAAGCCTGATATGCCGGTTCTGCACCCTCTCCCAAGAGTTGACGAGATCTCACTTGATGTAGACAATGATCCGAGAGCCGCTTATTTCGATCAGGTTCAGAACGGAAAATATATACGGATGGCTCTTATCATGTCTCTCCTCGGCATTCCGGATCCTGCCACAGGGGAAACAATTCTGAATCTCAATCGTTAAACTATAAAGATCCGGATTCAATATAAAAAGGGAATCTTTCAATTAAAAAGATTCCCTTTTTATGATTTCTCACTCTGCTGTTGTATCTGAAGAATTTTTCGTATCCGCAGGAACTTTCTTCTCTGCCGGAGTTTCAACCACCGTCTTGACTCCATCCAGCCCCGTGATATTTACATTCTTGTTAACCTTTGCATCGTATGTATTTGCACGCATGATATCCGCAATATCAATACCGGTCACTTCTTTTACAGACTCCATTGTCTTCGCAAGCACCTGTGGTACATAGGCACCCATTGAACCAACACCGGAGCCTTCACCGTTGCCATCGATGATCGTAACCTTATCGATCGTAGAGAGTGGTTCTGCGATTGCCTTTGCCATCTCCGGCAATGCCTTTACGATCATTTCCACCATCGCTGCCTGTCCGTATTTCTTCATTGCTTCGGCCTTCTTCTCCAGTGCCTCCGCTTCTGCAAGACCCTTTGCTTCGATTGCCTTCGCTTCCGCTTCACCGACTGCACGGATACCCTCGGCCTCCTGCTGTTTTGCAAAAAGCTCCGCTGCGGCCTGTGCCTTCTTCGCTTCCGCTTCCTGCTGCTTTTCAAACTTATCTGCCTCTGCATTTCTCTGACGCTTGTAAAGCTCGGCATCTGCCTGCTGCTGTTTTGCAAACTTATCTGCCTCTGCTTTCTTACGGATATCTGCATCGAGAGACTGCTCCATAACCTCGGCTTCCTTCTTCTTCAGGTCAACTTCCTTCTCCTGACGTGCGATATCTGCCTCGGTCTTTGTAACCTCAATGGTCTTACGCTGTGCTTCCTTCTGAATCTCGTAAGCCGCATCCGCTTCCGCATTTTTCGTATCTTCGATGGTCTTTAATTCTGCCTTCTTGATTGACAACTCATTCTGCTTAACAGCGATCTCCGTATCGGATAATACCTTTGCATCGTTCGCTTCTTTTCTCGCCTGTGCCTGTGCGATCGCCACATCACGGTCTGCATTTGCTTTGGCAATACTTGCATTCTTCTGGATGGCTGCCATGTTATCCTGGCCAAGTGCGATAATCAGATCATTCTGATCCTCTACATGCTGGATGTTGCAGGAAATAATCTCAATACCCAGACGGTTCATATCCACCTGTGCCTTCTCCTGCACCTGATCACCGAAAGACTTACGGTCATTACACAAGTCCTTCAGGCTGATCGTACCGATGATCTCCCGCATATTACCCTGCAGAGAATCTACCAGTGCTTCCATGATCTGCGGTTCCTTCATGTTCAGGAAGTTCTTCATGGCAAGTTGGATACCTTCTTCATCCGTACGGATCTTAACCTTCGCAACCGCATCGATATTTACACCGATGAAATCCAGTGTCGGTACATAATCGCCCGTCTTGATATCGATACTGATCTGCTTGATCAGCAGTTCATCCTTCCGCTCGAAGAAAGGAAGCTTTAAACCTGCTTTACCAATCAGGATCTTCGGCGTCTTTCTTAAACCGGAAATAATATACGCCTTATCCGGTGGTGACTTAACATAACTGGTAAATAGAATCACCAGAAATACTACGACAATGATACCAATTGCAATTGCTGAACCCGGCATAATATAACCCTCCTTATTTTGACAAATAAAATAAACCCATTCGCACTATAAAAATAACAGCATGGCTTGCAAGACTGCAATGCCATGCTGTATTTTCATCATTTTTATTTAGAATTTACCAGCGTTTGCTGCTTCCTCTACGGAAACGGCAACAGCTACGGTAGCACCTACCATAGGGTTGTTACCCATACCGATCAGACCCATCATTTCTACGTGTGCAGGAACTGATGAAGATCCGGCGAACTGTGCATCTGAATGCATACGTCCTAATGTATCGGTCATACCATATGAAGCAGGACCTGCTGCCATGTTATCCGGATGAAGTGTACGGCCTGTACCACCACCGGATGCTACAGAGAAGTACTTCTTACCCTGCTCTAAGCATTCCTTCTTGTAGGTACCTGCAACCGGATGCTGGAATCTTGTAGGGTTGGTTGAGTTACCGGTAATTGATACGTCAACGCCTTCCTTATGCATGATAGCAACACCTTCCGGTACAGAGTTTGCACCATAGCAGTTAACCTTTGCACGAAGTCCTTCTGAGTAAGACTTACGGAATACTTCCTTAACTTCGTTTGTATATGGATCATATTCGGTCTCAACAAATGTGAATCCGTTGATACGTGAAATAATCTGAGCTGCGTCCTTACCAAGACCGTTTAAGATAACTCTTAAAGGCTCTTTACGAACACGGTTAGCCTTCTCAGCGATACCGATAGCACCTTCTGCTGCTGCGAATGACTCATGACCTGCTAAGAAGCAGAAGCACTTGGTCTCTTCTTCCAGAAGCATCTTACCTAAGTTACCATGTCCTAAACCTACCTTACGGGTATCTGCTACGGAACCAGGAATACAGAATGCCTGTAAGCCTTCACCGATTGCTGCAGCTGCATCTGCTGCTCTTCTGCAGTTCTTCTTAATAGCGATAGCAGCACCTACTGTATATGCCCAGCAAGCATTCTCGAAACAGATCGGCTGAATCTTCTTAACCTGATCGTATACATTTAAGCCGGCATCCTTAGTAATCTTCTCTGCCTCTTCGATAGATGAGATACCATAGCTGTTTAATACTGCATTAATTTTATCAATTCTTCTCTCATATGATTCAAATAAAGCCATTTTCGTTACCTCCTTCTATTATTTAGCCAGTTCTTTATCTGTTCTAGGATCAATGATCTTAACAGCGTCATCTACACGGCCGTACTGTCCGCAAGACTTCTCATATGCTGTGTTAGGGTCATCACCCTTCTTAATAAAGTCTGTCATCTTACCAAGGTTTACGAATTTATAGCCAATGATCAAATCATCTGCATCCAAAGCAATACCGGTTACATAACCTTCTGCCATCTCCAGATAACGAGGACCCTTCTTTAATGTACCGTACATAGTACCAACCTGTGAACGAAGACCCTTACCTAAATCCTCCAGACCTGCACCAATCGGAAGTCCTTCCTCTGAGAATGCACTCTGAGAACGACCATATACAATCTGTAAGAACAATTCTCTCATAGCTGTGTTGATAGCATCACATACAAGGTCTGTATTCAATGCTTCCATAACAGTTAAGCCCGGCAGGATCTCTGCTGCCATAGCTGCTGAATGAGTCATACCTGAACAGCCGATGGTCTCAACCAATGCTTCCTGAATAATACCTTCCTTAACGTTCAGAGTCAGCTTACAAGCACCCTGCTGTGGTGCACACCAGCCAACACCATGTGTTAAACCGGAGATATCCTTAACTTCCTTTGCCTGAACCCACTTAGCTTCTTCCGGAATCGGTGCACATCCATGATGAACACCCTGAGCAACTGGGCACATGTTCTCTACTTCTTGTGAATAAATCATGTTGAAACTCCTTTCAATTGTAAAAATTTACATCAGACAGCTCTGGATCCGCCTGACTGTAGGAATCTCTGGAATCAAGACCCCATTTGGTTATATTTTCGCATAAATCGGCAAAATAGTCTAGGACTTTTTTGCATTTTTTTCTCATTTCCTGTGTTATAATAGCGATTATGAATATGAATACGAGGTACTGGCTTTATGAAATATGTTGACTTACACGTTCACTCCAATGCATCGGACGGTACACTGTCTCCGAGCGAAGTTGTTGAACTTGCCCTGAAAAAAGATCTGGCAGCAATTGCTCTCTCCGATCACGATACCGTCAAAGGTGTTCCGGAAGCTGTAAAAGCGGCAGAGGGAACTTCTCTGGAGGTGATTCCTGCCACGGAGCTTTCCTGCTATTATAATAAGATTGAGATCCACGTAGTCGGATTGTTTGTTGATCATCAGAACCCGGACTTTCTGGCAGAGCTGGACCGGCTGGAGGCTGCACGTATGCAGCGGAATCTGGATATGATCGAGTTGTTCCGCAAGGACGGCATCGAAATATCCTTAGAAGAATTGCAGGCCGGAAATCCGGGCAGTGTGATCACCAGAGCCCATTTCGCCAGAGTTCTGACTGAGAAGGGATACTGCAAGGATAAGAACACCGCTTTCAAACGCTATGTCGGCGTCGGCTGTCCGTACTACCTGCCGAAGCCGCAGGTTACACCGGAGCTATCGCTCCCTCTGATCACACAGGCAGGCGGCATCCCGATCCTTGCACATCCAAACCTCTACAATATGGGTTGGAACGAGATTGAAACACTGGTGCAGACTCTGCTTCCGCTTGGTTTAAAAGGCATTGAAGCCTATCATTCTTCCCAGAATATCTCTCAGAGTGATAAGCTTCGTTCCATGGCTGCCAAATATCATCTGGTTGTGTCAGGCGGCTCCGACTTCCATGGTGCAAACAAGCCGGATATCGACCTCGGTATCGGTCGTGGCAATCTCCACATCACAGAAGCGGTTCTGGATCGGATCCGTGCCTGCCGTCCACAGTAGTACTCTAACCGGCATACGGCAGATCATCAAACAGATCCATCTGTTCAATCCCATTTACATACTGCCTTCCTTCCTCATCAATGTATACCTCAAGCTCCCCATAGGTTCCATCGATCAGTTCAAATCCTATGGTGGAAGTTCCGCTTTCCGGATGATCCTGAATGGTGATCGGATAGATTGTGATTCCTGCCCGCAGCGTAGAGTCTTCCAGGCTTCCATCCATCCCCTGCTCCATTCTTGCAGGCACATCCTGCTTTGGTGTGATTCCATACCGATACTCAGCATCTTTTCCGTTTGCTAAAACACATATATATGACGCTGGCTGCAGTATGCCGTCCTGCAATATATAATATTGGTGTCCCCAATATGTACCCAGTCTTTGAAATACTCTCTCTGTCCAGACTCCGTCCTGCGAACACCCCAAGACTTCTCCGCCTTCCAAACGGAATACCTCTACCGGTTCCCCATCCAAAAACTCATATAACCGGGTGGTTTTCTCTTCTGCAAATCCGTATGTCGTCAGCAGCAGATAATAAGTACCGTTTTCTTTACAGATATACGCCGAGGCAACTCCAAGCGTTTCAGTTAAGGTAAGTTCAGACGTATTATAACAAATCGTCACCACATCCATTTCGTCCTGCTTCTCGTAATCTGTCCGGATAAATAACGTATCCTGTACTCCATCACCATCCATATCCTGTTCATATGCATCATCTCCCATAATTAAGGAGCTGTATTCAATACCTTTTGTATCCTCCTGTGGTACATATCGTTCATTTATCCCGCTTAATTCCTGATATGGCACCAGCACCCGAAATTGTCCTGCTGCAAACGATGCCATCTCGTACGGATTTATCACGATCTGCACTCCTTGTCCTGTCAGATACCAGCAGATATCTTCTGTCCGGATCATTTCTGAAAGTGTCTGTTCTCCATCCTCAAAAAAATCCTCCTCCCGCGGTTTCAGCTTCTGCCACACATACTCCTTTAAATCCGACTGTATATTTCCCAAATCCGAAAGTGCTAATTGCTTTCCGTTCTGTGCATCAAAGGTAATACCATTTTCCCAATAATCTCCATGAACGCCCCCGCGATACGCACTGTTGTCCAATCTCAGACTGACCACCTGGGAATCTACCCGTTCGGTTTTGATCTCGCTGCTTAGATAATAATACATGCCATCTGCCACTGTATCCATATCCTCTTTAGCCTGATCCGCATACTGTGCCGCCTGCATCCGATATTCATTTTCATAATCAGCATTCCAGTCCTCAAGTGCTTTTCCGATTGCCGTTGTCGGATCTGTATCCACCAGTGCCAACGTATCATATTCGCCAAAAAAGACGGTTCCGCCTTCTGTGACATCCGGGCCTTCATAATATTGCCGTTCTATCCGTAATCGAATCATCTCGGCCGGCTCCTGCGCGATGTCTACCTGCTCTGTCGTCGTTTCAGACTTTGTACTTTCTGTTTTCTTTTCTTCTTTTAAACTGCTGCTCCCTGTTTCCGTCCCTCTGTCCGGCTGTATCTGACAGCCCGTCAGCATTAAAATCATTGCAACACATAATGCTCCTATTCTCTTCTGATATTTTTTCATAAGCCCTCCTCTTTTCACTCTCATGCAATATAGAATGTATAATATTCCTGATTATGATGTTATATGCTTATTATATCGGAAGTCGCATATACTTGTCCAGTCTACCTGTGCATTATGGTCTGCGTATTTTCTCTAACCTGCCTCCCTCGTAAATGAACCAACCAGTGCCGGTCGTTCAATGCCGTATAACTCCGAGAACCGATAAATATAGCTGTTTACCACATTGGCCGAATATACCTTCTGCTCCAGACAGCATTTTACGATCTGATCGTTCAGGCATCCCGCCTCAAACCGATATCCTGCCAGTGCCAGCAGTTCTTCCGCTTCCTCCACACTCAGTCCCAGTGCAATACAATATGCCAGTGCCATTGCCTTGGATGGCTGATATTCCTCCTCCATGTTCTTCAGACGGCTATGCACACGCCGGTCAATATTGCCACGTTTATAAATATTGTATGGATGTTTAAACTCTCCGGTTGCAATCAGCTGCTGCATTTTCCGCTCCACATATTCTCGGAAGCTCTGCCCGCTTCCTTCTGTCAGATGCCTCTGCAGATAGTCTTCCATAATCGTATCCAGTTCCGCCATCGCCTATATACCCCTTTCTCTTTTGTCCTGCCTTTGATGTCGCTTGTATGCGACATTTACAGCCACTAACAGTATATATAGACGTTTTATTTTTACTTTTAAATAGGGATTGCATAACTTTGGTCTGTGCGTGCATAACTTGGAACTTTACCCATCACTCTTTCGGCAAAAATACGCAGAGCATTCCCTCGCCCTGCCGATTCTGAATGGAGAGGCTTCCATGGTGCCGTTCCACGATTTTTTCCAGCAGATGCAGATTCTTCCGATACTCCTTCGGTGTTCCCGGCATCCTAAACCGCCGATACCGCTCATAAGAATCCCGGTCCGCCCGGTTCCCCTCCAGCTTTATGATCAGCATTCCGTTTCTTGTTCTCAGACTGACAGACAACCACCGTGCCTTCTCTTCCCGCACACAATGCTCCAGTCCGATTTGCAGCATGCAGTCTAGAACCGCTCCCAGCTCATCCTCCCGGATCTCCAGCTTCGGCAGTGGTTCTATCACCGCATCAAACAATATCCGCTCCTCCATCGTCCGCTTATAATACTGGAACAGGATGGAATCCATGGTCAGATTCCCACTTAACGGCACCAGCGCCAGCTCTTCCTCCACATTTGCCGACAGGCCGGCTCCCGATTCATCCGGCGACCGTGTTGTCAGACTATTCCGGATTGTCAGCAGTTCTCGGTTCTCATCCGCCACCTGCCTGTAATGTTCATACCGCCCGGCAATCATTTCATCCAGCTGTTTCTTCTCCCTTTGCAGTCTCCGGATTTCCATACGACTATATAAAAAAGCGAGCAGATTCACCAGCAGGATTTGCAGGATCACCCAATACCCCCAGAACATAATAGCTGCCACGGTCGGTGCTGCCGACTGATTCGCCATGTGTTCAATGAAAACACGACTGCCTGTATACATACAAGTCTGCATACCGAGGATCAGCAATGCACAGTATTTATAAATATACTCCCGCTTCGGAATGATCTCCGGCCGGGCGATCTTCCTTGCAACGAAGCTGGTACCAATCGTCGCTATGCCCAGTATTAATACAAACAGCATTCCGTCCCCCAGATCCGTTCCGTCTCCGGTCACAACTCCGGCAACAATGTTCCGCTTGCCCGGAATGATCAGAAATCCACCGATCCCAAGCACATTGCTTACCATCAATACCAGATGATTCACAATGACATTTTTCCACAGACTTCCGCCAAAATATATTGCAAGCAGAAGCATACCGCCATAAAGCTCCAGTATGATAGCTATCATTGCCCCGAATATCCCCTGAGACTTCGTCACAAACACCGTAAAATAAAGCACCAGTGCCGCCAGAAAATAATCCAGGATATGAATCGGTTTCCTCTTAAACGGAAACACGATCAATGCAGAGGCACATTCCAGAATTGTCCCCCATATAAACGTATAGGAATTGCTCCAGTCAACCTGTATATTCATACTTACACCTGTTCTGCCCAGTAATTCAGATACCTTTTCCGCAGTTCTTTCTCATAGGATACACCGATCGGGATAACATCGGAGTTTTCCATCCGGATCTGCTCCTTTTCCACAACCTTTACATAATCCAGATTCACAATATACGCCTCATGACAGCGTACAAATACTTCCTCCAGCTGTCCCTGCAGCTTTCGCAATGAACTGTAATAGGAATATTCCTTCTCCTTCGTATGGATCTGCAGCTTCCGCTGTACCCGCTCAATATAAAAAATCTCATTCTGGGAAATAATAACCCTGCTGCCCTGATTAAAAATCTCCAGCACTGCATTTTTCTTTCGTTTCTGGATCAGCACCTCTGCCTTCCTCACTGCTCTCGGAAGCATCAGGTCCATGTTGGCCTTCAGTACGAAATAGCAATGCTTCGTTTCATAAACTTCCGGTGCAAATTCCAGAATATTCGTCAGATAAATGATCTGGCTCTCCGGCTGCAGCTCATTGATCGCCGTACTTAAAGTAATTCCGTTATAATCTCTGCCGTCAAACTCAATATCCATAATGAAAAGGTCACACTCGAGTGCCTGTCCTTCAATCTGCTTTAGCAACTCCTCCGGCTGACAGGTCGTTACATCCGTCTCTTCTGCCAGCTTCTGATCCAGAATTACCCTTTTCGATCTTACGATTTCTTCTTCATTATCATCACATATTATAATCTTCATCTTCCGGTATCTCCTTATTCTCGCGGCAGGAAGATACATACACAGCCTTCTTCTTCCTGATTCTCCACTTCTATAATTCCTTTATGACTCTCCACAATCTGCTGCAGAAGCTTCAGATTCTTCCGATATTCTTTCGGCACTCCCGGCAGGTAGAATTTATGGTGCCGTTTATAAGAATCCCATGCCACTTTGCACCCTTCCAGCTTTAACATAAGCATTCCGTTCCGGCTTCTTAAATTCACTGCCATCCATCGCCGGTCTCTCGCAAGGATACAGTGCTCATATACAAACTGCAGCGCACAGTCCAGCATAGAGGCCAGATCCTCTTCCCGTACGGTCAGATTGGACATCGGTTCTATGGTAGCATCAAAAACCACTGCATCCTCTCCGGCTCGTTTATAATACTGATATAGAATGGAATCAATCGTCAGATTCCCGCTTAACGGGATCATGACCAGCTCTTCACCCAGTGCATTCAGATCCTGTGCATAATGCTTCATCTGTTCCTTGCTTTCTATACCGTCTATCTGCACTTCCCGGTACAATTCCTGTCTCACATTCCGGAGCTCCCGGTTCTCCTGTGCGACCTTCTTATAGTATGCATACTTTCCTGCTATGATCTCATTCAGGGCAAGCTTATCCCGCTCCAACCGCCGGATTTCCATCCGGTTATAGAGAAATGCCAGCAGATTCACCATCAAAATCTGTATAACGATCAGATAACTCCAGTACCAGACGGTCGTTACCTTCGATGCGTCATACTGCTTTGCATAATGCAGTACCAGCGCCTGACTGCCTGTATAGATGCAGATGAATCCGATAATATACGTCCATGCACATAATTTATAAATCGACTCTTTTCTCGGAGATACCTCTGTCCGAAAGATTTTCCGAAAAATCGGACTGATGAGCACCGTTGCCACCAGCATGATGCATACGATCAGCATACCATCCTTCACGGCAACCGCCTGCCCGGTCTTGATCCGCTGCATGGCCTCCTTCATTCCCGGAATCAGCAGATACCCACCGATTGATACCGCATTGATAACATTGATATTAATATAATGCACCAGCGTATTCTTCCAGAGACTTCCCCCGAAAAACACACCAAGCATTGCGATCTCACCGTATAATTCTACGATAACTGCCAGAAAATTCCCCCATACGCCCTGCGGCCGCAGTATATAAACCAGCACAAACATCAGATTAATTCCCAGAAACCATGTCAGAATATGAATCTTTTTTCTCTTAAACGGAAATAAAATCAGACCACTCAGACATTCCATAGCTGCAGTTGCCACAATTGTATATGCATTTGTCCAATCAATCTGTATGTCCATCTCTATATTCTCCTCTTCTGTATCCCATATATCCGCTACTCTGTCCTCTTCGATCCGTATCCGCAGGTTTTCTGATTCGGCATTCCATAACCTCGGATTTCCGGCAGCCGGATCTCTGTCAGAAACTCTGTTCCCAGATCCTGCATCTGAATTGTTCCTTCATATGCCTCCACAATCTCCCGGATGATTGATACACCGAACCCATGAGATACCTGATCCGGCTTCGTCGTCTGCATCCGATCCACATTCGGCCTGATTGCAGCAGATTTCGTATTCCGAACCTGAATATGCAGTGTTTCTGCTTCCATCCACAGTCGCAGGGATGTCCTGCTTCCCTCTCCGGCTACAACTCCTGCTTCTCTTGCATTATCCAACAGATTCGCAAACAGACTGACAATCTCCCGCTCCTTAAGCTTCAGCTCCGGCAGCTCCCCGCTCTCTATCTGTAGCTGCTGTCCGGCCGCCTGTGCTTCCTCCTGCTTCCCGGTCAGTAATGCATCCAACAGCCGATTACCCGTATAGGATATGATCACTGACCCGGATTCGTTCATTCTGTCCTGCACCTGCATATGTTTCCGCAGATCATGTTTCACCTTCCGCAGTCCCTGATTCACTTCTACCAGCGTATCATAATACTCCTCCTCTGCGTGCATCCGCAGCTGTGCCTCTGATTGCTGCTTCTCCAAGGCTTTACGTTTCCTCACCAACAAAACCTGTATAGCACAGAGGATTATTAGTGTTATTAGAACAATAAGGAGCAGAACTCCTATCTGCCACTTCTCCATCCGTCCCTCACTCCTGCTTATCATTTTCTCTGATATGTCTCTCGGTCATAGTCAAATTATAACGCAAGATGAAAATGGAGCAAACTTTCGTTTACTCCATTCTATACTTCCCCGTGGAATTCTCTATTAGTCTTCCTTCTTCTTACCGAATAAAGACTTCTTTTCCTTCTTCTCGTCAGCAGCTTCCTCTGTCTCGGCTGTTGCTTCTTCCGGCTTGTCAATCTGTGCAATCGCTGCCTTATTCATTGGGATACGGCAGTTCTTGTTATTACCAAACTCAACAATAACCGTATCATCTACTACATCCAGAACCACACCATAGAATCCGCTGGTTGTCATGATACTGACACCCGGTCTCAGTTCTGCAATCATCTGCTCCTGTTCCTTCTGCTGCTTCTTCTGCGGGCGGATTAAAAGGAAATAGAAAATAACCACCATCAAAACGATCCAAATGATGCTTCCCCATCCTGCTAATCCTGCTCCGGTCTGTCCATTTGCACCGGCAGTTGCTTCCAATAACGTATAAAACATTTCATGTCCTCCATTTATTCGTGATTTTCGAATCCGGCAAGCTTCGCCTGCTTGTACTCCTGATAGCAGCCTTTTTCGATTGCCTCTCGAATCTCTTCCATCATCTTATTATAAAAATACAAATTATGCAAGACGCAAAGTCGATAACCTAACATTTCTTTCGCCTTCAGCAGGTGGCGGATATAAGCTCTGCTATAGGTTCTGCATGCCGGGCACTGGCATCCCTCCTCAATCGGGCGGCTGTCCAGTTCAAACTTTGCATTCAGCAGATTGATTTTTCCATGATTGGTATACAGATGCCCATGTCTGCCATTCCGGGTCGGATATACGCAATCAAAGAAATCCACGCCACGGTCAACTGCCTCCAATATGTTTGCCGGGGTTCCGACTCCCATCAGATAAGTCGGCTTATTCTCCGGCAAATGCGGAACCGTCACATCCAGAATATGGTACATCTCTTCATGACTCTCGCCAACCGCCAGTCCGCCAATCGCATATCCATCCAGATTCAGCTCGGAAATTGTATCTGCATGTGCGATCCGGATATCATCAAAAATCGCACCCTGATTAATTCCGAACAACATCTGATTCGGATTGATCGTATCCGGCAGACTGTTTAATCTTGCCATCTCGTTTTTGCATCTTTGTAACCATCTGGTCGTTCTTGCCACAGACTGCTCTACATATTTTCGTTCCGCTACGCTGGACGGGCATTCATCAAACGCCATTGCGATCGTGGATGCCAGATTGGACTGGATCTGCATGCTTTCCTCCGGTCCCATGAATATCTTCCGGCCATCTACATGGGAATGAAAATAGACACCTTCCTCCTTGATCTTTCGAAGGCCTGCCAGAGAAAACACCTGAAATCCGCCGGAATCGGTCAGGATTGGCTTATCCCACACCATAAACTTATGCAGGCCGCCCAGCTTCCGAATCACTTCATCTCCCGGTCTCACATGAAGATGATAGGTGTTGGACAGCTCGATCTGGGTTCCGATTGTCTGCAGATCCTCGGTTGATACGGCGCCCTTAATCGCAGCTACGGTTCCTACATTCATAAATACCGGTGTTTGTACCGTACCATGCACAGTCTCCAGCACCGCCCGTTTTGCTTTTCCATCTTTTGCTATAATCTTATACATAATTACCTCTTTTATCTACATATGCCCGGATCAGGATTCCATCCTCCCGGTACACTTCCTCTATAACCTGTCCGCTCTGCCTTACCCGTGCAATCTTCGCCGCATCCCGGTACGGATACACATGTTCAAAATATATCCGATTCTCACGGATCATCCGGCTGATCCCCTGCAGCAGCTCCTGCAGACCGTCACCGGTTCTCGCCGATATCCGATATACTTCATCTGCCCTGAAATCCTTCAAAACCTCCGGCACATTCTCCCGATCTGTCTTGTTAAACGCAGTCAGTATCGGCCGTCCTTCGATCTCCAGATCCCGCAGAGTCTCATATACCGTATGCATCTGAATATCCATCTGCGGATTGGATGCATCTACTACATGCAGAATATAATCGGAATATTTCGCTTCTTCCAACGTAGAACGGAATGCCTGGATCAGATGATGCGGCAGCTTCCGAATAAATCCAACCGTATCCGTCAGCAATATCTTCTGTCCGTCCGGCAGCTCCAGGCTCCGCGTTGTAGGATCCAGTGTTGCAAACAGCTTATCCTCGGATAACACTTCGGAATCCGTTAATGTATTTAACAATGTGGACTTTCCTGCATTGGTATACCCCACAATACAAACGACCGGAATCCCATTGCCCAGTCGCTGCTTCCGCTGTGTTGCCCGGTTCGTCTTCACCTGCTCCAGATCCGCCTTCAATCTGGAAATCCGCTCCCGGATCACACGCCGGTCAATCTCCAGCTGCTTCTCTCCGGGACCTCTGGTACCGATTCCACCGCCCTGTCTGGACAGGATCCCGCCCATACCGATCAGGTGTGTCGATCGATATCGCAGCTGTGCCAGCTCTACCTGGATCTTTCCTTCTCTGGTCGATGCCCTCGCGGCAAAAATATCCAGAATCACCATTGTCCGGTCCAGGATCTTTACCTCCAGCTCTCGTTCCAGATTATTCATCTGCGAAGGTGTCAGCTCATCATCACATACGATCCCATCTGCATCCATCATTATCAGATACTGTTTCAGCTCTGCCACCTTACCGGAGCCAATATAAGTTGCAATATCAAAGCCGGCACGATTCTGTATAAACTGTCCGACCGGCAGCCCGCCTGCCGTCTGCACCAGTTCTGCCAGCTCTGTCAGAGAATCCTGTGTCGTCACTTCATCTCCGACTGCAACGCCCACCAGAACCAATCGTTCTGCCCGCTCTTCTAATTCATATAACTCTGTCATAAATACTCCTGCCTTATGATTCGAGACGCTGCCTGGTATACAGGAAGTCATACTCCTTCTGCACCAGATCTGTAACTGTATAATTCATCCTGTATTCACAAATCAGTTCATATGCCTTGTCATAGTCATGCTGTGACTCATAATACAGTATCTCAATGTATCGCAGCTGCTCAATGCAGCTCTTATCCGACGAGTGCAGCCCCTGTTCCAAATACTGATGGCAGGTGCTATACCGTCCTTGCTGGAAATAATAATCCGCCAGTTGTGCACAGGCATATGAACTTTCCGGTTCATAATCTACATAAGTAGTCAGATATGCCACCTGTTCATCCGTTCTTCCAAGCTTGGTTGCACACATCCCCGCATATAAGGCACATTCCGTGTGTCCGGCCTCAATCGCCGCCTGAAATGCCGGCAATGCGGCATCATAGTTTCCTTCTTTCATCTCAATGAATCCCTGTGACATCTTCTTCTGAAGATTCAGATATTCAATCTGTTCTTCCTCCGTTTCCAACAGAATATCATACTGTTCAATCGCTTCCGCATACTGCTCTGTCAGAAAATAAGAATCTGCCAGATATAATCTGGTATCCCGGTCCACCGGCTGTGCAAACTGAACTTCTTTACTTAATGAGGTCTGAAAATTCGATATGGCTTCTGAATAATTTCCTTCATTATATGCAGCAATCCCCTGATCCCGGTATTCATTCTTATCCTGCATATTCGTATAGATTCTGACTCCATATGAAATCAGAAATCCAAGTGCTCCCATCAGAAGTACTGCTGTCAATGCCTGAATCACACTCTTCTTCCGTGACTTCTTTTTATGTTCCATAATGTCCTCCCGAACAACTTCTGATTCCGAATTCTTTACCGATTCATGACTGCATCGATCGAATCGATACATGCTGCCCGCAATCCGGCATGCTCCAGTGCATCCACACCACGGATGGTCGTGCCATTCGGTGAACAGACCGCATCCTTTAATACACCCGGATGCTCTCCGGTCACCTGCTGAAGCTTCGCACTGCCAAGCATCGTCTGTGAGATCAATTTATAAGCGGTTGCCCGCGATATGCCATACTTAACCGCCGCATCTGCATAGGCCTCCAGAATCAGATCCATGAATGCCGGTCCACAGCCGGAAACAGCTCCGCCGATGCCCATTAATTCGGTCGGCAGCTCCTCTGTAAGCCCCAACGCCGAAAAAAGATCCAGCACCAGTTCCCGTTCTCCTGCAGACAGCGTATTTTTCTCTTCAAAAAGGATCACACCTTCGCCCACCATTGCCGGTGTGTTCGGCATAATGCACTGAATCCGTACATCCGCTCCCAGAAGCTTCTCATAGTTCGCAAAAGTCCAGCCTGCTGCGATCGAGATCAGTGCCTTTCCTTTCATATATGCACCGGCATCCGCCAGTACACCTTCAATCTGATATGGCTTACAGGCCATGATCAGGATATCTGATTTCACTACCAGTTGAATCAGATCATGAATCGGAACAAATCCGATCCTCTCTGCGTTCTCCAGCAATTTATCCTTATGCGGCGCATATGCCAGCACCTGGTCCTTTTCTACCTTACCGGCCTGAAAAAAACCTGCCGCAATTGCCTGTGCCATGTTTCCCATTCCTATAAAACCGATTCTGCTCATCCTGCATCCTCCTTCTCATCTGCTATCCACCTGAAAATCTTTCTGAAATGCAATTAGCTTTTATTATATTCCATCAAATAAGAAAGTCAAGTTTGCAATCATCAGAATTCTTCTTCCATCATTGCATAAATCTCGCTTAACCGCTCTCTGCTTAACTCAGTCTGATTCAGGATCGTATACCGATCCGGTCGGGTTCCCTGTGCCTGCTGCCATGCATTCACGAAAATGTCCTCTGTCACCTTCCAGTCGGACGGCTTCACCGGCAGCTTGTACTCATGCAGGATCCGCTTGATCTTACCGATATTACGATTCTGGAAGATGCAGACCGGAACACTTCCCATTGCCACTGCGATACCATGTGGCACATATACATCATCCGCAAAATTCTCCTCCAGTGAATGACAGAATAAATGCTCCGCTCCACTGCTCGGTCTGGAATTGCCGGCAATCTCCATGGCCAGCCCGCCCATGACCAGCGCCTGTGTCAGCACCTTGATAAAGCTCTTGCTCTTGATAGATTTCTCTTCATTATAACAAATGGAGTTAAATGCCATCTTAGAAATCATATAGGCAAAATCATCGATCTTGCTTCCGGTCACCGCCGCATCCAGTTTCCAGTCATTCAGTGCCGTATATTTACTGATCGTATCACCGACACCCGCCAGCAGCTGCCCCTCCGGTGCACCCATGATCAGATTAACATCTACTATAATACTATGCGGGATCGTACAGCGAAATGTCTTTCGCTTCAGTCCCTCTGTTCCAAGCACTGCCACCGGTGACGCCAGGCTGTCATTGCTGAGTGTTGTCGGCAGGCATAAGAATATGGACTTGCTCACAAAAGCCGCATACTTAGCCAGATCCAGAACCATACCACCACCGAAGCCGATGACCACTGCAATATCATTCATACAGATATATTTTGCCAGATCCACTGCCTGGTCAAAGGATCCGTTCTCCACCAGATAGATCTCACTGTATTTAAAATCCGCCCGCAGTTCCTTCAGTGTATCCGGAAACAGCTTCTGCAGATTCTGATCCGTCACGATCACGACCTTCTTGTTGCCAATTCCCGGCACGCAATCTGACATTACCTCATTGACTCTAGCAAAAATTCCCTCTTCTACTAACAAATGATACGGCAAACGAAAATGATTCATAGCTCTCACGCTTCCTTTCCTATCTATCCTGATTCTATTCCGGCATCCATCCTCACTATATCCGGCCTGTATACGGCAGAAATCCATGATGCTCCGTCAGTTCCGTTTCCTCAAATAAGCGATTCACCGCCGGAAGATATTCTGTGTACGTATTGGCCTTCCGGATTTTTTTCAGATACCTGTCAGGCTCCTCAAACACGGTTCCCCAATAATTCCATAATTCCTTTAGCTTAAACAGCGTATTCCGCTCTCCGAAATCAATGCTCCGGTATGCGTGAAGAACCTGATCATGCAGTTGCTTCAGCTCCTCCTTTTTCAGGTGCTTACCTCCTTGCAGCTCCCGGATCAGTGCCGGATTTGCAAGAAGTCCTCTGCCGATCATAACAGCACCGAAGCTGCCCTCCGGATATTGTTTTATCAATTCCTCATAGTCTTTTATAGAGAATACATTTCCATTATAACAAATGTCCATAGGCTCTGCCAATGCCTGCCGGAAGATTTTCTGCCGAGGCTCTCCCCGATAAAAGTCTTCCCGATACCGCGGATGAATAATCAGCTCCCGGATCGGAAACTGCCGAAAAATCGCCAGCAGCTCTCCGAAAGCCTCTTCTCCCTCCTCTGCCGACATTCCCAGTCTGGTCTTTATCGTAATATCCGCAGTCCATTCTTCCCGAAACACGGTCTCCAGAAATGTCAGCAGTTGTTCTCTGTTCTCCAGCATACCGGCACCCTTTCCCTTGGATACCACCGTCCCGGACGGACAGCCGAGATTTAAATTAATCTCCCGGTATCCTAATTCCTCCAATGCACGACCGGCACGGATAAACCCATCTGCATGATTGGTCAGCACCTGTGGTACCAGCGGAATCCCGGTATTGTTCTCCGGCAGCAGATCCCGTCGTTCCTTCGGCCCCAGTACCCGTTTCGTATTCGGCTGGATAAACGGTGCATAGACCTTATCCGCATCCGGAAATAGCTTCCATGCCTCTCTTCTGTAAATATATCCTGTAATTCCTTCCATCGGAGCAAAATAAAACCGCATAATTCTCCTTTCATTCCTTCCGGCCTGTTCCACGTTCTGTTATCCTTTCTCGCTTCTTCTGCACAATGGGAGAGAGCATTCTGCCCTCTCCCATTCGTATAACTCTCTGTGATTCTGCCGATTATTCCTTTCTCAGAATATCCACGGTATGTGCTGCCGCTCCGATCAGATCCTGCCGCTCGCAGATTGATAGCTGATACCGCATGAATTCCTCAAAGGTCTCGTCATCCATTTCATTTAACATCTTTCGCATATAATTGGCCGGTCCATCCGGGGTTATGATCTGAACCCGCGTCAGTCCCGCTGCCTTGTTATACCCGTCAATATCCTCCACCCGCACATAATCATACAGATTCTCCGGATGGGATACACTGTGAAAATCCTCTGTCAGACGGTTCTGCTCCATACATTCTTTTATATGACCTTCCTTAAATGCATAGGTCAGCACACAATATTCATTCATGCAATACGCAACCAGGATGATACCGCCCGGCTTCGTCACCCGCTTAGCCTCCGCAAGCGCCCGCACCTTATCCTCCTGTGTGAACAGATGATACATCGGCCCAAACAGCAGTGTCAGATCAAACTGATCCGACTCCAGCTTTTTCAGATTCAGAGCATTGCCCTGCATCGCCTTTACGGTACTTCCTTTCTTCTTTAAGATTCCGAGGTTATACCGCACCAGTTCAACGGCTGTCACATCATATCCCTCGTCTGCCAGTGCCACGGAATACTTCCCGGTTCCGGCTCCGATATCCAGAATGTGAATCGCCGAATTCGTATCACACTTTATCTGCTCCAGATACCGGTGGATATAATGCATGGAAGTCCGAAACTCTACCTGTCCGTATCGGGTATTCAGTCGTTTATCTTCATTAAATTTATTATAATACTGTTCGAGCTCTGTCATCTGCTTCATGCGTCAATTCTCTTCTATCTCTTACTCTTATTCTTATTCATAATACCGGAGTTCCTCCCTCCGGCATCTGCCCTACTTGTTGGCTTCATAGGTCTTCAGCCGTTTGAAGAAATCCTTACTTTCTGCCACAACCACACCGCTCAAAGCAAAGATTGCGATCATGTTCGGGATGGCCATCAGTCCGTTAAAGATATCCGCAATGGTCCATACAGCTGCAACTGTCATGTAAGGTCCGATAAAGACTGCCAGAATGTATAACCAGCGATATACCTTAATGATCTTCTGCTTCCCGTTGAACAGGTATTCCAGACAACGCTCGGAATAATAATCCCATCCAAGAATGGTTGTAAATGCAAAAAATACCAGACACATCATCAGAATAAAGGATGATACCTGTGATGGGAACGGAAGACCGTTATTAAATGCATAGGTGGTAACCTGTACACCTTCCAGTCCCTCTACCTGCCATGCGCTGGTCAGGATAATCGAAAGACCGGTCATGGTACATACAATGATCGTATCAATAAAGGTACCGGTCATAGATACCAGACCCTGGCGCACCGGTTCATTTGTCTTCGCTGCTGCCGCTGCGATCGGAGCAGAACCCAGACCGGACTCATTGGAGAAGATACCTCTTGCGATACCCTTCTGCATTGCGATCAGCATCGTACCTACCGCACCACCGGTGATCGCCTTCGGATTAAATGCACCCTTTACGATCGTAACAACCGCTGCCGGAATTTCCTGTACATTACAGATCAGCAGAATAATGCAGAATACAATATAAATAATTGCCATAAACGGAACTACAGCCTGTGACACCTTGGAAATACGCTTTACGCCGCCGATCAGTACGGCTGCTACACAGACACTTAAGATCAGAGACGCAATGATAACCGTCCATGAATATGTACCGATTCCCGGAATTGTCAGTGTCCATGACATATTCGGGTCAAAATAATTATTAACTGCGGAAGAGATACCGTTTACCTGAGAGAATGTACCGATACCAAACAGACCTACGCAAACGCCAAAGAATGCAAAAATCTTAGCCAGCCATTTCCACTTCGGGCCCATACCCTTCTCTATGTAATAGAATGGTCCGCCCAGTGCATGATGATTCTCATCTACCTCGCGGTACTTAACAGCCAGCAGGCCCTCGGCATACTTGGTTGCCATACCGAAAAACGCTGCTACCTCCATCCAAAACAACGCTCCCGGGCCTCCGGCGCCGATTGCCGTTGCAACACCTACGATGTTACCGGTTCCGATCGTTGCAGACAACGCAGTACATAATGCACCAAAGGATGATATCTCACCGTGTCCGTCATCTTCATTCTGAACCATCCACTTTAATGCCAGTGGCAGTCTCCGTATCTGAAGAAGTCCCAGACGGATAGACAGATAAATACCTCCGGCCAGGATCAATACGATCAGAGGGATACCCCATACCAATGTATCAATCTTATCCAGCAGAGCATTAAACATTTTCCAGATCAAATCCAGAGTGCTATCTGCATGATACTTCGTGCTCATCTCACTTATCCAAGTGCTCATCATTACTGCATTCATTCTCTTTACTCCTTAGTTATTATTTATCGCTTCGTCCATATATAATTCTGCATATCTGATCACTACATATTAAATATGTTTAAATTACGACTAAATAAGGCTAGCATACCGAAAGAAAATTGTCAACAAAAAGCACTATTTTATCGTTTATCATTAAAAAATCGTTGACAAACAATAATTGACCTGTTATAGTTCATTTAACGATAAACATTAAATATTTATTCTTTAGCGATTTTTATCCGGGAGGAGGAGTTTTTATGAAAGAAGATGCTATCAAACGCATCCATACCATCGGCCGCGTTGGTGTTATTATTACAAATATTTACAAAGTCCTGATTATCGTCCTTATGTTGATCATTCTGGTCGGAACCATTGGACTGTTTATGATTCCAAAGGATCTGCTGACCCTGCAGTTCGATTCCACCGTCAATCTTCAGATCGATCCGAGTGCGGTTCCGGGGGATTCATCCGATGCGACTGTGAAGAATAATCTGATATCTCTGAGCAGTCTTTTCGAAGCAGGCAGTCTGTTCCTGGTTTATGCTGACGGAACTACTATCCCGATCACCGTCTCCGCGCTTGACACCACTCAATATGAGGATGGTATGCATCTGGATGTCCGGACCACAACTCCGCAGACCCGCACCCTGACTATGCAGGATCTGGCATGGCTGCTGGTTGCTGTATTACTCTATCTGGTCATGTCGCTGATAACGGTCTGCTTTATCGGAAGCCTGTGCACCGCAGTGCGTTACTGCGACTCTCCGTTTGATACCACGATCATCCGGCGAATGACAAGCTTTGCATTTTCCCTGATTCCATGGGTATTCCTGTCCTCTTTGGTCAATTCTGTCAGCAATTCGATCACCACCGGCGGCTCCCATGTCAGTCTCAGCATCAATGTCGGTATGATCCTAATCATCCTGGTTATCTTTGCTTTGACCCTTATCTTTAAATACGGTGCAGTCCTGCAGCAGGAATCCGATGAGACATTATAGGCAGACAAGGAGGTGCAATCATTATGGGAAAGATTATATTACGATTAGACCGGGTCATGGCAGACCGCAAGATGAGTCTGAACGAGCTCTCTGAACGGGTCGGTGTATCCAATGTCAATCTCTCAAAAATGAAGACCGGCAAGATCAGCGCAATCCGCTTCTCCACCTTGGAAGCAATCTGTGAGGTACTTCACTGCCAGCCGGGTGATATTCTGGAATACGCACCGGATGAGCCGGATACGCCAGACACTCCGGCCACCTGATTCTTTCGGCATCCTTTCAAAGTTCTGAACGTTTCAGCTGTTAGTTTACGGTTTCTTGACAATTCCGGGAAATCACTTCTCCCGGCGAAACAATTCCTATATACTTGTGCTGCGTGCTTCAGCACCCATATTATCATTTTAAGAAGGGAGATCATATATGGATTCACTGATACATATTGAAGATATTATGAAAATCTATAATCCGGGCGAAAACGAAGTCCGTGCTTTAGATCATGTGTCCTTAGACATTCAGCCCGGCGAATTCGTTGCCATCATCGGCCAGTCCGGCTCCGGCAAATCTACATTAATGAATATGCTTGGTTGTCTGGACGTTCCGACCTCCGGTACCTACATTCTGTCCGGAGAGGATGTGTCTCATCTGACGGACGATCAGCTGTCTGACATCCGGAACCGGCAGATTGGATTTATCTTTCAGGGGTTTAACCTGATTTCCAATCTGACTGCTCTGGAAAACGTAGAGTTGCCACTGATTTACCGCGGTATGCCTGCAAAGGAGCGTCGGGAATGCTCGGAGGAGGCACTCCGCATGGTCGGCCTGGAGCATCGAATGGATCACAAGCCATCTGAAATGAGTGGCGGTCAGCAACAGAGGGTTGCGATCGCACGAGCCATTGCCGCCAAGCCACCGGTCATTCTGGCTGATGAGCCGACCGGAAATCTGGATTCCGCATCTACGAAGGAAATCATGAAGATTCTCCATAATCTTCACGAAAGCGGACGGACGGTGATCCTGATCACCCACGATGACCAGATTGCCGCAAATGCCAAACGGGTTGTCCGCATTATGGACGGACGCATTGAATCTGATTTCACACGGGATCTACCGGAGTCTGAAACCTGATCCATATTTTTCAACCATGGAATCAACTATTCCATGAAATCAGATCTTCCGTTGCGTATGCACGGAATCTATTTTTTAATTCATATAAATATATCAGAAACAGGAGGAGCTTTTATGTCTACTACTACCAAAAAGAAATCCGGCAAGAAATCGGTTTTCATTATCATCGGCATCGTCCTTGCGGTATTTATTATCGCAATCATCGGTATCAGTGCCGTATTAAATAATCTGATCAAGAATGCCGGTCTGACCGTGGATGCCGCACATCCGGTCTATCAGGATATTTCTTCGGATGTTACTACCAGCGGCACCATATCCAGTGCCAATATCACTACCTACACCGGTGCGATCAATGCAACGATCAATGATGTCAACATCAAGCCGGGTCAGACTATTAAGAAGGGCGACCTGCTGTTGACCTACGATACCGCCAGTCTGGAGGATCAGTATAACGAGGCCTCTTTAACCGCCCGTTCCAGCCGGCTGACCAATCAGGCCACTGTGGATGCCTCCAATAAAACCAGTGCAGATATTACACAGGCCCAGCAGAAAGCGGACTCCTTAAAGGGCCAGATTGCAGCCATTCAGGCAGAAATCGCCAATCTCCGGAACACAGATACCGGAGAAGATCCGAATCAGGATCTGACGGCTTCCCTTGCCGAGAAACGTACTCGTCTCGATGCTGTTCTTAATGAAATCCAAACGATTCTGGATACCAAGCCGGCTGCAGAGGACTTAGCCAAGAACCAGGACTATATTAATAAATGTAATGAACGTGACACTCTGACCGCTTCCATCGCCAATCTGGAAGCGATCTTAAAAACATTACCGGATAACAGCACTTCTATTATGGCTGCCATCGAGGCAAAGAATGCAGAATTATCCGATCTGCAAGCCCAGTTATCCCAACAGGAAGCAACCATTGACAGTGCACAGGCAGGCTTGCTGACCTCTACCCAGAAAGAGCAGATCAATGTATCCAATCAGCTGGCGAATATGCAGGTTGAGACTGCTGCCACCTCCTTAGAGGAAGGCCGGCAGGGAATCGTGGCGGAACAGAATGGAATCATTACCTCGGTAGAGGTTACCAAGGGCAGTGCTACGGCCACCGGTACCCCGCTCTTTACCATTGCGGATGACTCTCAGATGAAGGTTACGGTTCCTCTTTCCAAGAAAGATCTCGCCGCCGTTGCTCTGAATCAGAAGGCTACCATTACCGTTCTCGACCACACCTACGAGGGCACTGTCACTTACATCAGCCGCATTGCAACTACCGGTGCAAACGGCGCTACGAATATTGACGCAGAGGTTACCATTTCCAATCCGGATGAGAATCTGGTGCTTGGTCTGGACGCTAAGGTAGTCATTCATACTGCTTCTGTCACAAATGTATTAAGTATTCCAAACCTTGCAGTTAACGTCGATACGACCGGCTCCTTTGTCTATGCCGTAGACAACGGAATCGTTACAAAGAAATACATCGAAACCGGTGTCAGTGATGTGAATAACTGCCAGATTCTTTCCGGCCTTACCACAGATGACATCGTCATCACAAACGTATCTGCCGGCATTGAGGAGGGACTTCCGGCTATTCCGAATATCGCCGATCCGGCAGAGTCAGATGCTGCCACCCCAGCCAATTCCGATGTAAAACCGGACGCTTCATCCGATGACAACCGTTCAAACTAGTTCAGGAGGGACTTTCATATGTCGCAATTATATGAATATATAAAAATGGCATTTTTCAATATACTTTCCAACAAAGTCCGCTCGCTTCTGACCATGCTCGGAATCATTATCGGTATCTCATCCGTAATCCTCATTATGTCACTGGGTAACGGAGCCAAAAATATGATCACCGGGCAGTTAAACAATATCGGTGGCGGTCAGGTGGCTATTATGTCCATGGATGAGGAGAATCTGATCTCACTGGATGATCTGGAGTATTTAAAGGAAAATGTAGACGGAATCCGGACTTATTTATACAGCCAGAGCCTGAATGGCAGTATCTCTACCCGGAAGGGAGAATTCACTACTACCGTTTATGGCTGTAATCCGGATAACTATTTATTTGAGCAATATTACACATTAAGTAAAGGACATTATTTCACGGAAGATGATTATGCCGCCGGGAAAATGACCTGCTACCTTTCCGAAAAGGAAGCCATCCGGCTGTTCGGAAACACGGACGTAATCGGTATGCCGGTCACGGTCACGGTAGGCGGAAGAATTCTGGAATATACGATTGTGGGACTGACCGGTGAGGCAGAGAATACATCTCTGATCTCCTTCGATTATGAAGATTCTCCGATTTTTCTGAATGTTCCGCTGACCTCGCTTGAGAATTCCCTGGGGCTGGATCTTTCCGAGGACAATATGTCGGCAAACATTCTGCTGGCAGATGATGCGGATTCCAAGACGGTCTGCAACGAAGCGATCAACATTCTGGAATCCCGGCACAATTGCAAGGGCGAGGATGCATATATGATCCAGAGCTTCAGCGATTCTATGGCAACCATTAATACGGTTATTAATACCATTACACTCTTTATTGCATTAGTGGCCGCCATCTCCCTGTTAGTCGGCGGTGTCGGTGTCATGAACATCATGCTGGTATCCGTTACGGAGCGGACGCGGGAAATCGGGATCCGGAAAGCCCTCGGTGCCAGAACCGGTTCCATTATGTTACAGTTCCTGTCGGAATCCGCAATCATTACCATGCTGGGTGGAATCCTGGGTATCCTGTTTGGAATCGGAGGAGCATTCCTGATTTCCGGTGTCGTAAAAATTGCCGCACCAACCTATGCGTTTACTCCTTCCATAAGCTTCGGTGCCATCCTCTTAGCGACACTCTTTTCATCCGTTGTCGGTATCTTCTTCGGAATCTATCCGGCCAGAAAAGCAGCGAAGCTAAGTCCGATCGAGGCCCTGCGGCGGATGTAACGGGACTGTCTATTACAGAAAAGAAGTTATTCAAGTCTGCTATTGCACATGACGAAAACAGGCAATGCCGTATTTTATAAATGTCCGGCATTGCCTGTTTTAATATCATATCTACTTCACACGAATAATATAATTCTCTTTCCTCGGAGCCGGTTCCTTAATTCCCTCCGGAAGGCCATAGCCGAGGATCACGTTTCCGATTCCTTCATAGTCTCCTTCAATGCCCCATTTCTTTAAAAGCTCCTTGCCTGCTTCGGAGTTAAACACCTCTCTGGCACGATAAATGTAGCAAGAATCCACGTCAACAGCATGTGCTGCATTTAACAGATTTCCGATTACCAGATTACCATCATCTACATAAGTATTCCGACTCCGATCAGCCAGAACGATCAATACGGTCGGCGCTCCGTAAAATGGGTCAGTATCCGCCCCCATGACCTCTGCATTCAGCTTCGACAGATAATCTCTGGTCTCCTTATCCTGTACCACTACGATCACCGGGCTCTGCTTTCCCATACCGGTCGGTGCATAGGTACCTGCCTCCAAAATAGCCTCCAGTTCTTCATCCTTAATCTGCTCCGGACGATACTTCCGGCAGCTCCGTCTTGTCTTTAAATCCTGTAATGTTTCCTTCATGTTAAGTCCTCCTTTGAATATTGTAAATGCCAACATATTTAGATTACATTTATCTGGCATAATTTCATAGCTTCTATTGCGGTCTTATGCGATTCCGGCGTTACACATGCACAGGCCTTTTCAATAATCGTTATCCCGGCTTCCGGCAAGGCCGCCTTCACCAGCATAGAATTGCTGATCACACAGATTCCCGTACATACTCCGATAAGCGTAATTTCAACCTCAGTCTGTTGAGCAGAATACCTGTCCCTCAGTAAATTTGCAAGGTCCAGTGACCCAAAGGATGGCTTGTCAATGATATGAACCTTTTCCGATGCATAGTTATGCTGCACTGCCTCCATAATCTCCGGCCGGATCTGCCAGCCATCTGTATTCTCTATACAATGCTTCACCGGAAGATTCCTGCCCTCCTGTGTATCCAGATAATTCTCCTGATGTGTATCCCTCGTAAGGTAAATCTCATCATACGCATTCACATTTATAACATCTACTGCAGCCTGCACCGTTGCTTCGCATTCTGCATTTCCAAGTACACCCGATGTAAAATCAACCTGTTCATCCACAATAATTAAAAGCTTTTTCATAGAATTCATCCTCCGCTTATGCCATTTTCCAAACAGCCGACTTCTCCATAACCACCGCCACTACTGTTTCATTATTCCAGCAATTCTAATATATCAGCTTATCAGCTAAAATTGCTGCATCCATATTATCCATCCCCGTAGTTGCAACAATATCATCAGCATTTGTATATTTTCCCACTTTTTCATACCAATATAAATAACATTTTATATAAATATATTACCATAGTTTCCATAAAAAAACACCCCAGGAGTCAGAATCCCTGAGGTGTAAAAAAATCATTCTGCTTTTAGATACTTTTCTGCGTCCTTTTCCAGTTCCTTCCATACCGGATATTCGGCTCCATTTTCTTCATAGAATTGTTTCAGATCCCGATTCAACGCACTCATCTCATCCATTGCATGCATGGCATGATCGGAAACACAGACCTTTCCGAGACTTGTAGCACACATGAGCTTGAAGAAACGCATGCAGGTCTTGCGGTATTTCTCACCTTCGAAGTCCTTGTCCTCTACCGGCAGGATTTCGTGTCCGGCATTTTTTATAGCTCGATATCCTTCAATATTCGCATCGATCAGCCGATTCAGATATGCAACATTCCCTTTCAGCTTTTTCAGATCGCCATCTGTTTTATAACTGGCAAAAACCGCCGGTAAAACGAATGCTGCATGGCAAAGGAGATAGTCCTCCATATTCGGTTCATATTTCACTTTGTATTTCGTTCCGGTGAAAATCTGCTCAATCAGCTGCTCATTGGACTGTGAACCCACAAGCTGACCAATGGTAATTTTTTTAAGATCCGCAGAATTTACCCGGTCACTGTCCCGATAGCCCGCCGAAGATGCAAAGGCAAAAAGAACATTTTTCTCAGGCAGAGCTGCGACAATTTTCCTTGTCCGCACATCATTACCGATGAAGACAATGTTTTTCGTCTGATTGGCCCGCAGGGTATCCAAGATGAAATCAATCTGTGTATAACGCACCACAACAAAGATCACATCATACCGATCCTCCGGAACAAGCTCCGTCACCACCGGAATGCGACTCACCGATACTTTAGGTGAAAATTTATCTTTAATCCTTAATCCGTTCTTCTTTATCTCCTCTGCCCAGTCGCCCCGTGCAAGCAATGTTACCTCTTTTCCGGCACGAAACAGATTTCTTGTAAGATTACAGCCGAGTACACCTGCACCGAATACTAAAATTCTCATAGCATGATCTCCTCTTTTCTATATTTGACATTTATAAGTTAGTCAATTCTAATCGCAGTATAGCAAAGGAAACCATAAAAGTCAAACTTTAATCATCCGTCAGGGCATAAAAAAACCCCGGAAATCCTTGATTCCCGGGGAGTTGTAAACCTTTGATATTGTTCTGAACGGTTGACTAACGCTTGCTGAACTGTGGAGCACGACGAGCTGCTTTTAAACCGTACTTCTTTCTTTCCTTCATACGTGGATCACGAGTTAAGAATCCAGCCTTCTTTAATGCCGGTCTGTACTCTGGATCAGCTACGCATAATGCTCTTGAAATACCATGACGGATTGCACCAGCCTGTCCGGTAAATCCACCACCCTTAACGTTTACTAATACATCAAACTTACCCTGTGTAGAAGTAGCTTCAAATGGCTGATTTACGATTAACTTCAGAGTCTCTAATCCGAAATACTCATCCATATCTCTCTTATTGATCGTAACCTTACCTGTACCAGGTACTAAATATACTCTGGCAATACTGCTTTTTCTTCTACCAGTTCCGTAAAACTTGTTATCTTTCTTCTTAGCCACTGTTATGTCCTCCTTCTACAATTAATACTTAATCTCTAAAGCAACCGGCTTCTGTGCTGCCTGCTCATGCTCTGGACCTGCATATACGTGAAGCTTCTTGATCATCTCACGTCCTAAAGGTCCCTTTGGAAGCATACCCTTAACTGCCAAGTAGATAACATCTTCCGGCTTCTTGTTCATCTTTTCTCTTAATGTAGTTTCCTTCATTCCGCCTACATAATCAGAGTGATTGTAATATACCTTCTGATCCATCTTCTTACCTGTAACCTGAATCTTATCAGCGTTAACTACGATCACATAATCGCCTGTATCAATATGTGGAGTATAAGTAGGCTTGTTCTTACCTCTTAATACCTTTGCAATCTCGGATGCTAAACGTCCTAATGTATGTCCTGTAGCATCTACTACATACCACTGTCTTTCAATCGTTGATGGGCTAGCCATATAACTCTTCATGGTTGTTCCTCCTTCAAATTTTAACCTAACATATATGCGATAAATACTATTACCGGGGCTTTGGTTTAAGTATTAATCTTTCTTGTCACATTTGTATATTATATTACACCGTTCCATGTGTGTCAACCAATTTTCTTTTTATTTTCGGCTGATTTTCTGCTAAACTTCCGCCGATTCTCCGCTTTTACAGTTCAATCCCGATCCGTGCGGGAATCCCCTGATCATACGGATGCCGGAGCTTACGCATCTCTGTTATATAATCGGCTGCCTGCAGGATTTCCTCTGCGGGATCCCGCCCGGTCAGCACCAGCTCCACCCTGCCCTTTGCCTGCGTCAGAAACTGTTGGAACAGGCTGCGGTTCAGCAGCTCCCAATTATATGGGTACGTGATTTCATCCATTATGATCACATCCGGACGCCATACCGCTTCATTACTCGCAGGGCTGTTGCTTACTGAACTGTCGCTTCCAAAACAGCTGCCTGCATCCAGTGATTCTATCATCTTCTGAAGCATCCCATTATGAATATCCATTAATTCCTGCTTCTGCTCTGCTGACATATATTCGTAAAATGGGAATTTCTTCTCACTGCGCATAAGTCTGATATTCGGAATCTCTTTCAGAATCTGAAGCTCCGAGGACTGCCCGCCCTTCATAAACTGAGAGAACAATACCTGTTTCCCGGCCCCTGCCGCTCTGATGGCAAGCCCGATGGCCGCAGTCGTTTTCCCCTTACCGTCTCCGCAATATACATGTATGCAGGCAATCTGTTTCTTTTCTTGTACACGCATGTTCTCCGTCATTTTCTTCTCTCCCTTCTCATACCCATTTGTCTTTGCTGATTCTCCGGTTGCCTGGTTCTATCTGCCCTGCTTCTCATCCGCTCGTTCTTTCAACTGCTTCTGCTGACCGAAAAATCGCTGATACCCATAGGAATACCGATTACCTGTGTATATTTTCTCACTGTCAGGAGCTGCCTGACGGAATATGCAGTCCGTATTTTTACACTGCGAACATATATGGCACGGTTTACTATCCACCTTTTTATCTGACATGATCAGAAAAAATGCGACACTTTTCTTTGGTGAGAGAATGCACTGCTCCGAGTAGGTGATTGGTCCCGGCTCTGTAAAAACCTGTCGATATAAACCCGGCAGTGTCTCAATCGGGCAATTATCCCCCACAAATTCCAGCCGTTTCGCCCATTTGTGCGTGTCCTGCTGTACCTGTTTTACAAACTCCTCATAGGCCTCTGTAAGCAGCTCCAGTCCGATGCATTCAAGCATATAAGCCTCCCGCAGGCATCCGGCATCCATATATATGCTTTGAAACTCATCCATCGCCTTTCCAAGACTCAGAAATACAAGGGCCTGATCCTCGTTTCTCTCATCCCCCGCATCTACATTTGACTGCATCGTTTCACATTTCGACGTCGTTTCGCATTTCGGCATTTCTTCCGTTTTCAGCACCGGATTCCAAATATAGAATACCTCTGTCCTGATCAATGGCAGTAATGCCTGATATAAAACAGAGAGGCTTTCCCTGTCCTGTTCCAGGAAATGATATCGCTTTATCACCTGATTTATTACAGTTTCATTTTTTTCCGATTTAAGGCTTTTATATTCCATTGTTTCCTATCACCGCATATCTTAGTAACGTGTCTTAGCATTCTCTGCTTTCCGTTTGTTACTCATATATTTTTAACATGTGACCTAATTCACAGAATTATCGTGCTTTTTCGCAAGAGTTTTCCACGAATTGTTGATATTATTGTGGATATCATCATGAATTCACGGTATATTTCGCCATTTTTCCACACAATTCAAGATGTTTTACATAAGTTTTACAAATACTCGATTTCCATCAGCGTCAATCCTCTGGCTTCTGCCTTCGGTCCTGCCAGCCGCCGATCCTTCGCTTCCAGAATCTCCTTTACATGCTCCGGTGGATACATACCGGTTCCGACCTTTAACAAGGTTCCGACAATGATCCGCACCATATTATACAGGAAGCCGTTTCCGTTAATCCGAATCCGAATTATATCCCCTTCCTTTATAACCCGGAGAAAATAGATCGTCCGAACGGTATTCTCCACCTGCGTTCTGGTAGAGCAGAAACTCTTAAAATCATGTTCACCAACCAAATAATCCGCCGCCTGCTGCATTTTCTCCACATCCAGCGGATAATAGAAGAAATGGCTATAAAGCCGCTCGGTGGGGATTGCAAACCGTCGGTTCAGGATCCGGTATTCATATGTCTTTCTGGTATCGCAATAGCGTGGATGCCAGTCCAGAGGCACCTCACAGGACTCCTGAATCCGAATATCCTCCGGCAGTCGCTGATTTAATGCAAAGCTCATCTTCTCTGCCGGAATCCGGCTCTCGGTATCAAACACTGCTACATTTCCCATTGCATGAACCCCGGAGTCGGTTCTGCTGGCACCGATCACTGCAATCGGTTCTCCTACCAGCTCGGAAATGGTCTTATTTAATACCTCTTCCACTGTAATTCCATTTATCTGTATCTGCCAGCCGCAATAATTCGTTCCATCATATGCGACAATTAATTTCACCCGTTTCATTTTGCTTCTCCACTTTGTACTTTAATTATAACAATATCCGCAGACTGATCATACCCGCCAGATATACCAGCAGGAGAATATAGGTCACCCGGTCGCAGACCGTGTATTTAAGCGGTTTCATCTTCGTTCTGCCGTCTCCGCCGTGATAGCACCGTGCTTCCATTGCCAGTGCCAGATCGTTTGCCCGCCGGATCGCAGACACAAACATTGGCATGATAACCGGAAAAAGACTTTTCAGCCGGTTCCAAATACTGCCGTTCTCAAAGTCCGCACATCGTGCCTGCTGCGCTTTCATGATCTTATCCAGCTCCTCGACCAGAATCGGAATAAAACGCAGGGCAATACTTACCATCATCGCTATCTCATGCACCGGCACACGAAACCGTTTCAGCCAGGAAAATGCCCGTTCCAGGCCATCTGTCAGCTTGGTTGGTGTCGTTGTATACGTGATCACCGCAGCTCCCAGCACAAGGAAAATGATCCGCACCGTTGTATAACAGGCCGTTCGGAATCCCTGCCATGATATATGAATAAATGCGAAATCCAGAAATGGATCTCCTTTGGTAAAAAACATATTCAGCACTACGGAAAAAAGAATAAAAATTGCAATTCCCTTCAGCCCCTTCAGCATAAACTTTAATGGGACCTTCGAGCATCCGATATAAACTACCAGTGCTGCCAGTGCCAAAAGATACATATATTTATTATTTGCCAGAAATAGACTGATAATATACAAAAAACTGATTGCCAGCTTCGTTCTTGGGTCCAATCTGTGAATCACAGATTCCACCGGATAATATTGTCCAATGGTAATATCTCGAATCATGCTTACCTCCTGTCAGGCAGTGCTTACACCTGCCCGGATAAATATGCTGCCAGCTCCTCCACTGCACGCTGCATCCGATATTCTCCCGCATTCACCTGATACCCCTCTTCTCGTAACCGTTTCATCACATGTGTAACAACCGGTATATCCAGTCCCAGCTCCTGCAGATATTCTTCCCGCTGAAATACCTCTGCAGTTTTCCCATCAAAGTCAACCGTGCCCTGATTCATTACAATTACACGGTCGGCATATTCTGCGACATCCTCCATATTGTGTGAAACTAATACGATTGTCATGCCTTTTTGATTCAATTGCTGCAACATCTGCAACAATTCTTTCCGTCCAACCGGATCCAGCCCTGCCACCGGCTCGTCCAACACCAGAATATCCGGCCGCATTGCCAGAACTCCTGCTATTGCCACCCGTCGTTTCTGTCCACCGGACAGTTCAAACGGAGACGAATCATAAACCGCATCCGATAATCCGACTGCCTCAATCGCCTGAAATGCTCTCTGTTGTACCTCCAGTAACGGAAGCTTCAGATTCTTCGGCCCGAAGCTCACATCCTCCAGCACCGTTTCTGCGAATAGCTGATATTCCGGATACTGGAATACCAGTCCCACTTTTTCCCGCAAATGTGTCCGGTTATAACCCTTTTCAAAAACATCTTTTCCTTCAAAATATATATGCCCGCTATCCGGCTCCAGCAGACCGTTAAACTGCTGGATCAACGTGGATTTTCCGGAACCGGTATGTCCTATAATTGCTACAAATTCACCCTTTGCAAACGATAACGAGACATCCCGCAGTGCCGGATACTCATAAATCGTTCCCGGATTATATCGATAAGAAACATGATCCAGGATCAATCCGGAACGCATCACCTCAGCCAGGTCCTCTCGCTCCGTATCCCCTGTATACTCTGCCCGTGCTTTCTGTTCCATATAAGCTGCGTGCTCTGCCTGTATCTTCTGACCCATATAAGCTGCGTGCTCTGCCTGTATCTTCTGACCCATATAAGCTGCCCGTCCGGCATGTCCTCCGCTCAGCCGCCCGGCCACATTTTCAATCTCTGACACCAGAGTATCTTCATCCAGAATCGTACCGTTTATCGGAAGTCCGTTCTTTTTCAGGCGAACCGCCAGCTCTGTAATCCCCGGCAGCTCCAGTCCGTATTCCTGCATCTGCTCCGGATGACTGAAAATCTCCTGCGGAGTCCCTTCCGCTACCAGCTTACCCAGATTCATCACTACGATTCGGTCTGCCTCTACAACTTCTTCCATGTTATGTGTAATAAACAGAATTGTAATTCCTTTTTCGCGGTTCAGCATATGTGCCGCCCTCAGCACCTCCTGCCGGCCTTTGGGATCCAGCATTGCTGTCGATTCATCAAAAATAATACACTTAGGTTGCATTGCAAGAACACCCGCAATTGCCACTCTCTGCTTCTGTCCACCGGACAACCGGTTCGGTGACTGCTCGCGATATGCAGTCATCCCAACGGTCTCCAATGCGTCTGCAACACGGCTCCATATCTCATCTGTCGGAACGCCCAGATTCTCCGGCCCGAATGCCACATCTTCCTCCACAATTGTTCCTATAATCTGATTATCCGGATTCTGAAATACCATACCGGTATTTTTCCGGATATTCCAGGTATTGGACTCATCTCTCGTACTCATGCCTTCTATCCGGATTTCTCCCTCTGTCGGATCCAATAATGTATTCAACATCTTAGCAAATGTCGATTTCCCGGAACCGTTACAGCCCAGAATTCCTATAAATTCGCCCTGTTTTACTTCAAGAGAAAGATCCTTAACCGCTTCCACCATATCAGATACATTGCCGTTTTCATCTCTGCGAAAATATTCAAATGATACATGTTCTGCTTTTATCATAATTTCCGATTCCTATCTTACTATGTGAAAAAAGGCTGCCGCATTCTATGCGACAGCCTTGTACATTTCTTATACTAATTCAAGAATTACTTCCATAGCTGCATCACCCTTACGTGGTCCGATCTTTACGATACGTGTATAACCACCCTGACGGCCTGCATACTTCGGTGCATACTCATCAAATAACTTAGCTGTTAAATCAACCTTCTTGGTTGCTTTCTTTCTGCCGGCGCCCTCTGCAGGAACTTCAACAACCGGATAAAGAACCTTTAACATCTGTCTTCTTACATGAAGTCTGGAAGGCTGATCCTTCTTAACCTTCTTCTCAACAGTGTCATACTGAGTTACTTTCTTACCATCAACTACTTCTTTGATTCTCTTGCCATCTTTATCAAGCTTTGGAACCTTTGCGGTTACAGTTACTTCATCGAAGTTATCCTTTTCCTTAACAGCTAAAGCAATCAGATGTTCAGCGATCTGACGAACTTCCTTTGCTCTTGCCTCTGTAGTCTTAATCTTACCATTGTATAATAACATGGTTACCTGATTACGAAGTAATGCCTGTCTTGCACTTGATTTCTTACCAAGCTTTCTATACATTGCCATATAGATTTGTCCTCCTTGTGGATAATCATGCAGATTGCTCTGCATCTTCACTATGCTTACTCTTATTCAGCTTTAGTGGCATACATAGGTCTTACTCATCACCGTTGCGAAGCTCAAGACCTAATTCCTTTAACTTACCTAATACTTCTTCCAATGACTTCCGTCCTAAGTTACGAACTTTCATCATATCTTCTGAAGTCTTATTCGTTAATTCTTCAACTGTATTGATTCCTGCACGCTTTAAGCAGTTATAAGAACGTACGGATAATTCCAGCTCGTCAATGCTCATCTCAAGCACCTTACCCTTTTCATCATCCTTGGTCTCTACCATAACCTCTGTTGATTTTGCATTCTCAGATAAATCAATAAACAGGTTCAAATGCTCGCTTAATACCTTAGCGGCAAGGCTGACTGCCTCATCCGGTGCCAGTGTACCATTGGTAAATACATCCAATGTTAACTTATCATAATCTGTCACCTGACCAACACGGGTATTCTCAACAATCATGTTCACGCGTTCAACCGGTGTGTAGATCGAATCAACTGCGATCACATCAATGGATAAATCTTCCTTCTTATTCTTGTCAGCTCCTACGTAGCCTCTGCCCTTGGAAATGGTTAATTCCATATCCAGACGGCAATCCGGACCACTTAAGGTAGCAATTACAAGATCCTTATTCAGGATCTCGATATTGCTGTCTACATGAATATCTGCTGCTGTTACAACGCCTTCACCTTCAAACTCGATGTAAGCGGTAGATGTCTCTGCTGTGGAATTATTCTTAATCGCTAATTCCTTGATATTCATGATAATTTCGGTTACGTCTTCTTTTACACCCGGGATAGAACTGAATTCATGTAATACCCCTTTAATCTTAACAGAAGTAACTGCGGAACCTGGCAAAGAAGAAAGCATAATTCTTCTTAATGAGTTACCAAGAGTTGTACCATAACCTCTCTCTAAAGGCTCAACTACAAAGCGCCCATACTTATTGTCTTCAGAAATCTCTGCAATTTCAATTCTAGGTTTTTCAAATTCAAACACTACTGGGACCCTCCTTTTGGGTTAATAAGTTGAGGTTATTCCTAAATACTTATGGATTATTTAGAATACAACTCAACGATAAGAGTTTCATTTACAGGTACATCGATCTGCTCTCTTAAAGGCAATTCAATAACAGTACCACTTAACTTCTCCTGATCTGCCTCTAACCATGCTGGAACTAATCTTCCTGCGGTTACTTCCACGATGTCCTTATATCTCTGAGAAGACTTGCTCTTCTCTCTGATTTCAATCTTATCGCCAGCCTTTACTCTGTAAGATGGAATGTTTACACACTTGCCATTTACCAGTACATGCTTATGATCAACGATCTGTCTTGCTTCCTTACGTGTACGTGCCAGACCCATACGGAAAATAACATTGTCCAGTCTTAACTCTAATAAAATCATTAAGTTAGGACCTGTTAATCCCTTCATACGCTCTGCTGTTGCATATAAATTACGGAAAGGCTTCTCTAATACGCCATAAATGAACTTAGCCTTCTGCTTCTCACGTAACTGGAGACCATATTCACTCATCTTTCTGTTTGCTCTATTTAATGTTCTGTTTGACTTCTTGTCAATTCCGAGATACATTGGCTCCATGCCTAAAGATCTGCATCTCTTAAGAACGGGAGTTCTATCTACTGCCATCTATCTGTACCTCCTATTAGACTCTACGACGCTTTGGTGGGCGACAACCATTATGTGGAACTGGGGTTACATCTGTGATGCTTAAAACATCCAGACCGCATGCCTGAAGCGCACGAATAGCTGCTTCACGACCAGAACCTGGGCCTTTAACCATAACGTCTACTGACTTTAATCCATGTACCAATGCTGCCTTTGTTGCAGTTTCAGCTGCCATCTGAGCTGCGTATGGGGTAGACTTTCTGGAACCTCTGAAGCCCAATCCGCCTGCACTTGCCCAAGATAAAGCATTTCCCTGTGCATCTGTCAAGGTAACAATTGTATTATTAAAAGATGACTGAATATGCGCTTGTCCATGTTCAACATTCTTCTTAACGCGCTTTTTTGTCACTTTTTTAGTAACTTTCTTTGCTGCTGCCATTACTAAACCTCCTAGGTATTCAGCGCCTGATGCGCCTGTATCATTTCAATTATTACTTCTTCTTATTTGCTACTGTTCTCTTAGGACCTTTACGGGTTCTAGCGTTTGTCTTAGTCTTCTGACCACGAACCGGAAGTCCCTTTCTATGACGGATACCGCGGTAACATCCAATTTCCTGTAAACGCTTAATGTTCATTGCTACTTCTCTACGTAAATCACCCTCAACAGTCTGAGTCTCATTAATAACTTCGCTTAATCTACGAACTTCATCATCCGTCAAATCACGGACACGGGTATCTGGATTTACGTTAGCTTCCTTTAAGATACGCGCAGCACTTGTTTTACCGATACCGTAAATATAGGTAAGACCGATTTCGATACGCTTTTCTCTTGGTAAATCAACACCTGAAATACGAGCCATGTATTTCGCACCTCCATAAAATATTAGTATTCTGTTCTGCTAATATAAAAACTTACGTATCCGCATACCGATTAAGTATGGGGTGAAATGCATACGTTCGTTCTCATACTATTACTATGACGTTTATTTAATTAGCATATGACTATGCTACAGCCGCTTTCTGTTTGTGACCTTACGGTCGATAGCAGATTGAGGAATCATTCATTAAGATCTGTGCGGGAATAACACAAATCACCAACAAATGTTCAATTACTAGCCCTGTCTCTGCTTGTGCTTAGGATTTTCACAGATTACTCTGATGCTTCCTTTTCTTTTGATGATTTTGCACTTGTCGCAAATTGGTTTTACGGATGCTCTAACCTTCATTGAAAATCTCTCCTTTCGAAAAAGTCCGCTACAAGCTAATACTTTATCACCTTTTGCAATTCTTTGCAATAGTTTTTTCTCGTTTTGCCTAACTTTTTTATTCTGATTTATTTCTGTTTCTTAATAACTTTTTCTGATAGATTTTATTTGTTTCTCCAAACGATTCTGCCCTTTGTCAGATCATATGGCGACAACTCAATCTTTACGGTATCGCCCGGAAGAATCTTGATATAACCCATACGGATCTTACCACTGATATGTCCCAGTACCACGTGTCCGTTCTCCAACTGTACACGGAACATAGCATTGGGTAACTTCTCCAAAACAACACCTTCTACTTCAATTGCATCAACCTTTGACATTTTCAAACCTCCTGATTTCTATAAATAAACCTTATGCTATAATGGAATTCCGTCTGCCTGTGAAAGAATCACCGGCTCGCTTTCCGTAATCAATATCGTATTTTCATAATGGGCAGATAAGCTTCCATCGTAAGTAACGACCGTCCAGTCATCATCCATCCATTCCACATCATACTCACCGGCATTCACCATCGGCTCTACTGCAATGGTCATACCGGGCTTTAGCTTCGGACCTTTATGACGATCTGCGAAGTTCGGAATATTCGGCTTCTCATGAAGCTTCTTTCCGATTCCATGTCCCGTCAGATCCCGAACCACTGAAAATCCATGCTTTTCTACATATTCCTGTATGGCTCTTCCGATATCTATTATATGATAGCCGGGTTTTGCATATTTAATCCCTTCAAAGAAGCTCTGCCTGGTCACCTCCACCAGCTTTCTGGCTTCTTCCGAAACATTGCCAACCATAATTGTCCTTGCTGCGTCGGAATGATACCCCTGATAGATTACTCCCGCATCCAGACTTACAATATCACCATCCCGGACAATATGTTTCTCATTTGGAATTCCGTGTACCACTTCATCATTAATGGATACGCAGATGGAACCCGGATATCCGCAATAATTCAGGAAGGATGGTTCGCACCCGAAATCCCGGATCATTGTCTCACCGATTTCATCGATTCGCTTGGTCGTAATGCCCGGCTTCACTTCTTTTGCCAGTTCATTATGCACAATAGCAAGAATTCTGCCGGCTTCCCGCATAAGTTCTATCTCTTTTTGAGATTTTCTGGTAATTGGCATGATTATTCACCTAAAATATCGCAAATTGCTGCAAAGACATCATTCATATCAACGGTACCGTCAACTTCCTTCATAATGCCTTTCTTATTATAATAATCGATCAACGGCTGTGTCTGCTCATGATAAACAGCCAGTCTCTTCTGTACGGTCTCCGGCTTGTCATCATCTCTTAAGATCAGTTCGCCGCCACAAGCATCACACTTATTTTCAACCTTTGTCGGGTTATATACAATATGATATGTAGCGCCACAACCGACACATGCACGACGGCCTGACATTCTGCGGACAATATTCTCATCCGGTACTTCTACATTGATCGCATAATCAACACTGTCACCGATTGCAGCTAATGCCTTATCCAAAGCTTCTGCCTGCGGAATCGTTCTCGGGAATCCATCCAGAATGTAACCCTTCTTGCAGTCATCTGCCTTAAACCGGTCAATCACCAGATCTACTACCAGTTCATCCGGAACCAGAAGTCCCTGATTCATATATGTCTTAGCCTTTGCACCCAGCTCTGTGCCGTTCTTAATGTTTGCACGGAAAATATCACCGGTAGAAATATGTGGGATTCCGTACTTTTCGGCAATCATTTTTGCCTGTGTTCCTTTACCTGCTCCGGGAGCACCTAACATAATTATCTTCATTCATCTTCCTCCTCGTATCTGTCTATACAATCTATTAGTTTTGCTAACACACCAATAAGCTGTAGAAATTCTACAGCTTATTTTATGTTTATCTTATTTCAGAAATCCTTCGTAATTACGTTCCAGCATCTTGGAATCAATCTGCTTCATGGTTTCAAGAATAACACCAACTATGATGATCAGGGAAGTACCGCCAAAGGATACATTCGCACCGAATACACCACTGAAGAAAATTGGGATCAATGCTACGATTACCAGTCCAACGGCTCCGATAAAGATGATATACTTTAATACCCTCTCCAGATATTCCTGGGTCGGTTTTCCAGGCCGGATACCCGGAATGGAAGCACCGCTCTTCTTTAAGTTATTTGCAACTTCCATCGGATTAAATGTAATGGAAGTATAGAAGTATGCGAACATGATAACCAGTGCAATGTAAACTGCCAGTCCTACATAACCCCACGGATGAGATTTTGAAAACCAGCTGTTCTGCGACATACTGGATATGATTTCCTGTACTACATTATTTGTTACCGTAATCTTGAATAAATTAATGATCAAGGACGGAATCGACAACAATGAAGATGCAAAGATGATCGGAATAACACCTGCGGTATTTACCTTCAACGGAATCTCAGATCCCTTACCGCCAAAGGTTCTTCTGCCACTCATCTTCTGTGAATATTGAATCGGAATCTTACGTACTGCATCCTGAAGCAGGATTACCAGTATCACTGTCACAACTACAACTGCCAAAATTACTAAGATTGCTCCGATTCCCTTTACATATTCCCCTGCGCTAAACTGTGTCTTAACAAACATCTCATAAAGGTTTGAGAAATCGCTCGGCATTCTGGATACAATATTGATCAACAGAATGATGGAAATACCATTTCCGATTCCCCGATCCGTGATCTGCTCACCTAACCACATAACCAGAATACTGCCTGCGGTCAGTGTTACAATCATGACAACAACCGTAAATGCGTTTGCGCCAGTACCTAATGCTTTTGCATTATGAAGACTGATAGCCAGTCCGGCTGACTCCATAATTCCCAAAAGTACGGTCACGTATCTGGTAATTGCCGTCATTTTCTTTCTTCCGTCTTCACCATCCCGCTGCATCTCTTCCAGTGCCGGAATGGCAATGGTCAACAACTGCATGATAATGGAAGATGTAATATACGGAGTTACATTCAACGCAAAGATTGACATCTGCTCAAATGAACCACCGGTAAATGCATTTAAGATGGAGTTCGAATCTCCAAGCAGTGAAGTCAGTGTTGACTTCACCACTTCGGTGTCAATACCCGGAATTGGAAGGGTACAACCAATTCGAACTACCAATAAAATCATAAGTGTGTAAAGGATTCGATTTCGTATGTCTTTCACTTTCAAAGCATTTACTAATGTTTTGAACATACTAAATCACCTCGGCTTTTCCACCAGCCGCTTCAATCTTAGCAACTGCTCCTTCGCTGAAAGCGTTTGCCTTAACTGTAAGCTTCTTGGTTAATTCTCCATTTCCAAGAATCTTTACTCCATCCTTAGGATTCTTTACAATTCCCTGCTCAACTAATGTTGCTACAGTTACTTCTGTACCATTTTCAAAACATTCCAGAGCAGCTACATTTACTGCTACGATCTCCTTAGAGTTTCTGCAAGTGAAACCTCTCTTAGGCAATCTTCTGTATAATGGCATCTGACCACCTTCAAAACCCGGTCTTGGAGCTCCTGAACGAGCCTTCTGTCCCTTATGACCTTTACCGGCTGTCTTGCCATTTCCTGAACCATGGCCACGACCTCTTCTGAAGTTATCGCTCTGTTTTGAGCCCTCTGCAGGCTTTAAGCTTGATAAATTCATTACGTGCACCTCCTATTCCAAATTAAATTTCTTCAACTTTTACTAAATGTCTAACCTGCTGAACCATTCCTAATGTTGCAGCATTGTTTGGAAGTTCTACAGACTTGTTAACCTTATGCAGGCCCAATGCTTCAACAGTCTTCTTATGCTTAGGAATTGCTCCGATTGTAGACTTTACTAATGTTACTTTTAACTTATCTGCCATTTCAAATAACCTCCTTAGCCCAGGATTTCTTCCACAGACTTACCACGAAGCTTAGCAACTTCTTCCGGAGTCTTAATCTGAGAAAGTCCATCAATCGTAGCTAATACTACGTTCTGCTTGTTGTTAGATCCTAAAGACTTGGTACGAATATTCTTATATCCGGCCAGCTCCAGTACGTTACGTGCCGGACCACCGGCGATGATACCAGTACCTTCCGGAGATGCCTTTAATAATACAGATGCGCTGCCGAACTTACCTGTCCAGTCATGAGGAATACTTCCCTCATCGTTGATTGCAACTGTAACCAGCTTCTTAATAGCATCTTCTTTTCCCTTACGAATTGCTTCCGGGATTTCAGCAGCCTTACCTAAGCCGGCACCAACATGACCATTTCTGTCACCAACAACTACAAGTGCTGCGAATCTCATGTTACGTCCACCCTTAACAACCTTGGTAACACGCTTAATTGATACTACTTTTTCTTCTAATTCCAACTGACTAGCATCAATGATTGTATGCTTCATATTTGTGTATTCCTCCTTATTAGAATTCGAGACCAGCTTCACGGGCTGCATCTGCTAATGCTTTAACTTTACCTTTATATACGTAGCCGCCTCTATCGAATACGACAGTCTTGATACCCTTTGCTAATGCTTTCTCAGCGATTGCCTTTCCAACACTTGCTGCTGCTGCAACATCATTGGTGTGATCTACAGAATCCTTTACAGCCTTCTCTAATGTAGATGCAGACACTAAGGTATTTCCAACTGTATCATCAATAATCTGAGCGTACATATGATTATTACTTCTGAAAACCGCTAAACGTGGGCATTCAGTAGTGCCACTGATACGGTTACGAAGTCTTGAATGCTTCTTTTCACGAATATCTTTTCTTGACGCTTTACTAACCATTGTTTATCACTCCTTTAATTATTTTTTACCAGTCTTACCAACCTTGCGTCGAATCACTTCATCAGCATACTTGATACCCTTACCCTTGTATGGTTCAGGCTCTCTCTTAGCTCTGATCTCTGCAGCATATTGGCCAACTTTTTCTTTATCAATACCTTTAACGATAATCTTGTTACCATCTACTGTTGACTCCAATCCTTCCGGATCTTCCATTTCAACCGGGTGAGAATAACCTAATGAAAGAGTTAACTTCTTGCCCTGCTTAGATGCTCTGTAACCAACACCGTTTACTTCCAGTTCCTTTGTAAAACCATCTGTAACACCAACTACCATGTTATGGATCAGTGTTCTGGTCAGACCGTGTAAAGACTTCATTTTCTTTAAGTCGTTCGGTCTTGTTACGATGATCTCGCCATTTTCCTGCTTGATTTCCATCTCTGCAGGTAAAACTCTCTCTAAGGTTCCCTTAGGTCCCTTAACTGTCACCTTATTATTTTCTGCGATATCAACAGTTACACCTGCTGGTACAGCGATAGGCATTCTTCCGATACGTGACATCTGCCGTTACCTCCTAATATTATAATTACCATACGTAAGCGAGAACTTCGCCACCTACGTTCTGTTTTCTAGCTTCCTTGTCGGTTAATACACCCTTATTTGTAGAAATGATTGCAATACCCAGACCACCAAGAACCTTTGGTAAATCTTCCTTGCTTGCATATACACGAAGACCAGGCTTAGAAATTCTCTTCAGACCTGTGATAATCTTCTCGTTCTTATCTGCACCATATTTCAATGTAATACGGATTGTCTTGAAATTACCATCATCTACGATATCAAAAGCTTTGATATAACCCTCATTTAAAAGGATCTCTGCAATTGAAACCTTCATTTTAGATGCCGGAACATCAACTGTATCATGTTTTGCAGTATTCGCATTACGGATTCTTGTAAGCATATCTGCAATTGGATCACTCATTGCCATTATTGTTTGCCTCCTTTCAACTCTTACCAGCTTGACTTCTTAACACCAGGGATCTCACCCTTGTATGCTAATTCACGGAAGCAGATTCTGCAAATTCCGTACTTTCTTAACACTGAATGTGGACGACCACAAATCTTGCAGCGGGTATATTCTCTGGTAGAGAACTTCTGCTTGCGCTGCTGTTTAACTTTCATAGATGTCTTTGCCATGAAACTCTTCCTCCTTCTTACTTGCTGAACGGCATTCCGAATAATGTCAATAATTCACGAGCCTCTTCATCGGTATTTGCTGTTGTTACGAAAATAACATCCATACCTCTTACCTTATCAACCTTATCGTATTCGATTTCAGGGAAGATTAACTGCTCCTTGATACCAAGTGCGTAGTTACCTCTGCCATCAAATGCGTTCGGATTAATACCTCTAAAGTCACGTACACGTGGCAGTGCCAGGTTGATCAGACGATCTGCGAACTCATACATCTTCTCGCCTCTTAATGTAACCTTGCATCCGATTGGCATACCTTCTCTTAACTTGAAGTTTGCAACAGACTTCTTAGCCTTTGTTACAATAGCCTTCTGACCTGAGATTGTCTCCAGATCCTTAATGGCAGCCTCTAATAACTTTGCGTTATCCTTTGCTTCACCAACGCCCATGTTGATTACGATCTTATCAAGCTTTGGTACCTGCATTTTATTCTTATATTCAAATTTCTTAATCATTTCGTCAACGATTGTCTCGTTGTACTGATCTTTCAGTCTACTCACCTTGTGCGGCCTCCTTTCCTATTAATCGATTACTTCTAATTTACCATCAACTTTAGCCACACGAACCTTATCTTTCTTCTCGCCCTGGAATCCGATACGAACCGGCTTTCCCTTGTAAAGATAAGCTACGTTTGAAATGTCAATTGGAGCTTCCTTCTGAATGATGCCGCCCTGCTGATTCTGCATGCTTGGCTTGCAATGCTTGGAAACCATATTCACACCTTCAACTAAAACCTTGTGATTCTTGGCATCTACAGAAAGAACTTTTCCTTCTTTACCTTTATCCTTACCGGTAATTACTACTACCTGGTCATTCTTTTTAATCTTCATTGTTGCCACAGTCGACACCTCCCTACAGCACTTCCGGTGCTAAAGAGACGATCTTCATGAACTTCTTATCTCTCAACTCTCTAGCTACAGGTCCAAAAATACGAGTTCCCTTTGGATTTAAGTCATCCTTGATAATTACAGCTGCATTCTCATCGAACTTGATGTAAGAACCATCCTTACGGCGAGCGCCCTTCTTGCTTCTTACTACAACTGCCTTAACAACGTCACCCTTCTTAACAACGCCACCTGGTGTTGCATCTTTAACAGAGGCAACGATAACGTCTCCAATATTTGCATATCTTCTGGTTGAACCGCCTAAAACACGAATGCAAAGTAATTCCTTAGCACCAGTGTTATCAGCAACCTTAAGTCTTGTTTCCTGTTGAACCATGGTTTTGCCTCCTTACTTCGCTTTCTCTACGATTTCAACAAGTCTCCATCTCTTGTCCTTTGACAATGGTCTTGTCTCCATAACTTTTACTCTATCACCGATCTTGCACTCGTTATTCTCGTCATGTGCCTTTAACTTATAAGTTCTCTTTACAATCTTTCCATAAAGAGGATGCTTAACATTATCTATGATAGAAACAACAATTGTCTTATCCATCTTATCACTTGTAACGATACCTACACGTGTCTTTCTCAGATTTCTTTCCACAACAACTTCCTCCTTCCAGATAATTAAGCATTAGCCTTTTCAGTCATAACAGACTGAATACGGGCAATATTACGACGTACTTCTTTGATACGGCTTGTATTCTCTAACTGATTGGTAGCATTCTGGAATCTTAAATTGAAGAGTTCCTTTTTAGCAGCTACTAACTCAGCATTCAATTCTTCTACTGATTTTGTCTTTAAATCCTGAACATATTCCTTAGTTTTCACTGCCAGCACCTCCTTCTAAATCGGCCTTTGATACAATCTTACATTTAACCGGCAGCTTATGCATAGCAAGTCTTAATGCTTCCTTTGCTACATCCTCCGGTACGCCGGCGATCTCAAACATAACTCTGCCCGGCTTAACTACTGCTACCCAGTACTCCAGAGATCCCTTACCGGAACCCATACGAGTCTCAGCAGGCTTTGCTGTTACAGGCTTATCCGGGAAAATCTTGATCCAAACTTTACCTGTACGCTTAATATAACGTGTCATAGCGATACGGGCTGCCTCAATCTGATTGGACTTGATCCAAGCAGGCTCTAATGCAACGATACCATATTCACCGTTTGAAATTGTATTACCACGTAACGCCTTACCAGCCATAGAACCTCTGAACTGCTTACGACGTTTTACTCTCTTAGGCATTAACATTATTTATTGCCCCCTTCCTTTTCTCCTTTAACAGGAAGTACTTCACCATGATAAATCCATGTCTTAACACCAACTTTTCCATAAGTGGTATCTGCTTCTGCAAAACCATAATCGATGTTTGCACGCAGTGTCTGAAGAGGAATTGTTCCCTCGCTGTAGAACTCTGTACGAGCCATATCAGCACCACCCAGACGACCAGATACAGAAGTCTTAATACCAAGTGCACCATTCTTCATGGTTCTTGACATGCATGACTTCATAGCACGACGGAAAGAAACACGGTTCTCTAACTGCTGTGCAATGTTCTCAGCTACTAACTGAGCATCGCTATCCGGCTTCTTGATCTCTTTGATCTCAATGTTTAACTTCTTATCGGTCAGCTTCTGAACTTCTGCTCTCAGCTTATCGATCTCAGCGCCACCCTTACCGATTACAACACCGGCCTTAGCGGTCTGAACAATAACCTTAACGCGATCTGTGGTTCTTTCGATCTCGATCTTGGAAACACTTGCGTTCTTTAACTTCTTATTTAAGAATTCACGAATCTTGTGATCTTCAACAAGATTGTTTGAAAATTCATCATTCTTTGTGTCAGCATACCATCTGGAATCCCAATCCTTGATGACGCCGACTCTTAAACCATGAGGATTAACTTTCTGTCCCATAATGACCTCCTATTTCTTCTCATCAAGCACGATTGTGATGTGACTGCTTCTCTTCTCGATTCTGTAAGCTCTACCCTGTGCTCTAGGCTGAACTCTCTTCATTGTAGGTCCTTTGTTTGCATAACACTCTGCAATATAAAGGTCCTCCATCTTCATACCATTATTGTTCTCTGCATTTGCAATAGCAGACTTTAATAACTTCTCTATTACACTTGAAGCATATCTTGGATTGTATGCTAAAATACCAAGTGCTGTCTGTACATCCTTGCCTCTGATTGCATCAAGAACGAAGCATGCCTTCTGAACAGATACTCTGGCGTAAGAAACCTTTGCTGATGGTCTGGTATCTTTGTTTGCATTCCGCTCTCTCTTAATCTGGGATCTATGTCCTTTTGCCATGGATGTTGCCTCCTTTCAAATCTTCTTATCTCTTACCCTTCTTCTCGGTCTTATCATGACCTCTGTAAGTACGGGTTGCTACGAATTCACCAAGCTTGTGTCCTACCATGTCTTCTGTAACATATACCGGAACATGCTTTCTTCCATCATATACAGCGATTGTATGGCCTACAAATGATGGGAAGATTGTAGAACGACGAGACCAAGTTTTAATTACCTGCTTGTCATTTGCAGCGTTTAACGCATCTACCTTCTTGAGCAAATAGTCATCTGCAAATGGTCCTTTTTTAACTGAACGTGCCATTAGGTTACCTCCTTAAACTATTTAATACTCTTACCGTTTCTTCTTCTTACGATCAACTTGTTAGACTGCTTGTTCTTCTTTCTGGTCTTCAAACCAAGAGCAGGCTTACCCCAAGGAGTGGATGGGCCGGAACGTCCGATAGGAGCTCTACCTTCACCACCACCATGTGGATGGTCGTTAGGGTTCATAACAGAACCACGAACAGTAGGACGAATACCCATATGGCGCTTACGACCTGCTTTACCAATGTTAACCAGGTCATGTTCAATGTTTCCAACCTGTCCGATCGTTGCACGGCAGTTTAACGGAACCATTCTCATCTCGCCGGATGGAAGACGAAGGGTTGCATACTTTCCTTCCTTTGCCATCAGCTGTGCAGAGTTACCAGCTGCACGAACCAGCTGAGCACCCTTGCCAGGATATAACTCAATGTTATGAATTTCTGTACCAACCGGAATCATTTCAAGTGGTAAGCAGTTACCAACTCTGATTTCAGCTTCTGCACCGTTCATTACGGTATCTCCAACCTTCAAACCAACCGGTGCAAGGATGTATGCCTTCTCACCGTCTGCATAATTGATCAATGCAATGTTTGCGGTTCTGTTTGGATCATATTCGATAGAAGCAACCTTTGCCGGTACTCCATCTTTATTTCTCTTAAAGTCGATGATTCTGTATTTCTTTCTGGAACCACCGCCCTGATGTCTAACTGTAATCTTTCCCTGATTGTTACGACCTGCATTCTTCTTCAGAGATACTGTCAAAGACTTCTCCGGAGTAGACTTTGTAATTTCTGCAAAATCTAAGCTGGTCATATGTCTTCTGGAAGGTGTATATGGGTTAAATGTCTTAATTCCCATTTTTTTATCTCCTTTCAACTATACCTATTTGTTATCACGCTTTCGTTGCGTATATTGCTGTCAGTCTTACAGACCCTCAAAGATCTCAATATCCTTGCTGTCAGCTGTCAGCTGTACGATTGCCTTCTTGGTCTTGGCAGTCTTGCCGTAAACCATTCCACGTCTCTTTGTCTTGCCTTCGCAGTTCATGGTGTTAACTTTGGCAACCTTGGTTCCTTCGAACATCTTCTCAACCGCTTCCTTAACCTGGCTCTTGGTTGCTTCCGGATGAACAAGGAATGTGTATTTCTTCTCAGCCATTGCATTCATACTCTTCTCAGTTACAACCGGCTTTAAGATAACGTCATAATATTTAATATCTGCCATTATGCGTACACCTCCTCAATTGCTGCTACTGCATCCTTAGTTAATACTAAGGTATCATACTTCAAAATGTCATATACATTGATCTCATTTACAACCATGGTCTTTGCATCTGCTACATTCTTTGCTGAAAGAACTACATTGTTCTCAACATCCTTTGTAACTACCAATGCCTTAGCTGCCTTTAAGTTGTTCATGATCTCTACGAACTTCTTTGTCTTGATCTCATCCATCTTCAGCTCGTCTACTACAACCAGCTTCTCATCCTGAACCTTAGAAGTAAGTACAGACTTCATAGCAAGCTGCTTTTCCTTCTTGTTCATCTTTACGGAATAATCTCTCGGCTTTGGTGCAAATACAACACCACCACCGGTCCACTGTGGAGAGCGTGTAGAACCCTGTCTTGCATGACCGGTTCCCTTCTGTCTCCAAGGCTTTCTACCACCACCGGAAACTTCAGAACGTGTCTTTGCACTCTGTGTTCCCTGGCGATTGTTTGCAAGCTGTCCTACAACAGCCATATGCACTAAATGTTCATTTATTTCAACACCGAATACGGAATCATTAAGTTCTAACTTATCTACTTCTTTACCTTCGATGTTATAAACTGCTACTGATGCCATCTAAAAGCTCCTCCTTCCTCAAGTCTATTTACCGACTTTTACTGTTTCCTTAAGCATTACTAATGACTTCTTAGGTCCCGGTACAGAACCCTTAACCAGGATTACGTTGTTATCCATATCTATCTTAACGATCTCCAGATTCTGAACAGTTACTCTTACATTACCCATGTGTCCAGGCATCTTCTTGCCCTTGAATACACGACCCGGGGTTGTTGCGGAACCGTTGGAACCTGCATGGTTGTGATACTTAGAACCGTGTGCTGCAGGGCCTGAACGCATACCGTATCTCTTGATACCGCCTGCATATCCTTTACCCTTTGACTTAGCGGTTGCATCGATCTTATCGCCTTCAGCGAAGATGTCAGCCTTGATCTCACTACCGATCTCGTACTCTTCAGCATTATCCAATCTGAATTCTCTAACAAATAACTTTGGTGTTGTGCCGGCCTTCTTGAAATGTCCAACCTCTGCCTTACCGGCACCGTGTGGATTTACGATTTTCTTCTTGCCAGCTACATCCTTGCTTACGATTCGTTCTTTCTTCTCGCCGAATCCTACCTGAATTGCACTGTAACCATCATTCTCTGCTGTCTTAACCTGAGTTACGACACATGGTCCAGCCTGAAGAACGGTAACAGGTGTTAATACTCCGTCTTCATTGAAGATTTGAGTCATTCCGACTTTTGTTGCTAAAATTGCTTTCTTCATTTTTTTCCTCCTAATTAATCTACAGCGGATTGCTTTCTGCAATCATACTAAATTCATTGGGAAAACCAACGTATTTGGTATTGCTTACTTCATCTTTACGTCGATGTAAACGCCAGCTGACATATCCATCTTCTGTAAAGCATCGATAGTCTTCTGGGTAGGCTGAATTACATCAATCAGTCTCTTATGTGTTCTCTGCTCAAACTGCTCTCTGGAATCCTTGTACTTGTGTACTGCCCGTAAGATTGTGATTTTCTCAACCTTAGTTGGCATCGGTACAGGTCCGCTCACCTTTGCTCCTGTCTTCTTTACAGTTTCGATGATGTTCTTTGCAGCCTGATCAATTAACTGATGATCGTAAGCCTTGAGTGTAATTCTCATTACTTGACTTGCCATAAAAAAAGCCGCCTCCTTTTCGCACTTAATTTCAGTACGACAAGCGGTGACTGTACACATTCCCGTGTGTTTCTTATTTATATCCACACGTCATTTCTACCTTTCCGGTAGATGGTTCATATAGTACAGTGACTTGTCGCCAGTTTCCTAACTTGACATTCGCTCCACGGAAAACCTGCAACTGTGTGCAGCAACCTCACGCTTCAACGCTATCAATGTCACAGCAAGAGATATTATAACCTGCTTTATATATAAATGCAAGTGGTTTTTATTATTTTTTATTTATTATTTTTTATTTGTTCTTTCTACAGAATATAGCAAAAGTACTGTAGTATCAGCGGATATCCGAAGCTGAATATCATTCCAAGTACGGATACTGCCAGTATCAGTGCTCCGAGCACAATTCCTATGATCGAAAATACCTTTGCATTCTGCGTTTTATTCTTTCTGGTCAGACAGCAGATTCCCAGAACAATCGCTGTCAGTGAAAGCACATACTGGAGCCCGCAACAGCCGAGCACAATACTGCATATACCGGTCACCATACTGGCAACTCCAAGTCCGGTTCCCTCACCATTTTTATCTCCCGGCATTCCGATTGGTTCCGGCTCCTCTCCATATCCATATTCATAATACGGATCCGGTTCATAGTTCATATAATGTGGATCATTCGGATCGATCCCCCGGTTCTCCGGTATTTCTCCGATAGCCATCTGACTGTCCGGAACTCCTCCGGCAACCGCCTGACCGTCTGTGATTCCTTCGACCGGGATCTGAATACCCGGCATTTCTCCGACATCCATCTGACTATCTGCGATTCTTTCCGCAGCCATCTGACTGTCCGGCATTCCCCCGGCAACGGGCTCACCATCCGGGGTTCCTGCCTGCTGTCCCTGATTTCCTTCCGGTTGTACGGATTCTTCCTCTTTTCCCCAGATGCTTTCTGCATGCTTCTGTTTTGCCCGTTCCGCAAAGTCCTGTTCCGTCTGGAAAAACACCAGGTCATCCGGATCGCCGTCATAGCTATCTATGATTCTTCGCTGTTCATTCTTTTCTTCCAGCTTTTCTTCCGTTCTCTCATCCATAAATTACTCCTGTTTCCTTTCAGTGTGTTCCCGCCTCCGGCCTAAATCCGTCCGCCGGTTTCTTCCTTTAACAGCCGGTAGAATGTCGGATGCAGTTCAAATGCATTCATCAATGCTTCCGCTTCTTTTAACATAGTCTGCTTTTTCTCCTCCGAAGCAGTTCCGCGTACGGCACGGATCAGAAGATTCTTCGGTGAATGCTCCATATCGATAAACTCCATGACCTGCGTCCGGTATCCACAGACTTCCAGCAGATTTCCACGGATCGCATCTGTCATCAAGGCTGCCGAACGTTCCTTCAGAATCCCGTATCTGGACAGGATTGGAAGGACTCCCGGCTGCATCTGCTGATTCAGCTCATGTTGACAACATGGAACAGATAAAATCACATCTGCATTCCACCGGACCGCATGATACAATGCATAATCCGTTGCGGTATCACATGCATGAAGAGATACAACCATGTTGACCGGTTCCGATGTCTGATACCCCTGAATATCTCCTACCTCAAAGTGCAGGTTCCGATACTGATATTTATCTGCGATCTCCTGACATTTCCGGATCACGGATTCCTTCAGATCCAGTCCGGTGATCGTTACATCCATGTGTTTGACTTCAACCAGATAGTAATACAGAAGAAATGTCAGATAGGATTTTCCGCATCCGAAGTCAATAATATGGATCCACCCTTCCGGCAGTTCCTTCCTGACATCCTCCACAATTTCCAGAAACCGGTTGATCTGACGATACTTATCATACTTTGACTGTACAACTTTTCCTTCTTTGGTAAATATTCCCATATCAACCAGCGGCGGGATCGGGGTGCCTTCCGGAATGCAGTAATTCTTCTGTTTATTATTGCCCTGCCGCAGCTCTGCCGACTGCGTATTCCTATGCCGGTTCTGAAGCAGCTTCCCTTTTTTACTGATCTTTGCCTGATATTCCCACTGCTCTGTCCATGCACTGCACTGTAAATATTCTTTCCCGAAATAGGTCCGGAGACTGCTCTGCAGATCTGTTTCTTCTATATTAATATGAAATGCCTGTTTCGCCGTAAACTTCTCTATCTGATAGCGGATGCCCTGCTTACTCTCTATCATTCTAATCTCAACCTTACGGAACTCTGTTTCCTTCCCTGCCGGCTGGCTCAGTACGATTTTATACGGTCGTTCTTCGCTCAACTCCTGCAAATACTCTTCTATTGTCTTTTCCAATCTAACATCCTCCATGTTTCTGCCATGCTGCTTTCTCCGTTCAGTCCACTTTCTGTCGCATTCTATAGCAATGGTCCAAGCATATTCAATACCGCCCGCACCATCTTTCGGAATCCGGAGATCTTAATGCACTCCTCATACTGCATCTCCTCGCAATCAGTAAAGGTCTCCTCGAAATCCTTCCGAATCTCCTGCACAGCATTACTCCGATACATCCAGACACCACATTCAAAATGCAGGAACAGACTCCGGTAATCAAAGTTCACCGTTCCGACAGTTGCAATCTGATCGTCCACCAATACCACCTTCGCATGTGTAAATCCCGGCATATACCTGTAGACTCGGACACCATCTTTTAACAACGGCACACAATTAGACTGCGATAATACATATACGATCTTCTTATCCGGAATTCCGGGAATGATGATCCGCACATCCACGCCGCTCTTAGCAGCCAGTGTCAGTGCTGTCACCATTTCATTGTCCAGAATGAGGTATGGTGTTATAATATAAATCCGTTTTTTTGCCCGGTTGATCATATTCAGATAAATATTCTCTCCAAGAATCTCCTGATCCAACGGAGAGTCGCTATAAGGCTGCACATAGCCATCAGATGTCCGATGCATCTCTTCTCCGTCAACCGGCCGGAATGTTTCAAAGTCCTCAACATCTCCGGATACGCACCGCCACATCTGCAGGAACATAACAGTTAGACTCCAGACCGCATCCCCTTTCAGCATGATACCGGTATCCTTCCAACGTCCATATGGCGAAGTCTCATTAATATATTCATCCGACAGATTGATTCCTCCGGTAAATCCGGTATGTCCGTCAATCACAGTTATTTTTCTGTGATCCCGGTTGTTCAGACGCAGAGTCAGGATAGGAATAAACCGATTAAACGAATAACAGCGAATACCCTTTTCCCGCAACCGGTTTTCATATCCGGAAGGGATCGTGGCCACACAGCCCATGTCATCAAACATTACCCGGACGTCAACGCCTTCCTTCACCTTCTGCTCCAGAATCTCCAGAACAGAATTCCAGAACAGTCCTTCCCGGATAATAAAATATTCCATAAAAATATATCGTTTTGCCTTCTTCAGCTCCTCCAACAGTGGTTCAAAGTTGTCCTCCCCAAATGGATAATATGTCACTTCCGTATTCTGAAATACCGGATATTTTCCCCAGTCCCGAATATATTTTGACTGCATTCCGGCGATTTCCGAAACACTGTCTAAATGCTCCGCCACTTCTTCATCCTGTTTCAAAAATCGGCAGGCATCTGTAATACTTTTTTCAATCTTACGTACAAAATGATTACTGGCATGATTACCCGCAATCGCCACATAAAAAACACCGCCGAAAATAGGAAATAACAGAATCGGCACCACCCAGGCCAGCTTATAGGCCGGGTTATCCGGTTTATTAATGATATAAATTACCACAACCAGACTCAGTATCGTACACAGTGCCTGCACATATGCAAAATACTTCCCGAGGCTGATCATTCCATATACAATAATTCCAATCTGTAAAACAAGAAGCAGCCCTACGATGATCACCTTTGACAGAAACAACCGATCCTTGTCCTTCTTATTTTTCTTCTGTTGACTCAACTCTCTCGCTCCCTTCTACTTTGCCGTCCACCTTCCGGCTGCCCCGCACGGCAGTACCAGTCCGGTCCTTTCTACCGGCAGTCCGATTTCCTGTGACTCCACATACCCGCCATACTTTGGCTCCAGCTCCGATGCCAGCATATACGTCAGTACCGCCGGTGCCAGACCGGTTGTATAAGAGTTCACCAGTACAAATAACGGCTGTTCACTCAGCACCTGTGTACACAGCTGAATAAACGGGTGTATTTTCTCCTCAATCTTCCAGATCTCACCCTTTGGCCCCCTGCCATAAGACGGCGGATCCATGATGATCGCATCATAATGATTACCACGACGGATCTCCCGTTCCACAAATTTCACACAATCATCTACAATCCAGCGGATTGGTGCATCTTCCAGACCGGATGCCTTCGCATTCTCCTTTGCCCATGTCACCATACCCTTAGAGGCATCCACATGCGTCACACTGGCACCGGCCTTTGCCGCAGCACAGGTTGCCCCTCCTGTATAGGCAAAGAGATTCAATACTTTAACCGGCCGGGCCGCTGTCCGAATCTGTTCGGAGAACCAGTCCCAGTTTACTGCCTGCTCCGGGAACAGTCCCGTATGCTTAAAGCTGAATGGCTTCAAATGGAATGTCAATTCTCCATAGTGAATCTCCCACTGTTCTGGAAGTTTCCGGAACTCCCATTCACCACCGCCTTTGCTGCTTCTGTGGTAATGTCCGTTCCATTCCCGCCATCCACGATCTTTCCGTGGGAAGCTCCATAGCACCTGCGGATCCGGACGGATCAGCGTATATTCTCCCCAGCGTTCCAGCTTCTCTCCGTCCGAGCAATCTATCACCTTATAATCTTTCCAGTTATCTGCAATCCACATGTCTTTCTCCATTCTCTTTCCGTCACTTTATTTGCTGATTTCTACAGTCTGTTATATTGTCGCATATTCCTTTTCATTTGTAAAGTACACAGGATTTACAAGTGTTCCTTAATTCGTTATACTGTTTTTATCAGTTATAGCCATTATTACTGATGAAATTACCGGATACGTAAGGAGGAGCACCATGAGCCGTTCTACTGCAACCTATGAAACAATCAAACTGGATCAGGATGTCAATATGCGATACTCCTGTTGCACAGACCATAATTTCTTCGTACCGATGCACTGGCATGACAGTATCGAGGTCATCTATGTTCTGGAGGGTGAATCTATCATTAACATGGAACAGCAGACCTATACCCTGTCTGCAGATAATTTTATCATTATCGATTCCAATATCATTCATTCTACACAGACCCGTAACCGATGCCATTTCCTGCTGATCCAGATTCCGTATCAGTTTCTGAAGACCTATATTCCGGATATTGACTATATGCATTTTAAGAATATTTCTTCAGTTGCAGGTGTACCGCTTTCTGACGGAATCAGTGGCAATCCCATCCTTCCTTCCGAAAACCTTCTACAGCACCTCCGCAGCATTCTGATCCAGCTGGTCGATCTGTGGAATATAAAACCGGACGGTTACCGATTGAAATATTACAGTTGTATTTTTGAATTGCTATATATTATGATCACAGATTTTAAAGTTGATATTACTCAGAATGAGTACCATCAGACCGAGAAATATATGGAACGTCTGGAACAGGTTATGGATTACGTAAAGCTGCATTACCGGGAACCGGTCTCCATGCAGGACATTTCCGGCTACCTTGCCCTGAATCCTTCCTACTTTACCCGTTTCTTTAAGAAATATATGAACATGACTTTTACGGAATACTTAAACACCTTTCGTCTGCATAGCATTTATAATGATATCTTAACGACAGACCTTCCCATCCAGACGATTGCAGAGCGAAACGGTTTCACCAACTATAAACTGTTCATGCGGATGTTTCGACAGACTTACGGCTGTACACCGAGTCAGAAGCGTAAGGAGCTATCTGTCACCGGCCACAACCCGCATACACATAAATAACACTGTTTCCGGCAAAGCGACCGCTTTTCGGTCATTTTGACATTTTAATTCCAGTGTGTTACTCTCTGAATATCAACACAGAAAGGATAATTTTTATGAAGAACTTTAACTTTTTTCAAATTTTCGGTTTCACCGTAGAAATCTTTTCATTTGTTGCCCTTGTTATTAATCTGATTGCAAATGCCCAGAATCCTTCTGCAAGAGTTCCTTTTTATTTTCTCTTTCTGCTCGGTGTTGTTCTGGTCTGTGTCGGTAACATTATAAAGCGCAACAAGAAATAATTACAGATCTTCCGATTCTTCTTCCTGCTCGGGCACCAGGATTCCCCGGTGTTCGACAGAAGTGGAGAATACAATGACCGTTCTGGTTCTCCCATAGCTCTGTAATTCCCCTATAAACTGGTCCAGTGCTACCGTATCCGGGAACAGCACTTCCAGAAGCATGGAATAATCTCCTGTTACACAGTTACACTCAATCACATTTCTGCATTGCTTTATATACGGATAAAACTCTTTTTTTCTGACCGGCTCGATTTCCAAACTGATAAATGCTTTAATGTGATATCCAAGCATGACCGGATTGACTTCCGCATGATATCCTGTAATATATCCTTGTTTTTCCAATCGCTCAATCCGCGCCGCTACTGCCGGTGATGATAGAAACACTTCTTCCGCAATCACCTTTACCGGAATAGTCGCATTCTCCTGCAAACGATTCAGAATCTTGTAGTCTATATGATCAAGGGTATGCTTTTTCATTTTAACCTTACTCCTTCCATCTCTCTCGTTCGGTATTCTCGTATCTGTGTGCTCCGCTTTCCGTCTGTTCACTCCGTATCTCTTTCCTTTGTCTCTTTCTTTATCCTATCACGCCTTCTCCTCCGGGTCAACGCGTCCGTTCTTTTTTTCTTAATTTAATTAAGCAAACTTCACCTTTTGGTTATTTATTTAATGTTTTTGGCTTAAATAAATTAATATTTCTTGACTTCCTTTCGCCATCTTGACTTATATTCCGTTCCTTACTATTATGAATAAAGTTGATAATTTGAAAGCAAGTTACAGTCTGTGTCGCGGCAGACTCTTTTCATTATCACGCTCCTGCCGATTATAATACTCCACAGGGCAGAGACCTTTTTAACTAGCAGAAAAGGCATATTCCGATAAAGATATTTCATCCACATCAGAATATGCCTTTTTTGTTGTTATAGATCATTTTCTATTATCAGCCGCCTACCGCTTCCATGTGTCACGGAAAAGCAGCACTACGATCGGGAATACTTCCAATCTTCCCGCCAACATGTCCAGAATGAGCACCAGCTTGGACAGCCATGATAAGCTGCTGAAATTTCCCATTGGGCCAACCACACCGAGACCGGGTCCGATATTATTAAAGCAGGCAATAACCGAAGTAGTAGTCGTTACCAGATCGAAACCATTAATACTGACCAGCAGAATGGATACTGCCAACAGCAGAATATAAATGATCAGATATACATTGGCAGAACGGATTGTTTCATGATCCACTACTTTGCCATCCATTTTTATCTTCTTTACACTGCTCGGATGCAGGAGACATGCAATCTCCTTCTGGGCAGATTTGATATAAATAATAAATCGTGACACCTTCATACCGCCACCGGTACTTCCGGCGCAGGCGCCCACAAACATCAGCAGTACCAGGATCGTCTGTGATAAGATCGGCCACTGATTAAAATCAGCGGTTGCGAAACCGGTCGTTGTCATAACCGTCGCTACCTGGAATGCCGCATGCTTTAAGCTTCCGCCTACCGTTCCTATCAGATGGAAAATATCGATTGCAATTACAATTGTTGCCACTGCATAAAGTATCGTGTACCAGCGCACTTCTTCAATCGCAATCGCGTCTTTAAACTTCCGTATGAGCAGCAGAAAATAGAACTTAAAGTTCACACCGAACAAGAACATAAAAATTGTTACGATGATCTGCACATAACTGGTGTAACCGCTAAAGCCATCATTCTTGATTCCGAATCCGCCGGTACCTGCCGTTGCAAGACTCACACAGACCGCATGAAAGAAATCCAGTTTTCCGATCAGCAAAAGAATTATCTGCATTAAGGTCATGCCTATATACATAATGTATAGCAGACTGGCAGTTTTTTTCAGCTTCGGAACCAGCTTACCAAAGGACGGTCCCGGACTCTCAGCTTTCATCAGATACATATTGGCATTTGCACCTACCATGGGAAGTATCGTAACCATAAACACGATCACACCCATACCACCGATCCAGTTGCTGAAACACCGCCAGAAATTCATACAGTTCGGCAGATCTTCTACCGCCGTCAATATCGACGCTCCGGTTGTCGTATAACCGGAAACCATTTCAAATACCGCATCTATATAGTTCGGAACTTCCCCGCTGATACAAAGCGGTGCCGCACTGATCAGGCTGATGATGATCCAGCTCAATGCTACCAGTACAAACCCTTCCCTTGCATGCAGCTGTGTGTTCTTCGGCTTCTTTACGGTCAAGGCAATTCCGATCATACCGGTCACCACTGCCGCCAGCAGAAAACACCAACCGGATTTTTCCTGATATATCAGTGCTACCAGACTCGGAAGCAACAGAAATACCGCCTGAAAATTAAGCACCCAGCCCAATACATATATTAATATCTGATAATTCATAGAAATCCCTCACTTAATTCAATATTTCATCAATACCATTTAAGCCCCGGTTTGTCGTTACTACAATCACACTGTCTCCCGGCATAATCCGATCGCGCCCGGTCGGACGTATGATTTTTTTATTCCGATTAATACAGCAGATCAGGGTATTTTTCTTTGTCCGCAGCTCTCCCAAGGTTGCCCGTGTCACCTTTGCATCCTCTGCTACGTTAAATTCCAGTGCTTCTACCTTGTTGTCAACCATTCTGTACAGTGTTTCTACATTACTGCCATAAGAATTCTGCATAGAACGTACATAACGTATAATATATTCTGCTGTAATATCCTTCGGTGTCACAGTACTGCCAATCGGAAGTCCTCCGATAACATCCTCAAAGGACAACCGATTAATCCTGGTGATCACCTTCGCATTGGAGACCTTGTTCGCATATAGCGCCAGCAATAGATTCTCCTCATCATAATTCGTGATCGCAACCACAGCATCAGTAGTCTCGATATCCTCTTCCACCAGAAGCTGACGGTCAGTTGCATTTCCGTTAATGATCATTGCCTTCGGCAGGATCTCACTTAGTTCTGCACAGCGGTTTTCACTCTGTTCAATAATCTTCACCTGCACTCTGGCTTCTGTCAGGATCTTGCCTAAATAGTATCCCAGCGTTCCGCCGCCTGCAAGTAATACCTTTTTGATTGGTTTCTCTTTGATACCGATCTTATTCAAAAATCCATTCAATGTAGAAATCTGCATGGTGATATAAATCTTATCTCCCGCTTGTAGTACGAAGCTTCCATCCGGAATATAAACTTCCTTATCCCGTTCTACAATACAAACCAGAGCATCTGTTTCTACCTTAGATGAAAAATCAGCCAGCATCAGCTGATCCAGTACAGAATCTGCCGGTATCTCGATTTTCACAAGATTCACTCGTCCCTTTGCAAAGGTATCCACTTCCAATGCAGACGGGATCTGCATCAATCGTGATATTTCCTGTGCTGCCGCAAATTCCGGATTCACTGCCATCGATAATCCAAGTTCATCCCGGATATAATCAATCTCTGTGAAATACTGAGGGCTCCGGACTCTGGCAATCGTCTGACAGTTACCTGCTTTCTTGGCGATCAGGCAGGTCAGCATATTCACTTCATCATGATTGGTTACCGCAATCAGCAGATCCGCTTTATCGACCCCTGCCTCTAACTGCGCCCGATAACTGGTACTGTTTCCCTGTATGCCCATTACATCATACTGTGATGTAACCGTCTGTAAATTTTTACTATCATAATCCAAGACCGTGACTTCATGTCCCTCCGCTGTCAACTGCTCTGCCAGGGTACTTCCTACACCGCCACAACCGGCAATAATAATATTCATAATCTATACCTCTCCTGTATTACTATCCTGTTCAGACATCCGCCTGCTTCCATGTCATTACAGCTCTATCAGTTTTTTCGGTGAGTGCGACAGATTATCAAGTCCATTCTCCGTGATCACTACCATATCCTCGATCCGGACGCCTCCGAATCCCGGCAGATAAATTCCCGGTTCCACCGTCATTATCATATTCGGCATCAACACTGTAGTATCCCGCATATTACACGCAGGGCTTTCATGGATCTCCAGTCCGACACTATGTCCCAGTCCATGTCCAAAGTATTCTCCATATCCTCCGTCTGCAATAACATCTCTGGCAATCCGGTCCACTTCCTTGCATACCATACCTGCATGCAACAGACTTTCGACTGTGTGATTCGCCTTCCAGACCAGCTGATAAATCTCCTTCTGCTTGTCGTTGGCCTTTCCCAGGACAATCGTCCGCGTCATATCCGAACAGTATCCCTTGTATTTACAACCGAAGTCCATGGTAATAAAATCTCCGCATTCCACCTTTTTCTCAGACGGAATCGCATGTGGCATAGAGGAATGAATACCGGAGGCAACAATCGTATCAAAGGAGGTGCCGGAGGCTCCGCATTTCATCATCCGGTATTCCAACTCTGCCTGAATCTCAAGCTCCGTCATTCCCGGCTTAATAATATCCAGAATCTTTGTAAATGCTGCATCTCCGATAGCTTCTGCCTGCCGCAGATATCCGATTTCCTCCGGAGTCTTAATCTGGCGCAGTCGAGTAACTGCCACTCCTAGAGGGATCCATTCTTTTATTGCCGGAAGTCCTGTCTGATATTCCCGAAACGTACTGCAAAGCATTGACGCATCCTCATAACCGACTGTCAGAAGCTGTTCCCGTTCTATCCAGTCATTTAAGATATCCGTTGTCTTTCTCAGATGGTTGCATTCCTCTACCTGAAAATCACTCTCCTGCTTTGCCGCCTCCGTATAACGCGAATCTGTGATCAGCACCCGACTTTTTCGCGAGATCAGAAGAATCCCTTCTCCACCTCGAAAATGACTCACATACCGCATATTATATGGGTTGGTAATTAACATTGCATCTAAATGCATCTGATCCAGAATCTCTGTCAGCTTCATATGCATGCCTTCTTTCCTGTCCATTCTGCTGTTATGCCTGCTCCTTTGCAACTGCCTCTGCGCGCTCCGGCCGGATCATCTCATAGCCATAGCGCTCAAAATAAAATCCAAGTCTCTCATTTACTTTCTCGATCAGCTCCGGAGCATAATCATACTGATTGGTCTTATAATCCTTCATACTATCCATATATTCCTTAAAATACGGATATGCCTTGTCATAATTCTTAATGCCCAGCTGCTTGTAGATCTTCTCCAGATATTCCTCCTGGTTTTCCACAAAGTCTTCATATTTGATCTCTATTTTATCACATGGTGCCAGGTTATCCAGATCCCGGAATGCCCGTCTGTATACCCGCTCAAATATCAGACATACTCGATCTAGCAGATACTGGTCACTCACGCTCTCGGATAATGCATATTTATCCATCTCGATCCGGAACATATTCAGAGCAGAACGTACAACCGTATACGGATTCCGGTAAATATTAATAAATTTTGCTTTCGGATATGCCCGCTTCAGGAATGCGATCCGGGCTGTATTATCCGGACTCTTTAACAGCAGCTGCTTACCACCCTTGATATAGGTCAGCTTCTTTAACATATAATTATATACATGCCAGAACCGTTTCCGGTCCTTGCTGGATAACGCATCCGTAAAAATAGCTTCTACATACTTTGCACCTTTTCCGTGATCCGGAAATGCCATCATGTGACTGACCGACAGGTCGGTCAGGTTGGTGAAGCCATGTGCCTCTTCCATCGGAAGATCCAGTTCAAACTCCAGATTATCCATAGCTCTTGCACCCTTTAATCCATTCTTTGCCAAAGCAGTCAGCGGCTTCCGAAGCAGAATGCAGTTGCCAAACATAATCGTGCTGACCGGATCAAACCAACCGAACTGCGGATCTCTGGTCAACAAATTCTGTAGATAGGTCGTTCCGCTTCTCCAGAACCCGGTTACATAGATCGGGTCTTTTTTTATTTTTGTAAAATGAACCGGAATCCAGAATAACAAATATTCCAAATAAGCAAGCGGTGTTAAAACAGCACTTTCCAGTGTAATAACCGCCACCTGAGGATAGAACTCCTTATCTACTTTGTTCTCCTTCAACAGCTTCAGCCATACATCCATACGGATTCCGGATAACATATGTCCGAAATCTACCGGTCTTTTCCTCATATCTCATTCACTCCTTTTATTTTAATAAATCACATTAAACAGATTACATGCCATCAGAGAAACACCGATGGACATCAATACCTGCCAGACCATATGTATCTTTTTCCTTTGCATCACACAGACGCCGCAGACAATCACGATCATTAAAAATGCGATACTGCCATATCCCCAGCCGGCATTATCCTCTACCACACAATTGGTTCCGTACAAGGATATACCCACACTGATAAGCAATCCCGACACAATCGGTCGGATCAGATGATTCAGTGCCTGGATCATCTCCATCTTTCTCCATTTATCATATAGAATCTTCGCTATTCCAAACACTGCACAGGACATTCCGGTTGCGCTGGCAAAGCCTGCCAGAGCCGCCACGATTCCGCCCCATACGGTTCCGGTCTGATCAACACCCCACAGATAACCGATTCCGCTCAGCACCTTGCACAGAATAGACCCCGGCAGAATGTTAGCCATCGTAACGACACCACCGTAAAACTCATCTGCGGTTATCATACCTGAATCCACGAATAATCCCTGTGCAACCGACAGGTACGCATCTCCTCCGCCGAATGACATAATTGCCGACAGAAGCCCCTGTCCGGTAAAGGTCAGCGACTTCGGCATCATGATCCATGCCGGGAGTGACAATACCACCAGGAACCCAATCCATAGCAAAATTTCAACGATTATCTCTTTCCACTCACCAATGTGAAACGATTCCTTACTCCGGAAATTCATCACCAATCGCACCAGTCCCAACACCAGCATGCCGAGCATCAGACCTTTGGTAAACGTCGATGAGCCGATCAGATGGGAATCGCCGGTGGAAAACAGGAATATCAGGCTGATCACTCCGGCAATTACTGTCCACCAGGACTTAAACCGCCCGCCATTGCAAATGATCACAAAAAATGCCACAATAAAAATCTCAATCGTAGACACTCCAAAAATCGGTGTGTCCGTAATGCCACACAAGCGGAAGAAATTATCTTCTCCATTAAACATCCATACTAGAAGGATCACTATCGCCGCCAGAATCATTCCACCCCGATTGTTCTTCGCCTTCTTTAAGGTTGTCAGTATATATTGTCCCAATATCACAATGATATAAGCGGTAATTCCGACGGATGCATAGCACATCTGCGTTGTCAGTTTTTCTCCGACCATCGTGGCAAACATCAGAAATAACGTTGTCAGCATTGCTCCGGGCAACGCCATTGCAGATGCTGCCGCAAACATTCCGGCTGTCCCACAGGTAGTTTTTCCGATGCCGGCCGCTATCTCAACCGGCAAAGCTCCCGGCGTAATGCTGGCTGCCACAATATCACTGTCCAGTTCATCCTCTGTAATCAGGCCTTTATCCTGCACTGCCTCCTTCTGCAAAACCGGAATCAGCGCACTGCCTCCTCCAAATCCGATGCAGCCAATCTTCAGCATGGATAAAACCAGAGTTGCAAACTTCTTTTTCATGACCCCTTTTGTCACTTTCTGCATGCTAATTCTCTTTCAAATGCTGTAACAGCTGTGTTACTGCCTGTTCTACCGACAGATCGGTAGTATCAATCTGAACCTCCGGCTGCTCCGGTTCCTCATATGGGCTTGAAATACCGGTAAATACCGGAATCTCACCACTTCTTGCCTTCTTGTATAGACCCTTTACATCCCGGTTCTCACATTCCTCTAACGGCGTGCTGACATAGATTTCCACAAAATCTTCTCCGATAATGGAGCGTGCCAGCTCCCGGTCTTTCCGAAATGGTGAAATGAAGGATGTCAGAACGATCAACCCTGCATCATTCATCAACTTTGCCACTTCTGCAATTCGTCTAATATTTTCTGTACGATCTTCATCAGAAAATCCCAGATCACGATTTAATCCCATTCGGATATTATCTCCATCTAACAGCATGGTATGCTTGCCCATTGCTGTCAACCGAATCTCCAGCTCATTGGCCAGTGTTGACTTTCCGGATCCTGACAACCCGGTAAACCAGAATGTCGCCGCCTTCTGATGCAGCTGTTTCTCACGGACTTCCTTTGTAATATCTGAATTCTGCCAGGTCAGATTATCAAACTGCGTTAACGGCTGCTCGATCACACCGCAGGCAGATGTCATGTTGGTAATACGGTCGATCAGGATCAATCCGCCCAATGCTTCGTTTTCTGCAAATTTTTCAAATACGATCTTTTCCGTTGTCAGGATACTGCAGGATACGATTCCGTTTTTCTCTACCTGCGTAACCGAAATATGTTCTCCTGTATTTACATCAATCTTATATTCAATCTTAACCACACGGGCCGGAATCTTCCTGGTTCCAAGCTTCAGCATATATTCCTTGCCCTCTACCAGCGGAACATCATCCATCCACAGCATCGTCACACGGAACATATTTCCAACGACCGGTGCCTGCCCTTTCACGATCACACAGCCTCTGGAGCAGTCAATCTCCCTATCCAGGCAGATCGTTACTGGCTGTCCCTTTATAATCTCCTCTGTATCCTCACCGGCTGCCAGAAGTCTGGATACCGATGCCTGTTCTCCACTCGGATATACCGTGATCACATCGCCGATTCGAAGGCTTCCTGCCTCCACCTGTCCCTGGAAGCCACGGAAGGTATGGTTCGGTCGGCTTACACGCTGCACCGGTAACACAAAATCATCCTCAGCATTGTTGGTATCCAGCTCCAGATCCTCCAGATAAGACAAGAGTGTCGGCCCCTGATACCAGTCCATATGTTCAGAATCGGTTGTAATATTATCACCGACTGTTGCCGAAACCGGAATGACCGCCATGCTGTTGCATGGAAAGATCTGCACAAACTCCTCCAGCTCTTTCTTAATATTCCGGAATACAGACTCCTGATACTCTGCCAGATCCATCTTATTGACAATAAAAATAAAATCACGGATGCCCATCAGAGAACAGATCCTGGTATGTCTGCGGGTCTGCACCAGCACACCCTTCGTTGCATCCAGCAGGATAACTGCTGCATCCGCAAAAGAAGCTCCGACTGCCATATTTCTCGTATATTCTTCATGGCCCGGTGTATCTGCTACGATAAAGCTTCTCTTCGAGGTCGTAAAATAGCGATATGCCACATCAATCGTAATGCCCTGCTCCCGTTCTGCCATCAATCCGTCTAATAGCAGAGAATAATCCAGGCTTCCATCCGTACTTCCAACCTTACTTTCCAGTTCCAGTGCACGTTCCTGATCCGCAAAGAGCAGCTTGGAATCATACAGCATATGCCCGATCAAAGTTGATTTACCATCATCTACACTACCGCAGGTAATGAATTTTAACAGTTCCTTCATCTCTAAAAGTATCCTTCCCTTTTTCTTCGCTCCATACTGCCGGCTCCCTCATGGTCGATCACCCGGCTGGTCCGTTCTGAATTCACGGCTCCCAGCGTCTCCTCCACAATTGCCTCCAGTGTATCTGCATCCGACTCTACGCCTCCGGTCAGCGGATAACATCCTAATGTCCGGAACCGCACCTTCTTCATCTGAACTTCTTCTCCCGGTAGCAGCCGCATCCGGTCATCATCCACCATAATGATATTTCCATCCCGGTATACCACCGGCCGTTCCTTTGCAAAATAAAGGGATACAATATCAATCTTTTCTCTCAATATATACTGCCAGATATCATTCTCGGTCCAGTTGGATAACGGGAACACCCGCATGCTCTCACCCTTATGGATCTGTGTATTATATAACTTCCACATCTCCGGCCGCTGATTTTTCGGATCCCATGCATGCTCTGCATTCCGAAATGAGAAGATCCTCTCCTTTGCTCTGGACTTCTCTTCATCTCTTCTGCCACCGCCAAATGCCGCAGTAAATCCGTACTTGTTTAACCCCTGCTTTAGCGCCTGCGTTTTCATAATATCTGTGTAAGAAGCGCCATGATCAAACGGATTAATTCCGGCCTTTACCCCTTCTTCATTCGTATAAACAATCATATCGATCCCTAATTCCTTCGCCTTGCGGTCCCGAAACTCTGTCATCTCTTTAAACTTCCAGGTGGTATCAATATGCATAAACGGAAATGGCGGTTTCTCCGGATAAAATGCCTTCATTGCCAGATGAAGCATAACTGAACTATCTTTTCCTATTGAGTACAGCATAACCGGCTTCTCACATTCTGCTGCCACTTCCCGAATAATATAGATTGCTTCTGCTTCTAATTTATCCAAATGGGATAATGTTTTCATGTTTTTGCACCTCTTATTGTATTTTCGCAACTTTTCCACTGCTTTCCGGTCTCCGTAACCGGATCCGAATGCAAATCTGATAAAAATACTGCTTATTGCCTTGGGACATTATAACATAGTTTATAAGAAATAGGAATTATATTCCTCTTTTTGAAAGTAAAATTTCAGTAAAGGATACGCTGCTCCTTTTCCCTTGCCATAATAAGCAAAAGCCCTGTTGATTCCCGATTCAGAAATCAACAGGGCCAGATCATTCACTTGTTAATTGCCGGATGTCGGCATATATGGAATCAGGCGCTGTGCCAGCTCCGAAATTGACATGGTCTGTAACCATACCTTACCCGGACCGGTCAGAGTGGTCAGGAATAATCCCTCACCGCCAAACAATACATTTTTAAAGCCTTTTACCATCTGAGAATTATAAGTCACCGTGCTTTCCCATGCGGCTACATTGCCGGTATCGATCACCAGCTTCTGACCTGCTGCCAGCTCGATTTCCCGGATTGCACCATCCAGCTCACAGAATACCAGTCCCTGACCGGTGTACTGTTGCAGAACAAATCCCTCACCGCCGAACAGTCCGCCTTTTGCGTTGGTAACAAACGCCTTCAGTTCTACTCCCGGTGTTGCACAAAGGAATGCACCCTTCTGTGCCACAATTGTATAACTCGGCGAGATCTCAAACGTCTTGATCTGACCCGGCACCGAACTTGCCAGTGTGATCTGCTGTTCCGGCGCCTTTGCTGTATATGTAGCCATGAACAGAGACTCTCCGCTGAACATTCGACCAAAGCCCTTCATCAGGCCGCCCTTCATATTCGTTGTCATCTCAATCTGATCTGTCATCCAGCTCATACCACCGGACTGTGTGTAAATGCTCTCTCCTGCCTCTAAGGACAGAGTCACTGCAGGCATCATATCGCCCCATACTTCATACCTCATAGTATACTTCCTCCTCAATTTTTTTATTACTTCCAGTATAACGAACCATTCTTTCTCCTGTCAATGCATGAATTGTTTCGATTTCCTTACAATCCGCTACCAGCCAAACGGAATCCCGATCAACCGGACAATAAAGCATACGATCCACGCAATCGCACACTGCATAAGCACAAGCAGGACCGCTCCCTTCGTGCCAAGCTCTCGTTTTACTGCTGCGATTGCTGCGATACAAGGCGTATAAAGCAGTGAGAACACCAGAAAGATAATTGCCGTAAACGGTGTAAATAGAGTACTTAATGGTTTTTCTCCCAGCAATACATTCAGCGTGCTTACCACACTTTCCTTTGCCGTAAAGCCTGTGATCAAAGCCGTTGATATCCTCCAGTCACCCAGGCCAAGCGGTTTCAGCAATGGTGCGATCAGACCTCCGATCAACGCCAGAAGGCTCTGGGATGAATCCGTCACCACATTCAGTCGAAGATCAAAGCTCTGCAGAAACCAGATAATTACCGATGCGAGAAAAATGACTGTAAAAGCCTTTGTTATAAAGTCCTTCGCTTTCTCTCCGATCAGCCTTACTACACTTTTGGGACTCGGAAACCGATAGTTCGGCAGTTCCATAACAAACGGGACCGGTTCTCCCTTAAATGCACTTCCTTTCAGGATAAATGCAAACAATATTGCCATGACGATGCCGCCAAAATAAAGTCCGATCATCACCAGCGCCGCATGCTTCGGAAAGAACGCGGCCGCAAACAGACTATAAATCGGAAGCTTTGCAGAACAACTCATAAACGGTGTCAGCAGAATTGTCATTTTCCGGTCACGATCCGATGGCAGGGTCCTGGTTGCCATAATTGCCGGAACCGAGCATCCAAACCCCATCAGCATCGGGACAAAACTACGGCCGGACAAACCGATCTTACGTAACGGACGATCCATAACAAATGCCACACGGGCCATATAACCACTATCCTCCAGAATGGATAAAAAGAAGAACAGGACAACGATCGTCGGCAGGAAACTCAGCACACTTCCGACTCCGGTAAATATGCCGTCAATGATCAGCGATCGCACAACCGGATTAATTCCATATGCAATCAGCCCCTGATTACATATATCCGTGAACCAGTTGATCAAAAGCTCCAGCCAGTCCGACAAATACTTCCCGATCAACCCGAATGTCAGATAAAATACCAGCGCCATAATGCAGACAAAGGTCGGGATCGCCGTATATTTACCGGTCAGGATTCGGTCTATATTCATACTGCGAACATGTTCTTTGCTTTCACTTGGCTTCACCACCGTCTGTTCGCAAAGCTCCTCAATAAACTGAAACCGCATATCCGCCAGGGCTGCCATACGATCTTTACCGCTCTCTTCCTCCATCTGCGTAATAATATGCTCCAGTGTTTCCTTCTCATTCTGATCCAGACGAAGTGCCTCCAGGATCAGTTCATCCCCTTCTACCAGCTTCGTTGCCGCAAATCTTCTCGGTATCCGGTATTTTACGGCATGATCCTCGATCAAGTGTATGATTGCATGAATACACCGGTGCATAGCGCCCTGATCATCGCCGTTCGCATCACAGAAATCAAGACGTCCCGGCCGTTCCCGGTATCTTGCTACATGAATCGCATGTTCCACCAGCTCATCAATACCCTCATTCTTTGCTGCAGAAATCGGCACAACCGGAATTCCTAATGCGGCTTCCAGCTCGTTCACACGGATCGTTCCACCATTTTCCCGTACTTCGTCCATCATATTTAATGCTATTACCATTGGAATATCTAGCTCGATCAGCTGCATCGTCAGATACAGATTCCGTTCAATATTCGTTCCGTCCAGAATATTAATGATTCCTCTCGGGCGGTCTTTTAACAGATACTCTCTGGTCACGATCTCTTCATTGGTATACGGAGACAGCGAATAAATGCCCGGCAGATCTACTACGGTAGCTTCCGGATGATTCCTGATCTGTCCGTCTTTCCGGTCCACAGTCACACCCGGGAAATTTCCGACATGCTGCTTTGCTCCGGTCAGCTGATTAAACAATGTCGTCTTACCGCAATTCTGATTACCGGCCAATGCAAATGTGATCGGTTCTCCTTCCGGGATCTCATTTCCCCGTACCTGCGTTTTATATACCTTCCGTTTCCGTTCTTCTTCTCCGACGCCCGGATGTGAGATTTCAGCCGCCGCTACGTTTTTCCGCCTGTATTCATGGGCATTATGAATATCCTTTAAGCTGATATTCGCCGCATCTGCTTTCCGCAATGTCAGTTCATATCCCCGCACCCGCAGCTCCAACGGATCTCCCATCGGAGCAATTTTAACTAAAGTCACCTCCGTATTCGGTGTCAGCCCCATATCCAATATGTGCTTCCGAAGCGAAGGTGACTTACAGTTAACTTCTTCTATAATTGCATCTTTTCCAACTTCTAATTCATCCAGTGTCATCTTTATCCCTCTTATCTCATATAACGCATCTTTCTTCTCCCATTATGTGAGCCGGGAATAAAAATTGCAATAGTTATTGATATTTTTTATCAATAATTGTTTATGCGTTTTTCAGATCTTCCTGATCCAGTAGCCGGATATCACTTTTTCCGAGCATCTCAGCTGCTTCCTCCACCTGTTTTACTTTCAGGATCAGATATGCGGAATCGCTCTTTCCGGTATTAAAGTCATATAAATACTCCAGATTGATCCCCGCTTCCTCCAGCAGTGTCAATACGCGGTAGAGACTACCCGGTTCATCCGGGATCGCCACTGCCAGCACTGGTGTGATCGAGAAAATATATCCCTGTGCCTTCAGTGTTGTGGCTGCCAGATAAGAATCATTCACAATCACACGCAATACTCCGAAATCTTTGGTGTCCGCCAATGAGATTGCATGCAGACTAACCCCTGCGTCTGCCAGAACCTTTGTCACTTCAGCCAGATTTCCGATCTTATTTTCCACAAAAATAGATATCTGCTTTACCGTCATACCATCTACCTCCTCTTTGCCTTATGCCTGATACAGGTTACGCTTGTCAATGACACGTACGGCTTTTCCTTCGCTGCGTGCGATTGTCTTCGGTGCCACCAGCTTCACATCTGCATAAATACCAAGCATTGCCTTTAATGCACTTACCAGTTGCTTCTCCCTGCCGGAAATCTCGCTGATAGAATCAGAGAACATCTCCGGAGTCATCTCAACCCGAACTTCCAGGTTATCACTGTTATTTACTCTGGTTACAATAATCTGATAATTTGCCGGATATCCCTTATTCAGAAGAACTGTCTCAATCTGAGATGGGAATACGTTAACGCCCTTGATGATCAGCATATCATCGCTACGTCCCAATGGCTTTGTCATCTTAACATGTGTTCTGCCACACGAACATTTCTTATGACTCAGGATACCGATATCTCTTGTCCGGTAACGCAGTAACGGGAACGCCTCTTTCGTAATACTCGTAAATACCAGCTCACCCTTCTCGCCGTCCGGAAGTACTTCTCCGGTAACCGGATTAATAACCTCTGCAATAAAATGATCTTCATTTACATGCATACCGGCCTGTTCTTCACATTCAAAGGATACACCCGGTCCGGAAATCTCTGTCAAGCCGTAAATATCATATGCCTTGATGCCAAGCTTCTTCTCGATATCATGACGCATCTCCTCGGTCCATGCCTCTGCGCCGAAAATACCTGCCTTCAGCTTAATCTTATCCCGCAATCCGCGTTCAATGATCGTCTCTGCCAGATATGCCGCATAGGATGGAGTACAACAGAGAATCGTAGATCCCAGATCTGTCATAAACTGAATCTGTCGATCGGTATTGCCGGATGACATTGGCAGCGTCAGAGAGCCAAGTCTGTGGGAACCGCCATTTAATCCTGCACCGCCGGTAAACAATCCGAATCCATAGCTGACATGTACCACATCATCCTTGGTACCTCCTGCTGCCACGATTGCTCTTGCGCAGCATTCTTCCCATAAATCAATGTCATGCTGTGTATAAAATGCAACGACACGCCGTCCGGTCGTACCGCTGGTTGACTGGATACGTACACAGTCTGAAAGCGGCATAGCCAGCAGACCATATGGATATTCGTCTCTCAAATCATCCTTCGTTATGAACGGAAGCTTATGCAGATCCTCCACACCTTTAATATCTTCCGGTTTCAGTCCCTTCTCATCCATTCGTTTCCGGTACATCTCCACATTATCATAGACATGTCTTACCTGCTTTACCAGACGTTCATCCTGCCATGCCCGAATCTGATCCTGTGATGCGCACTCAATCTCAGGCTGAAAATAGTTCCCCATGTTTGTATCCTCCACATTTGTAATTTAAATATTTTACGCACTGCAATATTCTATTTTCAGAATATCATTTTATCCTCTATTTCACAAGTCCCGAACGATTGATCGCACTGATCAATGCATATGCAGATGCATCAATAATATCATTCCGGATACCGGCGCCCCATGCCACAGCTCCGTCTTTCCGTTCGATTCCTACATAAGCACACGCCTGAGAATTAGACCCTACCTGCAATGCGTGCTCCTCGTAGCAGATCAATGAGAAGTCAATCTTGAAATGCTTCTTGATCGCATTGGCAATCGCATCCAGACGTCCGTTGCCTTTTCCATGATATACTTTCTTTGCGCCATCGACCTCAATGGTGATCTCTGCCGTAAATTCCTCGCCCTGTGTGAAATGCGCCTCTAATAACTGAATTGGGCTGCCGATATTTACATACGTCTTCTGGAAGATGTCAAGCACCTCACTTGCCTCCAGCTCCTTATGCATATGATCGGAAACTTCCTTAACCGTATATCCAAGGTCCTCCCGCATCTTCGGTGGAAGATCAAAGCCATACTTCTGCTCCAGAATATAACCGATACCGCCCTTACCGGACTGGCTGTTGATACGGATAACATCCCCATCGTACCGTCTGCCAACATCCTTTGGATCCAGCGGAAGATATGGTACGGTCCACTGTTTCAGATGTTTCTCTTCTCTCCACTTCATACCCTTGGCAATTGCATCCTGATGTGAGCCGGAGAATGCGGCAAACACCAGCTGGCCTGTATATGGCGAGCGCTCATATACATGCATTCTGGTCACACGCTCATATAACTCTGTCAATTCCGGTATATTACTGAAGTCAAGCTTTGGATCCACTCCATGTGTATACATATTCATAGCCAATGTAATAATATCTACGTTACCGGTACGCTCACCATTGCCAAACAAGGTACCCTCGATCCGGTCCGCACCTGCCAGAATGCCAAGCTCTGCATCTGCCACACCGCATCCACGATCGTTGTGCGGATGAAGAGAAAGAATCACATTCTCACGGCACTTCATATTCTCACTCATGTACTCAATCTGACCGGCATACACATGCGGAAGTGACATTTCCACGGTTGCCGGCAGATTAATGATCACCTTATTATCCGGTGTCGGCTGCCATACATCAATCACTGCATTGCAAACCTCCAATGCATATTCCGGCTCGGTTCCGGTAAAACTCTCCGGTGAATACTCAAACTGGAAATTTCCTCCATCTTCTTCAGCCAGCTGTTTCAAAAGCTTTGCTCCGGAAACCGCAATCTCCAGAATCTCCTGCTTTGATTTCTTAAATACCTGCTCCCGCTGTGCCAATGAAGTCGAATTATACAAATGTACCACTGCATGTTTACACCCGCGGACAGCCTCAAACGTTTTCTTAATAATATGCTCTCTGGACTGAGTCAATACCTGAACCGTCACATCATCCGGAATCAGGTCCTGCTCAATCAGAGTACGAAGGAACTCATACTCTGTCTCTGATGCTGCCGGGAATCCAACCTCAATCTCCTTGAATCCCACTTTCACCAGCATCTTAAAAAATTCTACTTTTTCTTCCAGACTCATTGGCACGATCAATGCCTGATTTCCGTCACGCAAATCTACAGAACACCATGCCGGGGCATGATCAATATACTCCTTATGTGTCCATTTCAAACACTCCATCGGCGGCATAAAATAGCCTCTCTGATACTTCTGATAATTTTTCATTTTTTACCTCCTATCTACCGTATCCTATGTGAAAAGCCGGTATCACATGCTTCCCGGGAAGCCATCCTATACAAAAAAAGAAAAAGCTCCCAACATCTCTCCGTTAGAGACGTAAGGAACTCACGCGGTACCACTCTAATTCATACTTCTGTATGCACTCTCACAGATACGAACCTGAAACTTATTGGCAATCATAAAACTTAATCCTGATCACCCGGTCTTATATCCTACTGAAATAACGGTCAGTCACCGGCAAAGCCTACTTCTGAATCTATCCTTCAGCCCGCTGCTCAAAGGCCAGTTCAAACTTATTCCACAACTGTCTCACACCAACCGACAGCTCTCTGAATCCTTCCTAAGTTCTACTATTCCTTGTCCTTGCATTTATAAGTTTAACTTAGCATAAAATCAGAGAGCTGTCAATGACCTTATTCATCCAACCGGAAAATCTCCATCCGGTGCTCCAGTTCCTCTGCAATCCGGCGTAACTGATTTACATTCTCGGAAATCTGAGAAACAATATCGTTCACCTCTGTTACAGATGCCGAAGTCTCCTGCGTGCCGGCTGCATTTTCCTCTGCGATCGCAGTCAGATTCTGTACAATATCTACTACGTTTACTCTTGCCTCATCCAGACTCTTCGTCCGGTCTGCGATATTTCCGACACCCCGGTTCGACTTATCGATTGCTGCAAATAACTGTTCAAACTGCCGACCCATCTGATGAATATTTTTATTCTGAACCTCCATGATTTCCATAACTTCGTTCATGGTATCCACTGCCTTCCCGGAATCCGAGATCAATAATGTAATAATCTCTCCGATCTGCCTTGCCGACTCATTGGACTGTTCTGCAAGTTTCTGGATCTGGGATGCCACAACCGCAAACCCTCTTCCCTGTTCACCGGCTCTGGCCGCCTCAATGGATGCGTTCAGCGACAGAAGATTCGTCTGCTCCGCAATAAATGTGATAAGTTCTGTTGCCTCACGGATTTTCAAAGCCGACTCATTGGTTGTATTTGTCTGCTGATAGATCAGATCGATCGACTCCTTAGCCTTATGATTGATCTCTTCCAGATCCGATAATGTCTTAGATGCATCATCCCCCGACTGCTTCATGGCATTTGCATACAGGTACAGGTTCTCAACCTCCTGGTTCGTATCCTCTACCATATTGCCCATCCGGATAACATTTTCCGTTGCCTTCTGCGTATCTTCCGCCTGCGAGCTCGCTCCTTCTGCGATTTCATAAACTGCGCGTTCCACCTGCTCTATGTTGTTCAATGTTTCCTTTGTATGCTCGTCCAACGATGCCGCAGTTGTATGAATATTATTACTCTGCGTCTTAATCTCTGTCACGATTGCATGGAACTGCTCTCTGACTCCGCCAATAGACCGTCCCAGAAGCCCAACCTCATCCCGGCGTTGTCCAATCCGTTCCCGCCTGTCATCATCACGCAGATCCAGAGTTGAAAAGCGATCTGCAATCTCTGCCATCTCCTTGATCGGCTTTGTGATAATTACTGAACAGAACAATGCGATCACAACACATATCACAAATGCAATCAATGTGCTGAACAGCGTTTTCAATAAAATACTCTGAATATCGGATGTGATCTCAGCTTTATCTGCGGATATGATCAGCAAAAATCCATGTTCCACATCCGGATATATGCCTGCATACTTAATCGCACCACGGAAATCATATTCATATACAGATGTCTCCTGTGGTTTCCCATCCCTAATATCCGCCAGCATCTGTTTTACAACCGCATTTTCCACCGAAACACCGATTTTCTCTGCAATCGGATGATATAACATCGTTCCGTCCAGATCCACTACATAAGCATAGCTGCTTTCTTTTCCGTTAATACTGATCTCCTTCAACAGATCCTGTACTTCCGGTGTCGATACGACATCGAGCCCCCCTTCCGTCACATATTCTCCCAGCATCCTGCCGTATGCCATTGCTACATCCTTCATGTAACTGCTCTGCATTGCTGAAAAATTCTTCGTGATCAACGGACGAATTGTAAACAATACCGTCAATGCACATATCAATACCGTCACTACGATCATGATCAGAATCCTGCTCCTTATAGAATGTGCAAAATTAATCCTGGTCTGAACCCTCTGTTGTAATTCTTCCGTTAAATCTTCCTGTTTCATCATAGAATGTCCCCCTGTTTTCATTGATTTTCCGAGAAATTGTATAACCGCCTGTGAAGATAGATTTTAAGACTTTTTAATAAATTCCCCTCACGATTTTGGCAATATTTTACAACAAAATTGCAAAAAAATCAAGATACTATACATTGTGTACAATATCCTGATTTCACTTTCTTTTATTTGGCCTATAAATCCCACAATTTTATAAGTTCCTGTATCTATCTCAGAACTCATACCGCACAAGCTCACAGTTCTTAATTCCGAATGCTGCAAACTCTTCATTACTCATATCCGTAAAATAAGACTGTACTGCTCTGGAAATTCCATTGTGTGCTACCAACAGATAGCAGATTTCATCCGATTCTTCCTTAATATCATCCAGCAGATTATAAATCCTCTGGCACAGGTGAAGCATCGTTTCCCCTCCTTCGTATCCGGATATAAAATTCATCTTCGCCCTGCGGAATTCCTCCCCATTTCGGGGAGTTGACTCATATTTTCCAAAGTTCTGCTCGATCAGACGCGGTTCCATCTGCCGAGGAATACCTGTCACTTCTGATATATGCCTGGCTGTTTCTGCCGCACGGATAAGCGGAGAGTACAGAATCTTATCAATGCGAATTCCCTGCGCCGCAATCTGTTCCCCCAGCTGGACAGCCTGTTGATGCCCCAGTTCCGTTAATGCAATATCCGTGGCACCGCAGATCTTATTTTCCACATTCCAGACAGTCTGCCCATGCCTTGTAAAATAAAAATATCCCATATCTGTTTCCCTTCTCGTCTGTTATTTTTCGATCTGTTACTTGCTTGATCAATGCCTGTCATCCTAATCTCTATAATCTCATGATAATCTCTCTGGCAACAGTTTCCTCGATTGGAGTTGCAAACACTCCCGGTTCAAACTCTACGATATCTCCGATTCCTTTCTGGATCACAAACCGGAGTTTTCCATCCCGTACTTTCTTATCCGTATATAATTTTCTGACCAGTGCCTCGCGGTCAATATACTCCGGAATCGCAACCGGCAGCTTCGCTTTTTCCAGCAGCCGTACCACCGCCTGTTTCTCTTCTTCCGTAACATATCCCAGTTTCTGTGCCAGCTCTGCTTCCGCCACCAGGCCGATAGACACTGCCTCTCCATGCAGCAGCCGGTAATCACTGACCGTTTCGATCGCTCTTCCTACCGTATGGCCCAGATTCAGCACTTCTCTTAGCCCGCTTTCTCTCTCATCCTTCATAACCACCTGATATTTCACACGGCAATTCACTTCTGCTATATGTTCACAGACCGTCTGCTCGCAGGCAAGAATCTCCTCCATATGTGCATCCAGATATGCAAAAAACTCCCGGTCTGCCAGAATCGCATGCTTGATCGTCTCTGCCATTCCGCTTGACATCTGACGTGCCGGAAGTGTCTTCCAGGTTGCAATATCCAGATATACCTTCTCAGGCTGATTAAACAATCCGATCAGATTCGTTGCCAACGGAGTATCGACAGCTGTCTTGCCGCCCACAGATGCGTCTGCCGCTGCCAGAAGCGTTGTTGCATAATTAATGAACGGAACACCCCTTCCATATGTACCGGCTACAAATCCGGCAAGATCCGTCACGACGCCGCCCCCCACTGCGATAATGCAGCAGTCCCTGCGGTATCCTTTTGCAAGCATAGCATCCTCTACTTCTTCCTTTGTCCTGCGTGTCTTGCTTGTCTCTCCTGCCGGGAATACGAACAAGTCAGCCTGATAACCGGCTTCGGTCAGTTTCCGATAAATATCTCTTCCATATAATGGTTCTACTGTACTGTCCGTTATAACCGCAAATTTATGAATTCTTCCAACCAGTCCGTCCTGAATATCCTTTATAAGCTGATCCTCCAGGTCAAAGCCGATCTCAATATCATAACTATCATCCACTACCTTTTTTAATTCCACGCGAAATGTTTCCATTCTGCCCTCCATTCTGTCTGCTGTTTCCTGCGACTATGCCATTATTCTTCTGTACTTTCCGATGTCACTTCTTCTGTTGCCTCCGAAGCTTCCCGCCGGATCAGTTCTACTCTGTCATACCCGGTCTCCGTTTGCAGCCACCGGATAATGGTCTGTTCTTCCTCTTCGCTTAACGGTTCTTCGGTCTCTGCTACAAAGAAAACATAATCTCCCTGTACATCCGACATCACTCCGCAACTTCCGGCCGTTATTTTTGTAAAGACCGCCTGTGCTTTCTTTACAATCTCCTTACTATCGACTGCTTCCTCCTGTGCAAGTTCATAATTATGAATATCCTTTTCCATATTTTTAATCTGCTTGTTTGCGTCTGCTAACTGACTCTGCAGCTCGGATATCCGGTTTTCCTGAACCGCAATCGTGATTTTATCTGTATCCGTCTCTGTGCCGTCTACATTTTCCAGAATTGAATTCTGCGTCACACGTAACGTATAACCATCCAGGTTATAATCCGGTAATGCTTTTTCCAGTGTTGCGATCGCATCATCGGAAATCGGAGTTCCGACTAATGAAACCGAAATCTTCTTCTCCTGTTTGTTCACACTGCTCTGTACCAGCTGTGTATCCGGAAACGAGAACTCGTTATTTAGATAACCGGATACATTCCGATCCAGTACTGAGTCGCGAACCGTCGCCATACCTATGTAAACACTTGGGATGATTGTAACAATTGTAATGGCTAGTATGATCCGGTTGATCCGTTTCTGCTTCTTTTCACTGATATGGGTATGACGCGGTGCGCCAAGAATCAGGGCAACAAATGCAGAAGATAACATAATAAACAATGTATTGATCAGAAACAGATAAAAGGCACCGAAAATAAACTGTGGCTGCAAGGATGCGATTCCGTATCCTGCCGTACACAAAGGCGGCATTAACGCAGTCGCGATTGCCACACCCGGTATCACATTGCCTTTTTTCTTTCTGGTATTTCCAATCATTCCGGCAATACCACCAAAAAGTGCGATCAGAACATCCCAAAGCGTCGGACTGGTTCTGGCAATCATTTCAGAAGTCGGTGTCTCTAACGGACTGATCACAAAATATAACGTAGAAGCCGCTAAGCTGATCGCCACCTGCGTTCCAAAGCGGATCAATGACTTTTTAAATAAAGAAAAATCCCGTACTGCCAGAGAAAAACCCATCGTAATAATTCCGCTCATCAGCGGTGAAATCAGCATGGCTCCAATGATGACTGCTGTTGAATTCACATTTAATCCAATCGAGGCAATCAGTGCCGCCATCATAAGGATCCACATGTTTGCTCCATGGATGACGGTATTTTCCTCCATCATGGCATCGATTTCCTCATAGCTCATCATATCATCCCGAATATTAAATACATCGTACAAATATTTCCGTATGCCACTTCGGGACTTTTCAATTATCTCCGGTTCTTTATGTTCCATTCATTCGCCCTCTTTTCAAATTCTTCTACAACTATAATATAAATCGACCTCTTTGACAACTGCTGCCTCGTCAAATAAATACAAAAAAAGACCTATGACAAACCTGTCATAAGTCCTTGACATGAGACACGGGGGATTCGAACCCCCGACAACTTGATTAAAAGTCAAGTGCTCTACCACCTGAGCTAGTATCCCATACTATTTTCTCCCACACAGACACCTGTCTGTAACTGGGCTAGCTGGATTCGAACCAGCGAATGCAGGAGTCAAAGTCCTGTGCCTTACCGCTTGGCGATACCCCATCATTTCAAGACACATTTTGAATTATTGCCTAACCACTTGGCTATTTACGCACCCTGAGCATAAAACTGGATTCGAACCAGCGTTAATAATTTGCTATAAGCAAAATTTGCTGTATGTGTCTTAAAAGATATTTCTTAAATTTTTAAAAGAGAGGTTTTTAATTAACAAGACTCGTAAAGTTCTAATAGTAATCCTATCAATAATCCCTATTTACTTCAACTCAAATTATTGGTCATCGGCTGGAGCCGGACTACCGGCGTTTTTGTTTTCCTTTTAACTGTATTAAAAGAAATTTGCTGATCCGAGTCTATTATATTTTAATAATCGGGTGGATTTGCACTCGCCTTACTTCTGTAACCTACAGAACCCTCAGAAGATAAACTTCCTTAGCACCTTGCAATTATTACTTACTTTATATATTTATTATATCATTTATTTTATAAAAAATCAAATGATATAATGCCTGGCGTTTCAGGTACTTTTTAACCCTAACTTGCGGGATGCCGCAAGGTCTGATATTCACGCGTGCTCCTTTAGTACCATGGGGCTTAGGTCTCGACCAAGTAGCGGTACTCATTTCATAGCCGGGGCTCTTGGAAGATGGTTTAGTTCGTTTTATACCGCCTACTCCTTAGGGCGGGAGTCCTATGGAATGGATTCAAACCATTCTAATAGTTATATATTCTCGATTGTACTTATTAAAATACTCATAATGTTTTTCCTGACTATTATCATTATTTTCTTAAAACAGTTTACTCTCTATCTTCAAACCTTTTCTTAACGATACCCAAGTGTTTTTCTAAGATATTCCAGCCAGTTGAAATAAATAGAAATCAATCGTGCATAGGATAATATATACTTTTTAATACTTGGTGTGCTATTACGCCAAAAGAGAATCCATCCTTACCAGTTACGGGGTGACTTCATACTTCTTTTCCAGATGTGTGCGGTTTTAGATAAATATTCTGGATTTTAACTTATCATCCTTCTTACTCCTACTTGAAGAAGCCTCACACATAAAAGCTCTACTCTTTAAAAGATAGCTGCTTCTAAGCCAACTTTCCAAGCATTAATCGGAATGGCGGGATTCGAACCCACGACCTCTTCATCCCAAATGAAGCGTGCTACCAAGCTGCACCACATTCCGTTTTAATTCTCAAGACGAAATCCTCCCATGAGGACAAGATACAATCAGGAGTCGAACCTGAAGGTTTTTAGTATGTGCAGTATATTCTTTTAACTAAATGTATTGCAGACTTCGTCTTTCGGTCAATAAAGTCTTTTCTTTCTTTACCGCCACCTCATTCTTTAGACGGAAGAAATTTCAAAACTGATTGGAAAGAGTACCTTTATTAACTTATATATTTATTATAACATTTATTTTTATAAAAATCAATTTATTTTATTTTTTGATTTTTATAAAGATGGAAGTGGAAAGAATCGAACTTTCGTGACGGCGTTATCAGCACCGCATACTAACCGTTGTATGACACTTCCGAATCCAAAAGACCTTTGCAGGTCTTACATAACTTCTGGATTTTCGTTGAAGAATTTTAAGAACTTAGCTTCATCTTCTTTTGAAGAGCAAAACAATTCTAATTCATCTCCTCTTTCTCCAAGTAATGCTCCAATAGCAACATACTGTGTTAAGAGAGATTTCATATTGTATTTATCACCATACTGAGAAGTAAGTGTTACATCTCCTTTACAAGTATTTACTATTGCAAGAAAATCTTCTACCTGTGAAATCTTTGTCAACTTCATAATATAAAACTCCTTTCTTATGAAAGTGGATGATTTACAGTTTGTAAATTAGAACGAACTTCTAATTTATATTCATCTTTTATCAAATAATCTACAAGAACTTCAATTAATTCTAAATCATTCATTTGCCGCCCTTCAAGTTTAAAATGATTAAAACCTAAAGGTAAATAAATTTTTTCAATATCTTGCGGGCTAATATAATTTTTATACTTTCTTAACTCGTAATATCTTGAACCACGACTTGAACAAGTAAAATTAATATCTGTCTTTCCATATAATTCAATCTCTGCGATTGCTTGATAATGCTTTTGCCGATTAGGACAATTAGGAATGCAACAAGGATCAGCAAGTATTTCACATTTTTCTTTATTTTGAATTTTTTCTAAAAACTCAAAATCATTATTCCAATCAAAATCCATGACTGTTAAAAAATAATTTTTAGAAATTTCTGCATCTTGTTGTTCTGCATTATTTCTTAAACATTTTGTAATAGATGAAATATATCTATAATCATCTCCATATTTTTCTCTTAAATAGGATTCTAATACAGAAGAATTACATAAAATTTCATTATTACCAGTGTTAAAGATTTCTGTAATTGAATTACATTTTTTATCATTCAAATGTTGTTCTTGTAAAAGACTATTTGTAAAAGTAAATCGTACTGGAATATTATATCCTTGAAAAGTATCTTTAATATGAATTAAATCATAATCCCTATCTAAAAGTAATCTTCCACCATTCCAGATACAATTAGGAGAATCATAAAAAGCTCCAATCTCTATGTTATCATAGAACATTTCTCTTTTAAAAGTATAAGCATATACAAGCATTTCACATAACTTAAAATGTCCACAAAAGCCTGGTAAATAGAAATAAACTTTTTTTGAATACATCTAAATCCTCCTAACACCCGATGAGGGAATCGAACCCCCGGCTCGGCGTCCGTAGCGCCACGTTCTTTCCACTGTACTAATCGGGTAAGTCGATAAAGGAAAAATCATTTCCTTTATCTTATGTATATATAATAACAAATTTTTTATAAAAAATCAATTAAAAGTAAACAGCAGCTCCATCAGGAGTTGAGTAATAAGCATCACTGATAATTACTCCAGTATTGCTATTTGAAGCATGAACTACAGAACCATCTCCAAGAGAAATAGCTACATGACCTAATCCATGATAAAAAATTAATGCACCTGGGGTTGAAACCGCAGTAGAAACATCAATCTGTGTTCCACCATAATACTGGTCTGCCGCAGTTCTTGGAACAGAAATTCCATAAGAACTAAATACATATGATACTAAACCACTACAATCGAAACTATCTGGTCCAGTAGCACCCCAAACATAAGAACAACCTACATAATTACTTGCGGTTGCGGCAATGGAAGCTCCGGTTGAAGAATCTGAAACAGTTGGCTCTTCGTAAGAAGGCTCTTCCGCAGTATCTGTATCTGTATCTTCTTCATCAGAAGGTTCTTCAGTTACTTCTTCTTGCTCTTCTTCATAAGCGGGTTCCTCATTTGTTTCTTCCTCGTAAGAGGGTTCTTCATTTACTTCTTCTTCATAAGAAGACTCTTCCTCTTCTGGAATTTCTTCTTCATAAGATTCTTCATCTTCATATGAAGTTTCTTCTTGATATATTTCCTCAACATTTTCAGTTTCTACTTCTGGTTCATAAGAAGAATCTTCCGTAGATTCTGCTTGAGTTTCATAATCATAAGTCTCTTCTGGCTCAACATAAGTTGGAGTCATTTCTACAACATCATCAGTGTTACTTACTTCTTCTGTTGTTGTTGTAGCCTGCTCGTTGCTAACTACATCACTAATTTTTGTTGCTGTTGGATAATAAGTATTCAGAGTAACATAATCGGCACTAACATATCCATATTTATTATCATCTGTTACTACACTTACCCAGGCGGATTGATCATAAGCTTCTGTGACTTCGATTGAAGCATTCTGATCAACAATATCTAAAACATTGGAATTTTCATCTTTTGTCTGTCTTACTTTCAAGCCGTTTGAATTAACGGTAGCTTTTGTATAACCTTTTGCAAAAGGTTCATCGCCACAATACTGACTTGCAACATACCCAATCACATCTCCAGATTGAATTTTATACCAACCGTATTCATCTTCTTTCAATAGTACGCCTTGTGCATTATAAGGCAAATTTCCAATTACTTCTCCATCTGGAGCAGACCTTACATTTACATTAGCTCCTGCATAAATATAACTACCAGGTTCTGCCGCAAATGCAGTTATTGGATTTACACCTAATAAAGCACCACTTAATATAACAGCTCTAATCACATTTTTCTTCATTTTTTCTCCTTAATACTATATTGCAAGTTTTCGGTTACGAAATTATTACAAAAATGTTACAGAAGTATTAATTAAAAAGGCTTAACTAATAGGATTTTTTCCTTATCTTCATAAACATAATAGTCTTTGTAATCTTCATCAAAGTAAAAATACTTAGTACAAAGAAAGGCATCTGCTTTATATAACTTAAATATATTTTCATAAAACCAAATTGGAATCATGAGTTTATATCCATTAATTGAAATCCAATATTCAATTAAATCTTTATGACGTTCTTCAAGTAATTTTACATTATCTCCAACAGGAACAACAACACAAGTTACTCGTTCATAATACCCTTTTGGAACTTCTTTAATTATTTTTTGCATTTTAATTTTCCTTTCTTTGTTAATAGAATATGTGCGATTTGAACGCCGCCTCGAGCTCCCAAAGCCCGCATGCTACCATTACACCACATACTCTTTATTATAGTAGACTATTGCGAACTTGCCGTCTACCATGGCGACTCATTTAATTTATTATCCGCAATGACATAACTGCGGAATATAAAATTTATTTTCTTATTCGTAGTTTTACTTCTACGATATGTGGGTGCGGTCTTGCCCAGGTCCAAGCCTTTACCCCGGCGGAGCCAGTACAGGTACTTTTTCCGCTGTGCCCTACACTCTGTTGCTGTGTATGCCGTTCACCGCATTTAATAAAGGATTTGCGAGCCGGTAGAGGGACTTGAACCCCCGGTCTACTGATTACAAGTCAGTCGCATTGCCAACTATGCTATACCGGCATTTAAAAAGGCGAGTTTCCTCGCCTTAATAATTTTTTATTAGGCTGAGATTATTGACCTATTATAATTAGCTTTGCTTACCGTTGGAAGTAAGTAATCACACGAACGATTAATCCGTAGCTAATAGCGACACCAGTTTCAGTGGCTCCTGGCAAACTCTTACTACATAGTATCATAAATTTCCTTTCAGCACATTCTTCCTTGCGGGATTAGGAGATTGCAGTCTCTTAGAGTTGCACCTAATTGTACTTTTTCATATCTTACCTTGCGGGCTTAATATGTGTCCATATCACAGAACAATAAGTCACTTTTCTCTATGTAGTCATGTACACTTTTGCTGTATAAGTAAATGTTTTTATTTTCTCATATAATATATTGGAAAACCAAATCAGGCTATCTCTGATTAAATATCCAATGCAATCATGTACATATATTATGGATTACGAGGTACACATTTGAGCATCTATACCTTTTGAGTACAGCCCACTCATCGCAACCCTGCTCGTCTTGCTATCGACTTACTTTAGGCTATTCCAACTATCTTTCGATTTAAGTCAGAAATGACTAATTAAATACAGCACTTATTCTTGCGGAATTTGCACCATACAACAACCTTACTGTCCACCCATTTCTGAGTTTATTTATAGCACCTTTCCCATGATGCCCGACCAACCATTGTCCTCAGCGGACACCCCAAGACTTTAGATTGGAACGTTAGTAAGTATTGGTTTTCTGTCACCCCTTCTTTAGAAGGAGGCACTCTTGTGCTTTATACGTGTTACCACGCTTATTTAACGACCCGAAACCAGCCGATTAGTTCTTTTAAACGTGTTCACCGAAGTTAGTGCGTTATTGGATAACTAATAATCCGAGCGGCCCCTACGGGATTTGAACCCATGCCGTCGCAGTCAAAGTGCAATGTGCTACCACTACACCAAGGGGCACTATCCGAGACGCATACTCACCTTGAGATTTGATTTACAGTCAAATTTTTAAAATTGCTTTTAGCGTCTCTTTATCTTTATTACATATATATTATGTAATAAATTTTTATAAAAATCAATTTTTTAAGTAACCTATCGTTCCGTTCTTCAGTTACTTGGCTTTGCAATGCAAAAACGGAAACAAAGCGTGGAGCTAAAGGGACTCGAACCCTTGACCCTCTGCTTGCAAAACAGATGTTCTCCCACTGAACTATAACCCCAAAATTAAAGTGCTGGCAAATGTCCAACCTTTAATTTATAAAAAATATGAATGACGAGTTCATAAAAGAATATATGTTGTCATCATATATTTTGGTTTTGTCAACCAAGCGACTCCGACGGGACTTGAACCCGTGCTATTCCACTGTGACAGAGTGGTGCCATAACCAGTTAGGCGACGGAGCCAAAACAAGATGGATTTGTTTGCAATTTAATATCCCCAATATTACGCATTATTTATATTGCTGTATCCATCTTAATGGGGGAGGTAGGACTCGAACCTACGGTGTTTCTTTGTGGCTGATTTACAGTCAGCTGCCCTCGCCGCTAGACTACTCCCCCGCATCATTATTAAGTCGGACAGCTATCCTTTAGAAGAATCGGTATCTTCTGGAGCCTTAATAAACTTACCCCAGATGGTTACTATATTCACCAACCATCAAAGATTACAAGCAGCTTTATCGTTCTGCTTAGTAACGCTAAGCTTTTCAGCTACGAGGTACTTAGAATCTACCTTTTTATTACAATTCATTTATCGGAAGGATTTATGCCCTTCACAAATAAGTATAGCCTGTGTACTTTAGGCTGCCGTTTATTTTACTTTCTAAACGGTCAAAACGTAACTGAGGCTACTGGAGCGACCAGCGTATGTCAGTTAATACCAATAAATGGATTCGAACCATTGACCTTTCCCGTATGAAGGGACTGCTCTACCAACTGAGCTATACTGGCTTATTTTCAAGATATGACTTTAAAGATTTATTCTATGTCAAATATTTTTTCTTTTATTTTTAATTTGCTGTTTATGTCTTTTTTAATTTTCTATAATTATTATATAATAATTTTTATTAAAAATCAATAATCAAGTTATGACCCTCACTATAAAAGGCATTGTTCCTTTTTTGTTAAAATACTTATTAGACTTAGGATACCAAAAAGCTATTCGATATGTTCTATCTGGATGAACATTTGACCATCTCTTTACCATAAAATCATATTCACGTTTATGAGATGATTCATGCTCCGCCTGATAAGTAAACCAATCAAGAATATCTTTTCCAGATATAGGAGTTATGTAACTTAAAATATTTTTCATATTAAATAATCTCCTTAATAAATAAACAAACATTTCAAGACATCCGCCAGGTTTTGTCTTTACGGATACCAAACCTCAGCACTAAATCTACCGTCATCCAATATTATTCCCCAATATTGTTCTTTTTCTTGTTAGTATGTTCTACTTACAATGTTTGCAAAGAAAATGTCTTATGATATGCTCCCAATCTAAAAAACCTGCGGTTTCTTAGGAAGGATTTTCACCTTCGAGTTCCCAGCATGGTGGGCGGTAACTGTTCATATCTTTTTTATTTATCATTTATTATATATTTCTTTTTATTTGGATTAAATATTTCACTCATTACTTTATTTATATTATCTATTCCATTATAGCCTTTATACATAGGACATAATACTTCAAACTT
>ENA-ORSL01000008-ORSL01000008.1-human-gut-metagenome-genome-assembly--contig:-NODE-8-length-249191-cov-17.077668_pt1 | contig 249191 bp, 198 predicted proteins | sample MGYA00242190_ERZ509157 | MGnify/ENA primary metagenome ERZ509157 (study PRJEB26280, sample SAMEA2338664) | human gut metagenome | biome: human gut; feature: human-associated habitat; material: faeces... | reverse complement strand
TAATGAGGTTCTGTCTCGATGCGCCAGTCTGAAAAATCAAATAATAGAACCTCCCTCAAATCCTAAAACATCATGAACAAGAAGATATACTTAGCTGCCGCGCTATCACTCCTTTCAATCTCTCTCTTCGCCGGGGTGGAGAAGCTCACCTCCGAGACGCTGCTCTGGCAGCAGTCGGCCAAGGAGAGGCTGCTCGCCCCCGGAGAGGCCGAGCCAGCAATCGACGCCTACATCCGCTATTCCGACGCCGCCATACCGGCCCGCCTCCGCGCCATGGGCGTCCGAGTCAACGCCGTAGGCAAGACCGTCCTCACCGCCCGGATTCCCCTCGGCCTGCTGGATTCCGTCGCCTCCCTTCCCGACGTCACCTGCATCCAGGGAGCCTCGCAGGCATACATGCTCCTCGATACCGCCAGGCTTGTCTCGCGTGTCGACGAGGTTCACTCCGCTACCTCCATCGCCGATGTCTCCACGCCTTTCAACGGCAAGGGCGTCATGGTGGCCGCCATCGACGGCGGTCTCGACTTCACCCATCCCGCCTTCTACAACGCCGACCGCACCGAGCTTCGCCTCAAGCGCGTATGGGTCCACGACGCTAAGACAGGCACACCTCCCGTCGGCTTCGACTACGGCGCCGAGCTCCGAACCCCCGAGCAGATTCTCGCCTACAAGACCGACCTCAGCTACTACTCCCACGGCAGCCATGTCATGAACATAGCCGCCGGCGGCGATCTCTCTTCCCCCTACTACGGCATAGCCCCGCAGGCCACTCTTGCCTTTTCCAACTTCACCGACGTCGACAAGGGCATCTCCGACGCCATCTCTTACCTTTTCCAGACGGCCGACTCACTTCAGCTTCCTGCCGTCATCAACATGAGCCTCGGCACCCAGATGGGTCCGCACGACGGCTCTTCCCTGCGCGATGTCCTCGGCGACGAGCTCACCGGCAAGGGGCGCATCCTCGTCGGCGCCGCCGGCAACGACGGCATGGTCGACATGCACATCTCTCAGACCTTCAACGATGCCAACCCCGAACTCCTCGCCGGGGTCGCTTTCCTCGAGAGCAACCCCGGCGCCGGTGAGCTCCAGGTGTGGGGCCAGCCCGGAAAGTCGCTCAAGGTAAACGTATGCACCATCGACAAGGCAACCCAGCAGCCCGTCTACAAGAGCCGCACTTTCGACTGCTCGCGCACCACCACCCAGACCGTGACCCTGCAGAAGCCCTTCGACCAGAGTTCCGGATTCTTCAAGATCGCCACACAGGTGTCGCCGCTCAACGACAAGCCCATGGCACACATCACCCTCAACATCTCCGACTACAAGCCCGACAAGGTCATCGCCATCCTCATCACCGGCGAGCAGGGCTCCACCGTCCATGCCTGGGCCAACAACAACTACTGCTGCTTTCGCAAGCATCTGAGCAACATGGGCGTCCCTGACCACGAATACGGAATGTGCGAGATCGGAGGCACCGGCAAGAGCATCATCACCGTCGGCAGCTACAACACCCGCAACTACATCCTCGGCCTCAACGGCACCCCGCAGGCGACCGAGTTCACCGTCGGCGACATCTCCCCCTTCTCCAACAACGGCCCCACTACCGACGGACGCATCAAGCCCGACGTGGCCGCCCCGGGTTCCCTCATAGCCTCAGCCTTCAACTCCACCTCCGCCAACGACCCCTCCATCGTCTACAACACCGAATGGAACGGCAAGTCATACCCCTACGGCGTCTACCAGGGCACCTCAATGGCCTCGCCCCACGTGGCCGGAACCATCGCCCTCTGGCTCCAGGCCGACCCCACCCTCACCCCTGACCAGATCCGCGAGACATTCGCATACACCTGCCGTCACGACGACTACACCGGCACCGGAATCAATAACATCTGGGGCCGCGGCAAGATCGACGCCTACGCAGGCCTCGTCTACGTGCTACGCAACTTCGCTGACGTCCGCACCGTCGACGCCGCAGTAGGGGAGACATCCTGGAGTGCCAACATCATCGACGGCGATCTCCACCTCCTCTACTACCGCGATGTCCCGGCCACCAGCGTGGAAGTCTACACCCCCTCCGGAGCTAAAGCACTCTCCCGCATCGTTTCCAGCCGCACCATGGGCGACGAGGAAATCATCGACCTCGATGCCCTCGTCCCCGGCATATACATCATAAAAGCCTGTGGCGCAGGCAACACGCAAACCCTCAAAACCGTAATACGCTAAAAACAACCTACCATAGCATGAGAAGAAAACCAATCCTGACCCTGCTGGCACTGGCAGCCGTATGGCCCCTGGCTTCGGCGCAGACGTTCAGCGGAGGCGACGGCTCCCAGTCCTCACCGTACCTGATAAAGACCAAGGCGGACATGACCGAGCTCAGCACGGCGGTGACAGGCGGCAACACATTCGCCGACAAGCACTTCCGGCTGGAAGGCGACATAGCCTTCACCTCCTCCGACTCATTCACCCCCATCGGCTACACCGGCACTGCCGCGCCCAAGAAGTTCGCAGGAGAGTTCGACGGCAACTCCCACAAGCTCTCCGGCCTGGAAATCACCGGCACATACTACGCCGGCATCTTCTGCTGGCTCGATGCCGCAGGTTCCATCCACGACCTCAGCCTCGACAACATCAAGGTGACGTCGAGCAACAGCAACGGAGGCACTCTCGCCGCCAAGTCCGACGGCACCATTTCCCGCGTCCGCGCCACCAACATAGACTTTACTTCCTCTAACGGCAGCTACAAGGGCGGCCTGGTAGGTTTCGCCAACGGCGGCACCGTCTCCGACTGCTACGTCTCCGGCTCCGTCATGGCCACCAGCTCAGTCGGCGGCATAGTAGGCCAGAACTACGGCGCCATACTCCGCTGCCACTCCAACGCCGTCATCGTCGTCCAGGGCGAAGGCAGCGCCTCGGCGCACATCGGCGGCGTAGCCTCCATCACCCTCACCCTCAGCGGCGACACCGCACGCATCGCCGACTCATACTTCACCGGCTCAATCCAGGGCGCACCGCAGAACAACTGCGGCGGCATCACCTCGACCCTCAACGTCGGCTACCTCGACCGCTGCTGGAACGGCGGATACATCGCCGCCTCCGGCTACACCGGCGGACTGGTCGGCACGTTCAACGCCGGACTCATCCGCGACTGCTACAACGCAGGAACGGTGGTGGGCTCCGGCACCGCTACCGGCGGCCTCGTCGGCGTCGTCTCCAACTCCAACAAGAAGGAGCTGGCCATGAGCCGCTGCCTCAACGTGGGCGGACTGATGGTTCCCGCCCTGGTGCGCGGCAGCGACTGCGAGCTTGTAGGCCAGGGCATCGACCAGATTACTATCTCCGACTGCAAGTATGACCGCCAGATGTCCGGCTACACCGACTCCGACAACGGCCTGCCCACCTCAGCGCTCACCAACGGCTCCACACTCCAGGGCTTCGGGTCAGAATGGGTGTTTGCCAGCGGCATGTACCCCCGCCTGAGTTCGTCGGCCACTACCGACGCCGCCATGCTCAACGCCGCTCCCGTCCTGCTCGCCACCGGCGAGGACCGCCTGCATGTCAAGAGTCCATTCACGGTCTCCACCGCCAACGACGTCGAATGGGAAATGCGAGGCGGCACCGCCTGCTCGCTTTCCGGCTCCCGCGTCAACGTATCCCGCACCGACAAGGTGCAGGACCTCGTGCTCACTTCCTACCTCGGCGACTTCGAGAAGCGCACCCTGGTGAGCGTATATCCCCGGATCTTCCAGGGCGACGGCACCGCCGCCTCTCCCTATCTGATAACTAATGGCGCCGACATGGCCAAGCTCGCCGAAGCCGTCAACGCCCAGCAGCTCGACTTCACCGGCGAGCACCTGCGCCTCACCGCCGACATCGACATGGGCACCGTCACCGGCTTCCAGCCCATCGGCTTCAGCTCCACCGGCAACGCCTACTTCAACGGCACCCTCGACGGCGCCGACCACCGCATCCGCAATCTGGGCATGGACGCCCGCACCAACAAGGTCATGAACGTGGGCATCTTCACCGCCCTCGCACCGCAGGCCGTGGTCCGCAACCTCATCATCGACGCCTCCTGCCGCTTCCTGGCATACCGCAACTTCGCGCCCATTGCGGCCCAGTCCCACGGACTCATCGAGAACTGCCGCAACTATGCCGAGGTGCCTACCACCGACGGCTATTCGGCCGGCATCACCGCCTTCAACTACGGCACCGTGCGCCGCTGCCTCAACGCCGGCAAGCTCTCCTCGTCGGAGAATAACGGCGGCCTCGGCGGCATCATCTATTCCGGCTACGCAGGCTCAGTGGTCGAGGAATGCCAGAACACCGGCGAGATTTCCGCCATGCACGACAAGGCACAGAGCCTCGGCGGCATCTGCGGCTCCATGTACGGCACCGTCACCGATTGCCTCAACACCGGCGCCATCACCGCCGGTGCCAACTGCTCCACCATCGGCGGCCTGGTAGCCAGCGAGAACGCATCCACCAGGATTATATCTTCCCTTTCATTGGCACCCATCACTTCCACCACATATACTAATGTGGGCGCAGTGGCAGGCAACGCCAAGGGCACTTACGAGAACGTGGCCGCCGACGCGCAGATTGTCCTCTACGCCAACTCCCAGCAGGGCATCTCCATGCTCGGCACCTCCGAACTCACAGGCACAACCCTCCAGGGCTTCGGCTCCAAGTGGGTCTTCAACGCAGGCCGCTACCCCATGCTCGCCGCCTTCAAGGACCTCCCCGAGGCACAGCTCGGCTCCATGCCGGTGACTTTCCCCGCAGGCATCTACCGCAACGAGGTATCCGGCAACGCCCAGCTCTGCCAGGCCCAGGGACTCGCATGGTCCGTCGAGGGCAACGCCTTCTCCATCAGTGGCGCCAACCTCGTCTGCACTGCTCCCACCGAGTACGCCAAGGCCACTCTCACGGCCACCTACGGCGGCTATACCCGCAGCCTGCCCCTCGGCGCGCTGCCCAACCTCTTCACCGGCGACGGCACCGCCTCCAGTCCCTGGCTCATCCGAACCCCCGCCGACCTGCAGAAGCTCTCCACCTCCACCGCTGACGGCAACCTAAGCTTCAACGGCCGCGTCTTCTCGCTTGAGGCCGACCTCGACATGACCGGCATAACGGGCTTCGCGCCCATCGCGGCCGCAGGCAAGTTCCAGGCCACATTCCTCGGCCACGGCCATGTCATCGACCACCTCTCCATCGCCTCCACCACCGCACCCTCGGCCCTCTTCGCCACCATCGGCGGCAACGGCTCAGTCTCCGACCTGGCCATCGGCGCCAACAGCACCATCACCGGCAAGGGAAACACGGGCGCTTTCGCCGCCACGCTCGAAGGCCGTCTGGCCAACTGCGTCAACCGCGCCGCAGTCTCCTCCACCGCCACCATCATGGGCGGCCTCGTAGGCACTGCCACCGGCAACGCCCGCCTGGAGAACCTGACCAACTACGCCAACATCGACTCCAAGCAGACCAAGACGGGCGGCATCGTCGGCGCCATCACCTCCGCCACTGTCACCGCACGCGACCTCGTCAACGAAGGCAACATCACCTCCACCGCCAGCTACGTCGGCGGCATCATAGCCCATGCCACCGGCGTCACCGTCAACGGAGCCGTCAACCGTGGCAACGTCTCCACCACCGGTTCCGACGCCGCAGGCATCCTCGGCTATACCAACGATGTCGCCCTGCTCGACTCCTGCCTCAACTACGGCACCATCAGCGCCAGGACGGAAGCTGCCGGCATCGTCGCCTACGCCTCCAAGGACCTTACCATCACGGCAAGCCTCAACGCCGCCCCCGTCACCGCCACCTACTCGTCGGCGGCCGGCATTCTCGCCTCAGGCGACCAGCCCGTCATCACCGGCTGCGCCAACTTCGGCGAAATCAGCAACACCAACGCCAGCCTCGGCACCACCACCGCTGGTGCAGGCGGCATCGTCGCCAAGGGTGATCCCATCATGACCGACTGCGCCAACTTCGGCGCCGTCTCCGCCAAGGACAACGCCGGCAGCGCCATCGGCTACTACAAGGCTTCCTACCACACCTCCACCATCACCAACTTCTACAACGTCGGAAAGGTATCATCGACCGCGGACGCCCCCAAGGCCGTGAATATGTTCGTCGGCAAGCTCGGCAAGACCACCTACACCAACTGCTGGTACGACTCCACCGTGCTTCCCGCCGCTACCGAGGACCGTGGCAAAGACACCCGCTCTCTGCTGGCCGTAGACTTCGGCGAGGGCTTCACCCCCACCGAAAACGGCTATCCGATGCCATTGAGCATCGCCGGGTACGACGTCGCACGCCTGCACCGCACCGCCCTGCTCTTCCACGTCGCCGCCGACAACTATGGCAAGGTCTCCGACTACTTCCGCATCAAGGCTGACCCGGAGGTGCTCTTCACCGGCAACGACGTCTTCACCGTCAAGGAAGGGAATCGCATCAACGTCAAGGAGCACACCATCGGTGACTACGCCCTGGCGACATCCTTAGGCTCGCTTCAGCGGTCCATACCCCTGCACGTCGAAAGCACCACCACCACTGCCGTTGATGGCATCGACGCCTCCGACATCATCTCCGTCGAATACTACACCGTCAGTGGTATGCGCATCGCCAATCCGGCACCCGGTGCAGGAGTTGTCATCCGTCGCGTCCGCCATGCTGACGGCACCCTCACCACCGACAAGGTAGTCATCCGATAATCTACAATCTTTATATGCCGAATCGGCGCGTTCCTGTGTTGGGCGCGCCGATTCTTTGTCTATGGAGGCTGCGCCATGGCGCAGCACTACGGTTGTCTTACGGTTCCCTCGGCCGCTCTTGTTCGGTCGGGTAGGGCAGGTACAGAGTACTGCCAGGTTCGGGAGCAATATGGCCGGCCAGGCCAGCGGTGCGGGAGTAGTGTGGACGGAGTCGATGGCGAGGTTCGATAATACGCATGAGACGTGGTGCGTCGGCGCAAATGAACATGGATGTGCAAGAGGAGCTCAGGCAAGAGGCTAATAAGGCAGACACATACCCACACGGCGATCCAGCCGCAATGTTAAGTTTTTCCCGGCAGCAATTATTTAGTCTGGAGATGCAAGGGAAGTGTGAGGTGCACCCGCAAGGGTCGGGAACAGCTGTATGGTGTAGGAGCCGGTGTTCTTTCTCCGGCACTGCCGCCGAGCTTCAGCTCGGTGCGGAACATCATCCTCCGAGGATGCCGAACAGGCCGCCTCGCTTTTTTTCCGGCTTGAGGTGGACATGGGTGCCGCTGGTGTCCTTGTCGAGGAACATGATGTGGCTATTGAAGACAAATGCCACCATGTGTTCGAACTCAAGCACGGTGTATATGCTGCGGATGAGGAAACGCCGAAAAGGCGAGAACTGGTCCATGTTCTTTATTTCCACCTTCTCGTCGTCGAACTCTATGGGGTTGTTCTCTGCGAGAATGGATTGGAAATAGGGTAGGTTCAGTTCGTCGCGCTTGGCGGGTCTCTTGTACCGCTTGTATATCTCTTTTATGACTTCGTCGTTGATCATTGAGGATTGCTGCAATTTGCGGACCGCGGCAGGCGAGGAGCGAGGGGAGCTGCTTCAATCCTTGTTTTAGTTGGAGAACAATAAAATCCTTGGGATTGTTCAGCGGCAATGTTAAAAATTTTATGCCAGACGGGGATGTTAATGGAGTGACTTTGGATTGAGGGAAAAACAGCCGGAGGCCAAACCATCCTCCTTGGTCTCCGGCTGTTGTGTCGGTAATGATTGCGGGACGACGAATCCCGGTATGGCGGTTGCTTTATCCGAGGAAGCTGAGCAGCACGCCGGCAGCCACGGCGGATCCGATCACGCCGGCTACGTTCGGACCCATGGCGTGCATCAGCAGGTAGTTCGACGGGTCATACTCCAGGCCGACGTTGTTGGAGATGCGGGCGGCCATGGGCACGGCGCTCACGCCGGCGTTGCCGATGAGCGGGTTCACTTTCTTGTCCTTGCGCAGGAAGAGGTTCATGAGCTTGACGCTCAGCACGCCTGCGGAGGAGGCGATGATGAAGGCGATGAAGCCGAGGGCGAAAATCTTGATGGTGTCGGCAGTCAGGAACTTGTCAGCCTGGGTTGAGGCGCCCACGGTCAGGCCCAGCAGGATGGTGACGATGTCGGTCATGGCGTTGGAGGCCGTCTTGGCCAGGCGGGTCGTCACGCCGCTCTCGCGCAGCAGGTTGCCGAAGAAGAGCATGCCGAGCAGGGGCAGGCCGCTGGGTACCACGAAGCAGGTCAGGATCAGGCCCACTATGGGGAAGATGATCTTCTCGTTTTGGGTCACGGCGCGGCCCGTCTTCATCTTGATCATGCGCTCTTTCTTGGTGGTGTACAGGCGCATCAGCGGGGGCTGGATGAGCGGGATGAGCGCCATGTAGCTATACGCCGACACGGCCACGGCTCCAAGCAGGGTCGGGTTGAGCTTTGAAGTCAGGAAGATGGCCGTGGGACCGTCGGCACCGCCGATGATGGCCACGCAGCCTGCGCTCAGCGGGTCGAAGCCCAGAAGCAGCGAGAGCATGTAGGCGCCGAATATGCCGAACTGGGCGCATGCGCCGATGATCATCAGCTTGGGGTTAGACAGCAGTGCCGAGAAGTCGGTCATTGCGCCGATGCCCAGGAAGATCAGGGGCGGGTACCAACCGTACTGCACGCCGTTGTAGAGGATGTTCAGCACCGAGCCGGGCTCGTAGATGCCGATGTCCATGCCGGCCTGGAAGGGGATGTTGCCGATGAGCATGCCGAAGCCGATGGGCACCAGCAGCAGCGGCTCGAAGTTGCGCTTGATGGCCAGGTAGATGAAGAAACAGCCCACCAGCAGCATCACCAGGTTGGTCCACTCGCAGTTGTAGAAGCCGGTGAAGTGCCAGAAGGTCTGGAGGCTGTCGCTTAGGAACTGGCCCAGCGAATTGCTTTCTAACAGAATCATGACGTCAGAGTGTGGTCCTTATTCTATTATCATGAGGTCGGTGCCCTCGAGCACGGTATCTCCCTGGTTGACGAGGATTTTCTTGACGACTCCGCCGCGCTGGGTGTGGATGTCGTTCTCCATCTTCATGGCCTCGAGCACGCATACGGTGTCGCCGGGCTTTACGGTGTCGCCGACGCTGACGGTGAATCCCATGACGGTGCCGGGCAGGGGACTCTTGACGGCTCCGGGCACGCCTGCCGACTCGGCGGGCTTGGAGACCACCTTCTCGCCTGTCTCTGTGCGAGGGGCGGCCCCTGCCTTCTTGATCTGCGGCGCCTTGCTCATGGCGCGGGCTGCGACTTCCTGGTCAAGCTCGACTTTGTAGCGGGTGCCGTTGACTTCGACCTGCACTTCGTTGTCGTGGATGTCGCCGATGGATACCTTGTATTTGGTGCCGTTGATTTTATACTTGTATTCTTTCATTTTTTCCTTTCTTGGGTGGAGGCTTAATGTTTCACCTGCGGCAGCACGCGCAGATTATAAATTTTGGAGTTCCAGGGGGAGTAGGAGCGCTTCATGCTGCGGATTGTCAGTATGTAGTCCTCCATGTCGTGCTTGCCGGAGTAGTGCTCGGCCAGGGCTGCGGCAATGGCTGCGATGACTTCGCCGGAGTCCTCTTCCTCGTGGTCGTCGGTGGCGGCGGGGCCGTGTGCCTCTTTCTTGCGGCGGCGCTGCAGGGCGGAGCTGATGCGGCCGAAGCAGAGGAACAGGATGCTCAGCACTATCAGGGCGGCCACCACGATGCACATCGACATGATGGTCAGTGCTCCGCCGTAGGGGTCGTTCTGGGCGAGCTGGTCGGCCTTCTCCTTCTGGGTGAGGGGCTTGAGGTCGGGGTTGTCGGCTGCCATGACTCCCTGGTCGGCCGGCTGGGTGGAGTCGGTCTCGTACGCGGCGGTGTTGCCCACGTAGACGCCCTCCTTGTACTCGGGTTCCCCGGTGGGGTCGAGTTCGCCGTGGTCGACCTGGGCCGGGGCGGCGTAGCCGGCGACGGCCAGGAGCAGTCCAAAGACAAGAGCCGTGATTCGTTTACACATATTTATATAGGTATGGCCCGCAGAGGCTGGCTCGGGAGCCTCTCTGCGGGCCTTTACTTGGTTTAGAGGGGTATGTTGCCGTGCTTCTTGGCCGGGTTGGTCTGCTTCTTGGTGGAGAGCATCTGCAGGGCCTTGATGACGCGGAAACGGGTGTTGCGGGGCTCGATGACGTCGTCGATGTAGCCGTACTTGGCGGCCTGGTAGGGGTTGGCGAAGAGCTTGGAGTACTCTTCTTGCTTCTCTGCCAGGTATGCCTTGGGGTCCTCGGCGTTCTTGGCGTCGCGGGCGTAGAGCACGCCGACGGCGCCCTCGGCGCCCATGACGGCGATCTCGGCGCTGGGCCATGCGTAGTTGATGTCGCCGCGCAGCTGCTTGCAGCTCATCACGATGTGGCTGCCGCCGTAGCTCTTGCGCAGGGTGACGGTAACCTTGGGCACGGTGGCTTCGCCGTAGGCGTAGAGCAGCTTGGCGCCGTGCAGGATGACGGCGTTGTACTCCTGGCCGGTGCCGGGCAGGAAGCCGGGCACGTCAACCAGCGTGACGAGGGGAATGTTGAAGCAGTCGCAGAAGCGCACGAAGCGGGCTGCCTTGCGCGAGGCGTTGCAGTCGAGCACGCCGGCGAGCACCTTGGGCTGGTTGGCCACGATGCCTACGCTCTGGCCGTTCATGCGGGCAAAGCCCACGATGATGTTCTTGGCATAGTCGCGCTGTACTTCCAGGAACTCGCCGTTGTCGATGATGGCGCCGATGACGTCGTACATGTTGTAGGAGCGCTTGGCGTTGTCGGGCACGATTTCGTTGAGCTTGTCCTCAAGGCGGTCGATGGGGTCGTCGCACTTCTGCAGGGGGGCCTCCTCCATGTTGTTCTGGGGCATGAAGGAGATGAGCTTGCGGATGAGGACGAGAGCCTCCTCGCCGGTCTCGGTGGCGAAGTGTGTGACGCCGCTCTTGCAGCTGTGCACGCTGGCGCCGCCGAGGTCTTCCTGGCTGACGTCCTCGCCGGTGACGGTCTTGACGACTGTCGGGCCGGTCAGGAACATATAGCTGATGCCCTTGGCCATGATGGTGAAGTCGGTGAGGGCGGGGCTGTAGACGGCGCCGCCGGCGCAGGGGCCGAGGATTGCGCTGATCTGGGGTACCACGCCGGAGGCCAGGATGTTGCGCTTGAAGATCTCGGAGTAGCCTGCCAGGGCGTTGATGCCCTCCTGGATTCGGGCGCCGCCCGAGTCGTTGAGGCCGATGATGGGCGCGCCCATGGTCATGGCCAGGTCCATCACCTTGCAGATCTTCTGGGCCATGGTCTCCGAAAGGGAGCCGCCCATGACGGTGAAGTCCTGTGCGAAGACGTATACCAGGCGGCCTTCGATTGTGCCGTAGCCGGTTACGACGCCGTCGCCTAGCGGATGCTTCTTGTCCTGGCCGAAGTTGGTGCAGCGGTGCGTTACGAACATGTCGAGTTCCTCGAAGGAACCCTCGTCCAGGAGCTGGGCGATGCGTTCGCGGGCGGTGTACTTGCCGCGGGCGTGCTGTTTCTCGATGGCTTTCTCGCCGCCGCCCATGCGGGCCTCGGCGCGCTTGTCAAGCAGTTCCTGGAGTTTTTCCTGATTGGTGCTCATTATGAGTATCTTATGCCTGACCGGAGGGTGGTCCGGGGCAGGCGGTTATTGTTTTCGGATTATTTGTTGGGGTCTTCGCAGAGTTCGGTGAGAACGGCCTGGGTGGTCTTGGGGTGCAGGAATGCGATGTGGAGGCCGTCGGCGCCCTGGCGGGGTGCCTTGTCGATGAGCTTGACGCCCTTGGACTCTGCCTCGGCCAGTGCGTTGGCCACGCCGTCCTCGATGGCGAAGGCCATGTGGTGCATGCCGCCGCGGCCACCGTTCTTCTCGATGAACTTGGCGATGGTGCTCTCCGGGCAGGTCGGCTCGAGCAGCTCGATCTTCACGTCGCCAACTTTGATGAAGGCGGTGGTCACCTTCTGGTCCTCAACTACTTCTTTCTTGTAGCATTTCAGGCCCAGAACGTCCTCGTAGTACTTGATGGCTTCTTCGAGGTTCGGCACTGCGATGCCGATGTGCTCGATGTGCGAAATTTTCATTTCCTCGTTTGCGATTTATGGTTAGTTTTCTTGTTTGCTTTGCCGGTTTTGCCGTCTCCGGGAGGAACGCGGCCAAACACGGCGCAAAGTTACTAAATCTTTTGAAAGGGTGCAAATCGTGGCCCGGTTGCCGATGCCGATTTTTGGGGGTTAAATTTGCGGGCGTGAAAATCTGTAACTGCATGAAAAGGATTGTCTTAGGAATGCTGGCGCTGTTGTGCGCCGGTCTCTCGGGCCGTGCCGACGAGTCCACGCGATGGGCCGGAGGTGACTCTGGTGGTGGATGGAGCATAACGCCTACAACACCACGCTGGGCGGCTGGTATAATGCGCCGCTGTTCGACTACACCAAGGGCCGCACCACCGCCGCGCTGAAGGTCATAGCCGGTTTCGCCAGCTGCAACGGTGGCGTGGGCGGCATCTTCGCCGACCCGACCGACGGCACCTGGTACAACCTGCCAGGTTGGCGCCTTCCCGGTGTGCCGAGCCGCTCCGGCCTGTATATCCAGGGTGGAGAGGTGCGTGTGGTTACGCTCTAACTCTTGATTCCGACTTCGTGGAGAGCTTGTCCGGTCAGCGAGGCCGGGCAGGCCGCGATTTGCTCGGGGGTGCCGACGCAGACGATTGTGCCGCCCCCTTCGCCCCCCTCGGGACCGAGGTCGATGATGTGGTCGGCATTCTTGGCCACGTGCATGTTGTGCTCTATGATGACTACCGTGTTGCCGCGGTCGATGAGCTGGCGCAGGGAGCGCAGCAGCACGGCTATATCGGTGGTGTGCAGGCCGGTGGTGGGTTCGTCGAGGATGAACAGGGTGTGGCCGTGGCTGTCGGCCGTGGCCAGGAAGTATGCCAGTTTGAGACGCTGGTTCTCGCCGCCCGAGAGGGTGGAGGAGGGCTGGCCGAGCGGCAGGTAGCCCAGGCCGACGTCGAGCAGAGGCTGCAGGCCCTTGGCGATGCGCCGGGCAGTGCGGTCATCGTCGTCGGAGAAGAATACGGCGGCGTCGGCCACGGTCATGCCCAGGATGTCGGAGATGTTCTTGTCTCGGTACCGGATCTCCAGCACGTCGTGGCCGAATCGCTTGCCGTGGCACTCGGGGCAGGGCACCTGGATGTCAGCCATGAACTGCATGGGGATGGTGAGCACGCCCTCGCCCTTGCACTCCTCGCAGCGTCCGCCGTCGGTGTTGAAGGAGAAGAAGCTGGGGGTGAAGCTGAGCTGGCGCGACAGGGGCTGCTCGCTGTAGAGGCGACGGATGTCGTCGTATACCTTGAGGTATGTGGCTGCGTTGGAGCGGGTGGAGGTGCCGATGGGGTTCTGGTCCACGAACTCCACGCTGCGCACGTCGCTTATGTCGCCGGTGATGGCGCGGCAGTAGCCCGGTTTCTCGACAGCCATGCCGAGGCGGTTGGCCAGGCCGCGGTAGAGGACGTCGCGCACGAGCGTGGACTTGCCGGAGCCGCTCACGCCGGTGACTACGGTCAGCACGCCGAGAGGGAAGTCGACGTCGACGGAGCGGAGGTTGTTGGCCGTGGCTCCTTGGATGGATATGCGCTTGTGCCAGGGATGGCGCAGGGGCGGCACCGGTATGTTCTCCTGTCCGGTGAGGCAGCGGAGGGTCTTGGACTCTGGGTGGGTATTGGCGGCGGCAGGGCGGAGTGCGTCGGCCATGGGGCCGGCATAGACGAGGGTGCCGCCCAGCGACCCGGCGTCGGGGCCGATGTCCACGAGATAGTCGGCGGCGCGCATGATTTCTTCGTCGTGTTCCACCACCACGAGGGTGTTGCCGATGTCGCGCAGTCGGTCGAGGACTCCGATGAGTCGCCGGGTGTCGCGGGGGTGCAGTCCGATGCTGGGTTCGTCGAGCACGTAGAGGGATCCGACGAGGCTTGAGCCGAGGGCTGTGGCGAGCTTGATGCGCTGGCTCTCGCCGCCGCTGAGCGTGCCCCAGGGGCGGGAGAGGGTGAGGTAGCCGAGGCCGACCTCGTCGAGGTAGCGCAGGCGCGAGTTGATTTCGCGTAGCAGGCGCTCGGCGATCCTGGCGTCGGTGGCTTGCGGCACGAGCTCGGAGAACCAGGCGCGGAGGGCGCTGATGGGCATGGCCAGCAGCTGGCTGATGCTTTTGCCGCCGACCTTCACGTACTCGACGTCGGGCTTGAGGCGCGTGCCGTGGCACTCCGGACAGTCGGTTCGGCCCCGGTAGCGGGCCTTCAACACCCTGTACTGAATCTTGTACTGGTTGGAGTCGACCCAGCGGAAGAAGCCGTCGATGCCCTCCCACGGGCCTCGGCCCCGCCAGAGGATGTCGCGCTCCTCGGCATTCAGTTCGCAGTATGGCTTGTGGATGGGGAAGTGGATTTCGGCGGCATGGCCGATGAGGTAGCGGCGCCATTCGTCCATCTTCTCGCCCTTCCAGCATGCCACTGCGCCCTGGTAGACGCTCAGGGATCTGTCGGGGACGACGAGATCCTCGCTGATGCCGAGCACGCGGCCGAATCCCTCGCAGCAGGTACAGGCGCCGTAGGGGTTGTTGAAGTTGAACATCAGGTCGCTGGGTTCGCGGAACTCGATGCCGTCGAGGGCGAAGCGGCGGGAGTAGGTGAGGACGCGGGGCGCGGCGTCGGTGTCGTAGACCAGGACGGCGATTTCGTCGTGGCCCTCGAAGTAGGCGGTCTCCACGGAGTCGGTCAGGCGGGACCGGGTGTCGTCATCGCCGTTGATGCCGAGGCGGTCGATGAGCAGGCGGTAATATTCCGGGGATGCAGGTTTGTGGCTGTCGATAATCTCCTGGATGTCAATGAATACGCCGTCGCGCTCCAGGCGGGAGTATCCCTCCTTGAGGTATATGTCGAGCTGTTGGTCGAAGGTGCGTCTCTCGGGCAGACGGATGGGCGAGGCGATGGCGATGCGTGTGCCTTCGGGCAGTTCGAGCAGGCTGTTGACGACCGTCTCGGGGGAGTGCTTGACGACCTCCTGGCCGGAGACGGGCGAGTAGGTATGTCCGATGCGGGCGAAGAGCATGCGCAGGTAGTCGTTGAGCTCGGTGGCTGTGCCCACGGTGGAGCGGGGGTTGTGGCTGCCCACTTTCTGCTCTATGGCGATGGCCGGGGGGAGTCCCTTGATATAGTCGCACTCCGGCTTTGGGATGCGTCCGAGGAACTGTCGGGCGTAGGCCGACAGGCTCTCGACGTAGCGGCGGCGTCCCTCGGCGTAGAGGGTGTCGAAGGCAAGCGACGACTTGCCGGAGCCGCTGACGCCGGTGACGACCGTGAATTTGCCTCGGGGGATATGCAGGTCGACGCCACGCAGGTTGTTGGCGCGGGCGCCCTTGACTTCTATATGGTCAGAGTTATTGTTGTTGCGCTTGGTGGGCATGATGGGATAGGGGTCATGACAGGTTATAGCCTGAGACCATAGGTGTCATAACGCAAAAATCGTGCCGGTTATTGTTCGGCTTCGGGATCGGAGCCGGGTGGGAGAGCGGAGGCTATCTCGGTGCGGCACCGGGCCATTAGCTTTTTGGTGTTGAAGCCGCGCTCGCCGGGCCAGATGGGCTTGTGGATGGTGAGGGTGATGCGGCCGGGTGTGACATTGTACGTGGTGCGCGGCATGGCACGGAAGGAGCCGTCGATAGTTATCGGCACCACGGGGAGCTTGAACTCGCCGGCGAGCATGAAAGCGCCGCGCTTGAATGGTGTCAGCCGTCCGTCCCAGGAGCGTGAGCCTTCCGGGAAGATGACCACGCTCATGCCATTCTTGAGACGCTTCTCGGACTCGGCGATGGTGTCCTTGATGCCGTGGATGGAGGAGTCGTCGACGAACACGTACCCGGCGCGGCGGCAGGCGTAGCCTATCAGGGGTATGCTCTCGAGCTCCTTCTTCATGAGCCACTTGAAGTTGTGGTTGAGGTATCCGAGTATGGCCCAGATGTCGAAGGCTCCCTGGTGGTTGGCCACGAAGACATAGCTCTGCCCGGGGTCGAGGTTCTCGCGGCCCGTTACTTTTACGCCCACGCAGAAGAAGAAGCACACGCAGCGCGACCAGATGTGGGCGGGCCAGTAGGCGAACACGACATGGCTGCCCAGGGCCGTGCCGATGATGGTGGCCAGGGCGGTGAGGAGGGTGATTACCAGCAGGATGGGTGCGGCGATGAGCCACTGGTAGAGAAAAAACAATGCTTTCAACATGGTGCAAAGATACATAAAAGAGCAAATACCGGGGTCGGGCGTCTGAAAGGTGGTTTGACCGATAGCTTACGGTCTTGACATGCCCTCCCCGGTATCTGATGTCTTATTTTTATGTCACTTGCCTTCGGCGGCCATGTGGACTTCGGGCGCGATGAGCTTGTAACCCTTGCCGTGGATGTTGATGATCTCGATGGCGGGGTCGGGCTTGAGGTGCTTGCGCAGCTTGGTGATGTAGACGTCCATGGAGCGGGCGTTGAAATAGTTGTCGTCGATCCAGATGGCCTTGAGGGCGTAGTTGCGCTCGAGAATCTGGTTGCGGTGTGCGCATAGCAGTGCGAGGAGCTCGCTCTCCTTGGTAGTGAGCTTGGTGGTCTTGTCGTCGGCGATGAGCACCTGCTTCTGTGTGTCGAAGGTGAACTTGCCGAGCTTGTACATGGTGATCTCGCGGTTCTGCTTGCCGCGGACGCGGCGCAGGATGGCACCGATGCGGAACACCAGCTCTTCCATGGAGAAGGGCTTGGTGATGTAGTCGTCGGCTCCGAGCTTGAAGCCTTCGAGCACGTCGTCCTTGAGCTGCTTGGCGGTGAGGAAGATGATGGGCACCTCGCCGTTGACGGCCCGGATCTCCTTGGCGAGGGTGAAGCCGTCCTTGCGGGGCATCATCACGTCGAGCACGCACAGGTCGTATTTGCCTTTCAGAAAGGCCTTGTATCCTGCGTCCCCGTCGGGGTATAGGTCGGCGCTGAAGCCCTTGGCCTGGAGGAATTCCCGCAGGAGCATACCCAGGTTCTCGTCGTCCTCGCAGAGTAGTATTTTAAGTTTGTCGTCCATTATGGTGTGTTTTGAATTTCTTTGGAAATCTGTATTATATTAATGTGAAAAAAGGTTATTTTGTTCATGTGTCATCCCCTGTCTGTGGGGCTTGTCCGTCGGCGGGTACGAGCGGCAGGGTGATGACGAAGGTGGTGCCTTTGCCGAGTTCGCTCTCGACGCGGATCTTGCCGCCGACCTGCTGTACGACCTGGCGCACGTAGGCCAGGCCGATGCCGTAGCCCTTGACGTCGTGGCGGTTGCCGGTGCCGACGCGGTAGAAGCGGTCGAAGATGCGCTTCTGGTCCTGGGCGCGGATGCCGATGCCGTTGTCCGCGATGCTGATCTGCAGCTCTCCGTCCTTGTCGTAGGTGGAGACTTTGAGCACTGGCGACTCATCCTCCTTGCGGTACTTGACGGCGTTGTCGAGCAGCGAGTATATGACGTTGGTGAAGTGTAGCGCGTCCACGGCCACCTGGGCGTCCGTGGCGCGGAGGTCGGCCGTGACGCTTCCGCCGAATTTCTCGGCCTTGATCTTGAAGTTGTCGACCACGCTGGCGATGACGGAGTTGGCGTCCACATCCTTGATGTTGACGCGGATCTGGGCGTTGTCGAACATGGAGAGTACCAGGATCTGCTCCACCAGTACCCTCAGGCGTTTCGTCTCCTCGTTGATGATGCGCGAGCAGTGGGCGAGCATTGTCGGCGACTTGCTCACCGACTTGTCGTCAAGCATCTGCGCGGCCAGGGAGATGGTGGAGATGGGGGTCTTGAACTCGTGGGTCATGTTGTTGATGAAGTCGTTCTTCATCTCCGAGAGCTTCTTCTGGCGGAAGGCCAGGAAGATGGTGTAGATGAATATTACGAGCAGTATGGCGGTGAAGGCCAGGGTGGGTATGATGTAGCGGACGGATCGGTAGACGTATTTCTTCTCGGTGGGGAAGTCTACCAGCAGGTTGTATCGCACGTCGCTGTTGGGGAAGAGCACGAGCGAGTACAGGCCGCCGGTCTTCTTGCCCGCCTGTACGTTCTCGGCCAGCGCGGGGTCGAAGTCGGGGGTGGCGTAGAGGATCTGTCCGTTGGAGGCCTGGAGGGCGAAGGAGAATGGGACGCTGATGCCGCGCTTCTTGAGCTCTGAGGAGATGAAGCGGCGCACCATGGCGGAGTCGACACGCTCGGAGGCGGGACGCGAAGGACTCTCCTGGATGATGGAAATCACCACTTCGTTGAGCAGCGACTGCTGGTAGCGGTAGCGGTACTTCAGTGCTTCCTGGAGGCGGCGGTAGCGTTCGGAACCGGTGGGGTCCAGGGCGAAGTCCTCGCTGGGGAGCAAGGGCCGTCCGAGGTCGGCGTCCTGCGGGGTGAAGGCGGATGAAGACGCAGACCGGTCTCCGTCCGCGCCTCCGAGGCCGGTGTCCTGTTCCAGGTAGTAGAGTGTCTCCTGTTCCTCCATGAAGCGCCCGACGCCGTAGAGGGCGCGCATGACGTTCTCGGAGAACTGTTCCTTGCGCATACGCACCATGCTTTCCATGTATGTAACCTGGAAATAGAGCAGAATGCCGAAGGTCAGGGCCATTATGATGGTCAGTAGCCAGATGGTGGACTTCTTCATGTCAGCTGTCGGGGTGTCTTTTTTTTGATTTATTAACATTTGAACCTGAGGCGGGGTTCAGTCCGACGCCGCAAAGTTAACACTTAAATGTTAATTTAACAAAACAAATCTGAGTTTTTTTAGTCTGAATTTGATAGTTGATAGTTGATAGTTGCGGAGCCAGGGGGAAATTAAAGGTGCTCCGCAGTGGTGTGAATCGCCTTTGCCAAAGGGTGTAATCCATTATCTATAAGCACTTTGGATGTGTCGGATTCTACGTGTGCCGCGCATATGCCGGGGACGATGGAGAGGCGGAGGTCGATGAAGCCAGGCAGCGCCCGAAGAACAGGGTACCCATTGGGCAACGGACATATGTCAGGCTCGTCAGGGCACTTCCGAGGTCTACGCCTGGCTCCGAGGAATTCATGAGCGTCAGCCCGTGGATTTTGCGCGCCAATTATATATGGATGTAAGCGTACGGGAATTTTTTGCTAATTTTGCAGCGAAATTCTTTATCCGGCTAAAGAAACATGAAACTGCATTTTGATTCCGACTATATGCGCGGAGCCCATCCTGAGGTGATGCGCCGGCTGACCGGGACTAACCTTGAAGCGACTCCAGGCTACGGATACGACGACTACACGGCGCGGGCCCGTACACTGATTCTGGAGGAGTGCGGCATACCCGGCGGGGATGTGAAGTTCCTGGTGGGTGGCACTCAGACGAACGCGACCGTCATCGACGCGCTGCTGCACAAGACTGAGGGAGTGCTGGCGGCCGAGACGAGCCACGTCAACGTTCACGAGTCGGGGGCCATAGAAGCTTCCGGGCACAAGGTGATTACGCTGCCGACCTGCGAGGGCAGGATATGCGCCGAGGACATCGACAGGTATCTGCGGGATTTCTTCTCCGATGATACCTGGCAGCACATGGTGATTCCGGGCATGGTCTATCTCACGCAGCCCACCGAGGTCGGCACGCTATATTCGCTCAGAGAGCTGGAGGACATCAGCGCGGTCTGCCGCAAGTACGGCATCAGGCTGTATGTGGATGGAGCCCGTATGGCGTACGCGCTGGCGTCGCCGCAGGCCGACTTCGCGCTGAAGGACCTGGCGCGGCTCTGCGACGCATTTTATATCGGCGGCACTAAATGTGGCGCCATGTTCGGCGAGGCAGTGGTGTTTCCCGACCCGAAGGTGGTGCGTAACTTTTTCACGCACATCAAGCAGCACGGCGCTCTTTTCGCCAAGGGCCGAATACTCGGAGTGCAGTTCGAGGCGCTGTTTACCGACGGCCTATACCGGCGGATAGGGGAGAATGCGGTGCGGACAGCCATGCAGCTCAAGCAGGGATTCCTGGACCATGGGTACAAGCTCTTCATCGATTCGCCCACTAATCAGCAGTTCTTCGTGCTTCCCGACGAGGTGATTGACCGGCTGATGGAGACGACGGCCACCTTCGAGTATTGGGGACCGCGCTGTGACCTCGCTTCTCCTGTGCGCTTTGTGACCGACTGGGCCACGACCACAGCCGATATCGAACGCCTGCTTGCAGCGCTCTGAGAAGTATGTTCTCATTTTAATAAGTATGGGCTTTATTTTGACTTGATTCCGATGCGGTTGCTCTGTGAAAAAACACTTCCGGGTTATGCCGGTAGTGGCGGCCGTCATGCTTAATCTCGCGGAAATTGCGTAACTTTGCGGCATGGAAATCGCCTTTCTGTTTGACCTCGACGGTGTGCTGATCGACAGCGAGAGGGAATACACCCGTATCTGGCAGGGCATCGACGCCTGCTTTCCGACCGGCGTGAAAGGGTTCGCCCACCGCATCAAGGGCACCACCCTGGAGAATATCCTCTCCACCTATTTCCGTGAGGAGGACCGCGAGGCCGTGCACAGCATGCTCCGGCAGCGAGAGGCCGAGATGCGCTACGAATACTGCCCGGGCGCCGAGCGCCTGCTCGACCTTCTTGGCGAAAAAGGCATAAAGAAGGCCATCGTCACCAGCTCCAAGAAAGAGAAGATGGAGCACCTGCGCCGGCAGCGCCCGGAGCTGTGGGACAGGGTGGAGCTGATAGTCGACGCCGACTGCGTGACTCGCTCCAAGCCCAATCCCCAGGGCTACCTCATAGCCGCCGGAAGGCTCGGCGTGGACCCGCGCCGCTGCGTGGTGGTGGAGGACTCCCTACAGGGCATCCGGGCAGGCAGGGCCGCAGGCTCCTTCGTGGTAGGACTGACAGGCACTTTCGGCCGCGAGCCACTCGAAGGGGAACCGGACGTGCTGCTCGATTGTTTGGATGACATGAACCTCGAAAATATAATTAATGCGTTAAGGCAATGACAGCTGCACCCCTGGCGGAACGGATGCGTCCGCGTACGCTCGAGGACTATATCGGGCAGCAGCACTTGGTCGGTCCCGGTGCCGTGATACGCTGCATGATCGACGGTGGCCACGTGTCGTCGTTCATCCTCTGGGGTCCCCCCGGAGTGGGCAAGACAACACTGGCGCAGCTCATCGCCAACCTTACCGATTCCACTTTCCACACCCTGAGCGCCGTCTCGTCGGGTGTCAGGGACGTGCGCGAAGTCATCGAGAAGTGCAAGCGCGAGTCCGGATCGCTGTTCGGCAAGGGAAGGCCCATCCTCTTCATCGACGAAATACATCGCTTCAACAAGGCCCAGCAGGACTCCCTGCTCGGAGCCGTGGAGCAGGGTGTGCTGACGCTCATAGGCGCTACTACCGAGAACCCGTCGTTCGAAGTCATCCGTCCGCTGCTCAGCCGCGCACAGGTCTACACCCTGAATCCTTTGGATGTTAACGACTTGCGGACTCTTCTCTGCCGTGCACTGACCAAGGACGAGGTGATGAAGAATCGCCAGGCGGAAGTGAAGGAGACGACCGCCCTCTTCCGCTATGCCGGCGGTGACGCCCGCAAGCTCCTCAACATTCTCGACCTGATAGAACAGAGCACCCCGGCAGGCCAGCCAATGGTCATCGACGACGAGGTTGTGACGTCGCTGCTACAGACCAACCCGGCCGCCTACGACAAAGGGGGCGAGATGCACTACGACATCATATCGGCGTTCATCAAGTCCATGCGCGGGTCGGATCCCGATGGCGCCGTGTACTGGCTGGCCCGTATGGTCGAGGGGGGAGAGGACCCCGAGTTCATAGCCCGGCGCATGGTGATCTTGGCGGCCGAGGACATCGGCCTGGCCAACCCCAACGCATTGCTGCTGGCCAACACCACTTTCGACGCTCTCAAGAAGATAGGCTGGCCCGAGGGGCGGATAATCCTCTCCGAGTGCGCGATTTACCTGGCCACCAGTCCCAAGTCCAACAGCGCTTACCTCGCCATCGACGACGCGCAGGCCGAGGTGCGCCGCAGCGGCAACCTCCCCGTGCCGCTCCACCTGCGCAATGCTCCCACCAAGCTCATGCAGCAGCTCGGCTATGGCGAAGGATACAAGTACGCTCATGACTACGCCGGCAACACCGTGGCCCAGCAGTACCTCCCCGCCGAAATCGACGGACGCCGCTTCTGGAAGCCTGGCGCCAATCCCGCCGAGCAGCATATGTCCACCCACATCCGGCCCAAATCCTGAGAAAACAACCGCTGCAGATCATTTGCGCGCGAAAAACTTGGAGTCGGATTTGGTGTATGTCAGAAAAAAGCATTACCTTTGCACTCGGAAAGGGCTGAGGGTCCCATTTCCACCCTGCCGCAATAGCTCAGTTGGTAGAGCATTTCATTCGTAACGAAAAGGTCGTGGGTTCGAGTCCCACTCGCGGCTCCAAAGCTAAATCACTGGCAATCAAGCACTTATGCTGCTTGGTTGCCGTTTTTTGACCCCAAAATCCGTGTCCAAATCGGGTCAAGTCGAAATTCCGATGCATTTCATTATTTGCTCGAGGAATGGGCATAACTCTTCATAAAACTATTACTGCCTGGGGAAAATCTTATAAGCCGACGCGCCTGCTCTGTGGGCGTGTCGGCTTATAGAAGATTCCCTCGGACAGTAAAAGTAAAGAGTTAAGAGTTGACTGGCGCCTCGGCTGGCATCGCTTAACTCTTAACTCTTGATTTTTGACTTTTGTCAGGGACTACTTGCGTGCGCCGTACTCTTGGTCGAGGTTGAAGATGGCGGTTGCGCCCATGCGCTTGAGGCGGTCGACGATGCCGGAGGCGGTGGCCTCCTCCTCTACCTGCTCGCGGACGAACTGCCAAAGGAAGTCCTCGCTGGCGAAGTCGTGCTCGGCCTTGGCCAGTTCGAGCAGGTTGTTGATGAGCGCGGAGACCTTGCACTCGTGTGCGTAGACGTTCTCGAAGGCGGCCAGGGGGGATTCCCAGGACTGCGGTACGGCGTCGATCTGGCCGAGCACGGCCTTGCCGCCGCGCTTGATGACGAAGTCGGCTATCATGTAGGCGTGCGACATCTCTTCCTGGCTTTGCTTCTTCATCCAGTTGGCGAAGCCGGTGAAGCCCTCGCCCTCGAAGAAGAACGACATGGAGAGGTAGAGGTTGGCGGACCATATCTCCGCTACGATCTGCCCGTTGAGGGCATCTTGCATTTTCTGTGAAATCATAGTCTGTGTCTATATATTGGTTTCTTTGTGTTTCAACAAGTGACCTCGGCCTTTGTTTCGGCGCTGCGGCGGTGCTGCATGAGCTGGAGGGAGTTCAGGATGTTCTGCCAGGCCACGTAGGAGGCGGGTGCCACGGAGGCGATGGGGTTGAGGTAGGCGATGGCCAGCCAGATGGCCAGCACCGTGTTCTTCTGCCCCAGGCCCTGTCCGCCGGAGATCTTGTCGCCGAAGACGCCTCCGATCCTGCGCCCGACGGCGAAGCTGACCATGGTGGCCACGAGGGCTCCGAGCGCCAGCCACACCATCTGCCAGGCGTGCTCGGGCCGGTAGTGGTTGATGATGTAGCTCACCGAGCTGCCCACGACGATGAACAGCGACACGGCCCACATGTAGAACGAGATGCTCTGGTGGTTGGCGATGGCGTCGTGGAAGCGGCGGCAGGTGTAGCGCAGCACGAAGGCGGTGACGATGGGCAGGATCAGCAGCGGCAGCACGCGGGAGCATATCAGTCCGAAGGACTGCAGAAAGGTCATGTCGGGATGCACCCCTATGGCCGCCAGCACCAGAGGGCCGATGGCGGCCACTGCCAGGTTACTGACCAGCGAGAAGGTGGCGAGCTTGCTCAGCGAGCCGCCGAGCATGGCGGTGATGACTGGCGCGGCGGTGGCCGTGGGCACGAACACGCAGATGAAGACGCCGGTGGCCACTACCTCGTCCCAGCCGGAGAGCAGGAAGTAGAAGGCAGCGGATAGTCCGAGCTGTGCCAGCAGGAGCCATGCCTGCACCCGGCCCACCTTCAGGTCTTTCGGCTCCAGCCGGCAGTAGGTGATGGTGAGCATTATGAAGATGAGGTAGGGGGAGAGGAATGTTAGGTAGTCCATCCACTTGTAGAAGAGGGCTCCGCCGAGGATGGCCACCGGCAGCATCAGGGGTTTCAGGCGCTGCTTCATTCCATGGGATATTTAAGCGGGCACTGCGGGTCGCGGAGCACCTTGAGGTATGCCTCGGCGGCCATCCTTGCCTCCGGGAGCGACATGAGCAGGTAGTTGCCGCAGTCGCGGGGCGAGGCGCCGGGCACGTCGCCTTCCCAGCTGGTGATGGCGAACATGGCGTCGGCCATCAGCGTGCGGATCTCATCAGGCTGCGGGTGGCCTTTGACAATGAGGTAGTTGCCGGTGCAGCAGCCCATGGGGCCCCAGTATACGATGCGGTCGCGCCACCGGGGATGGTTGCGCAGCCAGGTGGCCACGATGTGCTCCATGGCGTGCAGGGCGCCGATGCTGAGGGCCGGCTGGCGGTTCGGGGCCGTCATGCGGATGTCGAACGTGGTGGCCACCTGGCCGTTGCCGAAATCGTCTATGCGGCTCTCGTAGATGCCCGGCATCAGGGTGAGGTGGTTTATGCGGAAGCTTGCGATCTTTTCCATTTGTTGAGAATTGCAGGGACGCACGGCTCGTGCGTCCGATGGATGTCAGAGGTTGGAGAGGATGCTAACGAGGGCGGAGAAGGTCTCCCGGGGCGCGTCGGTCCAGAAGTTCTCGTACTGGGAGATGTTCTCGGCCTGCCCGGGGGTGTCGCTGACCACGCGGATTATGCTGAAGGGGATGCTGTGCATGGAGCAGACTTGAGCCACGGCTCCCGACTCCATGTCCACGGCCAGGGCCTGCGGGAAATGTCTCTTGATGGCGGCAACCTCCTCGGCTTTCGACACGAAGATGTCGCCAGAGCAGATGAGTCCCTCGCGGAAGTGCGGGTTGCCTGCGAGCACCTTGCGTGCCTCTTCGAGCACGGCGGGAGAGCATGTCATGAGGGTGTCGCAGCCGGAGGCGGCACCCCATTCGGTGCCGGGGCCGCACCAGACGTCGTGATAGGCCACAGTGTCGGCCACGAGCAGGTCGAGCACGTGCATCGACGCGTCCGCTCCGCCGGCCACTCCGGAGTTCACCACCAGGTCGGGGCGGCACAGGCGCACCAGCATGTCGGTGCTGAGGGCGGCGTTGACTTTGCCTATGCCGCACTGCAGCAGGAAGATGTCGTTACCGCCGATTTGGCCCGTGTAATACGTGCGGCCCTCGGCCTGCGCCTCGGTCCTGTTCTCGAGCAACGGCAGCAGGAGCTGGAGCTCCTTGCCCATCGCCACTATGATTCCAATCTTCATTTAATCTCAATTAGTCCGCGAAATTACAAAATTTTTTCGTAATTTCGCGCCGACAAGGACTTTTTATGAGGATATACAAGACATGGAGCGAGGCTCTGAACCCTAAGCAACTGGCCTCGGTAGTCAGCGAATTGCAGCAGGGCGCACTGATGGTGTGGCCTACCGATACTCTCTACGCAGTAGCCTGTTCGGCGCTCGACGTCAAGGCCATAGAGCGTTTGTGTCGGCTCAAGAACATCAATCCGGAGAAAACTAACCTGTCGATAGTGTGTGCCGACATCTCGCAGGCTGCGCGTTATGCCCGCATCGACAACCGCGACTTTGCAATGCTGAGGCAGAACACCCCGGGGCCGTTCACTTTCCTCTTCCGCGCCGCCTCCACGCTTCCCCGTGCTTTCAAGGGGCGCAAGATTGTGGGTGTGCGCATCCCGGCCCTGGAGCTCGACCGCCAGATTGCCGGGGCGCTCGACGCTCCGATACTCACCACCTCGGTGGAGTTCGACAGCGAGGACTATTTCGTCAATCCTGACCTGATAGCCGAGGAGGCCGACTCGCACGTGGAGTTCATGATTGATAACGGCACCGGCGGCACTGAGCCGTCCACCATAGTCGACTGCATCGGCGACGATCCCGAGATAGTGCGCCAGGGAAAAGGTATTTTGGAGTAGCTTGGCGCTTGCCATGTCGGGAAAAAGTAGTACCTTTGCGGCGGAATTGCGGCATGGCTGAAAAGCGCCGCATCCCGCCAACACAGGTAAACCAAGAAACACACAAAAAGTAGACAGAGCAATGTCAAAAGTTACAGTGGTAGGCGCCGGCAACGTGGGCGCCACGGCAGCTAACGTAATCGCCGTTCGCGGCATCGCCGACGAGGTCGTGATGATCGACATCAAGGAAGGCGTGAGCGAAGGCAAGGCAATGGATATGATGCAGACAGCGAACCTGCTGGACATGAACACCTGCATCAAGGGCGTCACCAACGACTACGCCGCTACCGCCAACAGCGACGTGGTGGTGATCACCTCCGGCATCCCCCGCAAGCCCGGCATGACCCGCGAGGAGCTCATAGGCGTAAACGCCGGCATCGTCAAGCAGGTCACCGAGAGCGTGCTCAAGGCCAGCCCCAACGCCGTCATCGTCTGCGTGTCCAACCCCATGGACACCATGACCTACCTCATCCACAGGATCTCCGGCCTGCCCAAGAACCGCATCATCGGCATGGGCGGCGCACTGGACTCCAGCCGCTTCAAGTACTATCTCAGCCAGGCCCTGGGCGCTAACCCCAACGAGGTAGAGGGCTTCGTGATCGGCGGCCACGGCGACACCACCATGATTCCGATGAAGCGCTTCGCAGCCTGGCGCGGCGTACCCGTGACCAAGTACATCAGCGCTGAACAGCTCGACAAGGTGGCTGCCGACACCATGGTGGGTGGCGCAACCCTCACCAAGCTCCTTGGCACCAGCGCCTGGTACGCTCCCGGCGCAGCCGCAGCCGAGGTCGTAGAGGCCGTACTCCACGACCAGAAGGCAATGATTCCCTGCTCCGCCCTGCTCGAAGGCGAGTATGGCCACAAGGACCTCTGCATCGGCGTTCCCTGCATACTCGGCCGCAACGGCATCGAGAAGATCGTGGAGCTCGAGCTCACCGCCGAAGAGCAGGCCGCATTCGACAAGAGCGCCGCCGCAGTGCATAAGACCAACGAGGCTCTGCCTTGCTAAATTCGGGTCTGCCATAAAGGCGCATCTGCGGCACTTCGGGACCCTCTCGCAGTCGGTCATATACTTCAGTATGCTCCCTCCTGCTCGGAACCCCGAAGCACCACATCTGCAGCCTTTCAGGCAAACCCTCAAGTTACAAATTGGGTGTGCCGGGGAATGACCGGCACACCCTCCTTTTCAATACAATTCATGAATAGCAGAAAGGAACAGCTCGCCGCTTTCGAGCGGATGCTCGACATCCTCGACGAACTGCGCGTGAAATGTCCCTGGGACCGCAAGCAGACCAACGAGTCGTTGCGTCCCAATACCATAGAAGAGGTGTTCGAGCTGGCCGACGCCCTCATGGCCGACGACCAGAAGTCCATATGCAAGGAGCTGGGCGACGTGTTGTTGCACGTGGCTTTCTACTCCAAGATCGGCAGTGAGAAGGGGACTTTCGACATCGCCGACGTCTGCAACGCCCTCAGCGACAAGCTCGTGTTCCGGCACCCGCACGTCTTCGGCGAGGTCAAGGCCGACGATGCAGAGACCGTGTCGCAGAACTGGGAGCGACTCAAGCTCAAGGAGAAGGACGGCAACAAGACCGTGCTCGCCGGAGTGCCCCGCGCCCTGCCCGCCCTCATCAAGGCCAACCGCATCCAGGAGAAAGTGGCACACGTAGGCTTCGACTGGGAGCGTCCCGAGCAGGTGTGGGAGAAAGTGAAGGAGGAGATAGGCGAGACTGAGTCCGAGATCAAGGCCGGCCACAAGGACGACGTCGAGGCCGAGTTCGGTGACCTCTTCTTCTCGCTCGTCAACGCCGCCAGACTCTATGGCGTGAATCCCGAGAATGCCCTGGAGCGCACCAACCGCAAGTTCATCTCACGCTTCAACTACCTCGAAGGCAAGGCCAAGGAAATGGGCCGCAGCCTCAAGGAGATGTCGTTGGCTGAGATGGACGCCATCTGGGAAGAGGCCAAGACGAAAGCCCGGGACTGAGAGACGCGCACCGAGCTTCAGCTCGGTGGCAATTGCAGAGTAATGGCACCTCATGCACACGAGGACTGCAATTACCGATCCTAATTACTGATTCAAATTAAGTTGAAGGTCTGCGTTACCGAGAAACCAAGCGTAGCCAGGGATATCGCCAAGATCCTCGGCGCCAACACACCCCAAAGCGGCTATTACGAGGGTAATGGCTACTGCGTGACGTGGACATACGGCCACCTCTGTACCCTCAAGGAGCCGGCCGACTATACCGACTTCTGGAAATCCTGGCGCCTCGGCGCCCTGCCGATGATTCCGCCTCGCTTCGGGATCAAGCTCATCGACCAGGAGAACGTACATCGTCAGTTCAAGGTAATCGAGTCGCTCATAGCCCATGCCGACGAGGTCATCAACTGCGGCGATGCCGGCCAGGAGGGCGAGCTCATCCAGCGCTGGGTCTACCAGAAGGCCGGGTGCGACAAGCCCGTGCGGCGCCTGTGGATCTCCTCCCTGACCGACGAGTCCATCCGCGAGGGCTTCCAGCACCTCGAGCCCCAGGAGAAATACCACACCTTATATATAGCGGGCCTGTGCCGGGCCATCGGCGACTGGGTGCTCGGCATCAACGCCACCCGCCTCTACACCCTCAAGTACGGACTGGACCGCCAGATACTATCCATCGGCCGGGTGCAGACGCCCACCCTCGCGCTGATTGTAAACCGGCAGAAAGAAATCGAGGAGTTCGTGCCAAAGGACACCTGGGAAATCAAGACCAAGTACCGCGACGTGGTGTTCACATCGACACTGAAGCCATTCGAGACCGAGGAAAAGGCTCGCGAACGGCTTGAGACCCTCGCAGGTAAGCTGCTGCACATCAACGATGTCAGCAAGAAGAAAGGCAACGAGGCACCTCCGCGTCTCTTCGACCTCACCAGCCTGCAGGTAGAGGCCAACAAAAAATACGGCTACAGCGCCGACCTCACCCTCAGGACCATCCAGAGCCTGTATGAGAAGAAGCTGACCACCTATCCTCGCGTCGACACCACATACCTCACCCTCGACGTATACAAGAAGTGCGGCCAGATTCTCAACTCCATGACCCCCTACCAGGCGCTGCTGCAGCCACTGCGCGGAGAGCCCCTGCGCAAGAGCACCAAAGTCTTCGACAACAGCAAGGTCACCGACCACCATGCCATCATCCCCACCGGCCAGCGGCCCGGAGCGCTCACTGACGAGGAACAGAAAGTATACGACCTCGTGGCCAGGCGCTTCATCGCCGCCTTCTATCCCGACTTCCGCTTCGAGCAGACCAACGTGCTTGCAGACGTGGACGGAGTGCAGTTCAAGACCACCGGGCGCGTGGTCATCGACCAGGGCTGGAAGAACGTCTTCCGCCAGGAGGAGCAGGCAGAGACAAGGGAAAAGGAGAAGCCCGACGAGGCCACGCTGCCAGTCTTCGCGGTAGGGGAGTCGGGACCGCAGGAACCATTCCTGGGCAAGAAGACCAGCCAGCCCCCCAAGTACTACACCGAGGGCACTCTGCTGAAGGCCATGGAGACGGCCGGCAGTCAGGTTGACGACGAGGAGCTGCGCGAGGCCCTCAAGGCCAACGGTATCGGGCGTCCCTCCACTCGCGCCGCAATCATAGAGACACTGTTCAAGCGCGGCTACATCGTCCGCGAGCGCAAGAGCCTGCGTGCCACCCGGGCGGGCATAGATGTCATCGGCCTCATCAAGGAGGAGCTGCTAAAGAGCGCCAGGCTCACCGGCCAGTGGGAGTGCAAGCTGCGCATGATAGAACGCGGAGACTACAAGCCCGAGGACTTCATCGCCGAAATCAAGCAGCTCGTCACCCAGATCACTTACGCCGTGCTCAGCGACAACTCCAACCGGCGCATCAAGGCCGAAGTCCCCAAGGGCGATGAAAAGCCCGAAGGCAAGGGGAAGACTACCAAGACAAAGGCAAAGTCTAAGCCACGGACTGACAAAAACTCCGATAAGAAATGAGCAGTCCCATAGTGCAGTATATCCTCGTGGGCCTCTTCTTCGCGCTCATTGCCGCCTGGATAATAGTAAAGAGCATCCGGCGCCGGCGCCTTAGCGGCCATCGGAATCAGGAGTGTGCCGGATGCCCGTGCGGAGGCTGCGGCTGTCCGACTGGCAGGCTCCGCCAGGCGGACCGGGATTGTTGCGTGTCAAAGCGCAGGCACACCTGAAAAGACTCCAACGTTCATTACGTATTTTCGCAAGCCCCTTTGCTGACAGCAAAATTATTCTCGCCGACTGCCACTACCCATCCCTGGTGTGTCAATATTTCCGAAATGTTTTCCCATAATTCCGATATTGATAATATCCACTGAAAAGTCGGCGTTTATCTGCAAATGTCGAAATCAGAAACAGACCAACCGCAAAGCCCGAGCATAGTCTTCACAGACCGGCTCGGCGACACCTCCACCCGCGGTCTCGAAAAATTCGTGGCGCATGCCCTCTGTGTCGAAGGCTCGGCTACGTTCTCATACAACGGTAATGACTTCACCCTCAGTCAGGGTGACTTGCTGGTGGCGCACCGTCCTGCCAATATCGATAATCTGACTACATCCGAGGATTTCAAGGTGCGGACAGTGTACATTGAAGATTCTTTCTGCGAGAAGGCCACGCCCAACCTCAACTACGGCACTCGAGGTTCGCTGGCGCTTTTCCTTAATCCCGTCATGTGCCTCACCGAATGTGAGCAGGAGGTGATAACAGAGGATATGGACCTGCTGGAGTGGCGCCTGGAGGCGACCTGTTATCGCTTCTATGAAGAGAGTCTGCGCTGTGCGGTGCAGCTGATGATACTCGACCTGTTCAGCTTCCACGCCTACCAGCACAACTGGCAATCCGTCTCCAACCAGAACGCCCGAATCATCAACGGCTTTTTCCGCATGCTCGACGACGGCCGGTATCGCGAGCACCGCGAGGTGTCATACTATGCCGCCGAGCTGTGCGTGACTCCCAAGTATCTGTCGGAAATATGCAAGAAAGTGAGCGGACACTCGGCCAACTTCTGGATCAATCGGTACACCACCTTGGAGATTGCGCGGCTATTGCGCAATCCCGAGCTGACACTGGCTGAGATCACGGACATGCTCCACTTCTCGTCGTCGGCCTACTTCAGCCGCTACGTGCAGGCTAAGCTCGGCGTCTCTCCTTCAAAGTACCGCAATTAGTCTTTCTTCTCCCATAGCATGGTGATGTGCGGGCGGAACTCCATCATGAACTCTTCGGAGGTGGCCCGGAAGCCGAAATACTCGTAGAAGCGCCGTATCCAGGCCTGAGAGGTTATCTCTATGCGACGGGCACCGAAGCGGTTTACCGCCAGGTCCATGGCCTTGGAGAAGATGCGGTAGCCGTATCCCTTGCCCTGGCGGGAGGTGACGACACGGCCGATGCTGACATCGTCGTGTTGCGCCCCGGCAGGGATGACGCGGGCGTAGGCTACCAGCTCGCCGGCCTCGTAGAGCAGGCAGTGCAGGCTTTTCTGGTCAATATAGTCGGGGTCGAGGTAGGGGCATCCCTGTTCCTCCACGAACACCTTGGCGCGCAGGTGAAGCACGTCGTATAACTGCGGCACCGTCAGTTCTCTGAACTCAAGTACTTGAATCTTCTCTTCCATACGGGCGCAAAATTAGTGAAAATTTTTGTAACTTTGCACCATGATACTACCCGAACGCCTGCAAGCCATAGGCCGTTTCCAGCGTACTCACGCCCTGCGCGGGGAGCTGAACGCCCAGCTGGAAGTTGACGACGAGTTCCTGGTCGCCAACCCGTGGGTTATAGTCGACATGGAGGGCATTCCCACGCCCTTCCGTGTGGAGTCTGTGCGTCCCAAGGGGGCCACGACCTCCCTGCTCAAGCTCCGGGGCGTCGACACCGAGGAACAGGCCCGCGTGTTCGTCAACCGTGAGGTGCAGGCCGACGCCGCGCTTGTGGCCGAATGGATAGGCGATGAGGGCGAGGGAATGTATGCCGCCGACTTCATAGGCTACAACCTCTCCGACACCGACGGAGATGAAGTGGGCACCATAACCGGTGTCAACCTCTCGTCCGAGGATAATCCCCTCTTCGAGGTGTCGCTGCCCGATTCCCGCATCGTGCTCGTGCCGGTGGCCGACGAGCTCATAGAGAGCTACGACCCTGATGCAGGAACCATCGTCATGAACATTCCCACCGGGCTGCTCGACCTCTGAACCCTCTTAATTCTCAACTGAAAATGTCCCTACCCGAATACGACGAAAATGAAGCGATAACCTTTATGCGCCGCGAGCTGCCTGAAGAGGCAAACAAGCGGTACAGCGACGACGACCTGGTAGACATCCTCGACGCCATCTGGGATTACTACGACAGCGTGGAAGCCACTTCCCTCAACGATATCCCCGACGATGACGACGAAGACCCGCGGCTCCAGGCCGACGCCATAGCCGGCGGCATCTTCAGAATCCTGTCGAAAAACGGCCCCGAGGCAATAAACCTGCCCGACCTTACGCTTATAGTAAAAGGAGAACTCGCTTATGAAGAAGATCTGGGCAATCGTATGTAGCATGCTTCTGACAGTCGGCGCCACGTACGCCGCACAGCCGTCGTCGGCGTCCGACCTGGACGACCTCGACAAGAACCAGCTGCTCCTGGCCAATCCCCTGCCGACCAAGGAAGCCGAACTCATCCGCAAATTCCAGGAGAAGGAGGGCACCACGCTGCTCAACGGCGAGCTCAAGAAGCTTAACCAGCGCTACCGACACGAGCCCGTCACCGTCGAGAAACTGCGCGGAGGCGAGGTCCTGGTGGTCACCATCCCTGCATCGCTGCTCTTCCTGCCCAACGACACTGTGCTGCGCGAAAATGCCTGGCGTGCCCTGGCTCCCTTCAAGCGCTACCTGCGCAACCCTGATATGTACTGGGTGATTCTCGACATGCACTCCGACAACACCGGCAACGCCCAGTACACCGACGAGCTCACACTGGACCGCGTGACGTCCGTCTTCGACTGGTTCGCCGACCAGGGGTGCCAGACCGAGTACCTCTTCCCGACGGCCAGCGGAGCCTACGACCCGCTGCCGGGCGTCGACTACCTCACAATGAAGAACCGCGCCCGAAACCGCCGCCTGGAGATTTACCTGGTGCCGGGCCGCAAGATGCTCTCCGAGGCCAAGAAGGGCCGGATAGCTTTCTGAACCCAAAGACTTGTCCGCGTGTTATATAGGTAATACTATAAAAACACACAGACATGGCAACGTACAGCGAAATCATAACCAGCGCCCCCGTGGTGCTTGTTGAGTTCTATGCCGACTGGTGCCCGCACTGTCGGCGCATGATGCCCGTGGTCAAGGAGGCCAAGGGCGAACTGGAGGGTCGCGCCGACGTCTACCAGTTCGAGATTGACGCCAACCAGGAACTCGCTCAGCAGAACGATGTTGAGACAATCCCCACCTTTATCGTCTACAAGGATGGCCAGGAGCAATGGCGCTACAGCGGCGAAGTCACCCTCCGCCAGCTCGTAGGTAAGGTCGAGGAATACCTCTGAATTAAGTTCAGAGCAGTAGCGTCCCCCCCCACGGCGGGGCTGCAACTCTTAACTTTTTATTATCTTTGCAGCATGAACCGATTTTCGGCACATGCTGCATTGCTTTTTGTTGCCCTCGTCGTCTTGCCATTCTGCGCCTACTCCTTTAAAGAAGCAGGTGAGAGTGCTACGCACAAGACGTTAGTAGGCAGGTACATAGTGGTTGACTCTGTTAGCTGGACGCCGTTGGCGGGAGCCTCCGTGTTCGATCGCAAGGGCCATTTCATTGGCCAGTGCGGCAACTTGGGCAAGACGCCCCGTATCGACAGACGAGACTACCCCGTCACCATCCGCATCATAGGCTACAAGGAGTTGCGCCTGCCCGAGCCGCTTGCCGCCGACACCATATTCCTGGCCGAGAACGCCACAGAGCTTGACGAGGTGATAGTCTCCGGCAAGCAGCACAAGGTGCTCCATATGCTCGGCTATGTGCGCGAGTATTCCACCCTCACCACATATACCGACACTGTGTTCCTCTTTCGCGAGAAGATGGTCGACTTCATGCTCACGCCTGACCGAAAGACTCATTTCAAGGGGTGGGACAATCCCCGGGTGCTCAAGAGTAAGTCCTATTATCGCTTCACGGACAAGCATGGTCTCGACAGCGTGAGCGGGGAGGGCAACTACCACTTCTCATGGTCCGACTGGGTCAGTCCCATCCTCTCGCCTAAGCTTACGTCCGCCGTGCGGGATGTTGCCTCGGCCACCGATACTGTGCAGGGGCGCAACCGTCCGACAGAAATCTGGACGCGCCGTGGCGACAAGGTGTCCGTAGCCGTCAACGTCCTTGCCGACACCGCCTCGCGCCGCTGGGTGCCGCGTCTGAGCGGCTTCTTTAACGATGGCCTGGAGTTCGACAGCTTCCGCGTCCGCTTCAACTACGCCAATGTGGAGTCCGATACCATCCTGCCCATCGACTTGACAGGCTATTCTTTCAACATCGAGTCGGAGGGAAGGGGACGCAAGATGTTCCGCTTCAACCGCCGCGACGAGCAGTTCTACGTCACCACCTACTCCGAGGTGTACATCGTCGACAAGGAATATATAACGGTGGGAGAGGCACGCAAGTGGGTCAACAAGCCGCTGCATGCTTCCGATCTGGAAATTCTCGAGCCGGAGGAGGCGCCTGAGCTCCAGCCCGATGTGCTGGCACTCATCAGCCGCGTGGAGAATGTGGACAAGGATGCTGTAAGGGCTGGCTACACTGCCGATTCACGACTTATGAGCCCGTATCTCTATGACTGGGATCATCCGGATTCCTTCGGGCGTAATTTCCGTGTCGGGCGCCGTGCCCTTTTCCTGCTTAAGCAGGTCACCGGCATCTCTGCCGTCCGCTCTCACCGCAACACCCGCGACCGCTGGCGCGACTTCCGTCAGCAGCAGATACACCGCAAGGACCCGGCGCCATCAGCACCACGGGAGGAGTAGGCGCCAGGCTATTGCAATTTTGTCTCCTGACCATAGAGCGGCCGCTAAGATGACTACTTTTGCCCATGGAAACTTATAGCAGCCACGACCGCTCTCTTCAACTCCTGCACAATTCTATTCACAGCCCGCTGAGAATTTAGCGACTTACAAGATGCACAACGTCAAAGGCGCAACGTTGAAGCGGATTATCGCTCTATGGGGAGACGTGGCGCTTTCCAGCCTATTGAGTCTTCAAACTGGCGGCGAAGGCTGATGTCTTGTTCTGAGCCTGGGGTGACGATTGTGAATACTGAATTGTCGCGGGGCGAGCGACGGCGGTAGAGCGATGGATCAGAGGCCGGTATCGGGGTGTCGCGCCTGTAGGGGTACTCTACCAGGTACTGCGAGGGGTAGATATAGACGGTATTGAAACCCATGAGGGGATTCAGATTCTCCGTATAGAAATAAGATGCGCCGAAGAGGAGATTATTGCGCACAGGAATCGGAGGCGATGTTGGCCCCCAGCTGAGGAAGTCGGCGTCGCGTGGTTCAGGGCACGAGAAGCCGTTGTCGCCCATCATATAGGCGATGTTGCCCGAGAACTCGCAGTCCTGGAAGCTGAGTCCCGGTTTTCCGAATAGGAAGAATTCGAATGCCTGGCGGCAGTGCGTCATTTTGTTATTGAGGAATTTGATGTTGACTGCGGGAGCGGCGTCGGGACCGCTTGCCTGGATAGTGGTGGCGCAGTCGTAGGTGCGCGAGAAAGTGCAGTAGTCAACGAGCATGTCGCGCATGCCGGTGCTCCAGGCTTCCACGCCGTTGCCGAAGCGGGCGCGTGTGGCGAAGGTGAGCTGCACGGCGCCTCCGATGACGTCGAATCCGCAGTGGGTGATGTGTGTGCCGGTGAGGTCGCCGCCCGCGCCATGGGTGGCGAATCCCATTACGTTGATGTCCTGGATTATGCAGTAGGTTGCGTTGTCTATGCCCAGCAGATAAGTTGAGAAGCAGAGAGTGCCGTAGTCTTTGGGATTTTTCTTCGAGCGGAGATAGAGGATGGAGAAAGTATCGGGCTTGACGTCGGCTCTGCGGAAGACCGACGAGACGAAGAACTGGCCGTCGTGGAGGAGCGAGTCGGGCGCCGCGACCATCTGACCGAAGATGGCGTCGGCGTCGGGACGGTAGATGCATCCTATGTTGTAGAGAGTGCCTTCGCCCCATTCGCGCGATTTATCCACACCTATGAAGTTTTTGTCGGTCCTCAGATCTATTTCCCAGACGTTCTTGAGGTTTTTGACTTTTTTCCAAGCCTTAGGCTTGACAAGGATGCGGAAGCCGCAGAGGAGAGGTGCGTAACCGGAACCGTAAGCGCCTATGCGGCAGTCGGAGAAGTTGCGAATGCCCTCGAAGAAAGTGTCGCCGCGGCGGAGAAGGATTGTGGAGCCTGAGCGTTCCTCTTTGGTGAGGGAAGCGATTGTGCGCCTCGGAGCCTGCATGGTACCGGGATTGTCGTCATTGCCGGTTGAGCTTGAGATGTAGATGGTTCTTGCGGGCTCCTTGCGGGGGCCTATGGCGAGGGTTGGAGAGAGTGCACAAAAAAAGAAGACGAAGAAGAGAGCAATTCCTATGTGCCTGCTCATAATTAATTAGTCTTACGTAACCTGAAAAAATTCCGCCAGAATCGATAAATCGAATCTGGCGGGATGATAATTTTAAGCTTTTGGCCTTCTGGCGGGACACTGATATCTTTTTCAGTGTCCTCGGCCAATACTTCGTGGCTTTTCTATGTGGTTGTCAGAGGTGGTTTTTTACATCATGCCGCCCATTCCACCCATGCCGGGGTTGGGCATTGCGGGTGCGGGGTTCTCCTCCTTCTTGTCGGCGATGACGCATTCGGTGGTTAGGAACATGCCGGCGATGCTGGCGGCGTTCTCCAAGGCTACGCGGGTGACCTTGGCGGGGTCGATGACGCCGGTGGCCATGAAGTGCTCGAATTCGCCGGTGCGGGCGTTGTAGCCGTAGTCGCCCTTGCCCTCGCGGACCTTTTGGAGGATTACGGCGCCTTCCACGCCTGCGTTCTCCACAATCTGACGCATGGGCTCCTCGATGGCGCGACGGATGATTGCGATGCCGGTCTCTTCGTCGTCGTTGTCGCCCTTGAGTTCTTCGAGAGCGGGGAGGCAGCGGATGTATGCTACGCCGCCGCCGGGCACGATGCCTTCGGCGATGGCGGCGCGGGTGGCGCTGAGGGCGTCGTCGACGCGGTCTTTCTTCTCTTTCATCTCGACCTCGCTGGGTGCGCCGATGTAGAGCACTGCCACGCCGCCTGCGAGCTTAGCGAGGCGCTCGTGCAGCTTCTCCTTGTCGTAGTTGGAGGTGGTGTTCTCTATTTGGCCCTTGATCTGGGCCACGCGGGCTGCGATGTCCTCCTTGGAGCCGGCGCCGTTGACGATGGTGGTGTTGTCCTTGTCGACGGTGACCTTCTCGGCGGTGCCGAGGTCGGCGATGGTGGCCTGGTTGAGCTGCATGCCCTTCTCCTCGCTGATGACTGTGCCGCCGGTGAGGATGGCGATGTCCTCGAGCATGGCCTTGCGGCGGTCGCCGAAGCCGGGAGCCTTGACGGCGCAGATCTTCAGGGAGCCGCGCAGGCGGTTGACCACGAGGGTGGCCAGGGCTTCGTTGTCCACGTCCTCTGCGATGATGAGCAGGGGCTTGCCGCTCTGGGCTGCCGACTCCAGGATGGGAAGCATGTCCTTGAGGTTGGAGATCTTCTTGTCGTAGAGCAGGATGTAGGGGGACTCCATGTCGCACTCCATCTTCTCGGCGTTGGTGACGAAGTAGGGGGAGATGTATCCGCGGTCGAACTGCATGCCCTCGACGATGTCGACGCTGGTCTCGGTGCCCTTGGCCTCCTCGACGGTGATGACGCCCTCTTTCTTTACCTTGCGCATGGCCTCGGCGATGAGACGGCCTATCTCCTCGTCGTTGTTGGCGCTGACGCGGGCCACGTTCTCGATCTTCTCCATGTCGTCGTCAACCTCCTCGGACATTCCCTTGAGGGTGTCGACGACCTTGCTGACGGCTTTGTCGATGCCGCGCTTCAGGTCCATGGGGTTTGCGCCGGCGGTGACGTTCTTGAGGCCGGTGTTTACGATGGCCTGGGCCAGCACGGTGGCGGTGGTGGTGCCGTCGCCTGCCTGGTCGCCGGTCTTGGAGGCTACCTCCTTGACGAGCTGTGCGCCCATGTTCTGGAAGGGGTCTTCGAGCTCCACTTCGCGGGCTACGGTCACGCCGTCCTTGGTGATGTGGGGTGCGCCGAATTTCTTTTCGATGATGACGTTGCGGCCTTTGGGGCCGAGCGTTACCTTGACGGCGTCGGCCAGGGCGTCAACGCCTTTCTTGAGCTCTTCGCGAGCCTGTATGTTGAATTTTATCTCTTTTGCCATTGCTTGGTGTGTTATAAAAATTAAGAATTAAGATTACTGGCGCCTTCCGGGCCGCAATGCTCAACTTTAAACTCTCAACTTTCAGCCTACTACGGCCAGTACGTCGGACTGGCGCATGATGAGGTACTTCTCGCCTTCGAGTTCGAGCTCGGTGCCGGCGTACTTGCCGTAGAGCACCTGGTCGCCCTCCTTGAGGACCATCTCTTCGTCCTTGGTGCCGTTGCCGACAGCCTTGACTGTGCCGCGCAGTGGCTTCTCCTTGGCCGTGTCGGGGATGATGATGCCGCCCATCGTTACTTCTTCGGCGGCTGTTGGGAGTATCAGTACTCTATCTGCCAGAGGTTTGATATTCATTGTATTTCGTGTTTTATGGTTTTCGCTTTAGACTATGCAAATATTGTGCCAAATTATTGCTCTTCCATATAACAATCCATCCCCGCCCAAGGTTGGCTTTTAACAACTATTATAATATGGTGTGTCGGAATGGGTGGGGAATTTGTGTAACTTTGCGACATGAAACGAATTACGGGCCTCAGTGCCGTCATCATCATGGCCCTTGGGGCGTTTGCCAGCCTTGTCAGTCTTTCTGCCACGGCGGACAGCCGTCCACAGGCCCGCTATGTCCTGCGCGACGGGCGGGTGGAACTGGTATATCCCGACACCATGCTTTCTCACAAGACTCTCAGCTCTCAGCTCTCAACTCTCGACTATATCGGGACGCCCAAGCGGTTGCACCTGGCCAACAACCTATCGCGGGAGCATATCGGACTCGACATGGTGCTGCCAGGCGAGAAGCACAGTCCCGACATACTGGCCTACACAGGCAAGGGGGTGGTGATCGGCGTCATCGACTGTGGCATCGACCCAAACCACATCACTTTCCGCGACGCCGCTGGTAATAGCCGCGTGAAGCGGTATATTTTCACCGAGAGCAGCGAGGAGTCTGCCGACGGACGGCTCAAGGTCTCCACTTTCTCCACTCCGGCCGAAATCCTGAACGCGCCCATTGACAGTGCCGAGGGTGGGCACGGCACGCACACCACCGCTACCGCTGCGGGCTCCTGGCGCGGCAATCCCTACTATGGCATGGCGCCCGACGCGGAGCTGGTGCTCACCGGCACCGGAGCCTATAGCTATGACGACGAAATCATCTACGGCATGCGTGCCGCAGGCGAATATGCGCGGCAGAATGGCAAACGGGCCGTTCTCAGCCTAAGCCTCGGCACAGGCATCGGACCGCGCGACGGCACCTCCGCAGTCGGACTGGTCTCAAGGGAGCTGCGCAATCAGGGTGACTTCATCTGTTTTGCCGCCGGAAACGACGGCAAGCGCTCCGCCACCATCTTCCGCGACTTCGCGTCCGACACCACCGCTGTCCGCAGCATCTTCTGCAAGTGGTACAACGGTCCCACGCACCTCTGCCCGTTGGAGGCCTGGAGTGCCGACACGACCTCGGCCGAGCTTCAGATTCTTGTGGTGCAGCACGACACGGTCCGTTATGCCTCGCGCTGGATCACACCCGAGGAGGCTGCCCGCTCGGGCGGCAGGGTCGTGCTGCTGTCGGACAAGGAGGAGGGCGAGGTGCTCCCCGGTCTGCGCTCTCACATCCGTGGCGAACTCAGCTGCGAACTGGGCGTATACGCTCTCAATAATCGCTTCCGCATCCACCTCGATGCCGACGTTACGGAGTATCTCGACCCGGGGTTCCAGCCGCAGCTCGCCTTTGGCGTACGCTCCAGGCATGGCGCGAATATGCGCATATACGCCGACGCCCATTACAACAATCTCGGCGACTGGGGAAACTCGTTTTTCACTAATGGCGTGCCGGGCGAGAACTGCAGCGACCTTGCATCATCGCCGGATGTCTTCGGCGTGGGGATGATGAACGCCGCCCTCTCCCGTACGGCCCTCAGCGGGGTCACCTACTCGCTGGAGTCGATGTCTTTCGGGGAATATGGCAAGCCCAACCTCTATAGCAGCCGCGGACACGGCTGGGACAACGCCGTGCTGCCTCACATCCTCGCTCCCGGCTCGCTGGTGGTCTCGGCCCTCTATCCGGAGGCTCCGGGCATGGAGCACTTTTACGTGCAGGACACGGTAATCGATGGCAAGCGATACGTCTGGGGCATCGATTCGGGCACTTCCATGGCCACTCCCACCGTGGCAGGCACGCTGGCCGTATGGCTGGAGGCCATCCCTTCGCTCACCTACGACAACATCCTTGAAATCCTCCGTGTGACCGGCAACCGCTCCGCCCTGGAGGGGTATCCCGACTATTCCGCCTATGGCACCATCGACGCTTTCGAGGGGTTGAAGTATGCCATCCGCACGTTCTTCGTGCCTACGGTGGAGACGGCTTCCGACCAACGCCTGAGCATCCGCTTCCTCAACGGCTCGACCGCTCCCGGCTCGTCCATCGAAGTGGTGGCCTCGCAGTCGCTGGTCAACGGAAGGGCCTCGTTCGTGGGCTTAGACGGACGAATACTGTCCTATGTCCCCGTATTCGGGTCGGACTTCACCCTCCGACTCCCTGACACCCCTGGTATCTGCATCTTGCGTGTAACCGCCGACGGCTTCTCCGCCTCGCAGAAGCTCTCTGTCCGATAGCTTAAAAACGGAAGCGGCGGAGCTCGCGGTAGAGGCGATAGGTGGGCAGTCCCATGACGTTGTAGAAGCTACCCTGGATGCTCTCGATGGCAACGCAGCCTATCCATTCCTGGATACCGTAGGCGCCGGCCTTGTCGAGCGGGTGGAACTTGCTGACGTAGTAGTCGATTTCTTCCGCAGAGAGGGGACCGAAGGTCACCTTGGAACTGGCAGAGAAGCCGATGCGTCGCTGGGTGGTGCCTAACGTGACGCCGGTTATCACCTCGTGGGTGCGGTTGGCCAGGGCGGCGAGCATGTCGGCGGCCTCGGCTTCGCTGTGCGGCTTGCCGAGTATCTTGTCCTGGCTGATGACGATGGTGTCGGCGGTGATAAGCAGCTCGTCGGCTTTGAGCCGGTCGCGGTAGCCGTCGAACTTTAGCCCGGAGAGGTATTGTGGCACGAGGGGTGCGGGCATGTCGTCAGGGTAGGATTCCTCGACGTCGATGGTCACCACCTCGAAGGGTATGCAGAGCTGGGTCAGCAGCTCCTTGCGGCGCGGCGACTTGCTGCCGAGCAGGATATGGTATTTCTGAAGTAGGTCGTTAAGCGGGAAGGTGCTCATATAGTAAGAGTTAAAAGTCACCAGCCGAATGCGTCGGCGTCGCGGAGCCAGTTGTCCTGGGCCTTGAGGGTCTGTTCGACGATGTCTCGGCCTACGCCGTATCCGCCGTTGCGGGGCGAGATATAGAGGGCGGCGTCTATGGCCTCGGAGGCGGCGTCGGCGGGGGCGCAGGGGAGGCCGACATGGCGCAGGCAGGGGAGGTCGGGGATGTCGTCGCCAACGTACGCCACTTCTTCGGGCTGAAGACCCTGGGCGGCCATCCACTCTTTCAGCAGCGGGAGCTTTTCGGCGGCGCCGAGGTATACGTTCTTGATACCGAGGCCCTCGAAGCGGACTCGCACGGCCTCGGTGTTGCCTCCGGTGAAGATGGCGAGCTTGTAGCCGAGGCGGGAGGCGAGCTGCAGCGCGTAGCCGTCCTTGATGCTGACCATGCGGAGGGGTTCGCCGGTGGCCGACATTGGTATGGTGGAGGGGGAGAGGACGCCGTCGACATCGAAGGCGAAGGCGCGGATTTTATTCAGGTCGTATGGTATGGAGCTCACGGCTGGCAATCTTTGTAAAGGTTCAGAATCTGTTGGGAGAGGAGGCGGTATACGCGTCCGGTGTGGGGGTGGGCCTGCAGCAGGTGCATGTGCGCCCACAGGGTATTGATGTCGCCCCGGCGTGCGGGACCCGTCTGGGCGTCGCGGGGTCCCATCTCGAGGGCTTTTGCAATGGTCTCCTCTATGAGCGGGCGGTAGGTGTCCAGGCCGAGCGGGGCGATGGTCCGCTCGGCAAGCAGCATCATGTAGTTGAGGTAGTTGCAGGCGAACACGGCGCCGAGGTGGATGTGTGCGCGGGTGTCGGAATCCACGTGGCGGGCGTGGTCTGTCATGGCCCCGGCAAGCTCTTCGAGGCGCTTCGCTGCCTCGGGGTCGGATCCTTCGTGAAAGAGGGGGATGTGGGCGTAGTCGAGCTTGCGGCCTTTGGTGAAGGTCTGCATGGGGTAAAGGACTCCTGTGGCGTGTGAGAGGTCTGAGAGTGCCGAGAGGGGAGTGGTGCCGGAGGTGTGGGCGATGATGGCGTCGGGGTTGACGAGAGCCTTGTCTGCGGATGCGGCCACGGCGGGAATGGCGCTGTCGGTGACCGAGACGATGCAGATGTCTGTTTGCGGGTGGAGGCCTTCGAGCGTATGCGGGTTGGCCTGGCTGACCTTGGCGCCTGCGCCTTCGAGCCACGGTACGAGGTGGGAGGCGACGTTGCCGGTGCCGATGACGGTTATGGTGAAGGGAGAAGTCATATCGGTTGGATTTCACGGTTTTTCAGTAAATTGACAACGCCCATGGTCATGCGCGGGTTTATCTCCACACAGAGGTTGAAGCCGAAGGAAGGGGATAAGAGGGCGTCGATGCCGAGCGGACCGGAGTAGTGCGGGGCGATTATGCGCTCCAGTGCGGCCTTTTGTAGGGACACAGCTTTGTCGCTCCAGCCGTGTGAACGGAGCAGTGTCTCTATTTCGGCCTGCGCAAGGGTGGCATTGGCGCGGTACTGGCGGTGGGCATCTACCTCGAACAGTGAATAACCGAGGAAACGGGCTGTGCCGTCTTGCATCAGCCACTCGGTGGCGAAGTCGAAGGACTGCTGCCAGTCTGGCTCTGCCATCACTGAGCCTTGTCGGCGCAGGGTGCCGATGAGCCAGCGTCGCAGGGTCGTTTTCTCGCCTGAGAGGGCCCTGCGGACGCCCCTGCCAGAAGAACTCCAGGGGGCTTTGAGGTAGCCGCCCGGATGGTTTGCGGCCCAGTCCATGATGTCCTCGGCGTCCGTCATCTCTTGAGGTCGCATCTCCTTTGGGGTGCCTACTGCTTCGTGAAATGGTATGGTAGTGCGTCGGTGGGCGATGTGGCGAAGGCCTTCGAGTTGAGCGGATGTGGGCAGTAGCTCTTCGCTTACACCGCTCTGGAGCAGCAGGCGACGCAGGGTGGCGTTCCAGCCCCAGGGGCGGACAGCGGCAAACTCCCGGCCTCTCAGCTCGTTGAGCATCAACAGGTCTATACCCTTGCCGTTTGACACCGGGAGGGCGGCATTCTGTGGGGGGTCGAGCAGGAGAATGGCGTCACCATCCTTGGCCCAAAGCGAGGGCAGAAGTGCTAGGCGACGTCGTAGTGCGACTATATTGGCCTTGGGCGTGAAGTTCTCGCCTTCCGAGCCGAGGGCGAAATCGGTCTCGGGGTTGAAGATGTGCAGCACGGGGCCTGTCGTCATCGCCGGTCGGACTGGTTGAACCGAAGCGGCTCCGCGGCTCTTTCGGGGAACTCTCCGCTTCGGAATGCCACTCGGCCGTTGACGTAGGTCGTGTCGATGCTGTGGCTGAAGCGCACGCCCTCGTAAGGGGTCCAGCCGCACTTGGAATAGACGTGCTCGCCTGCCAAGGTGGCTATCTTAGGGTTTACGACCACCAAGTCGGCCTTGTATCCCGGGCGGATGAATCCTCGCTTTTCGATGCCGAAGAGGACGGCCGGGTTCTGGCACATAAGCTGAACCACCTGCGGCAGGGATACAATTCCTTGCAGAGCCAGCTCGAGCATTACCAGGAGTGAATATTCCACGCCGGGTCCGCCGGAAGCGGCTTGCAAGGCACCTCCCACTTTCTCTTCGGGGAGATGGGGTGCATGGTCGGTGGCCACGATCTGTATGCGTCCGTCGGCGATGGCACGGCGCAGCTCGTCGCGGTCGGTGGCGCGTTTTACTGCCGGGTTCCACTTGATCTTGGCTCCGAGGCGGTCGTAGTCGATGTCTGTGAACCAGAGGTGATGCACGCAGACTTCGCCGGTGATCTTTCTTCCTGGCAAAGGTTCGTTGCCGAGCATTTTTGCTTCTTCTGCAGTTGAAAGATGCAGCACATGCAGGCGCGTTCCGAGCCTCTTGGCTCGCTCGATGGCACGACGGGTGCACTCGTAGCAGGCGCGGCTGCTGCGGATGAGGGGATGGGCGGAGACGGGCACGTTCTCGCCGTAGCGCTCGCGGAATCCATCGGCGTTGGCGCGGATGATCTGTTCGTCCTCGCTGTGCACGGCTATCAGCCAGGGGAGCGCGAAGATACGCTCCAGTGCCTCTTCCTTGTCAACGAGCATGTTGCCTGTGGAGGAGCCGAGGAAGACCTTCAGCCCCGGAATTTGCTTCGGGTCGAGCCTGTCAATCTCCGAGGCGTTGTCGTTGGTGGCGCCGAAGAAGAAGGCGTAGTTGGCGTGGGAGACGTCCGAGGCGCGTCGCATCTTGTCCTGCCAGGCCTCAAGCGTCACCGTCTGGGGCTTGGTGTTGGGCATATCCATGAAGGAGGTGACGCCTCCGGCCACTGCGGCGCGGCTCTCTGTCTCGATGTCTCCCTTATGGGTGAGACCCGGGTCGCGGAAGTGCACCTGGTCGTCGATGACGCCAGGCAGCAGCCACTTGCCGCCAAGGTCCTCTACTGTCTCGCAGGTGGCCTTCAGTTCTTCGGTCGGGTCACTTTCGCCGATTTCGGCTATGCGGTCGCCGTCGATGACGAGGTAGCCGGTGAAGTCGTTATCGCCTGTGATGATGCGGGCGTTGTGGAGCAGTGTGCGGGCCATCAGATTTTCTTTCTTAACGCCTGGAGGCGGAGCTTGATGACGCCGAAGGCTGCCTCGCCGAAGATGGAGCCGGACATCTTGCTGGTGCCGGCTACGCGGTTGACGAACACTATGGGCACTTCCACGACCTTGAACTTGCGGCGGAAGGCGCGGTACTTCATCTCTATCTGGAAGGCGTAGCCCTTGAACTGTATGGCGTCGAGTCCGATTTCCTCGAGGACTTCCCGGCGGTAGCATACGAACCCGGCAGTGGTGTCGCGCAGCTTCATGCCGGTGACGATACGCACGTAAGCGGAGGCGTAGAAGGACATCAGCACCCTTCCCATGGGCCAGTTGACCACGTTGACGCCGCCTATGTAGCGGGAACCGACGGACACGTCGGCACCCTCCTCTCGGCAGGCCTTGAGCAGGCGGGGCACATCCTTGGGGTTGTGGCTGAAGTCGGCGTCCATCTCCATGATGTACTTGTAGCCGCGTTCGAGGGCCCACTTGAAGCCGTGGATGTATGCAGTGCCGAGACCGAGCTTTCCGGAGCGTTCCTCCAGGAAGAGGCGGTCGGGCCACTGGTCGGCCATCTTGCGTTTCACCACTGCGGCGGTGCCGTCGGGCGAGTTGTCGTCGATGATGAGCACGGAGAAGTCGGGGCCGAGGTCCAGCACGGCATCGATGATCTTATCGATGTTCTCGATCTCGTTGTAGGTGGGAATGATGACAAGCGCGTCGGTCATTGGGTGAAACGGTTTAGAAAGTGATGTTGTATTTTTTCAGCAGGTATAGCGGGTGGTATGTCTGCTTGGCGTATCGCAGTCCGGGGTCTCCGGCGTCGTCCTCGCGGTTGATGTACCTTATCTCGGGGAAGCGGGCGCACACGGCTTCGGCGAAGAGCTTGTTGATGGCCTCGAAGCTTCCGGCTACGGTCCGCTCGGCCTTTTCCACGTGTATGTGCAGTGTGTCGCCGATGACATCGCCGATGGTGTAGGCGACGAGTTTGTCGCCGATGCTGAGCAGGCCTCCGAGCAGGTGCGGGTTGCCCTTCTCGATCTCGGAGAGGAGCGTGTCGGCGAGACGCCGTTCCGTGCGGGCTTCGGGCGTCTGCGCGCCTTCCATCTCCACTTTGCGGCTGATGACGCGTCTCACCTCGGCCACATCCTCCGGCATCATGAAGCGGAAATTTCCGTCCGGGTAGAGGTCGTGGAACTTGTTGAGGTGGTTGCGCTTCTTGCTCATCTTCTTGCCGGCAAGGGTGGCGAGCTGCCGGGCGTCGTAGATGTAGTCCTCCCAGGAGGGAAGCTCGTGCATCTCTTTTCCTCCGATGGCCATGAGGGCGTCGGCCTCCTCTTGGGGTACTGACGAGAACTCCAGCTGCAGTCCTCTGTCATTGCAATAGCGGCGCAGCACCTCGACTGACTCCTGAAGCGGCCTGGTGCCGAGCGGGTAGGAGAAGGTGGGAGTGGGTTCCGTATGCTCTCCGTCGCCGGGCGCACGCCCCTTTATGTATAAGGTGTCGCGATGGATGGCATATTCGTAGTCGAACATCTCCACCCACATGAGCAGTCCGCCGTAGGAGAAGTCGCAGCTGCGGCTCTTGCTCAGGCTTAGGTAGGGGAGTATCTGCTCCATGGCGGCGGCGTCGACGGGACGGAACTGCGGCAGGTCGGTTTCGGGGGGCATTGTGTGCGTGTATTTATAGCTTATAGACTGTTAACAATCCATTCGGCTATTTTCTTCTTGACGCGGCGAAATCGGCGATTGCCCTTGCGATGAAGTCCTGTTCCTCGATGCTCACGCACGGGCCCGAGGGGAGGCAGAGGCCCTGGGCGAAGAGGTGTTCGGAAGTGCCGTCGACGTACCGGGTGGCCTCGGAGAAGACGGGCTGCAGGTGCAGCGGCTTCCAGAGCAGGCGCGTCTCGACGTTGAGCGAGGCCATGTGCACCCGGAGCTCGTCGGCGGTGACACCGGAGTCGGGGGCTACGATGATGGTGGTGAGCCAGAAGTTGCTGTCGAAGTCGGCGGAGGGGTTGTTGAAGACTGTGATGCCGGGGATGGACGGGAGCAGGTCCATGTAGCGGCCGTGGAGCATGCGGTGGTGGTCCAGGTGCCGGGCGAGGATTTCCATCTGTCCGAGGCCCACGGCGGCGCTGATGTTGCTCAGCCGGTAGTTGTAGCCGATCACCCGGTGGTGGTAGTAAGGCATCGGTTCGCGGGCCTGGGTGGCCAGGAAGAGAGCCCGCTTCTTCATCTCCTCGGTATGGCAGACGACCGCGCCTCCGCCGGAGGTGGTGATCATCTTGTTGCCGTTGAATGAGAGTGTGCCGACGTCGGCAAGGGTGCCGCAGGGACGACCCTTGTAGCAGGAGCCGAGTGCCTCGGCGGAGTCTTCGAGCACGGGGATGCGGTACTCGCGGGCGATGTCCATGATCTCGTCCATCTTTGCGGGCATGCCGTATAGCTCGGCCACGACGATGGCGCGGGGAGAGTGGCCGGTATGGGTGATGCGGTCCTCGATGGCCATGCGGAGCAGTTCGGGGCTCATGTTCCAGGTGGAGGGCTCTGAGTCCACGAACACTGGCTTGGCGCCGAGGTAGACGATGGGGTTGGCGGATGCGGCGAAGGTGAAGGATGAGCATATGACCTCGTCGCCGGGCCTTACGCCGAGCAGGTCCAGTCCGATGTGGATGGCGGCGGTGCCTGCGCTGAGGGCGCATACGTGCACCGGCTGTCCGTCGGTCGAGAGTTGTTGCTCCAGTTCGGCCTCGAAGCGGTCGACGTGCGGGCCGAGGGGAGTGATCCAGTCGTCGGCCAGCGCCTCGTTGATGTATTTCAGCTCGGTGCCCGCAACCTCGGGCTTGCAGAGCAGTATCCGTTTGTTCATGTTATTTGCCTAATGCGTAATAGTGGAAGCCGTCCTTCTCGAGTTCGGGGCGGGAGTATATGTTTCGTCCGTCGAGCACGACGGGGTTCTTCATGCGCCGGTGTGCCTGCTGCCAGTCGGGCATGCGGAGTTCCTTCCATTCGGTGAGGAGCATGAGTGCGTCGGCGCCGTCGAGGGCGGAGTACATGTCAGGGGCATAGGCGATGGAGTCGCCGAGGCGCCGTTTTGCCTCGGTTACGGCTATGGGATCGTAGGCCACCACATCTGCGCCGGCCTTGAGGAGCAGGTCGATGAGCACGAGCGCGGGTGCCTCGCGCATATCGTCCGTCTCGGGCTTGAACGCCAGTCCCCACAGGGCGATGCGTCTGCCTTTCAGGTCGCCTTCGTAGTGTGCCGATAGCTTGTCGAAGAGGAGTCGCTTCTGGTCCTCGTTGACGGCTTCGACGGCTTGCAGCACACGCATGTCGTAGCCATGTTGGGCGGCGGTGCGTATGATGGCCTTGACGTCCTTTGGGAAGCAGGAGCCTCCGTAGCCGCAGCCGGGGTATAGGAACTTGGTGCCGATGCGGAGGTCGGAGCCGATGCCCTTGCGCACCATCTCGACGTCGGCGCCCACGCGGTCGCAGAGGTTGGCTATGTCGTTCATGAACGATATGCGGGTGGCGAGCATGGCGTTGGCGGCATATTTTATCATCTCGGCCGAGCGGATATCGGTGAAGATCATGCGGTCCGAGGAGAGCGTGAAAGGGCGGTAGAGCCTCTCCATGAGCTTTCGGGCACGGTCGGTGTCGACGCCCACCACCACGCGGTCGGGACTCATGAAGTCGGGTATGGCGGCTCCCTCCTTGAGGAACTCGGGATTGGAGGCGACGTCGAAATCTATGCTGACGCCGCGGCGGTCGAGCTCCTCCTGCACGGTGGCACGGACTTTGTCGGCGGTACCCACGGGTACGGTGCTCTTGGTGACGATGCAGAGGTAGCGGTCCATATGGCGGCCGATGCCTCGGGCTACGTCGAGCACATAATGCAGGTCGGCGGAGCCATCTTCGTCGGGAGGCGTGCCGACGGCGGAGAACACGGCCTCGACGCCCGAGTCGAGAGCTTCGGTGAGGGAAGTAGTGAATTTAAGGCGTCCGGACCGGCGGTTACGGTCCACCATGGTCTGCAGGCCAGGCTCGTAGATGGGAACCCTGCCCTCGTTGAGGCTGCGAATCTTGGCCTCGTCGACGTCGACGCAGATGACCTCTACGCCCATGTCCGAAAAACAGGCGCCCGAAACCAGGCCCACATAGCCAGACCCCACTATTGCTATCTTCATTTATTTACTCTGGTTGGGGAATATTCAGTGCAAAATTAACAATTAATTCCGAGTGAGCCAACAATTTCAAAAACTTTGTGATTAGAAAGGGCAAGGTCTTGCGTGAGACCGAAAAATGTACTAAATTTGCACTTGCTTTCATAACAGTAATGAATCTCGACATGCACAATATAAAGAGGCTCGCCCTGGCGGCCTGCCTTTCCACTTTATTTATAAACGTAGGCTGTACTTCCTCGACCGACACCACAGCTGCCGACCCCGCCACACAGGGAACGGCAAATGCCGAGATACAGGAAACGGACAGCATCGCCGGTCTCCCGCCGCAGAAGGAGGACAGCGTGCCGAAAGGTCCTCAGTACACCAACCATGTCTTCCCGACCGCCGAGGACGCGTTGGCTTTCATGGAGCAGTCGCCCGACTGGAGCGAGTACCGGCAGGGCATCCTGCCGCAGATGGCCCACGAGGAGCTGGCATACGCGACAAAGCTGCTCAACAGTCCCTACAAGCGCTTCATCGTGGTCGACAAGTCCAAGATGAAGGTGATTCTTTTCGACAAGTACGGACGCGTGGAGAAGGAATACGGAATGGCCGGGCCGCGCAACTACGGCACCAAGCACAAGAAGGCCGACTCTCGCACCCCCGAAGGGTATTTCTCCGCCGAGGGCATCTACGACAGCACCGACTGGGAGTTCACCGACGACGATGGCATCAAGCATCCCGGCAAGTGCTTCGGGCCTCGCTTCGTGCGCGTCAAGAACCCCGTGACGACGCAGGTGGGCATCCACGGCACCTCTTCTCCCGGTTCCATAGGCAGGCGGACCAGCCACGGATGCATCCGCCTGCGCGACGAGAACATCCTCGACCTGGTGAAGTACGTGCAGATAGGCATGCCCATCATCATTCTGCCGAGCGAGCGCGACCAGGCCGTCAACGCGCAGGAGGGGTGCCGCACCGGCTACTTCAACACCGGCGTCGCCCCGCTGCCCGGTGCCAACACCGGCACGCTCCGCAAGCCTGAAGAGAACAAGGAAAAGGAGAAGCCAGAGGTCGAGGAGGCCGAGCGTCAGGAGAAGGACACGATTCCTGCAGAGCCGGAGAAGCAGAAGGAGGAGTCCCCCGAAGAAGAGCCGGTGGAGACCCTCGTTGACTAATCCCCGGTAGCCGGCAGCAGAAACGGCATTTCCATTTGCGTCTGGCGTGCGCTGGCGGGTTAGCCACACCCACTTCTCCGCTGTGCATCCCCTCACCTCTCATCATCTAAACAAGAAACATTGCCACACTACGATACATACTCGCCCGAGATAGGGCTTTACGGCGAGAACGGCGCCGTACCGGTCCTCAGCCCGTCGGATGAGGAGGCCGGCAAGACCCGTCGCCCTCCTGCCTCCGACAAGCGCGACGCCGCAGGCAAGGCCAGGCCCGGACATAGGACTCCGGGGCGCGCCAGGGCCGTCGCCAAGTCGGAGCCGACATTCATGGACAAGGTGAACGCCTTCTTCCACAACCCCACGCTGAGGGTGATGACCGGCCTATTCCTGATGCTGCTGGCCGCATACCTGCTCATCTGCTTCATTTCCTACGTCGGCAACTGCTTCGACGACCAGGCTGTCATTGCCGGCACCAGGGCTGGCACTGTGCACGTCGACAACTACGGCGGCGAAGGGGGGGCGCGTCTATCGCAGATTCTCATCGACGACGGTTTCGGATTCGGCAGCCTCGTCATCATCTTCTGGCTCCTGATGGTCAGCCTCAAGATGCTCACCAACTCGCGGCTGGGCCGCTTCAGGACCCTCAATTTCACCATCAAGTGCCTCATAGCCCTCATCACCATATCTCTGATAATCGGCCTGCTGACCATCGGCCTTGATGTGCCCTTCAACCTCGGAGGTGCGCACGGGCGGTACGTGAACCAGGCCATCATCGACTTCATCGGCTGGGCCGGAGCCGCCCTGCTCTGCATCTTCATGCTTGTCATGTTCGTTACGATCTGCCTGCGCGACGTGGTCAAGTGGTGCATTAAGAAGAAGCGCCAGCGCGATGCCGTCCGTGCGGCCCGCCGCGCCGAGATGGAGGCCGAGCATGCCCGCATCCGCGAGATGGAGGAGATGCAGGCCCGCGAGATGGCCGAGGAGGCCGGGGCCGGAGAGCACGTCTCCGAAGCGGACGCCGGTGCCGATAACGCCCAGCCCGACAACGTGGCTTTTGCCGATAACTCGGGACAGTCGCCAGAGGAGCTGGACGTCGAGGCTGACATGACCTATATCTACGACGACGGCGAGGAGGATCCGCTGCCCGGACCCGATACCCGCCCGGGACAGGAAGAGGAACTCGCCGCCCAGGGCAATACCTCTGCCACCGGCGACGTTCCCGCCGCCGAGGCCCCGAAAGCTGAGGGGCGTGGCATGACTATGAAGGTGAACGTCAACCACGTCGCCACCGTCTCCGAGAAGGATTCCACCTTGCCTAAGAAGGCCGAGAACTACCACTTCCCCCCCCTGGCCCTGCTCAAGGCCGCCCCGGAGCGTCCCGCCCTGGACCGCAACGAGCAGGTGGAGAACAAGGAGAAGATACGCCAGACGCTGCTCGACTTCGGCATTCCCATCACCGATATCGAGGCCACAGTAGGCCCTACAGTCACCCTGTATGAAATAGTGCCGGAGCGCGGAGTGAAGATTTCGAGCATCCGCAACCTGGCCGACGACATCGCCCGTTCGCTCCGCGCCACTGGTGTCCGCATTATCGCTCCCATGCCGGGCCGCGGCACCGTGGGCATCGAGGTAGCCAACCGCGAGCGACAGATGGTGACGATGCGCACGGTCATCTCCTCGCGCCGCTTCCAGGAGACGAAGGCGGAACTCCCCCTGGCGCTCGGATGCACCATCAACAACGACGTCTACATAGCCGACCTGGCCAAGATGCCCCACCTGCTGGTGGCCGGCGCCACCGGTCAGGGCAAGTCGGTGGGACTCAACGCCATCATCACCTCGCTGCTCTTCTGCAAGAAGCCCTCGGAGCTGAAGTTCGTGCTCATCGACCCGAAGATGGTGGAGCTGAGCCTCTATTCCGAGATCGAGAAGCACTACCTGGCGCGCCTGCCGGGTGATGACCAGGAGGTCGTCATCACCGACGTGGCCAACAAGTCGCTGCCAGTCCTCAGCTCCCTTTGCGTGGAGATGGAGGAACGCTACCAGCTGCTCAAGAATGCACGCGTACGTGCCGTCAAGGAGTACAACGAGAAGTTCCTCGACGGGCGTCTCAATCCCGCCGATGGACACCGCTTTATGCCTTACATCGTGGTCATTATCGACGAGTTCGCCGACTTGATCATGAACGTCGGCAAGGAGGTGGAGAAGTCCATCGCGCGCCTGGCCCAGAAGGCCCGCGCTATCGGCATCCATCTCATCCTCACCACCCAGCGTCCCTCCACCGACGTCGTCACGGGCCTCATCAAGGCCAACTTCCCGGCCCGCATAGCCTTCAAGGTGAGCTCAGGCGTGGATTCCAAGACCATCCTCAACACCACTGAGGCAGAGCGGCTTATCGGCATGGGCGATATGCTCATCTTCGACCGCAGCGAGCTGGTGCGCGTGCAGTGCGCCTACACCTCGGAGAAGGAGGTCGACGACATCTGCACCTTCATCTCCCGGCAGCCCTGCGACGAACAGCCCTACGTGCTGCCCGAACCGCTTGTCAGCGGCGACGACGGCGGTGACATCGACGGCGGCTTCGACGACCAGCGCGTCGACCCGATGCTCCCCGAGATAGCCCGAGCCATCATCAACATGCCCCAGGCCTCCACTTCGGCCGTACAGCGCCGCTACAATATCGGCTACAACCGCGCGGGGCGCATCATGGACCAGCTTGAGCGCATGGGCGTGGTCGGACCCGCGCACGGCGGAAAGCCCCGCACCGTGCTTATGGACCCCATGGCCCTGGAATCCGTGCTCGATTCGATCGGCCTCAAATAAAATCCGAGTTTCAGTTAATAAAAATATGTGTAGGAAGATATTCGCGCTCGTGCTGCTGCTGGTGGCCTTTGGGGCCTCGGCGGCACCCTCCGCCCGGGAGGTGATGCGCAAGGCTGCGGCCACGCTCTCGGGCGCCTCCGGCGTCACCGTCCGCTACTCCATCTCCTCTTCCGACGGCGGCCGCTTCTCCGGTACCGCCATCGTCAAGGGGCGCGCCTTCTACCTCGACCAGGGGCGCTACAAGACCTGGTACGACGGCAAGTCGATGACAACCCTCGACACCAGCGACAACACCGCCACGCTCTCCAACCCAACGGCAGCGGAAGTTGACCAGATGTGTCCCACAGGATATATATCCTCGTGGGCTTCCGGCTACACAGTGGCCCTGGCCAAGCGTCAGCCCGCCTCCGGCCACTGCGTCATACTCACGGCCAGGAACTCCGGTGCGGCAGCCAAGAAGGCGATACTCACCGTCGGCGCCAACTTTCAGCCGCAGAAACTGGTTGTATCTCTGAGGAACGGCATCACCGCCACAGTCGTCATCTCCTCGCTCAGGACCGGGGGGGCTTCGGCGGCCAACAACTTCCGCTTCCCCTCAAACAAGTACCGCAAGGTCAAAGTCACCGACCTGCGCTAACCCTAATCAAGCAAGACCATGGACACACAACAGCACACCGAAAGAGTAAAAGTTCTCATCATAGGCAGCGGCCCTGCCGGATACACCGCCGGCATCTACGCCAGCCGCGCCAACCTCGCCCCGGTGCTCTACGAGGGCATGCAGCCGGGCGGCCAGCTAACCACCACCTCCGAAGTCGAGAACTTCCCCGGCTATCCCGAGGGCGTCAATGGCACCCAGCTCATGGAGGACCTGCGCAAGCAGGCCGAGCGCTTCGGCACTCAGGTGCGCGCCGCCTCAATCGAGCGCATCGACTTCAACGGCCGTCCCTACAAGTGTCTTGACGAGCATGGCAAGACCATTGAGGCCGAGACAATTATCCTCTGCACGGGCGCCTCGGCCCGCTACCTGGGCCTCCCTGACGAGGAGAAATACCGAGGCATGGGCGTGAGCGCCTGTGCCGTCTGCGACGGCTTCTTTTACCGCGGACTCAACGTGGCCGTGGTGGGTGGCGGAGACTCCGCTTGCGAGGAGGCCGTATACCTCGCCTCTCTCGCCAAGAAGGTATACCTCATAGTGCGCAAGGACTACCTCCGCGCCTCGCATTTCATGAAGGCCAAGGTGGCCAACACCCCCAACATCGAGGTGCTATTCAACTGCAACGTCACCGGCCTCACGGGTGAGGGTGTGGTGCAGGGTGCCGACATCGTGCGCCATGCGGGGCTGCCCGAAGAGGAGCGCTTCCGCATCGACATCGACGGCTTCTTCCTGGCCATCGGCCACAAGCCCAACACGGAGCTCTTCGGTGACCACGTGGAGCTCGACGACCGAGGCTTCGTGCGTACGCAGGCCCATTCGCAGGCCACCAACCTGCCGGGCGTTTTCGCCGCCGGAGACGTCTGCGACCCCTCATACCAGCAGGCCATCACCGCCGCCGGAACGGGTTGCCGCGCCGCCCTCGATGCCGAGCGCTTCCTGCTCAAGAACAACATCGAATAGCATACACGCATGGATCCCAAGGAAAAGCAGCGCCTGCTCGACAGCCGCTACCTGCGCATGGCCTTCATCTGGGCCGAGAACTCATACTGTCGCCGCCGTCAGGTAGGCGCCATCCTGGTCAAGGACAACATGATCATCTCTGACGGCTTCAACGGCACCCCTTCGGGCTTCGAGAACCGCTGCGAGGACGAGGAGGGGGTCACTTTCCCCTACGTGCTGCATGCCGAGGCGAATGCCATCACCAAGGTCGCCCGCAGCAACAACTCCTCCGAGGGCTCTACGCTCTACATCACCACGTCGCCCTGCATGGAATGCAGCAAGCTCATCATCCAGGCAGGCATCCGCCGCATAGTATACGCCGAGCGTTACCGAGTCACCAACGGACTCGACCTGCTCGAAAAAGCCGGCGTGGAGGTCGAGTACTTCCCCAAGGAGGAGCTGCTCGGCATTTTTGACACCATACGATAGACAATACGTTCTGTAAATTGAAACGTTCCAAACTTCTCTACATCTTTACGCCGCTGCTGTTCATGGCGGGCATCGCCATCGGCATCCTCATCGGCGGGGGCTTCAGAAAGGGCGGCTCCTCTACGGTCGAGCTGTCCGACAAGTACCGCGAGCTGCTGGGCCTCATCAACTCCGAGTACGTCGATGACGTCGACATTGACTCGTTGCTGGAGATGAACATCCCTGACTTGCTCAGCTACCTCGACCCGCATTCTGCCTACATCCCCGCCAGCGACTTCGAGGATGTCAACAGCGAGCTCGAGGGGAGCTTCTCGGGCGTGGGCATCAGCTTCCAGATTATCAAGGACACCGTGGTGGCCGTTGACATCATCGCCGGCGGACCCGCCCAGAAGGTGGGGCTGCAGCCCGGTGACCGAATCCTTTCCGCCGATACCGTGCAGCTCACCGGTGCCGGCGCCACCCAGGAGAAGGTCTTTTCCAACTTGCGCGGCGATAAGGGTTCGCACGTCAAACTCAAGATACTGCGTCCCGGCATGTCCAAGCCTGCCGTTTACGACATCGTGCGCGGTGACATCCCCGTCAACTCCGTCGACTCCTACTACATGCTCGACCGCAAGACCGGCTACATCCGCGTGGGTAAGTTCGCCAAGAACACCTATCAGGAGTTTCTCGACGCCCTGGTCAAGCTCAGGATGCAGGGTGCCGACAAGATGGTCATCGACCTGCGCGGCAACTCCGGCGGATACATGGACCAGGCCATCCTCATGGCCAACGAGTTCCTTCCCGGCGGCCGCCGTATCGTATACACCAAGGGGCGCAAGAAGACCGATGACGTCATTGCCGACAGCGACGGACGCGGCTCCTTCCAGAACATGCAGCTGGTGGTTGTGGCCGACGAGTTCTCCGCCTCCGCTTCCGAAATCTTTGCCGGAGCCATCCAGGACAACGACCGCGGACTGGTAATAGGCCGCCGCACTTTCGGCAAGGGCTTGGTGCAGAACCAGTTCATGCTCCCCGACAACTCCGCCCTGCGCCTCACCATAGCCCGCTACTACACCCCCTCGGGACGTTCCATACAGAAGGAATACGTTCGCGGCGAAGGGGGCAAGTACGAGATGGACATCCTGGAGCGCTACAACCGTGGCGAGTTCTACAGCGCCGACAGCATCCATCTCGACAAGTCCAGGAGGTACAGGACCCACAACGGCCGCATCGTCTATGGCGGCGGAGGCATTATGCCCGACATCTTCATCCCCGAGGACACCGCCGGTGTCACCTCCTACTACACCGAGGTGGTCAACCGTGGCCTTATCCCGCGCTTCTCCATGCAGCTGGCAGACCGCTACCGCCGAGCCATGGGAAACTCCCGTGACATGGACAAGCTCCTGCGCTCCCTGCCCAACGACAACGCCCTGCTGCAGCAGTTCGCCGACTTCGCATCGGGCGAGGGAGTCCCCGCCCGATGGTACTACATCGGCCGCAGCCGAGCACTGCTCCTGCGTCAGATCAAGGCTGTGCTCGTGCGTGACATACTCGGATTCAACGCATACTTCAAGATCATCAACCGCGACGACGCCATGATTCAGCGCGCCCTCCGCGAGCTTAACGCCGGCCATTCGCCGATACAAATAAAGAAATAAAGCGTTATACTTACATGAACACCATGGAAAAACGCGATATCAGGCGCAAGATCAAGAACCTGCGCACCATGCTCACCGATGCCGAGCGCCAGGCAGCCGCCGACGCCGTCTTCGGCCAGCTCGAGCAGACGGCCGCCTTCATGCTGGCCGACCGCATCCTCATGTACCACTCTTTGCCCGACGAGGTCAGCACCCACGCCTTCCTGCGCAAGTGGGGCGACCGCAAGAGCTTCTTCCTGCCCCGCGTCAACGGTGTCAACCTCGAGATCCTGCCCTACGACGAGCAGCGTCTGGAGCTGGGCTCCTTCCACATCGAGGAACCCACCGGCGAGAACCCGGTCGATCCCGACGATATAGAGCTTATAGTGGTTCCGGCTGTGGCCTTCGACCGCCGCGGGACCCGCCTGGGCCGCGGCAAGGGATTCTATGATCGCCTGCTGGCCACCACCAGCGCCACCACCATCGGCGTAGGCTACGATTTCCAGCTCATCGACGAGGTGCCTGCCGAGCCGCACGACGTGCCCATGAATATGGTCGTCACCCAGACCTCCGTCATCCTCTGCCGCTGTCCACGCCAGTGAAGCTCGTAAGTTCGCATATCAAGCTCGCCGACATCATTTTCCACGACCCGGCGGCCATCACCGTGCTCAACCGCTTCGGCATCCGTCTGGGCGTAGGCAGCGCCACCCTCGGCCAGGCGTGTGCCTTGAGAAACCTCGACGCTCCTTTCGTGGAGGCTATCCTCAACATCTCCCTCAACGAGGACTACTTTCCCGAGCGGGCGCTGAAGACGTTCACTCTGCCCTTGCTGGAGGAGTACTTGCTCGGCACGGACCGCTACTACACCCGTATGCAGCTTCCCAACATCGCCCGGCACCTCGACTCGCTCATCTCGCACAGTCCCGACGGCGGCAACCTCGAGCTGCTGCGCGGCTTCTTCGGAGACCTGAGTCGTGAGCTAACGGCACGTGCCGAGGCGGAGCTTAAGGCGGGGCATTGCCTGAAAGACGACTGGCAGCCCGTGTCCGACACCATCTCCGACCTGCTCAGTTTCTTTGTGGTGCACTTGCGCGGCGAGTGCGACGAGAACCTCTGCAACGCCGTCGTCAACGCCATCTTCACGCTCGACCACGATCTTCGCCAGACGGCTCGCATACGCCGTCAGGCCCTTCTGCCGCTGCTGCAAGATGTCTGACCGTCCGTTCATCATCGCCTGCGGACTCCCGCCCATGCTGGTGGAGGCCTGCAAGGCACTGGGGCTTTACCTGCCCGTGAGAAGCGTCGAGGAACGGCACCTGGAGCATCTGCGCCCGGAGGCCTGGATAGTCTCTGCGGCTGTTTTCGCTGCTCATCTCGACTTCCTAATGCCCTACCGTCGCCATGTCCTGGTATATGTCGGCGAGGAGGAGACCACTTCAGAGCTCTGCATCTCCCTTCGCGACGATCCCGATCGCTGGATGGACGCTTTCGCACGTCTCGAACGGGAGGGCAGTCCCTTCGGAGAGGACACTGCCACGGCTCCGCTCACTCAGCGCGAGAAGGATGTGTTGCGTCTCATAGCCGCCGGACTCACAGCCAAGGAAATCGCCGACCGCCTCGGCATCACCGCCAACACCGTCGTCACCCACCGCAAGAACCTCAGCGCCAAGCTCGGCATCCGCTCCGCCTCGGGACTCAGCCTATATGCCATGATGAACGGCATTATATAAGCAATGTAGGGACGCGCACCATGGAGCGTCCCTACATTGCTTAATACGTGGCAGTTTATATCAGGTCGACGAGGATGGCGTCGGAGAGGAGGCAGGCCTGCGGGGAGGCCAGTCGAAGGCGGCCATCATTGTCATGGCAAAGGAGGTTCCTCTGAAGCCACTCTTCGGCATTGGCAAGAAGTCCATTGGCAGCGCTCTCTCCGAAGCGGCGCGCATACTCACTCAGGTTGATTCCCTCGGCCGTCCGCAGGCGCGTCAGCACATATTCCTCGGCCTGTTCGGCGGGGGAGAGGCGTTCCCATTCCCGCGCTTCCGACACATTATATATATATGCGTTCACGTCTGCCGGGTTGACATACCTGCGGTCCTCCTGTGGATACCCAGCCGCCGCCGCTCCGAGTCCTATGTATGGCCTGCCGTTCCAGTAAGCGCTATTATGCTTTGACCGATGTCCCGGCAGCGCGAAGTTGGAAATCTCGTAATGCTCGTACCCCTCCTCTTTCAGCCGCTTGCACAGCCTCAGGTACATCTCCTCCACCGCCTGCTCGTCCGGAACCTCTCTCTTTCCTGCTTTCACGAGCCGTGTCAGGGCCGAGCCATCCTCCAGTTCGAGCATATATATGGATATGTGTTCCGGCGTCATCGTCATCACCTCCTCCAGACTGTGGCTGAACGACGCCGCCGTCTGCCCGGGGAGCCCGCAGATAAGGTCGAGGCTGAGGTCTCCGTATCTCTTCAGCATCTCCGCAGCCTTGCGCACCTGATCCGCCGTGTGTCGGCGCCCTATCATCCGCAGCTCCTCGTCAACCAGGCTCTGCACTCCCATGCTGAAGCGGTTCACTCCTGCCTCTGCCCATGCCTGCGCTCTTGGCCCGGTCACATCCTCTGGGTTGACCTCCAGCGTCACCTCCTCGGGACGGAAACATTCGCCCAGCATCACCGTCATCTCTGTCAAGAATCCGACAATCAGCCGAGGCTCTGCCAGCGACGGTGTGCCTCCTCCGAAGTAGACGGAACGGACGGGTGCGTGATGGGTCATCCAGTCGCTCCAATCCCGAGCTTCCCGGGCCAGTGCGGCGAAATATTCCTCCTGACGCAGATTTTCTCCTACGGTCGAATAGAACGCGCAATACAGGCAGCGGCTGTGGCAAAATGGCACGTGTACGTATACTCCGCACCCCTTATCCTCTCCCGAAGCGGCTTCGCAGCCCGGTTTAGATGGTCTCTGCTCTTGCTTTTTGCCAATTCTTGCCATGTGGTCAATGCCTGGTTTTGGTGCCGCGAAGTTAGCTATTTCGCCTCAATCCTCCAAAACATGTTGTAAAACATGTTTTTATAATACCTCTATGTCCGAAAAAAGTTGTAACTTTCAGCCGTTTTTTGAGAGGGATCCCCAAAGGGTCCTTCCGGGACACACGAAACATCACGAACCAAACCAATTTCAAGGTATCACATATGAAGACCTACAACACCGACGAAATCAAGAACATAGCCTTGCTCGGAAGCAAAGGCTCGGGAAAAACCACACTCGCGGAGGCCATGCTTCTGGAGTGTGGAGTCATCAAGCGCCGCGGCACCATCGAGGCCAAGAACACTGTCTGCGACTACTTCCCCGTAGAGAAGGAGTACGGCTACAGCGTGTTCTCGACAGTGTTCAACTGCGAGTTCAACGGCAAGAAGCTCAACGTGATTGACTGCCCCGGAGCCGACGACTTCGTGGGCAACGCTTACACTGCCCTCGGTGTATGCGATACCGGCGTCATCGTCCTCGACGCCGAGTACGGCGTGGAAGTAGGCACACGCAACATATTCCGCACCACCGAGCAGCTCCGCAAGCCCGTGCTCTTCGCACTCAACCAGATAGACGGCGAGAAGGCCGACTACGACAACCTCATGGAGCAGATGCGCGAAGTCTTCGGCCCTAAGGTTGTGGCCGTGCAGTTCCCCGTGCAGGCAGGTCCCGGTTTCAACGCCCTCGTCGACGTCCTTCTCATGAAGAAGCTCGAATGGGGCCCCGACGGCGGAGCACCCACCGTCACTGACATACCCGCCGACCTCATGGACCGCGCCGAGGAGCTCCACAATGCCCTCGTCGAGGCTGCCGCCGAGAACGACGAGACCCTCATGGACAAGTTCTTCGAGGAAGGCGCCCTGACCGAGGACGAGATGCGCGAAGGCATCCGCAAGGGCCTCATCGACCGCAGCATCTATCCCGTATTCATAGTCAGCGCCCTCAAGGACATGGGCGTGCGCCGCATGATGGAGTTCCTTGGCAACGTCTGCCCATTCATCTCCGAGATGCCCGCTCCCGTCACCGTCTCCGGCGAGCCCGTAGAGCCCAAGGCCGACGGTCCCCTGAGCCTCTTTGTCTTCAAGACCAGCATCGAGCCCCACATCGGCGAGGTCAACTACTTCAAGGTCATGAGCGGCACGCTCCATGCCGGCGACGATGTCGAGAACGTCTCCCGCCAGGGCTCCAAGGAGCGCCTCGCCCAGCTCTACGTCGTCAGCGGACAGGTGCGCCAGAGCGTCGACGAGCTCCGCGCAGGCGACATCGGCGCCGCCGTCAAGCTCAAGGACGTCCACACCGGCAACACCCTCGACCAGAAAGGCTGCGAGTACGAGTTTGACTTCATCCAGTACCCGGCCCCCAAGTACACCCGTGCCGTCAAGCCTGTCAACGAGTCCGACTCCGAGAAGCTTTCCGTCATCCTCACCCGCATGCACGAGGAGGACCCCACCTGGATCTGGGAGCAGAGCAAGGAACTCAAGCAGATGCTTGTCAAGGGCCAGGGCGAGTTCCACCTCCGAACCCTCAAGTGGAGAGTCGAGAACAACGATAAGCTCCCTATCGAGTTCTACGAGCCCAAGATTCCATACCGCGAGACCATCACCAAGGCCGCACGCGCCGACTACCGCCACAAGAAACAGTCCGGCGGCTCCGGCCAGTTCGGCGAGGTGCACCTCATCATCGAGCCTTATACCGAAGGCATGCCCGAGCCCGACACCTACAAGTTCGGCAGCCAGGAGTTCAAGCTCAATGTCCGCGACAAGCAGGAGATACCCCTGGAGTGGGGCGGCAAGCTCGTGGTCTATAACTGCATCGTAGGCGGCGCCATCGACGCCCGCTTCATCCCCGCCATCGTCAAGGGCCTCATGGACCGCATGGAGCAGGGTCCCCTCACCGGCTCTTACGCACGCGACGTCCGCGTAATGATCTACGACGGCAAGATGCACCCTGTAGATTCCAACGAAATCTCCTTCCGCCTCGCAGGCCGCAACGCCTTCTCCCAGGCCTTCCGTGCCGCCAACCCCAAGATTCTCGAACCTGTCTACGATGTCGAGGTGCTGACTCCCGCCGACACCATGGGCGACGTCATGAGCGACCTCCAGGGACGCCGCGCCATCATAATGGGCATGTCGTCCGAGAACGGAGTGGAAAAACTCTCCGCCAAGGTGCCTCTCAAGGAGATGAGTTCCTACTCCACCTCCCTGAGCTCCATCAGCGGTGGTCGCAGCTCCTTCTCCATGCAGTTCGCCAGCTACGAACTCGTGCCCGGCGACGAGCAGGAACGCCTCCTCAAGGCATACGCCGAGACACAGCAGGACGAATAACCCTTATCCCATTCCCCACACAAGCCGGTGCCCACCCCAGGGTACCGGTTTTGCTTTTTACTGCTCTCCTGTAGGGACGCACAGGAGGTCTCAGCAATTTTCACTAACTTTGCATCATGGATCTTAAACACTACACCCGGCAGATAGAGCAGGGTCTACGGTCGTTACCCCTGTCCGTCGACGCCGCCATACCATCTCTCTACGAGCCCATCGTCTACACCCTCGACGGCGGCGGCAAGCGCCTCCGTCCCGTGCTCACACTCATGGCCGCCGAAGCCCTCGGCGCAGATTCCGCCTCCGCACTCAACGCCGCACTCGGCATCGAAGTCTTCCACAACTTCACCTTGTTGCACGACGACGTCATGGACCGCTCCGATCTGCGCCGCGGCCGCCCTACCGTCCACGCCCGCTGGGATCAGAACACCGCCATCCTCTCCGGCGACGCCATGCTCACCCTTGCCACACAGCTCGTCGCCCAGGTCCCCGACACCGCCCTCCGCCCGGTGCTCCAGGCATTCAACCAAGGTGCCATGGACGTCTACGAAGGCCAGGCCCTCGACATGGACTTCGAGCGTCGCGACACCGTCACCATCCCCGAGTACATCCGCATGATCACCCTCAAGACTGGCGCCCTGCTCGCCACAGCCCTCAAGGTCGGAGCCATCATCGGCGGAGCCGATGCCGAACGCCTGGAGGCCCTCTACGACTTCGGCACCGATCTCGGCATAGCCTTCCAGATCCACGACGACTATCTCGACATGTACGGCAATGAGGAGCGTCTCGGCAAGCCCGTCGGCGGCGATGTCCAGAACAACAAGCAGACCTACCTGCTGCTCACCGCCTTCGCCCACGGAGGCAAGGAGGCCGCCGCCCTGCGTCAGGCCATGCACATGGAGCGCGGAGAACGCAAGCTCGCCATCTTCCGTCGGATCTACGACGACCTCGGTATCGCGGACCAGTGCCACCAGGCCACCGTCCGATACTGCAACAGAGCCATCTCCGCGCTGCACCGCGCCTGCCTCGACCCCGACCATGAGGCTCGCTTCGCCGCCCTCGCCAACCGTCTCACCGACCGCGACAAATGACCCCCCTGACCGACACTCACACCCACATATACGACCCCGGGGCCTTCCCCGAAGGCCCCGGGGAGGCAGTGAAGCGTGCACAAGAGGCCGGTGTCTATCGCTTTATCCTGCCCAACGTCAACACCCAGTCCGCCCCACATGTGCTTGCACTCCACCGCCAGTTCCCCCACTGCACCCACGTCGCTGCCGGTCTCCATCCCTGCGACGGCACCGACAACTGGCGCCAGGAACTCGACCATATCCTCGACACCTTATCCTCCGCCAAGCCAGTAGCGATAGGGGAGGTGGGCATCGACCTCTACTGGGAGCAGGACACCCTGGCACGCCAGCTCGAACTATTCGCCGCCCAGGTGCAACTCGCCCGCAAGCTGAGCCTCCCACTCATCATCCATTGCCGCAATGCTCTCGACCCCGTCCTCGAAGTATTGGAGAAGCATGGCCGTGACATCCCCGCCGTCTTCCACAGCTTCACCGGCACCCCCGCCGACGTCCGCCGCATCCGCGCACTCGGCGACTATTATTTCGGCATCAACGGAGTAGTGACATTCAAGAGTGCCCCCGCCCTGCGCGAGTCCCTGCCCGAGATAGGACTCGACCGCATCCTGCTGGAGACCGACTCCCCATACCTGGCGCCCGTGCCCCACCGCGGGCGGCGCAACGAGTCCGCCTACCTGCCCGCCATCCGCGACTGCATCGCCGCCGGGCTACACCTCGATCCCTCCGAGGTGGGCGCCATCACCAGCGACAATGCCACCCGCTTCTTCTCCCTCGATTAGTTGCCGATGCACCGGGGTGCATCCATGCAGACGGAGGGTGCTCAACTATTTGGCGGTCTAAAAAAAAAACATTACCTTTGCAGTATAAAACCAACACAGACCGAAACAATGGCAGACCTCACCATACAAGGCAAGATAATACAGGTGCTCGAACCCCAGGGGGGCACCTCCCGCGCCGGCAACGCCTGGCGCAAGCAGGAATACGTGCTTGAGACGGCCGACAACTACCCTAAGAAAGTGTGCTTCCACTTCTTCGGCGACCGCATCGACCAGAACCCCCTGCAGATTGGCGACTTCATCACCCTGTATTTCGACATCGAGAGCCGCGAGTACAACGGCCGCTGGTATACCGACATCCGCGGATGGCGCGCCGAGAAGACCCAGCCCGGCGCTCCCGTGCCAGGCCAGCAGGCCGCCCCCGGCTTCGCACCGCAGCCCGGCGCATACCCCCAACAGCCTGCCGCGCCCGCACCGCAGCCCGACTTCGGCACACAAGCCGGCAGTCCCGACAACCTACCTTTTTAATAGAAGGAAGTGAGTTTTTGTTAAATTAACTTAGGTTAATGGTTTGTATACGTCCGGCGGCACTGTGAAGCACTGCCGGGCGTGTTTTTTCTCTCCTCCCTAAGCGTAGACACGCCGACGGCGAGACGCGGAGGGAGCCTTCAGCTCTCAACCTTTTTCCCCACTGAAGTGTTATACCTATAGCACACATACCGTAGACAAGCAATTTCTTCTCTTCGGGTTTTACATACTGCCAATGACAGAATCGCAGAACACAGACATCACACCCATTGTAATAGACGCCGTCCGCGACAAGAAAGGCGGCGCCATCCGCGTCGTGGACCTTTCGGCCATCGACACCGCCCCTGCACACCGCTTCATCATCTGTTCGGCGCGCAACCCCATACAAGTCGCCGCCGTGGCCGACAACATTGTCGACGCCGTCCTCGACCAGGCAGGCCGCAAGCCCGCCGGCACCGACGGCTACCGCAACCGCGAGTGGATAATCATCGACTATGGCGAGACCATAGTTCACATCTTCCTCCCAGAGACACGTACACGTTACGCTCTCGAGGAACTATACTCCGACGCCCCCGTCACCGAAATTCCGGACGAGGACTGACACACCCTTACCAGCTGATATATGGCAATTCTACCCAACAAGAACATGCGCCCCGGAGGAGGCGGACAGCAGCGCAAGCCGATGTTCAACCTCTATTGGATGTACGCCCTCATCATCCTCGCCCTTATCGCCCTCTACTACTTCCAGGACAACTCCGAGCGCCAGGAAGTCCCCTGGACCAAGTTCGAGCAGGCTGCCGAGCAGGGACAGATCAAGCGTATCGTTGTCCTTAGCGAGTCCGCCGTCGCCGAAGGCTACCTCACACCTGCAGGCGCCAAGGCACAGGGCATGAATAATGTCCCCGAAGGTGTCACCACAAAGATAGTCGCCAACATACCCTCTCCCGACAAGATACAGGATAAGATCGACACCTGGAACGCACGCCTCAAATCCTCCGGCAAGCCAGAGATAGTAGTCGAGTACGAGAAAGGCTCCTCGCTGACCAAGTTCTTCTGGTACTTCGGACCCTTCCTGCTGTTCATCCTCTTCATGGTCTTCATGTCGCGGCGCATGGGCGGCGGAGGTGCAGGTGGAGGCGTCTTCAACGTCGGCAAGTCACGCGCAAAAGTCTTCGACAAGAACACCGGCTCCAACGTCACCTTCAAAGACGTGGCCGGCCTGGCCGAGGCCAAGGTCGAGATCGAGGAGATAGTCGATTTTCTCAAGAACCCCAGCCGCTACACCGAGCTCGGCGCCAAGATACCCCGAGGCGCTCTGCTCGTAGGCCCTCCCGGCACCGGCAAGACCCTCTTGGCCAAGGCCGTGGCAGGCGAGGCCAACGTCCCCTTCCTGTCCATGTCCGGCTCCGACTTCGTGGAGATGTTCGTAGGCGTAGGCGCCGCACGCGTCCGCGACCTCTTCAAGCAGGCCAAGGAGAAAGCACCCTGCATCGTCTTCATCGACGAGATCGACGCCGTGGGCCGCGCACGCGGCAAGAACCCTAACATGGGCTCCAACGACGAGCGCGAGAACACCCTCAACCAGATGCTCACCGAGATGGACGGCTTCTCCTCCAACAATGGCGTCATAATCCTCGCCGCCACCAACCGCGCCGATATGCTCGACAAGGCTCTCATGCGCCCCGGCCGCTTCGACCGCCAGATATACGTCGATCTTCCCGAGCTCACCGACCGCATGGAAATCTTCCAGGTCCACCTGCGCAACATCAAGGTCAACACTAAGGTGGACGTCGAGCAGCTTGCCCGCCAGACCGGCGGCTTCTCCGGCGCCGACATCGCCAACGTCTGCAACGAAGCCGCCCTCATCGCCGCACGCCACAACAAGCTCCAGGTGGAGTGGAACGACTTCATGGCCGCCATCGACCGCATTGTCGGCGGTATGGAGAAAAAGTCCCGCATAATCACTCCCGAGGAGAAGAACTCCATCGCCACCCACGAAGCCGGGCATGCCGTAGTCAGCTGGCTCACCCAGTACGGCAATCCCTTGGTAAAAGTCACCATCGTGCCCCGCGGCCGAGCCCTCGGCGCCGCCTGGTACTCCCCCGAAGAACGGCAGATAGTGCCCACACAGGCACTGCTTGACACCATGTGCGGCCTGCTCGCCGGCCGTGCCGCCGAAGAACTCTTCCTCGGCGAAGTAGGCACCGGAGCCAGCAACGACCTTGAACGGGTCACCAAGATAGCTCGCGCCATCGTCACCATCTACGGCATGAGCGACCGTCTCCCCAACATCAACTACCAGGACTCCACCGGCCAGGAATACGGTCTCACCAAGCCCTACGCCGAAACCACCGCCGCTGTCATCGATGCCGAAGTCACCCGCATCATCGCCGAGCAGTACCAGCGTGCCAAGCAGATACTCACCCAGTACGCCGCCCAGCACCACCGCTTGCGCGATATGCTCGTGGAGCGCGAAGTCATCTTCACCGCCGACGTCGAGGACGTCCTCGGCAAACGCAAATGGCGTTCCCGTACTGACGAAGTCATGGCCCTCAACCGCGCCAACGCCGACAAGCTCTCCGACGCTGACAAGGAATATGACAAGGAAGCCGAATGGGAACGCAAGCAGGAGGCCGAAGCCGATTGCGATAAAGCATCCCGCAAAAATGAGTCCGGCAAGTCCGTCCACCCCGACAACTCTGACAGCGCCGACGACGATGACCCCGGCACTCCGCCTCCATTCGAGAAAATCTGACGTCCTCTGATTTCCCGCGACGGCTACGGCCCACATTTGTTGCCGACAGTTGCGGCAACTTTACCCTGAAAGTCTCGGAGCTTACCCTTCCGAGACACCCTTAAAATATCCTGTGTGGGATTCACTCCCAGATTTTTCTCCTTTCAGTAATTGACCTCCCTGCCAGATACCGTAGCCTTGGATCATGCGACCGTGTCGTTAGTCAAGCCGCAGTTCATAAAGAGCCATACTGCTGGCCGCAGGTACGGCGGCGGATATATATATATCGATGTTGAAGGATATCTTCAATGACGGCTTGTTCCTAATGAAGACCAAGCCACTTACCGGCAAGACTCGATACAGATATGCGAGCCAGTCACAGTGGGAGACGTTGCCTTTCGGCGCTCCCTTATATGTAAATTATGACGCGATTGAATAATTTCTTTAGTCTGCCCGCGCTGCGGGCGCGTCGCATCGGCTTATAAGATTTTCCCCGACAGTAAATTCAGCGATGTCAGTCGTTGTAGCGCATGGACTCGGCGGGCGAGATGCGTCCGGCTACGTAGGAGGGAATGAGCAGCGACAGGAACACCACTGCCACCACGGCGGCGTTGAGGATGAGTATCGGCCATAGCTCCAGCTTGACCGGCACGTAGTCTATATAGTAGCTGTCGGCCTCGAGGGGGATGATATGCCAGCGCTGTTGCACGTGCAGCAGGATGAGTCCGACGGCGTTGCCGATGAGTATGCCGTAGATGGCTATGCGCAGTGCCATGTAGACGAAGACGTTGCGCACGGAGCGGCGCGTGGCGCCGAGGGCGCGGAGTATGCCGATGAGCCGCACCTTGTCGAGGATGAGGATGAGCATGGCGGCTATCAGGGTGATGCAGGCCACGATGGTCATGAGCGTCAGGATTACCGCCACGTTGGTGTCGAGCAGCGAGAGCCAGGAGAAGTAGGCGGCGCTGCGGGTGGTGATGCTCTCCACGCGGTAGGGGATGTTGACTTCGTGGCGCATGTATGCCTGGTTGAGGCGCTCCTGCAGACGGGTGGCGTATTCGTCAGCGCGGGAGAAGTCGTCAGTGAGGATGCGGAGGTTGATTCCCTGGCCCTTGTCGATGTCCGACATCTGTCTGAGCTCGTCGGCATGGCCGAGGGCGATGAGGTCGTCGAAGAGCTCGAAGTGGGTGGAGTAGACAGCCGCGACTTTGTACTTGCGGGCACGCAGTTCCTCGTTGAGGTAGAAGGTGGGGATGGTGTCCCCGGCGCGCAGGCCGAGGTCGGAGGCCATCTTCTCGGATATGGCCACCTGGTCGGCGTCGTGAGGACTTGCGAAGTCGGGCATCTTCCCGGCCACGAGCTGGGAGCCGAGGAAGTCGCGGAAGGCGTGGCCGTCGAGTCCCTTGATGTAGATTCCCTTGAAGTCGTGCCGGGTCTTGAGCAGGGCTGGCACGGTGAGCTCTATCTCGTAGTCGGTGACGTATGCCTCGTCGTCGAGGATGCCGCGCAGGGTGGGAGTGAGGGTGATGAGGTTGTCGGGCTGGAGGGCGGAATCGTCGACGATGCGGTATACCTGCAGGTGTGCGTTGAAGCCGGCGAGCTTGCCGGTGATGTGGTCCTTGAACCCGGCCACGATGGCTATGGAGCAGAGCATGACGCAGATGCTGAGGGCGACGGCGGCCACGGCTACGCCGACGGCAGGCGAGCGGGAGGCTCGGCTGCCGTCGGCGCGGCGTGAACTGAGCGCACTGCGACGTGCTATGAACAGTGCTAATGACATATTAGCTGAGAGCTGAGAGCTGAGAGAAACAGACGAATCATCCGTAGACTCTCAGCTCTCAGCTTTTTTACATTACGTTTTGCGGGATGCCTACGATGTTGAGGTTGTTGTCCTCGATGAATCGGAGTATGGCGTCGCGTTCGGGGCTGGGCTTGATGTCTTCGCGGATGCGTATCAGTGCGTGGCGCACGGACGTGGCGCTCTGGTAGACGTGGCGGTAGCACTTGGCGATGTCGTCGATGATGTCCTCGGCAAACTTGCCCTTGCGCAGGATGTAGTCGTTGGGGCCGTAGTAGCTGATGGGGTTGTGGGCCATGATGACGTAGGGTGGCACGTTGCCGTTGAAGCGGGAGCCGCCTTTGATCATGGTCCATGGACCCACGGTGCTGCACTCGTGGCCGATGACGCTCGACGACAGGATGACGTAGTCGGAGATGGTGACGTCGCCTGCAAGCTTGACGCCGTTGCCGAGTACGCACCAGTTGCCGATCGTGCAGTCGTGGCCGATGTGGGTCTGGGCCATGATGAAGTTGTTGCTGCCGATTTCGGTGTAGCCCTCCTCGTGGATGGAGCGGTTGATGATGACGTGCTCGTGGATCTTGTTGTTGTCGCCGACGCGGAGGAAGGACTTTTCGCCGTGCCAGCGGAAGTCCTGCGGGTTGGCGCCTATCACGGCACCCTCGAAGATCTCGTTGTCATGGCCGAGGATGGTGTTGTGGAGCACGGAGGCGTGGGGGCGGATCTTGCAGTTGTCGCCGATGACGGTGTCGCGGTCGATGAAGGCGAAAGCGTCGACCTTGACGTTGTCGCCGAGCTTGGCGGTCGGGTCTACGAATGCCATGGGGTGAATGATGTTGGCCATAGGATTTTATTAGTTGAGGGTTGAGAGTTGAGGGTTGAGAGTTATCGCATGTGAGCTGTGTCCGCAATTCTCAACTCTCAACTCTTAACTTTAGACTGGTTAGCGTCCTCCGCCGAGGGTCTGATAGAGGTAGATGATGCCACCCACGCGCTGGTACCAGCAGTTGAGGGCTGCCATTTGGGCGTTGAGCAGCGATGCACGGGAGGTCAACAGCTCGAGGTAGGTGGCGTCGGCGGTGGTGAACAGGATCTCGGTGTAGTTCACGCTCTTCTCGAGGTCGTCAATCTGGAGCATGAGTTTCTCGCGCTTTGAGGCGGCGCAGTTGATTTCGGACAGTGCGTCGCTCACTTGCCCGGCGGCATTGAGGATGCTGTACTGGAAGTCGTTGAGCGCCTGCTGCTGCTGGGCCTTGGCGGCCTCGAGCTGGGCGATGTTGCGGCCGCGGGAGAAGAGTGGAGCCGTCAGAGATCCGGCCAGGTTGATGAACCACTTGCCCGGGTTGACAATCATGCCGATGTTGTTGGTGAAGCCACCTGCGGCGGAGATGTTGAGCGAAGGGTAGAAGTTGGCTCGGGCCTGGTTGGTGGCGTAGTATGCCGAGGCGAAGCTGCGCTCGGCGGCACGTACGTCGGGGCGAACTGCCAGGTAGCTCATGGGTACTCCTCCGTCAATGGTCGCAGGCATGTTGAACTCCATGTCGGAAGTGACGGCCCAGGTCTGGGGGTAGGAGTTTAGCAGCAGGCTCAGGGAGTTCTGCGCCTGGTGGATGCTGAGCTCCAGGTCGGGGATGGAGGCGAGCAGGGAGTGGTAGTTGGCCTGGGCCTGCACTACGGCTGCCTCGTTGGTCTTGGCTGCCTCTTTCATGAGCTTCATGCTCTTGACCTGGTCTTCCCAGATTACGGCGGTGCGCCTGGTGAGGTCGAGCTGCTGGTTGAGCATCACGATCTGGTAGTAGCAGCGGGCCACGCCGGCGATGATCTGGCTCTGTGTGGCCTGGCGGTAGGCGTCTGCCATCTCCACGCCCACCTGGGCGGCACGCTTCTGGTTGAGGAGCTTGCCGAAGATGTCGACTTCCCAGCTGGCCTGGAGGGGCAGCTGGTAGGTCCAGTTCATGTCGTTGCGGCCGTACTTGGCTCCGGCGCCGTTGGGGGCGAAGGCCAGGGAGGGGAAGTAGCTTAGCTTGGCGCCTTTGAGCTGGGCGTTGGCGATGTCGATGTTGAGTCGGGCGTTGTCCAGGTCCTTGTTGTTGTCGAGGGCGGTCTGGATGTAGCGCTGCAGCAGGGGGTCGGTGAATACCTGTCGCCAGCCGAGGTTGCCCAGGGTGGTGCTGTCCTGCTCGGCCTGGAGGGCCTTGGCATAGTCGTTGACCACGGCGTTGTCGGTGGGCAGCTCGTACTTCTTGTATATGCCGCAGCTGGTCAGCCCGAAGGCTAACACGGCTGCAGCAGTATATTTGATTACTCTGTTGTTCATGAGTGGGATTATTGCTTGATGGAGTATTGCTCGAGCTCGGCGGAGATGTCGTCGGCGGAGTGCTTGTCGCCGTCGAACTTCAGGGGAGAAATCTTCTCCTGGAGCTTCTGGAAGAGCACGAAGAGTGCAGGCACGATGAAGATCTGGAACAGCATGCCGATGAGCATGCCTCCGACGGCTCCCGTGCCGAGTGCCTGGTTACCGTTGGCGCCGGCACCGTGCGCGAACATCATGGGGAGCAGGCCGATGATCATGGCCAGCGAGGTCATGAGAATGGGTCGGAGTCGTGCCACGGCGCCCTGGATGGCGGCGTTGACTATGGACATTCCGGCTTGGCGGCGCTCAAGGGCGAACTCCACGATGAGGATGGCGTTCTTGGCCAGCAGGCCGATGAGCATGATCAAGGCGATCTGCAGGTAGATGTTGTTGGCGATGTCGCGGATGTCGGCGAAGATGAAGGTGCCCATCAGGCCGAAGGGTACGGACAGGATCACGGCCCATGGCAGGGAGTAGCTCTCGTACTGCGCGCAGAGGATGAGGTACACGAACAGGAGCACGAGGCCGAACACCATTGCGGTCTGTCCGCCGCCCGATCCGGATGCCTCCTCGCGGGCGAGGCCGGAGTACTCGAAGCCGTAGCCGGTGGGCAGGGTCTGTGCGGCCACTTCCTCGACTGCCTGCAAGGCCTGGCTCGAGGAATAGCCCGGTGCCGGGTTGCCGGTGACGGCGATGGACGTGTACATGTTGAAGCGGTTGATGACGTCCGGGCCGTATACGCGGGTGAGCTTGACGAAGTTGTCGATGGGCGCCATCTCGTTGCCGTTGCGCACTTTCACCTGCTTGAGGGTCTCGGGGCTGACGCGGGACTCTGGATTGGCCTGCATCATGACGCGGTACAGCTTGCCGAACTTGTTGAAGTTGGAGATGTACATGCCGCCGTAGTAGCCCTGGAGTGCCTGTAGCACGGCCGATTGGGTGAGGCCGGCCTGCTTGACGCGGGCCACGTCAATCTCCACCAGGTACTGGGGAAAGGTGGGGTTGAAGGTGGAGTAGGCGGCTGCCACTTCGGGGCGGGCGTTGAGCTGGGCGATGAAGTTCTGGTAGATGGTGAAGAAGTCGTCGAGCTTGCCGCCGGTCTTATCCTGTAGCTTGACCTCGAAGCCGTTGGTGGCCGAGTAGCCGGTGATCATGGGAGGCTTGAAGAAGAAAGCCTGTCCGTCCTTGACTGCCTGGCCGGACATCATGTACAGCTGTCCGAGCACGGCGTCGGCGCTTTCGGTCTTGGGGTCGCGGTCGTCCCAGGGCTTGAGCTTGATGATGAACGAGCCGTAGGAGCTGCCCTGGCCGCCCATGAAGCTGTAGCCGGTGATGGCGGTGCGGTCCTTGATGGCGGGGATGGAACCGGCGATGGAGTCGATGGTGTCCATCACCTTCTTGGTGCGCTCCATGGAGGTGCCCGGGGGCATGTTGACGGCCGCCATGATGGTGCCGGTGTCCTCGTCGGGAACCATGCCCGAGGGGGTTATGTTCATCAGCCATACGAGCATGGCGATGCACACGGCGGTGATGCCCAGCGAAATCCACTTGTGGTGCACGAACCACCCGGTGAGCTTGCGGTAACCGCTGAGTACCTTGTCGAAGACGCGGTTGAATGCGTCGATGAAGGAGCGCTGGAAGATGCCTATGACGGCTATCAGTGCGAAGCCGCAGCTGATGATGAGCTTCCAGGCGGGATGCGGGGTGTACCAGCCGAGCACGAGGCAGACGACGGCCACGACCAGGGCGATGCCGGTGACGAAGGGAGGGAAGTGGAAGCGTTTCTTCACGACCTGCTTGGCGGCTGCCCCTGCGGCGGAGTAGGCGTCTTTTACGCGCTCGCCGAGGCCGGCCTCCTCGCCGTCTTCTTTCTTATGCGGCTTGAGGAAGAGGGCGCACAGGGCGGGCGAGAGGGTGAGTGCGTTGATGGCCGACAGGCCGATGGCCATGGCCATGGTCAGGCCGAACTGGCGGTAGAAGACGCCCGAGGTGCCAGGCATGAAGGATACCGGGATGAACACCAGCATCATGACCAGGGTGATGGAGATTAGGGCCGATGTGATCTCGGCCATGGCGTCGATGGCGGCCTGCCTTGCGGAGGTGTACCCCTGGTCGAGCTTGGCATGCACCGCCTCGACCACCACTATCGCGTCGTCCACCACAATCGCGATCGCCAACACGAGGGCGGAGAGGGTGAGCAGGTTCAGCGAGAAGCCGAAGATGTACAGAAGGAAGAATGTGCCGATGAGGGCCACGGGGATGGCAATCAGCGGGATGAGGGTGGAGCGGAAGTCCTGCAGGAAGACGAACACCACCAGGAACACGAGCACGAAGGCTTCGAGCAGGGTCTTGATGACCTCGTGGATGGATGCGAACAGGAAGTCGTTGACGTTGAGGGTGGTGGAGAGGATCAGGCCCTTGGGGAGGTCCTTGCGCCACTGTTCCATGTTCTTCTCCAGTTCCTCGATTACCTGCGTGGCGTTGGAGCCGGCGGACTGGAAGATGATGCAGGAGGTGGCCGTCTTGCCGTTCTGGGTGTTGGCGAAGCCGTAGCTGAGTCGCCCGAGCTCGATGTCGGCGACGTCGCCCAGGCGCAGTATCTGGCCGTCGGGGAGTGCCTTGACGACGATGTTGCGGAATTGCTCGGCGTCCTCCAGGCGGCCGGTGAAGCGCATGGAGTACTCGAAGCTCTGGTTGCCATGCTCGCCGAAGGCGCCGGGTGCCGCCTCGACGTTCTGCTCTGCCATGACGGCGGAGATGTCGCCGGGCATCAGGCCGTACTGGGCCATCACCTCTGGCTTGAGCCAGATGCGCATGGAGTAGTCGGCGCCGAAGCTCATGGCGTCGCCGACGCCGTTGACGCGCTTTATCTGCGGCACGATGTTGATTGACATGTAGTTGTCGATGAACTCGGAGCTGTACTGGTTGTCGGGCGAGTAGAGGCTCATTACCATCAGCATCGACGACTGGCGCTTCTGGGTGATGACGCCCACCTGGTTTACCTCGGAGGGGAGCTGCGAGGATGCCTTGGAGACGCGGTTCTGCACGTCGACGGCGGCCATGTCCGGGTCGCGGCCCGGCTTGAAGTAGACGGTGATTTCGGCGGAGCCGTTGTTGGCGGCCGACGAGTACATGTAGTCCATGCCTTCGGCACCGTTGATCTGCTCCTCGATTGGGGTGATGACGGACTTCAGCACCGTCTCGGCGTTGGCGCCGGTGTAGGTGGTGGAGACGCGGATGGTCGGAGGCGCGATGTCAGGGTACTGCTCGATGGGCAGCGACACCAGTCCCAGGATGCCGAAAATCACTATGAAGATAGAGATTACGGTGCTGAGTACGGGCCTTTTTATGAAGTTTGATATGTTCATGCTTTACGAAATCAGAAGGAGGACCCGGCTGTGTCGGCCGCGCCTCCCTTTAATTTTAGCGCTTGGGTTTGATGATGAGGCTGTCCTTGAGGGTGAAGCCCACGCCTTCGGTGGCGATGACGTCGCCGGGGTTGAGGCCGGAGGTCACGATGTAGGTCTGGCCGTTGTTCTGGTCGGCCACGGTGATGGGCACTCGGTGGGCCATGTTGTTCTTGTCTATGACGAAGACGAACTTCATGTCCTGGATCTCGGTGGTGGCTTTCTGGGGAATCTGGATGGCTTGCGGGCGGAGGTTGGGGATGAGGACCTCGGCGGAGTTGCCGGAGTGGAGAAGGCCGTTGGGGTTGGGGAAGACGGCTATGAAGCGTGCGGCGCCAGTCTGCTGGTCAAGCACGCCGCTGACGCTATTGATGCGGCCCTTGTAGGGGTATACCTCTCCGTTGGCGAGCTTGAGCGACACCTCGGGCATGGCCTTGATGGCCTGGGCCACGGTGCGGTTGCCGTTGTCGGTAAGGGCGATGAGCTCTTTCTCGTTCATGGAGAAGTTGGCTTCTATCTCGCCGTTGTTGCTGAGCACGGTCAGCAGCGTCTGGGGCGACACGAGCGCGCCTTCCTTATAGTCGAGTGTGCCGACGATGCCGGAAGTGGGGGCGGTGACGGTGGAGTAGGAGAGGTTCTTCTGGGCCGACACGAGCTGTGCGTTGGCCGAGGCCAGGGCGGCGCGGGCCTGGTTGAGCTGGGCCTTGGCGGCGTTGAGGGCGTCGACGCTGAGCTGGTAGGCCGTGGGGGCGATGATGTTCTGGCTCAGCAGGAGCTTGGAGTTGGAACAGTTGGTGTTCTGGGTGTTGACGTTGGCTTGTGCCACGTCGACGGCGGCGCGGGCCTGGCTGACCTGGGCCTTGGCGGCGTCGACTGCGGCCTGTAGCTGGACCTGGTCGATGCGGAAGAGTACCTGGCCGCGGCTCACGTTCTGGCCCTCCTGCACGCATACCTGTGTAATGAAGCCCTGGATCTGCGGGCGGATTTCGACGTCATTGGTCCCGCGCAGCGTGGCGGGGTAGCCGGTCTGCAGAGTGGCGTCCTCCTCGCCTACGGTCATCACCGCCAGCTCGGGGGTCTGCTGCTGTTGCTGCTGGTCCTTCTTGCCGCAGCCCGTCAGGGCGGCGACGCTCAGGCACACAGCAGCCATGCTTAGCCAGTTCTTTTTCATACTTCTATTATCGTGTTTTTGTTGTTTCCTACAGGGTGTTTTTCGACTGTACCGGTGCAGGCACATTCTTTTCCGGGTGCAAAGTTACAAATTATTTTGGTAACGAAAGTACTTTTTGAGTTTTTGGCCGAATTTTTTTGTCTCCATATTATGATACAATCCTGCGGGTCTTTTGGTTTTAGATGCCCTGTTGCAGGTCGTACTGGAAATAGACGACGTCGAGGAGGCGCCCGAATTTCCTGCCTACGCCGAGGAGGCGGCCGCGCTCCTGGAAGCCCAAGGCGTCGTGGAAGCGCATGGAGGGCGCGTTGTCGGCCACTACGTGTGCTATGACGGTGCGGTAGCCTATGCGGCGGCATTCGGCCAGGAGGGCTGCGGTGAGCCGCCTGCCCACTCCTCTGCCATGTGCCCGCGGCGCGAGGTAGATGGAAAAGTCGACGGTGCCGTCGTAGGCGGCGCGCTCGGCGAAGCGGCTGACGTAGGCATAGCCGTCCACCTGGCCGTCTGTCTCGTGCACCAGGTAGGGATATTCGGCGCTGATGGCCTCGATCCTGTCGCTCATCTGTACGACTGTCAGTGGCTCCGTCTCGAAGCTGACGGTGGTTCGCTCGATGTAGGGGTTGTAGATGTCGCAGATGGCCTGCGCATCTGCCGATGTCACGTTTCGTATCATAACTCTCTTTTCTCTCGGAATAACGCCAGCCGATGCCTTTTATTTGATGTCGCTTGTTTGTCGGGGTCCAGCAGGTGGGGGCGGTCGCGGAGGAAGCGGGCGAGGGTGTTGCGGTCGACGTGGCAGACGCGGGCTATCTGGCGGCGGGAGGTGCCCTCGGCAATGAGCTTGCGGATGAGGGTCTGTTTGTGGTGGAGCTTGTGTTTCTCGGGGGCGGTGCGGCGTCCGCGGGGTCGGCCGAGCACGACGCCCTCGGAGCGTTTGCGGGCCAGGGCCTCGCGGGTTCGCTGGGAGATGAGGTTGCGCTCGATCTCGGCGGAGAGGCCGAAGGCGAAGGCCAGGACTTTGCTCTGGATGTCGTCGCCAAGGCGGTAGTTGTCCTTGATGGTCCATACTTTTGCCTCTTTGGTCATGCAGATGTTGAGAATCTCCATTATCATGAACAGGTTACGGCCTAAGCGCGACAGCTCGGCGCAGATGATGAGGTCGCCCGGGCCGATGTGCCGCAGGAGCTTGCCGAGTTCCCGCTTGGTGTATGTCTTGGTGCCGGAGATGGTTTCTTCGATCCAGCCGTCGATGTGCAGGCCCTCGCGGCGGCAGAAGTTGTTGATCTCGAAGCGCTGGTTCTCCACGGTCTGCCGGTCGCTGCTCACTCTGATGTATCCGTATGTCATTTTCGTTTTTTTGTATAAAAATGGGGTAGCCATGTAATATATATGTGTTGTTTGGCAGGGGATGCAGCAAGACTCGCGACAGTGGGTTCGTGTGGACGTTCGGACGCATGGTCCGTGCATCCAATAGTGTGATAAATAAATGAAGCCGCAGGCGCCGGGAGCGTCTGCGACTTGGTGTATGGGAGGGTGGGAGATTAGTCGGCGACTACGCAGCGCACAGCACAGGCATTCTGTGCTGGGCAGGCGGATGCTCCGAACAGTGAGATGGTGTTGTAGGAACCGAAGTTGCCGGTATTGTCACGGAAACGGAAAATCATTCTCCAGCCGTTGCTGATTTCGGGCACGGTCTCATCGGCACACCAGTATCCGCCTTCGTAAGTCTTGCCTGCGTCAACGATATTGATGTATTTCATGGACCATGTCTGAGCATTGACCTGACTTGGCCATGCCAGCATGCTGGCTGTCCAGGTGCCGTAAGGCATAGGACGAACTACGGGCATATACTGGTAGTCGTTGCCGATTACACTCACATGCTGATGTGTGTAGGCTTCGATGGCACCGGTGGCCGGGAAGTCACGCTTCACTACCTCTTTGGCAGTCCAGTCGATGTTCTTAAGTTCAGCAGTGGTGAAGTTGTCACGCACCATCAGGCATTCTATGTGCATATTGCGGATGCCGTTGATGGTTGTCAGCAACCAGCGGATGGCATACTTGTGGCCACCGTCCAAATCACGTAGTTCACCCCATTTGTATTTCTCGCTTGTCAGAACAGAAGAAAGGTTATCTGAGGAGTTGATGCCATCTTTGGGGAAGATTTTCCTGAAGTCGGCGCGAGTCGGCAGGCGATAGCCTTCGGGTGCGAGCACATCGGGGAAGTTCAGCTTGGCGGCACGGGCATTCCAGTCGCCGGAGCCGTCGCCGAATGCAGGACGCCAGTAGTCGCCGTCACCGGTGATGCCGGTGCCGCTGCTTGCTATGGAGCAGTCTCCGATGAAGAATCGGTCCCAGAAATATTGTAATACATCTAATGATGTATATTTGCTTGAGACTATATCATCACCATTGGCTGGAGAACCCCAGAAACCTTCACTGGCTACATATGATCTGTTATATGTGCCATATGCATAAGTGCCGTTATTGTCTCTGTATTCGCCCATGGCTGCCTTGTAGTCGGCAAAGCCGGTGTTGCGGCCCCACTGATAGAGGCTGCCGGGAGTAGTGGCTACACCGGTCTCGCGGCTGGTGCGGCTCGACTTGTCGAACACGAGGTTGCTCTCGGCCCACTTGGCCAGGGGATTGAGGGAGTGGTCGACGTTGCCGCCCTTGCGGAACATCTGCACGGGGACGCCCTGCTGGTGGCCCTTGCGCAGGAACATGGAGGCCTGGATGTCCTTGGGGGTGAGGGTGCCTTCATACTCCACGCCACCTACGGTGACGGCGAATATGGGGGTGACGTCACTGCCGGGCAGGAGGTCGATGTAGAAGTCGCCGCCGTTGGCAGGCACGGTCATGGTGCCGCGCGTCATGGTGGTGGCCATGGTGGTCAGATCGTAGGTGCCCTTGGAGTAGACGCCCTGGCCGGTGATGGTGACGTTCTCGTCGGCGAGGGTGACGCCGTCGGGCATCTGGAGCTGGAAGTGAGCGAAGGCGATGCGGCGCTGCAGGCTGAGGTCGTCGGAATAGGCCCAGCCGTCGGCGACGTTGACTTTGACCTGGCTGCTGAGCATGTCGTAGTCGCCGAGGTTGGCTATCTTGCCAGCCTGGCTGGTCATGTCGAGCACGTATTTGCCGGCCGTCTCGGGGTAGTTCTTGACGTCGGTCTTGCCGAGGTAGAAGAAGTTGAGTGTCTGTTCGCCCTCGGGGAGCACGAGGTAGCCGTCGAACTGTGAGAAGTTCTTGTTTTCCTCGCCCTGTGCGAGCTCCATGTAGCCGACGTTCTTGCCGGCTGCGTTGACTACCAGTAGGCGGTCGCCGGCTGCCCAGTTGCAGACGAGGTCGCCCTCCTGCTCGTCGATGGTGATGCGGGTGAGGGCGTCGGCGATTTGCTGGCGGCCGACTTTGACGCTCATGCGCACTTTGCCTTCGACGGCGGGGAAGTCCTGGTCGGCCGAGCAGCCTGCCAGCAGTGCGAAGCAGGCCAGGGCGCCGAGCAGATATGTGTATTTTTTCATTGTCTTGCTTGATTGTTTTTTTGAATAAGGTCTTTAAGGTCTCTAAGATCTTCAAGGTCATTAAGGACCTTAGAGGCGCTATTAGGGATTACCAGTCGGTGCCTGTGCCGCCGCCTGCGCCGCCGCCGGTGGTCTTGGTGCCCCAGATGGCGTAGATGGTCTTGTAGGGAGCGGACTTGGTGACGGTGATCTTGTCGCCGGCCTGGTATTTCGCCTTTGTGGAGTCGGCGGCGTCGGCCCAGCCCATGAACTTCCAGTTGCCGCAGGTGGGGGCGGCGGAGGGCACGGTGAACTCGTAGCTGTCGCCGGTGACCTTGGCGGTGAGCTTGGCGGGAATGCCTTCGGGCACGATCTGGCCGGGCTGGTTACCGCTGAAGTCGAGGGTGTAGAGGGTCTCGACGGGCTTCTGCTCCCAGACGGCGTAGAGGGTCTTGGCGGGAGCGGTGCTGGTGACGGTGACGGGGTTGCCGGCGGTGTAGGCTACGTTGCCTGCGGGGAGCTCGGCCCAGCCCTTGAAGGTGTAGCCTTCGCGCACGGGCACGGTGGAGGATACGGTGAACTCGTGGATGGTCTCCTTGCCTGAGTAGGTCTGGGCGGCGGGGATGTTGGTGACGCCCTGTGCGTTGCCGTCGTAGAGCAGGCGGTAGTTATAGGTGGTCTCGTTGCCGTCGCCGTTCATGTCGTTGTCTCCGCCGTCCACGGGCACGAAGTCATCGACGCTGACGCTGTAGTCGATGGCGGTGAGGACGGGCTTGGGATCGTCGGGGTTGGGAGTCCAGCCGCCGTTGCCGTTGTTGAAGGTGAAGGTGTAGATGTAGCGCTTGCCCTGCTTCCAGTCTATGGAGACGGGGATGGCGGCGTTGCCGTTGTAGAGGACTTTGTCGGTGGCGGGGTTGAATTCGCTGCCGGCCACGTTGTAGATCTTGCACTTCACCAGGAAGTATGCGCCGTTGAAGTCGGCGCCCTTCTGCTGGGGGTTCCAGGCGCTGACGGTCTGGGGAATGAGGGTGAGGACATTTGCAAAACCGTTCTGGTGGTTGGCCTCGGGTGCGGTGAGGTTGGTGACCTCAGCTCCGAGGGTTACGGGGCTGAAGGCTACGTCGTACTGGCGGAGGACGCTCTGTTGTGCGTCGGTCCAGGTGCCCTGGCCGGGCAGGGTGACGTCATGCTCGATGTCGTTGTGGTCGGGATCTTCCCAGTTCTGGTCGGTGCCGACGCCCTGGGGGAAGGTGAAGGTGGCGCGGTTGCCGATGTGGCCGACGGATACGCCGCTGACTTCGACGTGGATGTTGGGGTTGGTGCAGCGGGCCTTGAACGCTACCTGGCTGAGGGCGTGGCGGAAGTTGAGGTTGACGGCGTTGGTTGTCTTGCCCTGGTTGAGCTTCTGGGCGTAGATGAGGTCTACCTGCTCGGTGACGTTATCTTTTACGGTGAAGTTGTTGAAGCGGGGATTGCCGCCGTTGAAGTCGAATTCCTGGTCGCCGTTGACTTCGGCGAAGAAGTTGAGGTTGTTCTCGGGCCAGTAGCGGTTGCCGGTCTGGTTCTCCCACTTGACGGGGTTGCCGCCCATGTTGACGATGAGGTCGCCGCTGAAGTAGGCGGAACCGTCGTCGGTGTTCTGGGCCCACACCTTGAAGGAGCGGGGAAGTACGTTGTTGCAGTAGGAATCGGCAGCACGTGTGCTGCTCAAGGTGGATACGTTGAAGGAGATACCCTCCTGTTGCTGATTGATCACCTCGTCCTGCGAGCAGGCGGTCAGCATCAACGCTGCTGCGGCGCCTGCGAGAAATGTTTTCTGTCGCATGATGTTTTTGGTGGGTTGAAAAAATTAGATTGTTTTGGTGGATTTCTTGTCAGATTTCGATGTCGTGGTCCTCGTCCTGCCAGTCGTCGACGGAGGGGTCGAAGCCGGGGCCGTCGCCCATGGGCTTGGGGATGTCGAGGCCGTCTATTATGATGTGTACTCGGCGCTTGTCGGGCGCGGAGTGTATTTGGTTGGTGACGTCGAAGCGGGGCGACGAGGAGCCGAAGTATATCTTCTCGCCGTTGGTGAGCCATACGTATAGGAGCATGCGGTGCGGTGCGGTGTTGTCGGGATGGTGGCCGAAGACGAGGAAGGAGCCTACTATCTTGTCGGCGCCGGCCTTGAAGGTCTCGACGGGATGGGTGACGCACTCGCGGCCGAGCTCGTCGCCGTTGAAGCGCACCAGCGGGGCCATGCCGGACAGGGAGGCGGACATCTGCTGTATGTACTGCATGTTCTTGACGTTTCGGATCTCGTAGGTGTAGTGGCAGACCATCTCGTGGGGATAGAGGGTGATGACCTGGTCTTTGCTGACCACCGGCTCGTGGATGTAGTTGTCCTTGTCTTTTTCTGGCACGCAGATGTAGCTGACGCCGGTGGTGGAGACGTAGATGTCGGTGGCGGTGCATCCCCAGAGCATGTCGGGGGTGATGGTGATGGCCTCGTCCTCGCTGCCCTTGGCGCGCGGGCCGGAGGCCTTGGAGCCGCTGCCGTAGATGGGTTCGAAGAGGGATCCGCGGCGGGTGGTGGCGTAGTGGTCCTCGAAGCTGGGGATGGCGTAGAAGTTGAGCAGCTCGGTGTCGTTGTTGTAGGTGATGGCGCGGTAGTGGCCCTGTGGCAGCTCTATCTCGCCGCCTTCGCGGCCCACGAAGTCGAAGCGGTAGGGATCGGCGCTCTGGCCCTCGACCACGTCGGTGGGGTAGAAGTATATGGTCATTCCGTCGGGGGCGGCGTCGGGCGCGTCCATCCAGTCGAAGACTACGCGCAGACGCACCTGGTGGGGATGGTGGTAGCAGAGGTCCTTGTGCTCGCAGCCCGTGAGCAGGAGTGCCGGCACTGCGGACAGTATGCAGGCTGCGGCGGTTATGAGTTTGCGAATCATTGGTCCTGGAGAGTGTTGTTGCGGTTCTGTTTCTGTTTGCTGCGGTTGACGTTGTCGCAGCCGATGAGCCAGACGAGCGACACTTCGGCCTTGGTGGGGCCGAACCAGTGGCGTTGCTTGGTGGCCTGCCACACGTAGCAGCCGTCGATGGGCTTGTATTCCTTGTACTTGCCGCCCTGGTAGCCTACGCTCAGGCCGAAGTCTATGTTTAGGCGGGGGGCGACCGGGAGGGCGTATCCGTAGCTGACGCCGGCGCCGTAGCTCCACCTGGGGGCGAGGTAGCCCTTGTGCCCGAGCTCGAAGTCGTAGGTGTACATCTGGGCGTAGACTCCGGCGTGGTGGCCTGTCAGGGGCTTTTCGGCGGCCGCGGATCCGAACCACTTGCGCACTTCTATGTCGCCGCCGTAGCAGCGCCAGTAGTTATGCTTGTGGTCGCACTTCCACCAGGCGTACATCCACGAGGCAGAGAGGCTCCAGTTCTTGCCGAGATAGAACTCGACGCCGACGTTGGGCAGGAGCAGGGCGTCGAAGAGCATGTTGGTCTTGGCGGCCATGTAGAAGGGGCGGCAGACCTTTTCGGGACAGTAATATATGGTGTCGGTGACGAAGACGGTGTCGTGCACCACCACCGGCTCGGGAGCGGGGCGGACGGGATTTGGCCTGCGCTCGTAGGTGACGCACAGGCGGGAGCTGCGCAGGGCTGGGAATAGGTGCCGGTACATGTAGCGCCAGGGCCTGCCGCCGCCGAACGCCTTGAGGCGGGCCACCTGGTCGCCCCGGGAGTAGTCGCCGGCGTCGGCCTCGCGCTTGAGCCGGTGTAGCAGCTCGAGGGTGGAGACTCGCATGGGCACGTCGGGGTCGTCCTCGACCATCCGTATGAGTCCTCCCCAGTCGCGGCCTATGAAGGTGAAGCTTCGCTGTGGGGTGGAGAGTTGCGGGTCGAGTGTGGACAGGTAGCCGAACAGGGCGTTGGCACGCTGCTCGCTCAGCCATCGGTTGAAGCGCACGGTGCCTTCGGGGGAGGCGCCGCCGACGACGTCGACACGCTTCATGGTCCACACACTGTCGTCGCGGACGTTGCCGAGGGTGGCGGCGATGCGCCCCAGGGCCTCGCTGTTGCCCGGAACGTCCAGCTCCAGCACCGGGATGCTCTGTCGGAAGTATATGCGCACGGAATCCTGTCGCTCCTGCGCCCGGATGGCGGACGGAAGGAGTGCCATCATGACTATGGCAAGGAATATCCTTCGGTTCATGTCTGTAAATTTCAAAAGACCGGACAAGATGCCCGACGTAAAACATCAAATACCGGCTTCCGTCTTATCGGCCCCTTCAGGCATGGACAAAATTTGCGAACGCGGAATCCGAGGGTGTCGCGTTCAAGGCCAGTTGTTGTCTGTGCAAGGGGAAGATTAAGGGGTCAAGCCGGTGAATAAACCTAACAAACGCCTCCACCGGGAGGATGTCAGTTAAATTTGTGCAAAGTAATGAATAATTTGTGAACTATGCAAGTATTTAGGCAAAAAAATCAAAAATATGTGTGATCACCAGAGTGCGCACAGTCTGTAGCCGACGTAGAGCATGATGAATCCGGCCAGCATGCATAGCAGCATGTAGCCGATGGCCAGCGGGATGCTGGCCGACTGGAAAAGCAGGAAGTTCTCGTTGACGAATGTGGAGAAAGTGGTGAATCCGCCGCAGAATCCTACGGTCAGGAACAGACTGAGCTGCGGCGACACCCATGCCTGAGGCGCATAGCGGTCGCACAGCCCGTAAAATAGGCCGATGAGCAGGCACCCCAGCACATTGACCGTGAGCGTCCCCCACGGGAAGGCCGTTCCGGCTATCCGTTCCTGTATCGCACCGGCAATCAGATACCTGCAGACCCCTCCCAGCCCGCTGCCCAGGAACACCGCACAGACGGCTGTCCAGCTTATTGTCATCGGATGGAATGGCCCATATCGTATGCCTGCTGCATCTGGGGCTTGTCGAGGATTTCGCCGCGTTCGTATACTCCCTTGCCGTAGATGACGCCCATCTCGCGTGCCCCCTGCACGCAGTCGGCATAGCCGCGCAGGCAGCCGAGGGTGGCGTCCATGACGTCGGCGCTGTCTTCGGCGGCGGTCATTATGTAGTAGAACTGCTTGTCGTGGACTTCGAGCCATCGGGCTACGGTGCGGTCGATGACGGCCTTGAGCTGTGCGCTGACGGAGTAGAAATAGACGGGGGAGGAGAGCACGAGGACGTCGGCGTCAATCATTTTCTGAAGGACTTCGGCCATGTCGTCTTGTATGGAGCATGCGCCTTGGTGGCTGCGGCAGTAGTAGCATGCGCGGCAGGGGGAGATGTTCTTGCCGGACACGAATATTTTCTCCACCTGGTGGCCGGCGTCGAGGGCGCCCTGCATGAACCGGTCGCAGAGGGTGTCGGAGTTGCCGCCTTTGCGCGGACTGCCTGACAGTATGAGTACTTTCTTCATAGCATATTTGCTTTTGTGCTGCAAAGTTAGTAAATTATTGCAGAACAGATGGCTTGTTCAGTGTAATTATACGCAAATACCGAGATTTGTGCAAGCTGCCGCAGTAGTAATATTGATTGAGACCGTAAGTCATAAACTGGAATCGTATCATTGACAATCGAGAGAGGGGCCAAAATCGTTACGCCTTTTTTGTCAAACCGTAAAATCGGTAACACTTTCCGTAATTCGTCTATCCGTAATCCTTAGCTTCGTATTAATTTTGCAACCGTAAAAAGCAACCTCATGAACAGACTAAAGACCATCATCCTGCCGCTGGCGGCCGCACTGACCTCTCTTCTTCCCGCCTGCGCACAGAACAAGACAGAAAAAGCCATGCCACAGAACTCTGCACACAAGGTGCTGGTGGCCTATTTCTCGGCCACTGGCAACACTCGCCGCGCCGCCGAAGACCTCGCCAAGGCCATGGGCGGCGATCTCTACGAAATCACCCCGGAGACGCCCTACACCGCCGAAGACCTCGACTGGCGCAACTCCTCCTCCCGCTCCACCCTGGAGATGAAGGATCTCTCCTCGCGCCCGGCCATCAAGTCCGGCAAGCTCGACGTCGCCGACTACGACGTGATCTTCGTCGGCTTCCCCATCTGGTGGTACACCGCCCCCACCATCGTCAACACGTTCCTGGAGAGCTACGACTTCTCCGGCAAGACGATGATACCCTTCGCCACCTCCGGCGGCTCTACCATTGACAAGAGCAATGCCGACCTCAAGGCTGCCTATCCCAAGCTCGACTGGAAGCCCGGACGACTGCTCAACTCCACCTCTTACTCCCAGCTCGCCGATTGGAAAAAGCAGCTCGGGATATGAAAAAATCCATCATTGAGGTTGCAGTGTTATTAACTGGCATCCTCGCAGTCAACTTCACTACCATGGCACAAGACAAGATACAGCAGACGGCCGGACGCACGGCCCTCGGCGAGTTCGCGCCTAAGTTCGCGGCTCTCAACGACGACGTCCTCTTCGGCCCGGACGTGTGGAACGACTCCACTCTGTCGCTCCACGACCGCTCCATGATCACCATCTCCATACTGCTGGGCAAGGGCATCACCGACTCCTCGTTCCGCTCGCACCTGGAGCTGGGCCGCAAGCACGGCATCACCCGCAAGGAGATTGCAGCCCTGCTCACGCAGGCAGCATTCTACGCCGGCTGGCCCAACGCCTGGGCCGGGTTCCGCCTCGCCAGGGAGGTGTGGGCCGATCCCGCCGACACCGATACTGAAAAGGAACGCTTCCAGCAGGAAATGATTTTCCCCATCGGAGAGCCCAACACTGCATATGCCAAGTACTTCATCGGCAATTCCTACCTGGCTCCAATCTCCGGCAGCCAGGTGAATTGCTCCAACGTGACATTCGAGCCCCGCTGCCGCAACAACTGGCACATCCACCACGCCGGCAATGGTGGCGGCCAGATGCTCATCGGTGTGGCCGGACGCGGCTGGTACCAGGAGGAGGGCAAGCCTGCCCAGGAGATTCTGCCCGGCACCGTCGTCCACATCCCCGCCAACGTAAAGCACTGGCACGGAGCAGCCAAGGACAGCTGGTTCGCGCACCTCGCTTTCTCCGTCCCAGGCGAGGACACCTCCAACGAGTGGTTGGAGCCCGTCACCGACACCGAGTATAATAAGCTCAAGTAACCCTGCAATGTAGGGACGCACCATGGTGCGTCCGCACGATAAAAGAGCGACGCCCTGCCCTGGTGCGCCGCTCTTGTGCTAATTTGTGCCTGTAAGGTTAACAAAAATTCCCGAACACTGGGTGACCAATATGAAATTGTTTTATTTTCTCCTCTGTGGTGACTTATAATTGCGGTTATTTTTGCTGCCTCTTTCAGGGGTGTTATGGGTGCTTCCGAAGAGGCGCCGCACCAGGTCGGGGCGGTGGAGGCGCATGAGGTGCTGGCGGATGTCGGCGCGTGCATCGGAATCGTACCAGAAGAAGTACTTGCGCTGTGCCTTCTTCTCGGACTCGCCACGGGCTGTGTATACCTTCTCGCCGGTGTAGGGATGGATGCCGGTGTAGTAGATCTCGGTGCTGACAGTCATCGGGGTGGGGGTGAAGTCCTGCACCTGCTCCAGGCGGAAGTTGAGCTTCTTGGTCTCGCAGGCAAGTTCGGCCATGTCGATCTCGGTGCATCCGGGGTGGCTGGAGATGAAGTAGGGGATGAGCTGCTGGCGCAGGCCGGCGTGCTCGTTGACGTGGTCGAAAAACTCCTTGAAGCGATGGAAGAGCTGGAACGGCGGCTTGCGCATTATCGCCAGTACGTGGTCGGAGGTGTGCTCGGGAGCCACTTTGAGTCGTCCGCTGACGTGCTTCTCGATGAGTTCGCGGAGATATTCGCGGTTGGTCTCGTTGATGCGGTTGTCGGGGTTATGGGCCATCGCCAGGTCGTAGCGGACTCCGCTGCCCACGAAGCATTTCTTGATGCCCGGCAGGGCCGATGCCTTGCGGTATAGGTCGAGCAGAGGCCGATGGTCGTTGTCGAGGTTCGGGCAGGGCTTTGGGTGCAGGCACGAGGGGCGTTCGCACTTTTCGCAGGCGCTGCGGTCGCGGCCACCCATGCGGTACATGTTCGCGCTAGGTCCGCCCAGGTCGGAGATGTAGCCCTTGAAATCGGCCATTCCGGTAATCTGTCGCACCTCTTTCAGAATTGACTGTTGTGAGCGAGAGGAGATGAACTTGCCCTGGTGGGCGGAGATGGTGCAGAAGGCGCAGCCGCCGAAGCAGCCGCGGTGCATCGTCACGGAGTGACGTATCATCTCGTAGGCAGGGATGGTCTTGCCCTTGTAGCGGGGATGCGGCACGCGGGTGTAGGGGAGGTCGTAGACGGAGTCGAGTTCTGCGCTGGTCATCGGCGGGAGCATGGGGTTGATGCGTATCCACTTGCCTTGCGCCTGCTGCCACATCACGTGTCCGTGCATGCGGTTGCTCTCCACCTCCACGATCTTGAAGTTCGCCGCCTGCTTGCGCTTGTCCTTCAGGCAGGCTTCGTAGGAGCTTAGCACGATGTCGGGGGAGTCATTTACTGGCCCGGAAGGAGCGATGAAGGCGGTTTGGGCGATGTCGGTGATGTCGCTGATTTTCTCGCCCTGGTCGAGGCGCCTGGCCAGCTCGGTGACGGGGCGCTCGCCCATGCCGTAGATGAGGATGTCGGCGGTGGCGTCGAGCAGGTAGGGCGGACGCAGGCGGTCCTGCCAGTAGTCGTAGTGGGCGACGCGGCGCAGTGAGGCTTCGATGCCGCCGAGCGCCACCGGCACGTCGGGGAAGAGCTCCTTGAGAATCCTGGTGTAGACGATGCCTGGGTAGTCGGGACGCTGGCCATGACGGCCTCCGGCGGTGTAGGCATCGTCGTGACGCAGGCGGCGGGCGGCGGTGTAATGGTTCACCATCGAGTCCATGGCACCGGGCGATACGCCGAAGAAGAGGCGCGGTCGCCCCAGCTTGCGGAAGTCGCGCAGGTCGTCGCGCCAGTTGGGCTGAGGCACGAGGGCCACCTTGTAGCCCTGCGCCTCCAGGACGCGCCCGATCACGGCCGCTCCGAATGACGGATGGTCCACGTAGGCATCTCCGGAAAAGAGGATGACGTCCGGCTGTTCCCAGCCGAGGCGGCGTATCTCGTCAAGCGATGTGGGCAGGAACGAAGCGCTCATTTTTCAATTTGGGAGAGTCGTTCGCGCAGGGAGAGCATCTCGTCGCGCAAGGCGGCGGCCTCGAGGAAGTCGGTGCGGCGGGCGGCCTCGCGCATGTCCCTCTCCACTTTCTCCATGCGGGCACGCAGGTCGTTGGCGTCCATGTAGTCTACAATGGGGTCGGCGGCCATGGCCGGCTGCTCCTCGTAGACGGGTATGTAGGGCCTGGGAGCGACTTTCTTCTGGGGCGTCTGCTTCGGAGCCAGTTTCGTCAGCTGTTTCGGGGTTTTGCGGTCGGTGGCGGATGCGCCATGGTGCGTCCCTACATCTTCGCCTCCGTGGAGCTCGATGAGGTCCTTGGCGGTCGACTGCTTCACGATTGGCGTCGGTGTGATGCCGTGTTTCTCGTTATAGGCAATCTGCTTGGCTCGGCGCCGTTCCGTTTCCTCGATGGTCCGCTTCATGGAGTCGGTGATCCTGTCGGCATACATGATGACGGTGCCGTTGACGTTTCGTGCGGCGCGGCCGGCGGTCTGCGTAAGTGACCGGTGGTTGCGCAGGAAGCCCTCCTTGTCGGCGTCGAGGATGGCCACCAGGCTGACCTCGGGCAGGTCAAGGCCCTCGCGCAGCAGGTTCACGCCCACGATGACGTCGTATTCGCCGTCGCGCAGGCCCTGAAGGATGCGGATGCGCTCCAGCGTGTCCACGCCGCTGTGTATGTAGGCGCTGCTGACTCCATACTTAATAAGGTGTTCGTTGAGCTCTTCGGCCATGCGCTTTGTCAGGGTGGTGACGAGAGTGCGCTCGTTGGCCTCCACGCGCTTCTGGATCTCCTCGAGCAGGTCGTCGATCTGGTACATGGAGGGCCGCACCACTATCTCCGGGTCGAGCAGGCCGGTGGGCCGGATAACCTGCTCGGTGACGACGCCGCCGCTTCGCTGCAGCTCGTAGTCGGCGGGAGTGGCGCTGACGTAGATGGTCTGGCCGGTAAGACGCTCGAACTCCGGGAACTTGAGCGGACGGTTGTCGAGGGCCGCCTCCAGGCGGAAGCCGTACTCCACCAGGTTGAGCTTGCGGCTGAGGTCGCCGCCGTACATGGCGCGGAGCTGCGGCACCGTAACGTGGCTCTCGTCGATTATGGTCAGGAAATCCTTCGGGAAATAGTCGAGCAGGCAGAAGGGACGCATTCCCGGCGAGCGGCCGTCGAAATAGCGCGAGTAGTTCTCGATACCGGAGCAGTGGCCGAGCTCCTTGATCATCTCCAGGTCGTAGTTGACGCGCTCGCACAGGCGGTTGGCCTCCAGTTCCTTACCCTCGTCGCGGAAGCGGCGGCTCTGTTCGCCCAGGTCGAGGGCGATCTGGTCGATGGCCGATGCCGTGCGTTCCTTGCTGGCCACGAAGATGTTGGCCGGGTATATGTTGAAGCCCTCTACCTGCGTCAGTACCACGCCCGTATGCGGGTCGACGGTCTGTATCTTCTCCACCTCGTCGCCCCAGAACACAACCCTCAGCTGTATTTCCTCGAAAGAGAGCATGATGTCAACCGTGTCGCCGCGCACGCGGAAACGTCCCGGCAACAAATCGCCGTCGCAGCGGGAGTAGAGCGAGTCCACGAGCTGGCGCAGGAAGGCGTTGCGGTTGAGCTGCTGCCCCGTCTTGACGTTCACTACGCTCTGAGCGAAGTCCTCGGGGTTGCCCATGCCGAAGATGCACGACACGCTTGAGACTACCACCACGTCCCTGCGGCCGGAGAGCAGCGCCGCCGTGGTGGCCAGGCGCATCTTCTCGATCTGGTCGTTGATCATCAGGTCTTTTTCGATATACTTGTCCGACGAAGGTATATACGCTTCCGGCTGGTAGTAATCGTAATAGCTGATGAAGTACTGCACGGCATTCTCGGGGAAGAAGCTGCGCATCTCCGAGTATAGCTGCGCGGCCAAAGTCTTGTTGTGCGAAAGGATCAGCGTGGGGCGCTTGACCTGCTGGATGACGTTGGCCATGGTGAAAGTCTTGCCCGAGCCTGTGACGCCGAGCAGCGTCTGTGCCTCCTCCCCCTGGCGTAGGCCCTGCACGAGCTGGCTGATGGCCTCCGGCTGGTCGCCGGTCGGCACATATTCGCTTGTCAACTTAAATTCCATGACTTACATAACGCTTCGGCAGCTCATATTATTGTTCCGCAGTCACTTTGTCCAGAAATACGGAGTGAAGATCAGCAGCACGGTGTAGAGTTCCAGACGGCCTGTGAGCATCACCAGAGAGAGCACCCACTTGGCGGTGTCGGGGAGTGCCGAGAAGCCCTGGCCGAGGCCCACGGTGTCGGTGCCGATTCCGGCGTTGGAAATGGCCGACAGTGTATAGAAGAAACTCTCGCGCAGACTCACGCCCAGCATCACCAGCACCATGCCCGACACGAAGATTACGATGACGTAGAGGCAGAGGAAGGCCAGGGTCTTCTGCACGAGGCCGAGCTTCATGCCCTTTCCGTTGATGGTGACGGCGGTGATGTTGTTGGGGTGCATCATCTTGAAGAACTCGTTCTTGAGGAACTTGATGAGCACGATCACGCGGTCGATCTTGGAGCCGCCGGAGGTTGAGCCGGAGCAGGCGCCGACGAACATCAGTATCACCAGCACGATGGTGGACAGCGGCCCCCATTGGTCGAAGTCGGGCTCCGAGATGCCGGTGGAGGAGATGGTGGCCACCACCTGGAAGAGGGGGTCGATGGTGATGTCGTCGGGATGGTGCCATAGGCCCTGGTGGATGACGTTCAGCGTCAGCATGACGTATGCCGCCAGGATGAAGATCAGGTACCAGCGCAGGGTGGTGTTCGCACGCACGTCGTGGAAGTGGCCTGTGCATGCCTTGTAGATGAGCGAGAAGTTGACGCCGCCCAGGAACATGAAGATCACCAGCACCGACTTCAGGTAGTAGGAGTCGGCCAGTGATCCGTCGACGTCGATGGTGGCGAATCCGGATGTGGAGATCACCGACATGCCGTCGCACACCGCCTCGAAGGGGTCCATGCAGATGCAGAGCAGCCCCACCAGGGCGGCGGTGAGCAGGGTATAGACAATCCAGAGGCCGCGGGCGGTGGAGGAGATGCGCGGGCGCAGCTTGTCGTGGGTGATGCCGGTGATTTCGGCGTTGAAGAGGAAGATGCCGCCGGAGTTGTTGAGCATGGGCGCCACGGCCAGGGTGAAGAGGATGATTCCCATGCCGCCGAGCCAGCGCATCAGGCTGCGCCAGAGCAGCAGCGCGTGGCCCGATTCCTCCAGGGTCGGAAAGGAGCATCCGCCGGTGGTGGTGAAGTCGTTGATGGACTCGAAGAAGGCGTCGGTGACGGTCATGTGCGTTCCGGCGAAGATGAATGGCAGCATACCGAACAGCGACAGTATCACCCAGGTCAGGGCGGTGAGCAGGATGGCCTCGCGGCGTCCCATCTCGTGGCTCTGCGGCCGCAGGCGCACCAGCCCGAAGCCGGCGGCGGCCGTGAGGGCGAACGGGATGAGGAAGTGGAAGACGGAGCCGTCGGCGCATATCAGCTCGCAGATGACCGGAAGCAGCATCATGGCAGCCTCGATGAGCAACAGCAGGCCTATGATGCGCAGCAGCATGGGGAGGTTGACGAACTTGCGCCTCCTCGCTCCGGCCGTGGCCAGCGACGGCCGCACCTTCCCTTCCTGTTCCTTACTCATTCGGACTCCTGCTCGGCAGTCGTTGGTTTTTCTTTAGCTTTGGCGCCCGCTTCAGCGCGTGGCAGGTGTATCAAGTGAACAGCTTCTCGATTTTCGTCAGCGAACCGGTGAGGCAGAACACTACCACCTGGTCGCCCGCCTGTATCTCTGTGTTGCCGTCCACGAGTGCGCACTTGCCGTCGCGGGTGTAGGCGCCTAACGTCATGCCATATGGCAGATGCAGCTTGCGCACCGGCCCGTGGGTAATCTTAGCCCCCTTGCGCACGGTAATCTCGGCCACCTCGGCGTTGGCCAGCGACAGGCACTTGGCGTTGTCGGTGTCGGCGTCGAGCAATATCTTGTAGATGCGGCTGGAGGCCAGGAGCTTCTTGTTGATGATGGTGCCGATGCCGAGCTTCTCGGCCTGCGAGATGAACTGCAGGTTCTCCACGTCGGCCACCGTGCGCATGACGTTGAACTCCTTGGCTATCAGGCAGCTGAGGATATTGCTCTCGCTGCGGTCCGTGAGGGCCAGGAAGGCATCGTAGCGGTAGATGTTGTTCTCCACCAGCACGTCCACGCTGCGGGCGTCGCCATGCACTATCTGGCAGTCGGGCAGCAGCTCGGCCACCCATTGACAACGGTCCTCGTCGTCGTCGATGATTTTTATGTTGTAGTCGTCGTGGTGCTGGAGCGAGAATCGGAGAGCTATGTCGCTGGCACCCATGATGATGATGGACTTGATGGTGCGCTCGACCTTGCCGCAGAGGTCACGGATTTCGCCCTCGTGGCCCTGCGTGGTGATGAAGTAGACGATGTCGTCGGCGCGGATGATGTCGGAGCCGGTGGGAATGATGGTCTCCTGTCCGTGGCGGATGGCGACGATGTGGAAGTTGTGGGTGGTTACCGGCAGGGCCTTGATCTCGCAGTCCACGATCTGCGCTCCCTCGCGCACTTTTACTCCGATCAGCAGCAGACGCCCGTCGTTGAGCTCGCCCCAGTAGCGTGCCCAGTTGTGTTCCATGCTCTGCTCAATCTCGTTGGCGCCCAGGTTCTCCGGGTATATGAGGTGGTCGACGCCCATGTTGCGCAGCAGCCGGCTGTTGTGTGGAAGCAGGTATTCGAACTTGTCGATGCGGGCCACGGTCTTTCCCACGCCGAGCTGGTGCGCCATGCCGCAGGCCGTGAGGTTGCGGCTCTCGTAGGGCGTGACGGAGATGAAGAGGTTTGTGTCCTTGATGCCCACGTCGCGCAGGGTGTCAATCGAGGTCGGCGACCCGTTCACCGTCATGACGTTGTAGTTGGAGTCGATGTTGTCGAGGGCGTGCTGGTTGGTGTCGAGCAGGATGACGTCCTGCTCCTCGTGGCTGAGCATTTTGGCCAGGTATGTGCCGACCTCGCCGGCGCCTGCTATCACTATCCTCATTTCGTCTTCAGTTTGGCGATTTGGTTCTTGATGTCCTCCAGGGCGTAACCGGCCTTGTGTTTGAGGGATTCCACTTCGCCGTGATGTATCCAGGCGTCGGGGGCGCCGAGGCGGTGGAGGAGGGGAGTGGCGCACTCCTTGTCGGCGTAGTATTCGGCGATGGAGGAGCCGAGGCCGCCGTTGCGGGCGCCGTCTTCGACCGTTATCAGGTGCCTGTGGCGGGAGGCGATGAGGTCGAGCAGCTCCGTGTCGAGCGGCTTGAGCCAGAGCATGTCGTAGACGGCCACGTCGCCTGCTTCCCTGGCCGCCTCCTCGGCATCCAGCCCGGCAGGGCCTATGGTGGCTATGGCTATCTCGGCGTCGGGAGCGGATAGCAGCTCGCGACCCTTGCCGACAGGCAGCGGCTCGGGAGTGCGTTCCCACTCGGGCCCGCTGCCGGAGCCACGGGGATAGCGGATGGCCATGGGTCCATCCTGGTGCAGGGCCGTGCGCATCAGGCAGCGGAGGTCGTATTCCGTCACTGGCGAGGCCACCTGCATGCCGGGGATTATGCGCAGGTAGGCCAGGTCGAAGAGTCCGTGATGCGTTACGCCGTCGGCCCCGACCACCCCGGCGCGGTCGATGAGGAACGTCACAGGCAGTCCCTGGATGGAGACGTCGTTGATGATATTGTCGTACGCACGCTGCAGGAACGAGGAGTATATTGCCACGAACGGGCGCTTGCCGGCCTGTGCCATGCCTCCGGCGAAGGTCACGGCGTGTCCCTCGGAGATGCCGACGTCGAATGCCCGGTCGGGCATTTCCCTTAGCAGCATGTCCATGGAGGTGCCGGAGGGCATGGCGGCAGTGACTCCCATCACGCGGTCGTCGGCCTTGGCCATCGCCACCAGCTCGCGCCCCATCACTGTCTGCCACTTCTCTGCGCCAGGCTTTGAGGTGGGACGCTCGCCGGTGACGGGGTCGAAACGACCCGGCGCATGCCATAGGCTCGGGTTCTTCTCCGCCTCCTCGAAGCCCTTGCCCTTGACAGTCTTGAGGTGCAGGATGCGCGGGCCCTCCATGTCCTTGATCTTGTTGAGCGTTTCCACCAGCCCCTGCACGTCGTGTCCGTCGATGGGTCCGAAATATCGGATGTTCAGTCCCTCGAATATGTTTTGGTTGCCGCTCAAGAGTGCCTTGACGCTGTTGTTGAAGCGGATGATCATGCCCTTGCCTCGGTCGGTGATCCAGCCCAGGCGGCGGAAGCGGCGGTAGGCCCGGTCGCGTATGTCGTTGTACTTCCTCGAGGTGTGTATGCGCGACAGATAGCGGTGCAACGCACCCGTGGGCGGGTCGATGCTCATGTCGTTGTCGTTGAGGATGATGAGCAGGTTGTTGCGGCTCTGGGAGGCGTTGTTGAGGCCCTCGAAGGCGAGTCCGCCGCTGATGGAGGCGTCGCCGATGACGGCTGCGGTGCGGTGCCGCTCCTCCCGGGGCTTGCTCATCTCGGCGATGGCCATGCCCAGGGCGGCGGAGATGGAGTTGGAGGCGTGGCCTGCCGTGAAGACGTCGTACGGACTCTCCTTGGGGCTCGGGAAGCCGCTCAGTCCGCCTTCCTGGCGAAGGGTGGGGAAGTTCTTGCGCCGCCCGGTCAGGATCTTGTGCGCATATGCCTGGTGGCCGACGTCCCACACAATCTTGTCGAGCGGCGTGTCGAGCACATAGTGCAGGGCCACGGCAATCTCCACGGCGCCCATCGACGAGGCAAAGTGCCCCGGCGTGGCCGAGAGGTTGTCGATGATGCATCGGCGGATGTCGGCGCACACGGCCGGCAGCTGCTCCGGCGCCAGCCTCCGCAGCTCCTCCGGCGTGTCGATATAAGGTATGTCGGTTAATTCTTCAGCAGGTTTTTCCATGGTCTTGGTCTGCGGCTCTGAACCGTCTCAGCACAGGGTAGATGATCATCCAGCCCGCCGCCGCCGCCACCAGCAGGTTCTTGAGGTTGACCCCGCCGCGTATCAGCAGGAAGGCCGAGAGCCACACCCACAGCAAAGTCAGCAGGGCCAGTATCAGGTAATGCCGCATTTTCATAACTGCAAAATTAATCAATTAATGTGTGCCGTGCAACCGTGGGTGATACGGGCGGAAATATGTTGTATAGCATAATTTCGTCATAAGTGTTTGTATAGCAATGGCTTGGAGATGATGCCGGGAACATGTCGGCGTCGTGTGATAGAACTTTTCCGCCTGAAAATTTTGTTGTTATATGAAAAATGCCTAAATTCGCTAATCCAAAACCAAAACCAATGTAACCTAAAAATAGAGACCATGAGCATAACGATCACATTCAACGAGCTCCGTCGCCTCAAAGACTCTCTCCCCGACGGGTCCATGCACCGCATCGCCGACCAGCTGAACTGCACCGTACAGACGGTCCGCAACTACTTCGGTGGCGAGAACTACCAGTTCGGCAACTCACAGGGCGTTCACATCGAACAGGGTCCCGACGGCGGCCTCGTAGTGCTTGACGACAGCACTATCTACGATATGGCCATGGACATTCTCAACGAGAACAAGAAGGAGGAAGAGTAATAACTCTCTTGAATGAACAATGAACAATGAACAATACAGCGACGCCCGTCGGCGACAAATTATTGTTCATTGTTCATTGTTAACTGTTCATTGAAGAACATGAGCAACGACACTACGGTCACACTCGCCATCCACACCTACCGCCGTGCCATCGAACTGCAGGTGCGCCTCAAGGCTGAAGGCGTGGCGAGCGAGCTGCGTCCGGTCCGGGAGGGCCACTCCGGGCCCGAGCCTGGCGTTCGCGTGTGCATCGCCATCTCCGACCTGGCACGCGCCCTGCGCATCGTAGAGACCGAAGCCGACCGCGAACTTGTTGCCCTCTCGGCACGCCTGGCGGGTATGAGACCCATTCTGCTCATCCCCGTCGACTTTTCCGACCACAGCCGCCTGGCCGTGGAGGTCGGCTTCGACCTGGCCGCCAGGCTCCACCTCACCCCGGTGTTGCTGCACGCGTACGTGACGCCCTACTTCCAGGGACAGATAGCCCCCGACTCGGGCATCGACAGCGCCGAACAGCTCGACAACACCAAGATGGACATGGACCTGGAACAGCAGGCAACCCTGGAACTCGACCGTCTCAAGGGTGCCATACGGCGCCGCATTCTCGACGGCACATTGCCAAAGCTCGACTTCACCGCCGAGCTGCGCGAGGGCGTCCCCGAGGAAGTCATCCTGCAATACAGCCGCAAGACACCTCCGTCATTCATCGTCATGGCCACCCGCGGCGCCTCACGCCGCAACCGCGAGCTCATAGGCAGCGTCACCGCCGAAGTACTCGACTCCTGCCGCGTGCCGATGTTCATCGTCCCCGAGCACCACACCATGCCCGCCATACGCGCCATCAACAAGGTGGTCTTTTTCTGCAACCTCGACCAGCAGGACATACTCGCCATGGACACCTTCCAGCGCATGTTCTCCTATCCCGAGGACGCCGAGATCTTCCTCGTCGCCGTCAATCCGCGCGTGACGTCGCTCAAGAACAAGATCGAGGGCCTGGCGGACTACTTCGCCGAGAATTACCCGACGTCCACTTTCAAGGCCCTACCCATAGGCCTCAACGGCTTCCGCGAGCAGTTCGAGCAGGCCATGACACAACACGGCATCCAGCTGCTGGTGGTGCCCAACCGGCGCCGCAACATCTTCCAGCGCATATTCAACCCCTCAGTGGCGCACCGCATCCTTTTCGAGCGCGACATCCCCATGCTCGCCCTCCCCTCCTGAGGTGGCGTAGCCTCGTTTTACCGTCAAAAAGCCATTTATTTAGCATTTGGCGCCCGCTTTAGCGCGGCGCGTCACTCTCGTCTGCGGAACTCGGAGAGCGTAATTGCCGTGGCCATCGCCACGTTCAGGCTCTCGGCCGTCGGCGCACCCGCCGGATAGGAGGGTATCAGCAGCCGCAGAGTCAGCAGGCGTCGCATCTCCTCGGTGATTCCCCGCCCCTCGTTTCCCATCACGACCAGGCATGGCTTCGGCAGGGTAGCGGAGTAGATATTCTCGCCGTTGAGCAACAGTCCCGCCACCGGCACTTCCCGGTGTTCCGACACAAATTCGCCCAAGTTCCGGTAGAAGACCCGCACCCGGCTGATGCTGCCCATCGTGGCTTGTACCGCTTTGGCGTTATATAAGTCCGCGCAGGCCGGAGAGGCTATGATCTGCCGTACTCCGAACCAGTCGCACAGCCGGACGATCGTGCCGAGGTTGCCAGGATCCTGCACCCCGTCGAGCAGCAGCGTCAGGTCGGTCGACACCAGCTTTTCGTCCGGCTCATATTCCGGCCGGCGGTAGACGGCCAGCACCTCCGGGGCAGTGCTCAGCGACGAGACCTGCCGCATTTGGTCGGAGCCGGCCAGGAACACCTCCCCGTCCACGTGCGGACGGCCGGAGAACCATTTTTCCGTCGCCACCAGGCTAACCAGCTCGAAATGCCCGAGCGTGTCTCCCACGCACTTGCCGCCTTCGGCTACGAACACTCCCCGCTCGTCGCGGTGCTTCTTGAGCCGAAGCTGATGCAGTCGGCCGGCCATAGTCTTTGAGAGTCGCGGATACTTTTCCACCTTTTCCATGTTGCAAAATTACTCTTTTCCTGCGGTTTCGGCAAGGTGTTCAAATTTTTCCTACAGAAATTTAGGCCGTTAAAAAGAAAAGAGTTAAATTTGCACATTAAAAGTATACAGGTAGAAGTGATGAAATACATAGGAGCGCATGTCAGTACAGAAGGAGGCGTTGCGGAAGCCCCGCGGCGTGCTCACGAGATAGGGGCGAAGGCCTTCGCCCTCTTCACCGGATGGTCGTCGCGGTGGAAGTCGCCCATGCCCAAGCCTGAAACGGTGGCACTTTTTCGCAGGCGCTGCGAGGAGTACGGCTACACCCCCGATGTCATCCTGCCCCACAGCAATTTCCTCATCAACCTCGGCTCGCCCGACCAGGCCAAGCTCTCCCAGAGCCGCGAATCCTTCCTCGGCGAGATGCGGCGCTGCGCTGCGCTCGGCCTGAAGATGGTCAACTTCCACCCTGGCTCCCACCTCAACGGCTTCGACGACCCCACAGAGTGCCTCGACCGGATTGCCGAAAGCATAAACCTCGTTCTGGAGCAGGTGGATGGCGTCACGGCTATCCTGGAGAACACGGCCGGAATGGGTTCCAACATGGGCAACGAGTTCGAGCACCTCGCACACATTATAGACAAGGTGGAGGATAAATCCCGCATAGGCGTATGCATCGACACCGCCCACGCCTACAGCGCCGGCTATGACCTGGCCACCGCGGAAGGCTACGAAAGGACCTGGGCCGACTTCGACCGCATTGTCGGCCTCCGCTACCTTCGCGGAATGCACATCAACGATTCGGCCCGCAAGCTCGCCTCGCGCGTCGACCGCCACGCCTCCCTGGGCAAGGGCCTCATGGGTACCGACGTCTTTCGCCGCATCATGAACGATACGCGCCTCGACGGCATACCCCTCATCCTCGAGACCACCGACCCCGAAATATGGAAGGACGAGATCGCCTGGCTTTACTCTCTCGTCGAAGCTGACAATGGCTGACCTTAATCAAGAAATCCACTACAGCGTAAAAATAACTTAACTGAAGAAATCTTACATGAGAACCAAACCCGATTTAGGCTTCTGGCAACTGTGGAATCTGAGCTTCGGATTCTTCGGCGTACAGATTGCCTACGCCTTGCAGAGCGCCAACGTGTCGCGCATCTTCGCCACCATCGGCGCGGATCCGCACGACCTAAGCTACTTCTGGATCCTGCCGCCTCTGATGGGGCTGCTCGTGCAGCCCGTAGTCGGCACCCTCAGCGACCACACCTGGAACCGCTTCGGGCGCCGCCTGCCTTACCTCATCGTCGGCGCCGTCACCGCCGTCATCGTCATGTGCCTGCTGCCCAACGCCGGCAGCTTCGGCTTCACCATCTCCGGCGCCATCCTCATGGGACTCGTCGCCCTCATGCTCCTCGACACCAGCATCAACATGGCCATGCAGCCATTCAAGATGCTTGTCGGCGACATGGTCAACGAGCGCCAGAAGGCCAAGGCATACTCCATCCAGAGCTTCCTGTGCAACGCCGGCTCCATCGTCGGCTTCGTGCTCCCATTCCTGCTGGCCTGGATCGGCATCAAGGCCACTGCTCCCGAGGGCGTAGTGCCTCCGTCTGTCATCTGGTCATTCTACATAGGCGCCGCCGTACTCATACTCTGCGTCGTCTACTCCATGGCCAAGATTAAGGAGTGGCCCCCGCAGCTCTACAATGAATACAACAACATAGCCGAGGACGCCGCCGGCAAGCCCAAGGAGAAGACCAGCCTCGTCAAGCTCCTCGTGCACGCACCCAAGACCTTCTGGACCGTCAGCCTCGTGCAGTTCTTCTGCTGGTTCGCCTTCCTGTTCATGTGGACCTACACCACCGGCACCGTGGCACACAAGGCCTTCCACACCCCCGAGGTGCAGACCATCACCGGACTGCAGGTCGGCGACCAGGTATACGGCGACAAGTTCCTGCTCGTGGGCGACGACATCATCGTAGCCAAGGGACACCTCATGGCCGCCGGAGTGCAGGTCGGCGACAAGTTCCTTCCCGCCTCCACGGTGGCCGTCGGCACCGACACGCTCGTCAGCGGCCACGCCATGCAGACCACCGAGGCGGGCATCGACAAGGCTTCATTCTCCAAGCCACTCGATCTCAACGGCCAGCCCCTCATGCTTGATGGCAAGGCCGTCGACACCGACGGCCAGCTCGTCTGCATACGCGACTACCTGAGCCGGCTCGACGGCCCCTTCACCCTCACCACCGCCTCTATAGCGGCCACAGACAAGACCACAGGCAAGCTCGTGCTCGAGGGCCGGAGCGACTATCGGATCGCTGACCCGCACCAGGCCACCTTTGCCACCAAGATCGACCTCAACACTTCGTCCAAGCCATACAACGAGGCAGGCAACTGGGTCGGCATCCTCTTCGCTGTCCAGGCCGTGGGCAGCGTGATATGGGCCATGCTGCTGCCCCGCATCGGCAGCCGCAAGTTCTCCTACGCCCTGAGCCTCGTGCTCGGCGCCGTCGGCTTCGTCGGCGTGGCCTTCATCACCAACCCTTGGCTGCTGTTCGTGCCCTTCCTGCTGATCGGCTGCGCCTGGGCCGCCATGCTCGCCTGGCCATTCACCATCCTTACCAACTCTCTTCACGGAGGCAACATCGGCGCCTATCTGGGCCTGTTCAACTGCTCCATCACCATCCCGCAGATTGTCGGCGCCCTCGTAGGCGGCTGGCTCCTGAGCCTTTTCAGCACCGAAGGTCAGCTTGCCCCGCAGTACGCGATGATGATTATTGCCGGCATCTCCCTGGCCATCGGAGCCTTCTGCGTCTCCTTCATCCGCGAGAAAGCGATTAAGGACGACACTCCTGCCGAAGACCCCGTCGATGCCGGTGCCATCTAATTAATGAGGAATCGAATTAATGAGGAATCAGGAAGCCTCGCGCTAACCTGGTTCCTCATTTCTCATTCCTGATTCTATTTTGTTTGTGCCGCTTCCCATTCCAGGATGGCACGCTTCCTCTCCTTTCCCCAGTGGTAGTTTCCCGGTTCGCCGGAGGAACGTATCACTCTGTGGCAGGGAATCAGCAGCGACACCGGGTTGGCGCCAATAGCCGATCCAACAGCCTGTCCGGCTCCAGGCCGACTGACGGCACGGGCTATCTCTCCGTAGCTCACCGTGCGCCCGGTCGGGATGGCCAGCAGCGCTTTCCATACCTTCAGCTGGAAAGCAGTACCCCTGATGTGCAACATCATATACTCCCTGTCGCCATCTCCGTTGATGGCCGACAGGGCCTTTTGCTGGATGCCGTCGCGCTGGGCGACAAACGCGGCACGCGGGAATTTGTCTGTCAAAGCCTCGAATGCATCAACATGGCTGTCGGCAAACACCAGGCGGCATATTCCCTTGTCTGTGGAGGCTATGAGTATATCGCCGAAAGGCGTGTCGGCGTAGCTGTAGCGGATGCGTAGGTTCTCTCCGAATCGTCCATATTCGGAGTCTGTCATGTCTATGATTCTCATAATAACTATTTAGATCCGAGGGCCTTGCAGATGCGGTCGATGCCCTCCATGAGCAACGGTCGCGGACAGGCGAGGTTGACGCGTACATATCTGGAGTCACCGTACATCCGTCCCGAGTTTATCCACACGTGTTCTCGCTTGCATCTCTCCTCTGCCTCGTCGCCGTCGATGCCCAGAGCGCTCACATCCAACCACGACAGGTATGTGGCCTCCGAGCAGCAGACCTTCACCTGCGGCAGTCGGCTCTCAAGCTCGGAGCGGAAGACACGGTAGTTCTCGAACAGGTAGGTGTTGAGGGCATCCAGCCACCCGGCGCCATGCCGGTAGGCAGCCTCCAGGGCAACGACCCCGAAAGGGTTCATCAGGTTCGACTCCGTGGCGCGGATGCGGCGGTTGATCTTCTCGCGCAGGTCGGCGCGGCGAGTGACGATGTTGGAAATCAACAGACCGGCGATGTTGAAGCCCTTGGTAGGCGAGCAGCACGTCACGCAGTCCGGCTCGATGGTGGCGAAAGGCGTGTGGCGGAAACCCGGATGCACAATCTCGCAATGAATCTCGTCGGCCACTACCGTCACTCCATGTCGGCGGCAGATCTCGCAGACACGCTGCAGCTCCACAGACGTCCACACACGTCCCGTGGGGTTATGCGGGTTGCATAGCAGCAGCAGAGTGTTGGCCGGGTCTGCACAGAGCCGCTCCAGCCCCTCGAAGTCCAGCTCGAACGTGAAGCCTCCTTCCACTTCGCGGCGCAGCAGCGGATTGGGAACCATGCAGCGCCCGTTCTCCTCTACCACCGGGAAGAAAGCGTTGTAGGCGGGCGTCTGGAATATGATGCCGTCGCCGGGATTGGTCAGCGCGTCTACCAGGATGCACAGCGCCGGCACGATGCCCGGTATATATATAATGTCTCCTGGGTCGCCGATCTGCCAACCGTGTCGCCGCGAGAACCAGTCGATCACGGCCTCGTAATAGCTGTCGGGCACGCGCACGTAGCCGAACACGCCCTCGGCAGCGCGTTTCTGCACTGCCTCTATGATGGCCGGGGCCGTGCGGAAGTCCATGTCCGCCACCCACATCGGCAGCATCCCGGCGTCGTCGCTGCTGTCCCATTTTGCGCAGGAAGAGCCCCGTCGGTTCACCATCTGGTCGAAATCAAATTCCGTCTTCATTTGCTTGCCTGTTAGTTCCCTGCAAAGTTCGCAAAATATCCCGAAAACGGCAAGAGAAAAATTTAGGCGGAAATGGTTGGCCATATGCGGAAAAATATATACCTTTGCGCCAAATATCGGTGCATGAGGCAGTTTGCCAACCGCGCCGGTATGCAACCAAGCACAACCAACCTAAACGCGATAAGCAATCATGAAAAAGCACAATTTCTATGCAGGCCCCAGCATCCTGTCGGCCTACACCATCAAGAATACGGCAGACGCCGTAATCGACTTCGCCGGCACAGGCCTGAGCCTGCTCGAGGTCAGCCACCGCAGCAAGGAGTTCCAGGCAGTGATCGACGAGGCCACCGCGCTGGTCAAGGAGCTTCTCCAGCTTCCCGAGGGCTACCACGTGCTCTTCCTCGGCGGCGGCGCAAGCACCCAGTTCGCTATGGTCCCCTTCAACCTGCTCGAAAAGAAGGCCGCATACATAGACACCGGCACATGGGCCCACAAGGCCATCAAGGAGGCCAAGCTCTTCGGCGAAGTTGACGTAGTGGCTTCCTCCGAGGCTTCCAACTACAACTATATCCCGAAGGACTTCACCATCCCCGCCGACGTCGACTACTTCCACTTCACCTCCAACAACACCATCTACGGCACCGAGATCCGCCGCGACTACGACAGCCCCGTGCCCGTGGTCTGCGACATGAGCTCCGACATCTTCAGCCGCGTGTTCGACCCCACCAAGTACGGCCTCATCTACGGTGGCGCCCAGAAGAACCTCGCCCCCGCCGGCGTCACCTTCGTCATCGTCAAGGAAGACCTGCTCGGCCACGTAAGCCGTCAGATTCCCACCATGCTCGACTACCGCACCCACATCAAGAAGGGTTCCATGTTCAACACCCCGCCGGTGCTCCCCATCTTCTCCGCACTTCAGACCCTGCGTTACTACAAGGAGCAGGGCGGCGTGGCCGCACTCGAGAAGTTCGACCTCGAGAAGGCAGCCAAGCTCTATGCCGAGATCGACCGCAACAAGCTCTTCATGGGCACCGTGGCCGAGGAGGACCGTTCCATCATGAACGTATGCTTCGTCATGAATCCCGACTACGCCGAGCTCGAGAAGGAGTTCTTCGACTTCGCCTCCGCCCGCGGCATGGTAGGCATCAAGGGCCACCGCAGCGTCGGCGGCTTCCGCGCCTCCCTCTACAACGCACTCCCCATGGAGAGCGTGGAGGCCCTGGTTGCCTGCATGAAGGAATTCGAAGCCAAGCACTAAACTTCATATTTTATCTAATGTCAGCTGACTGTCAGCTGACATTAGATAAAACTGAAACTATACAATTTCTCAGAAATGAAGATACTCGTTTTCACCGAGAAGCCGTTCGCACCGGCAGCCGTAAAGGCCATAGCAAACGTGGTTGATGCCGCCGGCGCCGACCTCGAAGTAGTAGAGCAGGGCACCCGCGAAGACCTCCTCAAGGCAGTCGCCGATGTCGAGGGTCTCATCGTCCGCTCCGACAAGATTGACGGCGAAGTCATGGCCGCCGCTCCCAAGCTGAAAGTCATCGTTCGTGCCGGCGCCGGCTACGATAACATCGACCTGGCCGCCGCCACCGAGCGCGGCATCTGCGTCATGAACACCCCCGGCCAGAACTCCAACGCCGTCGCCGAGCTCGTATTCGGTATGCTCGTCTTCATGGCCCGCAACCGCTACAACGGCAAATCCGGCTCCGAACTCAAGGGCAAGACCCTCGGCATCTACGCCTTCGGCCAGGTAGGCCGCAACGTGGCTCGCATCGCCAAGGGCTTCGGCATGAACGTCACCGCCCTCGACGTGTTCGTGCCCGACGACAAGATTGAGTGCGAAGGCGTCAAGCCCCTCCACACCCCCCAGGAACTCTTCAGCCAGAACGACTACGTGTCGCTCCACATCCCCGCCACCCCGCAGACCCGCGGCTCCATCGGCTACGACCTCTGCATGCTCCTTCCCAAGAACGGCGTACTCATCAACACCGCCCGTAAGGAAGTCATCGACGAGGAAGGTCTGCTGAAGGCACTCGAGGAACGTCCCGACATCCGCTACATCTCCGACATCAAGCCTGACCGCGCCGACGAGTTCGAGAAGCGCTTCGCCGACCGTGTCTTCTTCACCCCCAAGAAGATGGGCGCCCAGACCGCCGAGGCCAACTTCAACGCCGGAGTGGCCGCCGCCGAGCAGTCAATAGCATACCTCAAGGAGGGCTGGAACAAGTTCCAGGTCAACAAGTGAGATACAGATAGCACAAACTGACTTATACCTGTCGGCAAAGGGGCGGTCAAAACCAACGGCACCCTTTGCCGACATTTTTATGCCATGTCGAACATATTAGATGTCCCCTATTGTCACGACGCCGCTTTCATGGCCGAGTGGCAGAAGATGCTGGGTGGCGAGATGTACGCAGCCCAGCACCCGTACTTCCACGAACTCCTGCAGCAGACCCGCTCCAAGGTCAGGGCTTTCAATGACCTCGACCCGAACTACCTGCCCGAGCTTGACCGATGCATCCGCTCCATACTCGGCCGGGCGGGAGAGAAACTGCACGTCAACCAGCCCTTTCACTGCGACTACGGCTGCAACATCCTGGTCGGAGACCATGTGTTCGTCAATTTCAACCTGACAGTGCTCGATGAGGCGCTCGTCACCATCGGCGACCACGTCTTCTTCGGCCCGAATGTGAGCATCTACACTGCCTGCCACCCCACCGACCCCGACGAGCGGCGCGACGGCCGCGAGTGGGCCGAGCCGGTTACCATCGGCAACGACGTGTGGATAGGCGGCGGGGCCACAATCCTGCCCGGAGTGACCGTAGGCGACGGATCCGTGATTGCCGCCGGAGCGGTAGTTGCCAAGGCTGTCCCGCCACGTACCATAGTGGGGGGCAACCCCGCGCGGATCATCAAAGAATTGTGAAATATTGCTGTCCGATAAAAGTCGGAAGTGGCACAAAAAGATGGCTCAATCGCTGATATGGTGCGGTTGAGCTTGCTTTTTTGTTTCCTAAGCCCGCACAGCGAGGGTTCCGAAGGAGCCCCGGAAGCCTTTGCAAGAAGGATTTTCCAGTCTTTGTCGGGGTTATTGAACAGGCTGTAGAAGTCAACGTAGTACATGAGAGTGATTCGCACCATTGTCGCCAGACCTGAGGGCGAGGCGAAATCCCATGCCAAAATTTTGCCATGTCCGAAAAATGTATTAACTTTGCACTTGGAAATGCAACGACATAGTTTCCGCTCAGTTTGGAAAGATGCCGGAGCGGTCGAACGGGACGGTCTCGAAAACCGTTGTACCCTTACGGGTACCCAGGGTTCGAATCCCTGTCTTTCCGCAAACAACAAAGTTAAATCCGCTGTAAGTTAGCAACTTACGGCGGATTTAATTTTATACACATACAAAAATACATACAATAACAGGCTTCCTTTCTCAACAGGCGGACGATACGCAAGCCGTCCTCGTTGAGAATAAGCACCGATACGGCGAAGCCGAAGTGCTTGAAGTCCTGACAGATGCCGAGAAAGTATGTGGGGATGTCGTTGTCAAGTAGGAAATCTTCGACAGCCGACTTGACCGAAGCGGAGGCTTCGGTGGCGCAGCATTGCAGCCCCGACCCGTAGCAGACCTCGGCGTTGAAGCACTGGCAGGTTGCCAGAGTTTCATCTTTCTCGACGAGCGCGAGCAAGTCGAACGGCATCTGATTGTCGCCGCCCCACGGAACGTAAGAGAGTGTATCGTCAACGATAATCGGCACAATATCTACGTCCTCCTTGAATACGGACGAGGAATTGACGGTGAACGCCGCGCGGGACTCGAAGCCCGGAAGTGTCTCGACGGAGTTAAAATTGAGTTCGGTAAAAGAAAAGTCCATAACTTTGTGGTTGTTTTCCACAAAGTTATGGACCGTATGAGGTGCGCGAAAAGACGCTTATTCATCAATTTTAGATTGAATAGCCGACATAGCTTTATCGTAGTTATCCTTAATGGCACCGGCCCTCAAAATGCCGTTGTCAAATAATCTAATAAGAAAATCATTATATGATTCATTAGAGATACGATTAGGGAGATTCACATATATTATCGGTGCCAATACCAGGCTGCCATCAACGTATTGTGAAAATTCATCAAAAACATTTTGATTGTCTCGAATCCCTAATTTATGAGAAATAAATACTTCGGCAGCAACGACGAAAGCCTCGTTTCTGCCTTCTCCATGCTTTTGTGCTATATCCTCTTTACTTCTATAAAAAGGATCACTGTCAAGTTCGCTGAGTTTCTCCATAAGTTCCGGGGAAATGTGGAGATTATGTAAATTTTCGTGAATATAAATATTCATAAAATTTAATCTCAACTGTTTTTCTATTTCAGGATTTAGAATAAGTGGAGTGCAGCAAAATGATTCATCAGAAAGATTAAAAGCATTTTCAATATCCAAAATGTATATTTTGGATTGGGTTTCCAGCAGAGATTCAGGTAAGAAAAACTCGATAAGGCTTTGATTTATGTTGTTAAGTAAATCTTTATTCAGATTATAGTTGTCAATATGTGATTTCAATTTTGGATAAATTGTATTATCCCAATAATCAGAATATCCATGTTCAACCAATTTATGACATATATACGACAGCTGAGGTTGAACCAAAAGTATGCCTTTCGCCCATTCGACACCGCGAGCTACGCTATCTAAATGCTGAATTGTAAATAGGCATTTTGTAATATCGTCTTTATCCCCATGTAGCTCAGAATAAAGATTGCAAAGTTTTGAGGCAGTGCAATTAGAATTAACATCGGAAATATTGGCGATAAAGACGGAATCAGAACACAGTTCTGCGAACCGTGTATCATCTTTAATATGGTCGATATATTGAGGCAAACATAATAAATCGAAAGATTTAGAAGTGTTAAAAACCTCGCCATAAGAAATACTCCACGGAAGCAGAGCAAATATTATAATCGTAAGAAGTCGAAATAGACAATTCATAGCTGCTTCATTTATTTGCAAAGTTACGCATTTTCAGCGGAATATCAAAGGAAAACTTCGAGGTCGTTGACACGGAAGATACAGCAGTCGCGTATCTTGCGGCCCTCGCCGGAGGAAAGTATCTTGACATTCCTCCAGCCGCCGTAGAACGAGTAACGCAATGAAATGACGTTACGCAGTTCCAGGATAGAGCCGTCGGATTTCCATACGGAAATATCGACAGGATCGCCGGAGTTGAGCATGGTGCGGGCGGTGGATATGTGTATCGAGAGAGCTATCAGGTGTAAGTGGGATTGAACTTGTCGTTGAATATGCCGGGTGTAGGCGGAGAGTCCATGATCGGACGGTTGGCCGAGTATCGCCATGTGAACTTTACCTTGTTGAGTTTTCCGTCGGTGTTATATTTCTCCTTTCATGATGATTTCGAGGACTTCATTGAGCTTGTCGGCGTGGAGGCGTTTGATGTAATCGGCGCGGGCTTCAAGGTTGCCACGAATGTGGGCGAGAACAGCGAGGTGAGCATTGACAGAGGCGGTATCACCTTCGAAGATTTCAAGGTAAGGCTCGCGGGTAGGTAAGCCAAGCCGAATACGCTCGTCCTCAGTGATTGCATGGTCGAAGATGGCCTCAACTCCTGATTGGGCGTTTTCGTTGAGGATACTCATCTTCTCTCTCTTGCTTTCATCGTCGAACTTCACATATTTCAGCATCATATCGGCGGTAGTATGACCTGTGACAGCACGAATATCTTCCGGCGACATGCCTTTGCGCAGACACATAGTCACGAATGTGCGCCGTGCCACATGCGAAGTCAGAAGTTCATACTTCGGACGAACTTCCCGCGTCTTGGTACGTCCGCTCTGCTTTTCTGTAATCCAGTCTCCTGTCATACCGGCGAGTTTGCCAACCTCTTTCAGGTGAACATTGTATTTCTGATTGTTTAAGCTTCCGCCCCCATAAGACGGGACAAGCCGAAGTGTCGGTGCATTTGGACGCGATTGAAAGAATAGACACTGGCGGCGATGACACGCGGGGTTGCGACAGACACCGTATCGGCTGTGCTGAAGACAGTCCCATGACAGTAAAGGCCGTGACATCAGACCTTGCGTCGGCAATGAACCCGACGGTCCGAAAGACTTTCCCCGGAGAGATTTCATGATCAACTGCCGTTCTGTCAACCATGTCCGCGTCTTCGGCGTTATAAAAGGAAAAAAGACTATGGAAAAGTACGTATGCGATGTGTGCGGGTGGATTTACGACCCGACAGTAGGTGACGAACAGGGCGGAATCGCCCCAGGCGTGGACTTCGGCAACTTGCCGGAGAGCTGGGTGTGTCCTCTCTGCGGAGCTGGCAAAGAGGCATTCTCTCTGTACGAGGGGTGAGGATGCCACCCCTCACAACGTACCTCCTGCAAGGACGTATGCTGTGCGTCCTTGCAGGAGCATAAGGGACATATGGGGGTAAGCCGAAAATGCGGTGCATTTGTTAGTAACGCGAGTTCGTAATCTGGCGATAAACGGCAACGGTTAAAAAATCAGGCGATTCGGTTGGATCGCCCGATAACTTATGCCTCTTTGTGGATTATTCGTTTTTGCTTGTGTTATCCCGAACTCGCGTTTATAATGACAAAATAGTCTGTTAGCCACGGGCTACGATATGGGGAGCGGAAATCTTCATACGACAACTTCTTCTTTTCGTCAAGCCATATGTCATCCGACGAGTCGGTATTCTTGAAATCGGCTATCTACTTGATGCAAAAAAAAGCCCCGGTCGCTGAGTGAGGGCAGGCGCATATCTGTGTGGGAGCCGCGATGGATTGCGGCTCCTGCTTGTTTATAGTTGCAAGAAACTGAAAATATGCTTGATTACTTCCACCGTCCACCCGTTGCCGAGCATGGTGTGCTGTTGTGTCGCCGAACATTCCCATTTGTACCATTCGGGGATTGTCTGCAGGCGAGCGGCTTCGGACGGAGTTATGCGGCGCACGATTTCATCGGGGCAATCGTCTCGACGCCGGTGGCATACTTCACCAACTATTTCACCGAGTGACCTATGGAGATAAGACTGAAACGGATAGCCCGCCGCCCGACATACACTGTCGGGCACCTCTACATCAAGGGAGACCACATCAACTAAATAGCAGTTTATAAACCGCTACTGAACAGTAACACGTTCCACAACTATAATCTAAAATTTATGCTCTGATGTTCGTGTACACAAACATAGTGCGATGTGAATGGATAACGTCTTCCGGCTTTCGCAACAAGCCGAACTGAGCCATAAATATAAAGCCGAGTATAAGACAACAATCGTTGAGCCACTACTCGGCTTTATAATTGTCTTAAAAATGACAATTCAATATACGTGTCGTTTTACATACAGATGGATTCGCTGGATTTTTATACGTTCCGTTTTGATCGGGTCTAACATTTCGTTTTTGAGGATTATAGGGCAACCCCAACCCCTGGCGAATCCGAGCCGAATTGGGGTATCCCTGGAAGCACCTCAGAGGTACGCTTCGTTTTGAGACGGAGAATCGTTTCGTTTTAATTTTGGCACGTTTCGTTCTGAGAGCGTCGCACGTTTCGTTTTGCGGATTATATCTTCATCGAAGATTAGTACGTCCCAGCGAGGATTATTTTCGCTAATATATGAGTCGATACCATGTGGAGGTACTTCTTTATCAAAGGTGTTATGGCCATCTCCAATATGCTCTATGATTTTGGTATGAGTAATGGCCCAATAGCCTATGAGTTTATTTTCATCGGGCTTGGGTTCATCGTTATTGTCAGAACATCCGGCAAGAACGAAAGAGAGAAGAAAAAGGAGTATTGTAGAGTATTTCATTCTGCTTAAATTTGAGTTAAAAGTTTAAGATTTGAAGCCTTACAGTCGGATGTGCAATCTCGATTTGCGAAAGCGAGGCAGCGGTGTCGTAAGTCCATTAAATCAATTATGGTCTGCTTATATGTTGTTCTATAAATAATATTTTAGACATTATCTTGTCAAGAGTAGGAATTCCATATCGTTCACGCGATTCTGCTATATAAGAACGAGACATTGCATCTAATTGCTTTTCTGAAAACTCATAACTCCATGTGAACTTGAAATCTTCAGGAGGAGAAATTAGGTGTCCAGGATTTAAATAAACATCTATATGATATAGGAATGCTCCCAATTTATTAGCTCCCTTACCATTTTCAGAAAAGTCAAAAAAATGTTTTAAATTACGAGCATATTGTTCTAAGTCGGTGTTCCGTCTACGAATATCTTCAAAGGTGATATTAGAAAATTTATGAACAATCAATAGAATTGCAACTATCCATTCTGCTTTTTCTAACCGATAATAGGAAAACACTAATTTAGCATGGGCATAAAATTTTTCAAGTTGTCTTAGAGTTAAATTCTGTTTTTCTGCCATTTCAGCACAAATACGGTTAAACTCAAACAAATCATCATTGCTCCGAATATATTGGTTAATTCCAAAGTGCTCGGATAGCATAAATGCAAAACTTTGATGTTTTACTTGAGGCAACTCAAGTTCTATATCAAAGAAACGTCTTAGATATTCCTCTCCATTGAAATTATAAGAACCATAATATCCTTGAATAGACTTGATAAGTTGTTGTTTATCAATAGTGAGGCAAAAAACGATATTTGGAATATTGAAAAGATGTTTAATCTTTTCCAATACTTCTACTGCGTAAGAAGGTGTACATCTGTCTAATTCATCAATAATAAAAATAAGAGGTTTCCCGTCTTTAACAATTTCACCGGCAAAATCAATAAGGGCGTTTTTATATTTGATAAAGTCGACACGTTGAGAAACGTAAGAGATAATATCACTTTCTTTATAATCAATATCGTAGTTTAGATTATGCTTATATATATCCTCAATATTTCTAATTGCCTCATCTGTAATAGCTTTAGAAATATATTGGTGCATTTTACCTTTAATAACCGAAAGCGGTACTTGCTGCAAGGTTTTCCACGCGGCAAAAGCCTTTTCAGAAAGAGACTTTTCTTCATCGAAGAACTCACGTAGTTGACTTAAGATTGCTAAAGTTGGTTCTCCAAAATAATCGTTATCCCAAGCGTTAAATATGGTTACCTTAAAACTTTTAGAAAGAAGATTTTTCCATTGATGTATGAAAACAGTCTTACCTGTTCCCCATGCTCCATTTATAGCCATGACAAAACCATTACTATAGTTTGTAGCGATGGATGTCAATAGATTCGCAAATCTTCTTCTTTCCAAAATATCATCTCCAAAAGGATTATCTGGAGTGGAAGAGATATGCTCATATGTGTGCCTAAGACAATTGTGCATCTAACCCATTAGTTTTAAACAGGTAAAGAAATTATATTCAATCTTAAAAAATCTGAGATGCGATTTCTTTGATTACTCCTATGGTGTCATCTTTAGCATTGATGATCCTGGAGAATTTCAAAAGACCATCTACGAAGTCGCGGATAGTTACTGTTTTTAGATCTGAAATGCGCAATTTTGCATAATTCAGAATTGAAATTAAACAGCAATAATGTCCCTCCCGTCCTATTGCTTTTAACGCCTTATACACTTCGTCCTCATCAAATACCACATTCTTTCCATAAATGAATAGACTTGATGCAAGATTTGCCTGACGGAACTTAGAAATAGCGTGAATGACATCTTGAACTGAAAACGACTTGTCTTTCACTTCAATAGCATTAACCAAGGTCCCCTCGGAATCGAACACGTCAATATCTCCGACTTCCTTTGAAGATGAACCGCTTTCGTTTACCTTGTGAGGAACGACTTTGAAATCTTTCCCGAGGTATAATTGCTCCAATTCAGCCACGACAAGAGGGCAAACTTCTCCCTCCATTGTATGGTCGGTAATTTTATAGATATAGTCGAGTACCAGTTGCGAAAATTCGCTGACATCTATTAGGGCATCTCCTATGGCGAATTTCTTCAGATATTCTTCATGATTGGATACAAGCACAACCATTGCGGATTTAAGATACTTGTACGCTGACTCGCTCGTTTGAATCTGCGATAGTACAGTAATCAGATTCTCGAGGGTTTCCTTATCTTTACCTGCACGGACGGCATTGTTAACAGAAAGTGAAACAAAGCGAGCGGGCTTATTAAGGAAAGGCTCGTTAGAATCGCCGAGACATCCGGGCAATTTGAGCTTTTCAAAAGGTACGATTACTTTATGGCATAATGTTCTTGCATCGAATTTACCGCCCTTTCCATCACCTTTTTGAAGACTTAAGGCATCAACCTTTTGGTTGGTGGCCTTGGCGAGCAGTGCATTTACAAGAATATAACGGTATGTTTTGTGCGTCCCTCGAAGAACTGTTGCAATAATTGCAGCAATTTCATCTTCAACCGGGGCAGCCTCAATCAGAGCTCTATCAAGGATAAGAGCAGCAGTTTTAATGTCAACAGTAGCCATAATTTAGAATAGTCCTGAATATTGAATCGGCGCTTTACCCTTTAGAACGTCTACCACCATCGAACAAACGGCTTTTGACAGATTACACGGGACGGCGTTACCTATTTGAGTATATTGAGCGGATTGCGAACCGCAAAAAACATAATCCATCGGGAAAGTCTGAATGACCCTTGCCTCGTCAACGGTCATACGTCTTAAATATGAGGGGACGGTTTCGGTTTTCGCAATATGGGGATTTTGTTCCACCCGGTCACGATAGCCTTCTACCCAAGGAGTTTCACCGTCGTAGAGGGCTTTTTCATCTATTATAGGGGTCTTATTGCCGCCCATCGATGCGGGGAGTGTAGCACTGTACCCATCGAGTTTCAACGGCCTGCCAAGACCGTTGAACAGCATTCCGGCATATGCGGATTTGCGAAGAACCGGCTGTGGTGTCAATGTAATTCTTGCGTTGCATGTGCTTGAATTGTTTCCGACACCTGCACGGTCAAGTACTGCAAGAGCCTGACGCACACTTTTTGCCTTAACCTTGTATGGCCTGAGCATTGATTCCAAATCAGGTGTAGAAATTGTGCCATTCTTAAATCCGATGAAGAATACTCTCTCTCTCGCTTGTGGCACATCAAAATCCGAGGCATTAAGGACAATGAAGTTCACAGAATAACCAAAATCGATGAACTTCTGCAACAATGCGGCTCTAACGGAAGCCCAACGGTCAAGGACAGCGAGAGCCTTGACATTTTCCATTATAAAGGCTTTCGGACGAACGGTTTCAATGACTTTTGCGTAGCTCCATATCAGTTTGCTGCGTTCATCGTTTTCATCCATTTTGCCAGCGACAGAAAAGCCTTGACAAGGCGGACCTCCGATAACTAAATCTATCCCTTCGTATTCAGAAAGCGAGGGGATAAAAGTGTTTATATCGCCTTGATGTATATGGTCTCCAATATTGAGAGCATAAGACTCACAGGCCTCTTTCTTCATGTCGTTAGCCCATATGATATGGGCTCCCGCATAAATAGCGCCGATATCCAGCCCACCTGCTCCTGAAAAAAGCGAGATAGTCCGAATAGTATTGGAGGCTAATTTGTCCTTTAACTCCTTCATATAATACAAGGAACAACCGAGTAGGCTGACAGGCGACCAAACCTTTTGCGGCTACAAGGAAGTTCCGTAATATGTTGAATATAAGTTGTTACTTACATTGGGCGGTCTTTGTCAGCGGCGAGCGCAGATTAGGATGCAAAGTTAGCGATTTTTTTCGAGACTTCGGCTATCCGCTGTAAAGATAAATTGAAGGAGACGTGAAAAATAAGAAGAAAAAGAAAAAAGGATTCAGTCGGCCCGTGGTTTCGACTTGGGTTCGTACAGGGGTTTCCTTTCGGACAAGCCGAATCTGAGTGACCAGAACTTCGTGCAGAGCCGAGTGTCCGCGAGCCTTAAAGTCTCCGAGAACTGTTAGCGTTCGTGCAGGGACATCACTACTGACACGTCTGTCAGAGATATAGCCAGAATCGTACAGAACGATTGCATCGGAGCCAATTAACTGAATCCGATGCAAAATTACAATATTCTCGTGCCGAAGTCAACGGACTATCGTGCACATCAGAAAATTTTCAATAATTTTCTATGGCCTCGATGAACGGCAGGTCGTCTTCTTCCGAACTGCGGAGAGGGAAACGCTCGACCGTGGCGCGTTCATCAACTCCGTAGCCGATGCCGGAGCAGAACGCGAGGGCCTGTTCTTCGGTGTCGAAGGATTCAGGTTCAGGGAAGATGATTGTATCGTCAGAATCAAGATACTCCTTGAAGCCTTCGAGGTCTCCGTCCTCGATGAAGTTGATTAAGATTGGGTCGTTTATGATGTAAACTTTTACTGACATATTGAGCGGATTTTGAGGTTGTTTTCTGAATACAAAGGTACGAAAAATCCGCGACATAAACAATAAATCAATCAGTGTGGAAAATCCAGAGCGGACTGACCCCGTGCGCCAGTCTTGATTGACCCCTTGGCCCATTTTCCCGTTGACCCTTGAGGATTAAAATAAAAATGACCCCTGCCGGAAAGTGAACTGCACCCCAAAAGTTAGACACAAAACTTTTGGGGTGCATTATGTATAGACGGCACAATTTCGAAGAAAGACTGAATGTAATCAGTCGTATAAAGTCGGGAGAGCCGATAGGAAGCGTATGTAAGGTTCTAAATTTGGACAGGCATAACGTCAGGCAATGGATACTTCGCTATCAGAAATACGGAAAGGAGGGCTTGAGAGGAACGCGGTCATATCATTACACGGCAGCAGAAAAATTAAAAATTGTAGAAGAGTTTACGGTCAAAGGCTTACCTTTGCAGGAACTTTGTCTCCGTTATGATCTGAACCGCTCCACCATACAGAAGTGGGTCAGGACAGCGCGACAAGGCATTTCACTCAGTAACAAACGACGAGGACGCCCACCCAAAGATATGGCAAGACCAAAGAAAAAAGAACCGCAAACGGAACTGGAGAAACTTCAGGCAGAGAACCTACGCCTGAGAGCTGAGAACGCGCTGCTAAAAAAAGTGAAGGCCTTAGTCGAGGAACAGGAAGCCAGAGCACGGCTCAATGGGCAAAAGCCATCGACGAACTAAGGTCGGAATATCCTCTTGACTTACTTTTGGAGTTGAGACAGATGGCTCGTTCCGTGTTCTATTATCATTTGAAGCGATTAAAGAAAGGAGACAGGTACACTGATGAAAAAGAGATGATCAAATCAATTTTTCATGAGCATAAAGGCCGCTATGGCTATCGTCGCATCACTTCTGAAATGCGCAACAGAGATACCATTTTGAATCACAAGACAGTTCAGCGCCTGATGATACAGATGGGACTTAAAAGCAAAATCCGCAAAGTTCGTTACCGTTCATATAAAGGAGAGGTCGGACGCATTGCGCCAAACATCATCAACCGGGACTTTGCCGCATCAGCTCCGAATCGCAAATGGGCTACTGATGTGACACAAATAAACATAGGATCTGAAAAGCTGTACCTGTCGCCCATTCTGGACATGTTCAACGGAGAAATAATCTCATATAACATATCCAGATCTCCCAATCTTGAACAGGTATTTGATATGCTTGACAAGGCTTTTGCGCGTTTCGACTGTCTTGACGGTCTTATCCTGCATTCCGATCAAGGCTGGCAGTACCAGCATTACGGCTATCGCAAACGACTCGAGGAACACGGCATCATACAAAGTATGCCCGCAAAGGCAACTGTCTTGACAACGCAATGGCCGAAAACTTCTTCGGCATTATGCAGTCGGAACTTCTGTATGCCGAAAAATTTGAATCGGCCGAAGCCTTCATGAAGGCTTTAGAGGAATATATTGATTATTACAACAATAAAAGAATTAAAAGCCGGTTAATAGGAAAGAGTCCGGTGCAATACCGAACTCTTTCTCAAATCGGATAGTAATAACCCGTCCAACTTTTTGGGGTCACTTCAGTGGCGGCGGGGCTTCCTATATGCCGAGGGCGGGATGTCAGGGGATGAGATTGTGGCGACGGAAGACTTTCTGTATGGCCTCCAGGGAGCGCTCTACCTGCTCGCGGGTGTGCGTGGCCATCAGCGAGTAGCGTATTAGGGTGTCGTGCGGGGCTACGGCCGGGGTCACGACGGGGTTGACGAACACGCCCTCGTCGAGCAGGTCGCGGGTGACGTGGAACGTCTTGTAGTCGTCGCGGATGAACAGGGGAATGATGGGTGTGGAGGTGTGTCCAATCTCGCAGCCCATGGCGCGGAAGTTCTCCAGCGCGAAATGTGTGATGTCCCAGAGGTGCTGCCGGCGCTCCGGCTCGGCGATGATTATGTCAAGGGCGGCATTGGCGGCTGCGGTGGCTGCCGGGGTGATGGAGGCGGTGAAGATGTACGAGCGGGAGTGGTGGCGCAGGTAGTTGGTAATCTCCTTGTCGGTGGCAATGAAGCCTCCCAGGGAGGCGAAGGACTTGGAGAAGGTTCCCATGATGAGGTCCACGTCGTCGGCCACGCCCATGTGGTGGCACACGCCGCGTCCCTGGGGCCCGAAGACGCCTATGCCGTGGGCCTCGTCGACCATCACGGTGGCGTTGTACTTCTTTGCCAGCTCCACTATCTTGTCGACATGCGCCACGTCGCCTTCCATGGAGAAGACGGAGTCGGTGACGATGAGCTTGACGGCGTCGGGCTCGCAGCGCTGGAGCTGCTTCTCGAGGCTGTCCATGTCGTTGTGGCGGTACTTGAGGTAGTTGGAGAAGCTGAGGCGGCGGCCTTCGATGATGGAGGCGTGGTCCTGCTCGTCGAGGATGATGTAGTCCTCTCGGCCGGTGAGGGTGGAGACAACGCCGAGGTTGACGCCGAAGCCGGTGGAGTAGATCATGGCGTCTTCCTTGCCCATGTACTCGGCCAGGCGCGCCTCGAGCTGCTTGTGAATCTCGAGGGTGCCGTTGAGGAAGGGGGAGCCTGCCATGCCGGTGCCGAACTTGCGTGTGGCCTCAACGGCGGCCTCTATCACCTTGGGGTGGTTGGTCAGGCCCATATAGCTGTTGGAACCGAACATGAGGACCTTGCGGCCGTGCATCATGACTTCGGTGTCCTGCTCACTGGAGATGGCGCGGAAGTAGGGGTACACTCCTGCCGCCTTTGCCTTCTGTGGGGCATCGTAGCGCGACAGCTTTTCTTGCAGTATCTTCATTTGTGTGTCGTTTCGTAGGCGGAAGCCGGGGGTTCGGTCCGGCGTCCCGGGTGCCCTATGCGGGCCGTTGCGGGCCGTTGCCGCCTTTATAGGCTGCAAAGTTAATACTTTTTTTGCAAATAATGACACTGTTCGGTCCGTAAATTGCACACTGAGGCGAAAATGCGCAATAACCCCCGGCAACCTTGCGGCGCCAGGGGCTATTATTCGATGTTCTGGACGTTGGAGGTAATTACCAAATTATCACCTGCTCCTCTGCGGGACGCCACATCTTGTCGCCCTGCTTGATGCCGAAGGCTTTGAAGAAGGGCGCGATGTTGCGCAGCGACACGTTGACGCGGTTCTCGCCGAGGCTGTGGACGTCGCCCACGGTGAGACGTCGCATCTCCTCGGGACGGATGTTCTGTGCCCAGAGGTTGGCGAAGTTGAGGTAGAAGGCCTGTGCTGGTGTGAAGCCGTCGATGAGTGCCTCCTGGCTGTCTACGTCCACGCCCTTCTTGCGCTGGGAGTTGAGGAATGCGGTGTAGCCGATGCGGAGGCCGCCCTGGTCGGCGATGTTCTCGCCCAGGGTGTACTGGCCATTGCCCATGAGTGCGGGCTGGCTGCCGGAGGCGGGCATGATCTCAACGGCGGAGAACTGTTCAACCAGTCCGTTGGCGAGCTTGGCGAACTTCTCGGCGTCCTCGGGGGTCCACCAGTCGGTCATGTTGCCTTCGGCGTCGAAGAGGCGACCCTGGTCGTCGAAGCCGTGGGTCAGCTCGTGGCCTATTACCACGCCGATGCCTCCGTAGTTCTCGGCGTCGCTGGCCTCGGGCGAGAAGAAGGGGGTCTGCAGGATGCCGGCCGGGAACACGATCTCGTTGGCTACGGGGTTATAGTAGGCGTTGATGGTCTGTGGTGTCATGCCCCACTCGGACTTGTCGACGGGCTTGCCCCACTTCTTGAGGTATTCGTCCTGGTGCCACATCTGGGCGTTGTGGCGGTTCTCGTAGTAGGTCTTGGAAGGGTCGATGACCAGTGTGGTGTAGTCCTTGAACTTGTCGGGATAGCCGATCTTGACTGTGATGTTGTAGAGCTTGCGCATGGCCTGCACCTTTGTCTCGGGCGACATCCACTCGAGGTTCATGATGTGCTGCGCCAGGGCGTCGCGGAGGTTCTCGACCAGGCCCTCCATGTACTCCTTGGAGGATGCGGGGAAGTAGCGGTCGACGTAGAGCTGGCCCACGGCCTCGCCCATGAGGCCCTCGACGGCACCGAGAGCGCGCTTCCAGCGGGGATGCTGCTTGGTGGCGCCGCTCAGGACCTTGTTGAACTCGAAGGCGGTGTCGGAGAACTTGTCGCTCAGCGCTCCGGCGGCCTGCAGCACGTACTGCTCCAGGTAGTAGTCCTTGATCTCACGCTCGGTCAGGGTCTTCATCAGCTCATTGGCCCGGTCCATGGCCTTGAGCTCGGTGACGATGATATTGTCGGGAGCTGCGAAGCCCATGGTGGCGGGGAAATAGGCGTCCCAGTCGACGGTAGGGTAGGCCTCCTTTATCTGGGCAAGTGTGCGGGGATTGTACTGCGAGGGGATGTCGCGGCTCTCCTCGCGGGTAAGGGCGGCCTGAGCCTGCGCGGTCTCTATCTTGAGCACGTTGGCGGCGATGCGCTTGGCGTCCTTTTTGGAGAAGCCGGCATTGACCATCTGTGCCTCAATCATTTTACGATAGGCGTTGCGGACCTTGACGTTCTCTTTGTCGTTGAGGAGGTAGTAGTCGCGGTCGCCGAGGGCGAGGCCGGGTCCGGAAAGGTACATGGCATATACCTTGCTGTTGGCGAGGTCTTCCTGGAAGCCGACGGAGAAGAAGGGGTTGCCGTAGTTCTTGTGCATCCACATGAGCAGGGCGGGGAGCTCGGCGGCGGGGGTGTTCTCGATTTTGCGCAGGTCGGCCTGGATGGGAGCGTTGCCCTCGGCGTTGCGGCGCGTGGAGTCCATGGCCAGCTGGTAGAGCGAGGATACCTGGTAGGCCACGGTGCCCGGCTGCGGGTTGGTGGCGGCCAGTCCCAGCACGATGGCCTTGATGCGGGCGTTGGAGGAGTCGTTGAGCACGTCGAACTGTCCGAAGCGGCTGCGCTCGGCAGGCAGGGGATGGCTCTTCATCCAGCCGTTGTTGACGTGGCGGTAGAAGTCGGTCTTGGGAGACACGGACTCGTCGAAGTTGCTGGTGTTGACGCTGCCGAGGTGGTTCTGGGCGACAGCCGTCATTCCCAGTCCGAGCAGCAGGCCCAGTAAGAGAGTTTTCTTTTTCATATATTAGATTAGTCGTTAGAGCAGGTTAAAGATTTTCATGATGCACCAAATTGCTGGCATGGCCATGAGCAGGGAGTCGATGCGGTCGAGGATGCCTCCGTGGCCTGGAATGAGCCTACCCGAGTCCTTGACGCCCAGCGAGCGCTTTGCCAGCGACTCCACCAGGTCGCCCCAGGTGGCGAAGAGCACGGTGGCACAGGCTATCGTAGCCCACTGCCAGTAGTGTGGCTGAGGCAGGAAGGCAAACCATCCGTTGAGGCAGTGGCAGAAGATGGCCGAGGCGCCCACACACAGCAGCAGGCCGCCCAGGAAGCCCTCCCATGTCTTGTTGGGGGAGATGCGGACGAAGAGCTTGTGCCGTCCGAACAGCGAGCCGACGCAGTAGGCCCCCGTGTCGTTAATCCAGATGAAGAAAAGCACGGCAAGCACCACCTTGCCGGCCTCGGCCATTGCGAGCATGGTACCCAGGCCGACTCCCATGGTGGTGATGATGACCAGGGAGGTTCCCAGGCGCCGCATGGGCTCCTGGCTGTGCGTGTACAGCTGTGCCGCGCACCTGATTATAATGGTGGCCACCGCGGTCCAGCAGGGGATTATGGCGGACAGGGAGAGTATGACGGCACACGTGGCCAGCAGGTCGAGCATGGGCAGCAGGCAGCGGCGCCATACCACCGGGCCGTCGCTCAGCACGCTCGCCTCCTCCACCGCAAGCGCGGCCAGGCAGAGCACCAGGGAGGTGAACCAGTCGATGCCGGCGAAGAAGCATCCCAGGACGAGGGCTATGTAGATGATGCCGGAGGCGGCGCGGACGAGGACTTTCTTCATGCTATTTGATGCGGAACCAATAGCCGACGGTGGCCATTACGGACATGGAGTTGGAGGCCGAGAATGGGTCTTGCCGCCCGGACTTGAGGATGTTGCCCAGACCGTAGTAGAAGCGGGCCTCCAGGCACAGGGAGTGCCTGGGATTGACGAAGAACTCGCCGCCCAGGCCGGCCGAGATGCCGAAGTCTACTTTCTGGCTGACGTCCATGGTCATCTCCTGCGTGTTCTTGTGGTTTGCGGGGAAGTCGGGCAGCGAGGCGATGTCGGCGGGGTTGAAGTTGGCGCTCTCCGACGAGCCCAGGCAGAAGCCCACCTCCGGCCCGGCGTTGAGGAAGAAGTGGCCGCGGCTCCCGAAGTAGATGTGCGCCAGCAGTGGTATCTGCAGGTAGTTGACAGTGCGCGAGTAGCGGTACGGGGCACCTTCGAAGTTCTCCTTCCAGCCGCGCTGCTCCCAGTTGAGCTCGGCTATGAGGCCGAAATGGTTCTCCTCTATGTAGCGCACCTGGAGGCCGAATACGCCCCCTGTTAGCATGCCCTGCTTCACTGACGGATTAAAGAACACGCGCGAGAAATCCACGCCACCCTTGGCACCTGCCGACACGCGCGAACGGTAGTGCGTCTGTGCCGAGACAGCTGAGAGCTGAGGGCTGAGCGCCGATAGGCAGAAAAGGGCCAGCAGCAGGTAGAGACGCTTACTCATTGACGTTCTGGTAGGGGATGATGTCGAAGCGCTCCACGGGCATGTCGGGGTGGTATCGTAGCATGAAGGCCGAGGAGTTGTATTCGCCTCCGCCGGGGACGCGTGTCAGGCGGAAGGGCATCTGCAGGAACTGGTGCTCGGCGCCGGGCTGCAGGAAGTTCCAGGCGGCGTCGTAGCCCATCACCGAATAGGCGGGATAGGAGCGCACCGGCTCGGCGCCGAAGAAGTCCTTATAGCGTTTGATGAAGCGCTGGGGTTCCGGCTCCCGGTCGGCGAAATGGAAGCGCGTGGGCAGGTTGACGTGCGTGGCACGCAGCAGCGAGGCGTTGGCGTCGGCGTTGACAATCCACGACGGGCGGCCGATGACGTTGACGTCCACCGCCGGGTTGGCCTCCATCCAGGCTCGGATGGCCTCCAGGTCGGCCACCATTCCCTTCTTGTTGTTGGCCAGGGAGTAGAAGACCATCGGGCGGGCCGGGTGCGGAGTGACGTCCGCAACGCTCTCAACCACGTCGAAGTTCTCGCTGTCCAGTCCGTTCATGACCTGGAAGGCTATTTGGTCCTGCGCCTGCAAAGGGTCGCCGACGAAGACTATGAAGCTGCCGCCGAAGTTCTCGCGTATGCACTCCGATACTTGCGCGTTGAAGTCGGCCGGAGAGGACATGAGGTTGATGATTGCCGGGTTGGTGCGGAACAGAGAGTCGCGCACGGCGAAGGCGTTGATTAGCGTCTTGCCTGAGGACTCGGCGTATGTGGCCAGGTAGGCGGGCACCTTGTTGTCGTAGGTAGTGAAGATGAGGTCGGCCGAGCGAACTGCCGGGTCGAGGATGACGTCCGAGCCTTCGGAGGCGCCATTGACGAAGCGTATGTCGGTGTGGCGGCGCACTTGGCCGAACTCCTTGACGGCCGTCAGGAAGCCGCGCGAGAAGTCGATGTCCTTGTTCGACGAGGGGCTGGAGAGTACCACGGCCACGCGGAGCACGTCGGCCTTGCGTCCTGCGGCGATGCTGTCGAAGATGGCCTGCTGTCCCTGTGCGGTTGATTCGCGCGTGTCCTTGACCGAGCGGTAGACGGTGTAATGCACGTCGCCCACGACCGGGACGGCCATACGGGCGCCACGCTTGACCTGCACTCCCGGGTTGGCCTGGGCCAGCAATTGGGCGCTGATGCCGGCCGAGCGGGCGATGCCCTCGGCGGACTCGTCGCGCCGCACTTCGCGATAGCGGAAAGCAACGATGCCCTGGCGGCTCTCGGTCACCCGTACGAGTCTCTTCTGGGCCGAATTCTCCGGCACCTTAATGTCCGTGTCGGCCGTCAGGACGGACGAGCGCAGCTTCGGGTTCTGGGCTATGATGTCGGCCACGGTGGTGTTGTGGCGCTGTGCTATGCGGTAGAGGGTGTCTCCGTACTTTACCCGGTAGGTGATGACCCGCTCGGGCAGGCATACGGGCATCTCCGGCTCCTCGGATATGGGTAGATAGAGCGGGTATCCCTTGGGAACCTCTCCCTGGATGCCCTGGTTCCACTGAGCCAGCAGGTCGTAGCCTACGCCGAGGCGGCGCGAAATCGCATACAGGCTCTCCTTCTTCGGCGCCTTGTAGACAGAGAACTTGCCGCCCATGAGCTCCACGGTGGAGGTCGCGGGTGTGGCCGCCGAAGCGACGTCGGCGCAACACAATGCAAGCAATAATATGGCCGACAGCCACTTTATGCCGCTATATTTCATGTTCATAAACCTTTAAGTTCGCCATGACGCCTCAATGACTGCACGATTACAGCCACTTTTGGCTCCAAGGCTGCCTTCCTAAGGCAATTACGACGCAAAGTTAATCATTTTCGCCGGAAAAACTAAAAAGGAATAGTCCTGTCCGTGAAACATTTTTGAGGCCACGATCGAGCAGGAGAATCATGAAAGCAGGAGATGGACACCTGTAATTGGTGTTTGTCTCCTGCTCAATTGTTTTTCAGTTCACAAGTGCCACAGCCTCTTTTTTCGTCGTGTGGCTTACTTGGACAGTAGGAGGTAGGAGCGGTTGGGGGCGGCGATGCCGCGCAGGCGTCCATTGCTGACGGTGAAGAGCTGGCCGTGCACCTGGTCGTAGTAGCGGCCTGAGGGCAGGGTGGTGGGTACATCGACGTAGTCGGAGAAGCGGCCGATGTTGACGATGGCAGCGCCCTTCTTGCCTCGGTTTACGACGAGGATGTCGCCCTTGTCGCTGACCCGCAGGTCCTCGGGCTGGCCCTTCATCTGCTTGCGGAAGGCGTTGGCGGCTTTGATTTCGGGGTGCATGAAGGCGTCGTTGCCGCGAGCGCCCATGACGTTGTTGCCCCATACGTTGTCGGCAGTGGAGCCGGCGGGACGGGAGAAGAAGAGTGGCATGGCGTTCTGACGAGCGGTGAGGAAGACGAAAGCGGTGCGGATCTGGTCGTCGCTGAGCTTGGCGCTCTCGTGTGCGTTGCAGTAGGTGTCGTGGCTCTCTACCCAGGAGACGAGGTGTTCGGGTGCCATCTCGGACCCCCATTCCACGAGGTCTATGTCCTTGGCGGAATGCCTCTCGAGGGCCTCGCGGAGCTTGTGGCCGTAGCCGCTGGCGGTCATGCCCATGTAGTCGGCATACTCGGCCTCGGGCACGTTGCGGTCCTGGAGGATCTCGCCGTAGACGAACAGTGAGTCGTAAGGCATGGCGAGACGCACGCCCTTGACGGCCTTGCGGCCGGTGGCCACGTCCCAGAAGTCGTTGACCTTGACGCCGGACTCCTTGTCGACGGGGTCGGAGTGGACGCCGATATGCTTGGCGGTGTCGTAGCGGAAGCCGCGCACGCCCATGCGAAGCAGGTCGTTGACGAACTCCATGTAATATTTCTGGAAGTCGGGGTTCTCGGTGTTGACGTCGGGGAGGCCGCCTGTGCCCTGGAGGGTGCACTGGTCGCGGTCGTTGTAGTCGGTGATGGGTGTTAGGCCCCTGGAGTGGTACATTTTGTCGCGTCCGCCCACGGCCTTGTAGAACTCGGGCAACACGGCGTCGACGTCGAAGGCGGTGTGGTTGGGCAGCACGTCGACTATGACTTTGACACCGTATTTATTGGCCGAGTCGAGCAGGGCCTGCATGTCGGCGCGGGAGCCTATGGAAGCGTTTCCGACGCGCCATGCGGTGGGCTGGTAGTAGTAGTACCAGTTGCCCTCCCTGCCGGTGGGGTCGAAGAGCTTGCGGTTGACCCCGGTGGGGTCGCAGTGGGGCTGTACGGGGGAGGTCTGGACGATGGTGAAGCCGGCGTCGGCGATGGCGGGAATGTTGCGGGCGATGGTGTCGAGGTTCCAGGACCAGGCGTGGAGGATGACGTCCTCGTTGGTAGTCCTGGGGTCGTGGCGGGTGCGGTCGACTTTAGCTGAGAGCTGAGGGCTGAGAGCCGAAAGGCAGCACAGGGTGAGCAGGGCAATCTTTTTCATAGCTTTATCTGTAGTGGGTTATTTGAATTTGAGAATGGTGTCGGCCGGTGTGGCCGAGGGAGCGGTGGTAGTAGTCGGACGCACAGGTCTCGCCTCTCTTCTCCGGCGGCGGAGGAAGGAGAACCAGCGGTTGAAGTCGTGCTTGTAGACTATGCCGAGACCTTGGGTGGTGAGTGCCGACTTGAGATAGTAGTTCTGGTCGTTGAAGTGGTTGTACGCCTTGAGGCGCAGGGAGCCGGTTCGGTTGAGCAGGTACTCCAGGTCGAAGTCGCCGATGAAGGTGGTGGAGGAGGTAGTGCGGTCGCGGTAGCCGAGGTTGCCGTTGAGCAGCAGCCGGTTGTTGAACAGGCGCGAAGATAGGGCAAGGTCGACTTCGAGGTCGGAGAAATCGCCCTGGTCGGTGCGGACGTTGGGAGCGAAGTTCCAGTTGGGGCTGAGCTGGCCGAGGATGTTCGTCAGGTGGCTGGAGAGTGTGGAGAAGCCTATGGAGGCGAACTCGTTGCCCTCGCTCTTGCCTCCCATGTATTCTGGGGTGTAGAAGCGGTTGAGGGCCAGCAGGTAGATGATCTGTCGGCTCATCATGTCCTCGGTGCTGATGATGGACTTGACCTTGCGCTCCACGTCCTCGTTGACCGACGGCAGCTCGATGTCGAAGCTGATGTCGGGCTGTGTCATGTCGCCCTGCACGCGGAGCACGGCCTCGACGGGGACGTTGGTGCGGTTGAGGTCGCGGTCGGTGGCGAAGGAGGGGTCGAGGTCGGTGAGGTTGGTGTTGACGCGGTAGATGCCGTCGATGTTGAGCAGGGCGTGGTAGGGGTCGCCGTTGAAGCTGATCGAGGAGCCGGGGCGGATGGTGAAGGTCTTCAGAATGACGTCCTGTAGGGAGAAGTTGTATGAACCGCGGTCGAGGATGTAGCGGCCGTACATGGTCAGCTTCTCGTCGAAGGAGGTGTATCCCATCTGTAGGTTTCCGGTGCCGTAGGCGCGGATCTTGTCGCCGGCCACGGGGTCCATGACGAGGACCATCTCTGCGTCTGGTGTGACGGAGGCGCGGAAGTCCATGACGTAGTCGCTGGGGCGGTCGGCGTTCTGCTGCGCGAGCTTCATGTACTTGCGGCGGATGGCTGGGATGGTGTCGGGCTGCTCGGCCTCGGCCGCCTCCTTGCGGCGATCGGTGAAGGTGAGGAAGTTGTATTCGCCGGCCTCCTGCGTGTCGCTGAGCACGAAGGTGAATACGGATCGGGGTGCGGTGGACATGTCCACGAGTATGTTGACCATGCCTGGTCGCCCCTTTATGGTGGCTCCGCCGTTGCCGTAGACGCGCCCGTACCAGATAGGGTTGAGGGCGGAGTTGGTGTCGTAGCAGAGCAGCGAGCGGGCATCGGTGATGTTGAACTGGAAGCTCGGCTCGTGGAAGTAGTTGTGGCGTACCCAGCCGGTGACGCGGGCGGTGTGTCCCTCCTTGTCATAGAGGCGGAAGGATGGGATTTCGATGTAGCCGGGATGGATGTAGACCGTGTCGGAGCCGGAATAGACTGTGTTTGTGAATTCCAGGCCGAGGGAGATGGTGTCGGCGAAGATCTTGCCTTTGAGGTTGATGTCCTTGAAGGTGCCGTAGAGAAGGGCGTCGCCGCTGGCGCGTCCGGCCACGGAGTTGGAGAAGGCGCTCATGAAGGGCTGCATGAAGCGTATGTTGACGGAGTCGGCGTCGATTCCGAAGCTGAGGGAGTCGCGCCTGACCCAGATGCCTCCGTCGACCTCGGCCACGCGCCTGCCCTGCTCGCGGATAAGGGCGTCGATGGTGACCTCTGAGGCGGTGGCGTCGTAGTGGCTGCGGATGATTGCGTCGCCGAGCAGGCCGCCGTTGTATGTGAGGCCTCGCACGGACAGGGAGTCGGTGTAGGCAATGGGGGTGCGGGAGAAGAGCTGCGTGCCGGTGAAGGATCCGGTGGCGCGTCCGCCGAAGGTGACGTAGTTGATGCCGAGGGTGGAGAAGACATAGTCGAGGTCTATGTCATTGAGGTGGATGGACAGTGAGTCGGCAGCGGAGACGGATGCGCGGCCGGCGATGGCGGCATACTGTTCGCCGCTGCTGACGCGTACTCCTCGGATGTCGAGCAGATTGCGGGCATAGGTGATGGCGGCCGGGGCGACGTGCCAGGTGGTGTCGTTGATGTCGAAGGTGGAGGGGAGAATGGAGGCGTCGGCCTCGAATGAGCCGTCGAAGGCGTTGCGGCGAAGCAGGGTGCCGAGGCGGATGTCGCCGCCGAAGCTGCCGGGACGGTGCACCTTCCAACCGAGTACGGTGGTGGCGCTGTCGGCCAGGGCGTTGAGGGAAAGGTTGAACGTCACCTCGTTGCTCTTGCTGGGCATGGTGGTGGTGGCGTTGACGGCGTAGATGTCGAAGTCGCGGTCTGCGCGGAGGGTGAGCCGGGTATCGCGGATGAGCTTGTCTCGCCCCTGGAGGAGGTAGGGGACGTCGATATCGGCCCGGAGGGTGCCCATGAGTTCGTTGTATGAGGCGGTGACGGTGATGTCCTCCAGGAGCTTGACGGGGAGGTGGAAGTATTCGTCGAGCTCTCGGTCGTGGCTGATGTCGAGGCGGAGGGAGGCGTATTCGCCGCGAGGCAGCTGGGGCGACGACTGGATGAAGGTGGGGAAGGCCGGGGCGAGGATGTTGCGCACCACTACAGGCAGGTGGGCGAGAGAGAAGCGGCCCGTCATCTCGCCGTTGGCGTACGGGGAGGAGATGGAGACGGTGCGTATGCCGGCGGCGTCGCAGACGCTTCGGAGCTGGAGGTAATCGAGCGAGAATGGCTTGCTCCCAGGCATGTATAGCATGAAGCCGTCGACGGTGGCTTCGCCATCGAGGTTCCAGACGTTGTCTCCGTGCACATCCACGTTCACGCTGCCCTTTAGCTGCGAGGCTCCGAGCGGGGTATGCACCGGTATGGCGCCGAGGTTGATGTGTCCGACGTTGGCGGTGAGACAGAGCGAACCTACCCCGCCGCCGCGGCTTCCGACGCCCTCGATGTCGAGCTGGGCGTCAGGGTCATCGACATCCAGTGCCAGCTGTGTGCCCTGGCGGGAGCGGACGATGTCGATGGCAATGTTCTGCCAGCGCTTGCCCTGGTATTCGGCAAAGGGGATATCGGCTCGGAGGCTTCCGCCCACGTAGCCGTCGGCGATGCTCAGGTCGCAGTCGGCGTCGAGCGCCACGCTGCCCACGTCCGTGCGGGCAAGCAGCGCGCCCACGTTGAAGTCCGCCGTGTTGGCAGCAGCTTTCAGCGACAGGTTGCGGCGGTCCTTATATAATAATGAGCCTGTGGCGTCAATCGAGCCAAGGCCCGACACGAGCTTGAGGGCGACCGTAAGCTCCGACACAGACATCTTTGCTGAGGTGTTCAGCCGTACATGGCCGAGCCGGGACAGGAGACTCGACAACGAGGGTTGCGCCTGCGCCAGCATATCCACTATCCGGGCCGTCTCGGGTCCGTCGATGACAAGACTCAGCGAGGGAACGTCCGCGTGGAATCGTGCGAGGTCGCGAAGACTGTAGAGACTGCCGCGCAGACTGAGCATCAAGGTGCGCGGGTCATTGCTGATGCTCAGCCTGGAAATTTCCACGTCGCTGAGGTTGCCGGTCACGTCCAGGTCGAAGGTGAAGACTTCCGAGAAACGGCCCATGTCGGGCATCAGGGATGCGACGTCGGCGAGGCAGACACGCGCCGCCTCGAGCGTCAGGCGGTGCCGGCCCTGCTCCAGGGCCGGAAGGAACCGCCACTTGCCACCCACGGCCTCCAGGGAGATGTCGTTGGGACGGATGACGGTGCGGGGCAGCTCTATCTCCAGGCCCCTCATCTCCATCAGCATCGGCGTGAGATGCAGTTGGCAACGGAGCTTCTGTAGGTTCAGCCCGCTCTGCTCGCGCACCTTCAGACGCCGCAGGTCTATGGTGAAATCGTCGTTCTTCATCCTCGGCAGCGCCACGTCGGCGGCCAAGTCGCTGAATGACAGGTGGCTGAAGTCCATGCGGTCTGTAGGGCCGCGTGGCGCCCAGAGGCGGTCGAACGTCGCAGCCGATGATCGTATCACCACGTGACGGATGCAGAAATCGAACTTGGCAGGGGGCTGGCCCGGCTTCTTAGGTTTGAACGCGTCGATGATGAACTGTATGTTCAGCGGCTCATGCTGGCGGTCCTGGATGACGGTCGCCCTCATACCCACCAGCTCGGCGTGGGTGAATATCAGCTCGCCGTGCCAGAGTAGTCGCCACATCGCCGCTCCGGCTCCCACACGGCTGACCTGCAGGCATTTTCGGTCAGAATGGTCGTAGACCGTCAGGTCCTTGACAACCGCCTGGTTGAAGGGCAGTATCTGCACCTCGCCGATTTCCACGCGGCTGCCCAGGAAGGCCGAGAGTTCTTTCTCCGCCCGCTGTCGGATCTTGTCCTGCACCCAGGGGAGCGAGAGGCCCACGTACAGCAAAAGGACGATGCCCAAGGCCAGGAAGACCACGGTCATGACAATGCTGCGGAATACGCGGTAGAGGTTTCTCATTACGACCTGCAAAGTTACGAAAAATTTTTCATACCCTATTTACCGGTGATGCGGGCAATTCTGCCAAAACCTTATGCACGCAGGGGCGTTATACAGATGAAGCCGGGCAACCGGCAACACTTTTCCCGTTCCGTCTGCTTATACAGGCAAGAAAGAGATGAAACCTAATCTTAAAGAAGAGAGCCGCAGAGTGGGCGATATACCGGCCCGCAAGTTGTACGAAGTGATTATAGGCATGGCCGGTCGCGAGCCGAATGCCGTAGCCGTGAGGCAGGCCAGACCGTCCGAGGAGGTCACGTATGCCGAGCTGGTGGAGGAGGCCTCGGAACTGGCCAGGAGCATCCCGTTCGAGGAGCATCCATTAGTGATAGATATGGAGCCGGGCATAGCGCCCGTGGTGGCAGTAGTGGCCGCCTTGCAGAAAGGGTGCCGCCCCGTCAGCAACGATCGGACTTCCACAATCAAGCTTGTCGTTAACGATGAAATCGTGCGCATATGGGGGAAAGCCCCGCGCCGCCCAATGCTACACGCCATGATGAAGGGGATGGCCAACGCCATATTCATGCGGCTCGAAATCGAGTTCGAACATCGCCGGCAGCTGCGCAACCAGGACTTCATCGACAGTGTGATTGCCGTGCTCGTCAACGGGGGCCAGGTCATAGTCCGCAACAAAGACAGCAAAAGTTGAGAGTGTATAGACTAAGAATTGAGGAACATAAGGACGCACAGACCCTGCGTCCGCAAAATGAAAGAAGTTGCGTATGTGGCGGAAAAGTTGTAACTTTGCAGCCAGAAATGGCAGGGGTGCCGACCCTGGCGGCTGGCTGAGAACAGACCCTTACCACCTGATGCGGACAATGCCGACGCAGGGAGCCAGACACATAGCCTTTCCCACGAAAGTATTTCCCGCATCGCTGACTTTGCCGAAGTCAGCTGATTTTGGCAACATAAGCTAAGGAGCCGCAAAAGAAAGGTTATGGAAAGCAGCCATACAGACCATACATCACCGAGCACGGCGCTTATAGTCTCTGCCACCGACAGCGGGGGCTGTTCCGGTATGCAGGCCGACCTGCGCGTGTGCGGGTCGCTGCGTGTCTTCGCCGTATGTGCCGTGACCGCCGTGACGGCCCAGAACTCGCAGGGCGTGAAGGGAGGCATGGAAGTGCCTCCCGAGCTGCTGCGCGACCAGATACGCTGCGCCTTCGCCCAGCACCGGCCAGCGGCCGTCAAGGTCGGACTGTTACCGTCAGAAGCGAGCGTGGAGGCCGTCTTCAGCACCCTGGGCGAACTCGACGCCGCGAACATCATCCTCGACCCCGTGATGTGCGCCACCTCCGGCCCGCTCATGCGCGGAGGATCCGAGGCCTGGTGTGACGCCATACGCCGACACCTGCGCCAGACCACCCTCGTCACCCCAAACATTCCCGAGTTCTCGCGCCTGAGCGGCCGCACGGCCTCTTCGCCAGGGGAGATACGCAAGGCTGCCAGGGAACTGGCCACCAGCACGGAGGCTTGTGCCATCCTCGTCAAGGGGGGGCACACCGACTCCGATACCTGCACCGACATCCTCTTCCAGGCCGACTCCGGCAAAGTGAAGTCCTTCACCAGCCGGAAGGTACAGACCTGCAACCTGCGTGGCACCGGTTGCACACTCTCCACCGCCATCGCCTGCTACATAGCCCGCGGCTATGAGCTGCAGGAGGCCGTGCTCAAGGCCCACACCTACCTCCAGGAGGCCATCCGTTCCGCCTGCGACGTCCGATACCTGGGCGGTGCAGGACCCGTAGACCATTTCGCTCACATTCACTGAACATATATGCCATGATACTCTTCATCAACGATAAACCCCGCACGTTCGACGCCGAAACGCTCACCGTGGCCGAACTCGTCGAACTGCTCAACATAGGTGCCAACGGCACTGCCGTGGCCGTCAACGGACGCCTGGCAACTCACTGCGCCTGGCCCGAAACGGAAGTCAAGGATGGCGACCGCCTCACCATCATAAGCGCCGCCTACGGTGGGTGACTTCCGGCTCATAGCCTTCACCCGTGCAGGGGCTGAACCGCATGAGTGGCGCCGCATCGAGAGCTGGCTTGCCGGCGGCTTCGACCGTGTGCACCTGCGCAAGCCGGGCTGGAGCGCCGAGGCCGTGGAGGAGATTCTCCGCCACGTCGCCCCTTATCTCCTGCCGCGCATCACCCTGCATGACCAACCCGCACTGGCAGTGAAATACGGCATCGGTTTCCAGACCAACGCCCGCTATCCCCGCGCACCCGAAGGCGTGGCCTGCCGCTCCCATTCCTGTCACACCATAGCCGAGGCCCGCGCCCATGCCGAATGCGACTATGTGACCCTATCTCCCATCTTTCCCTCCATATCCAAGCCCGGCTACCAGGCTGCCGAGGATATGATCGAGGAGTATAGAGAAGCAAAAAACCTTCCGCCCGTCGTAGCTCTCGGCGGCGTGGATTTCGATAAACTGCCCCTGTTGCGCGAGGCCGGATTCGCCGGAGCCGCAATGCTCGGAGCACTATACAGATAAGACCATGTTGCAATACATCACCAATACCGATGTCAGCCTGCCCGTGGTGGAGCAGGTGAAGGCCGTGCTCGAAGGGGGCTGCCGTTGGGTCCAGGTGCGTATGAAAGATGCCACTGACGAGGAAATCGCCGCCGTAGTGGAGGAGATAAAGCCCTTCTGCCTCGAAAAGGATGCTTTCCTCATCCTCAACGACCGCGTGGAGCTGGCCAAGAAGCTCGACGTGGGCGGCGTGCACCTGGGCAAGGAGGATATGCCCGCCTCGCAGGCCCGCATGAAGCTCGGTCCGGCAGCCGTGATAGGCTGCACTGCCAACACCTTTGACGACATCACGGCAGTGTCGTCGCTCGACATCGACTACTTCGGCGTCGGCCCTTACCATGACACCACCACGAAGAAGCGCCTGGCGCCCGTGCTGGACGTGGACGGCATCCGCGACATTGTGACGCAGATGCGCCAGGCTGAGATAAACATACCCGTGGTGGCCGTGGGCGGCATCCGCCTGGAGGATGTTCGGCCACTCATGCAGGCCGGCGTCAACGGGCTGGCCGTGTCAGGGGCGATAGCGTGTGCCGAGGACCCGGTGGGCGCCACCCGCGCCTTCCTGAGCGCACTTGCAGAAGGAACGCCAAGCTGAAATTCGAAGGCAATTGCAGAGTAAATGCTCCGCATGACCGGTCGCAACTCTCAACTCTCATCAACTAAGAAACCAACCTAAACATCATGCTGAAAATAGGAAACCGGGAGTTCCGCTCGCGCCTCTTTGTGGGTACGGGCAAGTTCTCCTCGTCCGAGCTCATGCAGGAGGCCGTCATCGCCTCCGGCTCGGAAATGATCACCGTGGCCATGAAGCGAGTCAACCTGCTCAACGAGGCCACCGACGACATGCTCACGCACATCAACCGCGAGCACGTGCAGCTGCTGCCCAACACCAGCGGCGTGCGCACCGCCGACGAGGCAGTGCTCGCTGCCCAGATGAGCCGCGAAATCTTCCGTACCCCCTTCATCAAGCTCGAGATCCATCCCGACCCGAAGTACCTCATGCCCGACCCGATCGAGACCCTCGCAGCCACCGAGCGGCTGGCCCGGGATGGCTTTGTGGTGCTGCCGTATGTGCAGGCGGACCCGGTGCTGTGCAAGCGCCTGGAGGAGGTGGGCGCCGCCGCCGTCATGCCCCTGGCCGCCCCCATTGGCACCAACCTCGGCCTGGTGACGCGCCGCCTGCTGGAGATAATCATCGAGCAGAGCCAGGTGCCCGTGGTGGTTGACGCCGGCCTGGGCGCCCCCTCCCATGCCGCCGAGGCCATGGAGCTGGGCGCCGATGCCGTGCTCGTCAACACCGCCATCGCCAGTGCCGGAGACCCAGTAGCGATGGCCAAGGCCTTCCGACTCGCCGTCGAAGCCGGACGCATGGCATACATGGCCGGACTCGGAGCACAGTCCTCAAGCGCCCAGGCAACCTCACCACTGACTTCTTTCCTGAGCTGAAAAGTGCACCGCGCTAAAGCGGGTGCCAATAACAGAGTAAATGTGCAGCCTGTGCGGGCTGTGCCACTAATCATAGACATATGAAAATTTCCGAAATAGACCTTACATCATACCCCAATTCCGAGAAGATATACGTCCCCGGCAAGCTACATCCCATCAAGGTGGCCATGCGCAAGGTCCGCCAGTACCCGACCGTGAAGATCGAGGATGGCAAGCGCGTGGAATACCCCAACGAGGACGTGGTGCTATACGACACCTCCGGTCCGTACACCGACCCGGCGCACAAGACTGACATCAACGCCGGCCTGCCGCGCTTCCGCACCGAGTGGGTGGAGCAGCGCGACGACACCGAGGAACTGCCCGAGATCACCAGCCGCTACGGGCTGGAGCGCCTCAACGACGCCTCGCTCGACGCCATCCGTTTCCCTATCCGCCACAAGCCTCGCCGCGCACAGGAGGGCAAATGTGTCACCCAGCTCCATTACGCCCGCAAGGGCATCGTCACTCCCGAGATGGAGTACGTGGCCATCCGCGAGAACCTCGACAACGAGGCACGCGGCATAGAGAGTCACATCACCCCCGAGTTCGTGCGCGACGAGATAGCCGCCGGCCGTGCCATCATCGCCGCCAACATCAACCACCCGGAGGCTGAACCTATGATTATCGGCAGCGCCTTCTCAGTCAAGATCAACACCAACATTGGCAACTCGGCCCTTAGTTCCGGCATCGAGGAGGAAGTGCAGAAGGCTGTGTGGAGCTGCTACTGGGGCGGCGACACGCTCATGGACCTCAGCACCGGCGACAATATCCACGAGACGCGCGAGTGGATTATTCGCAACTGCCCTGTACCTATGGGTACCGTACCCATTTACCAGGCACTGGAGAAGGTCAACGGCTCCGTAAAGGACCTTACTTGGGAAATCTACCGCGACACCCTCATCGAGCAGTGCGAGCAGGGAGTGGACTACTTCACCATCCATGCCGGGGTGCTGCGCGAGCATGCTCCCCTGGTTGCCCGGCGCCTCACCGGCTGCGTCAGCCGCGGCGGTTCCATCATGATGCAGTGGACTGCCATCCACGACCGCGAGAGTTTCCTGTACGAGCACTTCGACGAGATATGCGAAATCCTCAACAAGTATGACGTTGCCATCTCGTTGGGCGACGGTATGCGTCCCGGCTCCATCCACGACGCCAACGACGCCGCGCAGTTCCTGGAACTCGATACCCTCGGCGAGCTCTGCGCCCGCGCCTGGGAGCACGATGTGCAGGTAATAATCGAGGGTCCCGGGCACGTGCCCATGAACAAGATTCGCGAGAACATGGACCGCCAGAAGCGCGCCTGCCACGAGGCACCCTTCTACACGCTCGGCCCGCTCACCACCGACGTAGCCCCCGGATACGACCACATCACCTCGGCTATAGGCGCCGCCAACATCGGCTCCATGGGCACGGCCATGCTCTGCTACGTAACGCCCAAGGAGCACTTGGCGCTACCCACACTAACCGATGTCCGCGAGGGCGTCATCGCCTACAAGATAGCCGCTCACGCCGCCGATCTCTGCAAGCAGTATCCCGGCGCACAGACCCGCGACAACGCACTGAGCAAGGCCCGCTACGAGTTCCGCTGGAAGGACCAGTTCAACCTCAGTTTCGACCCTGCCCGCGCCAAGGAGTACTACCTGGCGGGTCGCGTCGGATCCAACGACACCGACGACAAGTTCTGCACCATGTGCGGTCCCAACTTCTGCGCCATGCGCATCAGCCAAAACATAGAGGAGGAATGTCGGAAGTAAAAGAGAGTCCTTTCGGACACGGATTTGCGGACGTAATAGAGCGGTACAGCTGGGAAGGCACCACCGATGCCATCGCCTCCGCCACCCTCGCCGACGCCCGTCGTGTGCTGGCTCGCGCCAAGGTCGGCATCACGCTCTCTCCGGACGAGTTCGCCATCCTCATCTCTCCGGCGGCCGCGCCGCTGCTCGAGGAGATGGCGCAGCTAAGTCAGCAGATTACACGCCGCCGCTTCGGACTGACTATGAGCATGTACATCCCCATGTACGTCTCCAATGCCTGCACCAATAAGTGCGTGTACTGCGGCTTCAACCACGACAACAAGTTCGAGCGGACCACACTGTCGCTCGACGATGTGCGCCAGGAGTGCGAGGCCATCAAGGAGCTCGGCCCGTTCGAGAATCTGCTGGTGGTCAGTGGCGAGTACCCGGCGTTGTGTGGCGTCGACTACCTGGAGCAGGTGCTGCGCGTGGCCCGCCCCATGTTCGCCAACCTCACACTGGAGGTACAGCCCCTTAAGACAGAGCAGTATAAGCAGCTGGTGGGCGCCGGTCTCAACGGTGTGGTCTGCTTCCAGGAGACGTACCACCGGGAGGCGTACAAGAAGTACCACCCGCGCGGCATGAAGAGCCACTATGCCTGGCGCCTAAACGGCTTCGACCGCATGGGTCAGGCAGGCGTGCACAAGATTGGCCTGGGCGTGCTCATCGGTCTGGAAAACTGGCGCACCGACCTGACGATGCTCGCCCGCCACCTGCGCTATCTCCAGAAGAAGTACTGGCGCACCCGCTACGCCGTCAACTTCCCGCGTATGCGTCCGAGCGAGAGCGGCTACCAGCCCAACGTGGTGATGACGGACCGCGAACTGGCCCAGCTCACCTTCGCCTTCCGCATCTTCGACCACGACATCGACATCTCCTGGTCGACCCGCGAAAGCCCCGCCCTGCGCGACAACATGGCGCCGCTTGGCGTCACCTCCATGAGTGCCGGCAGCCAAACGGAGCCGGGCGGATACCGCGTGTCGCCGCAGGCACTTGAACAGTTCGAGGTCTCCGACTCCCGCACCCCCGCCGAGGTCACCGCCGCTATCCGCGCCCACGGCCTCGAACCCGTTTGGAAGGACTGGGACAAGATCTTCGATTAGGACTGAAAACCAAAAAATGGGCATAGCTGCCGATTGGCGCTTTGCCCATTTTTTGGTTTTCAGTTTCTAATTCATTTTTCGAGTTCGGCGTAGCAGCCGCGGATGAATCCGTCGAGCTCTTCGCCGCTGAGCATTCCGGCGCGGAGCAGCGCCAGGTCGATGATCATGCGCACTGCAGGTTGTTCCTGGGCGTACTTGCTCACGAGGTCGTCCTGCCGGCCGCGCAGCTCGGCGATCTTCTTCTCGCGCTCCTCGTCGACCACGTCATCGGCTTTCTTGTCGCCGTTCTCCTTTTGCTTCTTCTGTTCCTCCTCAATCTCCTTGTTGAGCAAGTCGATCTGGGCACGGATGGGTGCGATGCGCTCGTCAAGGCTGGAGGATGCCAGGTCGGTGATGCGTTTCACCGCCGGGTTGAGGGTGTTGACTTGCAGGGTGTATGTGCTTGGCATTTCGCCGTAGAAGCCTGCCAGGCCCGGCTGCATGGCGCTCATCTCCTTCATGCGCCGCATGAACTCGTTCTGGGTGACCACGGCCGGTGCGTCCTTCTCGCCCAGGGCGGAGAAGGTGACTATGAACTCGGTCTTCTCGAGCTTGGGCAGCCGGGATCGGAAGATGGTGCTGAGCACGTCGGCCTGCATGGGCGTCAGGTCGGCTTTCCTGGTGTCGGTCTTGACGATGAGGTTGTCGACGCTGTCGCTGTCCACGCGTACCAGTCGGGTCTTGTCGAGCTTGTTTTCGAGCAGGGAGATGATGTGGCCGGTGAGCTGGTCATCCATCAGGAGCACGGAGTAGCCCTTGGCGCGGGCATCGGAGATGTAGCCGTACTGAGTCTTGGGATTGGTGGCGTAGAGCCAGACCAGGGTGTCAGTGTTGTCGGTCTGCTCGCCTGAGGTCAGGACCCGGTATTCGTCGAGCGTGAAATACTGTCCTTCGGTGTCGCGCAGGAGGTAGAACTTCATGGCGGCGTCGCAGAATTTGGCGTCGGTGAGCATGCCGTAGTCGATGAAGACTTGGATGGCGGGCCAGCGATTCTCGAAGCCCTTGCGGTCGTCAAGCAGCATCTTCTGGAGCTTCTCGGCCACCTTCTTGGAGATGTAGGCAGAAATCTTCTTGACGGCCGTGTCGGCCTGGAGGTAGGAGCGGCTGACGTTCAGCGGGATGTCTGGCGAGTCGATGACGCCCTGCATGAGGGTCATGAACTCGGGCACCACGCCCTCGACCTGGTCGGTGACATAGACGGAGTTGCAATAGAGCTGTATGCGGTTGCGCTGCAGGTCGATGTTGCTGCTGACGTGCGGGAAATAGAGTACGCCGGTGAGCGTGAAGGGATAGTCGACGTTAAGGTGGATGTAGAACTCCGGGTCGGGCATTCCGGGCATGAGCTCGCGGTAGAAGCGCATGTAGTCTTCGTCGGTGAGCTCGGCGGGCTTGCGTGTCCACAGCGGCTCGGTGGCGTTGACGGTGTACTCCGCCTTGTCGTCGCCGGGCTTGGCCGTCATCACGGGAATGGGCAGGAAGCGGCAGTACTTTTTCAGCAGGGCGTCGATGCGTGCCTGCTCCAGGAACTCCTTGTCGTCGTCGTCGATTTCGAGGATGATGTCGGTGCCGCGCGTGGCTTTGTCGCACTCGGTCATGGAGTATTCGGGGGAGCCGTCGCAGGTCCAGCAGACGCCTTTGGCGCCCTCCTTGTAGCTGAGGGAGCGGATGGTGACCTTCTTTGCGACCATGAAGGCAGAGTAGAAGCCGAGGCCGAAGTGGCCGATGATGCTGTTGGCCGTGTCGCGGTACTTCTTGAGGAAGTCCTCGGCGCCGGAGAAGGCTATCTGGTTGATGTAGCGGTCAACTTCCTCGGTGTCGAGTCCGATGCCGTTGTCGCTGACGGTCAGAGTGCCTGCCTCCTTGTCAATTTTGACGTGTACCTGCAGATCGCCCAGCTCACCCTTGAAGTCGCCGAACCCTGCCAGGGTGCGCAGTTTCTGACAGGCGTCGACGGCGTTGCTGACAAGCTCGCGCAGGAATATCTCGTGGTCCGAGTATAGGAATTTCTTGATTACCGGGAAGATGTTCTCGGTGGTAACACCGATTTTTCCTTGTGCCATGGTATATGTAATATGTGTTGGTTTCCTTAGTTCAACGCCGCATGGCGGCGTTTAGTTGATATATGGCAAAAACCGTGCCTGTTTCTTTTCTCCCTGACGCGCCAGGGTACGTCTTTATGGCTTATGGGTGTCAACCAAACGGGCGCGGTATTTGTTAAAATTGCATAATACTAAAAAACACGACTACGAGGATGAACTTCAATAATTTCACCATCAAGAGCCAGGAGGCCATACAGAAGGCCATAGAGCTGACGAAAGCCTCCGGCCAGCAGCAGATCGAGCCGCTGCATATCCTCAAGGCGTTGCTGCAGGAGAACGAGACCATCTGCAACTTCATATTCCAGAAACTCGGCGCCGGACAGCCGATCCTGAAGCAGGCCATCGACAAGGAAATCTCCATGCTGCCTAAAGTCTCGGGTGGCGAGGTAATGCTCTCACGCGAAAGCAACGACGCCCTGCAGAGAGCCATCGACTTCTCCAAGTCGCTCGGCGACGAATACGTCTCGGTGGAGGCCATGCTCATGGGCATACTGATGAGCAAGTCCCGCGCCAACCAGCTGCTCAAGGACGCCGGCCTGACCGAGTCGGGCCTCAAGGCCGCCATCGCCGAGCTCCGCAAGGGCCAGAAGGTTACGGGCCAGAGCGCCGAGGAGTCATACCAGGCTCTCAGCAAGTACGCCATCAACCTCAACGACCGCGCCCGCAACGGCAAGCTCGACCCGGTAATCGGCCGCGACGAGGAGATACGCCGCATCTTGCAGATTCTTTCGCGCCGCACCAAGAACAACCCCATGCTGGTGGGAGAGCCGGGCACCGGCAAGACCGCCATCGCCGAGGGACTGGCAATGCGTATCGTGCGCGGCGACGTTCCCGAGAACCTCAAGTCGAAGCAGATCTACAGTCTCGACATGGGCGCCCTGGTGGCCGGTGCCAAGTATAAGGGCGAGTTCGAGGAGCGCCTCAAGGCCATTGTCAAGGAGGTCACCGCCTCCGACGGCGAGATTATCCTCTTCATCGACGAGATCCACACCCTGGTGGGCGCCGGAAAGGGCGAGGGCGCCATGGACGCCGCCAACATCCTCAAGCCGGCCCTGGCCCGCGGCGAGCTTCGCTCCATCGGCGCCACCACTCTCGACGAATACCAGAAGTACTTCGAGAAGGACAAGGCCCTGGAACGTCGCTTTCAGAAGGTCATGGTCGACGAGCCCGACGAGATGGCCGCCATCTCCATTCTGCGCGGCCTGAAGGAGCGCTACGAGAATCACCACAGCGTCCGCATCAAAGACGAGGCCATCATCGCCTCCGTGCAACTCTCGGTGCGCTATATCACCGACCGCTTCCTGCCCGACAAGGCCATCGACCTTATCGACGAGGCCGCCTCGAAGCTGCGCCTGGAGCGCGACTCCATGCCGCAGGCACTCGACGAGGCCGCACGAGCCATCATGCAGCTCGAAATCGAACGTGAGGCTATCAAGCGCGAGGGAGACGAGTACAAGCTCAAGGAGATTGACGAGAAGCTCTCCAACCTGCGCGAGACCGAGAAGAGCCTCCGCGCCAAGTGGATGGCCGAGAAGACCGAGATCGAGAAGATACAGAAGAACAAGCAGGACATCGAGCAGCTGAACTTCGAGGCCCAGAAGGCCCAGAGCGAAGGCAACTACGCACGTGTGGCCGAAATCCGCTACTCCCTCATCAAGCAGAAGGAGGACGAGAGCCAGGAAATCCAGAAACGTCTGCACGAGCTTCAGGGCGACGGCGCCATGATCAAGGAGGAAGTCGACGCCGAAGACATCGCCGAGATTGTCTCTCACTGGACCGGCATCCCGGTCAAGAAAATGGCCCAGAGCGAGAAGGAGAAGCTGCTCCACCTGGAGGAGGAACTCCACCGCCGCGTCGTGGGCCAGGACGACGCCATCAAGGCCGTGAGCGATGCCGTGCGCCGCTCCCGCGCCGGTCTCAACGACCCTCGGCGCCCCATCGGTTCGTTCATATTTCTCGGCACCACTGGCGTCGGCAAGACCGAGCTTGCCAAGGCCCTGGCCGAATACCTCTTCGACGACGAGGACATGATGACACGCATCGACATGAGCGAGTACATGGAGAAGCACTCCGTGAGTCGCCTTGTCGGAGCTCCTCCGGGATACGTCGGCTACGAGGAGGGCGGACAGCTCACCGAGGCCGTGCGCCGCAAGCCCTACTCCGTGGTGCTCTTCGACGAGATAGAAAAGGCCAACCCCGACGTCTTCAACATCCTGCTCCAGGTGCTCGACGACGGCCGCCTGACTGACAACAAGGGTCGCTTCATCAACTTCAAGAACACCATCATAATCATGACCTCCAACATGGGCTCGCCGCTCATCCGCGAGAACTTCGCCAATATGACCGACGAGAACCGCCAGGAGACCATCGAGCGCACCAAGCAGGACGTCATCGAGATGCTCAAGCAGAATATACGCCCCGAGTTCCTGAACCGTATCGACGAGATAGTGATGTTCGAGCCGCTGAACCGCCGCGACATCCAGAAGATTGTCGACATCCAGGTCAACAGCGTAAGGAAGATACTTGCCGGCAACGGCGTGACGCTCAACATCACCAAGGCTGCCGAGGAGCTGCTTGCCGACGACGGCTACGATCCCGAGTTCGGCGCTCGTCCTGTGAAGCGCACCATCCAGCGCCTGGTGCTCAACCAGCTGTCGAAGGACATCCTGGCCGGTCAGGTCGACCGCGAGCATCCCATCACCATCGATCGCGACGGCGACAGGCTCGTTTTCAAGAACTGAGAACCATTACCTCCCTGATACTAAAAGCGGACGATGCCAATCGGCACCGCCCGCTTTTACAGTTCGGGTCGCTATGTAGGAGACGCACGGTTAGTGCGTCCGATTGCATGGCATGGGTCAGAAATCGTAGTCTGAATCGACAGCCACAGTGTCTATAGCAGCCTCTTTGACAGCCACGGAGGTTTCAGGCATCTCGATGGAGCCTGAGTCAAACGAGGAGCTGCTTTCGCCCTCTGTCTGCTCCACGTACTTGCCCTCCACCTGGGCGCAGAAGGCATCGATGGCATTGGCCTTGCCGACGATGACGGCGCCGCGGGTGGCCTTGGTGATGACAATCATGCCGATGTCGCCCTTTTTCAGCACGGCGGCGTAGGAGCCTTGGAGCATGCCTTCCTTGACCACGTTGTATGACTTCTTCTTGAACTCGGCCACCATTTCCTTGTGGTTGACAAGCGAAAGCCAGTGCTCGCACTCGTACTGCACGTTGATGCCGTTGACCGTAGAGGTGCTGTTCCAGGAATAGTCGCCCGAATAGGTGGCGGGAGACCAGTTGTAGTCGGCCAGGGAGGAGGAGAAGCTGACCTCGACTTGCGCCTGGTAGTTGAAAAGCTTCCTGGACAGGTCCTCGGGCTTGTAGCTGGAGCTGTAGGAGAAAGCGGAGGGCTTTTGGCCGGCCATCACCTTGTCGGCGCTCGCGCCGATGGGGAACTGCTTCAGGGCCTCGTCAAGCTGCTCGCTGACGGTGCTTATCACCGAGCCGAAGTTGAAGTAGTCGGTGCGGACCTCGTTGCAGAGGCTGAGGTTGATGTTGACGTCCTTGAATTCATCGCCGATGGGCTTGAACTTGGAGTCCAAGATCTGATAGGCCTTGCCGTCGTAACCTATGTTCCCGATGCCGTTCACGTAGCCGACGAACTTGAAGTCGAGGCTTTCCTTGACTTCGCCCTTGTCGTCGAGCACATCCACCTCGTCTTTATCCTTCATGGCGAAGAACGTGTTGCCGCCGCCCGAGTACATCGCCTCGTACTTTGCGCGGACAAGAATCTCGCCATCGGTGCGCATGAGACCCCACTGGCCGTCGTGGTCGCGGAAAGCCAGTATATCCTTTTGCATGGGAACGGCTCCGGCTACCTTGGCGGGAAGGCGTGTCACTTCGCCCTTTTCGTCCATGAGCACTGTCCTGTCGCCGTCGCTGGCCACGAGCCATCCGCAGCTGAAGCCCCCACCTGCGAGATCGTAGCGGTCTTTGACGCGGAAAAGTTCCTTGCCGCTCCTGTCAATAACGGAATAGCGGATTTCGCCGTCTTTGCCTGATTTCTTTCCCACCACAGCCTTGCCTTCGCTGAAATCCATGGCCATGTCGTATGCTGGGGCGATGGCCACCTTACCGCCCGTCGAATAGTAGCCGTACATGTCCTCGTCGGTGCGGAAGAGCAGCAGGTCCTCCGAGAAGGCCGGCTGGCACATGACGATTTCGCGGCCCTTGACGGGGGTGAGCTCGAAGCGGTCCTTGCCGTCGGTGCCTATGACGGAGATGCGGGAATCCTTGCGGGTTACGGGCATGAGCCCATTACGCATATGGCCCGCGTACTTGAGCCCGGAGCAGCCGCCGACCTCCTCCGGTTTCTTGGCGGAAGCCCTGTAGAGGCAGTAGCCATCCTTTTCGCTGGCGGTGAAATAGCCCTCGACGACTGCCGACGGGACGTTCTTGAACTCGTCTTCGTAGCGGATGTTACCCTTGTTGTCCACCATGCTCCACTTGCCGTTGTCGGCGAGCTTGACGGGAAGGAGGTCGACGCGCACCTCGTCGCCGCCATTGCCGCAGGAGGACAGGAGGACTGAGACAAGAGCAGTCAGACTGATGAGTATCTTCTTCATATCAGGTTAGTTTAGTGTGAATATGCAAATTTATGCAAATTCCCCGACATGGCAAAATCATCGACCACTTTTTGATAAAAAAATCCTCCACGAGATTACGACTGTGGATTGGGTTGTTGCAAAATCCGGCGAATCATAGGGCGGCTTCTTGGTACAGACGCTATACTTAACTTTATTGATTAAAGTAGGGCGTAGCCCTACGATCTGACCGAAATTTTGAATTTTGACACACCCTCCAAGTCGAGGTGAACTCTTATGTCCGCCTGTGCGTTTACATATATAAAATGCCAATACTATGAAATACGTACAGCCCAAGCTTCCGTATCTGCCCGACGCTCTGTCGCCGGTCATCAGCCAGACCACCATCGAGTACCACTGGGGCAAGCACGAGAAAGCATACATCGACACCCTCAACACCCTCATCGAGGGTACCGAATACGAGGACATGCCCATAGAAGAGATTATCCGCCACGCCGATGGCCCGCTCTTCAACAACGCCTCGCAGGCCTGGAACCACATCTTTTACTTCTTCCAGTTCTCGCCCACGGGGCGACGCGAGCCGGTAGGCGCCCTACGCACTCGCATCGAGGAGCAGTTCGGCGGTCTCGACCAGTTCAAGGACGAATTCGAGAAAGCCGCAAAGACGCTGTTCGGATCCGGATGGGCGTGGCTGTCGGCCGACGCTCAGGGCAACCTCTTCATCACACAGGGCAGCAATGCCGGGAACCCCATGACACAGGGCCTGCGCCCGCTGCTGACTTTCGACGTCTGGGAGCACGCCTACTACCTCGACTACCAGAACCGCCGTCCAGACTACTTATCCCGGCTATGGGATATCCTCGACTGGTCCGTCATCGAGAAACGCTACGAACAACAGTGACACACATGGCCGCATGACATAAGGCCAATCCAGGGTGCGGGACCGCAGGAACTCTTCCGAGGCTCCGCACCCATTCTTTTGTCGCTGTTTGCGCGTTTGGCGGAAAGGGTGTACCTTTGCAGCGTGGAAACAAGCCCGATATTGGCATCGCCGCACACGTCGGCATGGAAGCGCTGGGGAGTGGTGGCGCTGCTGATACTCGCCCTCGCCGGCGGGTATATGCTGCTATACGCCTTGTCGCCGCTCCAGACTGCCCTTGAGAGCAAGGGGTGGTCGCTGATGGCCTACAGCCGATACTCCAGCGCCGAATCATTCCTGAACGTCTTCTGCTGCGTGCTGCTGTGCGCCGGCATGCTCATCGACCGCCTCGGGGTGCGCCGCTGCGGACTCCTCTCCGGAATGCTGATGTTAGCGGGAGGAGCCGTAAACTACTACGCCCTCACCGACGCATTTGCCGTCTCAGGCTTTGCGCATTGGATAGGGGAGTGGCTCAACCTGCCCGACCGTGCGTGGAACATCACCCCCTTTTGCGCCGGGATGCCCGCGTCGGCAAAGCTATCGGCCTTCGGTTTCATGCTCTTCGGCATCGGCATCGAGATGGCAGGGGTCGCGGCCTCTCGCGCCACGGTTCTGTGGTTCAAGGGGAAGGAACTGGCGGTGGCCATGGGCGTGCAGTTGGCCGGTTCGCGCGTGGTGGTGGCACTGGCCCTATGGGCATCGCCCCGCATAGCCGACTGGGGCGCATACAGCGTGGCGCGACCTGTCGGGTGGTGCGTGCTGGTGCTGCTGATAGGCCTTATCTGCTGGATCGCATATGGGTTCCTGCAGCCTTGCGTCCGCAACTCTCGACCCTCCGGCAAAGACTCTCAGCTCTCAGATCTCAGATCTCACCATTCTTTCAGCTCTCCGCTCCTCGACCTCTGCCGCAACACTGAGAAGAACCGTGTGCTGTGGCTGCTGGCGGCCATCTGCGTCTGCTACTACGCTTCCCTGATACCCTTCTACCGCTATGCCGTGGCGATGCTCCAGGCTGCCCTGGGTACGTCGGCCGACTCCGCTGCCACAGTGCTTGCGTCGCTGCCGTTGGTAGCCGCCCTGTGCACTCCGCCGGTGTGCATGATACCCGATTTCAGGGGTGAGGCGCTCTGGCTGATGGCCCTCGGAAGCGCCTGCATGGCTGCCTGCTACGCCATGTTCGCCTATCTGCTGCCTGCGCTCCCGTATCTATGGGTGGCCTACGTGGGCATCTTCCTGCTGGGTGTGGCCTCGGCGGTGATGTCAGCCGGGCTGTGGCCGTTGCTGCCGCGGCTGGCGCCAGAACGCTCCCTCGGCTCCGCCTACGCTCTCTTCTACTGGCTCCAGGGCTGGGGACTCTTCCTCACTCCACTGGGCGTGGCATGGGTGATGGGCGACTCCACGGAGTATGGCCCGGCGATGCTCCTCTTCGCTCTGTTCGACGTCGCCGCACTGTTGATGGTTTTCCGCCTGATGCACCTCAACCGCCGACACACCCTCGGCCTCAACCTGCCCAATCGCAGAAAGTCAGCTCCCGCTTAAATAAATATGCGCTCCAAGCGTTATACTTGAAATGAAAAGGCTGAAAAGCATACTCGTCATACTGGCGGCGGTGCTGCTTACGGCGCCTGTTGTGCAGGCGGAGACGGTGAGCCGGCGCGACGCCCAGCGCGTGGCAGAGCTCTTCTTCAACGCCGCGCGCGGCATACGCATGGCGCCGCCCAACTACACTTTCTCTGGCCGCAACTTCACCACCAACGGCCTGTTCATCCCCTTCTACGTCTTCAGCCACCCCACCGGCGGCTTCGTCATCGTCAGCGCCGAGAACAAGGCATATCCCATCCTGGCCTACTCGCTCAAGGGCAAGCTCGAGGCCGGTCGCCTGTCGGCCGGGCAGAAGGCTCTGCTTAACCAGTACGGACGCCATATCGAGTTCATCCGCTACGATTCGCAGGCACCCGAGGAGGCCGTCAAGGCCTGGGGTGACATTCAGCACCATATCGCTTCGCTGCTTCAGCCGCAGCTCGACGTCACCGACCTGCTTCTGCCCTGGGACGAGGTCACGGCCGAGGTAGGCCGCCTCTACGACCGCGCCGACGCGCGCGACCTGCAGTCGGCCTATTATACTCCGGCGCAGTGGGATGCCATGGTGGGCGACGAGTTACGCACGGCCCGCAACGTAGTCATGGCCATCGTCAACCCCCAGGGAGGGCTGGAGCCCGCAGTGGCCACCGGCAGGAGAGGCGACTTCTTCCGCCTCCGCTTCAGCGACCAGCCTGGCGACGCCATGTATCGCCTTTTCGCCACCGAACTCATCAGCCAGGGCGAGATGGCCGTCATCTTCAACCCCATAGGCGCTCCCGAGGAACTTGCCACCGAGGAGCTGCCATTCACTTTCTACGACTCTTTCATCGAGGAGACAGGCCGCGAGCAGGAGAGTCGGCGTGCCGCCATCGACGAGATACTCGCCCCCACCGGACCCGTCGTCACCTGGCAGGGTTCAGGCCAGTTCAGCGTCTACCTGCCCGAGAGCGTCGAGCAGGCCATCGTCTACAACGTGGCCGGGATGCGGGTGGCCGAGAGTCGCTACCACGGCACCGACATGGCCCAGATAGACCTCTCCGCCCTCCCCCCCGGCTTCTACATAGCTCTGCTACGGGGCGAGTCGGGCCGTACATACTCCCTACGTCTGTACCGATGATCGACAAGGCCACAGCGGAGCGCATCAAGGATGCCGCCGACATCGTAGAGGTGGTCGGCGATTATGTGCGTCTGATCCGGCGCGGAGCCAACTACATGGGCCTCTGCCCCTTCCACAACGAGCGCACTCCCAGCTTCTCGGTCAACAAGGCCCGCAACTTCTGCTACTGCTTCTCTTGCCACAAGGGAGGTTCCCCGGTCAACTTCATCATGGAGATGGAGGGCATCGGCTACCAGGACGCCCTGCGACAGCTTGCCCGCCGCTACGGCATCACCATCGAGGAGCGGGAGCTCACAGACGCCGAACGCGAGTCCCAGTCAAAGCGAGAGGCCATGTTCGTGGCCAACGAGTGGGCCATGCAGAAGTTCCAGCACTTCCTCACCGACACCGACGACGGCCGCAACATCGGACTCAGCTACCTCTACGGCCGCGGCATCACCGACGAGGCAATCCGCCACTTCCGCCTCGGCTATGCTCCCGAACGAAGAGTCCTCGAAGCCCTCGCCCGCAAGGATGGTTTTAACACTGACCTGCTTGTAGAGCTTGGATTGCTGATAAAGGGAGACCACGGACTCTACGACCGCTTCCGCGGACGCGTCATCTACCCCGTGCTTAACGCCGCCGGAAAGGTGGTGGCCTTTGGCGGACGAGACCTCAAGGGCTCCAAGGCCAAGTACATCAACTCACCCGAGACCCCCCTCTACCACAAGAGCAACGAACTCTACGGCCTCCACCAGGCCCGCGTAGAGATGGGCCGCGCGGACTGCTGCTACCTCGTCGAGGGCTACATGGACGTCATCGGCATGTGGCAGGCCGGACTGCGCAACGCCATCGCCAGCTCCGGCACCGCCCTTACCGACTCCCAGATAGCCCTCATACACCGATTTACCCGCAACGTAACGCTGGTCTACGACGGCGACCCGGCCGGCATCAAGGCCTCCATGCGCGGCATCGACATGCTCCTGGCACAGGGCATGGACATCAAGGTGCTCCTGCTGCCCGACAACGACGACCCCGACTCATTCGCCCGCAAGCATACCCCCGAGGAGGTGCGCTGCTATTTCGCCGGGCATTCCACCGACTTCATCACTTTCAAGACGCAGGTGCTGCTCCAGGACGCCCGCGACCCCATACGGCGCACCGAGGCGGCACGCAGCATCGTCCAGAGCCTCGGCGCCATCCCAGACAAGATCAAGCGCAACGTCTACATCCAGACCTGCTCCAGCCTGCTCGGCATCGACGAACAGGTGCTCAGCTACGAAGCCGACATCGTGGCGCAGAAGCTGATAGAGCAGCGTCGCCATGTAGGGACGCACCCTGGTGCGTCCGCCTCCTCACCTGCCACGCCTGTCGGGACGCCCCCCTCCTCTCCGGCTCCCGGCACCCCCCTCTCATCCTCTGCACACTCCGGCCCCGCACCACTACAGAAGCTGGAGCGCCGCCTGCTCCGACTCTGTGTCCGATACGGCATGACCCATTTCTCCCCGGCCGCCACCGACGACGACCCCGAGCCTACTCCCGTATTCCTCGCCGAGTACGTCAATTCCGAGCTGGAGGCCGACCACATGCACCTCACCGACCCTCTCTGTTCGGCCCTCATGACTGAAATTCTCGCCCTGCGCGAAACTTACGCCGCCGCCGAGGCGTCTAAGATTGAGGAACTGGAGAAAGCAGGCGAAGAACGCCTATCCGCCGAAATCGCCAAGCTCTCGGAGACGGAGTCTTCCATCCCCGAGCTGGAGCAGGCCGAACAGCGCCTGACAGAGGCAATCCAGGCAGACTTCGACAAGGCCCTCTTCGAGTTCTCCGCCACCTGGCTGGGACGTCAGCTCAGCAGCCACGAGGACGACGGCATCCGTACCCTCGTCTGCCAGATGGTGGCGGAGCCCTATACTCTAAGCCGCTACCATCGGAAGACAGGCACCGTGCAGACCGAGGCCGAACGCTTGCCCGAGATCCTGCCGCGCACCATCAACGAGCTCCGTGCCGGTGTGCTCGAGCAGCAGATTGCCGACGTCAAGGTCCGCATCCTCTCCTGCGCCTCCGACGCCGAAAAGCTGGAGGCCATGAAGCAGCTCGCCGAGCTGCTCGACTTCCGCAAGCATCTCGCTTTCCTCAACGGCGAGCGCATCCTCTCCAGCCGCTGAACCGCGCCAGGCGAAGTATTTACTCTGGAATTGGCGTGCTTCAGTGCCGCGCACGGCCCTCTCTTCTCATCGGTGCCCGGTCATAAAACGCAAAACTTGAAACAAGTGAACATACTCGAAACCCACCATCTCACCAAGCACTTCGGCTCTCGCCGCGCCCTCGACGACGTGTCCCTCTCCCTGCGCGAAGGGGGCGTCTACGGCCTGCTCGGCCCCAACGGCGCCGGCAAGACCACCTTCCTGCGCCTGGTCAACAACGTCCTGGCCATCGAAAGTGGCCAAGTCATCTATCGTGGCGAGCCACTCGACCGCAAGTCCGGACGCCATCTCGGCTATATGGCCGAAGAGAGAGGTCTATACGCCAAGATGAGCGTGGAAGACCAGATTATCTTCTTCGGTCGCTTGCGCGGCGGCCAGCCCCGCCGCCTACGCGAGGTCATGCGCGAATATATGGATATCTTCGAGATGGCCGACTCCGAGCGCCGCCGCCAGGTCAAGGAGCTCAGCAAGGGCAACCAGCAGAAAGTGCAGATCATCGCCACGCTCGTCCATGAGCCCGATCTGGTGATGCTCGACGAACCCTTCTCCGGCTTCGACCCCATCAACGGCGCACTGCTCAACCAGGTCATCGCCCGCCTCCGCGAGAAAGGCACCACCATCGTCCTGTCGAGTCACAATATGCCCGCCGTGGAGGAAATCTGCTCCTCCATCGCCCTCATCAACCACGGCCGCCTGCTCCTCTCCGGCCCCTTGCGCGACATCAAGCAGCGCTTCCGCCGGCACCTCTTCGAGGTGCAGAGCGCCGGGCCAGTCGACTTCTCCGCCGCCATCGCCGAGGGTGCCATCCTCACCGCCCACGAGCAGTCACGGATGCCTGGAGAACCCCACACGTACCTGCTGCAGCTGCCCGTCGAGAACCATAGCAACCGCATCGCGCAGGAAGTCTGCCGCCAGTCCACACTGGTAGGCTTCCACGAGAAACTTCCCTCCCTCAGCGAGCTCTTCATCCGCTTCGCCAACGGCGAGGAGGCACCCGTCGCACTCCCCGAAACACCCCGATTCCCATTTCAGAAACTATGAGTCCACTTCAACTGATAATAAAGCGCGAGTACCTGCAGGATGTGATGTCGCGCTCTTTCTGGATCGGCACCTTCGCACTGCCCATCCTCATGATAGCCTTCGGTGCCGGCGTCGGCTTTCTATCCGCACAGTCCGACACCATGCAGGATGTCGCCTCCATGGGTCAGCACACCCCCAAGGACCTCAACGGCGTCCAGCTTCTCGGCCTCATGGCCGCAATGTTCCTGACAATATTCCTCATGGTCTACGGCGCCATGATCTTCAACAAAGTCAAGGCCGAGAAGACCAACCGCATCATGGAGATGATCGCCACCACCGTAACCGGCCGCACCATGATGCTCGGCAAGATCATAGCCGTGGCCCTCACCGGGCTGACACAGCTGCTGGTGTGGATGCTGTTGATAGTAGTGGGCGCGGTGGTGCTGCTGACCGCCATCGGGCAGCCCGACCTGCTGGCCTACATGTTAGACGGCCGCATATGGCTCGGCCTCCTCTACGCCGTCTTCTTCTTCGTCGGCGGCTACCTGCTCTTCGGCTCCATGTACGCCATGGTGGGCGCCATGACCGACAAGGAGAACGAGAACCAGGGCTACATCGCCATCATGACCTTCATCCTCATGGCCTGCGTATACCTGGCCAGCTTCGCCATCGACAATCCTGACACCTCCCTGGCCGTGTGGTGCTCCTTCATTCCATTCACCTCGCCGAGCCTGGGCGCCATGGCGGCCATCTCCGGCACTCTTAGCTGGTGGGGCGTGCTGCTGTCGCTGGCCATCTTGTACGCCACCGCCTGGCTGGCCGTGACTGTGGCCGGTAAGGTCTACACCTCCGCCATGCTGCTGAACGGCACCAAGTTCTCCCCCCGCGACATCCTCGTATTCATCCGCGCCAAGTAGCCCCGGCGACCTCTCGGACAAGAATTTGCCCGCCTGCGGAGTTTTGACTAACTTCGCAGGCGGTAAAATATAAGGAATCAAATGGCAGCACCACTGGTAGACTTCCGCAACATTGACTATGGCGGCTATTCATTCATGGTCAGATTCAAGGTAATGCGCCACGTCCGCTACCGCATGTCCCCGGGCGCTGAAGGCATCGTGGAGATGTCCGTGCCCCACACCATGACCGACGAACAGGTGATGGACGTCATCCGCGACATCCTACCCCGGCTCGCCCGTATGGCCGACCGACAGCAGATGCGCGAGGCCAAGGCCGTGGAGCGCCCGTCGCATGAGGCATACACCGAGTGGCACCGGTTCCTGAGCCAGCTCATACCCATGGTGGAGAAAGAGATGCAGCTTGCCGCCCGCACGTACACCGTGCGGTACATGCGCACACGGTGGGGGAGCTGTTCGCCAGCCCGCAGCACCATCTCCATCAACTCCGCGCTGGCATCGCTACCCAACGAGTGCACGCACTACGTGCTTGTCCACGAACTCGCCCATATGGCCCATCCCGACCATTCGCCGGCTTTCTGGCTCCACGTCGAGCGCTTCTACCCCGACTACCGTAAGATTCGCGCCTATCTGCGCCAGAGACCCATACTCTGAAACGGTCAAGAGCTGCGTGTTTCAGACTCACCAGGGTGCCTCCGAATCATGCGGAGACATTCTATCGTCGTCGAAAAATCTTGAGCCGGTCGGTGGGCAGGCGCAGCTTGTCGCTGAGGATGAGGCCGCCGATTACCAGCGCGCAGCCTATGTAGCCGAACAGCGTGATGGGCTCATTGAGCAACAGAGCACCCGCCACCATAGTCACCAGCGGCTGACCGTACAGGTAGTTGTTGGCAGCCACCGGCCCCAGTTTCTTCATCACCTCGTTCCACAGCAGGTAGGCCAGCACCGAGCACATCACCACCAGGAAGGCGAAGTTGGAGAAGAACTGCGGGCGGCTGAAGTCGAACAGCAGCGCTATGTCCGCGCCTATGGCGTGTACCGGCACCACGCTGAACAGCAGCGGGAGCGATGACAACACCCCGTAGAAGAATAGCTTGCGTGTGATGAACATCGACGAATACACCGGTATCAGCCTCTTGACGGCTATCGTGTAGACGGCCCAGCTCAGCGACGCGCACAGCGCCAGCAGGTCACCCTTGGGCTTGAGCACGAACCCCTCGCCGTGGCTGCATATGATGAAGCCCACGCCCACCAGCGCCACCACCGAGCCGATGATGACCCCCGTTTTCACGCGTGTGTGGAAGAAGACGGCCAGCAGGAAAGCGGTGAACAGCGGAGATACCGACGCCAGCAGCGACACGTTGCCGGCCGAAGTGTTCTGCAGCGCGTAGTTCTCGGTGATGAAGTAGAGAGACCCGGCGCATATGCCGCACAGTGCGAACGTAAGCTCGTCGCGCCAGTTGTTGCTCAGGATGTGGCGGAAGGTGATGGCCAGCAGCACCAGGTACGCCGCCGCGAAGCGGTAGGTGAACATCTCCACGGGCTTAAGGCCCCCCTCCACCATCAGGATCTTGGTGCTGAGAAACGACGATCCCCAGCAGATGACGGTGATGACGGCCACCAGGTGTATCAGCAGCACGGCGCTTGATGACTTTTTCATGGCATTTACAGTATTACGTTCCGCCGGCAAATCGGTATACGGAGAGGCTTCCCGGCTTCCGGCTGCAAAATTACAAAAAAAACTCGAAACTGTAGAGTTGCCGTCTCGAACTGTAGGGCCGCACCAGGGTGCGTCCGCCATTCGGTACCGCCGATACGTTTTTCGTACGCAACAGAGTGCATACCTGCATGGGTGGACGAAACTCTTAACTCTACTCTCAACAAAACGTTTCCGCAGCGTGTATATAATTAGGTAATGAAAACGCCCGCAAGTCGGAAACTTTTATTAACTTTGCACCGGAAAACATAATAACCCACCCAAAACAGGGAATCGACATACAGGTAAGAAAATGAAAAAGAGCGCATTACAGAGGGCCAGGGAGTCCTACCAGCCCAAGCTTCCGCGCAGTCTGCAGGGAGCAGTTCGGATTAAATACGGCGACAAGACACAGTCCTGTGGCGACCAGGAGGAGATTTCCAGGCTCTTCCCACACACCTACGGCCTGCCCGTGGTGGAGATGGAGCGCGATACGCAGCCTAAGCGCGTAGAGGAGCCCTTCAACGTCGGCATCATCCTCAGCGGCGGCCAGGCACCCGGCGGCCACAACGTCGTCAGCGGCATATTCGACGGCATCAAGCGCCTCAACCCCGAGTGCCGCCTCTACGGTTTCCTCATGGGCCCGGCCGGTTTCATCAACCACCAGTACATGGAGCTGACGGCCAACTACATACAGCAGTACCGCAACACCGGCGGCTTCGACATCATCGGCTCCGGCCGCACAAAGCTCGAGACCATCGACCAGTTCGACCAGGGCCTCAAGATTCTCCGGGAACTCAACATCAAGGCCCTCGTCATCATCGGCGGCGACGACTCAAACACCAACGCCGCCGTCCTGGCCGAGTACTATAAGGAGATAGGCGCCGACGTGCAGGTAATCGGCGTGCCCAAGACCATCGACGGAGACCTCAAGAACCAGTGGATCGAGACATCCTTCGGCTTCGACACCGCCACCAAGGTCTATTCCGAGATGATTGGCAACATCCAGCGCGACTGCAACTCGTCGAAGAAATACTACCACTTCATCAAGCTGATGGGCCGCAGCGCCTCGCACATCGCCCTGGAGTGCGCCCTACAGACACAGCCCAACATCTGCATCATCTCCGAGGAGGTGCAGGCCAAGCGCATGACTCTCGACAACATCGTCAGCCAGATCGCCTACTTCATCGCCGAGCGTGCCAAGATAGGCTGGAACTTCGGCACCGTCCTTATCCCCGAGGGCCTCATCGAATTCATCCCCTCCATGAAGAAGCTCATCGAGGAACTCAACGACATCCTTGCCGAGCACGGCGACGAAATCGCCCAGTTCGAGGAGATCGAGAAGCTGCAGAAGGTGCACTCCTACCTGTCGCCGGCCAACGCCGAGCTCTTCAAGTCGCTGCCCAAGCATATTGCCCTGGAGCTCTGTCTGGACCGCGACAGCCACGGCAACGTCCAGGTCAGCCTCATCGAGACCGAGAGCCTCATTTCCGAGATGGTGGCAAAGCGCCTCGAGGAGATGGCCGAACAGGGCCTGTACAGCGGCAAGTTCGCCACCCAGCACCACTTCTTCGGTTACGAGGGCCGATGTGCCGACCCCTCCAACTTCGACGCCGACTACACCTATGCCCTCGGCTTCAACGCCGCCATGCTCATCAACGCAGGACTCACCGGCTACATGTCCTCGGTCCGCAACCTCACCGCCCCCAGCGAGGAATGGATCGCCGGAGGCATTCCCATCACCATGATGATGAACATGGAGCGCCGCAACGGCAAGATGAAACCCGTCATCAAGAAGGCTCTTGTCAACCTCAACGGCCGCCCCTACCTCCGCTACGCCTCCATGCGCGAGACACTCGGCCTCAACACCCTGTACCAGTACCCCGGCCCCATCCAGTACTTCGGGCCCAGCGAGATTTGCGACCGGCCGTCGATGACGCTTCTGCTCGAACACGACCACGATGTTTGAGTGGGCGCCATAAAGCACGCATATGCGGCGTTGCAGGAACCATTCGGGTTAAAGTACGCTCCCTCACCCTCGGAACCCTGCGCCTGGCATCTGCATACTTTATGATACCGACTCGTGTAATAGCAAATAAAGAATCAGCCTCTGAGGTTGTTGTAATAACTGCCTCAGAGGCTTAAAACTATTCGGATACAATGATAAAAGAACTACTTCTGCTGGCGGCGGGGTGCCTGCTCGGAGCGCTGACGGCCGCCGCCGAAGGCTACCAGGTCAACACCCTCAGTGCACGTCAGCTTGGCATGGGTCATACGGGTGTCGCACTCAAGCTCGGCGCCGAGAGCATGATCTTCAACCCTGCCGGACTCGGCTTTTCCTCCAAGGCCCTCGACCTGACGGGCACCTTCACCGCTGTCGCCTCCCAGGTCTCGGCCGACGTGTCCGGCGCCACCTACCGCACCCACAACAGCATCTCCACGCCGATGGCCTTCAACGCCGCTTTCCGCGTCTACGATAACCTCCAGGTGGGAGTCAGCTTCTACACTCCCTACGGCAGTTCAATCAACTGGACACGCGACTGGCCCGGCTCGGTACTCAGCCAGAAGGTCAATCTGAAGATTTACGACCTGCAGCCTACGGTGGCGTGGCGCATAACTCCAAAGCTGAGTATCGGTGCCGGACTTATGCTCTCCTGGGGCTCCGTGGACCTCAGCAAGGGCCTGGTGAGCAGCTCCACCATGGACCGTGCCCTGGGCATGATGGCCGCCACAGGCATTAGTCAGCAGATGGGCATCGACCCAGAGTACCGTTTCGACGATATATCGCCCGCCTCGGTCAATCTCAAGGGCAAATCAGACCTCAGTGTAGGCTTCAACGTAGGCGCGATGTACGATCTCACGAGCCGCCTGAGCGTCGGTGCCTCATTCCGCTCCAAGATGCAGATGAAGGTGCGCAGCGGCGACGCCACAGTCAGCTACGCCAACGAGATAGCCCGTGCTGTGCTGGAGAAAGATCTTGGCATCATCAACGCCGCCAATTTCAAGGCTTCCATGCCCTCTCCATACGTGCTCACGCTCGGCGCCTCATACCGGCCCGTCGATAAGCTCACCCTGGCCTTCGACGCCCAACTGACGGGCTGGAAGACGTACAAGGAATTGCACATCGACTTCCTCAGCGACAAGCTGTCGGCCTACGACCAGAAGTTGCCGAAGCGCTATTGCAATGCGTGGGCCTTCCGTCTGGGCGGTGAGTATGCGCTGACGCCTCGACTGGACCTGCGCGCCGGCATGATGGTGGACCTAACTCCTGTCAACAAGGAGCACTTCAACCCCGAGACGCCGGGAATGACGCGCCTGGGCCCAAGTGCCGGACTGACGTTCCGTCCGCTGCCCCGCCTTGGCATCGACGTCTCGTTCATGTACGTGGCGGGGCTGGGGCGCAAGGATGCCTCCTGCACTTACCCCGACCTGCTGGCAGCCAGTATGCCTGTGCTCGGCCTGCCCGCCGAGCAGACCTTCCGCGCCGACTACCACGTGCACGCCTTCACTCCGAGCATCGGAATAAGATACGCGTTTTAGTTTTAGGAGGATTAGGAAGAAGATTGAAAACAGGAGTTATAGGATTTGCTTTCCTATACTCCTGTTTTCTCTCATTGGTGCCCGGGTAACACTATTTTAAGTTCCCCCGGACAGTAATAATTTTCTCTATAACTCCTACAACCCTCAGAACTGCATGCTCAGGCGGACGTTGAGCTGGCGGCGAGTCAGGTAGTTGGGAACGGCGTACTGGATGTTGTTGACGTCCGTGATCCAATAGTAGGAGCTGACGTTGGAGATGTCGAAGAGGTTGAACAGGTCGAGGCCGATGGTGAGGTCCTTGAGCCATCCGCGGCGGGGTTCCTCCCCTTTAGGGCTACCGACGATCTGGTAGCTCAGGCCGATGTCGACGCGCTTGTAGGCGGGGGCGCGGAACCATACCTTGTCGCGGGTCTGCCGGGGCGGTACCATCGTCAGGCCGTCGGAGAAGATGCCGCGCAGGGCGAACTTGAGCTTGGGGAACTTGGGGAAGTAATCGGTGAAGAAGATGGCCACGGAGTAGCGGTGGTCGCTGGGCATGGGCATCTTCTTGCCCGCCAAGTCCTGTTGGGTCTTCATCAGCGAGAAGGAGACCCACGAGTCGCTCCCCTCGACGAACTGCCCGAAGAAGCGCAGGTCCAGGCCCATGATGTAGCCCTTGGAATCGTTGGCTCCTGAGTAGTTGACCTTGAGGTTGTCGTACTCGTAGCTGATCATGCGGGCGATGTTCTTGTAGTAAGCCTCGGCGGTGAGCTTGAAAGGTCGGTCCAGGGCGCGGAAGGTGTAGTCGGTACCCAGTATCACCTGTATGGAGCGTGGAGATTTTATGTCGCGGTTGAGGACTACGGAGCCGTTGCCGAGGTCATCCTGCACGGCCTGGCGGTATTCCTTGAAGAAGGGCGACTGGTAATACCATCCGAAGGCGGCGCGGAAGGTCCAGCGGTCGTGGGCTGCGGGGCTGAGGGAGAAGTTGAACCGTGGGGATATCAAGGTCTCTTTGTTAAAATCCCAGTATGAGACGCGCACTCCGGCGTTGAAGGTCAGGAAGGCGGCGTCGGTGTTGAGGTAGTAGGTGTCCTGGGCGAAGAAGGCGATGCGGTTGGTGACGACGTCCTGGCGGGAGGAGAGGTTGTAGAGCAGGTGCACGCCTGGGGGCGCGGTGGGCAGTGAGTAACCGGCCGAGTCGCGCCATTCCCATTCGCGGGAGCGGTCGCGGAAGGTCTCGTGCTGGTACTGGAGTCCGATGCTGAGGTTCTGTCGGCCGATCTGTGTGCGGGCGTTGGTCCAGAACTGGAGCACGCTGGCGCGGAGGCGGTTGCGGGAATGCTCCATGTACTTGCCCACGCCCTGCTCGCCGCCCACCCCGCCGTTGCCGGAGGTGCCGGCCTGGTCGAGCCAGTATTCGCCGGAGATGTCGTAGCTCACCAGCTCATTGGTGAGGAAGGCGCCGCCGCCGGTCTGGAGGGTGAAAGCCTGCGACGGGCGCCAGGTCACGCTCAGGGCTCCGAGGTATGTCTCGAAGCGGTCCTTCTCTTCGCCATCGAAGTAGACCTTGAACTTCTTGACGTCGTCGGCGATGCCGAAGGAGGTCTCGCGGTCGTGAGGCTTGAAGTTGTAGTGGTTGAGATTGATGTTGCCAAGCAGGTTGACGGAGATTTTCTCGCTCGGCTTGTAAGTCATGTTGAGCTGGTAGTCGAAGAATGTGGGGTCGTATTCCCCCTTGCTGTCGAGGCTGGAGAGCAGAGAGTTGTTCTTCTTGAGGCGGGCACCGTGCATCTGCGAGAATTTACCGGAGTTCTGGCCTATCATTATAGAGCCGCCCATGAGGGATGCGGAGACGGCGCCCTCGAAGGCCTGCGGCTCGCGGTAGGTGATGTCGAGCACGGAGCTCATCTTGTCGGAATAGCGGGCCGAGAAGCCGCCGGTGGAGAAGTTGATGGCACCCACCATGTCGGGGTTGATGACACTCAGGCCCTCCTGCTGGCCGTTGCTGATGAGCTGCGGGCGGTACAGCTCTATGCCGTTGATGTACACGGAGTTCTCGTCGAAGGAGCCGCCTCGCACCTGGTACTGCGACGACATTTCGTTGTTCTGCACCACTCCGGCCATGGTGCCGATGACGGACTCCACGGAGCCGCCCGAAACGTCGGGAGAGACGCGCAGGTTGTCCACGTCGACGTGCTGCATGCCCTGCGAGTTGGGGCGGTAGCCCTGCACCTGCACCTCGTCGAGCATGTGGTCTTCAGGGAGCATTTTGACATTTATTGTCAGCTCTCCCTTGGCGTCGATCAAAGTACGCTTGACGGTGCGGTAGCCGATGGCGGAGTAAATGAGCTCGAGAGTGTCGCGCGGGGCTATGGAGAGCGTGTAGGCGCCGTCAAGGTTGGTGTTGGTGCCTACGGCCGTTCCGGCGATGCGCACCGTGCCGAACTCTATCGGCTTGTCCTCCTGGTCCAGGATCTTGCCGCTTATCTTGACATTCTGCGCCACGGCCGGCAACAGTGTGCAGACCGTCAGCAGCAGTACGAATGCAATCTTCTTCATCATTAATGTAACGAGTTCAAGCGTTTAATATTGAAAAATATGTTGTAATTTTGCAGCCGAAAAATGAAAGGAATCAGAATCTCCATATTGTTGGTTCTTGTTCTCGCCTGCATTGGTGCTTCGGCGCAGAAGAAGAACGTTGACGCGGCCTGGAAGCTGGTGGGCAAGACCGACGGCCTGGCCGAGTCGCGCAAGCTCATCAAGGAGGCTATGGCGCATAACCAGACTAAGGACCAGGCTCGTACTTGGTTCGTGGCCGCCATGATAGAGTGGGGGAGCTACGATGCCGACGTGCGCAAACGCGAGATAAACCCCAAGGACCTCAGCGTCAAGGATGCCGACATGACAGCCAAGCTGCTCGACGGATACCGCTACCTGCTCAAGGCCCTCCCGCTCGACTCGCTGCCCGACCGCAAGGGTCGCGTGAAGCCGAAGTATTCGGCCCAGATACTGGCCGCTCTAGACGGCAAGGCGTATGATCTCTACCGCGCCGGGGCCATCAGCTACGCCGCCAAGAATTACTACCCCCAGGCATATGACGGATTCATGGCAGCCGCCTCTCTGGCCACCAATCCGAGGATGATTCGGGCACAGAGAATGCTCCCCGACACCCTGCGGCGTGAGATATACTATTATGCCGGGCTAAGTGCTTACGGAGGCAACGAGCCGCGTCGTGCCCTGAGGGCCTTCAACCGCGCCGAGGAGTTTGGCAAGGACTCGGCACCTATGTACCTGTACAGCATGGCGATATGGGAGAAGTTCGCCCGCGACTCGATTTCTCTGCGCGACGAGTCCCGCGACTCCCTGCTGGCTATCTCCACACGCGGGTATAGACGGCATGGCATCCGGGAACCGGAGTTCCTGAACCGCATGACGCAGATCTACATATCCGCCGGACGGACCGACTCCATACGCCGCATTCTCGACCGCCAGGTGCAGCTCGCCCCCGACGAATGGCTCCCCCTCGGCCTGCGCGGATGGGTCAACGAGAGCGAGGGTCGCATGGACGCCGCCGTCATAGATTACAAGCTGGCCGCCGAACACCCCGACATGTCGGCTAAGATGCTGATGCGCGGAGCACACACTCTCTACCGTGTGGCTCAGGCAAAGAAGGAGCTCATAAAAGGCACCCGCAAGCAGCGCCGACAGATGTCGCAGGACCTCATCGACGTCTACCTGACCCCCGCCGCCAACATGGCCCGCCGTGCCAAAGAGAAGACCGACGACACTCGTGAGCTGGAACTGATAGACAACATCCTCGACTCCATCGACTATCTGTCGGCGCTGCTCAGGTAGGGACGCACGGGCCGTGCGTCCGAAACGCGTTGTCGGAGGTTGTCCGACTCATCGGCTACCGGGTTCCGGCGGCTTTCCGAGATGCATACTTGAACGCGTCCATAATCTTTGTGGGACGGTCGTGGCTGAAGGCGCCGAGGTGGTAGTCGGCGTCGGCGTTGATCTCCGGCGCCCAGTAGAATACACCTTTGCAAGCGTCCGGCACCTCGTCGATGACCTTGTCGAAGGTCTTGACCATAAAGTTGTAGCCTGCCTCCGGCTCCCTGGCGTCCACGCCTATCTCGGTTATCATGATGTCGGTGCCGTACTTCTCCTTGAGGTGCTTTATATTCTCGATGCAGTCATTGAGCGTGGAGTCCTCGTCGGGTCGGAATTTCCCTTCCATGGCCCAGTAGGGATAGAGGCTCATGCCGATGATGTCCCACTTCACGCCGCGCTCAGCCAGTGAGTCGAACACTCGGTCGTAGAGTTCCTGGTCGAAGCCGTTGTCGAGGTGGATGATAGCCTGGGCCTCGGGATATACTTCCTTGACAGCGTCTATGCCGGCCTGGGTGAGCATGGCGTAGTTGTCAGGGTTCTCCTCGAAACGGCCAATTGGCCAAAGGAAGCCGTGGGTGGTCTCGTTGCCGACCTGCACCCAGCGCACGTCTATGTCGTTGGATTTCAGTAGGTCCAAAGTGTTGCGGGTATGTTCGGCCAGTGCCTGTGCCATTTCCTCGACTCCCATGTCGCGCCACTCCTCGGGGATGTTCTGCTTGCCGGGATCGGCCCACCAGTCGCTATAGTGGAAATCGATCATCACCGGCATACCCAAGTCCTTGGCACGCAGGGCCATCTGCACTACGTCGCCGGGTGAGCAGAAGCCGTCTATGGGGTTCACCCACACTCGTAGGCGTATGGCGTTCATGCCATAGTCGCGCATGAGCCGGAAAGGGTCGGCGTCGTGGCCGTCGGCGTCGAGGAAGCTGCGTCCACGAGCCTCGTCGGCACTAACGCCACTGATGTCGCCACCTAACCAGAGCGGTTCCTGGGCAGAGAAGGGATGTATCGTGAATATTGCCGACAGGGCCGCAAGCAGCAGGCCCTTGATGCTGATAGTCTTCATATCTGCCTTAATAACGCAGACTCACCGTTTTTATTTTGCCGAGAGCTGCGAGTACAGAGACACATGGTCCGCATAAGGTCTCTCAGCCCTCAGCCTTTCCGTGTTTGCGCGGGTGCGGAAAATGTGCTAACTTTGCGGTATGAAAGGTATAATTTTGGCCGGCGGCAGCGGGACGCGGCTCTATCCCATCACCAGGGCGGTGAGCAAGCAGCTCCTGCCGGTGTACGATAAGCCGATGGTCTATTACCCGCTCGCCACGCTCATGCATGCCGGAATCCGCGACATCCTGCTGATATCCACCCCGGAGGATCTGCCGAATTTCAAGCGACTCCTGGGCGACGGCAGCCATTTCGGCTGCCGGATGAGTTATGCCGTGCAGCCAAGCCCTGACGGACTGGCGCAGGCGTTCATCATCGGCCGGGAGTTCATCGGCGGCGACGACGCCTGTCTGGTGCTCGGCGACAATATCTTCCACGGCACCGGCTTCGAGCCCATGCTCACCGAGGCCCGCGAGGCCGCCGGCAGGGGAGAGGCCACCGTCTTCGGATACTGGGTCGCCGACCCCGAACGATACGGCGTGGCCGAGTTCGATGACGCCGGGCGCTGTCTGAGCATAGAGGAGAAGCCTGGGCATCCCAAGAGCAACTACGCCGTGACGGGCTTGTATTTCTATCCCAACGACGTGGTGGACGTGGCAGCGGCGGTCAGGCCGTCGGCCCGCGGGGAGCTGGAGATCACCAGTGTGAACCAGGAGTACCTGCGGCGCGGGCATCTCAAGGTGCAGAAGCTCGAGCGCGGATTCGCCTGGCTCGATACCGGCACGCACGATTCCCTGGCCGACGCCTCCATATACGTCGAGGTGCTCGAGAAGCGCCAGGGCCTGAAGATAGCCTGCCTGGAGGCCATGGCATACCGCCGGGGCTGGATAACCCGCGAGAAGCTTATGGAATCGGCCAGCCTCATGGCCAAGAACGAGTATGGCAAGTACCTGCTTGGAGTTTTAAAAGACAACTAAGGGTCAACCAGAACTATGAAGGTAACCGAAACCCCCATCAAGGGTGTAAAGATAATAGAACCGCGAGTGTTCCACGACTCCCGCGGGTATTTCTTCGAGAGCTTCGAGGAACGCGAGTTCCGGCGCGAAGTCGCCGACGTCCATTTCGTGCAGGACAACGAGAGCTACTCCGAGGGCCCCGTAGTGCGTGGCATGCACTTCCAGCGCGGCGAACACGCACAGGCCAAGCTCGTGCGCGTGGTCCAGGGGCGTGTGCTCGACGTGGCCGTGGACCTGCGGCCCGGCTCTCCGACGTTCGGCAGGCACGTGGCCGTGGAGCTTACCGACGAGAACAAGCGGCAGCTTTTCATCCCCCGGGGCTTCGCACACGGATTCGCCGTACTCAGTCCAGCCGCCAAGTTCCAGTATAAGTGCGACAACTACTACCGTCCGGAAGCTGAGGACGGCATCTCCTTTGCCGATCCGGCGCTCGGCATCGACTGGCACCGCGACCTGTCGCAGGCAGTCGTTTCCGACAAGGACAGTCGCCGCCCCACCCTGGCAGAATGGCTGGCCGCTCAGAAGCCGGCGGAGGAGACCTCCACGCTCAAGCGCATCCTCGTCGCCGGAGCTAACGGACAGCTTGGTCTCAGCCTGCGCAGACTGGCCGAGAACGACTCCCGCGAGTTCCTCTTCACCGACGTCGCCGAGATGGACATCACCTCTGCCGACAGCATAAACCAGGTGTTCGCCGAGTTTCGTCCGAACGTGGTCATCAACTGCGCCGCCTACACCTCCGTCGACAAGGCCGAGAGCGACATCGCAACAGCCCGCAAACTCAATTCCGAGGCGCCGGGGCTGCTCGCCAACGCCGCCAAGAAACACGCCGCACACCTCATCCACATCAGCACCGACTACGTCTTCGGGCAGTCCAGCCTCAACACACCTATCGAGGAGACAACGCCCACGTCGCCGATCGGTGTCTACGGCATGACAAAGCTCGAGGGCGAGGAGATGGTCAAGGCTGCCGGATGCAGCTACACCATCATACGCACCTCCTGGCTCTATTCCGAGTATGGCAACAACTTCGTGCACACCATGCTGAAGCTCATGTCCGAGCGCCCGGAGCTGAAAGTCGTCAACGACCAGACCGGCACCCCCACCTACGCCGGAGACCTCGCCGCCGCCATCCTCAGGATAGCAACCGACCCCGGCCGCAGCACCACCTACCACTACTCCGACCTCGGCACCGCCACCTGGTACGATTTCGCCCGCGAGATCCAGCGCCTCGGAGGCCGCGACACATGCCGCGTCCGCCCCTGCACCACCGCCGAATATCCCACTCCGGCAGCACGACCCGCATACTCCGTCCTCAGCAAGGACAAGATCCAGCGCGACTTCTCCCTCGACATCCCCTACTGGCGCGACTCCCTGCAAGTCTGCGTGGAAAATCTAAACAAAAAATGACACAGCATTTCAAACGACATATAATGGTCACCGGCGGCGCCGGCTTCATCGGCAGCCACGTGGTGCGCCGACTGGTTCGCCGCTATCCCGACTACCTGGTGGTGAACGTGGACAAGCTCACCTATGCCGGCAACCTCGAGAACCTTGCCGACATCGCCGACGCAGCCAACTACCGCTTCGAACGCGCCGACGTGGCCAACATGGCCGCCATGGAGGGGATGATGCGCCGCTACTCCATCGACGGCATCATCCACCTCGCCGCCGAGAGCCACGTAGACCGCTCCATCCGCGACCCCTTCACCTTCGCCCGCACCAACGTCATGGGCACCCTCAGCCTGCTCGAATCCGCCCGCCGCGTCTGGTCCGATACACCCGATAAGTTCCAGGGCAAGCGATTCCACCATGTCAGCACCGACGAGGTCTACGGCGCCCTGGAGATGGGCAAGGGAATGTTCACCGAGGACACCCGCTACGATCCCCACTCGCCCTACAGCGCCTCAAAGGCCTCCAGCGACCATTTCGTACGCGCATACCACGACACCTACGGCCTGCCCGCCGTCGTCACCAACTGCTCCAACAACTATGGTCCGAATCAGTTCCCCGAAAAGCTAATCCCTCTGTTCATCAACAACATACGGCATCACAAGCCGCTGCCCGTATATGGGAAAGGTCTGAACGTGCGCGATTGGCTCTACGTCGAGGACCATGCTGCCGCCATTGACCTCATCTTCCATAAAGGCAAGAATGGAGACACCTATAATATAGGAGGATTCAACGAATGGAGCAACATCGACCTGGTGCATGCCCTCTGCCGCGAGGTCGACCGCCAGCTGGGCCGTCCCGAAGGCGACAGCGAGCAGCTCATCACCTACGTCACCGACCGCGCCGGCCACGACCTTCGCTACGCCATCAACGCCACCAAGCTCAAAGACGAGCTGGGCTGGGAACCGAGTCTCCAGTTCGAGGAGGGCCTCCGCCGAACCGTCCGCTGGTATCTTGACAACCAGCCTTGGATTGACAACGTCACCAGCGGCGCCTACCAGGACTACTACCGCCAGATGTACGAGAACCGGTGAGACAGGAAAATACCACACCCGACGACGACCTGGTCTACAACGACGAACAGGAGGAGAATGCCTCCGGGGAAAAGAAGCCCCATGGCCCTTCGGCATGGAGCTGCTGGCTGCGGATGTGGGCCACACCGCTGAACGGATTCAAGCGCATGAAGTACGGGCGCCTGAAGGCCGTCGACATGGAGAGCGCCATCTTCTATCCCATGATCGCCCTCTGCGCCCTCGGAGCTTTCGCCGACAAGTTCTACTTCGGCGCCACCGTCAGCCACTGCCTCATCGACGGTACCTGCAAGTTCGTGGCCTTCTTCGTGGCCTACTTCCTCACCTTCCCCCTGTCGCGTCTCCTCATGCGTCGAGACTGCGCCGAGAAGATGGACACGCCCTTCGGCCACTGCTATGTGGCCGCCTTGCTCTCCACACTCTGCCTGTTCCTGTTCCTGTACGAGTGCCTCCCCTTCCTCGAAGTGCTCCTGGCCTTCACTCCCGCCTACACCATATATCTCTCCTACAAGGGCATGAGCATCTTCAACCTCCCCGAGCAGCGCAGGATTTCAACCTGGGTGGCGCTGGTGCTGCTGATAGTGGCACTGCCATTCCTCGTCTTCCAGCTCATGGGAATCCTCCTGCCCGACAACATCGTTTCTAAGTCATGAAACCTTCGCAAGTCAACATAAAGAACCGCCGCGCCACCTTCGACTACGAGATCGGCGACACCTACACCGCCGGCATCGTGCTCACAGGTACGGAAATCAAGTCCATCCGCGACGGCAAGGCCGGTCTCTCCGATACCTACGTGGTAATCGACAACGGCGAGGCCTGGGTCAAGGGCATGTACGTGGCCGAGTACTTCTACGGCTCGTACAACAACCACGCTTCCCGTCGCGACCGCAAGCTCCTGCTCAACCGCAAGGAGCTGCGCAAGCTCGCCCGCGTGGCCGAGGACCCCGGCTTCACCATCATACCACTGCGCCTGTTCATCTCCGACAAGGGGCTCGCCAAGCTCGTCATCGGCGTGGCACGCGGCAAGAAAGCCTACGACAAGCGTCAAAGCATCCGCGAACGTGAGGACAAGCGCTCCCTCGACCGCCTCTTCAAGCACTGACCCAGCATCCCAGGCGCCGTCCGTGGCATTTTCCTTAGCAATTGCCGACGAGCTTCAGCTCGTCGCGTTCCTAAACTAACACGATGGAAGAAATAAAGCATGAATGTGGAGTGGTGATGCTTCGCCTCCGCAAGCCCCTATCCTACTACAAGGAGACATACGGTTCCGAACTGTGGGGCCTCGACAAGCTCTACCTCATGATGGAGAAAGAGCACAACCGCGGCCAGGAAGGCGCAGGAATAGGCTGCGTCAAGATGCACTCCCGCCCCGGCACCGAATACATCTTCCGCGAGCGCAGCGAGGGAAGCGACGCCATCTCGCAGATCTTCGCCTACGCACACGCCGACATCGACAAGCACCTGGCAGAGGGAGAGCCCATGGAAGAGTGCCCCTTCGTAGGCGAAGTCTACATGGGCCACCTGCGCTACAGCACCACCGGCCGCAAGGGCATCAGCAACGTACATCCATTCATGCGCCGCAACAACTGGCGGGCACGCAACATGCTCCTGTGCGGCAACTTCAACCTCACCAACGTCGACGAGATCTTCAAGGAGATAACCGACCTGGGCCAGCATCCCCGCTATTACGCCGACGGCTTCATCCTTCTCGAGCAGATAGGACACGCCCTGGACCGAGAGAACGAACGCGTCTACGAACTCAACCACGCCGCCGGCCTGCGCGGCATGGAGCTCAGCCGCAAGATAGCCCGCGACATCGACGTCCGCAACATCCTGCATCGCTGCGCCCCAAAGTGGGACGGCGGCTACGTCATCTGCGGCATCGCCGGCAACGGCTCAATGTGGGCCCTGCGCGACACCACCGGCATACGCCCCGCCTTCTACTACTGCGACGACGAGATTGTGGTCGTGGCCAGCGAACGGCCCGTCATACTTACCGCCTTCGACCTCCAGGTCGACCAGGTGCACGAGCTAACCCCGGGAGCAGCCATAGTGGTAGACTACAAGGGCGACTGGCACCAGGAGCAGATCCTGAAGGACAAGCCCGCACGCCAATGCTCCTTCGAGCGCATATACTTCTCCCGCGGCAACGACTCCGACATTTACCGGGAGCGCAAGCGCCTCGGCGCCCTCCTCGCCCCGGCCGTGGAAAAAGCCGTGGACGGAGACATGGGCCACACCGTCATATCCTTCGTTCCCAACACCGCCGAAGTCGCCTACATGGGACTCACCGAGGAGTTCGAGCGCCGCAACGCCGAGGCCAAGGTGGAGCTAGCACGCAGACTCGCCAGCGGCGAAGTCCCCTATACACCCGACGTGGAGCACATCTTCCGCCGACAGGTCCGCAAGGAAAAGGTGGCTTGGAAAGACATCAAGCTGCGCACCTTCATCGCCCAGGGCGACCGGCGCAACGACCTCGCCGCACACGTCTACGACATCACCTATGGCTCCATAGTACCAGGAGAGGACAACCTCGTGATCATCGACGACAGCATCGTGCGCGGCACAACCCTGAAGCAATCCATCATCCGCATCCTCGACCGCCTGCGCCCCCGCCGCATAGTCGTTGTCAGCTCATCCCCGCAGGTCCGTTACCCCGACTGCTACGGAATCGACATGAGCCGCCTGGGCGAATTCGCCGCCTTCCGCGCCGCCATGGCCCTACTCGAGCAGAGAGGCATGCACCACGTTGTTGAACAGGTATACCGCCAGTGCCTGGAGGAGGTCAAGAAGCCAGTTGCCGAACAGCGAAACTGTGTCAAGGCCATCTACGCACCCTTCACCGACCAGGAAATCAGCGACAAGATAGCCGATATGCTCACCCCCGACGACACCCGCGCCGAAGTGCGGATCGTCTACCAGACCATCCAGGACATGCACCGAGCCATCCCGGCCCACACCGGCGACTGGTACTTCTCCGGCGACTATCCCACGCCCGGCGGTAACCGGCTCGTCAACCTCGCCTACATCAATTTCTACGAGGGCCACAAGGACCTCAGAGTGTAGGGACGCATGGCTCGTGCGTCCGTATCAGATTGAAGCTATGACTCCACGGAAAATCGAACTGCTTGCGCCTGCCCGTAACGCCGACATCGGCATAGCGGCCGTCAGCCACGGTGCTGATGCGGTCTATATCGGTCCGGAGTCGTTTGGCGCACGTCAGTCGGCGGCCAATTCCATCGATGATATCCGTCGGCTCGTGGACTTCGCCCACCAGTACCGCGCCCGCGTATACGCCACCGTCAACACCATACTCTATCCCAACGAGCTGAAACAGGCCGAGCGCCTTTGCACCGACCTTTACCGCGCCGGGGTGGACGCGCTGATAGTCCAGGACATGGCTCTGCTACGCCTCGATCTGCCACCCATAGAGCTCCATGCCAGCACCCAATGCGACATCCGCACGCCCGAAAAGGCCCGTTTCCTGCAGGATGTCGGCTTCAGCCAGCTCGTACTCGCACGCGAACTCACCCTGTCGCAGATAAAGGAGATAGCCGAGGCAGTGGATGTGCCCGTAGAGACGTTCATCCATGGTGCCCTGTGCGTCAGCTACTCCGGCCGCTGCCACGCCTCGCAGCTATGCATGGGCCGAAGCGCCAACCGCGGAGCCTGCGCCCAGATGTGCAGACTTCCATACACCCTCACCGACGCCGACGGACACGTTCTCTGCCGTGACCGGCACCTCCTCTCACTCCATGACCTCAACCTCTCCGACCGCCTGCCCCAGCTCCTCCGGGCCGGAGCCTCCTCTTTCAAGATCGAGGGACGACTCAAGGATGCCGACTACGTACGCAACATCGTCAGCCACTACCGCTATCTGCTTGATGGCATCATCGACCAGGAGCCGGAGACGTACGTCCGCAGTTCTTTCGGCACCTCCGACCCCGGCTTCGTGCCCGACCCATCCAAAAGCTTCAACCGAGGCTTCACGCATTACTTCATCGACGAGCGACGTCCCGCCGGCCTCACCTCGCCTCTGACCCCCAAATCGCTCGGCGAGCCGGTGCAGGTTTCCGACCTCCATTCCGGCGACGGCATAGCCTACTTCGACCCCAAAGAAGGATACACCGGTATGCGCGTCAATAGTATAGAAGGACGCAGAATCCTCACCCTCGGCAACCGCAAGATTCCGCATGGCGTAGAGCTTCGCCGCACCTATGACCGCCTCTTCACCGATGCCGTCAGCCACTCCAATCCCGTCCGTCGCATTGCCCTCGACATCACCCTCGAGAACGGCATCGCCACTGCCACCGACGAGCGCGGACTGCGTCTTACCCTCCCCCTGCCCGAGCCTGTGGAGGGGGTGAAGAACGCCAGGAAGCTGCGCGAAATATTCGGCAAGCTCGGCAATACCATCTACGAGCTTCGCACCTTCACCGACCTGCTGGCCGCCGACCGCGCCTACACCCCCTCGTCGCTGACCGCCTTCCGCCGACAGCTCATCGCCAGGCTCAATCGCCTCAACCGCATCACCTATCCTTTCGGCCTCCGCCACAAAGAGAATACGTTAGTCCGATTCCCATACCCGGTGCTGACCTTCGCCGACAATGTCGCCAACCCTCTTGCCGAGGACTTCTACCGCTCCCACGGTGTCACCGAAATCGAGCCTGCCCTGGAACTCTCACCCCCCGGCTCTCAGCTCTCAGGCAAGGTGGCCATGACCTGTCGGCACTGCATACTGAGGGAACAGGGTCAGTGTCTCCGGACTCCCGAAGGGAAGCATATACGCCAGCCACTCACTATCGCCTCCGGGTCCAACCGCTTCGAGCTCCGCTTCAACTGCCGCGAGTGCGAGATGCAACTAATACACAAACCAAGATGATCTACGACATAAACCTGCGCGTAAGCCCCAAGACGGCTGCCACTCCCGACCTACTGCGTCCTGAAATAGAGAAAGCAATCGGCACGGCGCCCACCACCTGGCGCATCCGCAGCCGAAGCATCGACGCCCGCCAGCGCCGCGTGGTCGTCAACCTGCGCGTGGAAGCCGCAGCAGGGGAGCCACTGCCCGAACTCTTCCGGCCCATAGAACTCAAGACTGTACCCGCCGACGCGAGGCAAGTGGTTATTGTGGGAGCCGGACCGGCCGGTCTGTTCGCAGCTTTGAGGGCCGTGGAGAAGGGATTCAAGCCTATCCTCCTGGAACGGGGCAAGGACGTGGACGCACGCCGCCTGGACATCGCCGACATTTCCCGCAAGGGCATCGTAGATTCTGATTCCAACTACTGCTTCGGCGAGGGAGGCGCCGGTGCATACTCCGACGGCAAGCTATATACCCGAAGCAAGAAGCGCGGACCCGTGCGCGAGATCCTACAGGTGCTGGTGCAGTTTGGCGCGTCGTCCGACATCCTCGTCGACGCCCACCCTCACATAGGCAGCGACAAGCTGCCCGGCGTCATACGCAGCATACGCGAGGCCATCAGGGGTGCCGGAGGAGAAGTGCATTTCGGATCCAAGGTCACCGAGTTGCTCATCGGCGATAACCGCGCCGAGGGCGTCCGCCTCGAGGACGGACGAGAGTTCCGAGGACCCGTCGTGTTGGCTACCGGCCACTCAGCACGCGACGTCTATCGCTCCCTGCACAGCCAGGGTGTGAGACTGGAGGCAAAGGGGCTGGCCATGGGCGTCCGCCTGGAGCATCCCCAGGAAGTAATCGACCGCATACAATATCACAACCCCAAGGGACGTGGAGACTATCTCCCGGCTGCCGAGTATAGCTTCACCGCGCAGGTCGGCGGTCGTGGAGTCTACAGCTTCTGCATGTGTCCCGGGGGAGTGATAGTGCCCTCTGCCAGCGGACCCGACCAGAACGCCGTCAATGGCATGTCCGCCTCGGCACGCTCCGGCAGCCGGGCTAACTCCGGCATGGTGGTGGAGGTGCATCCCGAGGATTTTCCCGAGTTCGCATCTGCCGGTGAGCTGTGCATGCTCGAGCTGCAGGAGAGCCTGGAACGCAACTTTTACCAGGCCGCAGGCAAGAGCCTACGCGCCCCGGCACAGCGCATGACCGATTTCGTCAACGGCCGAGTGTCTACCTCCGTGGAGCCGTCCTCATACCCGTGCGGAGTGATGAGCCTGCCGGTGCACTTCCTGCTGCCGCCGCAGATCTCCGACCGCCTGCGCGAGGGCTTCCGCATCTTCGGCCGACGCGCCAAGGGCTTCCTCACGCCCCAGGCCACCGTGGTCGGACTGGAGAGCCGTACCTCCAGCCCTGTTCGCATACCACGTGGCGAGGATGGCCAGCACATAGAGATCAAGAACCTTTACCCGGTCGGCGAGGGTGCCGGATATGCCGGCGGCATCGTCTCCGCCGCCATCGACGGCCGCAACGCCATCGACCAACTAACAGTTGAGAGCCGAGAGTTCAGCGACGATACGGAGCACCCGGAGTCTCTCAGCTTTCAGCTTTAACTCTCAACTCTAAACTCTCAACTATGATTTTACTGATAGAAACTTCTGCCGAGATATGCTCCGTGGCACTGTGCCATGAAGGAGCCCTGATGTGGCAGGTAATGGAAGAGGAGCCGATGCGCCACAGCGAAGTGCTGGCCCCGTTTGTGGAAAAGGCCCTCGGCGAGCTGCATCGCCGCGAACTCAAGCTGGATGCGGTAGCCGTCAGTCTCGGCCCGGGCTCGTACACCGGTCTGCGTATCGGCCTCTCGCAGGCCAAGGGTCTCTGCTTCGGCCTGGACATTCCGCTGATTGGCGTAGACAGCCTACAGGCGCTGGCTGTCAAGGCCATGTTCATGCCGCGTGACTGGCAGGGCGACGAGCTGCTCATACCAATGGTCGACGCCCGACGCATGGAAGTCTACACCGCCGCCTACAATTTCGCACTCAACCCAGTGATGGAGCCGCAGCCGCTCATCCTCTCCGCCGACAGCTACAAGAACCTTCCCGAAGGCCAACGTGCTTTCTACTTCGGCTCCGGCGCCGCCAAGGCCCAGGAGATGCTGACACGTCCCGGCACGGAATATCTGAAAGTATCGCCACTGATAGCCAGCGATCTCATAGCCTTGGCCGAGAAGGCCTACCGCGAGCAACGCTTCCTTGACGTCGCCTATTCCACCCCCCTCTACCTCAAGGCTGTCCATACCACAAAACCCAAGAACCATATTGTATGAATGTGAACGCCAAAGGTTTAGAGGCTATCCCCGAAGTCTTCGTATTGCATGTCAGGAAGGGTTACGAGGAACGCAGGGTGCACATTGAAAGACTGATGAGTCGGCATGGCCTGCATTTCGAGTTCATCCTCGACGGGGACTATGACGACATTAGCGAAGCATGTAAGGCACGATGGTTCTCCGAAGACAATCACCTCACCCATGCCGCTATGTCGTGTGCCTACAAGCACCTGCTCGCCTGCCGTGCCGTGGTAGAACGAGGTCTGCCGGGAGCGCTGGTGCTTGAGGACGACGTGGTATTCAGCCGCAGGTTTGATAGGCTCATGCCGATGGCCGTGGGGCAGCTACTTGCCTTGGGAGACGAACCGGCGCTTCTGTCGATGGAGAACACCCGTCTGCGGTTCGTGCCGCGAAGCCGCCGACGCCGCGGAATCCTCATATATCCGGGCGATCGCGATCGTTATGCCGCCTGCTACTACATCAACCGGGCCGGAGCGGAGTCAATACTTAGACATTCCGAGGGTGGTGGAATAGACCGTCCCATAGACCTCTTTCATCGGCTCCTGTTGGAGCAGGAGAAACTACGATACTACTGGATGCACCCCACAGTAGCCACACAGGGCAGCTTCACGGGACAGTTCCAGTCAGCCATCAATCCTTATGACCGCTTCGTGGAGCCTCTCAAGTGGCGCTTGCAGCTTGCATGGCGCCAACTTATCTATAACCTCAGGTAGTTCAGAGTCGGATGATGCACAACGGGGCATCATCCGACTCTGAACTATCAACTCTGAGCAGCGTGCGGCTCAGTCGAGCTTGAGCACGGCCAGGAAAGCCTTCTGGGGCACTTCCACGCGGCCGATCTGCTTCATGCGTTTCTTTCCCTCCTTCTGCTTTTCAAGCAGCTTGCGCTTGCGTGAGATGTCGCCGCCGTAGCACTTGGCGGTAACGTCCTTGCGCACGGCCTTGATGGTCTCACGGGCTATGATCTTGGCGCCGATGGCGGCCTGTACGGCGATGTCGAACTGCTGGCGGGGTATCAGTTCCTTGAGCTTCTCGCACATGCGGCGGCCGAAGCGCACGGCATTGTCGGCGTGGGTCAGTGTGCTGAGCGCGTCCACACTCTCGCCGTTGAGCAGGATGTCGAGCTTTATCAGGTTGGAGGGGCGGAAGTCCTGGATGTGGTAGTCGAACGAGGCATAGCCTTTGCTGATGCTCTTGAGCTTGTCGTAGAAGTCGATTACGATTTCGCCCAGGGGAATGTCAAAAGTTAGCTCCAGGCGGTTGCCGCTGATGTAGTCCTGTTTGATGAGCTCGCCGCGCTTGCCCAGGCAGAGGGTCATGATGGGACCGATGTAGTCGGCCTGGGTGATTATGCTGGCGCGGATGTAGGGCTCCTCGATATGGTCGATGCTGACGGGGTCGGGAAGGCCCGAGGGATTGTGCACCTCTATCTTCTCGCCGCGCTTGGTATAGACGTTGTAGCTGACGTTGGGGACGGTGGTGATGACGTCCATGTTGAACTCGCGGCCGAGCCGTTCCTGCACAATCTCCATGTGGAGAAGGCCGAGGAATCCGCAGCGGAAGCCGAAGCCGAGGGCGGCCGAGGACTCCGGGGTGAACGTCAGCGACGCGTCGTTGAGCTGGAGCTTCTCCAGGCTGGCGCGCAGGTTCTCGAAGTCCTCGGGGTCGATGGGGTAGACGCCCGCGAAGACCATGGGCTTGACTTCCTCGAAGCCGGCGATGGCCTCCTTGCAAGGCTCCTGCACGTGCGTGATGGTGTCGCCCACTTTGACCTCCTTGCTCGACTTGATGCCGGAGATGATGTAGCCGACGTTGCCTGCCGACAGCTCCTTGCGCGGCTGCATCTGCAACTTGAGCACTCCCACCTCGTCGGCGTGGTACTCCTTGCCGGTGGAGAAGAACTTCACGAAATCGTCCTTGGCGATGGTGCCGTTGAGAATCTTGAAATAGGCGATGATGCCGCGGAAGGGGTTGAAGACGGAATCGAAGATGAGAGCCTGCAGGGGAGCCTTGGGGTCTCCTTGGGGAGCCGGAATGCGGTCTACGATGGCATTGAGGATTTCGTCGACTCCCTGGCCTGTCTTGCCGCTGGCGCGGATGATGTCGGAGCGGTCGCAGCCGAGCAGGTCCACTATCTGGTCCTCCACCTCGTCGGGCTTGGCACTCTCCAGGTCGCACTTGTTGATGACGGGGATAATCTCCAGGTCGTTGTCGATGGCCATGTAGAGGTTGGAAATGGTCTGTGCCTGGATGCCCTGGCTGGCGTCGACGATGAGCAATGCGCCCTCGCAGGCGGCGATGGAGCGGGAAACCTCGTAGGAGAAGTCGACGTGTCCCGGAGTGTCGATGAGGTTGAGAGTATATGAAGTGCCATCCTTGGGGTATTGCATCTGGATGGCGTGGCTCTTGATGGTGATTCCGCGTTCGCGCTCCAGGTCCATGTCGTCGAGCACCTGGGCCTCCATGTCCTTGGCGTCTACGGTCTTGGTGCGCTCCAGCAGACGGTCGGCCAGTGTGGACTTGCCGTGGTCGATATGGGCGATGATGCAGAAATTGCGTATGGTGTTCATTCCTGGGTGGGCTTGGGTTGTGGTTTGCGTCGGCGCCGGCGGGTCTTGTGCTGTGCAGGGACTTCGACGGCGGGAGTGGCTGTAGATGGCTGGTTGGCTGCTTTAGATGCGGAATCGGGCGATGCCGGGGGCGCGGCGGTGGCAGAGGCATTATTTCGCCTGGTGCTTTTACGACGGGGTGTTTCCTGGCCTCTGCGGTTTGGCTCTTTGCCGCGGCGCTGGCCCCGGCGGTCGCCGCGGGAACGGTCGGAGCGGGTGGCGGACGCACCATGGTGTGTCCCTGCATTGAGATCGGCCGAGCAGCTCAGTTCGAGCACGGGCACTTTCTTCTCCAGGAATTTCTCGATGCGGCGGAAGGCGCCGAGGTCCTTGTCGTTGACCAGGGTGATGGCGCGGCCTGAGGCTCCGGCGCGGGCCGTGCGGCCGATGCGGTGCACATAGTCCTCGGCCTCGCGCGGCACGTCGTAGTTCATCACCAGCGCTATGTCGTCGATGTCGATGCCGCGTGCCACGATGTCGGTGGCCACCAGCAGCTTCACGCTGCCGTTGCGGAAGTTGTGCATCACTTCGTCGCGTTGGCTCTGGTCCAGGTCGGAGTGCATTTCGGCCACCTTGTAACCCTTCTGACGCAGGGTGCGGGCCAGCTCCTTGACCTTGAGCTTGGAGGAGGCGAAGATGATGCTGCGTTCCGGCTCCTCGTAGCCCGCGAATATCTCCTTGACGGCATCAAGCTTTCGCGTCTCGTAGAGGTATACGACCTCCTGGCGGATGTTCTCGGCCGGCTTGCTGACGGCTATCTCCACGCGCACCGGGTCGTTAAGGATGGACTTTGCCAGGCGCTGGATCTTGTCGGGCATGGTGGCCGAGAACATGATGGTCTGGCGGTCGCGGGGCAGGTAGGAGGCTATCTGCATGATGTCGTCGTAGAAGCCCATGTCGAGCATGCGGTCCGCCTCGTCGAGGATGAAGAAGCTGACCTCGCTAAGGTCGACGTATCCCATGGAGATGTGGGAGATGAGTCGTCCGGGAGTGGCTACGATGATGTCGGCACCCATCTTGAGACCCTGGCGCTGGCGGGCAAACTCGGGGCCGTCGTTGCCGCCGTATACGGCCGACGAGCTGACGGGCACGAAGTAACTGAAGCCCTGCAGCTGTTCGTCAATCTGCTTGGCAAGCTCGCGGGTAGGGGCCATGATAAGGCAGTTGATGCGCTCCTGTGGATAGTCGCCGTAGCTGAGCTCGTTGAGCACGGGGAGCAGGAAGGCGGCCGTCTTGCCGGTGCCGGTCTGGGCCACGCCGATGAGGTCGCGTCCTTCGAGCAGTGGCGGTATGGAGGCTTCCTGTATGGGGGTAAGCGTGTCGAAGCCCATGGTATCCACAGCCTCCAGCACGAATTCGTTCAATTCTGTATCGCTGAATCTCATTAGGCTGCAAAATTACAAAAAAAAGTTGAGACTTTGGGTGCATCGCCTTGTAAGGACGCACCCTGGCGCGTCCGTGATAGGCGGCAGAAGGCCAAAGTGGACTGATAAGAAACCCCGCCTGTCCCGGTATCGACTATCAGGGCAGGCGAGGCATTTGGTTTGTTATTGGTGTCCGCTTCAGAGCGGCTCATGCGTCGGTCTCGGACGCGCCAGGGTGCGTTGCCACAGCATTGGGGGGCGCGTTCAGCGCACTACCTGCTTGGCCACGGCGGTGCGGCCAGAGAGGGTGCGGGAGATGGCGATCACGGTCTGGCCGGCGGCGGGACGGAGCACGCGCAGGCCATCGGTGGTGAAGTACTCGGTGGCGATGACGGGATCGGTGGCGTCGTCGGTGAGGCTGCCGATGCCGGCGCCTTCCTCCTTATGGATGGGATATAAGGTGGAGTACCAGCCGTTGGTCAGGGTCAGGATGTCGTTGCCTCCGGCATTGCAGCCACGCACTCTGAGGCCATTGTTTTCGATACGGAAGAGTTCGCCGACGGCCAGGATGCCGGTCAGGGGCATGACGTTGTTGAATGGGCAGACGGCGTCGGGCCGCAGGTGGCCTATGTAGCCGCCCTGGGCGGGACCGATCTTGAAGAAGGTGGCGGCGGCGGTGCGCACGTCGGCGTTCTCGGCCAGTGCCTTGGGCATGGGGTAGTAGCCGTTGATGAAGGCGAAGTGCTGTGCCAGGGAGTCGATGGCGTTGCCGGAGGTGAAGTCGGAGGTGGCGAGGCCATGGAAGGCCTTTATGCGCTCTACCGAGTCGGGGGCGTTGGTGAATGTGCACACGAGGCCCTTAGTGGCGCAGAGGGTGGTGTCGGCATAGTTCGCGGAGCTGGTGCCGAATACGGGGTCCTTGGCGGCAGCCCAGAAATCGCCGACGATGGCGGCAGCCTGTACCTGGCCGCTGAAGGCTTCAGGGAGGTAGACCTGGCTGGAGGTGAAGTTATGACGCAGGCTGGCGTTAGTGGTGTAATTGCTGAGCTGTCCGGCGATGCCTCCGCAGCCGAGCAGCTTGCGGGCGGCGGTGGCCGACGACGACCAGCCGGGGTAGACGGTGATTGGTCCGTAGCTGGCGCAGCCTTCTATGCGGCCGCGGATGGCACCAGCTATGCCGGCGATGCGGTTGAGCTGGGATGTGGAGGTGGTGCCGAGCACTTTGGTGTCGAAGCGGCGGCACTCGATGCTGCCGGCGTTGACGCACGAGGTGATGCTGGTCTTGTCGGAGGAGGAGTAGCCGATGATGCCTGCCGTGTAGTCGTAGTTAGCAAGGATCTTGCCCGTGAATGTGCAGTTGGCGATCTGTACGGATCCTCCCTCTACGCCTGCGGGTGTAGAGGGATTGTCCTGGCTGATGATACCGCCCGTGTAGCGGTTGTAGGCAATGATCTCTGCGCCGACGTGGCAGTTCTCGATGCGGGCGTCGCCGCGTGTCTGGATGGCGATGCCTCCGACGTACATGTAGCCGAGATACTTGCAGGAACGGTCGATGACGAGGTTGCGTACCACGGCGCCGTTGCCCAAAGTGCCGAAGAAGCCGCCCGAATAGTAGCCGCCCTTGCGCCAGTCGATGTAGTTGGAATCGGCGTCGAAGCGTACCCAGTCGGCGGTCCAGTTCGAGATCTTGTGGTTGTCGCCGTTGAAGTTGCCGCGGAAGATGAGGCGGAAGCCGGGGGCGAAGTTGTTGACGGTGTCGGGGGAGCAGCCGATGCCCATGAAGCGGGTCTCGCCTGCCAGGTCGATGTCGGAGGTGAGGCGGAAGTGCTTGTCGGCCCATTGCAGACGCATGCCGTTGCTGAGGTTGGCCAGGCCGATAAGGTCCTCCTTGTTATTAATGAGATAGGGGGACGCCTCGGTGCCCTGTCCGGAGAAGGGGATGGTGTAGGTGCTGAGCAGCAGATGACGGGTAAATGCGCCGTTGGTGAGTGTGAGCACGCCGACGCCGTTGCCGGCCGAGGGATGGGCCGTGACGGTGCTTCCGCTTACGGTGAAGAGTTCTGTGGGACGCTCCAGGCCCACTGTGGTGCCGGTGGAGGCGGTGGCGGAGCCTGTAAGCAGGTCGGCGTTCTGGCCTGCCGGGATGCTGACGTATGTGGCGGCTGCGGTGAACAACTCGGGGTAGTTGAGGCCCGATGGCACGGGATAGCTGCCAGTCTTGTACACCCAGCCCTCGAGACCTGCCAGTGTCTGGCCGTTGGTCAGTCGGGAGGTGTTGAGGCGCTGTATGGTGGCGTTGCCGCCGAACGTCATGTCGGCGGCGCCGAAGAGCGTGTTGAGCATCTGGGCGTCGTAGTAGCAGTTGCTGAGGTCGGTCACTACGCTCGAAGATGAGTAGTTGACGCCTGCTATGTAGCCGCAGTTGTAGCCGAGGGAGCCGTAGACGTATCCCACGTTGAGGCAGTTGGAGATGCCGCCCTTGGTGGAATTCCTGGATATGGAACCGGCTATACCGCCAGCCTGCTCCTTCATGGCGTAGACGTCGCCTGCGTTGAAGCAGTCGGCCATGCGCGAATACTGGTTGTCGCCCACGATGCCGCCGACTTTGGTCTGGGAAAAGGCCGCCTTGACGGGGTCGAAGTTATAGGCGAGCACTGATCCGACATTGGCGCAGTTCTTGAGTTCGCCGTAGCTGGCGCGGCCCACGATGCCTCCCACAATGCTGCCGCAGCTGCGTATGGAGCCTGCGTTGAAGCAGTTGGAGATGCCGCCGGTCTTGGTGCTGGAGGTGACCTGGCAGCCCACGATGCCGCCGGTGTAGCCGTCGTAGGTGACGACTTCGGCGTAGTTGGCGCAGTTCTCGACGAAGGCGTCGGTGCCGAGGTTGCCGACCACTCCGCCCACGTAGCTGTAAGCCTCGATGCGGCAGGATGCGTCGATGACGAGATTGGAGACCTTGCCGCCGGTGCCGATGGCGCCGAAGAAGCCGCAATAGCGGCGCGAGCCGTTGGCGCCGGTGGAGATGTTGACGGAGCCGTCGTCCTTGCGCACCACTCCGTTGATCTTCATGTTCTTGATGCGATAGCCGCAGCCGTCGAAGATGCCGTCGAAGTGATAGGTGCCAGTGGAGGTGGCCTTGTCGGCCGGGGCGGTGGCGATGCCGTAGAAGCCCGACTTGCCGGCCATGTCGATGTCGGCCGTCAGGGAGAAGTACTTGCCGGCATAGTGGCCGGAGGTGGTGGAAGTGGCGCCGTTGCAGGCCGTAGCCAGGGCCATGACGTCGTCTGCAGTCTTGATGAGATAGGGGGACGCGGCGGTCCCATCGCCCTCGAAACTCAGTGCCGGGTCGGCCGCCTGCGCTGCCAAAGAGCAGAAGGCCAAAGCCGGTAATAGTAAGAATTTCTTCATGAATTGGATTGTGGTTGATTGATATTGATGGTGTACTTATCGAGTGCAAAGTTACTAAAAAAATTTTTTAAAGTTTGTGTACTTGTCGGGAATTACCTACCTTTGTGCAAACTAAACAGAAATGAAGCGGTTAGCCATCATCATATCCATCATCTCGGCCGGGGTGCTGTCCGTAGCCCTGGCCGACACTCCCGCCCAGCTGCTCAGGCAGGCCGAGGAGGCGCTCAACGCCTATCGGTTCGACCGGGCCACCTCTCAGTTCAACGCCTACCAGGCGGCGCTCAAGAAGGCAAAGCTGCCCGTGGATTCCGCGGCGCTATCCGCCGCCCGATCCATACCCAGGCTGCGGCAGGCCCTGGAGGCTGTCGAGAATTTGACAATCTTTGACAGCCTGGCAGTGGAGATGTCGCCGGAGGTCTTTGACGACTCCGTGGCGGTTGATTACGATGACGCCGACAATGTGGCCATGCCGACGTCAGAGCCGAGAATCGAGTGGGAGAAGATAGCTCAGACGGTGCAGTTGCCCGCTTCGGTCGGCAAGCTCATGCTCCCCGGCGAGGCAACGTTTATCGAAAATCCGGACGAGGTGGACGGCCTCGTATTCCTGAGTGCTGACGGTGTCACGGCCCTCTGGTCGGCTCCCGGTTCCCGGGGACGCAACCTGCTTTATGAAGCCACGCGCCTGGTAGACGGCTCATGGGATGTCCACCCAGTCACCGATATTCCATCGCCGGCCTACTCTCCTTTCCTGCTCGAAGACGGCATGACATTATATTATACCACCGACGCATACCCGAGCCTCGGAGGCCGCGACGTGATGATGTCCATCCGCGACGACATCACCGAGCCGTGGCGCGAGCCCGCCAATCTCGGTATGCCGGTCAACTCGCCCGCCGACGAGCTGCTGTACGTCGTCGACGCCGTGGACAGCATAGGCTGGTTCGTCACCATGCGCACCGGCCAGCCTGTGGTCTATACCTTCAAGGTCAACGATATGCGAGAGAATCTGGCGACCGATGACGACAACCTCTCCGACCGGGCACGCATCAGCGAGATTGCCACCACCTGGCCCGAGGACTTCGACCGTAAGGTCTGGCTCGACCGAGTCAGCGAGGCCCGTCAGTTCTCCCCGACCATGCCAAAAGACTGTAACGGCGAGATTCTTCCCGATGGCCGCACTCTCGGCGAAGTCTACGAAAGCGCCGACGCTTCCGTACGCACCGCCATCGACGAATACGAGGCCAAGCAGGAGGATCTCCGGCAGGCCGAGGCAGCGCTGGCAGAGCTACGCGAGTCCTTCGGACACGGCGACCGCTCCGCCGCCATGCGCACGGCCATAACCGACGCCGAGACCAACGTCGACCTGCTCCGCGCACGTATCCTCTCCCGACGCAACAAACTCCTTAAAAACCTTGGCTATAAGTAAGACTCCTCACCTCAATGTAGGGACGCACCCTAACGCGTCCACCACCGACAACAACTCTGACTCTCTTTCGGACGCACCAGGGTGCGTCCCTACCACTGACCGAAAATGATAACTTTTCTCATATCCCTGGCACTGCTCATAGCAGGCTATTTCGTTTACGGCAAGTTTGCCGCCAAGGTGGTCGGCATAGACCCCTCCCGCAATACGCCCGTCCAGACCATGGCCGACGGCGTAGACTACGTCGAGCTCCCCACCTGGAAGATTTTCCTCATACAGTTTCTCAACATTGCCGGTCTGGGGCCCATCTTCGGCGCTATCATGGGCGTCATGTACGGACCTGCGGCGTTCCTGTGGATAGTTTTCGGCACCATCTTCGCCGGAGCCGTCCACGACTTCATGTCGGGCATGATGTCGCTGCGCATGGGCGGAGCCTCGCTGCCCGAGATCGTGGGCCGCGAGCTCGGTGGAGGTGTCAAGCTCACCATGCGCATCTTCGCCCTGCTGCTGATGATACTCGTAGGAGCCGTGTTCGTCTATAACCCGGCCGACCTGTTGGCCAAGATAACCCCCGACAGCATGACGCGCCTCTTCTGGATCGTCCTCATCTTCGTCTACTACATGGCTGCCACGCTTCTGCCCATCGACAAGCTCATCGGCAAGCTGTACCCCGTGTTCGGCTTCGCGCTGCTCTTCATGGCCGTGGGAATCATGGCGATGCTGTTCGTACACTCCGACACGGTGCCGGAGCTGTGGCATCAGTTCTCCAACCACAAGCCCGACCCGGAGGCGAATCCCATCTTCCCGATGATGTTCGTGTCGATAGCCTGCGGCGCCATCAGCGGCTTCCACGCCACGCAAAGCCCGATGATGGCCCGTTGCCTCAAGAACGAAAAGCACGCCCGGCCCGTCTTCTACGGCGCCATGATCACCGAGGGCATAGTAGCCCTGATATGGGCGGCCGCTGCCGTGGCTTTCACCGGCGGATACACGCAGCTACAGGAGGCACTCGACGGCGGTTCCCCCGCCACGCTGGTCAACAACCTCAGCACCACCTGGCTCGGCACCTTCGGCGGCATTCTCGCCATCCTCGGTGTGGTGGCCGCACCCATCACCAGCGGCGATACTGCACTCCGTTCCGCCCGACTCATAGCCGCTGACTTTTCCGGAATCAAGCAGAAGAAGGTCATCAGCCGAGTGCTCGTGTCGCTGCCCATCTTCGCCGTCTGCTTCATCATCATGCTGCTGCCCTACGACGTGCTCTGGCGCTACTTCGCCTGGTGTAACCAGGCGCTGAGCGTCTTCACCCTGTGGGCCATCACCGTGTGGCTGGCCTCCCGCAAGCGCTTCTATGGCATATCGCTCGTGCCTGCGCTGTTCATGACCGTCGTGACCGTAAGCTACATACTCTTCGCTCCCGAGGGACTCGGCCTGCTCACCCAGGCCCTGTTTAGCGTCGGCATCGACTACTGGCTCGCCATCGGCATAGGCGTAGCCGTCGCACTCTCCTTCCTCGTCATGTTCCTGACGCGCAAGGTCAAGGCAGAGACCGAGACAATTCTCGACTCTCAACCTTCAACTCTCAAATAAAAGAATGCTATGAATATCGACGACAGATTCCCCGACCTGCTGGGTACCGACCAGAACGGATCCGAAGTGCGACTCAGCTCATACCCCGAGAACTTCCGCTTCATCGTCTACTTCTATCCCAAGGACTCCACTCCCGGCTGCACCCTCGAGGCCCGCTCACTCTCCGAAGCTTACAAACAGTTCCTGGACATGGGCTACCAGGTGATAGGCGTCAGCGCCGGCGACGAGAAGAGCCACCAGCGCTTCATCGCCAAGAACGACATCCCCTTCCCGCTCGTAGCCGACACCGGACACCAGCTCTGCGAGACTGCCGGAGTGTGGCAGCTCAAGAAGATGGCCGGCCGCGAGTACATGGGCATCGTGCGCACCACCTTCGTCTGCAACCATGACGGCACCGTGACGGACGTTATCCGCAAGGTCGACACCCGCAACGCCTCCACCCAGCTCTTCGCCCTGCTCGAGGGTCGCGGCTCCGTCAACCCCGCCTGAAGAGCCGAGAGGCACCTACCCGCAAAATGTAGGGACGCGCCACGGTGCGTCCGCAAACCGAGAAAGCACCGCCTATCGTCAGGTGGTGCTTGCTCTCTTTTTCATTTGCGCCCGCTGCTCCGCGGCGCACGACTCTCATTTGCGCTTGCGCAGCCCGTCCCTTCGCTTCAGAAAGAAATACAGCGCTACGAGCACCAGCGCCTCCCCGCCTATCTTCAGCAGGTAGGTGAGCCGCGTGGCCGGGTTGTAGAACGTTTCCCGGCCGATATACGCCATCACGAGCGCATAGATGCCGATCACCAATGGTATTATCTGGTAGCGTTTCATAGTACGGAGATGCGCAGGCCGTCATATCCCAGATGCACACCCTCGGGCAGACGGGCATCCTCGGTGGCGTACAGACCGATCTCGTGGCAGAAGTGCGTCAGGTATGCCTGTCGGGGCTTCAGCCCGGCAATCACGTCAAGGGCCTGTTCCACACTGTAATGCGCGAAGTGCGGGCGGTGACGCAGGGCGTTGAGAATGAGCGTGTCCAGGTCCTCCAGGTTCTCGGTCGTCTCCGGCGGCAGCTCGGAAGCGTCCGTGACATAGGCGAAGTCGCCTATGCGGAAGCCAAGGATGGGCAGCTTGCCGTGCATCACGCGCAGGGGTAATATATGAAGTCCGTCAATGACCAAAGGCTTACCGGCCGAAATCTCATGCAGCACCAGTCGCGGAACTCCCGGGTAGAGGGTGTCGCGGAAGCAGTAGTCGAGGCGTCGGTGCAGGTCGTCGGCCACGTCCTTCTGTGCGTATATTGGAATGTCGGAGGTGGCACAGAAGGGCCGAAGGTCGTCGATGCCCCCCACGTGGTCGTAGTGGCTGTGTGTCAGCAGCACCGCGTCCACATGGTCGATGCCGGCACGCAGGGCCTGCTGGCGGAAGTCTGGCGACGGATCGATGATGATGCTAAGGCCGTGCGTGCGTACCCACACCGAGGAGCGCAGTCGCTTGTCCCTGGAGTCCTCCGACGAGCAGACGGGACAGAGGCAGCCAATCTCGGGGACGCCCTTGCTGGTGCCGGTGCCGAGCATCTCCACGTCGATGCGGGTGCTGATGTAATTGACCTCCGGCTTGAGTTCGACGGCGAACCGGCGGCGCACCTCGTGCTGCACCTTCTCTGCCAGCTGCTCCACGTCCTGGTATGTGGCCCCGCCACGGTTGACAATCACCAGGCACTGCTTGGGATACACTTCGGCTCCACCCACGGTGGAGCCCTTGAGTCCGGCATGCTCTATGAGCCATCCGGCAGCGAGCTTGGTGCGCGAGCCGTCGCCGACGGGGTACGAGACGATGTCGGGCGCCAATGGCCTTACCACCTCGTTGAAGTAATAGGTATCGACCACGGGGTTGCGGAAGAAGGAGCCGGCGCTGCCTATATCTTCGGGGTCGGGGAGCTTGGCGCTGCGGACACTCCGTATCTCGTCGCGCACCTCGGCAATGGAGGGTGTGTGGCCGAGGCGCTCCCACAAGTCTCGCAAGGGACCATATTCCAGGTTCCGGGCCTCGGTGGAGGGGCGCAGGCGGAAGCTCACGCGCAGCACTATGTATCGGCCTTTCCACTCGTGCTTGAAGCGGCTGTCGCGATAGCCGAAGCCACACTCGTTGCCGAGGATGCGCTCCACCTTATGAGTCTGTACGTCCATCACCTCAACGCTGTGGATGAGCTGTCCGGCCTCCACGCCGTAAGCCCCGACGTTCTGCACGGGCGCGGCTCCAACGGTGCCAGGGATGCAGGCCAGGTTCTCCAGTCCGCCCAGGCCCTGCTCCACGCACCAGTCCACGAAGTCGCTCCAGTCCTCTCCGGCACCGGCTATGGCGAAAGCAGTGCCGGCGTCCTTCTGGTACATGGCGCGGCCGAGTATGTCGGAACGGAGCACCAGGCCGTGGTAGTCACCGAGGAAGAGCAGGTTGCTGCCGGAGCCGATGTGCAGCCATTCGTTGTCGCGGAATATTTCGGAGCGCATGAGCTTGAGCAGCGCATCGGTCGAGTTGTAGCGTGCGAAATACCTGGCCTTGGCGGGAATGCCGAAGGTGGTGAGCGGGGCGAGGTCTTTGTCTTGTTCTATCATAGTATGGAAGCGCGGCGCTGAAGTGTGCGCCAAATGCAAAAGAAAATGCTTGTTGTCGTCTCAACTCTCAGCTAACGGGCGAGCTTGAAGCGCTGGAGCAGGCCGTCGCAGAACATAAGGTACGAGCCGTCGGGGTATTGCCAGAGCTCGTAAAGGAGGGCCGAGTTATGTCCCTGCGAGACGTCCTTTGGGGCGCCGAGTGAGAGCCTGGCCTCGTCCTTAGTCATGCCTTCGGCCACGCGCTGCTGCTGGATGAGTCTCCACGCCTCGTCGGTGATGGCGGGATAGTTGGAACGAGGGTCTGTGAGCGAGAACTGCTGGGCAAAGCTGCGGGAGGCCGGTCCGGCGCCGGGAAGCGCAACGGGAAGCCAGCCACTGAGGCTATCGGTGCGGAAGCATATGCGGACAGGGTAGACGTTCACGCCGGGCAATACCTTTTCCACCCGCACGGGCGAGTATTTGAGACCCTGCACGGTCAGCGAGTCGGCGGTGTGCCACATGGGGTTGCGCACCCAGAGTGTGCGGCCGCGGAGCATGGTGTCGAGACGGTGGACTATGGCTGCGTCTGCCATCATGGGCATCTCCATGCTGGTGATACGGCTTTGCCGCAAGGGCAGGGAGTAGGTGCGGACGCTGTCGGCGAAGCGGAGCACGGTGAGGGTATCAAGTCCGGGGGTGACACGCCGGTCGTTGCCCTGGTAGCGCAGGGTGTCGCCGCTCAGGTGCAGGCTGAGAGGGTCAGCGGGGAGGGTGTGAGGGTCGAACATCAGCGCCGCACGGTCGTCGAGCACTATGAACTCGCGACCCGGTTGCCACTGGGCGAGGGGTGTGCCAGTGAGTCCTGCCACTAGCTGTTCCTCGGCGCCGGGCCGGGTGGCGGCGACATCGTTCTTGCTCATCACCACGCGCCGTGTGCCCTCCACGCCGGTGAAGCAGGAGGTGAGCAACATCCCCACGGCAACAGCCAGCAGGCACCTAAGGCGATAGCGAGAGGTGCACCGCGCTAAAGCGGGCGTCAATCGCAAAGGAAAATGCTTTGTGTGTGTATTCAATTCTCAACTCTCACGAGGGTGTGTCAAAATTCAGAATTTCGGTCAGATTGTAGGGCTGCACCCTGGTGCAGCCGCTGACAATCAATAAAGCAGAGCGGATGCACCAGGGTGCATCCCTACGATTCGCCGGATTTTGCAACACCCTCATACAAGTCAGCGGTTTTTCTCAATCCAGCGGCGGGCGTTGACGAAGGCGGTGAGCCAGGGTGTGAGCTGGTCGTCGCGCCGGCGATCGGGGTACTCGGCGCACTGCCAGGGGAAGATGGCACGCTCCAGGTGGGGCATCATGGCCAGGTGACGGCCGTCGGCACTTACGATTCCGGCTACGGCACCGGGAGAGCCGTTGGGGTTGCCGGGATACGACTTGTAGTTGTAGCGCAGGGCTATCTGGTCGTCGGGCCATTGCGTGGGGAAGCGGAACTTGCCCTCGCCGTGGGCCACCCAGATGCCGAGCTTCATGCCGGCAAGCGGACCGAGCATCACGGAGTTGCTCTCTGGGATGCGGACGCTCACGAAGCCGGACTCGAACTTGTGGCTGTCGTTGTGCTCCATGCGCGGGTGCTTTTCTCCGGCGGCAGGGTCTATCAGGCCCAGCTCCATCATGAGCTGGCAGCCGTTGCAGACGCCCAGCGACAGGGTGGCGGGACGAGCGTAGAAGTCTTCGAGGGCCTTGCGGGCGTTGTCGTTATATTTGAAGGCGCCGGCCCAGCCCTTGGCCGAGCCGAGGACGTCGCTGTTGGAGAAGCCGCCGCAGAACACGAGCATATCGATGTCGCCGAGGTCCTCGCGACCGCTGCGCAGGTCGGTCATGTGCACGTCCTTGACGTCGAAGCCTGCCAGGTATAGGCTGTAGGCCATTTCTCGGTCGCCGTTGATACCCTTCTCGCGGATAATGGCTGCGCGGACGCCGCTGCGGCCGGGACGGTATTCGTTGAGGCCGTGCTCGCCGAGACGGCCGGAGAAGTCGGAGGGGATGGCGTAGCGGACAGGCTGGCGGCGGTAGTTGAGGAAGCGCTGCTTGGCCTGGCGCTCGCCGCTCTGGCGGCGGTCGAGCAGGTAGGAGGAGCGGTACCAGACGTCACGCAGGGCGTCGATGTCGAAGCTGAACTTGCGGTCGCCCTGTTCTACCACCAGGCGGCGCACGGACTGCGGACGGCCAAGCACCTTATACGGTATGCCGTTGCGGCTCAGTTCGCCCTCCACCAGCGTGTAGTCGCGGTCGCGCACCTGGAGCACCACTGCAGGGTTCTCGGCGAAGAGGCTGTGCACCAGGTCAGCGTCGAAGTCGTCGAGGTTCACGCTCAGGCCGCCATGGACGTTGGCGAAAGTCATCTCCAGCAGAGTGGTGATTAGGCCGCCTGCGGAGACATCGTGCTGGGCCAGGATGAGGCCGCGCTCGGTGAGCACCTGCACTGCCTCGAAGGCTTTTACGAAAGCTTTGGGGTCACGCACTGTCGGGGCCTGGTCGCCGAGACGGTTGAGGCTCTGTGCAAAGGCAGAGCCGCCCAGGCGCATCTTGTCGCCGCTGAAGTCGACGTATATCAGGCGAGAGGGTATCTTCTTGAGCACCGGGGAGTTGACGCAATGGATGTCGCTGACCTCTCCGGCTGCGGAGATGATGACAGTGCCGGGGGCGTCGACGCGGCCATTCGGGTACTGCTGGCTCATGCTCAGGGAGTCCTTGCCAGTGGGGATGTTGATGCCGAGGGCGCGGGCAAACTCGCTGCAGGCACTCACGGCGCGGTAGAGGCGTGCCCCCTCGCCCTCGATACGACAGGGCCACATCCAGTTGGCAGACAGCGATACGGACTTCAGTCCTTTCTTCAGCCGGGCGCCGCAGATGTTGGTCAGGGCCTCGGCTATGGAAAGCACGGAGCCGGCCTCGGGAGAGATGAGCCCTGCCTGCGGAGCGTGGCCGATGGAGGTGGCGATGCCGCTGCGGCCATGATAGTCGAGGGCGGCCACGCCGCAGTCGCTCAAAGGCAGCTGGAGCTCGCCTACGCACTGCTGACGGGCTATGCGGCCCGTCACGGAACGGTCGACCTTGTTCGTCAGCCAGTCCTTGCAGGCCACAGCCTCCAGCTGGAGCACACGCTGCAGGTATTCCTCGATGCGCTCCGGGTCATATTCCACGGGTGCGAATTCTCGGGGTATCTCGTCGTCGCGGATTATTGTCTTGGGGGAGGAGCCGAACATATCGGCCATTGCCAGGTCGATGGGCTTGCGGCCATCCTTCTGGCGGAATACGAACCGATTGTCGCCGGTGGTGCGTCCTACTATGTAGAAGGGGGCCTGTTCGCGCTCCGCTATGGCACGTACCTTTTCGACGTCCTCGGTGCGCAGGACGAGACCCATGCGTTCCTGGCTCTCGTTGCCGATTATTTCCTTGGCCGACAGGGTGGTGTCGCCGATTGGCAGCGCGTTGACGTCGATTTCGCCACCGGTGTTCTCCACCAGCTCGGAGAGGGCGTTGAGGTGTCCGCCGGCGCCGTGGTCGTGGATGCTGACGCATGGGTTGCCTTCCATCTCTGCCAGGGCGCGGACCACGTTGCTGACGCGCTTCTGCATCTCCGGGTTGGCACGCTGCACGGCGTTGAGCTCGATGGCGTTGGCATACTGGCCGGTAGCTACGGAGGAGACGGCGCCGCCACCCATGCCGATGCGGTAGTTGTCGCCACCCATCACCACCACGCTCATGTCGGCCTGCGGCTCGCCTTTCAGGGCGTCGTCGGCCGAGGCGTTGCCGATGCCGCCTGCAAGCATGATGACCTTGTCGTAGGCCAGCAGGCGGTCCTGCTCCGAGTGCTCAAAAGTGAGTACGGAACCGCAGATTAGCGGCTGGCCGAACTTGTTGCCGAAGTCGGAGGCGCCGTTGGATGCTTTTATCAGAATCTGTTCGGGCGTCTGGTAGAGCCAGGGACGGGGTGCCGGGGCTCCTTTTTCCACTTCGCGGGCCTCTTCGGGACGGGGATAGCCGGTCATGTATACGGCCGTGCCGGCGATGGGCAGCGACGCCTTGCCTCCACCCATGCGATCGCGAATCTCGCCGCCGGTGCCTGTGGCGGCGCCGTTGAACGGCTCCACCGTAGTCGGGAAGTTATGCGTCTCGGCCTTGAGCGAAATCACCGTCTTTATCTTCCTTTCTTCGAAGAAGTCGGCGCGGGAGGCGTCGGCGGGAGAGAACTGCTCCACTTCCGGGCCCTCCACGAAGGCCACATTATCTTTATAGGCCGACACGAGGCCATTGGGGTTCTCCTTCGACGTCTGCTTTATCATCTTGAAGAGGCTGGAGTCCATTTCCTTGCCGTCGATGATGAACGTACCGTTGAAAATCTTGTGGCGACAGTGCTCGGAGTTAACCTGCGAGAAGCCGAAGACCTCGCTGTCCGTCAGGGGGCGGCCCAGACGCGTTGCCAGCCCCTCGAGATAGACTATCTCCTCGTCGCTTAGGGCTAAGCCCTCCTGGGCGTTATATGAGCGGAGGTCGGTTATCTCCACTATCTCCTCGGCCTTGCGTCCGGGAGTGAAGACATTCTGGTCGGGGTTCTCGTATAGGGCCTGGAGCATCGGGTCGTAGTTCGGCTCAATGTCAGATGTTCCCACGAACTGCTCAATGCGGCTCACGCCGGGCACACCGATGTTGAGCGCCATCTCCACGGCGTTGGTGCTCCACGGGGACACCATCTCCCGGCGCGGACCGATGTAGCGCCCGCGCACGGTGCGCACCTTCAGCGGCTTGGCGCCGGAGAATAGCCATTGCAGACGCTCCTTGTCGGCGTCGGTGAGTGCCTGCGCCGTCTGCACGGCCATCAGCAGCGAGTTCCCTTTCTTGAAATACGTTATCATACAGTCGTTGAAAAGATTTGCAAAGTTAAGAAATCTATTTGACATTTCCCCTCCACGCCCCGGCATTTTCCCGAAAAAATATTTTTGGCGCTGAAGTTGCCCCGTTGTCGGAAATAATTGTTAACTTTGCAGTCCAATGGATACCAAGACGTTGATAGAAAAGGCCTGCGAGGCCAGTCGGCTGGAGCCTGCTCAGGGGCGCCGGATTATCGAGGCCTTTTCCAGGTTGCTCAGCGAGAGCGGCTCGGAGCTGGATTCCGTGGCAGTGCCCGGCTTCGGCGTCTTCGAGTCGCGCAAGAGACTTGAGCGAGTCAACGTGCATCCGGCCACCGGCAGGCGTATGCTTCTGCCTCCCAAGATAGTAATCGGCTTCAAGCCGTCGGCCATCCTCAAGCAGAAACTGAAATAAGCGCCATGGAGCAGAAGATCACTTTCTCCGAGGCCTGTAGGCTGATAGCGGACCGCACCGGCCTGCCACGCCGTGACGTCGACGATTTCCTGCGGGCATTGTTTGCCGGCATTGCAAGTTCACTTGCAGAGGGGGAACAGGTGCGCCTCAAAGGTGTGGGCACCTTCAAGGTCCAGCGCATGGGCGAGCGCAAGAGCGTGGACGTTAACACTGGTCGCGTCATCACCCTGTCGGCACACACCAAGCTCACCTTCGTCCCTTCTAAGGAGCTGGCGGCTGCCGTCAACGAGCCATTCGCCGCTTTTGAGGCCGTGGAACTCAGCGACGACCTCACCGACGAGATGCTCGAAGCCGATGCCGTGGTTACGCACGTTCCCGGCGGCCGTGAGGACAACGAGCCGGAGCCCGAGACCACTGTCGAGGAAGGGCCCGGAGTAACAGATACCGTCGTGACAGCTCCTGCCTTGGCGCCCTTAGCCCCATTCGTCAAGGAGAACGCGGGAGATGTCGGGACACACCATGGTGCATCCGCCCCAGTAGACGTCAAGGAAAACCCCGAACACCCCGCCGACGATGGCACATATATAGCAGATGTGTCCGAACCCGAGGAGACATCCGCTTCGGAGACGGAATGCGTCCCCGAGCCCGAACCACTCCCCGAGGACTCCATAGATGTCGGACAGCAGGTCCTCGACCAGGAGGAAGGTCCTATAGAAGCGCCTATCGCTCGCGAGATAGAGCAGGAGGACGAGATTCGCCTCCATCATCGTAAGCATGCCCGCCATCACCGCCGCTTCGGGTTCGTAATCGGTTTCCTCTGCGCCCTGCTGCTGATTGGCATCATCGCCGTGTTGCTTCTGCTTCTATGTCCTAATACCCCGCGCTTCATAGCTCGGTACGTTCAGGATGCAGACACAGTTCAGATGGTTCAGAAAGAAGTGCTCGACACACCCGTACGCACCATCGCACCGGACACAGCAAAGCCCGCATCCACCCCCGATACTGTAGGTGCATCCGTCCCCGCAAGCGACCAGGCGCCCACACAGCCCAGCGACACTAAAAAAGTCTACGACACCGTCAGCACCACCCGCTACCTCACCACCATCGCACGGCAGCACTATGGCAACCAGCACTTCTGGCCCTACATCTACGAGGAGAACAAGGCCATCCTGGGGCATCCCAACCGCATCAAGCCCGGTACCCGCGTAGTGGTTCCCGACCTGCGCAAGTATGGCGTCGACCCCAAGAACGCCGCCGACATAGCCGAGGCCAAGCGCCGCGAGGCCGAGATTTACGCCAGGTATACCAATTCCGCCAAGCATCGAAACCGCTGACAGGAATATGCCCATAAATATTACGCTTCGATGCCGACGCATGAGCATGCGTGCGGCAGCCGTATCTGTATTCCTGGTGATTGGATGCCTCTTCGCCACAGCCCGGAGCGCTCTGGAAGAGGCACTTAACGAATACATTGCCGGAAAGGAGGCGCGGATAGGCGTGGCCGTTATTGCCGGCGGAGTGGATGCTGTGGCTATCAACGGAGGCGAATCTTTCCCCATGCTCAGCGTCTACAAGTTCCCGCAGGCACTGGCCGTGGCAGACTACTGTGAAAAGCACAGCATCGCCATTGGTGACACCATCGCCATCCGAGCAGACGAAATAAGGCCCGACACATGGAGCCCCCTACGAGAAAAATATGGAGTGCGGAATCTGCGCCTGCCCATTTCGGAACTCCTTGCATACACCCTGCAACAGAGCGACAACAACGCCTGCGATGTTCTCTTCCGCCTGATCGGAGGCCCGCAGGCCACCGACAGTCTCATGAAGGCAATGGGCTGCAACGACATCTCGGTAGTGTCAACAGAGGAGGAGATGCACCGCGACATCTCACTGTGTCATCTGAACCACACCACGCCGCTCGAGATGGCTCGACTCTTCGACAGCTTCTTCCGTCGGGAGGCGAGAGATGGATCCGACACACATAGATATATAGCTGCGATGCTGCGAACCTGCACCACTGGCAAGGAGCGCCTCAGTGCCCCGCTTGCCGGGACTAAAGCGGTGATAGGCCACAAGACAGGCACAGGCGACAGCGATTTCCGTGGACGTCTCATCGGCGTCAACGATGCCGGGTATATATGTCTGTCCGACGAGAGAGGCTACGCCATAGCCGTTTTCGTGGCTGATTCCCCATACTCAATGGCCGAGACCGAAAGCATTATAGCCGACATATCAGCCATAATCTTCAATGCACTGCGGTAGGGGCGCCGCTGACCGTTCACGAAGCAAGACCTTGTCATATGTCGTGGTGGACCGCATGGCAGTCAGCCAGGAGACACATGGTCGGGGCATAGCCGGAAGATGCCTCGACGAAGTCGAGAGGGACACACTGCGGCATGGCGTGACGAACTTTCACATTGACACCAATTTAGACAATATCCCGATTCTGCTCCTGCTGGATTGTTCTATCGTCTCAGCCAGGACTGGCGAGTGGGTTCGTGCATCTTCTCAATGGCGTAGCGCAGGGCCGTGCGCGGCATTTCGGCGTAATGGGCTTCGAGAAAGTCGGTCAGCACGTCCATGTCTCTCTTGCCGACTTCGCGAAGCATCCAGCCCACGGCCTTGTGCATGAGGTCGTGAGGGTGGCCTAACAGCTTGACGGCAAGCCGCAGCGTGTCATCAAACTGTCTCTCCTTGATCAGGCGCCAGGTAGTGACTATGCCGATGCGCTGCTCCCAGAGGTTGTCGCTCTCGGCCAGCCGGTCGAGGATGCCGCGGTCAGGCAAAGTCCCGTCAGCGGAAGGGTGCAACAGCCATTCGCCCAGTATTCCACGGCAGGGAATGTCCACCAGGTCCCAGTTATTTGACTGCCTTGCGTGGCGGAGATAGAATGCCGCAATCTCATCCCTCCGTTCCGCCTTCTCCCGGCACCTGGCAGGCGAATCCTGGCGTTTGGGTAGGGACTCTTTCATCTCCTGCTCAATCAGTAGGAATCCAGCCAGTCGGGCTTCGTGCCATTCCGAGTAGAGCAGCTTCTCGATCTCCGGCAGCGACACATCCAGCCTTGCTTCCTTCACCACGAGCCGAGTCTGCGGCACTTTCAGCCCGAGGAATCGGTCTCCTTCGCCGTAGCTTCCCTTGCCGGTCTTGAAAAAGCGCATTAGCTGGAGGGCCTGTGCGTCGTCGCGCATAGATTCCAGTGTTCCGAGTATATCTTCCGCAGTCGTCATAATCAAGTGATTACCGGCAAAGAACATCTTTGCCCCGGATAATTCAGTTGTGCCGCAGGCTATATTACAGAAGCCCCGTTTGTTGAACTATATGGCCTCCATCAGGTATACCATCTCGTGTCCGGCAAAGTCCGGTAGCAGGATGTATAGAATCTCGTTGTTCATTTCAGCAGGGAGAGGAAGATGGCGGCGAAGCGGTCTTTTACTTCGGCGAAGTCAAGGGTATGACCGAGTTCAAGGGCCATGGTGGTTACACCCCTGTCGACGAATCCGCAGGGGTTGATGTAGCTGAACGGGGTGAGATCGGTGTTGACGTTGAGCGCCAGGCCGTGCATGGTGACGGCATGGCTGACTTTGACGCCGAGGGCGCATATCTTGCGCTGGCGGAGGGTGGCGACGTCTATCCACACGCCAGGGGCGGAGGAATCGCGTGCGGCCCGGATGACGTATTCGGCAAGGAGGCGGATGACGCTCTCTTCCAGCAAGTGTACGTATGCCTTGACGCCGAGATTGTGGGCGCGTAGGTCGAGGATGGGGTAGGCTACAAGCTGGCCGGGGCCATGGTAAGTGATGTCGCCTCCTCGCTCTATGCGTATGCACTCGATACCTTTGGCGGCCAGGGCGCTCTCGTCGAGGAGCATGTTGGCGGCGTTGCCGTGGAAGCCGAGGGTGAAGACGGGATCGTGTTCCACCAACAGCAGTTGCTCCTGGCCGTGGCCATCCTGCAGCTCTTTTACAAGCCTGTGTTGCAGCTCCCACGCCTGGCGATAGGGGACGCGTCCTAAGTCTTTTACGACCATGAAACTACGGGCAATTAGTGGAGATGCTTTTCGGCGTGATAGCTGGAGCGGACAAATGGGGCGGACTCGATGTGTCGGAAGCCCTTGAGACGCCCGATGCGGCCGTATTCGGCGAACTGCTCGGGGGTGACGTAGGCCTGCAGGGGGTAGTGGTCGCGGGTGGGCTGGAGGTACTGGCCGATAGTCATGATGCGGCAGCCGGCCTCGAGCAGGTCGTCCATGGTCAGGCAGATTTCGTCGTCGGTCTCGCCCAGGCCGAGCATGATGCCTGACTTGGTGCGGACGCCGTGGTCGGCCAGGTATTTGAGCACTTTCAGGGAGCCGCGGTAAGTGGCGCGTGAGCGCACGTGCGGTGTGAGGCGCTCCACTGTCTCAAGGTTATGGGAGATGATGTCGGGACCTGCCTGGACGACCATGTCGAGGAGTTCCTCCCGGCCCTGGAAGTCGGGGATGAGGGTCTCCATGGTCACTCCGGGGCAGCGCTCGTGGAGGGCGTTGATGAGGCGCACCCAGTGGCCAGCTCCGAGGTCGGGGAGGTCGTCGCGGTCGACGCTGGTGAGGACGACGTGCTTGAGTCCGAGCTGGGCGACGCTCTCGCAGATGTCGTCAATCTCCTTCTCGTCGAGGGGGAGGGGACGGCCGGTGGCGACGTTGCAGAAGCGGCAGCCGCGTGTGCAGATGTTGCCACAGATCATGAAGGTGGCGGTGCCGGCACCCCAGCACTCGGCACGATTGGGACACATGCCCGACGAACAGATGGTGTGCAGCCCCTTGTCTTTGAGCAAGCCCACTACTTGGCTTGTCTTGAAGCCTCGGGGAAGACGAATCTTGAGCCACTCGGGCTTGCGGCGGTAATCGACTATGGAATCCATCTCTTAGCTGAGGTTGAGGAGGCGTATAATCTCGTCGGCGGCGGCGGAGAGTCCGTCGAGGTCCTTGCCGCCGGCCTGTGCGAAGAAGGGCTGTCCTCCTCCTCCGCCCTTGATGAGCTTGGCGGCCTGGCGCACTGTCTGCCCGGCGTTGAGGCCCTCCTTGACGAGGTCGTCGCTGATGAGCAGTGTGAGAAGCGGCTTCTGGGTGTTGTGCGTGGCTCCTACGAAGACGTAGTGGCCCTCCTGGTCAAGGCGGCGGATGGCGAAGGCTATGTTCTTGACGACCTCAGGCACACGCGGGCCATCGAGGCGCATTATGCGGACGCCGTTGACCATTCGGGCCTTGGCGATGCACTCCTTTGCGAGGTTCTCGACGCGCTCTGCGACGTATTCCTCGACCTTACCGCGCAGGTCGGCATTCTCTTTGATGGCTTTTTCGATGGCGGTGCGGATGTCCTTCGTGTTTCCGAGCATGACGGCGATGCCGTGGATGTCGTCCATGGCCTGGTCGAGCATTTCCTCGACTTTGGCACCGCTGACGGCCTCTATGCGGCGTATGCCGGCGGCGATTGAGCTCTCGCCGAGAATGCGCACCATGCCGATGTTGCCGGTGTTGGCGACGTGCGTGCCGCCGCAGAGTTCGACGCTGTCGCCGTAGCGGACTACGCGAACCTTGTCGCCGTACTTCTCACCGAAGAGTGCCATGGCTCCCTTGGCCCGGGCCTCGGCGATGGGAACGTCACGACATTCGTCGAGGGGAATGGCCTGGCGGATGCGCTTGTTGACAAGCTTTTCTACCTTGCGCAGCTCTTCGGGAGTGACCTTCTGGAAGTGGGCGAAGTCGAAGCGGAGACCGTCGGCGTGAACCAGCGAACCCTTCTGCTCGACATGGGTGCCGAGAACCTCGCGCAGGGCCTGGTGGAGCAGGTGGGTGGCGGTGTGATTGGCGCTGATGGAGGCACGGCGCTCGCTGTCGACGCGAGCGGTGAGCTCTTCCTCGGGGTTCTCGGGGAGGGTGAGGCTGAGCTGCATGCCCATGTTGTTCTCTCGCTTGGTGTCGAAGATTGTGACTTCGCGGCCCCCGCTGTCGATGAGGATGCCGCTGTCGCCTACCTGTCCGCCCATCTCCGCGTAGAAGGGAGTGCGGTCCAGGACAATCTGGTAATATTCCTTGCCTTTCTGCTTTACTCGACGATAGCGGAGGATGCGGGCTGGGGTCTCAGTGTGGTCATAGCCCACGAATTCCTGGTTGCCGTCGCGGAGCACCACCCATTCGTCGGTGACTACTGCAGCGGCGGAACGGGCACGCTGCTTCTGCGTGGCCATCTCCTCCTCGAAGCCCTTCTGGTCGAGCGTCATGCCGTTTTCCTTTAGGATGAGCTCGGTGAGGTCGAGGGGGAAGCCGTAGGTGTCATAAAGAGTGAATGCATCTTTGCCGCTGACCAGCGTCCTGCCGTCCTTGCGGGCGGCGTCCATGAGGGAGTCGAGCAGGCCGATACCCTTGTCGAGAGTGCGCAGGAAGGCTTCCTCTTCCTCCTTGACAACCTTTGTGATGAGCGTCTGCTGTGCCTTGAGCTCGGGATAGGCGCCGCCCATCTGGTCTACCAGCACGGGCACGAGAGCGTAGAGGAACGCCTCCTTGCGGCCCAGGAAGGAGTAGGCATAGCGGACGGCCCGGCGCAGGATGCGACGGATGACGTAGCCGGCCTTGGCGTTGGAGGGGAGCTGGCCGTCGGCGATGGCGAAGGCGATGGTGCGCAGGTGGTCGGCTGCCACGCGCATGGCCACGTCGGCCTTGCCGTCGGCGCCGTAGCGGTGGCCCGAAAGTCGGCCTATCTCTTGGAGCAGCGGCTGGAAGATGTCCGTGTCGTAGTTGGAGCGCTTGCCCTGGAGGGCCATGCAGAGCCGCTCGAAGCCCATGCCGGTGTCAATGACACGGTTGGGGAGCGGGTGCAGCGAGCCGTCGTTGCGGCGATCGTACTGCATGAACACCAGGTTCCAGATCTCGATGACCTGTGGATGGTCCTTGTTTACCATCTCGGCGCCGCTGACCTGGGCACGCTCCTCGTCGGGACGGAGGTCGATGTGGATTTCCGAGCAGGGACCACAGGGACCAGTCTCGCCCATCTCCCAAAAATTGTCGTGGCGGTTACCGTTGATGATATGTTCCTTGGGCAGGTGCTTCTCCCAGAGAGCGGCGGCCTCGTCGTCGCGTCCGAGCTTGTCTGGCTCGTAGCCCTCGAAAACGGTAGCGTAGAGGCGGTCGGGATCGAGCCCCAGCTTATCCACCAGGAACTCGAATGCCCAGTCGATGGCCTCGGCCTTGAAGTAGTCGCCGAACGACCAGTTGCCAAGCATCTCGAACATAGTATGGTGGTAAGTGTCGTGCCCTACCTCTTCGAGATCGTTGTGCTTGCCGCTGACGCGCAGGCACTTCTGGCTGTCGGCCACGCGCGGGCGGGTGATGGGGCGGTTGCCCAGTATCACGTCCTTGAACTGGTTCATGCCCGCGTTGGTGAACATCAGCGTGGGGTCGTCTTTAATCACCATCGGGGCCGACGGCACTATCTCGTGGCCCTTGGAGCGGAAAAACTCCTTGAAGGCCTCTCTGGTCTGGGTAGAAGTCAACATTAGTCGGTTAGTCTCAAAAATCACCGCAAAATTAATGAAATATTTGTAACTTTGCAAACGAATTATGGGCAGACAGATCACCTACAGGTATAACCCGGAGACCGATAGCTACGAGCGCATCTACCCGACGCTCGGGCGGCGCCTGGTCTCTCTTGGACTGTACCTGCTGGTGGGGGTGGCGATAGGTGCGGTGCTGTTCATCCTCTCGTTCTTCGTCCTGGCCCCTCCTTCCGAGGCCAACCTGCGCAAGGAAAACTCGCAGCTCCGCAGCCAGTACAACACTCTTCAGCGGCGCCTGGATGCGTCGCTGAAGGTGATGGACGGAATCCGCCAGCGCGACGACAACTACTACCGCGTGCTGATGCAGATGGAGCCGCTGTCGGTGACAGAGCGCTACTCCGGCATCGACAACGAGGAGCGCTACCGTGCCCTGGAGAATCTGCCGGACGCCTCGCTGATAACCGAGCTGACGCGCGGCCTGGACCTGCTTGACCGCGAGCTGTACGTGCAGAGCCGCAGCTTCGACGAGCTCAAGAACGCGGCCCTCTCCCAGCGTGACAAGCTCCGCCACACCCCGGCCGTGATGCCCGTGAGCGTCAAGGACTACAACCTATCCTCCGGCTTCGGATACCGCACGGACCCGATCTACGGCACCACCGAGTTCCACGCCGGCGTCGACTTCTCCGGTAACGAGGGGGAGCCGATTGCGGCCACCGCTGACGGCGTCGTGGCCGAGGCGGGCTGGCAGGGGGGCATGGGATACTGCGTGGAAATCGACCACGGCTACAACTACCGCACAGTCTACGCGCACCTGCGCCGGGCCGTGGTGGTGAAGGGGCAGCGCATTTCGCGCGGCACCAAGATAGGGGAGATGGGCTCAACAGGAAAGTCCACCTCGCTGCACCTGCACTACGAAGTGCGGTTCAAGGGAGAGGCACAGAACCCCGTCAACTACTATTTCATGGACATAACCCCGGAGCAGTACGACGCCATGATTCGTCGCGCCGACAATGCCGGAAACGTAATGGACTGAACTATGGATGCAGAGAGACCACAGTTAGGAAAATTATACTATAAAATAAAAGATGTGGCGGAGATGCTGGGCGTCCAGCAGTCCACGCTCCGTTTCTGGGAGAAGGAGTTCGACTGCCTGAACCCGCGGCGGAGCGCCACCAACCTGCGATATTACACGCCGCAGGACATCGAGACGCTTCGGGCCATCAGCTATCTGCTGCGAGACCGCGGGCTGAAGCTGGAGGCGGCTAAGGAGCAGATGCGATTGAACCGTGGGAACGTAAGTCGGCGCCTGCGGGCCATCGAGCGCCTGGAGAAGGTGCGCAACTCCCTGGAGGAGCTGATGAAGGGCCTCTCCGTACGTGCACAGGCGCTCGGCATTCCCGAAGAAAGTAATGCGCCGCGCTAAAGCGGGCGCCAATTGCAAAGGAAACATCTAACTCGAGAATCCTCTTCGGCCCCCGGAATGCAATGATAGAGGAACTTAAGACTTGAAAGAACTTGTCAATGAGCTATAAAGATTTGAAATTGCGGGTGAATCACTCGGAGCTTGTGGGTTCCGGGCTGACCCTGCTGAAACTGGCATTGCCGGCGGATGTACCGGAGATCCTGCCTGGCCAGTTTGTGAATATACTTGCGCCTAAATGTGCCGATGTGTTTCTGCGGCGCCCCATCTCCGTGTGCGACGTGCGCGAAGGCCAGCTGTGGATTCTCGTCAAGGATCTCGGCCGCGGCTCCCGTGCGATAGGGGAGTGCCGCCCCGGCGACGAGCTGGAGGTGCTGCTGCCCCTGGGCCACGGCTTCTCCATCGAGGTGCCTGAGAATGCCCGTCTGCTGCTCGTGGGCGGCGGAGTGGGAATCGCTCCGTTGCTCTATCTTGGCCGCAAGCTCAGGGAGATAGGTCGCAAGCCCGAATATATCCTTGGTGGACGCACTGCGGCCGACGTGCCCATGCTCTACGAGTTCGGCCGGTTCGGAAAGGTGCACGTCTGCACCGAGGACGGCAGTGTCGGCACAAAGGGATTCGTCACCGACCATCCGCTCTTCGCCGGGAAGTACGACATGATATACTGCTGCGGTCCGAAGCCTATGATGCTCGCCGTTGCCAAGTCCGCCAAGGCCCGAGAAATCGACTGCGAGGTGAGCCTGGAGAACAAGATGGCTTGCGGTCTGGGCGCCTGCCTTTGCTGCGTAGAGGAGACCACGGAAGGAAACCTGTGCACCTGCACCCACGGACCCGTTTTCAACATAAACCAACTGACATGGCCGATTTAAGAGTAAACATAGGCTCCTTAGAGCTTCGCAACCCGGTGATGACGGCCTCCGGCACCTTCGGCTACGGTCAGGAATATGCTCCTCTGATGGACCTCAGCCGCCTGGGTGGCATCATCGTCAAAGGCACTACCCTGGAGCCGCGACAGGGAAACCCCTATCCGCGCATGGCCGAGACTCCCTCTGGAATGCTCAATGCCGTTGGACTGCAGAACGGCGGCGTGGACTATTTCGTGCAGAACATCTATCCGCGCATCGAACACATCGACACCCGGATAGTTGTAAACGTGAGCGGTAGCCGACCGGAGGACTATGCAGAGGTGTGCCGTCGCCTGGCCGACCTGCCGCGCATCCCTGCCGTGGAGATAAACATCTCCTGTCCGAACGTCAGGCAGGGAGGCATGGCCTTCGGCACCACCTGCGATGGAGCTGCGGCAGTGACGCGGGCCTGCCGCCGGGCATGGCCCCGGACGATGATCGTGAAGCTCTCGCCCAACGTCACCGACATCGCTTCGATAGCCTGCGCAGTGGAGGCAGAGGGAGCCGACAGCGTCTCGCTCATCAACACCCTGCTGGGCATGGCTGTCGATGTAGAGCGTCAGCGCCCCGTGCTCAGCACCGTCACCGGAGGACTCTCCGGTCCGGCAGTCAAGCCCGTTGCCGTGCGGATGGTCTGGCAGGTGGCCAAGGCGGTAAAGATTCCGGTCATCGGCCTGGGCGGCATCATGACCGGCGCCGACGCACTGGAATTCATCATGGCCGGCGCCACCGCCGTGCAGGTTGGTACCGCAAACTTCGTGCACCCCGACACCGGCACGCGTATCGTAGATTACCTCCAGGACTACTGCCTTCGCCACAGAGTGGCCGACATCAGTGAACTTCGAGGCATAGTTTAGGGTTTATGTCAAGAGAATGCAAGAACTGATAGTCAGATACTTCCCGGAGCTCGACGAGCGTCAGCTGCTTCAGCTGGAACGACTGGAGGAGAGCCTGCACGCCTACAACGAGAAGGTGAATCTCATCTCCCGTCGCGACGTGGAGAACATCGAGACAGCCCACCTGCTGCACTCGCTCTCCATAGCAAAGTTCATTCGCTTCGCGCCGGGTAGCCGGGTGATGGACCTCGGCACCGGCGGAGGACTTCCGGGCCTGCCGCTGGCGATATACTTCCCGCAGACGCACTTCCACCTTATCGACCGCATCGGCAAGAAGGTGGAGGCAGCCCGCAGTTTCGCCGCAGAACTTGGTTTGGAGAACGTCACCTTCCAGCACGGCGACAGCGGAGAATGCCACGAGCGCTTTGACTTCGTGGTCAGCCGCGCCGTCATGCCCCAGGCCGACCTGCTCAAGGCCATACGACGCAATATCCGCACCAAACGACTGAACTCCGTGCCCAACGGACTGATAACACTCAAGGGGGGCGACCTGGAGAAGGAACTCAAGGAGTGTCGCCGCCCGTCGGTGGTGGTGCCGCTGACCGACTATTTCTCCGAAGCATTCTTCGAAACCAAGAAACTTGTCTACACACCGCTATGAAAATCGCACGATTCATATTCCGACTCTTCGGAATCAACACATACGTCGTATGGGACGATGCCACACGCAAGGCTGCGGTCATCGACCCTGGCATGAGCTCCCGCGAGGAGGAAGAGGCCCTGAAGCACTTCCTGGAGCGTGAGAAGCTCACCGTCGTGGCCCTAATCAACACCCATATGCACGTGGACCATGCCTGCGGCAATGGCTTTATCATCAGCGAATACGGCGTAAAGCTGTCGGCCCACCCCGACGACGAACCGCTCGGCAGGAAAGTGCGTCAGCAGGCCCAGATCTTCATGCTCGATTTCGTGCCCCGCGAGGCCGAAATCTCAACCTATCTCAAGGACGGCGACATCATCGAGATAGGGGAAGGACGGCTGACAGTGCTGCACGTACCGGGCCACAGCCCCGGCGGCATCGCCCTCTACGATGAGCAGGACCATTTCGTAATCTCCGGCGACTCCCTCTTCCAGGGCTCCATCGGCCGCACCGACTTCGAGGGGGGAGATCACCAGCAGCTCGTCGAAGCGGTGAAAGAGAAATTACTCTCCTTGCCCGACGAAACGGTAGTTTACCCTGGCCATGGCAATCCCACCACCATCGCAGCAGAAAAACGGCATAACCCGTTCCTGCAATAAGTACCTGAAATGCAGACTATTCGACTTTGATTAATATAATTTAACACGCCGGATACAGAATTTTTTAGTACTTTTGCATTACCTTTAAGGTACCATGGCAGGTCTCTTAAAGGTGCTGACTTGCATCCCGCTTTCGGGGTGCAATACAATTCTATGTGATGAGAAAAAGATACCCATACCTCATACTCTCCGCCCTACTGATACTTTTTCTTATGCTTCCGCTGAACCCGGCGGAGGCGCGCAAGTCGTCCTCGAAATCGAAGGCAAAGACGGAGCAGACAAGCTCAAAGTCATCGAAGTCGAAGAAGTCGAAGAAGAAGGGCTCCAAGGGTGCCGATGAGACAAACTCTTCGAAGTCGAAGAAGAAGTCTAAGAATAAGAAATCAAAGAAAGGCGCCAAGGAGGAGAAGACATCAAAAAAGAAATACGAGTCCGCCAGCCGCAAGTCGCGCCGCAGCTCGTCGGGCGCCTCATCGCGTCAGCAGGCGGCAGCTCCCGCACCCAAGAAAGTGTCGAAGCCGAAAGAGGCTCCTGAGGCCGCCCAAAACGATTCCCTGACAGTGGCCGTCAACGCCGCAGTGCTCAGGTGGATACCCTCGGAGCACAATCCCGGGGGACTGCGCATCAACTCCGTCAAGCTCAACGACCGGCTGCGCGAAGCCACAGTCGGGCTGAACGAAAACTTCACCTACCTGCCTATCAACCAGCAGTTCATCGGCGACCTGAAGGGAGCCGTGCGCCGTTCTCTCCCCGACTCTGTGCGCAACTACTCAATAGCACTGAAGGTAGGTCGTCACGACCTTGGCTACTACATCTCCCGCGTGGATAAGCTTCCCGAGAGCGCCAGGAAGAACCCCGAGTTCGTGCGTCCTACCGACCCCTGGACCACCTACTCCAAGGGCATGAACAACGACAACATCGCACTATGGCACAGCCACGGGAAGTACTTCCGCAATGAGCATGGAAGCTGGCTATGGCAGCGCGGATTCCTCTTCGAGACCATCGAGGACGTCTATACCATGAGCTACATACTGCCCTACGTGGTGCCGATGCTCGAGAACGCCGGCGCCAACGTCTTCCTTCCCCGCGAGCGCGACATCAACCGCAACGAGGTGATTGTCGACAACGACACATATCCCGGCGGAAAGGTCTACTCCCAGTCCGATTTCCGCATCACCAACGGCGCGGAGAAATGGAAAGTCGGCGAGGGCGAGGGCTTCATCTACGACCTTCCCGCCTTCCGCGACACCGAGAATCCCTTCACCAACGGCACCTACATGGAAGTGCCCACAGTCGGCAGCAAGGGAAAGCCGTCCGTTGCCGCCTGGTATGCCGACATTCCCAGGGATGGCGAATACGCCGTCTATGTCAGCTATAAGACGTTGCCTAACTCCACCACCGACGCGCACTATACCGTCAACTACTCCGGTGGTTCGCGCGAGTTCACTGTCAACCAGAAGATGGGCGGCAGCACCTGGACCTACCTCGGCACTTTCCCCTTCAAGGCCGGAATGAGCGAGGTGGAACCGATCGTGGCGCTCACCAACCAGACCAGCAAGGGTGCCGGGACTGTCGTCACCGCCGACGCCGTCAAGATTGGCGGCGGTATGGGCAACATCGAGCGTTCACCGCGCCGCAGCGACATCTACTACGATCCCTCCACTCCCGACACACATATAGCCGAGAACTCCGACGAGCAGCCCGCCACCGAGGAAGAAGACGAAGGCTCCGTCGACGAGCAGGAGCCGACCACCACGCAGCAGCCTGCCGCCAAGCCTGGGCGCACACCCCGCTTCTCAATCTCCGGACTGCCCCGCTACCTGGAAGGAGCACGCTACTGGCTACAGTGGGCCGGATTCCCCGAGTCCGTGTACTCCCCCTTTCACGGCTCCAACGACTACAAGGACGACTACACCGACCGCGGCCACTGGGTCAACTACCTGGCCGGTGGCAGTCGCGTACTCCCCAAGCGCGAGGGACTCAACATTCCCATCGACCTCAGCTTCGCCCTCCATTCTGACGCCGGCAAGCGTGGCGACGACAGCTTCGTGGGCACCCTCGGCATCTACTACACCAACGGGGGCGCCTCGTACGCCGACGGCACCCCGCGCATGAACTCCCGAATGTTCACCGACATGGTCATGCGCCAGATTACCGGCGACATCCGCAACACCTACGAGCCCCGCTGGACCCGCCGCTCGATGTGGGACAAGTCCTATCTGGAGGCCCGTGTGCCCGAGGTTCCCGCAGCCCTTATCGAGCTGATGAGCCACCAGAACTATGCCGACATGATGTATGGACTCGACCCGAACTTCCGCTTCACCGTGGGCCGTTCCATCTACAAGGCCATGGCACGCTTCCTGGCCGAGCGCAAGGGCCGCGAGCTCGTCATCCAGCCACTCCCCGTCAAGAACTTCCGCATCGTCAAGGAGGGTAACAAGGGCGAGTACAAGCTAAGTTGGGAGCCTACGCCCGACAAGCTCGAACCCACCGCCATGCCCAACAAATACGTGGTGCTGGAGCGTACCGAGGGGCAGCTCGGCTTCCGCAAGATAGCCGAGGTCAAGAGTCGGCATTTCATCGTAAAGGTCACAGACAAACTCATCCACAGCTTTAAGATAGTGGCCGTGAATGACGGCGGTCTAAGCTTCCCGAGCGAGGTGCTGGCCCTGCGCGATGCCGGTGACGGACGCAAGCCCATGCTCATCGTCAATGGTTTCGACCGCGTCTCGGCCCCGGCCCATTTCAGCGAAGGCGGCCGCTCCGGCTTCGACAGCAAGGAGGACTTCGGAGTGCCGTACATCCGCGACATCAGCTTCACCGGTTACCAGACCAACTTCAACAAGAATGCCGGCAACTCCCACGGCGCCAGCGGCTCCAGCTACGTTGACAAGGTAATAGCCGGCAACACCTTCGACTTCGTGGCCGGGCATGGCCAAAGCATCGCACGGGCAGGCTACGGCTTCGTGTCCACCAGTGCCGGCGCCGTGGAGCGCGGAGAGGTGAAGCTCGAGAACTACAAGGTCGTGGACCTGATTCTGGGTAAGCAGAAGACCACCACCGTAGGCAACGGCAAGGTCGGCATACTCTACGAGGCTTTTCCCGAAGAGCTGCGGCAAAAGCTCCGCATCTACATCCACAAGGGCGGACACCTCTTCGTTAGCGGCCAATACGTCGGCAGCGACGTGGCGCAGAAGTCGCCGCAGTTCGCCGAGGAGGTGCTGGGCATCACCGCCGAACGCGTCACCCGCCCCACCAGCGCACGCCTCGAACCCATAGGCAACTCACTCCAACGCGGCGACCTCAACTACAACAATACCCTCAGCGAGGACATCTACATAGTAGAAAATCCCGACGTGTTGAACCCCGCCGAGGGCGTGGAGTCCATTCCCATGCTCGTCTTCAGCGAGAGCGGACGCAACGCCGCCATGCTCACCAAACCAGGCAAAGGCCGCGTGTTCGTGATGAGCGTGCCCTTCGAGACCATCCAGGGCGAACGCCAGCGCGACGCCTTCATGAAGCAAATCCTTAAAATCCTCGAATAAAGTCGGGAGTTGAGAGTTGTCATCGCAACTCTCAACTCCCGACTTTCACCCCTCAACAGTAATATGTCTGAAATATTCCGGTTTCGCGACGTGGCCACCCTGCGCGAGGACCTTTTGAATTCTTCTCTCGACAAATATGCCCTGGTAAGCCTCACCGACCGGGAGCTACACCTCGACCCGTACTGCGAGATGCGCATGCGACAGGTGGCCGACGACCTTGACGCCTGCCTCGTCTTCAGCGGATACCGACTCATAGAGCCTGACGGCTCCGTCAGCGACCATCCCGGCGTGGAATACCAGCCAGGTTCCATCCGCGATGACTTCGACTTCGGCGGACTCGTGCTGCTCAACGTCGCCGACGTCATAGGCGCTGTCAACGAGATGGACGATGACGAGGCCAAGGACCCCGACGGCGGCTGGTATGCTCTCCGCCTGAGCCTCGGCACCGCACATATGATTGCCTTCGTGCCGGAACTCATGTATACTATGCCCCGCGTGGACATGCGCCTGAGCGGACAGAAGCAGCACGACTACGTCGACCCACGCAACCGCGAGTACCAGAAGGCCATGGAACAGGCCCTTATCCGTCACCTCGAGAAGATTGGCGGACTCACCGGCAAGAAGAGGACCGTGGATCTCGACGAGGGTGAATATCCGGTCATGGCTTCCGTCGTCATTCCCGTCCGCAACCGCGTTGCCACCATCGCCGACGCCGTGCGTTCCGCACTCGGGCAGACGCTGCCACTCCCGTTTAATGTCATCGTAGTCGACAACGGAAGCACCGACGGCACCTCGCAGGTGCTCGACGATATGGCCGCCACCGACTCCCGCCTCATAGTTCTGCGCCCCGGCCCTGACGAGCACCTCGGCATCGGCGGATGCTGGAACAAGGCTGTCACCTGCCCACAAGCCGGACGCTTCGTGGTACAGCTCGACAGTGACGACGTATACAACGGTTCCGATGTCCTGGCCCGCATTCTCGATTGCTTCTACACCCACGAATGTGCCGCCGTGGTCGGCAGCTACATCATGACCGACTTCGACCTCAATCCCATCCCGCCCGGCCTCATCGACCACAGCGAATGGACCAGCCGCTGGGGCGCGGACAATGCCCTGCGCCTCAACGGGTTCGGCGCCCCGCGCGCCTTCTTCACCGGTGTGCTTCGCGAGATACTCTTCCCCAATGTCAGCTACGGCGAGGACTATGCAACCCTACTGCGCATTAGCCGCGAGTATAAGATAGGACGTATCTACGACCCCCTCTACCACTGCCGCCGCTGGCCCGGCAACTCCGACGCCAACCTCAGCGTGGAAAAGACCAACGAGTACAATTTCTACAAAGATTTCGTGCGCAGCGCCGAGATTCTGGCCCGCATCGAGGCTAACCGTCGCCGCCATAAATAATCAACAAATGGAAAGCCTCTCCGCCTTTACCGCCCGTCAGCTGGACTGCTGGCCCTTGGCTGCCCGCAACTTTGCCGCTCTCCAAAGCTGCCGACGCCGCATGGTTAAAGTGCCGGTAGGAGAGACGACTGCACCTGTCACCCTGCTCTTCAACCCGGAACGCGTGCGCTCAACTGCCGCCAAGGTCGATGCCGCCTCCGTTGCAGCCCGTCCCTGCTTCCTATGCGCCAGGAACCGCCCGACAGAACAACTCGTACACCCAGGCCTGCATGACCTTGGCTACGACATCCTCGTCAACCCCTATCCTATCCTCTCGCCCCATTACACCATCGTGGCGCGTGCGCATGAGCCGCAGCTGCTGCCTATGCAGGCCATGCTGACGGCTGCCGAGCGCTTTCCGGACCTCGTCTTCTTTTTCAATGGTGCACAGTCCGGAGCTTCGGCTCCCGACCATCTCCACTTCCAGGCTGTCGCCAAACGCGACTTGCCCCTCATCCTCCGCACCGAAAATCTTCACATCCCCGACATAGGCAGCGAAGTCGTTAACGCCACTCTCGGCATCGCCCACCCTGCCGCTTTCCATAGCAAAATAAGCCCTTCTGACTTTTACGGATGCACCATGGCGCATCCCTACAGTTCTCAGCTCCTCAACACATTCATTTTCAAGAGGGAAGACGGGCTGATGCAGGAGCTTCACTTTCCGAGGCTACGACACCGCGCCTCCTCGTACCCCGCGCCGATGGTCTCGCCCGGCGCCCTCGATGTCGCCGGGTTGCTCGTCACCGTCCGCGAGCAGGATTTCGACACCCTGACACCGGAAATAATCGCCCAAATCTACCGCGAAACATGTCCGCAAACGCTCACCTGACACGCCGCCGTTCCCCCTGGACGTGGCTCCCGACACTGTACGTAGCCGAGGCCCTGCCTTACGTCCTGGTCAACACCCTCACCGTATACCTATACACCAAGATGGGCATCGGCAAGGCCGAAATGACCTTCTACACCGGCTGGCTCTACCTTCCCTGGGTGATAAAGCCCTTTTGGAGCCCCTTCGTCGACATCCTCTCCACCAAGCGCGCATGGACTCTGGCAATGCAGGTGCTCATGGGTGTATGCTTCGCCGCTATCGCCTTCCTCATCCCCGCCAGCTTCTTCTTCGCGGCCACCCTGGCGTTCTTCTGGCTCGCCGCTTTCTTCTCCGCCACCCACGACATTGCCGCCGACGGCTATTATATGCTCGAACTCTCCGATCACGACCAAGCGGCCTATGTAGGCGTCCGTTCCACCTTCTACCGCCTCGGTTCCCTGCTTGCCAGCGGTGGACTCGTGTGGATAGCCGGACTAATCGAACTCCACGGCTTGCCCGAAGGCACCGAGCATGTTCCCCACGAGCGCGTCGTCGTGGCCTGGTCCACCATCTTCTTCATCGCCGGAGCGCTGCTGCTGATCATCGCCCTCTACCACTGGCGCTTCATGCCCAAGGCGCCAAAGGACGCCCCTCGCGCCGAACACGACTTTCGCCAGATAATCCATAACTTTGGCTCTACCTTCGCCACCTTCTTCGCCAAGCGTGGTATCATCACCGCCATTTGTTTCATGCTCCTTTTCCGTCTTCCGGAAGCCATCTGCCTCAAGCTCGTAGGTCCCTTCTTGCTCGACTCGAGAGAACTCGGCGGACTGGCCATGACAACCGCCGAAGTCGGGCTGGCCAACGGCATCGTGGGCGTCATCGGCATCCTGCTCGGCGGCATCCTCGGCGGCATCGCCATCTCCCGCCAGGGACTTAAATTCTGGCTATGGCCAATGGCCTTAAGCCTCACACTCCCATGCGTTTTTTACTTCCTGCTGGCCCTCTTCCTACCACAGACAAATCTAATCGGGCTGACTCTCATCAATGTCGCCATCTTCGTGGAGCAGTTCGGCTATGGCTTCGGCTTCACCGCCTTCATGCTCTACCTCATCTACTTCTCCGAAGGCCCGTGGAAGACCGCTCACTACGCCTTCTGCACCGCCTTCATGGCCCTGGGCATGATGCTGCCAGGCATGGCCGCCGGATGGATTTACGAGCAGCTGGACCCCGTCGGCCTCTTCGGTCCTACACACCAAGGATACGTGAACTTCTTCCTCTTGGTAATCATTTCCTCCGCCTTCACCTTCCTGGCATGCATGCTGGTGAAAATCGATCCCAACTTCGGCAAGAAAAATGCAGTACAAACTAAACAAGGCAACGCTCCCGACCACCCGGCTGATCGACCTCTACTATCGGAATGAAGAGTGCCGGGCGGCATGCAGCCATTGCCGCAACTATGGGCGTCAATGGAGCTGTCCGCCCTTCGCCGTCGACCCGCTCGCACAGTTGAGTCGTTTCAGCCTCGCCACCATTCTCGCCGTCGAGATACCCGTGGCACCCGGCACACCATCAGATCGTGCCATAGATGTCATGGCACCTGCACATCCCATTCTCGTGGAAGCTGCCATGGAGCTGGAACGGCAGACAGGTGGACGTGCTTCCTGCACCGTGGGGGAATGCCGCCTGTGCACAGAACCCTGCGCCAGGCAGAATGGTATGCCATGCCGACATCCAAATCGAATGCGTCCCTCTCCCGAAGCAATCGGCTTTGACCTTGTAACCCTCCTCCACGACCTCTTCCACATAGACCTGCAATGGGGCGCCGACGGATTCCTGCCATCCCGTCTTTACCTGATAGGGGCCGTGTTCCATAACCAATGAAAGTCCGAGTCCTCCGCTCATTCTTGTCCGCACGACTGCGTCAACGCCGCCCGATTGTCTTCTACCGACAGAACTGGGAAAGCACCCCCGACGGCAAACGAACGATCGGCTGGACCTCCGAGACCCCTGCTCTTCCCGACACGCTACCTCCCGACACATTCTTCGAGACCAAGGCTCCCGTAGTCATGGCTCTGCTTCATCCCCTTTCGGATTCCGACAAGAATGAACAATATGTATTAGCAGAACTGGAAGAATTTGACACGTATTGCCGGGAACATATCCGAATAGTTTTGCATACACATTATCATAATGTGTATGTAATGCATGAAAATCGAGGTCGCGAGTTCCCCTGGTTTCTGTTCCGCTATCGTTTCAGCACCCTGGACCTTACCGAAGTGCTGGCGACATATGATGCCGAGCGGCGCAATTTCTTCATAGCTGAAATGAAGGACATGGCACCCCTGCTTTCGCGTATCAAGCAAAAGGACATACAGGAGGTGTGCGACAAATTCGGCATACACTATCAGCCGAAGGAGTTTGTGAACCTGAGTAAGGCATTAGATTTTTTAAGACCCTGGCAGACCGCGGACCGCGACGCCAATATCTACAATTACACGGCCCGTGCGCTCTATAATCCATACCGAAGGGAAACTCCCTCCACACCCGAGCTGGACGACAATCTCTACCTCAGACTGCGCCGCTGGCTTACCGAGGACACTTACGCTTTCCATGATTTCCAGACTCTCCTAACTGTGCTTCGGGCGTGCGCACCCCTGCTTCAACTCAGGATGCTCCAGCGCTATTTCCGGGCCGTGGAACTGGGTCAGACGCGTTTCGACGCCAACGTGGTGCACGGCTTTGTCCGCAACCGTTACGACCTCTGGGGCTATTGGTGCAATTGCTATGCCAACCCGATGGAGCCGGTGTTCATCGGAACTCAGTTGCTCGCGGGCGCCGTGCTGCATGCCCTCGAAGGGGGAAAGGGGTTCACCTCCGAACGTCTGATTGAATTCGCATTAGAGAATTGTTGCCGCGAGATGCCCAAGGTCGATTTCGGCTTGTACGTCATCTTCTCGCCATGCGACTGCGGCATAGTGGAAACGCCTGGCTTCAAGGGATTCGTCTGTTATTCGTTACTGGTGGAGATAGACGTGGCGGCTGTATCGAGTGCTGAAAAGCTACATACTCTTGTCCAAAATTGCTTCCGGGAAAAATCCAGACACGACCAGGGATATGACAGCTGGACTTTCTTATCCCTTTCGGATGATGAGTTTGAGCTGCTGAGCCTGTTTCTGACTGAGCCGGTTTATCCGATAGACTGCCTGACAGTTTTCGAGGACAATTTCGATTTCGATCCGGGCCGTTTTCTTCAGCGCCTGCAAAGGATGCTGGAGACCCATTTTCAGCAAAGACCAACTGCCGGCGGACTGAGTCTATACGAAGTGAAGCATGCTCTAGGCAATGGCATGGAGAGGTTTCTCAGCAAAGTGACTCTGCCAAGGTGGATGATCGTTGAGCCGAGGAAAAACGTCAGTTTCGGCAACACCATGCTTGCCAAGGAAATCGGGATGTCGGACGACGAGTATTACGAGTGGTCTGCCAAGAATCCATATACGGTGCCGCTGATGGAGAACCGCTGGCTACGAGAACGGATAAGTGAAAAACTCCGACGGTTGTCCGGCTGCGAGCCGGACAGACAGGGGCGGTTTGTCATTCCATACTCCGAGGAGATGATGCAGACCATCAGACAGGTCTTCAAGAGTCCCCGTCCAAGTGAAAACAGCGAGAATATGGCTGAGCCGGGCGCAGTTTACACAGTGCAGGAAAAGGCGTCGGGGTATCTATGCCTCCCGGACAAGGCTATGGAAGAACATGCCCGATATGTTGTCTGCCACGGGCGTAAGTGCTTCTGCCACGCCTACTATTCAGAGCGAACCTGGCGGGAATATGGACTTATGGACTTTATGCGGATCCTGAACGGGAAATATGTGGAAAAGGCGCCCTTCGGGGAAATCCCCGGACGCCTTTTGTGCGATATGGGCAGGCAGCTGGAAGAGGCCGCAAGCCTCTTCCCGACTATGGCCTGCTCCTACTGCGGACATCTGCGCGAAAAGTCTGAGACGGGTGCGCTGAAGTGCGTCAATCCCGACTGTCCGGGCAAACGCCGGTAGAAATGGAAAGGTTGGGCAAGAACCATTTGGTGTTGCCCAACCTGTAAGTTGAATGTTCCTCGTTATTACTCGGAGTAGGTGTAGTCCTTGAGCTGCTCTACTGCGAAGTTGCTGATGAACTCGGAGTGCTTGGCCGTCTCGGCCTCTCCGTAGTTGACAAACACGCGCAGGGAGCGAGCGAACTTCTCGTTGCGGCGGGTGTCGTCGAGCATGAGGTAGCCCATGACGATGTAGCCGGCCATCTCCACCAGGCGTCGTGCCATGAAGTCGAGGTAGTGGCTGTCCTTGGTGTCGAGCACACGTACCACGGCATTCTCGTAGAGTACCGTCATAGCCTCGAGCCTGGCCTTGACGTCTTCGCAGCCCTGAGGTGCGTCGATAGTGGCCTGCTCACGGATGAAGCTGAGGTAGGTGCCGGTGGTGACGTGGCGGATGGCTGCCACCGTCTGCAGCTGAGTCGTGCCCTCGTAGATGGAGGTGATGCGTGCGTCGCGGTATACACGCTCGCAGGCGTAGTCCTTCATGAAGCCGGAGCCGCCGTGGATCTGGATGCAGTCGTAGGAGTTCTGGTTGCAGAACTCGCTGGTCATGCCCTTGGCCAGAGGGGTGAAGGCGTCGGCCAGGCGGTTGTAAGCCTTGCGCTCGGCGCGTTCCTCCTTGGTGAGAGTGCGTTCGCGGCTGATGTCGTCGTAGACCTTGTACATATCCACGAAGCGGGAGCAGGCGTAGAGCAGGGTGCGGGAGGCGTCGAGCTTGGCATGCATTAGCGAGAGGATTTCAGCTACTGCCGGGAACTCGATGATGGCCTTGCCGAACTGCTTGCGGTCGCGGGCGTATGCCAGGGCCTCGCGATAGGCTATCTCGCTGATGCCCACGCTCTGCGCGGCGATGCCCAGGCGTGCGCCGTTCATCAGGGCCATGACGTACTTGATGAGGCCGAGTCTGCGTTCGCCGCAAAGCTCGCAGGGCGCATCCTTGTACACCAGTTCGCACGTCGGCGAGCCCTTGATGCCCATCTTGTTCTCGATGCGGCGCACGGTCACTCCGCCGTTGCGCTTGTCATAGATGAACATGGAGAGGCCACGGCCGTCGCGGGTGCCCTCCTCGGAGCGGGCAAGGACGAGGTGGATGTCACTGTCACCGTTGGTAATAAAGCGCTTGACGCCGTTGAGCACCCAGGAGCCGTCCTCCTTCTGGCTGGCGCGGAGCATTACGCTCTGGAGGTCGGAGCCGGCATCGGGCTCGGTGAGGTCCATGCTCATGGTCTCGCCGGCACATACACGCGGGATGTAGCGCTCGTGCTGGTCGGCGTTGGCGAACTCGTAGATGGTCTCGGCGCAGTCCTGGAGTCCCCAGAGGTTCTCGAAGCCGGCGTCGGCGCGGGCCACGATGTCGGCGGCCATGATGTAGGGTGTGATGGGGAAGTTGAGGCCTCCGAAGCGGCGGGGCATGGCCATGCCCATCAGGCCGGCCTTGCGGCAGGTCTCAAGGTTCTTCTTGGTACCCTCGGCGTATACCACGCGGCCATTCTCCACATGGGGACCGTTCTGGTCGACGTCGGCAGCGTTCTCGGCGATGACGTTGCCGCACACGTCGCCTACTATCTCGAGCACTTTCTCGTAGGAGTCCATGGCGTCCTCGAAATCGCGCGGAGCATAGTCGTATTTATCGGCATCGGCGAAGTTGCGCTCTTTGAGCTCGACGATGCGGCGCATCATCGGGTGGTTGAGGTGATGCTGCAGGTCCGGGTTGTCGGTGAAAAAGTTTGCCATTGCCTTATCTTACTTGGAATTCTTTTTGTAGTACTTGATGAGCTTTGGAACGACGTCCTCGATGCGTCCGGTGATGACGTAGTCGGCCACGGTGTTGATGGGGGCGTCGGGGTCGGTGTTGATCGACAGGATGAGGCTGGAGTCCTGCATGCCGGCGAGGTGCTGGATCTGACCGGAGATGCCGCAGGCGATGTAGAGCTTGGGGCGCACGGTGACGCCGGTCTGGCCGATCTGGCGGTCATGTTCCACCCAGCCTGCGTCGACGGCGGCGCGGCTGGCGCCCACCTCGGCGCCAAGGGTGTCGGCAAGCTGCTGGAGCAGGTCGAAGTTCTCCTTGCTGCCCACACCGTAACCTCCGGCCACGATGATGGAAGAACCCTTGAGGTTGACCTTAGACTTGGCTACCTGGCGGTCGATGATTTCCACCACGAAGTCCTCGGACGATACGTAGTCCTCAGCCTTGAGATCCACTACCTTGCCCTTGTACTCGGGGTCGCGGACTTCCTTCTTCATGACACCCTCGCGGACGGTGGCCATCTGCGGGCGGCACTCAGGGTTGACGATGGTGGCTACGATGTTGCCGCCGAAGGCCGGACGGATCTGGTAGAGCAGGTTCTCGTAGTCCTTGCCCTTCTGGGCGTCGGTATGGGGACCCAGCTCCAGGGCGGTGCAGTCGGCCGTCAGACCGCTGTGCAGGGCCGACGATACGCGCGGGCCGAGGTCACGACCGATGCAGGTGGCACCCATGAATGCAATCTGCGGCTTGATCTGTTTGAAAAGGTTGATGAGCAGCGAGGAGTGGGGCAGCGACGTGTACGGGGACATACGCTTGTCCTGCAGCTTGTAGAGGGTGTCGACGCCGTAAGGCATCACCTGCTTCTCTATCTCGGCGAGGTCGTCGCCGGCAACCACTGCCTGGAGTTCCACGCCGAGCTCGTCGGCGAGCTTGCGGCCCTTGGTGAGCAGCTCGAGGCTGACGTCGGCCACGCGGCCATCCTCGTATTCGAGGTATACTATGATGTTGTTGGTGTCCTGTGCCATGTGTTTATCCGATGGTGTGGTTGGCTATGAGTTGCTTTACGAGGTCCTCGACTTCGGCGTCGGAGTCGGTGAGGTGCACGGCTTCCTTGGCGCTGAAGACCACGTTCTCGATCTTCTTGACCTTGGTGGGGGAGCCGGGGAGGCCGCACTGTTCGCGGTCGGCGCCCACGAAGTCGGCGCTCCACTCGCCGATCTGCAGGTAGGGCTTGGCGTCGACGAGGGGCTTGCGCTTGTCGTCGTCGCAGAGCTCGCTGGGAGCGGCAGCGTACTTGTATTTCTGTATTGCCTTGGCGTTGCGTGGGCGACACTCCTCGGCGGAGCCGTTTACGGTGATGAGCAGGGGCAGAGGAGCGGTGACGGTCTCGATGCCGTTCTCGATGCGGCGGCGTATGGTGACGCGTCCATCCTTGACTTCGCCCACCTCCTCGGCGTATGTCACCTGGGGGAGGCCGAGCTTCTCGGCGATCTGCGGGCCTACCTGTGCGGTGTCGCCGTCGATGGCCTGGCGGCCGCCGAGGATGAGGTCGAAGTCGCCGAGCTTGCGCACTGCGGTAGCAAGGGCGTAGGAGGTGGCCAGGGTGTCGGAGCCGGCGAAGGCACGGTCGGAGAGCACCACGCCGTTGTCGGCGCCACGGTACAGGCCTTCGCGCACAATCTCGGCAGCGCGGCCCGGTCCCATGGTCAGCAGCGTGACGGTGGTGCCGGGATAGCGGTCCTTGAGCTGGAAAGCCTGCTCAAGCGCGTTGAGGTCTTCGGGGTTGAAAATGGCCGGCAGAGCGGCGCGGTTTACGGTGCCGTCGGCCTTCATGGCATCCTTTCCCACGTTGCGGGTGTCGGGTACCTGCTTGGCCAGCACTATGATTTTCAAACTCATATTTTGTCGGTTATGTTTTTCTACACACGATGCCCGTGAAGCTGAGAGCTGAGGACTTAGAGCTGAGAGACAGCTGAAACCGTTTCGCTCCCGAACTGCGCACGAGCATAAATTTCGTGCAAATTTAATAAAAGACCTTGACATACACAAATTTCGGTCTTGCAGGGACCCACGGCCCGTGCGTCCGCCAGTGGTGAGGTAAATGTGGCGATAAATAAGGGAGGTCGGTTTTCAGGCCGCCCCCCTGCGTTCGGATTGTGGTTCTTTCTTTGACACTTGCGTCGAGCCTCAGCTCGACGCAAGGCCCGTCTCGGATTACTCCTGGATCAGCACCCTCTTGACCTTGTTGCCGGCGATGCGGATGTAGGGACTTCCACGACCGTGACGATCTCTTTCGGCTTGCCGTTGCCGGGAATAATGTACGGGGCCATCATGTAGACGGTCTTTTCCTGAAAAAGTATTACTGTATGGCGAAAATCCTCTATAAGCCGAAGCAACACCATGGAAAAGGCAGCCCGATGAATGAGGGCTTAGTCCCCGAGATATGACTTGAGCAGGCGACTTTTCTGACCTTTGAGTCGCCGTATGGCCTTCTCCTTAATCTGTCGCACGCGTTCGCGGGTGAGGTCGAACTTGGCGCCTATCTCCTCGAGGGTCATCTCCTGGCCTCCGATGCCAAAGAACATCTGCACTATGGCACGCTCGCGGTCGTCGAGCTGCTGCAGGGCGCGGTTGATTTCCTTGGCCAGGGACTCATGGTTGAGCTGTCGGTCGGGGGTGGGAATGTCGTCGTTGACGAGCACGTCGAGCAGGGAATTCTCCTCTCCGTCGGCGAAGGGGGCGTCGACCGAGACGTGTCGGCCGGACACTTTCATGGTGTCGGCGACTTTCTCTGGTGCGAGTTCGAGGCGGTCAGCCAGTTCCTCGGCGCTCGGCAGCCGCTCGTATTCCTGCTCGAAGCGGCTGCGCTCCTTGTTTATCTTGTTGAGGGAGCCGACCTGGTTGAGAGGTAGGCGCACGATGCGGCTCTGCTCGGCCAGGGCCTGTAGGATGGACTGGCGGATCCACCACACGGCGTAGCTGATGAACTTGAAGCCGCGCGTCTCGTCAAACTTCTGCGCGGCGCGTATCAGTCCGAGATTCCCCTCGTTGATGAGGTCAGGGAGGCTGAGGCCCTGATTCTGGTACTGCTTGGCCACGGAGACGACGAAGCGCAGATTTGCGCGCACCAGCTTGTCGAGGGCCTTGCGGTCCCCCTGGCGGATGCGTCGGGCGAGTTCGACCTCGTCCTGCACGGAAATCAGCTCTTCGCGGCCTATCTCTCCGAGGTAACGGTCAAGGGCCTTGCTGTCGCGCGAGGTGATGGAGGGATTTATCTTGAGTTGTCGCATTAGTCGTAAAAATAAGCTACATCTACAGTCAGGGATAGTGAGTAAGTGCGGGCTGTGATGCAATGCGTTGGAGATATGCCTGAAATTCTGCGATTCAAGGCGTTAAGCTAAAGCCGACAACGATGCATGGTGCCTGCAGGCACACAGTATCTGCGTCATTAAAACACCATGGAGGAACGGATTGTTGCCGACATACTGTTAACAAATGTTAACAGTATAGGGCTAACAGATGGCTAACGCACGTGTGACATCCTCTACTCCCAGCTTTAACTCAACTAAAAGAGCAGAGCTATGCGATAAGTAACCCACGCCAGCGCCCAGGCCACGAAGGTGTTGTAGACGAGCGAGAAGAGGCCGTAGCGCCAGTCATGGGCTTCGCGTACGATGGCAATCATGGTCGCTATGCAGGGGAAGTAGATGAGGACGAATACCATGAAGGCCAGGGCGGTGGCCTTGGTGAATGGGGCCTTGCCGCTCACGGGAGAGGGAGTCGTTAGGCGTTCGGCCAGCAGCTGGCTGTCGTCGCCGTCGCCGGTATAGAGCACGCCTAAGGTGGAGACGACGATTTCCTTGGCCGGGAGGCCGGCCAGCAGCGATACTGTGGCCTTCCAGTCGAAGCCGAGCGGCTCCACAGCGGGCTGCACGAAGCGGCCGATATTGCCGAGGATGGAGTTCTGCTGCTGGTACTGGGTGGTGATGAGCGCCATCTCGTCTTCTGGGGAAATGGTGTCGGCCAGGGCTTTGTCGTAGGAGCGGAGCTCCTGGCGACATTCGGCGGCGTACCGGGCGGGTACCTGCTGTTCGTCGACACGGGGGAAGTAGCTGAGGGCCCAGATGATGGCCGAGGCGATGAGGATGAGTCCGCCCATCTTCCTGAGGTACTGGCTGGCCTTGGTCCACATGCCGCGCATGGTGGCCTTGGCCGTCGGGATGCGGTAGGGGGGCAGCTCCATGACGAACGGGGTTTCGTCGGCGTGGAACCAGAAGCGGCGCAGCAGGCGGGCCGTGATGGCCGCCACGGCGATACCTAATACGTATAGGAAGACGAACACCCAGGCGTTGCCGCCGAAGAAGCAGCCTACCAACAGCACGTAGATCGGGATGCGCGCTGAACAGCTCATGAAGGGGATTATCAGTATGGTGATCAGGCGCGAGGACTTGCTCTCGATGATACGCGTGGACATGATGGCCGGGACGCTGCAGCCGAAGCCCATCACCATCGGAATGAACGACTTGCCGTGCAGCCCGAGTCGGTGCATCAGCTTGTCCATGATGAAGGCTACGCGAGCCATGTACCCGCTGTCCTCCATGAACGAGATGAAGGCATATAAGATAAGGATATTTGGCAGGAAGACTATGACGGAGCCGACGCCGCCGATGACGCCGTCGAGCAGCAGGTCCTTGAAGGGGCCGTCGGGCATATGCTCGCTGACAAGGCCGGAAATCCAGGCCACGAGCTGTTCTATCCACTCCATGGGGTAGGCGCCGACCTGGAAAGTGGCCCAGAACATCAGCCACATCACCAGCAGGAAGATTGGGAAGCCGAAGAGCTTGTTGGTGACGAAAGCGTCGATGATGTCGGTGGTCTTGTTCTTGTTGGTGTTCCTGCGGTCCATGGTCTCGGCCAGGGCGCCGTCAATGAAGCCGTACTTCTCGGCCGAGACGATGGCCTGCATATCGTCGCCGAGCTGTCCCTCGATGCGTTTCTCTTCGCGGTCGCGCAATTCGCGCCACTCCGGATACTGCGGGTATTTCTTGAGAATGCCCTCTATCTCGGGGTCATGCTCCAGGAACTTTATGGCCAGGAAGCGGGGCGAGAAGTGTCCGCTGATCTCTGGCACCTGCTTGAAGACCTTGTTGAGAGTGCTGACGCCTTCTTCGACTTCGGGGCGCATCCTGACGTGGATGTGGCGGACTTCCTTGGCACGGTCCTCGAAGGTCTCTATGACTTTGTTGAGGAGCTCGTGGACGCCCATTCCGGTTGATGCCACCGTGGGCACGATGGGCACACCGAGCATCTTGCCGAGCAGGTCGGTGTCGAGGCGTATGTTCTCCTTCTTCAGCTCGTCGAACATGTTCAGGGCGATGACCATGCTTCGGTTCATGTCGATGAGCTCTGTAGTGAGGAAGAGGTTGCGCTCCAGGTTGCTGGCCACGACGACATTGACAATGACGTCGGGCGTCTCCTCGCGCAGGTAGCGGACCACGTACTGTTCCTCGGGCGAATAGACACTCAGGGAGTATGTGCCGGGCAGGTCGACGATGTTGATGCGGTAGCCCTTGTAGCGGACGCTGCCCTCCTTGGCGCCGACGGTGACGCCGGCGTAGTTGCCGACGTGCTCGTGGGCGCCGCTGACCATGTTGAACAGGGAGGTCTTGCCGCAGTTGGGATTGCCGAGCAGGGCCACGTTGATGACCTTTTCGCCGTGGTGGTCTCGATGCTCCTGCGGATGGTCGATGGCGACGTCATGGACGTCAGAAATGGTGTCCTTGCCGGGTTTGCCCTCTACGGCGACTTCGATGAGGTCGGCCTCGGCGCGGCGCAGAGAGACCTCGTAGCCCATGATGGAGTACTTGATGGGGTCGTGGAGCGGGGCGTTGAGCACGACGTTGACTATGCGCCCCTTGACGAAGCCCATCTCCATGACGCGCTTGCGGAAGGCGCTATGGCCAAGTATCTTGATGATCACGCCCTTCTGGCCGGGCTGCAGATCCGATAATAACATCCTTTATACGTGTATTTATGCAAAATTACCAAGATGCGGCGAGGTGACCAAAAATCCGGCTGAAAATACTCACTATTGAGTATGTTGGAAAGGTGAAAAAACGACGGCAGGGAGGTTTCAGGCTCGTCTGTCGTCGTTTCATGTGATTTATCGGCGATGGTGCTCGCTGTCGTGCCTGCTTTCTGTGCGTGGCTTGCGGTGTTGGCTTTCCGACCGCCGGTCGGAACCGTGGTGGCGGTCACTGCGCGGAGGCTGCTGATAGCCTTTCTGCCGTTTGGGTTGTTTGGGGGGCTTTGGAGGCTTAGGCGGCTTTGGAGGTTTTGGTGGTTTCGGAGGTTTCGGCGGATGCCGGTGTGGCGGGCGCGGACCGGGACGGTTGTATTCCGGGTAATAGTCGTATTCGTAGATGGGTCTCGAGCACGACGGCAGTAGGAAAGCCAACACGAGGGCAGCTATCGCCAGCAAGGTAAGTCGACGTCTCATAAGCTTCGGATTGGGGTTATTCGTCGTTGATTTCCTCCTGCATCACATAGCACTGGCGTAGCAGGTTGATGAGCATGACCATGGCATGGTTGGTGGCCGACTCAATGACTTCGTTACGGTCACCCTTGAAGCGCATGCACTCGGTGACGAGGGTGTCGCAGTACTTGACTGCTATCCATACTGTGCCTATGGGCTTGAGGGCGGTTCCGCCGTCGGGACCGGCGATACCGGAGGTTGCGATGCCGCAGGCGGTGTGCATGAGCCGACAGACGCCGCGGGCCATCTCTTCGACCACCTTCTGGCTGACGGCGCCAAACTTTTCGAGGGTGGAGCGGCTGACTCCGAGCACATCGGCCTTGACGTCGTTGCTGTAGCTGACTACGCTGCCGAGGAAGTAGTTGCTGGAGCCAGGCACCTGCACGATGCGGTGGGCGAGATTGCCGCCGGTGCAGCTCTCGGCGCACGAAACGGTGAGTTCGCGCTCGCTCAACAACTGGCCCAGGATCTGTGCCGGGGTGACATTCTCGGTAGCTATCACCTCGTGCGGGAAAAGGTCCACGAGCGACTGCCGCAGGCGGTTGAGATTGAAGCGCAACAGGCCCACGGACTTGTGCACGCCGACCATGGTGATGTGCGTGAGCATGCCGTAGGTGCGGTGGTGTATGTCGATATACTCCGGCAGGGCCTGCGAGAAGTGGTCGATGACTACCGTAATCTCGTCGTGGCTGTAACCGTAGATGACGATGTAGCGCTGGTCAACGCTCATTTCCTCGTTTTTCTTTTTCTTGGTCTCGCTCATGTGTAGCTTAGAGTTTAGAGTTGAGAGTTGCCGGAAAGATGAGGGCCGCAACTCTCAACTCTACACTCTCAACTTGTTTCTCCTTTATACGGAAACGCGTGCGAAAGGTGGTAGGTTCATGGCGCCTCGATATCCTTCGCGGAATCGCATCATGCCGGCCACGGCCACCATGGCGGCGTTGTCGGTAGTGAACTGCAGCTGGGGAATCCAGGGGCAGATGCCGTGGCGGCGGCAGAAAGCCTCGGTGGCGGCACGCATGCCGGAATTGGCTGACACGCCACCACCGATGCTGAGGTGCCTGACAGGATTCTGATGAAACGCCTTCTCCAGCTTGTCGAAGAGAATGTCGACGATGGTCTTCTGAAGTGAGGCGGCCAGGTCGGCCTTTCGTTTCACCACGAACTCAGGGTCTTTCCTCTGCCCGTCACGCAGAGTATAGAGGAAGGAGGTCTTGAGTCCGGAGAAGGAGTAGTCGAGGTCGGGGATATGCGGTTTGCCGAAGTGGAAGGCGTCAGGGTCGCCCTGTTGTGCCAGGCGATCGATGTGCGGGCCGCCGGGGTAGGGTAGCCCCATGGCCTTGGCGCACTTGTCGAAGGCCTCTCCGGCGGCGTCGTCGATGGTCTGGCCCAGAATCCGCATTTTCTCGGCGCTTTCCACGAGTATGATCTGGGAGTTGCCGCCGCTGGCCAACAGGCACATGTACGGAAACTCCGGCACCTCGTCGTCAGGGGTCTTTTTGACGAATGGTGCCAGGACGTGTCCATGGAGGTGGTTGACGTCAACCAGGGGTATGTTGAGAGCGGAAGCGAAGCCCTTGGCGAAGGCGCTGCCGACGAGCAGGGAGCCGAGCAGTCCGGGCCCGCGGGTGTAGGCGATGGCCGTCAAGTCCTCTTTCTTGACTCCGGCCTGCCGCAGGGCCTCGCTGACTACCGGCACGATGTTCTGCTGGTGTGCGCGGCTGGCGAGTTCGGGGACTACGCCGCCGTAGAGTTCGTGTACCCTTTGACTGGCGATGACGTTGCTCAGCAGCAGTCCGTCACGCAGGACTGCCGCCGAGGTATCGTCGCAGGATGACTCTATTCCGAGAATTATTTCGGGCATTTCAATTATTTTTGGATGCCGTCGCGGCGGAGCAGAGCGTCGATGGTGGGCTGCTTGCCGCGGAAGCCGACGTAGAGCTCCATGGGGTCGACGGTGCCGCCGCTCTGGAGCATGTGGCGGAAGGCCTTGGCGGTCTTCTGGTCAAAGATGCCTGCCTCCTGGAAGGCGGAGAAGGCGTCGGCGTCGAGCAGCTCGGACCACTTGTAGCCGTAGTAGCCGGCAGCATATCCGCCGCTGAAGATGTGGCCGAAGGCGGGCGAGATGAGGGTGCCTTCGACAGGCTCGAAAATCTGGACATCCTTCAGGGCCTCCTTCTCGAAGTCGGCGATGGACTGGGAGGCGCGCAGAGGCTCCTCGAGAGTGTAGTAGGCCATGTCGAGCTCGCCGAAGTTGAGCTGGCGCATACAGGCGTAGGCAGCGCCGAACTGGCTGGAGCGGATAAACTTATTGATGAGGTCGGCAGGCATCTTCTTGCCGGTCTTGTAGTGTCTGGCGAATCCGTCCAGGTACTGTTTCTGCGTCAGGTAGTTCTCGTTGAACTGGGAGAAGAGCTCCACGAAGTCCTGGTAGACGTTAGTGCCGCAGAGGGAGGCGTAGGTGGTGTTGGCCGAAAGGCCGTGCAATGCGTGGCCGAACTCGTGCAGGAAGGTCTCCACCTCGTAGGGGTTGAGCAGGCTGGGGTCGTTGCCGACGGGCTTGGTGAAGTTGCAGACGATGGAGATGACGGGGTACTCGCGCACTCCGTTGTCGTCGCGACTCTCGGGACGGAACTCTGTCATCCAGGCGCCGGGGGCCTTGCCAGGACGGTAGTAGAAGTCGGCGTAGAGGAGACCGAGGAGCTTACCGTCGGGGCCCATGACGTCGAAGGCTTTTACTTCGGGGTTATAGACGGGAAGCTTCTTGTTCTCCACGAACTTGTAGCCGTAGAGCCTGGTGGCCAGGCCGAGGACACCCTTGATAGTGTTGTCGAGCTCGAAGTAGGGGCGCATGTCCTCGTCGTTGAAGGCGTACTGCTCGTTCTTGAGCTTGTTGGACCAGTAGGAATAGTCCCAGGGGGAGAGCACGAAGTCGGCGCCCTGTGCCTTGCGGGCATAGTCCTGGATTTCAGCGAGCTCGCGCTGCATTGAGGGCTTGTAGGCGTCGCGCAGCTGGGTGAGGAAGCCACGCACGGTGGGCACGTCCTTGGCCATCTTGGAACTGAGGGCGTAGGCGGCGTAATTTGGGAAACCGAGGAGCCTGGCCTGCTCCTGGCGCACGTTGGCTATGTCCTTGAGAATCTGGGTATTGTCGAACTCACCACCGACGTTGCGGGAGTTGTATAGACGGTACATCTTCTCGCGGACGTCACGGTTGTCTGCGTACTTCATCAGCGGGGAGTAGCTGGGATAGAAGACGGTGAAGAGGTAGAGATTGGGGTCATCGGGTTTGCCGTCAGCGCGAAGGGCTTCGGTCGCTTCCTCGCGGGCGGCCTGCTTCACGGTCTCGGGGAGGCCGGAGAGCTGGCCGGCGGTGAGCCAAAGGCGGGCGTCGGGAGCCTTCATGCCGTTGGTGACGTTTTGGGCGAAGCGGATCTGGAGGTCGCTGAGCTCGGTGGTTAGGGCGGCGAAGCGCTCGCGGTCCTTGCCGGTGAGGTTGGCGCCGCTGGCCACGAAGCCCTTGTAAGTCTCCTGGGTAAGACGGCGCTGCTCGGGCGTCAGGGAGGCGTCTTTGTCAAGGTTGTCGTAGACGGCCTTGACACGCTGCCACAGGCCCTCGTTGAGCATTACCGAGGAATAGTGCCTGGCGAGTTCGGGTGCCAGGCGGGCCTGCATCTTCTGGAGCACGGTGTCGCCGGTGGCGTGCTCCACGTTGCCGAGGGCGAGCTCTGCGCCGGTGAGGAGCTTGCCGCTGCGGTCGAGGGCGGCAATGGTGTTCTCGAAGGTCGGCACGGAGCGCTGGTTGACGATTGCCTCGATCTCGCGGTTCTGGTCGGCCATGCCCTGACGGATGGCATCCTCGTAGTCGGCCGAGGTAATCTTGTCGAATGGAAGGCCGACGGCCACTGCCGGATTCGACGGGTTATTGAAGTAGCCCACGAGCGGATTTTCGCGTCCCTGGGCGTCGTTGGTGGTTATTGTCATGATTGAAAATGCTGCCAAGGCAGCGGCTGCGAATTTCTTCATTGGCTATGGTGGGTTCGTTTATGCGGTTGGTTCGAGTGCGATGGCCAGCACCTCGTCGAGGGTTTTCACGTAGTGGAAAGTGAGTCCTTCGAGGTACTGTGCGGGTATCTTATCTATGTCCTTTTCGTTTTCGTGGCAGAGGATTACCTCGTGTGCGCCGGAGCGCTTGGCGGCGAGAATCTTCTCTTTGATGCCGCCCACGGGGATAACCTTGCCGCGCAGGGTTATCTCGCCTGTCATGGCGATGCGCGGACGCACCTTGCGTCCGGTGAGGACGGAGGTGAGGGCGGTGGCGATGGTGATGCCGGCCGAGGGGCCGTCCTTGGGCACGGCGCCTTCCGGCACGTGGATGTGAACGTCTTTCTTGGTGAAAATCTCGGGGTCTATGCCGAGTTCGGGAGCGTGTGCCTTGAGGTACTGGAGGGCGAGCTGGGCCGACTCCTTCATGACGTCGCCCAGGTTGCCGGTAAGCGAGAGCTTGTCTCCCTTGCCGGGGATGAGGGCGGTCTCGATAAAAAGCACTTCGCCACCGACGCTGGTCCAGGCCAGACCGGTGACCACACCCACCTGCGGTTCGTCGCTGATAACGTCCGGTATCACCTCCTCGGGTCCCATGAACTCGTCTATCTCCTTGGGTGTGATAAGCCTGGGAAAAGGCTTTTCGGTGGCCTTGAGCATGCCGAGGCGGCGGATTACCTTGGCGATCTTCTTTTCCAGCAGGCGGACTCCGCTCTCACGGGTGTAGCTGTCGATAATCTTGCGCAGGGCCTCGGGCGAGAATTCCACCTCGTCGGCGGCGAAGCCGTGCTGGGCGAGCATCTTGCCAACCAGGTGGCGACGGCCTATCTCCACCTTCTCCTCGGTGACGTAGCCGGTTATCTCGACCAGCTCCATGCGGTCGAGCAGGGGGCGGGAGACGGCGCTGAGGTCGTTGGCGGTGGCGATGAACATCACCCGCGAGAGATCGTAGTCGAAGTCGAGGTAGTTGTCGTGGAAGTGGCTGTTCTGCTCTGGGTCGAGGACCTCGAGCAGGGCGGTGGATGGGTCTCCCTTGAAGTCATGGCCAATCTTGTCGACCTCGTCGAGGACGATAACGGGGTTGTTGGTCTTGCACGACTTCAGGGCGGTGATGACACGGCCGGGAAGGGCGCCGATGTATGTGCGGCGGTGTCCGCGAATCTCGGCCTCGTCGTGCAGGCCGCCGAGGGAAATGCGGGCATACTCGCGACCGAGCGCACGGGCTATGCTCTTGCCCAGTGAGGTCTTGCCGACGCCGGGAGGACCGTATAGGCAGAGTATAGGGGCGCGCATGTCGCTGCGTAGCTTGAGCACGGCCACCTGCTCAAGGATTCGTTCCTTGACGTCCTCCAGGCCGTAATGGTCCTCCTCGAGCGTCTGTCGCACTCGGTCCACGTCGATGGCCTTCTTCTCGGTCTTGTTCCAGGGCAGAGAGAGGAAGGTGTCGAGGTACTGGTACTGTATGCTGTACTCGGGGTTCTGGGCGTTGAAGCGGTCGAGCTTGCGAAGCTCCTTCTCGAAGTGCTGTCGGGCCTCCTTGGACCACGACATCTTGCGGGCGCGGGCGGCGAGCTCGTCGGCGTCCTCGTCCTCGACGCTGCTGCCCAGCTCCTCCTGGATGGTGCGGATCTGCTGTTGCAGGAAGTGGTCGCGCTGCTGGCGGGTGAGCTGCTCGGCCGTCTTGTCCTGGATTTCGGAGCGTATGCGCATGAACTGGGTGGCCTCGCTGAGCTTGCGGGCCAGGTACTCGTAGCGCTCCATGGCGTTGTCCATCTCCAGCATGTGAAACTTGTCATCGTTGCTGAAGGGGGAGTTGGCGCAGATGAATGCTATGCGCATCACCGGGCTGTCCATGTTCTCGAGGTTGCGGGCCATCTCCTTGGTCTCCTGGGTGTCGACAATCTTGAGCAGGCCGTCGAACAGGTCCATGCAGGTCTTGATGAGCACGGCCATCCGCTCCTTGCCTTCCTTGTCATCGGGCAGGAGCTCGTCGCGCAGCTCGAGTCGGCCGCGCAGATAAGGGGAGCGGGAGCGGAGGGATTTGAGTTGCACGCGGGGGCCGGTCTTGATGACTGCCGAGACGTTGCCGTCGGGAAGCTGCACCTTGTCCATGATGGTGCCGAACACGCCGACAGGGTACAGGTCGCGCTTGCCGGGGGCCTCTACCTCCGGGTCGCGCTGGGCCACGAGAGCTATCACCTCGTTGTTCTTCTCGGCCTCGTCGACGAGCTGGAGCGACGACTCGCGCGCCAGGCCGACGGGGATGAGCATGCCGGAGAAGACCGGACTGCCACGCAGGGCCAGCACCGGCATGTTGTCCATGTCGATGAGGGGCATACCCGGTTCGTTGAGGTTCACGCCCAGATCCTCCAGCTTTATGGTAGTGTCGTTTTTCTGTTTTTTCATTTAAATGAAAAGCTGTTTTTCTTCAGTGGGCAAATATCGCGCCGAAAGGGTGACTGAGCCTCCCTCTCTTTCCTCGGCGAAACATCCGCCAGGGGCCGGAGCCCTTGTAATTACACCACAAAGTTAGCACTATGTTTTGATATCAGCAAATTCCGTTCTAACTTTGCGGACATGAAAGAGAGGCTTTTCCGGTTCAAGGAGTTTGCGGTGCGGCACGAGCTATCGGCCATGAAGGTTGGTGTCGACGGAGTGCTGCTGGGCGCCTGGGCCGACGTAAGCGGCAATACGCTGCTCGACGTCGGCACCGGCTGCGGACTGCTGGCCCTGATGGCCCTCCAGCGCAACCCCGGGCTGCAGGTCCTCGGCATAGACATCCATGCCCCGAGCATCGAGGAGGCACAGGCCAACGCCGCCGATACCCCCTGGGACGATAAAGTTCGCTTCGACTGCCGCAGCTTCCGCAGGCAGCTGTCGATGGGGTGGCGGTTCGACTTGATTATCAGCAATCCGCCATTCTTCAACGCCGGTGTGAACAGCCCGAAAGATGACCGGGAGCGCAGCCGCCATGCCGACGACCTGTCGCCCCAGGCGCTGATCGTTCATGCGACCAATCTGCTCAACCCTGGCGGCCGGCTCTGCATGATAACCCCTCGCGACCAGCTCGACGGCCTCTTGGCGCTGGCCCAAACGCATCGGTTGGTCCCACGGCGGCTGACAGAGGTGACGACCGTGGAGGGGAAAGCTCCCAAGCGCCTGCTCAGCGAATGGGAATGCAATATCGGGACGCACCAGGGTGCGTCCGCAGGCGGCGACACAGTAGCGAACGCACCAGAGTGCACCCCGACGCTCCTTAGCATAGAGGAGGGAAAGGGAGCGAATCGACGCTTCTCCAAAGAGTATATGACTCTGTGCGCGCCTTTCTACTTGCATTTTTAGATTTTTAGGAGGTAGGCGCCGCGCTGAAGCGTACGCCAATTAAAAAAGAAAAACTTCCCTCTACTCCTTCTCAACTCTACTCACCCTGCTTTTAACTCTCCTTAAATAACTATAAAGTGGAGACGGCGACAAAATAATAATCCCTATTGGCACGATTATTGTTAATGAAGTAACAAGAAAATTATGGCCCTGCGGTTTACCCATACGGGCCTCACAATATAGTAACATGACCCATAACTTCGAACAGCAATTCAAGCCTGTCATCGATCGTGCCGTGCGCGAGGCCAGGTCCCTGTCGTCGCCCGTGGTGATGCCGGAGCACCTGCTCCTGGGCAGCATGCGGCCGCAGGGCGCCACCATGCGCCGCATCTTCAACACCCTGAAGCTGCCTGTAAACACCATGATAGAGGAGCTTGAAAGCCGTATCCGGGAGACAAACGCCGACAGCCCCGAACAGGACGACATGCCGCGCCTGGGCGACGAGCGCATTCATCCCGCCTCCATCCGCTACCTCAAGCTGGCGCTGGCCGAGGCCCGACGCATGCGCAGCCCCGGTCTCTTCGGCGCGCACCTGCTCCTTGCCCTTATACACGACCCCCGCTCGCTCGACAATGACTTCCTGGGCGAGTTCAAGAAGAAATACCTCAACTTCGACATCTCCATGTCCATCAACAACCCCTTCGGCGACGAGGAGGCCCCCGAACCCTTCACCGACGGCTTCCAGCCCGAGGACGACGAGGAGGATGACACCGCCGAGCAGCCCGGACGCCGCGTCCGCCGTCGCAAAGATGATGGAGACAGGCCCGGCTCCTCCACCCCGGCGCTCGACAAGTTCGGCGTCGACATGACCGCCAAGGCTGCCGCCGGTCAGCTCGATCCCGTAGTAGGCCGAAGCGTCGAAATTGAGCGAGTGGCCCAGATCCTGAGCCGCCGCAAGAAGAACAACCCCGTACTCATCGGCGAGCCGGGCGTGGGCAAGTCCGCCATCGTGGAAGGCCTGGCCCTGCGCATCGTCCAGAAGAAGGTCAGCCGCATCCTATTCGACAAGCGCGTAGTGGCCCTGGACATGGCCTCCGTGGTAGCCGGCACCAAGTACCGCGGACAGTTCGAGGAGCGCATCAAGGCATTGCTCGACGAACTTGCATCTCACCCGGAGATCATCCTCTTCATCGACGAGCTACACACCATCGTCGGCGCCGGCTCGGCTCCAGGCTCCATGGACGCCGCCAACATGCTCAAGCCGGCCCTGGCACGAGGCGACATACAGTGCATCGGCGCCACAACCCTCGACGAATACCGCCAGAACATCGAAAAAGACGGCGCACTCGAACGCCGTTTCCAGAAAGTGATGGTGGAGGCCACCACTCCCGAAGAGACCCTGGAGATTCTTCGCCAGGTAAAAAGCAAGTACGAGGAACACCATAACGTCTGCTACAGCGACGATGCCTTGCAGGCCTGCGTCAACCTCACGGAACGGTACGTGAGCGACCGTACTTTCCCCGACAAGGCGCTCGACGCTCTTGACGAGGCCGGTTCGCGAGTGCATATCTCCAATATCCGTGTGCCGGAGGAGATAGAGAAGCTCGAAAAGGAAATAGAGACAGCCCACGAGGAGAAGCTGGAGGCGGCCCGCAAGGAGCAGTATGACCTCGCCGCCGAGAAGCGCGACAAGGAAGCCCAACTGCGGCAGGACCTCGAGACTGCCCAGGCCGACTGGCAGAAGCAGCTCGAAGCGGAACGCCAGCCTGTCGGCGAGGAGGAAGTCGCCGAGGTCGTGGCCATGATGACGGGCGTCCCTACCGTCCGCATCGCGCAGGCCGAAGGTTCGCGTCTGCTCCACATGCCCGAGGCCCTCAAGGGTTCCGTAATCGGCCAGGATGCCGCCGTCAACAAGATTGTCAAGGCCATCCAGCGTAACCGTCTCGGACTCAAGGACCCCGACAAGCCCATCGGCGTGTTCATGTTCCTCGGCTCCACAGGCGTCGGCAAGACACACCTGGCCAAGAAGCTCAGCGAGTACCTCTTCGACTCTCCCGATGCCCTCATCCGCATTGACATGAGCGAGTACATGGAGAAGTTCACTGTCTCCCGCCTGGTCGGCGCCCCTCCGGGATACGTCGGCTACGAAGAGGGTGGCCAGCTCACCGAGAAGGTACGTCGCAAGCCCTATTCAGTGGTTCTGCTCGATGAGATGGAGAAGGCTCACCCGGACGTGTTCAACCTGCTGCTGCAGGTTATGGACGAAGGTCGACTCACCGACTCGCTCGGCCGCCGCATCGACTTCAAGAACACGATTCTGATCATGACCAGCAATGTCGGCTCTCGGCAGCTCAAGGACTTCGGCTCCGGCGTCGGATTCAACACCGGCACTCCGAGCAGCGAGCAGGCCCACGGCGTCATCACCAAGGCACTGAGCCGACAGTTCTCACCGGAGTTCCTGAACCGTATCGACGACATCGTGATGTTCGAGAACCTGGGCCGCGAGGAGCTGGTGAAGATCATCGACATCGAGTTGAATGGCTTTCTGTGCCGCATCGACAAGATGGGCTACAAGCTGCATCTGACCGATTCCGCCAAGAACTTCCTGGCCGACAAGGGCTACGATCCCCAGTACGGTGCCCGTCCACTTGCCCGCTCAATCCAGAAGTACCTGGAAGATCCCCTGGCCGAGCTGATGCTGGAGCGTAACGCCGCCAAGCAGTCCGGCACAGACATCGAGGTCGACTACCACGACGGCGACGAGAAGCTGACTCTCACTGCAAAAGAAATGTAGGGACGCAGGCTCATGCGCCCGAAAAGTTAGGAACTTACCCATTTGGCTTCCCACCGGGCAAAGCGTTCCGAGAAATCCGCCGAGGTGCTTGTCTTGAGAAAATAGGCAAGGTCGAGGTATAATACTCCCCGGTTTTCAGACAGCCACAATGATGGCGGCATGACAATGAAAAATCCTGCAACTCGCTGAGTTGCAGGATTTTTCGGTCTCTTTCATAAGACTTTTGTGGAGATGGAGGGAGTCGAACCCTCGTCCAAACGTGGACTCAGAAAGGTTTCTACATGCTTAGCCATCCAATTGGTTTTCGACCGAGGGCAGGCTGGTGGCGGCCAACCCGCGGCTTAGCTCCTTAGTTTCGAAAGACGGTCGGAGCGGCCGCCTTCCTATTTGCGAATTTATTAGCACCGCCTTGTCGAAACGCCTCGCAACGGGGCAATCGGGCGATGTCTCGTCTGCGCCACCTGTGGCGCGGATTAAGCGATCCTACTATGCTTCAGATCAAGCAGCGAGAGCGTAATTGTTATTTTCGCCAGTTATAGGTCGATGTCGAGATATTTGAGAGCGTCAACATCGGCGCTCTGCATGCTTGCTTGCCGCTTCTACACGCTGTCAAAACCAGTCATCCCCGGATTTGCTGCGGTCGGTAAAAACTTTAGCTTGCAAAGGTAAGTTTTTTTCGCCGTCTGTGCAAGAGAGAATATTCGGTTTTATGGATTTTTAACATTGTATAGAAAAGGGAAGGCGCCGCGCTAAAGTGGACGTCGGTAACAGAGGCATAGCTTCGACTGTCCGTGCGACAACGCCAATTCAGTCCTTGAGGTAGTACTCGATATCAGAGACGACGCAGACGGTCTTGATCTTGCCACGCTTGGAGTGAGGATCTTCGGCGAACTTGTCGGCGCCCTTGCGGGCGCTCCAAATGGCCTCGCGATCATGGCAGACTGGCCGACCGAGGCAAAGGATGCGATGCGGTTGTCGAGTTTCATTTTGGAGAAATTTTGGGTAAGGTGAGGCGGAGTGAGAGGTAGCCGCCTACACCGGCGAGCAAGGACCCGACGACGATGCCGAGCTTGGAAGCGTTGAGGGTCATAGAGGCGATAGCATCGCCGGTGCCGAATGAGAGGTTGGCGATGAACAGGGACACGGTGAAGCCTATGCCGCCGAGCAGGGCTATGGAAGCCATCTGGCGCCAGTTGCAACCTTCGGGGATGCTGGCCCAGCCGAGCTTTACGGTCAGCAGGGAGAAGCAAAAGATGCCGATGAACTTGCCGGCGATGAGACTGACGATGATGGTCAGGCTGATGCCGGAGAAGAGCGTGTTCAGCTGTAGATCGCCGAAGTAGATGCCGGCGTTGGCGAAGGCGAACAGAGGAACTATGAGGTAGTTGACGACGGGATGAAGGGAGTCCTCGAGGTCCTGGAGGGGGGATATGACCTTATCGGATGCTGACTCTATCTCTTTGAGCCAGTTCATCTGCTGATGGCTGAGAATGGTACGCTTTGTGAGCTGCTCTTCGTCTTCGCGGGAGAAGAGGCCGATGTTGCGGCGGATGGTCTTGATGTATCCTTTGGGGGCGAAGAGGGGCCGTGCGGGGACGCAGAAGGCGATGAGGACTCCGGCGATGGTGGGGTGTATGCCGGCGTTGAGGAAGAGGAACCACACGAAGGCGCCGATGCCGAGGTAGAAGATCTTGCTCTGGATGCGCAAGATGCCTCCGAGCATGAGGATTGCAAACAGCCCGGCGGCTATGAGCAGGAGCCAGAAATTGATGTCGGCCGAGTAGAAGATGGCGATGACGAGGATACCGCCGATGTCGTCGACCACAGCCAGCGTGGTGAGGAAAATCTTGAGCGAGACGGGCACTCGGTCGCCGAGCATTGCGAGGACGCCGAGTGAGAAGGCGATGTCGGTAGCCATGGGGATGGCCATGCCATCGATATATGCCTTATCGGAGGCCATTGCCCAGAAAAGGAGGACGGGGACTACCATTCCTCCGATGGCGCCCATGACGGGCAGCAACGCCTTGCGAAAGCTATGCAGCTCGCCCACCAGGACTTCGCGCTTGATCTCCAGCCCGACGGAGAAGAAGAAGACGGCCATGAGGGCGTCGTTGATAAAAGCCATCAACGACATGGGGTGGCCGTGGTGGCTGAAGAGGTTGAACGAGCCTATCTGGAGGGCTATCTCGTGCGTCCACAAGGAGTTGTAGAAGCTGTTGAGGCCGGGTATGTTGACAAGCAGCAGCGCCAGGACGGAGGCAAGTATTAGCACGTTGCCTCCGCTGGCGTAGTTGCGCAGGGTCTTCCGGGCGGTGTAGAAGGTGCTCATGGATGACGATTCAAAGAGAATATAGCTGTTGCCCGACTACTCTTTCTCACAAGCTGACGTTTCGTGGAGCTGTAAAAAGGTGCAGATGTGGTTATTGAAGTGCCGCAGCTTGGCCTTTTCACAGCTTCCCGTTATTCGTCCATTTCCCAGTTCATGCCCACTACCTGCATGAGGTTGTCGGAACCGTCGTGGCTGAACTCGGTCAAGTTAATGTTGTTGGCGATGTTGACGTAGGAGAGCATGGGGTCGAAGTTGCATAGCAGGGTGAGCAGGGAGTTGTTGCTGACGTTGAGGCGCTGCAGGAAGTTCATGTTGCTCATGTCGAGGTACGACAAGTCGTTCCAGCTGAGGTTGACGAAGGCCAGGGCCGGGCAGTCGGTGATGCCCACGGAGGTGAGGTCGTTGTACGGCGCCCAGAGGTCGTTGAGGGCGGGACAGTTGTTGACGGCCAGCTGAGTGAGGTGGTTGTCAGAGACGAACAGCGTGTTGAGGGCGGGCATGTTCTCCATGTACAGCTTGCTCATGCGGTTATTGTTGAGGTTGAGGTTTGCCAGTGCCTTGCAGCCGGTCATCTGTATTCCGGTGAGCTCGTTGAAGCCGGCGTAGAGGTTCTTGAGGCTGGTGCAGCCGTCAATCACGAGTTCCTCCATGCGGTTGGATGCGCAGTTGAGGGTCTCGAGGTTGATGGCGTTGGAGACGTCGAGGGCGGCCATGGAGTTGGACGAGATGTTGAGCCGCCTGAGCAGGGGTACGGCGCCGAGGTCGATGGAATTGAGGCGGTTGCGGTAGAGCAGCAGCGTCTGGAGCTGAGGCGTCCCGGTGCAATTGAACGACATCAGGCGATTACGGCCGGCGTTGATGTAGGTGAGCTGGGGGCAGTTGGTGACGGTCAGTGCCGTGAGTCGGTTGTTGCGCAACTGGAGGCTGGAGAGCATGGGCATGTCGGCGAGGTTGAGCTGGCCGGCAAGTTTCTTGTTGTCCCACTTGATTTCGGTGACGTGACCGTTCTCGACCTTGACGCCCTCCCACGATGCGGGGTTACCGAGATTGGTGATGCCGAGGGCTTCGGCGTTGGTGGCGGCTTCCAGGGCGGGTTGCTGTAGGAAGGCCTGAAGCGAGGCGAGCTCGCCGCCGTTGGTTTTCTTGGCCGACATGCCGCCGATGCATAGTATGAGGGCCACGAGTGTGTAGAGTGTGCGTTTCATAGCGTGTTGTTTGTGAGGATTCTTTTATTTTAAAACGCTCGGTGGCGCCGCAGGTTTAGGATAATTGTCGGAATTTTGTATAAATTATGATACGAGTCTCCGCCTGAGGTGGACGGAGACTCGTATCTTGGGGAATCGTTTTTTCTTGGGGAATCGTTTTTTCTTGGGGAATCGTTTTTTCAGAACCAGTGGAGGTAGGCGAAGTCCTGGCGATAGGGTAGGTCCTTGCTGACGGGGTAGTAGCGGAGGCCGAGGCGGAAATTGCCGCTCTCCTTAATCTGGGTGTGTAGGCTGTATGTGGCCAAGTCTCCCTCGACCTTGTCGAGGTGGAACTGCTCGGTGTGGTCGAAGACGTACTGGCCCTCCTTCTCCTTGTAGATGACGAGTTCCACGGCAATGTCACGACCGAGGCCCTTGGTGTCGAGGGTCACCTGGCACTCCACGGGGTGGCCCATGCGAAGTGCGGCGCCGTTGGCAATGGGCTCCTGCATACGGACGTTGACGACGGAGATCTGGTCCCACAGGGAGGCGACATGCTCCTTCCAGGCCACTATCTCGCGGGCCTTGGCGAAGTCCTTGGCCTCGAGCTTGTGGACGCGCTTTGCCTCGGGCTGGTAGAAACGGCTGATGTAGTCGTCGAGCTGGCGCTGCATGGTGAAGTGGGGCGCGATGTGGCCGATGCTCCGCTTGATGTACTGGATCCAGTCGGGACTGTAGCCGGCCGAGTTCTTGCGGAAGTAGAGGGGCACGATCTCGTTCTCCAGCATGGAGTAGATGGTGGCTGCGTCGAGCTTGTCCTGCTGGGCCTGGTCGGTATATGTGCGCTTGTCGGTGAGAGCCCATCCGGCCTGCTCGTCGAAGCGGAAGCCCTCGTACCACCAGCCGTCGAGGACGGAGAAGTTGAGGACGCCGTTCATCTCGGCCTTCTCGCCAGAGGTGCCGGAGGCCTCCAGCGGGCGAGTGGGGGTATTGAGCCAGATGTCCACTCCGGTGACGAGTCGCTTGGCCACGGTCATGTTGTAGTCCTCGAGGAAGAAGATCTTGCCCATGAACTGGGGCATATGGCTGACCTCGACGATGCGCTTGATGAGGCCCTGTCCGGCACCGTCGGCTGGATGTGCCTTGCCGGAGAAGACGAACTGCACGGGGAACTGCTCGTTGTTGACGATCTTGGCCAGGCGGTCGAGGTCGGTGAAGAGCAGGTGGGCACGCTTGTAAGTGGCGAAGCGGCGGGCAAAGCCGATGATGAGGGCGTTGGGGTTGATGCGGTCGAGCACCTTGACGATCTCGCTGGGGTCGCCCTGGTTCTTGAGCCACTTCTCCTTGAAGTCGCGCTTGACGAAGCCGATGAACTTGTTCTTGAGCTGCACGCGCATGTTCCAGATGGCCTCGTCGCTGACGTCGAAAATGCCTTTCCAGGCTTCCGGATCGGACTGATGCTGGAACACCTGCGGGCCGAGGTTCTGCCAGTAGAACTCCTTCCACTCGCTGGCGGCCCAGGTGGGCATGTGCACACCGTTGGTGACGTAGCCGATGTGGCTCTCTTCGGGAGCGTAGCCTTTCCACAGGCCGGCGAACATGCGCTTGCTCACCTCGCCATGGAGCCAGCTTACGCCGTTGGCCTCCTGGCACGTCTTCAGTGCGAAGAACGACATGCAGAAGCGCTCGTTGGTGTCGGGGTTTTCGCGTCCCATGTTCATGAGGTCTTGCCAGGAGATGCCGAGCTTCTCGGGGAAGACGCTGAGATACTTGGCGGCGAGCTGCTCCTCGAAGTAGTCGTGGCCGGCCGGCACGGGGGTGTGCACGGTGTAGAGGCTGGAGGCGCGCACCACCTCCAGAGCCACGTTGAAGGGCAGATGGTCCTTCTGCACGTAGTTTACCAGGCGCTGCAGGTTGAGCAGGGCGGCGTGGCCCTCGTTGGCGTGGTAGATGTCGGCCTTGACGCCGAGCCTATCGAGCATGTAGATGCCGCCTATGCCGAGCAGGTACTCCTGCTTCATGCGGTTCTCCCAGTCGCCGCCGTAGAGCTTATGGGTAATCTGTCGGTCCCATTCGCTGTTCATCTCGAAGTCGGTGTCGAGCAGGTATAGCTTCATGCGGCCCACGTTGACGCGCCAGATGTGGCTGTAGACGATACGGTCGGGGAATGGCACTTCGAGAATCATCGGAGAACCGTCCTTCTCGGTCATCATCTCCAGGGGGAGCTGGTTGAAGTTCTGCATCTCGTAGTTGGCGATCTGCTGGCCGTCGAGGCCGAGGCTCTGCGAGAAGTATCCGTAGCGGTATAGGAAGCCGACGGCGGTCATGTCCATGTGGCTGTCGCTGGCCTGCTTAATGTAGTCGCCGGCGAGCACACCCAGTCCGCCCGAATAGATTTTCAGGCAGGTGCACAGGCCGTACTCCATGCTGAAGTAGGCCGCCGAAGGTATGTTCTTGTCCAGGGGCTCGTCCATGTAAGTGCGGAACGAGGCATAGACGCTGTTGATGCGGTCCATCCAGGCCTTGTCGGCCAGAATCTCCTCGAGTCGGGCGTAGCTGAGGTTCTGGAGCAGCATCACGGGGTTCTGGCCGTAGCGACGCCACAGGTCCGGGTCGAGGTCGTGGAACAGGGACTTGCCCTTGCTGTTCCACACCCACCAGAGGTTCTTGCTCAGCTCTTCGAGCGGCTTGAGCTGCTGAGGAAGCTCGGCACTGACGGTTATCGAATGCCAGTTGGGCTGGTTAGAGTTGCTTGTCTGAAGTCGCATAACTATTCTTTGTTGGCACGGCGGGAGGCGACGGGGCCTTTGATGGGACCGCAGTGCTTATGATGTGATTATTTCTTGGATTGGTTGCGTTTGGCGGCGTTTGCCATGGCGAGGCTGTATGCCTCGTCGTAATACTTGATGAAGAGGCTCCAGGAAGCCTTGGCGGCGGTGGCGCGTGCCGCCAAGGCAGCTGCCTTGGCCTGGGCCGGAGTGTAGGCGCAGATCTGCTCGAGGGTACGGGCGATGGCGTCGGCGGCCTCGGCGTAATTGGTGTCGGTGCGCTCGACGACCTTGACTCCGCTGCGGAGCACATCGTCGGGGAAGTCGGCCACGGCCCACTGGCCGAAGCCGGACTTATCGGTGGTGACGGTGGGAATGCCGAAAGCCACACTTTCGAGGGGGGTGTAGCCCCACGGCTCGTAGTAGCTGGCGAAAACGGTGGCGTCGACGCCCGTCAGAGCCTTGTAGTAGGACATATCGAGCACGCCGTCGCGTCCGTCTAAGTAGCAGGGCACGTACACGAAGCTTACGCGGGAGCCCTGCATCTTCTCCTGCATCCGAAGCAGGCGGAGGAAGACAGCGTCGCCATCCTCGTTGTTGAGGCGGTGGGTGGAGAAATGTGGCCACGGATTGGCCTCTTCGTCGCCGGCCAGGCGGCAGAGCAGCCCCTCGTTGGCCCCCGCCACCCAGGCGGGCACGAGGATGAGGGCCAGCACCTGGCGGTCAACGGCGTTCACCTGTCCCACCTCGGCCAAGGCGTCGATGTAGAGGTCGAGGCCCTTGTTGCGGTATTCGTTGCGTCCGGATGTGGCCACGACGAATGTGTCGGCGCCGAAGTCTCGGCCTGTAAGTGCGGAGGCCACCTTGAGGATGCGCTCGCGGGCAGCGCGTCGGTCGGCGGTGTACCGGGCGCCCTTGGGCACCACGGCGGAGTTGAAGCCGTTGGGGGTGACGACCTGCGGGGTGACGCCGAGCAGCTGCGTGCACTCGCGAGAGGTGACTTCGCTGACGGTGGTGAAACAGTCGGCGTTGCAGGCGGCCCGCTTCTCCAGCGAGTGCTTTGCCTCCATGTTGAGCTCGCGGGCCATCTGGTCGCCGTTGTAGGCGGTGAAGTACTCGTAGAGGGGCTTGCCGTTGGAGCTGATGGAGCGGCCGATGCTGGTAGCATGGGTGGTGAACACGGTGGCCGCCTGCGGCATGTGCTTCTTTATGTAGAGGAGGCCCATGCCGGTGGTCCACTCGTCGAAATGGGCTATCAGCCTGGCCGGGTCCTTCTTGAGATAGACGGTGAGTGCTACGATGACCTTGGCGGCGGCCACGGCAAAGGCGCACGAGGCGGTGTAGTCGCCGTAGGCGTGAAGCGAGTCGACGCCGAAGTCCTGCCACATCTGGCCGAAGATGGCGTCCATCTGCGGCATCAGCGAGTCGTACTTCACCAATATGGCGACGGGGCTTCCGGGGATGTCCCAGCGACCGACGCGGATGGAGAGGCCATCGGGCAGATCCATCTTGGAGGATGCGGATTTGAGCAGCGTCTTACGCTCGATGAACGACGGCGACGGCCGCTCGGCCGTCCACACATCCGGCCCTATGAAGATTAGGCTGTCGCCGAACTGCTTCTTTAGCTCGGCAGCCTTGCTCGACAGCACCGTGTAGATGCCGCCGATTTTGTTACATACTTCCCAACTTGTCTCTATCAGGAGCTCGCGGGCGAACCCCCTGCTGTTACCTTGCATACAATCGGTGTTAAATTACACATGGGGAGAGGCTTCGGGGTGTGGATCTACACCTCAAGGCCCCTGTATGCCGGGAGCGCCTATGCACACCTGCGGCATCCCTTTATTAACACTTTCAATTCCCTTTAAGATTATTACCTTGTGAAAATTTTGTGCAAAGATAACTGATTTATTCAGAAAATGCAAATCCAGGCTGAATTTTAAGCCTGTGTGGCGCAAAAAAGTGCAGGCTCACCAAGGTCGGGATGAGCCTGCACTATACCTCCGTCATTGGCATCCGATCCACGCGGCGAGTTTTTTTCAGTTGCGATTACAGGTCTCGGAGTGCAAGTATGCGCTGCGGTGCGTCGTCGTGTCCGAAGACGTAGCTTCCGGCCACGAGGACGTCGGCTCCGGCCTCGGCCAGGCGCTTGCCCGTCTCGGCGTTGACGCCGCCATCGACCTCTATCACAGCGCTCGAGCCGGTATTGTCGATGAGGCTGCGCAGCTCTGCCACCTTGCGGCAGGAATGCTCGATGAACGGCTGGCCGCCGAAACCGGGGTTGACGCTCATCACCAGGATGAGGTCGGCATCCTCTACGATGTCGACCAGGGTGTTGACGGGCGTGGCGGGATTGATGGCCACACCTGCCTTCATGCCGGCCTGGTGTATGCGCTGCACCACGCTGTGCAGGTGGGTACAGGCCTCCTGGTGCACGCACATGATCTCGGCGCCGAGGTCGCGCACCTGCCCGATCCACTTGTCGGGCTCCACGATCATCAAGTGCACGTCGAGGGGTTTGGTGCAATGCTTGGCCACGGCCTTCATGACCGGGAAACCGAAGGAGATGTTGGGCACGAATACGCCATCCATCACGTCCAGATGGAGGTAGTCGGCGGCCGATGCATTGATCATTTCGAGGTCGGGCAGCAGGTTGGAGAAATCGGCCGAGAGGAGCGAAGGCGAGGTTTTCATATCGATTGTTCGGGTTTGTTGTTCTTATGCGAGAAGGCCTTGAAGAGGATGAAGGCGATGCAGATGACGAGCAGCGCGAGGCCGCCCCAGGTGAGATAGCGGTTGTAGCGTTCCACGGCGTCGAAGAGGTCCTGCGGGGCCACGTGCACGGACAGCTGCCAGCCCAGTATGGCGAGGATGACATTCCACAGCAATGCGCCAAGGAATGTGAACAGGCAGAACACGCCGAGGTTCATACGCGACAGGCCGGCCGGGATGGAGATGAGCTGCCTCACGGCCGGGATCAGTCGACCGATGAAGGTGGATACGGCCCCGTGCTTGTCGAAGTAGCGTTCGGCCTTCTCCACCTTGGCGCGGTCGATGAGACAGGCGTGGCCGATGCGGCTGTCGGCGAAACGGTAGATGACGGGGCGACCGACCCACAGGGCCAGGTAGTAGTTGATCAATGCGCCGCACATGGCGCCGAGGGTGGCAACGAGCACCACCAGGAACACGTTCATGTCCTGGCCCACGCCCATGTTGGAGCAGGCCAGGTAGGCGGCAGGAGGCACCACCACCTCCGACGGGAATGGCACGAAGCTGCTCTCCACCATCATGAACACAAACACGAACAGGTAGTTGGCGTTCTCTATGAACCACTGAAAGAATTGCGCTGCGTCTATCACTGGGAAATTAGCAATTAGGAATTATATATTGGTTTAAGTCATTGGGCCGGCAAAGCTTTTTCCTTTGCATTTGGCGCCCGCTTCAGCGCGGCGCGGTTTCGTCCTTGAGCCTCTCTCTTCTCACCAGCCTCACTACATTCTCAACGTGGTGGGTGTGCGGGAACATGTCCACCGGATGCACGTCCGTTATCTCGTAGTCGCCGTCGAGCAGCTGGAGGTCGCGGGCCTGCGTGGCAGGGTTGCAGCTCACGTAGACTATCACATCGGGGGCGGCGCGAAGTATGGTGGACACCACGTCGGGGTGCATGCCGGCGCGGGGCGGGTCAGTGACTATCACCTCTGGTCGCCCATGTTCGGCTATGAACCGGTCGGTGAGAATGTCCTTCATGTCGCCTGCATAGAAGTGGGTGTTGGCGATGCCGTTGACCTCCGCGTTCAGCTTGGCGTCGGCGATGGCCTCTTCCACGTACTCTATTCCCACCACCTTGCCGGCGCGGCGGCCGATGAAGTTGGCGATGGTGCCGGTGCCGGTGTACAGGTCGTAGACGGTGGGCCTTGCATCCTCGCTCAGACCGCGGAATGCAAGGTCGCGCACTATACTGTAGAGCACGTATGCCTGGCTCGAGTTGGTCTGGTAGAAGGACTTGGCGTTGACACGGAAGCGCAGCCCTTCCATTTCCTCTTCTATATACGGAAGGCCCTTGTAGACCAGCACCTGCTGGTCTGCGATGGAGTCGTTGAGCTTCTCGTTGACCACGTAGAGTAGCGAGTCGATCTGTGGCCACGCCTCGGCCATGGCCTTGAGCACGGGCTCGATGGCGGGGTCCTGGCGGCCGAACACCACCACGGCCATGAGCTGGCCGGTGGAGGCGGTGCGCAGCATCAGCGTGCGGAGCAGCCCGGAGTTGGCGCGGATGTCGTAGAAGTCGATGCCATGCTCCTCGGCATAGTCGAAGAGCCAGTTGCGCAACTCGTTGCCGGGATCGGCCTGTAGGTGGCAGCGACCGATGTGGAGCACCTTGTCGAAGCCTCCGGGTATGTGGAAGCCGAGTGCGTGGGGCGAGTCAGTGAACGCCACGCCGCTGCGCATCTCCTCCCAGGTGCGCCACTTCTTGGCAGAGAAAGTGTACTCCATCTTGTTGCGGTAGCCGTAGACCTGCGCCGAGCCGGAGATGGGTGTGATGTCGGGCAGCTGCACATGGCCAATGCGGGTAAGGGCGTCGACCACCTGCTGCTGCTTATACTTGAGCTGGGCGGGATAGGGGAGGTGCTGCCAGCGGCATCCGCCGCACAGGCCGAAGTGGGCGCATGCCGGCTCGGTACGCTCCTCTGACGGGCGTTTGAGGTTGACGATATGTCCTTCGGCGAAGCTGTGCTTGCGGCGGTCAACCTGGATGTCGGCGATGTCGCCTGGGGCCGCATACGGCACAAAAAGGGCGAGGCTCTTCTCCCCGGTGCCGTCCAGGCACACGCGGGCTATGGCCTTGCCTTCGGCCGCCACTCCCGTGATCTCCACGTCCTCGAGCAGCGGCAGGGGCTTTTTCTTCCTACTCATTTGCGGGGACAAAGTTACACATTCCCCACGGCATTGGCAAACGCACCTCAATATTTCCGCTCTCACATTGTTATATAAGTATGGCAAAGGAAATCGAACACAAGTACATGGTGCGCGACGATTCGTATAAATCCATGGCCACCGGCAGCGAGGAAATCATACAGGGCTACATCGACCGCACCCCGGAGCATGTGGTGCGCGTGCGGCGCCGAGGCGAACGCTGCTATCTCACTATAAAGGGACGTAACAACGGCGATACGCGCCTGGAGTTCGAGTACGAGATTCCTGCAACGGACTTCGACGGGCTGCTGTCGCTCTGCGTCGGACGCATCCTGCACAAGCGCCGCTGGCTCGTGCCCTTCGGCGGCTTCCTCTGGGAGGTGGACGAATACGGCGGCGACCTCTCCGGCCTCACCATGGCCGAAATCGAGATCCCCGCCTCCGACGCCACCTATCCACTGCCGCCGTTCATCGGCCGCAACGTCACCGACGATCCCAACTATTACAACTCCAATCTATAAATAAGGTTAAAGGGTAAACGGTGGGGGAGTGCCGGGCGTTTTTACTGAAAAAGCGAGAAAGTTATGGCACAGGAAATGTATGTCGTGTCGTTTGGCGACCATAAGTATCGCTGCGACGATGCCCGGAAAATAGAGAACTTCAAGAAGAAGGCCGTCGAGGAACTCCGCAAGCACCCGAAGTTGGGCAAGGCCGAGGACTTCATCGGCAAGCTCAAAGTGGAGCAGATTCACGAGTCGGAGCAGAGCAAGTACGCCTCTCTGCCGGAACTATCCATAAGCGCGTTCGCCGCCCAGGCCAAAGGCGTCTTCGAGGACGTCAAGGACAAGTTCTGCAACCTCTTTCACAAGGGGTGAGGAATCCTCCAACGGAAAAAAGCAAGGGCCACGTAGTGGATTGCGTGGCCCTTTACTTCTGACTGTATGACTATTATTTCTTCTTGCCAATGTTGACGAGATTGTACTTCTTTGTGCCGAGGCCGATTTTCTCGGCGTAGTCCACGGTATGGGTGCCGTGGCGCGTCTCGATGCGCTCGATAAGTGGCTTGCTGTCGTCGCCGGCCGTAGACGTGTGGCCGAAGACGAGGTCGAGACAGGCCTGGTCCAGCGCCACGGGGTCGAGCGAGGCCAAGATGCCCATGTCCTTGAGCACCGGCTTGGCCGGATGGCCGTTGCAGTCGCAGTCCACCGACATATTGTTCATGACGTTGATGTAGACTATGCCCTTCTTGGCCTTGAAGTGGTTGTGGACGGCCTGTGCGGCGCCGGCCATGGACTCCAGGAAAGCATCCTGGCCCTTGGGGTTGTTGAAGGCCTTGTCGGGGGTCTCGTAGACGCCTGCGGTGTGGATGCGCACCTTGCCGTCGCGCGAGGCCACGCCGATGCTCTGGTTCTTTAGCACGCCGCCGAAGCCGCCCATCTGGTGACCTTTGAAGTGCGCCAGGTTGATCATGAAGTCGTAGCGGTCTAGGTGGCTGCCCACTATGTCGTTGCTGAAATAGGTGGAGTCGGCCATGGGAATGAAGATGTTGCCGTCCTCGTCCATGATGTCCACGGCGGCGATTTTGTCGTAGCCGCGCTCGGCGATGGCCTTGCGGTGGTCGGCGGTGTTGAAGCGGTTGCCGCGATATGCGGTGTTGCACTCCACCAGGGTGCCGTTGACCTTCCTGACGAGCCGGGCGATGAGTTCCGGGGATAGCATATGGCTCTGCTCCGACTCGCCGGTGGAGATTTTCACTGCTACGTTGCCCTCGGGACTGACGCCCAGCTGCTCGAAGATAGCCACCAGGGCCTCGGGCGTGATCTCGGAGGTGAAGTAGACGGTGGCCGGTGCGGCCGGCTTCTGCGCCCAGGCCAGCGTCGAGGCCAGGCACAGAGCTATCGCTGAGAGTACTTTCTTTATCATGCAGTTGCTGTTTTCGTTTCCGATTGCAAAGTTGGCAACTTTTACTGAATCAGCGGTTACCCGTAAGTAGGTTTGTCTTACCTTTTTTACCGATGCTTCCTCACCGGTGGGTTTTCAGGGCCGGATTTTGAAGAATATGTGCAAAAAATGAGACGGGAAAGAGTTGCGGCTCGGAAAAAATTAGTAACTTTGCGGCGTCATTGGATATGACGACCCGTGTGATGGGAAAATCGTCTCCATACAGACCTTTTTTGAGTAACACAACCAACCAAAAACAATGAAGAAATTCGCACTCAACGCCGAGCCACGCACCGACCTCGGCAAGAAGAGCACCAAGGCTCTGCGCAAAGAAAACCTCATCCCGTGCGTGCTGAACGGCGGCAAGATCGTGGAACTCCCCTATAAGGAGGCCCTCAAGCCCGGCGAGAAGCTCGTGGAAATCGCCAACAACCGCGGCCTGATCACCACCGACATGGTAGTGAAAACTGAGGACGTGCGCAAGCTCATCTACACTCCCGAGATCTTCGAGATCGACCTCAACCTGCACGGCGAACCCCGCAAGGCAGTGATGAAGGAGATTCAGTTCCAGCCCGTCAAGGACACCGTGCTGCACATCGACTTCCTGGAGGTATTCCCCGGCAAGCCCATCGTCATGGAAGTGCCTGTGCAGGTCGAGGGCCACGCCGAGGGCGTCAAGGCCGGTGGCAAGCTCACCCTCAGCATGCGTAAGCTCAAGGTGAAGGCCGAGTACACCGCCATCCCCGAGAAGCTCGTCATCAACGTCGACAACCTCGGCCTGGGCCAGTCCCTGTCCGTAGGCGACCTCCACTTCGAGGGCCTCGAGCTGATGAACGCCAAGAACGCCGTCGTCTGCGCCGTGCAGCTGACACGTGCCGCACGTGGCGCCGCCGCCAAGGCCGACGCCGAGGCTTAACCTTCCAACAGAAAACTACGAGGAGCAATGGATGATAGGCTATGCGGCTTATTATTCATTGCTCACTGTTTAAGAACCGATGGGCTGTTCCATTTCTAACTTTTTCAAGAAACTCTTCGACGCAAAACAACACGCCGAAGAGTTACAGCCTGACATGAAAAAATTCCTGATAGTGGGACTGGGCAACATCGGCGCCGAGTACGTCGGCACCCGCCACAACGCCGGCTTCATGATAGCCGACGAGCTGGTGGCCTCCGACCCGCGCGGCGCAGCTTTCGAGAGCTGCCGCTACGGCTCCATGGCCCGCATGCGCGTCAAGAACTGCGAGCTGATGGTGCTCAAGCCCTCCACATACATGAACCTCAGCGGCTCGGCCGTGCGCTTCTGGATGAACCACGAGAAGCTGCCGCTCGACAGCCTGCTGGTGCTCGTCGACGACATCGCCCTGCCATTCGGCGCCATCCGCCTGCGCAAGGGTGGCAGCGACGCCGGACACAACGGCCTCAAGAACATAGCCGCCGAACTCGGCACCCAGGGCTATAGCCGCCTGCGCTTCGGCGTCGGCAACGACTTTCCCCGAGGCGGACAGATCGACTACGTGCTTGGACGCTTCCCGGCCGAGGAGGAAAAGCACCTGCCCGAACGGCTCAAGGTGGCCGCTGACTCCGTCAAGGCATTCTGCCTGAGCGGGATACAGTTCGCAATGACAAACTTCAACAACAAATAAATGAAAGTTGAGGAGTGTAGGGACGCACGGACCGTTCGTCCCTACACTCCTCAACAAAAAAACCTAATCACCATGAACAAAACCGCAATCGCCATGAGCGCACTCGTGCTGCCACTGCTGGCGACCACCGGCTGCAGCCCCGAGAAAGAGGCGGCCTCCGGCGTCCCGAGCGTGGAGATCATCGACGGCCAGGTGTCGCCCGAAGTCCTCGAGGCCTTCGGGCGCGTCAGCGAGGCCACTCCAAGCCCCGACGGCAAGAAAATCATCTTCACCGTGGGCTACGAGAACATCGAGTCCAACTCCTCCAACTCCGACATCTACATCATGAACGCCGACGGCAGCGACGTCAAGCAGCTCACCCAGACGCCCAAGTCCGAAAGCAACCTCCGCTGGATCGAGGGGGGCAAGAAGATCGCCTTCGTCAGCTACGACGCCAACACCGAGAAACCCCAGATGTTCACCATCAACGCCGACGGCAGCCAGCGCAAGCGCGTCTCCAGCCTCCCCGGCGGCGTAAGCTGCTTCGAGGTCGCCCCCACCGGCGACAAGGTCCTCCTCGGCTCCTCCATCTCCGCCGAAGACAAGGACTCCACCCTCTTCGAGGGCCTGCCCCTGACCTCCGGCCGCGTAGTCAACGACCTCATGTACAAGCATTGGGACGAGTGGGTTACCGAGATTCCCCATCCCTTCCTGGCCGACTTCTCCAACGGCGAAGTAAGCGGCGAGGCCAAGGACGTGCTCGAAGGCCAGCCCTGGGAGTGCCCCATGAAGCCCTTCGGCGGCGCCGAGTGCTTCGCCTGGGCCCCCGACGGCAATAGCTTCGTGCTCGTGTATCGCGCACTCTCCGGCATGGACTACGCATTCTCCACCAACTCCGACATCTACCTCTACGACAGCACCGGCAAGCTCGTGCGCAACCTCAGCGCCCCCAACCCCGGCTACGACACCGACCCCGTCTTCTCTCCCGACGGCAAGTCCCTGGCCTGGCTGAGCATGAAGACCGCCAAGTTCGAGAGCGACAAAAAGCGCCTCATGGTCATGGACATGGCCACCGGCGCCGTGCGCGACCTCACCGACGGCTGGGACCGCTGGCCCGAAGGCATCGCATGGACCCCCGACTCCAAGTATATCTTCTTCAACGGCTACAGCGACGGCACCATGCCCATCTTCCGAGTCAATGCCGCCACCGCCCACATCGACACCGTGGCCGCCGGCCAGTGGGACTACGTGGGTGTGATGCCCATCAGCGCCGACACCGTCTACGCCATGCGCCACAGCATGCAGCGCCCCAACGAGATATGTGTCGCCACCGTTGGCGTCAAGGAAGCCAAGGACCTCACTACCATCAACTCCGCACTGTTAGGACGCCTCAAGCTCGGCGACGTGCGCAAAGAGCTCGTGCCCACCACCGACGGCAAGCTCATGACCACCTGGATCATCACCCCGCCGGACTTCGATCCCAACAAGAAGTATCCCGCAATCCTCTACTGCCAGGGCGGTCCGCAACAGGCAGTCAGCCAGTTCTGGAGCTACCGCTGGAACTTCATGATCATGGCCGCCAACGGCTACGTAGTCATCGCCCCCAACCGCCGCGGCCTCCCCGGCTTCGGCGAGGAGTGGAACCTCCAGATTTCCAAGGACTACGGCGGCCAGAACATGCGCGACTACTTCTCCGCCGTCGACTACATGAAGGGCAAGTACTCCTACATAGACGCCGACCGCATCGGCGCCATCGGCGCCAGCTACGGCGGCTTCTCCGTCTACTGGCTCGCAGGCCACCACGAAGGCCGTTTCCGCGCCCTGGTGGCCCACGCCGGCATCTTCAACATGGAGGCACAGTACCTGGAGACCGAGGAAATGTGGTTCGCCGACTTCGACATGGGCGGAGCACCCTGGGAGACCGGCAACGCCGCCGCACAGGGCACCTTCGCCACCTCGCCACACAAGTTCGTAGACAAGTGGACCGCCCCCATCCTCGTCACCGTCGGCGAGCTCGACTACCGCATTCTCGCCAGCCAGGGCATGATGGCCTTCAACGCCGCCAAGATGCGCGGACTCGACGCAGAGATGCTCGTCTTCCCCGACGAGAACCACTGGATCCTCAAGCCCCAGAACGCCGTGCTCTGGCAGCGCACTTTCTTCCAGTTCCTCGACAAGTACCTGAAGAATCCCACCGCAGCCAAGGCTCCCGCCGCCACGCAGCCTGAGGCCACCGCTGACACCGCCGACGCAAAGTAAGCGCTCCAGCATCCCATATCCGGGCGCATCCTCACACCGAGGGTGCGCCCCTTTATTTTCGTCTCCCCGAAAAAGAGGGGGTACAATATGCCCCGGATTTTGTACTAATGGCGGAAAATCACTATCTTTGCAGGTGAAAAACTCATGGAGCAATTTACTGAAAGAAAAATAGGGCCGAAAATGCGTCGGCGTATCCACGATCTCATCCTTCACGAAGGCATTACGCCCGTGACGCTGAGTGACGGACTTATAAACGACCTGATTGACTGCGGCTCAATCATCTCGCTCCGCACCGGGCAGTCGCTCGTGGCCCAGGGCGAGGTTAACCCCGATTTCTATATTCTGATCGAGGGTATCATGCGACAGTGGTACGTGATTGACAACACGGAGGTCACGGTGGCCTTCGGCATCGCCGGCACTCAGATTCTCAATTATGCGGGCTTCACTGCCAACAAGCCGTCGGAAAGCCATTTCGAGGCCTGCGCCAAGTCTAAGCTCATGCGCGTGCCGCGCGAGGACTACGACCGTATGCTACGCACGTCGCTGGAGTTCTGCAACTGGCGCCTGCGCCTGGCCTATGACCAGTTCTACTTCACCGAGATGCACAGCAAGGTCATGCAGGGCGACGCCCGCCAGCGCTACGCAACACTGCTGGAATGCCGCCCCGAGATTGTGCAGAAGGTGTCCCTCAAAGTCATAGCCACCTACCTCGGCGTCTCCCCTCAGTACCTCTCCCACATCCGCAACTGAAGATTCAATAACGAAGTGCAAAATATCGTTCTGAATCCCCCCATATTTTGTT